>SKEQ01000004.1_pt1 | contig 487001 bp, 441 predicted proteins | sample 4826751 | NCBI WGS metagenome assembly SKEQ01 (sample SAMN11008805, study PRJNA524170) | human gut metagenome | biome: Human fecal sample; material: Feces; isolation source: fecal sample from pouch patient p44 | host: Homo sapiens | place: Israel: Tel-Aviv | collected 2013-07-11
AAAACCAATCCACAGCATCTTATATATCATAGTCGAACCTACAGAAGAGGTAAAGAATGGACTATGACCTAATAGTTGTAAAGACCTTGGAGAGGGTCTATAAAAACTACTACTATATAATACGAGGAAATAAATAATGAAGTGTTCAGAATATCTAGTTGATTTTCTTATAAAAAAAGGCATTACTGATGTTTTTGGCTATTCAGGTGGATATATAGTTCCTTTCATGGATGCTTTATATGCGAGGAAAAATGAAATAAAAGTGCATGTTTGTTACAATGAGCAGGGCTGTGCTTATGCTGCCGATGGGTTTGCCAGAGCTAGTGGAAAACTTGGAGTGTATTTTACAACTTCCGGACCGGGGGCAGTTAATGCATTCGGAGGATTGGCAGATGCGTGGTTTGACGGAATACCGCTTTTAGGAATTAGTGGAAATGTTCCAACAAATGAACAAAGAGGATATTCCGGAGTTAGACAAAATGGTTTTCAGGAAATGGAAATTGTTTCTATGACAAAGCATATAACTAAATATTCTGTGTCGCCAAATAGTGCAGAGTCGTTTCCGGATATAGTTTCAAGAGCATATAATTTGGCTACAACTGGAAGAAAGGGAGGTGTTGTGATTGATTTTCCATATGACATCCAAAAAACCTGTATTAATTGTAGGTAACGGAGCCAGAGCAGCGGGTGCTTCAGATTTAATTTATGAGTTTATAAAGAAAACACATATTCCGGTTTTAACAACGATGAATACTGTTGATATGATTCAGGATGAATATAGATTTGGATTTATCGGTACATATGGTAATAGGATTTCTAACATGATGCTGAATGAAGCAGATCTTGTGATTTCTGTTGGGGCACGTTTGGGATTGAGACAAATAGGACATATGAAAGAACTATTTGCTTCAAAAGCAAAATTAATACGTTGTGATGTGGATCAGTATGAATTGGCAAGGCAAATAAAGTCTGATGAAGAAAAATATAACCTGGATGCAAAGTACTTTATGGAACAATTGTTAGCAGAAGAAATATCTGATTATTCAGGTTGGTGGAATAATTGTATGAAAGCTAAAAAACTTCTGGATGGATATGATGATACAGAGGGTAATAGACTGATGAATAAGATATCAGAATTGCTTCCGGTTGATCCTGTTGTTACAGTTGATATTGGACAAACTGTCTGCTGGGCTGCACAATCCTTATGTTTAAGAGGCACAAAAGGCAGAATCATTATTGGTGGAAGTTATGGTGCAATGGGAGTTGGATTGCCATATGCTATAGGAACATCAATAAGTAATAAAAATGGTATCACTTATTGTATTACCGGTGATGGTGGTTTACAAATGAATATTCAGGAACTTGAGGCAGTTCGTAGGGAAAATTTGCCTATAAAAATAATAGTTGTTAATAATCAGGAACTTGGAAAAATAAGTGAGATTCAGCATGGATCATATGATGATAGGTATTTTATTACAACTGAAAATAGTGGTTATACGGTGCCTGATTTCGTTAAAGTTGCAAATGCCTATGGAATTAAGGCTGCAAAAGTTGAGAATTATAAAAAACTTGATGATTATAAGGATTGGTTAATAGATAATGAGCCGTGCTTATTAAATGTTATGCTTTCCTCTGGAACTTTATTGATACCTAAGATTAAATGGGAAACATGTAAAATTATGCCTGAACTTGAAGAAAATAAAGCTAGAGAAGTTCAAAAATTAATTGCTGAATAAATTAGGATACCATTATTGGAGGCTTTGATGATTAAATATTTAATAATGGATGTTGATGGAACGTTGACAGACGGGAAAATATATATGGGACCAAATGGGGAAGCTATGAAGGCTTTTTCGATTAAGGATGGTTATGTTGTGAATTATATATTGAAACCGGCTGGTATTAAGCCTGTTATTATAACTGCCAGGACAAGCTCAATTGTTCAAAATAGGTGCAAAGAGCTGGGAATAACAGAAGTTTATCAGGGAAAAACAGATAAACAGAGGACGCTTATGGACATTGTCGGAGATAATAACCTATCACATTGTGCATACTTTGGTGATGATATTATTGATATTAATTGTATGCAGCCTATTAAGGACGCAGGCGGTATAGTTGGTTGTCCGGCCGATGCGGTTAGGGAAGTAAAGCAATTATCGGATTATGTATGTATCAATAAAGCAGGAGAAGGTGCTTTACGAGAGTTTACAGAATGGTTGATTACAGAAAAACGAGATGTTCGTGATATAAAAAGACGTGTAGATGCTGCTGTTAATTATTTACAGTCAATTGATGTGTCTTTAAAAGATATAGGAAAGAAAATTAAGGTTAATGATGATTTTTATTATAATATTCAATATTATGATACTAAATCACCGGATTTATGCGATTTTGAATCTCATAGAAAATATATTGATATACAGTTTATGGTGTCTGGAAAGGAATGTTTGGAATTTAGTGATATTTCAAGATTATCTGTCAAACAGTCGTATAATGAAAATCTTGATGTTATGTTTTGGAACGTTCCAGAAAATATAAGTAAGATCGTTTTATCAGAAGGTGATTACATTGTCTTATATCCAGAAATGGCTCACAGAGGGGCGGTGATTTGTCAAAAGAGTGAAAAAGTATTAAAAATAGTTGGTAAAGTGAGAATTTAATTTAGTATTAAAATTGGGAAAGTAGATAGTAGAATGAAAAAAATAGCAGGTATATTAAAACTATTATTGGTGGTTTCATTGTTAATAGGAGGAATAGGTTCTGATGTTGTATTAGCCGATAGTTATGAAACAGATTCAATAAATGTAGTTGGAGCTAATGCTTCTAATCAAATCGAATTAGGAACAATAGGTGCAGACGGAAAGAACGTGGCAGCAACAAACAGAGCCAGAACTGTGGTCAGCTACAAGACATCAGAGAAGGCATTCAGCGTGGATGTGAGCAAGGCAGCAGGAAGCAGATATGCAGTGCTGGGATTTGATGCAGGCGGAAAGAAGATAGCGGATTCAGGCTGGCAGACCGGAAAAACATATACACTCGGAAAAGATGTGGCAAGCTACAGACTGTTATTCTCGTACAGTGATAACAGGAGTTTAAGCAGTGCAGATACATTGAAATTCGAGAACTGTCTTACATTAAGCACAGTACAGAATAGTAGCAGTGTAATAGAAGTTGGAACAGTAGGTGCAGACGGAAAGAACGTGGCAGCAACAAACAGGGCAAGAACAGTCAGCAGCTACAAGACGTCAGAGAAGACATTCAGCGTGGATGTGAGCAAAGCAACAGGAAGCAGATATTCAGTACTGGGATTTGATGCAGGCGGAAAGAAGATAGTGGATTCAGGCTGGCAGACCGGAAAAATATATACACTCGGAAAAGATGTGGCAAGCTACAGACTGTTATTCTCGTACAGTGATAACAGGAGTTTAAGCAGTGCAGACACATTGAAATTCGAGAACTGTCTCACATTAAGCACAGTACAGAATAATAGCAGTGTAATAGAAGTTGGCACAGTAGGTGCAGACGGAAAGAACGTGGCAGCAACAAACAGAGCCAGAACAGTGGTAAGCTACAAGACCTCAGAGAAGGCATTCAGCGTGGATGTGAGCAAGGTAGCAGGAAGCAGATATGCAGTGCTGGGATTTGATGCAAGCGGAAAGAAGATAGTGGATTCAGGCTGGCAGACAGGAAAAACATATGCACTCGGAAAAGATGTGGCAAGCTACAGACTGTTATTCTCATACAGTGATAACAGGAATTTAAGCAGTGCAGACACATTGAAATTCGAGAACTGTCTTACATTAAGCACAGTACAGAATAGTAGCAGTGTAATAGAAGTTGGAACAGTAGGTGCAGACGGAAAGAACGTGGCAGCAACAAACAGGGCCAGAACAGTGGTAAGCTACAAGACATCAGAGAAGACATTCAGCGTGGATGTGAGCAAGGCAACAGGAAGCAGATATGCAGTGCTGGGATTTGATGCAAGCGGAAAGAAGATAGTGGATTCAGGCTGGCAGACAGGAAAAACATATGCACTCGGAAAAGATGTGGCAAGCTACAGACTGTTATTCTCATACAGTGATAACAGGAATTTAAGCAGTGCAGACACATTGAAATTCGAGAACTGTCTCACATTAAGCACAGTACAGAATAGTAGCAGTGTAATAGAAGTTGGAACAGTAGGGGCAGACGGAAAGAACGTGGCAGCAACAAACAGGGCCAGAACAGTGGTAAGCTACAAGACGTCAGAGAAGACATTCAGCGTGGATGTGAGCAAAGCAACAGGAAGCAGATATGCAGTGCTGGGATTTGATGCAGGCGGAAAGAAGATAGTGGACTCAGGCTGGCAGACCGGAAAAACATATACACTCGGAAAAGATGTGGCAAGCTACAGACTGTTATTCTCGTACAGTGATAACAGGAGTTTAAGCAGTGCAGATACACTAGTATTTGAGAAGTGTTTATCTATTATACCAGCAAGTGCTCGTGATGATTGGGAATTACCAATAATGTAATCTAAATTATTATAAAGTACTATGATATGGATACTACCATCGCTTCTGTACTTAATATGTGCGAGAAGGAATGGGGGTAGGATTTAGAAATGCTCATGGCTATTTGTCATGAGCATTTCGGTTAATTGTAACTGGAAAATAATTCATTAGATTGCAACAAGTTAATTATCTACTCATAATTAGTATTGTTTATGATTTCTTATCTTGTCTAGCATCTGACCTCTTGATTGTCCTGCTGTAGATTAGGGCCTTTCAGTCTAGAAGTTGAGTAATCAATAATAAATAATAAAGCTGACTTGAAAAAGTAAATTCCAGTGCAAGAGGGCGGTGGAATTTAGAAATTCATTTTAGGTGGCTGCTTTCTGATAAAAATATGATGTCACTTTCTCGTAAAAGCTGTTACAATGTACATGGAGTATCAAGGTTATTGAAGACTCTCCAGCAGGAAAAATTATGAAGCCTTTTTTCTTGATAAGGACAGTATAATGGTCTATGGCTGGACAATGAAGAGGGAAGATGATGGACAAGATAAGGAATCATAAACAGTTTAACTAGTGATGATGGAGATGGGAAATACGTTGGAAGAAATGGATAATAAAAAAATATTAATAGTAGGAAATGGATTTGACTTGGCACATAATCTTAAGACCAGATATAGTGATGTGTTAGAAGTGTTCAAAAAGCGGAAGTCATTTTATGGTTTGTATATAAATAGAAAGATTGATACAGGATTTGATGAGAAGATAGCTGATAATATCCAAAAAGCGTTAGAGTCATATGATTCAAAGAATCTTGAGAAGTTAGATAAAATTATTAGAAATAATTCGTGGGTTGAGTATTACTCGGGATGTGGAGCAGAACTTGATTTATGGATAGATTTTGAAAGAGAACTTGTTCCTGTTTTAGATATATTTGATTTTATATTAAGTGCAGATATTAATTTTGAAGATGGGTCTATTGAATTTGAAAGAAATAGCTTTTTCAAATTTAATTGTTATTTTTCTAGATATTTTACTATTTTGAACAATAAAATATTTGTTAAAAATTATTATATTGATTCAAGTTATGGATTAATGAAAAAGACGCTTTTAAGAGATTTGAAAAATGAATTTTTAGAATTTATTGAAGCTTTAGAAATATATTTTTATGAGTTTGTTGAGAAAGCTTCTGATGTACATCCTATCAGTCAGATTAGAGAAATTGAACCTAATTATATTATAAGTTTTAATTATACTCATACAGAGAAGTATTATGGAATCAATAATGTACATCATATTCATGGTGTTATTAGAGATGATCTTGATTGTGGCAGTAATAATATGGTTCTTGGTGTGAATGATTACGATAATAAGGATTTTATATATTTTGTTAAGTATTTCCAAAGAATACAAAAGCATTGTGGAGTTGATTATAAGTATATTATAAATGAACAGTGTATTTTTAAATCTAGTGACGAATTTGATAAAGAATACAATGATTATGAGTTGTACATATATGGTCATTCTTTGGATGAAACAGATAAGGATGTTTTGAAATTTGTTATTGGAGATTTTGATGATAGAAATCAGTTTCAAATGAAGGCGCGGAAAGTTATTATCTATTATTATGATCAGCAAGATTTTGAGTTAAAAGTAATAAATCTTATAACTCTGTTTGGGCGGGATATTGTAGAAAAAAATATGGATGATAATAAAATTATATTTATTAAAATAGATAGTAATATAGATTAACTAAATATATAACCATATCGGAGTAATCTGTTTATGTATGTAATTGAAGGTGTATTTTTATGGAGTTATATCATAAAATTTATAAAATGAATCCAGATTTAACGGTTTATCTGGATAATCCGGACCAACTTGTAGAACATTGTGATGAGTTGTTAAGTCATTTAACAGGGGCTCGAAGTATGGATAGGCTTCATGAGGAAAAGATAGCTGTTCTAAGAGATTTTTATTCGGTGTGTTCTTTTGATATTCAAGATGCTGATTTTCCTGAACTAATTGGGCATTTTGATAGTGAGAATGAAAAAACAGCACTGATAAGGAAGAAGATATTATTACAAGATACAGTTCAATATTTAGGAAGTATTTATAAAAAATATCATATATTGATATATAATAACAATGGCACTTTACCTACCATACAATTAGATAATTGTATGATAGATTATAATGAAATTTATATAAGGGCTATGGAAGACTATGTGTATTCAATTATTAACAAAAAACGTCATGCTATAACAGCTAGTTTTGCTTTACCGTCATTGATAGAGCGTGGAATAGGAATGAATCTACAAAATAGAATGTTATTTAAAAGTATATACAGATTACTGGATAAGCAAGAATTAAAAAGACCTCTTGATGATGAGGAGGATAAATAATATATCAAAATCTTTTTAAATAATAAAGATAATGTGTTGTTTAATGCAAAGGAAAGTTATGTGATGGGGAAAATGTATGCTCTTTTTGTAAGTGAGGAAGTATTAGAACTATCAATGGATAATGAAATGATATTGACGGGTGTGGGGCATAATAAGGGAAGAAGATTAGACAGGACACTTGGAGCTTTAATTAAATCTGATTTTGCAAAAAAAGAAATTTTATCAGAATATATGAAAATTATTGATATTATATTTTGTAAACTTAATATTAGAAATTGTATAATGCATGGATTAGGAGAAACATTTGATTATTTAAATATTGGTATTGTAGCCATTATGTTTCAGTTGTTGTGGGATGTTGCTGCTTGTGAAATATTCATTGATTAATATATCTGGATGAGATTACAGATTTTACACTCACGGTATAAGCTTTATAAGCAGTAACTTTAAATTGTATTTTACATGGCAATCCGCTATACTAGTATTAAGTATAGCGGATTATTTTTTGGAGGCTTTTATGGCAAATAATTTGAAGTTACCGGTTGGAATCGAAAATTTTGAGAAAATTCGTAAACTGGGGTTCTATTATATTGACAAGACAAGGCTTATTGAGCAGCTCTTACAGGGATGGGGGAAGGTTACTCTTTTTACCCGCCATCGCCGTTTCGGTAAGACTCTCAATATGAGCATGCTAAAAAGCTTCTTTGAGATAGGCACAGATTAAGAATAAGCGCTATGATGAGGCTCTGCGGGATGAGGGCCGGTGTGATATTTTAGCCTATGGCATTGCTTTTTGCAGGAAGCGGTGCAGGGTGGCAGGTGAGAAGCTGTAAATTATTTTTACTTTATATCAGAGGCTGGTATAGTGGATTATTTTGGAGGTATTTCTATGAAGCTTAAAACAGGACAAAAGTGCGCATTCGGATTTGGCGCATTCGGAAAAGATATTGTGTATATGCTTATTTCATCGTATTTGCTCTACTACTACAATGTAGTGCTAGGGATGAGCAGTGTGTTTATCGGTACGGTGATGATGGCGGCGAGGATTTTTGATGCATTCAATGACCCGGTGATGGGCATTATCGTAGCAAAGACACGTACTAGGTGGGGGAGGTTTAGGCCTTGGATTTTTGCCGGCACGGTGCTCAATGCCGTGACCATCTATGCTTTATATGCAACTCCTGAGTCTATGGGTGATTCAGCGCAGAGAGTGTGGCTTACAGTGTTTTACTTTGCATGGGGCATTACATATACGCTTATGGATATTCCGTTCTGGTCTATGATTCCTGCAATCACTGAGCCGGGCAGCGACAGGGAGCAGCTTACATCGCTTGCGAGGACATGCTCTGGCATTGGAGATGCTATCCCTACGGTGCTCACGATGACAGTGGTGCCGATTCTTGGTGCAGGAAGCTCTATGGCTGACTATAGGATTGGATTTAAGTGGTGGGCACTTATTATAGCGGTAGTATTTGTGATCTCTGAGCTTGTATGCGTGGCATGTGTGCCTGAAAGACCGGTTGCCTGTGATGAGAAGCCGGGAAAGATATCCGATATGTTTAAAGCCTTATTTAAGAACGACCAGGCTATGACTGTTGTAGTATCAATTATTCTCGTGTATACATCACTCAATATCTGTGGCAACCTAGTGCTTTATTTCTTCAGGTTTGATGTGGGAAACGAGGGCGCATATTCCTTATTTGCTGCAGTTGCTTTTGCAGCACAGGTGCTTGTCATGATGGTTATACCGCTGCTTCGCAAGAGATTCAGCAAAAGCCAGCTTTTTATATCAGGATTTATTATTCAGATAGCAGGCTTTGCGGTGATACTTATCATGGCATTTGCAAAGCTCTACACGCCGCAGAGCTGGTACATACTCTGCCTGCCGGGTATTTTGATTTATCTGGGCTATGGTATGCTCAATGTTATCATGACTATATTTCTTTCAGATTCTGTTGATTATGGTGAGGTGATGAATGGCACGAGAGAGGAGTCGGTCATTTTCTCAATGCAGACATTTACGGTAAAGCTCGCTTCCGGTGTAGCAGTATTTCTGGCTGGGCTGGTGGTTGACTGGATTCATCTGGATACCGCGGCTGCGGTACAGACACAGGATACACTTGATGCGCTTCGCATGTGGATGACGATTCCGTCTGTTATCCTGCTCATTGTGGGCATATTTGTATTTAAGAGGTTTTATAAGCTGGATGATACAAGGATGGAAGAAATTAAATCCAAGCTTAATTAAAAGTTGCTGTCTGATTGATAAAAGAAGGTCGAAAATAAAATGAAAAAGCGAATAATTAATTATAGACTTAAGATTGACAATCTGCTTGCCAATCCTGATAAGATATCAAAAGAAGAGTGGAAGAAAATACTGCAGGAACACCTGACACAAATAGCCTTTTTCCAGCATGAGCGCCTCGTGCACCTCATAGTTACAGTAACCTTTGCCATACTCACCATGATGTCAATAATCGCATCCATCATGATAAGCAATCTGATGCTTCTTGTTCTTACACTGTTATTCTTAGTGCTGTTGGTGCCATATATCATGCACTACTATACACTGGAAAATGAAGTGCAGAAGATGTATACCCAGTATGATGAGATTTTAAAGCATTTAAAATAAGGAAACATCTGTACATAAAAAAGTGGAAAGTTATCAAAGACAGAACCCGGCGCAGCCGGGGCTTTTGCCCTTGCCCGCATATACGAAGCTGCTTAGAGTCTGTAGAATTGCATACGAAAAAAACAACAACGCCCATGCATGGACGCATGGGCGAGGTGTTATGCGCCATGGACGGCGCATAAAAGCCGGTTGTGTCAAAAAGCCACAACTGGCATATGCAATTCGTACAGACACTTAGCAGCGTAGTTCATGCGGGAAAGGTCAGAAAGCCCCGGCTGCGCCGGGTTCGTCCCACTAGCAACAACAGTGCAATTCTCCTACTTCTTAAGCTTCTTCTGTGCCGTAGAAAGCATCAGCTTAATACGGTTCAGCTGGTTCACCTCAGAAGCACCCGGATCATAATCAATAGCCACGATATTGGCATCCGGATGATCATGTCTGATTTTCTTTATAACTCCCTTACCCACAATATGGTTCGGTAAGCATGCAAAAGGCTGTGCACAGATGATGTTTGTGACGCCCTCATTGATGAGCTCAAGCATCTCACCTGTCAAAAACCAGCCCTCACCGGTCTGATTACCGCAAGAAACGATAGGAGAAGCATACTCTGCGAGATCCTGAACGTGAGCGGTTGGCTCAAAGTGCTTACTCTTAGCCAGCTCATCCCTTGCATCCTTTCTGAGCCACTCGAAGAAGGCGATAAGTCGGTTGTTCATAAACTTGGCTTTCTTAGAAGCACCGAGATAGTCAGCCTTGAAATTCGTGTTGTAGCAGCAGTAGAGTAAGAAATCAGTCAGATCAGGCACTACAGCCTCGGCTCCTTCAGATTCGAGCAGGTCAACTACATAGTTGTTTGCTGCAGGCAGGAATTTGACGAGAATCTCACCGACCACGCCGACACGCGGCTTAACCTCATCTGTCATAGGCAGATTGTCGAAATCCCTTATGATTTCGCGGCACATCTTTTTGTATTTCTTGTGTTTATTGTAAGAAAATTACAAAATATGTAGATGCAGTGGTGGTGCCTGGCACCATTAAATTTTTATATTCTTTATTGTGGCAATGAAATCAGCAGTTGCTGGACAGAAATGAGAGCTGAATTTGGACAAGGTAAGAAATCATAAATATTGTATTTTACATGGCAATCCGCTATACTAGAGTTAAGTATAGCGGATTATTTTTTGGAGGCTTTTATGGCAAATACTTTGAAGTTACCGGTTGGAATTGAAAATTTTGAGGAAATTCGTAAACTGGGTTTCTATTATATTGACAAGACAAGGCTTATAGAACAGCTTTTACAGGGATGGGGAAAGGTGACTCTTTTTACACGTCCAAGGCGTTTTGGAAAGACACTCAATATGAGTATGCTTAGGAGCTTTTTTGAAATAGGAATGGACAAATCTTTGTTTGACGGCTTATATATTTCTGGCAACAAAGTACTTTGTGATGAGCATATGGGTAAGTATCCTGTCATATTTCTTTCATTCAAGGGTGTGGATGGTTTAGACTTTACTACGGCAAGACGTATGCTGTGTGCTATTTTAAAGGATGAGCTTGACAGACATTACTATTTGAAGACCAGTGATGTATTGACTGATGAGGATAGAATACTGTTTACAAAGATGCTTCATGGGCAGGATGACAATATTGAGGATAGTATACGAATGCTTTCAAAGCTGTTGTATAAGCACTATGGTCAGAAAGTAGTTATTCTCATAGATGAGTATGATGTGCCACTCGATAAAGCTTTTCAGAATGGCTACTACAAGGAGATGGTTTCTCTCATCAGGGGGCTTTTCGGGCAGGCGCTCAAGACCAATGAGTTTTTACAGTTTGCGGTGCTCACGGGCTGCCTTCGCGTGTCAAAGGAGAGCATTTTTACAGGGCTCAATAACTTTGAAATCAATTCTATTGTGGATATTGACCATGATGAGCAGTTTGGCTTTACTGATGATGAGGTCATGAAACTTCTTTATGATTATGACAGGAGCGAGAGGTACCCGGACGTAAAGGAATGGTATGACGGTTATCATTTTGGTAATGCGGATATTTATTGTCCATGGGATGTGATAAATTTTGCCAAGAAGCTTGTTTCAGATCCGTCAGCCAGACCGAGTGCGTTCTGGATTAACAGCAGTGGCAATGATATGGTGAAGCGCTTTGTGGACAAGGCTGATCAGACCACGAGAGATGAGATTGAGAAGCTCGTGGCAGGTGGATTTGTGGAGAAGCAGCTTCGGCTTGATCTGACCTATGATGAGATTGACAATACGATTGACAATCTGTGGAGTGTGCTCTTTACTACAGGCTATCTCACCAAAATCGGAGAGGTCAAGGTGCCTGACAGTGAGAGCTATGCCTATAAGCTTGTGATTCCTAATAAAGAGGTGCGTGAGGTGTTTATTCTCCAAATTCAGGAGTGGTTCAAGGCTGTTGTTGCAAAAGATGATGATACTATGAAGCTTTTATCAAGGGCAATTCTGGATAAAGATGAGAAACAGATTGCCAGGCAGCTAAACATCGTGATGAGCCGCATGATAAGTATACTCGATACAAAGGCGCCTGATGCTATGAAGGAGAATTTCTATCATGGCTTACTTCTTGGTCTGCTTCGAGGCAGCAATCCGGACTGGCTTATCAAGTCGAATCGTGAGTCGGGAGATGGTTTTAGCGATATTTTAATCATGCCGGAGGATCCTGATGCGGGCATCGTTATAGAGGTGAAGTATGCTAAGGAGATGAAGGAACTTGACGCAGCGTGCGAGGCTGCGATAACGCAGATTAAGGACAAGCGCTATGATGAGGCTCTGCGGGATGAGGACCGGTGTGATATTTTAGCCTATGGCATTGCTTTTTGCAGGAAACGGTGCAGGGTGGTTGGAGAGAAATTTTAAATTGGCTGTAATCGTTGCTGGTCACACTGTTAGGTGTGAACAGTAACTATCTGGGATGTTGCATCCGGTAATGAAAAATATATTGCTTTCGTAGTCAAAGTATGTTACGATACTCCATGGTTACAAATTACAGTGACAGTTATTATATCATTTAAACAAAAGAAAGGTAGGAGAATAGTTATGAGCGACAACTTCAATATGTATGATCAGGCGAATCAGCAGGGCAATCCAAATATACCGCCTATGCCGCCGATGGAGGAAAAGAAGGGAATGTCAATTGCATCTATGGTGCTTGGTATTATCGGTCTGGTATTCTGGTGTATTCCAATCCTTGGCGGACCTATTGGTATTGTAGGACTTATCCTCGGTATCGTAGGCAGGAAAAAGGGTGGAAGGGGCATGGCAACCGCTGGTATTGTTATGTCAATTATTACCATCGTACTTGCAGTTATCAATGCTATTGCTGGTGTTTATCTGCAAACATCAAATGTCTTGAACCAGTTATAATCACATAACAGGTGATATCTTTAATTGCATTTTATTTTTTAATCCGCTATGCCAGAGGTTGGTATAGCGGATTTTTAGATTCAATTATCATTGTATTAAAATAAAAAAGTACGTATTAGGAAAGGTCGAAAATAAAATGAAAAAACGAATAATTAATTATAGACTTAAGATTGACAATCTGCTTGCCAATCCTGATAAGATATCAAAAGAAGAGTGGAAGAAAATACTGCAGGAACACCTGACACAAATAGCCTTCTTCCAGCATGAGCGCCTCGTGCACCTCATAGTGACAGTAACCTTTGCCATACTTACCATGATGTCAATAATTGCATCCATCATGATAAGCAACCCAATGCTTCTTGTACTTACACTGTTATTCCTAGTGCTATTGGTGCCATATATCATGCACTACTATACACTGGAAAATGAAGTGCAGAAGATGTATACCCAGTATGATGAGATTTTGAAGCATCTGTCCTAGCTAGCAAGCATATAAGTGAGTGCAACGAGCAACATATGCACATATAAAAGTAGAAAGTTATCAAAGACAGAACCCGGCGCAGCTGGGGCTTTTGTCCTTGCTCGCATATACGAAGCTGCTTAGAGTCTGTAGAATTGCATACGAAAACCAACAACGCCCATGCATGATGAATGCATGGGCGAATTTTTTATTTCTTAAGCTTCTTCTGTGCCGTAGAAAGCATCAGCTTAATACGGTTCAGCTGGTTCACCTCAGAAGCACCCGGATCATAATCGATAGCCACGATATTGGCATCCGGATGATCATGTCTGATTCTCTTTATAACTCCCTTACCCACAATATGGTTTGGTAAGCATGCAAAAGGCTGCGCACAGATGATGTTTGTGACGCCCTCATTGATGAGCTCAAGCATCTCACCTGTTAAGAACCATCCCTCACCGGTCTGATTACCGCAAGAAACGATAGGAGAAGCATACTCTGCGAGATCCTGCACGTGAGCGGTTGGCTCAAAGTGCTTGCTCTTAGCCAGCTCATCCCTTGCATCCTTTCTGAGCCACTCGAAGAAGGCGATAAGTCGGTTGTTCATAAACTTAGCTTTCTTAGAAGCACCGAGATAGTCAGCCTTGAAATTCGAGTTGTAGCAGCAGTAGAGTAAGAAATCAGTCAGATCAGGCACTACAGCCTCGGCTCCTTCAGCTTCGAGCAGGTCAACCACATAGTTGTTTGCTGCAGGCAGGAATTTGACGAGAATCTCACCGACCACGCCGACACGCGGCTTAACCTCATCTGTCATAGGCAGATTGTCGAAATCCCTTATGATTTCGCGGCACATCTTTTTGTATTTCTTGTGAGAGAGCATCTTTGTGTTGCCGACAAAGTCGATGACTCTCTTTTTCCACTTCTCATGGAGTGCATTGGCACTTCCCGGCTCTTTCTCATAAGGACGTACCCTGTAGAGACAGCGCATAAAGATATCGCCAAACTCAAGTGCATACAGTCCGTGCTGGATAAGGCTTGGAGTAAACTTAAAGCCCGGGTTTTTCTCGAGACCAACCATGTTGATTGAGATAACAGGCACATCAGGATATCCGGCCTTTTCGAGAGCTCTACGGATAAAGCCGATGTAGTTTGTTGCACGGCATCCGCCACCTGTCTGTGAGATGAGGATGGCTGTGTGTGTCATATCATAATTGCCTGATTTGACGGCTGCCATAATCTGTCCTACGACAATGAGTGAAGGGTAGCAGGCATCGTTGTTTACGAACTTAAGTCCCACGTCCACACATTCCCTTGCAGGGATATCCGGTATGACCATATTGTAGCCGGCTGCCTTAAAGGCTGGCACGAGAAGGTCAAAGTGTATAGGTGACATCTGAGGGCAGATGATGGTGTAGTTGTCCTTTTTCATCTGCTCGGTGAATACAACACGCTCGTAGTTAGACGGTTTTAAGTCACGCTTTTCATGCTTGGTTTCCTTGACTCTTATGGCGGCAAGGAGCGAGCGGATACGGATTCTTGCTGCGCCCAGGTTGTTTACCTCATCGATCTTCAGGCAGGTGTATATCTTGCCTGAGCCTGTCAGGATATCGTTTACGCAGTCGGTTGTGACAGCATCGAGACCGCAGCCAAACGAGTTGAGCTGGATTAAGTCAAGGTCATCACGGGTCTTTACAAAGTTGGCTGCTGAGTACAATCTGGTGTGGTACATCCACTGATCCATGACGATGAGAGGTCTCTCAAGCTCGCCCAGATGGGATACTGAGTCCTCTGTCAGCACACAGATGCCATAGCTTGTGATGAGCTCAGGGATACCGTGGTTGATTTCAGGGTCCACATGGTACGGACGGCCTGCGAGCACGATTCCGCGACGTCCGGTGTCTTCCATGTAGTCGAGCACTTCCTCGCCCTTTCGCTGTATCTCAAGCCTTGTCATTGCAAGCTCCTTCCAGCCTGCGGCTACCGCATCACGAATCTGTGACTCAGGCAGGTTGAAATCACCCTTTGAGAAGGTGGCAACAAGCTGCTGTGAGATAGTTTCCTCACTCTCAAATGACATAAACGGATTTATGAATTTAACCTCGCCTGAGGTAATCTCGTCCACGTTGTTTTTGATATTCTCAGAGTATGATGTGACAATAGGGCAGTTGTAGTGATTGTTAGCATCAGGAAACTCCTTGCGCTCATATGGCACTGCCGGGTAGAAAATAAAATCTACATTTTGTTTTATGAGCCAGCTTATATGACCATGTGTGAGCTTTGCAGGGTAGCACTCTGACTCACTTGGGATGGAGTCGATACCCATCTCATAAATCTTTCTGGTAGACTGTGGTGACAGCACTACAGAAAAGCCGAGACGTTTGAAAAATGTAGCCCAGAACGGATAGTTCTCGTACATATTCAAGGCTCTTGGGATGCCGACTGTACCGTGTGGAGCATCCTTTGGGTCAAGTGGCTCATAGTCAAATATACGCTTGTTCTTGTATTCAAAAAGATTTGGGATGTTATCCTTGTTCTTCTCCTTACCCAGACCCTTTTCACAGCGGTTTCCGGTGATGTACTGTCTGTTGTCGGAGAATTTGTTTATAGTTAAAAGACAGTGGTTTGTACAGCCCTGACAGCGTGCGAGCTTTGTGGTGTAGGTGAGCTCGTTTATCTGGTCGATTGTGAGCATTGTTGTCTTGTAATCAGCCTCATGGCGCTCGCGTGCGATGAGTGCGGCACCAAAGGCACCCATGATACCTGCGATATCAGGCCTTGTGGCATGTACACCTGCAATTTTTTCAAAGCTTCTAAGAACGGCATCATTGTAGAATGTACCGCCCTGGACTACGATATTTTCACCGAGGTCACTTGCATCAGAAAGCTTGATAACCTTGAAAAGTGCATTCTTTATTACTGAGTAGGCAAGTCCTGCTGAGATATCTGCGACAGATGCGCCCTCCTTCTGGGCCTGCTTTACCTTTGAGTTCATGAAAACCGTACATCTGGTTCCGAGGTCGATAGGGTTCTTTGCAAAAAGGGCTTCCTTTGCGAAATCCTGTACTGAGTAGTTTAAGGACTTTGCGAAGGTCTCAATAAATGAGCCGCAGCCTGAAGAGCAGGCCTCGTTGAGCTGTACTGAGTCGACTGTCTGGTTCTTTATCTTGATGCACTTCATGTCCTGTCCACCGATATCGAGGATACAGTCTACCTTTGGGTCGAAGAATGCTGCTGCGTAGTAGTGGGCTACAGTCTCAACTTCGCCGTCGTCCAATTTTAAAGCTGCCTTTAATAAAGCCTCTCCGTAGCCTGTAGAGCAGGAGTGTACGATGTGTGCATCCTCAGGAAGCTTTGCGTAAATCTCCTGGATAGAACGGATGGCTGTAGCGAGAGGGCTTCCGTTGTTGTTGCTGTAGAATGAGTATAAAAGGTCTCCGTCCTCGCTTACGAGAGCGATTTTAGTGGTGGTTGAGCCTGCATCTATTCCGAGATAGCAGTTGCCCCTGTATGTAGAAAGGTCACCGGTCTTTACGTGATTGTTGCCGTGACGTGTTGTAAATTCATCGTAATCAGCCTGATCCTTAAAAAGAGGCTCCATACGTGCTACCTCAAATTCCATCTTTATGCCGTTTGAGAGGCGGTCGATTAAGGATGAGAGTGTGGTGACAGAGTTGTCTTTATAGTTTAATGCAGAGCCTATTGCTGCAAACAGATGAGAGTTCTCAGGAACGATAGTGTGCTCGTCATCGAGATTTAAGGTTCTGATAAATGCTGATTTAAGTTCTGACAAAAAGTGCAGAGGACCGCCAAGGAAAGCAACATGTCCCTTGATTGGCTTACCGCAGGCGAGACCACTGATGGTCTGGTTTACCACGGCCTGAAAGATTGAAGCGGATAAATCCTCGCGTGTGGCTCCCTCATTGATGAGAGGCTGGATATCTGTTTTGGCAAATACTCCACAGCGGGCTGCGATAGGGTAGATGGCCTTGTAGCTTTTTGCGTATTCATTTAGTCCTGTAGCGTCTGTCTGGATGAGAGAAGCCATCTGGTCGATAAATGAGCCTGTACCGCCGGCACATATGCCGTTCATACGCTGTTCCACGTTGCCGCCCTCGAAGTATATGATTTTGGCATCCTCGCCACCTAGCTCTATTGCCACATCGGTCTGTGGAGCATAGTGTGTGAGTGCGGTAGATACAGCTATAACCTCCTGTACGAATGGCACCTCAAGGTGCTTTGCAAGAGTGAGTCCGCCGGAGCCTGTTATCATAGGACAAACTGAAAGGTCACCTGTCTTGTCGTAGGCCTTTCTGATAAGGGACTCAAGTGTCTCCTGTATATTTGCAAAATGACGCTCATAATCGGAAAAGAGGATATTGTCATCGGCGTCAAGAAGTGCAATCTTGACGGTTGTTGAGCCGATATCAATGCCCAACTTATGTAAGCTGTTATTTTCCATAGTGGTTCCTCCATAATGTATTACTTATATGTTTTTATATATCTTTCTTCTTATTAAAATATATAATTGTTCTATTATTATCAAAACAGAGATTATTATACGACAGATATCGACAAATTACAATGACTATAATTATAAAGAATTTGTGAATAATTCGCAGTCTCGTTGACAAAGTATGATTTAACTATCATAATAAATTTTGTAATAAACGCTGCCCTTTGCACTATAGTGTAAAAGGCAGCAATAATATGACAGGAGGATGCAGATGCGTGGTTTTTTATTGCATCAAAACCATGTCTGCTAAAATGTATGAACTGGCTTAACAAACTAGAACAAAAATATGGAAGTAAAGCGATTCCGAATATCACTAGAATATTTATCGCTGCGAATCTGATAGGCAGTGTGCTGCTTTTGACAAAGGGAGATGTTGTCCTTTATTATCTGCAGTTTTCAGCTTCTGCTATTTTGCACGGACAGGTATGGCGTCTTATAAGCTGGATTTTTGTGCCGAGCGGCAGCATATCATTTTTACAGCTTTTATTTATATTCTGTCTGTGGACGCTTGGAGACAGCATGGAGTCATATCTTGGCTCTTTTAGGATGAATGTGTACTTTTTCGGAGGCTTTTTGCTGTATGATATAGTAGGAATGCTTGCATTTGCAGTGACACATGTATCCATCAATCTGACTATGTACTATATACTTATAGCTATGTATCTGATGCTTGGTCTTTTGATGCCGGAGGCAGAGGTGAGGCTTTACTTTGTGCTTCCTATAAAGATGAAGTGGATGGTGCTTGTTTACTTCGTGATGTTTGCATATGATGTGTATACCTATATGAGCTTTGGATGGCAGATTGGATTGGCATACGGCTCAGAAATCGTACTTGCACTTATAAATCTGTTGGTATTCATTTATGGCTGCAAGCACAGGCTCTCATTCAGACAGAATATGCACCAGAAGAGGAGAAAGGCACAGTTTAAGGCTCAGTTTTCCGAACCTCGCCCGGGAAGTGGCATCTCACGTCACAAGTGCTATATATGCGGCAGAACGGAATTGTCAAATCCTGAATTAACATTCAGATACTGCTCGAAGTGCACCGGCAACAAGGAATACTGTCAGGATCATCTGTTTACACATACGCACGTATAATATACATGTACTACTTTTTCTAATTCATTGACAAAGTAAACTGATGAATTTATAATGGACACAGTATTATTTTCGGAGGAACATTTATGGAGAACGAGGCAACAGTTTCGAAAAATTTTATTGAACAGATTATTGAGAAGGACTTGGCTGAGGGTCATTGCAAGACTGTAAAGACCAGATTCCCACCGGAGCCAAACGGTTATTTGCATATCGGCCATGCGAAGTCTATTCTTTTAAACTATGGACTGGCAAAGAAGTATGACGGACAGTTCAATCTCAGGTTTGATGATACAAACCCTACCAAGGAGCGTCTGGAGTTTGTAGAGTCTATCGAGGCCGATGTTAAGTGGCTTGGTGCTGACTGGGCTGACAGGAAGTTTTTTGCATCCAATTACTTCGACAAGATGTATGAGTGTGCAGTAGGACTGATAAAGAAGGGAAAGGCATATGTATCTGATCTGACACCTGATGAGATAAGAGAGTATAGAGGTACACTCACAGAGGCCGGCAAGGAGGATCCATACTCAAAGAGAAGTGTTGAGGAAAACTTAGACCTTTTTGAGCGCATGAAAAACGGTGAGTTCGAGGATGGCACAAAGGTACTTCGTGCGAGAATTGACATGAGCTCTTCAAACATCAATATGAGAGATCCGATTCTTTACCGTGTGGCTCATATGACACATCACAATACAGGTGATAAATGGTGTGTATATCCTATGTATGATTTTGCTCATCCTATAGAGGATGCTATTGAGGGCATCACACATTCTATATGTACTCTTGAGTTTGAAGACCACAGACCGCTGTATGATTGGGTGGTTATTGAATGTGGATTTAAGAATTCTCCAGAGGAGTCGCCAAAGCAGATTGAGTTTGCAAAGCTCTATCTGACTAATGTTGTAACAGGAAAGAGATATATCAAGCGTCTTGTTGAGGACGGTATCGTTGATGGCTGGGATGACCCGAGGCTTGTTTCTATAGCAGCGCTCAGACGCAGGGGCTTCACACCAGAGTCTATCCAGAATTTTGTTGATCTGTGTGGTATATCAAAAGCTAACAGCTCTGTTGACTACGCTATGCTTGAGTACTGTATCCGAGAGGATTTAAAGGCTAAGCGCCCTCGTATGATGGCTGTGCTTGATCCGGTCAAGGTGATTATCGACAATTACCCTGAGGGACAGGTTGAGTATCTTGAAGTGGACAATAACGTGGAGAATCCTGAGCTTGGAAAGAGAAAAGTTCCTTTCACCAGAGAGCTTTATGTGGAGAGAGATGACTTCATGGAGGAGCCACCGAAGAAGTATTTCCGTATGTTCCCTGGCAATGAGGTGCGTTTCATGAATGCTTATTTTGTGAAGTGCAATAGCTGTGTGAAGGACGAAAACGGCAATATTACAGAGATTCACTGTACATATGATCCGGCATCAAAGGGTGGCAACAGTCCTGATGGCAGAAAGGTCAAGGGAACTATCCACTGGGTTTCAGCCGAGTATGGAAAGCAGGTAACTGTACGTCTTTACGAGAATATCGTAAATGAGGAGCTTGGAGTGTACAATGAGGACGGAAGCTTAAATCTTAATCCTAATTCACTCACAGTGCTTGATAACTGTGTAGTGGAGCCGGAGCTTATGAGTGCCAAGGCTTATGACAGCTTCCAGTTTGTCAGAAATGGCTTCTTCTGCGCGGATTGCAAGGACTCAAAGGATGGACAGCCTGTATTTAACAGAATCGTCTCATTAAAGAGCTCATTCAAGCTTCCGACAGCTAAATAGTTTTTGACTAAAAATAAACAGAAGAGAAGAATAGAGGTAAAATATGGATTTAAAGTCAGGTATTGACAAATTCGGTTTAAATCCTGAAGACATAAATGATCTGTATGATGAGGATAAAGCAGCTGCCACCGGGGATGCTCCGGTGGCAGCTGCTGTTCAGACAGAGGATGAAACGGATTTTGTTTTTGCAAAGAATATAACATGTCCGGTGTGTGATCAGAGTTTTCAAACACTGACGGTACGGACATCAAAGATCAGGTTTGCTGGCTCTGATGATGATTTCAGACCGGTTTACAAGGGAATTGATACAATAAAGTATGGTGTCACATCGTGTCCGCATTGTGGTTATAGTGCGATGAATGGCGACTTTGTACATGTATCGAGTACACAGATAAGGCTGCTTAAGGAGCAGGTTGCTGCCAAATTTAAGCCCGGCAGCAAGTCGGTGCCTTTGTTATATTCGTATGATGAGGCAATAGACAGATTTAAGCTGGCACTTTTTTCAGCGATTGTTAAAAGGGCTATGTATAGTGAAAAGGCATATATTTGTCTTAAGCTATCCTGGCTTTATCGCGGTTTAATCGAACAGCTTACGGCTGATGGTATCTCAACGGAAAGCAAAGAGCTTGTAAGTGCACAAAAGGCAGAAAAATATTATTATAAGCAGGCTCTTGATGGAATGACAAGAGCGGTTGCGACTGAGCATTTCCCTATATGTGGTATGAATCAGGATACGGTTGATTTGCTTTTGGCTCAGATGAATTATAAGCTTGACCATTGGGATGTGGCTTCAAAGCTCATTGCAAGGGTGCTTATATCAAAAAGTGCTTCTAGACACATTAAGGATAAGGCACTTGATTTGAAGAATGAAATTATTAAAAAAATAAGAGATGTGAAATAATTGCTGTTATTTCACATCTCTTTTTCTTTTATTTGTTGTAACAATTAATTGTTTTTCTTGTTCTCAAGCTCAAGAAGCTTCATTGCACGCACCTTGAGTGGCAGACCAAACAGTGTGATGAAACCGTCTGCATCATGGTGGTCATATAAATCTCCTGTAGTAAAGCTTGCAAGAGACTCACTGTAGAGTGAATATGGTGAAGTAGTGCCGGCTTTGATGATATTGCCTTTATATAATTTGAATTTAACTTCTCCGGTTACATATTCCTGTGTTGACTCTACGAAAGCCTGGATTGCTTCACGAAGTGGTGTGAACCATTTTCCTTCGTATACTACCTGAGCGAGCTTGTTGCCCATTTCTTTCTTGACCTCCATTGTGGCACGGTCAAGGCAGAGCTCCTCGAGCTGGTCATGTGCCTCCATGAGGATTGTTCCACCCGGAGTCTCATATACACCACGTGATTTCATACCTACTACACGGTTCTCAACGATATCGATGATGCCGATGCCGTGCTTGCCGCCGAGACGGTTGAGCTCTCTGATGATGTCTGCTACCTTCATCTTTTTGCCGTTGACAGATGTAGGAACACCCTTCTCAAATGTCATTGTAACATACTCACCCTCGTCAGGAGCATGCTCAGGTGTGACACTTAATACGAGCAGATGGTCATAGTTTGGCTCCTGTGAAGGATCCTCAAGCTCAAGTCCCTCGTGGCTGATGTGCCAGAGGTTACGGTCACGGCTGTAGCTTGAATCTGTGCCGAACGGAAGGTCAATTCCGTGTGCCTTACAGTACTCGATCTCGGCCTCTCGTGAATCCATTTTCCAGTTGTCCTGACGCCATGGAGCGATTACCTTGATATCAGGAGCAAGTGCCTTGATACCGAGCTCGAAACGGATCTGGTCGTTTCCTTTTCCTGTTGCACCGTGGCAGATGGCTACAGCGCCTTCTTTTCTTGCAATCTCTACAAGCTTCTTTGCGATGCCCGGTCTTGCCATTGCTGTTCCAAGGAGGTATTTGTGCTCATAAACTGCGCCGGCCTGTACACAAGGTACGATGTAGTCCTCACTGAACTCATCACAGATATCCTCTATGTAAAGCTTTGAAGCTCCGGATAATTTAGCTCTCTCATCGAGTCCGTCAAGCTCCTCTCCCTGTCCGCAGTTGATGCAGCAGCAGATTACGTCATAGTCATAAGTCTCTTTAAGCCATGGAATGATAGCGGTAGTATCAAGTCCGCCTGAATAAGCTAATACAACTTTGTCTTTCATAAGTGCGTGTCCTCTTTTCGTTTATTCTTTATGATGGTAACCATTAACTGCTTTTGTGTCTAAAAGCCTTGAATAATTACTTTAGAATAAATATATACCAGTTCTTTACATATTGCAAGTGAAAAAATATACATTATTCATGTATAAATATACATAATTTTGTATAATTTTTCTCTTTACGGATTGAAATTACTGTACTATATTATTATGTATGATGCGTCAGACCCATTTTATATGGTTATGCAGAAATACAATATGAAAAGAGGAAATACTATGATAAAGGCTGGTATTATTGGAGCCACCGGATATGCCGGAGCAGAGCTCGTGAGAATTTTGATGAATCATAAAGAGGTAGAGATTGCATGGTATGGCTCACGAAGCTATGTGGATGAGAATTATGCCGATATCTATGGAAATATGTTTCAGATAGTTGATGCAAAGTGCATGGATGACAATATGGAGGAGCTTGCAGAGTCGGTTGATGTGATTTTCACTGCGACCCCACAGGGCTTTTTGGCAGGCGTGCTCACTGAGGATATATTAAGTAAGGTAAAGATTGTCGATCTGTCAGCGGACTTCCGTATCAAGGATGTAGCCACATATGAGAAATGGTACAAGATTGAGCACAAGTCGCCGCAGTTTATTGATGAGGCTGTATATGGCCTGTGTGAGATAAACAGGGACAAGGTCACAAAGGAGACAAGGCTTGTTGCAAATCCTGGCTGCTATACCACATGCTCCATTCTTACAGCTTATCCGCTTGTTAAGGAGGGACTTATTGATACAGATACACTTATTGTCGATGCAAAGTCAGGCACATCAGGCGCAGGACGTGGTGCAAAGACACCTAATCTGTTTTGTGAAGTAAATGAGAGCATGAAGGCATATGGCGTTGCCTCACACAGACATACCCCTGAGATAGAGGAACAGCTTGGATATGCGGCAGGAAAAGAAATTCTTATCAACTTTACTCCGCATCTTGTTCCGATGAACAGAGGAATCCTCGCTACAGAGTATGCGACACTTAAGAAAAAGCCTGATGGAACACTTCCTACATATGATGAGATTAAGGCAGTTTACGATAAGTATTATGCAAATGAGAAGTTTGTCAGAGTACTCAAAAAAGGTGTCTGCCCTGAGACAAAGTGGGTTGAGGGCAGCAACTATGTGGATGTAAACTTTGTGATTGATGAGAGAACCGGCAGAATCATTATGATGGGTGCTCTTGACAATCTGGTAAAGGGTGCTGCAGGACAGGCGGTTCAGAATATGAATCTGTTATTTGGTTTCGATGAGGCAGAGGGACTCAATATGGTTCCTATGTTCCCGTAATAATTAATAATAGGAAAGTAATTATCAGAGAGATACTTTATAATGCTGATAGTTATATAAAAATATAAGGATGATTTAATAAAATGAGTAATGAGAATAAATATGAAATAAGGGTTATGACGATAGATGATTATGACGAGGTGTACAGCCTCTGGCAGACCATCCACGGCTTTGGAATCCGTTCTATTGACGACTCAAGAGAGGGAGTCCTTAGATTTCTTAAGAGAAATCCGACTACGAGTGTTGTAGCGGTAGAAGATGGAAAGATAGTTGGAGCGATACTCTGCGGACACGATGGCAGAAGAGGCTGCCTGTATCATGTGTGCGTGGATGAGCATTACAGGAAGTGCGGCATCGGAAAGAGCATGGTGGTTGCCTGCATGAGAGCACTTCAGGCAGAGCATATCAACAAGGTGTCAATCATAGCCTTCAAGGTGAATGAGCTGGGAAACCACTTCTGGAAGGAAGAGGGATGGACATTCAGAGAAGACTTAAACTACTATGATTTCACACTTAACGAAGAAAATATAACAAGATTTAACAAATAAGGAGCAGTACAATGGCAGATAAGAACATGGAACAGGTAATGGAAAAGGCGCAGGTGCTCATAGAGGCACTTCCGTATATACAGAGATTTAACAGAAAGATTATCGTTGTAAAGTACGGCGGCTCTGCAATGGTTGATGAACAGCTTAAAAAGCAGGTAATCCAGGATGTCACACTTCTCAAGCTGGTTGGCTTCAAGCCTATCATCGTACACGGTGGCGGCAAGGAAATCAGCAAATGGGTAGGAAAGGTCGGTATGGAGCCTGTATTCGTAAACGGACTCAGAAAGACTGATGCCGATACAATGGAGATTGCCGAGATGGTACTGAATAAGGTAAACAAATCTCTCGTTACACTTGTTGAGGAGCTTGGTGTGCAGGCTGTCGGAGTGAGTGGTAAGGACGGAGGTCTCTTAAAGGTTAAGAAAAAGTATTCAAACGGAGAGGATATAGGCTTTGTAGGTGAAATCACTGATGTCAATCCAAAAATTCTTTATGATCTGCTCGAGAAGGACTTCCTTCCAATTGTGTGTCCAATCGGTCTTGATGACGAATACAATACATACAATATCAATGCAGATGATGCTGCGTGCGCTATCGCCAGAGCAGTATCAGCCGAAAAGCTTGCGTTCCTCACAGATATCGAGGGTGTATACAAGGATCCTTCAGATAGGAATACACTTATTTCAGAGCTTACAGTCTCAGATGCAAAGAAGCTTATAGGTGATGGCTTTATCGGCGGAGGCATGCTTCCTAAGCTCAACAACTGCATAGATGCCATCGATAACGGAGTTTCAAGAGTACATATTCTTGATGGACGTATCGCGCACTGCTTACTGCTTGAGATATTCACAAACAGAGGAATCGGAACAGCTATTCTTGGAGATTCGGAGGAGAAATTTAACAATGAGCAATAATATGGATAAACAGTCATACATTGATGAGGCAGAAAAGGAGCTTCTTCACACCTACAACAGATTTTCACTTGTACTTGATCACGGCGAGGGAGTACATCTGTATGATACAGATGGCAATGCATATCTGGACTTCGCTGCAGGAATAGCCGTATGTGCACTTGGTTACAGCAATGAGCACCACAAGGAGGCATTAAAGGCACAGGTTGATAAGCTTTTACATACATCAAACCTTTACTACAATGCGCCTGTCATCGAGGCGGCAGACAAGGTACTTAAGGCAAGCAAAATGGACCGTATTTTCTTTACCAACAGTGGTACAGAGGCTATTGAGGGAGCTATCAAGGCTGCAAAGAAATATGCCTTTACAAGAGACGGCCATGCAGGTCATGAGATAATTGCCATGAACCATTCCTTCCACGGAAGAAGCATCGGAGCGCTTTCTGTTACAGGCAATGCACATTATCAGGAGCCGTTTGAGCCACTTATGCCGGGCGTTAAATTTGCAGATTTCAATGATTTAGAGAGCGTTAAGGCTCAGGTGACAGACAAAACCTGCGCCATTATTATGGAAACTATTCAGGGTGAGGGTGGTATTTACCCGGCAAAGAAGGAGTTTATCGAGGGAGTGAGAGCTCTCTGCGATGAAAAGGATATTCTTCTTATTCTTGACGAGATACAGTGCGGCATGGGCAGAAGTGGCGAAATGTTCGCATGGCAGAACTATGATGTGAAGCCTGATATCATGACCTGTGCGAAGGCACTCGGCTGTGGTGTGCCTGTTGGTGCATTTCTTATGACACAGAGGGTGGCAGACAAATCCCTTGCACCGGGAGACCATGGCACCACATACGGCGGCAATCCGTTCGTAGGAGCCGCAGTAAGTGCAGTGTTTGATGAGTTTAAGCGTCTTGATATAGTAAGCCATGTAAAGGAGGTTGCACCTTACCTGGAGAAGAGGCTTGATGAGCTTGTTGCAAAATTCGACTGTCTCACAGCCAGAAGGGGTATGGGACTCATGCAGGGCGTGGAGTGCAGCCTTCCTGTAGGAAAGGTCTCAGCAGAGGCTTTAAATCAAGGCCTTATAGTCATTACGGCAGGCAGCAATGTGCTTAGATTTGTGCCTCCTCTTGTTATCGAAAAGAGTGATGTTGACGAAATGATAGAAAAACTTGAAACAACACTTGTAATACTGTCAAAAAGTCTGTAAAATAAAGAGGACATCGATTTCTCCTTTGAGATTATGATATTAATCAAAGGAGACCATATGAAAAAAATAATATTATTAAGTGCGTTTATTTTAACAATAGCGTTTGGCCTTTGCGGCTGTAAAAAGGATGATGCCACAGTTCATTTTGCTTCTGAAACGGAGCAGACTGCTGTGGTTTCAAGTGATGTAAACAGACAGACTGTTGATTCCAAGGAGAAGAAAGCTTCATCCGATGGAGAACAGGAGCAGAAGGCAAAAGACACAGCAGATGACACTGATGAATCTACTGAGTGGTGCGTCTATATCTGTGGTCAGGTTGCCAATCCCGGTGTATACAGAGTAAAGCCGGGCGCGAGAGTTTGTGAGCTCGTTGATATGGCAGGAGGCATGCTGGATACAGCTGACAAAAGCTTTTGGAATCTGGCATCAGAGTTGTATGATGGGCAGATGCTGTATTTCCCGACTGTAGAGGAGCTTAAGTCGGATCACATACCTGAGGGCACATATACCACCGGCATAGATGGCTCGCTGATGAAGGGCGGCGCTGAGGAACATATAGGCGTAAAGGATGGCAAGCTCAATATCAATACCGCAACTGTCGAGCAGCTAATGGCTCTTTCCGGAATTGGTGAGAGCAAGGCAAAGAGTATTGTTGAAGATCGCGCCAAAAATGGATTGTTTTCTTCGATTGAGGATATCACGAGGGTGTCCGGCATCGGTGAAGCGATGTTTAATAAAATAAAAGATGATATAACAGTAAATTAGGAGTGTATAAATGGCAAAAAAAGTGCTGGTCGTTGACGACGAAAAGTTAATTGTAAAAGGAATACGTTTCAGTCTGCTGCAGGATGGCATGGAAGTAGACTGCGCATATGACGGTGAGGAGGCCTTAAATATGGCGAAGGCCAATTCATATGATATGATTCTTTTAGATGTCATGCTTCCAAAGATGGATGGTTTTGAGGTGTGTCAGGCAATAAGGGAGTTTTCTGATGTCCCGATTGTCATGCTCACTGCAAAGGGCGATGACATGGACAAAATTTTAGGACTTGAGTACGGCGCTGATGACTATATCACAAAGCCATTTAATATTCTTGAGGTAAAGGCCAGAATCAAGGCAATCATGCGACGCACTTCACCGGAACGCGCACCACAGGTACAGTCATCTGTAATTGAAAAGGGTGATATCAAGCTCGACTGTGACAGCAGGCGTCTGTTCATAAATGATAATGAAATCAATTTGACTGCAAGAGAGTTTGAACTGCTCGAGATTCTGATCAAAAATGAAAATAAAGTGTACAGTAGGGAGAGCCTTTTAAAGATTGTATGGGGCGAGGATTACCCGGGTGATGTGCGTACGGTTGATGTGCATGTCAGACGTCTTCGTGAAAAGATTGAGGCAAATCCAAGCGAGCCGAAGTACGTTCATACCAAGTGGGGTGTGGGATATTACTACAACCAGAAGTAATACTTTCAGAAAGGTTCTAAAATGTTTAAGAGTAAAGTACATTTTGCATTTTATAAGAGTCTGAAATCCAGGCTGATTTTCATGATTTTTGTTCTCGTTCTGGTACCGGAGGTGGTGCTGTGCTTCGGCATACTTAACACCTACGAGTCCAGGGCGGTTTCAATCCGCGAAAGCGAAGTGCTTAGTCAGGCAAAGATTCTCGCAAACAAGATATCCACAAGTAAATACTTTGATGAGGATGGCGGTGACTTGAGCAATATTGATGCTCAGATTGACACTCTTACTACTATATATGAGGGCCGTGTGCTCATAGTTGACAAGCATTTTAAGATCATTAAGGATACTTACAATTTAGATGATGGCAATACTATTGTCTCAGAGGAGGTTATCAAGACCTTCTCAGCTTCAGAGATTACGAATTATGATTCTAAAAACCACTATATCGAGCTTTCTGTTCCGATAAGCAATCCAAACGACAAGGATTCAAAGATAGAGGGAGCACTTGTTGTAAGTGTGTCGACGGACAATATATCGCTAAATATGTCGTATCTGACACAGATTGCGGTGACTGTTGCTATTATCGCAGGTGCGGTGGTGCTCTTTTTTGGTGTGCTTGTGCTTTTGCACCTTTTTGTACCGATTAAGAAGCTTTCTGACGAGATATCAGACATTAAGGATGGCTTTGGAAAAGAGCAGCTGGATGTAGATGACTATGCGGAGACTGCTATAATAAGCAGGAATTTTAATGAGCTGATGAGCGGAATGAAGGTCATGGATGAGTCCAGACAGGAGTTTGTATCGAATGTGTCACATGAGCTCAAGACACCTCTTACTTCCATGAAGGTACTCGCAGATTCCATCAACAGCATGGGTGATGAGGCTCCGATTGAGATGTACAGGGAGTTCATGGGAGATATAACAAGCGAGATAGACAGAGAGACAAAGATAATAAATGACCTGTTATCACTGGTCAAGATGGATAAGTCGGCTGCCACGCTGAATATCGAGAGCGTTAATATCAATGATCTGCTCGAGCAGATTATGAAGAGACTTCAGCCGATTGCTGACAAGCAGCAGGTGGAGCTTGTACTCGAGAGCTTCAGACCGGTAACTGCAGAGATAGATGAGGTGAAGCTGACGCTTGCTTTTACAAACCTCATTGAGAATGCCATAAAGTACAATGACAATGAGACCGGTGGCTATGTGCATGTATCCTTAAATGCGGACCATCAGTATTTCTATCTGAAGGTGGAGGACAACGGTATCGGTATACCGGAGGAGTCCTTAGAGCACATCTATGAGAGATTTTATCGCGTGGACAAGTCGCATTCGAGAGAGATTGGCGGTACAGGTTTGGGACTTGCCATTACAAGAAGCTCTATTCTCATGCATAGGGGAGCTATAAAGGCTCACAGTGTGATGGGAGAGGGCACTACCTTTGATGTGCGTATACCGCTCAACTATATTGTATAGGAGGCTTGATGTGAAAAGAATAATTATATTCGTGCTCACTGCAGTAATTCTGCTCTCCATGGGCGGCTGCACAAAGAAAAAAGCAGACAATACGGTTGAGGTGTTTTGTCTGAATATGGATGTTACGAGCAGCGTGCCGGAGTCATATGTGCTTAGAAGCAAAAACTCAGATGTGGACAAGCAGGTGGATGAGCTTCTTGGAAGACTGCAGGATAAGCCTGAAGACTCAAGACTGCGCAAGGCGATTCCGGATGAGGTGTCTGTGAGAGGTCATGAGGAGAAAAACTATAACTGCACTGTGGATTTCAGCAAGGAGTATTATGACCTTACAGCTGCGCAGGAGGTGCTTTTGAGAGCTTCTGTAGTCCGCACGCTCACACAGCTGGATAGTATTTCATATGTGACATTTACCGTGAACAGTATTCCTCTTGTGGACTCGGATGATGAGATTGTCGGTAGCATGGGTGCTGATGATTTTGTTGAGAATCCTGGTGAGCAGATTAATACAAGTGTGAAGGAGACGCTCACGCTTTATTTTGCTGACAAGGATGGTACAGGGCTTGAAAAACAGACCAGAGTGATACATTACAGCTCAAATATAGCGCTTGAAAAGCTTGTTGTTGAGCAGCTTATTGAGGGGCCGAAGGGCTCTAAGCTCAAGGCAACTCTTCCGGGCACAACAAAGCTTATCAATGTGTCTGTGGCAGATAGAATATGCTATCTGAACTTTGACTCTTCGTTCAGAAATACTATTGACAATAAGCTGACAGAGGATGTGGTGCTGTATTCGATAGTTAATTCACTCACCTCACTTCCTACTGTGGACAAGGTACAGATCTCGCTTGACGGTGAGAATGACGGCATGCTGCTTTATAATTACAAGCTAAGCGACATGTATGAGTTTAATAAGGATATAGTGGATTCTAATGATTCCACGGAAAAAACTGAAAAATAGAATAGATTGGATTAGGAGGAGAAGAGTATTAGTAAAAGACCGATGTTTTTATTTGCGTTGGTCTATACTGCAGGAACTGTTTCAGGTATGTATGGCAGGGGCTTTGGCTTTTTGGTTTTTGCCATGCTGGTTGTGGCTTTAATAGCTGAGTGTGTGGTGTCTAAGGGCAGCCTTTCCGGTATAGGGCGCATAGTTGTTTTGCTTATTCTGATATCGTCAGCTGTTTTTGCAACAGCACAATTCAGATACGCTTCAGTGGATGAAAACCGTGACAGCTATATGCAGTATATGACAGATGAAAAATCTGTCATCGTCTGGGGGAAGATTTATAAAACTGAATACAAGTATTTCTCATACAGGTATTATATGACGGACTGCGTAGTGCAGCCCGGGTACGGCAAGGCTTTTGGCAGAAAAATATCCTGTGGTGATGTCGTGGTATACTGTGACAGCAAAAGCGCACATCTGGGCGATTATATGAAAGCTAACGGCAGGATAGGCTTGTTTAAGTCTGCAACCAATGAGGGAGAGTTTGACAGAGCGCGCTTTTACCGCTCGCAGGGAATTGATTTTTCGGTGAATGCAGACAGTATTAGGACAAGCGCCGGTAAACATGCATGGTATTACCACGGACTTGAAAAACTTCGTGATACGCTGTCAGCTTCACTTCTTGAGGTGACTGATGAGACAACGGCAGGAGTGCTTTCGTCCATGCTGCTTGGAGACAAGTCGTATCTGGATGATGAGATAAAGGATTTATACCAGGTCAGTGGTATTTCACATATACTGGCTATTTCCGGACTTCATATTTCTATAGTTGGCATGGCCTTTTACAAGCTTCTCAGAAAAAGAAGGGTGAGCTATACAGCGGCATTTGTCTGTTCTGCGGCACTTATACTAAGCTATGCTGTTATGACAGGAAATGCCGTGTCCACAAGGCGTGCCGTGGGGATGTTCATACTTACAATGCTTGCGGCAGCTTTAGGCAGATGCACAGATATGCTCAATTCTCTCGGCATCATGGTCATTTACCTGCTGTGGGACAATCCTATGGTTTTGGAATATGCCGGATTTGTGTTCTCGGTAGGGGCAATACTTGCTATAGGTATTGTGACGCCTGTGATTAGTGCTCCTAAGGGCGGAAAATTCTGGGCATCAGTATCCATACAGCTTCCGATGCTTCCGGTTGTGGCTATGAACTATTATGAGCTGCCTCTTTTTGCGGTGTTTGTAAATCTCATTGTGATACCGGCTTTGCCTGTCGTATTTATTTCGGGTCTGCTTGCGTCTGCCGCAGGCTGCTTTGGCGTGATGCCCGGCAAACTGCTGGTGTTTCCTGCATTTGCGGTGTTAAAGCTCTATGAGGTGCTTTGCGGTCTTGTTATGAAGCTTCCGGGGGCATCGGTTATCACAGGAGCTCCTGATGGATACAGGATTTTCCTTTTTTATGCTGTTATGAGTGGCTTTTTGGTGGCATTTTCGCTTAAAAAACGTGCAATAGAGTGTGGCTTAAAAGAAAAAAGCCAAATCCTTTACAGTGTCCAAAGAGTGGTGTGTACAGCAGTCCTGCTTGCAATTTTGCTTGTGAAGCCAAAAACTGCTGCGCAGCTTGATATACTTGATGTGGGGCAGGGAGATGGCATATTTTACCGCTTTGAGTCAGGCACATGCATCTTTATTGATGGAGGAAGCTCTGACCGAAAACAGCTTGGCGAGAATGTGATTATGCCGTTTCTTAAGTATAACGGCATACAGAGTATATCATACTGGTTTGTTTCACATGCAGACAGTGATCACATAAGCGGATTGTCTGAGGTGATAGACAGCGGGTATACTATAGAGCATATAGTTGTGGCAGAAGCGGCGGCTAATGAGGAAGCTATGGAGGAGCTGCTTTTTAAAGCTAAGGAAGCAGAAATTGATATATGCCTTATGTCAAAGGGGGATTCGATTGAAATAAATGATGCATCAGGTTCGCGCAGTACTGCAAATGAAGAAGCTGATGGTATCATGTGCCTGTATCCGGGACCTTCGGATACTGCCTTAGACAGAAACGATATGTGTCTTGTGCTGAAGCTCACGGATGGCAGGTTTAGTGGTATTTTCGGCGGAGATATATCATCTGAGGTAGAAAAGAAGCTTGTTAATGAGTATGGGGATGGGCTTTCTGTGGATTTTTACAAGGCAAATCATCATGGTTCCAGGTATTCAAGCTCTGCAGACTGGATTGAGGCTTTAAGCCCAAGGTGGGCTGCAGTATCATGTGCGGCAGAAAACCGCTATGGACATCCGGCTGATGAAGCCATGGATAGGCTTATGGATGCAAAGTGCCGTATTTTATACACAATGCAAAGTGGTCAGATTAAGTATAAAGAGAGTACTATATATGAAAACAATAGACAATGATATAAAAGCAGGAGATTTCAAAAAGGTTTATCTGCTGTATGGACAGGAGAGATACCTCATAAAACAGTACAGGGACAAGCTGATAAAGGCTATGGTCAGTGAGGGCGACAGCATGAACTTTTCATCGTTTGAGGGCGATGGAATCAACCAGAAGGAGATAATTGACCTGGCGGAGACACTTCCGTTTTTTGCGGATAAAAGAGTGATTCTTATAGAGGATGCAGGCATTTTTTCAAAGGCAGGCGATGAGCTTGGAGAGTATTTAAAGGATTCACCTGAGAGCACGCACTTTATATTTGTTGAGGAGAGCGTTGATAAGCGCTCAAAGCTTTATAAGGCGGCAGCCAAGTGCGGTAATCCTGTGGAGTTCAAGGAACAGACGGATGAGACACTTGCCAGATGGATAGGAATGAGGATTAGAAAAGATGGAAAGGGCATGAGTCAGGCTGCCTACAACAGCTTTATAGAAAAAACCGGCACAGATATGGAAAATATCGACAAGGAGCTTGAGAAGCTGCTGTGCTACTGCATGGACAAGGACGTGATTGAGCTTTCGGATGTTGAGGCGGTAACGACAGAGCAGATCACAAACAAGGGGTTTGAGATGGTTGATGCGATTGCATCACACAAACAAAAGCGTGCGCTTGAGCTGTATTACGATCTGCTGGCACTTAAAGAGCCGGCCATGCGTATTATGTATCTTATATCGCGCCAGTTCAATATACTGATGAATGTGAAAGCCATGACAAATAAGGGCTTTGGCAACAAGGATATAGCATCAAAGGCCGGATGTCCGGAGTGGGCGGTGCGCAAATATCAGGCGCAGTGCAGGGCATATTCGCTGGATGATTTAAAGAGGGCTGTGAGAGACGGTGTGGCATATGAGGAGGCTGTGAAGACCGGCAGGATGAATGACCAGATGGCTGTGGAGCTTTTTATAGTGCAGTACTCTGCAGATATGACCGGCACTCATGCGACAGGCAGTAAATGATATAACGCAAATATACAAAAAAGCAAATAAAAAAACCCATCGGTATGACGGCACCGATGGGTTTATTATTTATTGTTATATAGTAATTAAGCTAATCCGTTAACAAGCTTTGTTAAACGAGATACTTTTCTGGCTGCGTTGTTCTTGTGGAAGATACCCTTTGAACCAGCGCTTGCGATAACAGAAGTTGCATCCTTTAATGCAGCCTCAGCAGCAGCCTTATCATTTGCAGCTACAGCAGCCTCAACCTTCTTGATTGCTGTCTTAACTCCTGATTTGATTGCTTTATTTCTTGCAGCCTTAGTTTCTGTTACTAAAATTCTCTTTTTTGCTGATTTAATGTTAGCCAACTCGTACACCTCCAAATATTTAATCTAATGTATGCCAAAACAGACACGGACGCTTTGGCACAAACATACTAGAATATAATATGTCAACCTTTCTGCTCTGTCAATACATATTTTGAAAAAAATTGCAAAAAATTAACATATATGTGATTTTGGAATATCATACAGGGGAGGTGTATTGATTTGTCGGCTGATAAATGGTGTGCAAGAACTGATCTGGCGCTTGAGACGCAGGAGAGCCTTAAAAAGGCAAACACAGATATGAGAGGTGTGAATTTCTCTGAAAAAAAGCTGGATAATGGAATCATAGTCAGTGTAGTGACAATTGACTCAGAAAATGCAGTCAGGGCTACAGGCCGTCCTAAAGGAAAATATGTGACAATTGAGGCTGCTATGCTGTCCGAGGGAGATGAGGAGTGCTGTCAGGCTGTGACGAGGGAGCTTTCAAGAGAGCTTAAGAGCTTTGTAAAGGCTGTCTGTGACAAGCGTATATATGCGGCACTTGTTGTCGGACTTGGAAACAGAAATGTAACTCCTGATGCGCTTGGGCCAAGATGCGTTGACAGCTTGTTTATCACCCGCCATATAGTAAAGGAATATGGCAGGTATGCGTTTAGCAACGAGAATGTAAACAGTGTGTGCGGCCTGGTGCCGGGCGTGATGGCTCAGACAGGCATGGAGTGCCTTGAGATAATAAAGGGTGTGGTGAGCGAGGTGAAGCCTGATTTTGTTGTGACAATTGATGCGCTTGCGGCACGCAGTACAAAGAGGCTGGGCTGTACCATACAGCTGACGGATACAGGCATAGTGCCCGGAAGCGGGGTAGGAAACCACAGGGACGGTATCAACCATGGCAATCTCGGAGTGCCTGTTATCGCAATTGGTATTCCGACAGTCATTGATGCGGTGACTATTGTTTCAGATGCGGTAAATGCCAGCCGGGAGAACACCGCAAAGCTCATGTCACCTAAGTTAAACGGTATGTTTGTGACGCCAAAGGATATTGACGAGACGGTTAAGAGACTGGCAGGGCTTTTGTCTGAGGGCATAAATATGGCTTTTTCAAACGATGAATATGATGACTATAGTGAATAATTTTATTGCTTCGAATATCATTAGAGCCAGCCGCATAAGCTTTATGTAGCAGGGGCTGCCTGATGCTTTAGATGGGAGATGATATTGTGAAGAAGAAAATGATTGTGCTTATAGCATTTATATATATTGCGTCTATGCTGTTTTGCGGTGATGGTGTGGGAAAGAAGTTCGTGGAAGAAAAATTTCCGCACCTTACATATTCTGACAAGGAGTGTGATGATTCAAAAAAGAAGGAGCTGCGTATTGTGGAGGATGAGGATACAGCAGGAGGTATTCTCTCATACGAGGAGCTTGCTGCGATGGAAAATGAAAATGCAAGTGTCAGGAACAATATGCTGCCGGATACCGACCAGCTGGCATTTGTTGATGAAGCTGAAAAAAACGGTGAGCTGGCAGAGCTTGAGGAGCAGCAGAACGTGAAAATGCCGCAGGTAGATATGAGCTTTGACAATCTTGTAAAAAACTATTATCAGGTGGACAAGACTACATATATAGGAGCCGATGAGCTGTGTGAGGACGTTTTGCTTGGGCGCGATATGTCTATAGAAAAGTCAGGCGACGGTCCTGATATACTCATATACCATACACATTCGCAGGAGGGGTACAGTGATTCCCTTGATACATCAGAGACAGAGACTGTAGTTGGAGTGGGTGACAGGCTTGAATCACTTTTGAGGGAAAAATACGGCTACAATGTGCTGCATCACAAGGGGCAGTATGATGTGAATGACCGCGACCATGCGTATTCTAATTCACTTCCTGAGATTACAGAGATTATTGAGAAAAATCCGTCTATAAAGGTGGTTATTGACCTGCACAGGGATGGAGTGGCTGAGACTACAAGGCTTGCTGCCACAATAGATGGAAAGCCTATGGCACAGATTATGTTTTTTAACGGGCTGTGCCGCACTGCTGCAAGGGGACCGATTAATAGTCTGCCCAATGAGTATCTGGGGGATAATCTGGCGTTTTCATTTCAGCTGCAGCTCATGGCAAATGAGTATTATCCGGGGCTTGCAAGGCGCATTTACTTAAAGGGCTACAGATATAATATGCATCTGTGTCCGAAATCGCTGCTCGTGGAGGTGGGAGCGCAGACAAATACCAAGGAGGAAGCGTACAATGCAATGGAACCACTTGCAGATATACTTGATAAAGTGTTAAAATAATATAGACTTTATTTCACAAATCTGATAAACTTTGATGAGTTATTGAAAGCATTAGGAGGACATATGTCAATAGATCAGAGCAAAATCCGCAATTTTTGTATTATTGCCCATATTGATCACGGTAAATCTACACTCGCGGACAGAATTATAGAAAAAACAGGCACACTTACCAGCAGGGAGATGCAGGCTCAGGTGCTCGACAATATGGATTTAGAGAGAGAGCGTGGTATCACAATCAAGTCTCAGGCAGTCCGTATTATATATACCGCAAAGGATGGCGAAGAGTATATTTTTAATCTGATAGATACACCGGGACACGTGGATTTTAACTATGAGGTATCAAGGAGTCTTGCGGCATGTGACGGAGCTATACTTGTAGTGGATGCGGCCCAGGGCGTTGAGGCACAGACACTTGCAAATGTTTACCTTGCACTGGATCATGACCTGGATGTATTTCCTGTTATAAATAAGGTGGATCTGCCGAGTGCGCGCCCGGATGAGGTGGCACAGGAGATTGAGGATGTTATCGGTATTGAGGCTATGGATGCACCGCGTATTTCCGCAAAGACAGGACTCAATATAGAGGATGTGCTGGAGCAGATTGTAAAAAAGATTCCGGCACCAACAGGCGATAAAGATGCACCGCTTAAGGCGCTTATATTTGATGCAACATATGATTCTTATAAGGGAGTCATTATTTTCTGCCGACTGAGAGAGGGCTCTGTAAAGGTAGGAGACACAATAAAGATGATGGCTACAGGTGCATCTGATGTGGTTACAGAGGTGGGTTATTTTGGCGCAGGCCAGTTTATACCATGCGATGAGCTTTCGGCCGGTATGGTTGGATACATTGCGGCCAGCATCAAGAATGTCAGGGATACACGCGTGGGTGATACAGTTACACTCGTTGACAGACCGTGCGATGAGGCGCTTCCGGGCTATAAGAAGGTCAACCCTATGGTTTACTGTGGTCTTTATCCTGCGGACAGTGCAAAGTATCCTGATTTAAGGGATGCGCTTGAAAAGCTGCAGGTCAACGACGCTTCATTACAGTTTGAGCCTGAGACATCACTGGCACTTGGCTTTGGCTTCAGATGCGGATTCCTTGGTCTTTTACATCTGGAAATTATTCAGGAGAGACTGGAGAGAGAGTTTGATCTGGATCTCGTTACCACTGCACCTAGTGTTATTTACAAGATTCACAAGACAAGCGGTGAGGTGATAGATCTGACCAATCCTTCAAATATGCCGGATCCGTCAGAGATTGAGTATATGGAGGAGCCATACGTATCTGCAGAGATTATGGTCACAAGTGACTATGTCGGTGCGATTATGAAGCTGTGCCAGGAGAGACGAGGAGTCTATATCAGCATGGAGTATATCGAAAAAACACGAGCTCTCATAAAGTACGACTTGCCATTAAATGAGATTATCTATGATTTCTTTGATGCTTTAAAGTCACGCTCGAGGGGATATGCTTCGTTTGACTATGAGATGAAGGATTATGAGCGCTCAGAGCTTGTCAAGCTTGACATCTTAATCAATAAGGAAATGGTCGATGCACTTTCATTTATCGTATTCAAGGAGAGTGCATACGAAAGAGGCCGTAAGATGTGCGAGAAGCTTAAGGGTGAGATACCAAGGCATCTGTTTGAGATACCTATTCAGGCAGCAGTCGGTGGCAAGATTATAGCAAGAGAGACGGTTAAGGCGCTTCGCAAGGATGTACTTGCCAAGTGCTACGGTGGTGATATTTCACGTAAGAAGAAGCTGCTTGAGAAGCAGAAGGAAGGAAAGAAGAGAATGCGTCAGGTGGGCAATGTAGAGATACCACAGGAGGCATTCATGAGTGTGCTTAAGCTGGATGAGGAGTAATCGCACATATGAAGAATCTTGAGATTTATATTCATATACCATTTTGTGTGAGAAAATGTGAATATTGTGATTTTTTATCATTTCCCGCAGACGATGATGCAAAGCTTCGCTATGTCAAGGGGCTTATGGCGGAAATGATATTTTACGGCCCGCTTATGAAGAACTATCAGGTGTCATCTGTCTATATCGGAGGAGGTACACCAAGCTCTATAGATGAGCAGTGGATTGCTGCTTTGATGGAGGGTGTGTTTGACTGCTTTAATGTGCTGCCTGATGCTGAGATATCCATAGAGTGCAATCCCGGTACGCTTAGCAGGGAAAAGCTTTTAGCATACAGGGATGCGGGAATCAACCGCCTGTCCATAGGACTGCAGTCGGCAAATAATGATGAGCTTAAGCTGCTCGGGCGTATACATACCTTTGAACAGTTTGTGACGAATTACGAGGTGGCCAGAAACGTGGGCTTTAAAAATATCAATGTAGATTTGATGTATGGTCTGCCGGGACAGTCAGCGTCACAGTATATGGCGACAGTAAACAAGATTATAAGGCTTCATCCGGATCATATATCGGCGTATTCTCTTATAGTGGAAAAGGGTACTCCTTTCTATGAAAAGTACAAGTTTGACATGGTGCGCCAGGAGGCGGGCATGAGAACGGAGTTTCTGCCTAATGAGGACGAGTTATATGATATGGAAAAGGCGGGACAGAAGGCGTTTATGGATGCCGGCTACAGGCAGTATGAGACATCTAACTATGCTAAAAGAGGTATGGAGTGCCGCCATAATATAGGCTACTGGACCAGAGCTGACTATTTAGGACTTGGAATAGGGGCGGCATCGCTTATATCAAATGTCAGATATACCAATACATCCGATATGGACGAATATCTGTCGCGCTGCCGTCATATACATGATGTGGGTGATGATATATTTAAGGCCAATCTGCATGTGGCAGCTGATGTTATAGACAAAAAGGGACAGATGGAGGAGTTTATGTTTCTTGGACTTCGCATGAATGAGGGGGTCACAAGAGAAGCTTTTGAAAGGGCATTTGGTATTTCGATAGATGCAATCTACAAGGATACGATAGACAGCCTGAAAAAACAGGAGCTGCTCGTGGTAAAGGCCGGGCATATCTATTTATCGGAGAGAGGAAAGGATGTAGCCAATTACGTTATGGCACAGTTTTTGAAGGATTAACGGAGAGCAAATTATGGATATGACTTTTAAGCTTCAGGTGTTTGAGGGACCGCTTGACCTGCTTTTATACCTGATAGAGAAAAATAAAGTAAATATTTATGATATCCCGATTGTCGAGATTACAGCGCAGTACATGGAGTATGTGAATCAGATGAAAAAGGATAACCTGGACACGCTCAGCGAGTTTCTCGTGATGGCAGCTACGCTCCTCGACATAAAGTCAAAGATGCTTCTCCCAAAGAAAGAGGAAGAAGAGCAGGAGCAGGAAGATCCAAGAGCAGAGCTTGTGCAGCAGCTGCTTGAGTACAAGATGTACAAGTGCATGGCAAATGAGCTTAAGGATCGCCAGCTGGATGCCGGCAAGGTGTGGTATAAGAAGAAGGACATACCTGATGAGGTCCTTGCATATGAGGAGCCTGTTAATCTTGAGGAGCTTGTCGGAGATATCCGTCTTTCTGATTTAAACAGAATCTTTCAAAGTATAATGAAGAGACAGGAAGAAAAGATAGATAAGGTCCGTTCGAAGTTTGGAAAGATTGAAAAGGAAGAGGTCTCCTTAGAGGAAAAGATGGACTTTCTGACAGACTATGCTGCCTCACACAAGCACTTCAGCTTCAGAGGGATGCTTACCGCATCGTCAAGCAAAGTGGAAGTCATAGTTACATTTCTTGCCATACTGGAGCTTATGAAGACCGGCAAATTAACTATCGTTCAGGAGCATATTTTTGATGATATCCAGATTGAGTCAAGAATTGCTGCATAAAGAGGGTTTGAGGATATATGAATTATAAAGCTGCAATAGAGGCTATTTTATTTACCATGGGAGAATCCGTGGAGCTTGGAAGGATAGCCGATGCAATACAATTAAATGAAAAAGAAACAAAAAAGCTGCTTGACGAGCTGATTAAGGAGTATAGAAGCTCTTCAAATATAGGTATGAATATCATAGAGCTTGATGGTGCTTATCAGATGTGTACAAAGCCACAGATGTATGAATATCTCATCCGCATTGCAAAGCAGCCTAAGAAGAGGGTGCTTACGGATGTGCTTTTAGAGACTCTTTCAATCATAGCGTACAAGCAGCCTGTAACAAAGGCAGAAATAGAAAAAATCAGAGGTGTGTCAAGTGAACATGCTGTAAGCAAGCTTGTCGAGTACAATCTGGTGCAGGAGCTTGGAAGACTTGATGCTCCGGGAAGGCCGCTTTTGTTTGGTACCACAGAGGAATTTCTAAGGAGCTTTGGGGTTTCGTCTATTGACGAGCTGCCGGTACTAAGCCCTGTGCAGGTTGAGGAGTTTAAGCAGGAGGCAGAGGAAGAGATGCACGTGAAGCTTGATGTGTAGTGCAGGTGTATTGCGTAAGCTGCCATTTCATATAATAAGGACATGCAAATAATCATATATATTACCGATGGAGGTAATTATATGATTATTTTTTTGAAAAAATATAAGTCGAAAATAGCTTTAATGGTTTTCATTTGTGTGTTGGTTTGTACTGTCAGCTGTTTGCTTGATTTTAAGACGATAGAAAAGCAAAAAAAGCCCGGTCTTGAAAAGAAAAGTGTGTTTATGGCAGCTGAAAATACTGTTGCTAAGAATACTGACAAAGCCGTAAATGAGCCCAGGCTTCATGCTGTTTCAGCGGCATTATATGATGCGGATGACGAGACGTTTATATATGGTAAAAACATGAGAGACAGCATGGCAAATGCCAGCACCACGAAGCTTCTTACGTGCATTGTGGCACTTGAAAAAGCTGATATAAATGATACTGTTACGATTTCACAAAATGCCGCATCACAGCCTGAGGTCAAGCTTGGACTTGTGGCAGGGAACAGCTATAATATGAAGGATTTACTCTATGGCATGATGCTTGAGTCGTTCAATGACTGTGCCTATGCGATTGCGGAGCATGTGAGCGGCTCGACGGAGGGCTTTGCAAAGCTTATGAATGAAAAAGCAAATGAGATAGGGTGCCTCGGCACGTATTTTATTACACCAAACGGGCTGGATGCTGAGAATGATATAAGCTTTCACCACTCCACAGCGGGAGATTTGTGTGTTATAATGTCTTATTGTGCGTGGAAATCACCAAAATCAACACAGTTTCTTGAGATAACACAGACTATGCAGTACACGTTTGAGACAAAGGAAGGTCAGATGGTTTTTAGCAATCACAACAGGCTCCTTAAGGAGACGGACTACTGCATATCGGGAAAGACCGGCTTTACCACAAAGGCAGGTTACTGCTATGTCGCAGCAGTTGAAAAGGATGGAAGGAGAATGTGCCTTTCTCTCTTGGGCTGTGGGTGGCCAAACAATAAAAACTATAAGTGGGCTGATGCAAAGAGTCTGGTGGAGTATGCGGTTTCAGATGCTGCCGAAGATTCTTACTGTGATGCTGCTTGTGTAACAACACAACAGACCGGTGATACACGAAACACAATTAACTTAAAATATATAGAAAATAACAAGAAAAATAAGAAAATTTGCAAGAATTTTCTCAAGAATTTTACAATTAATATAGGAAATTTTTTCTAAATAAAAATAAAGGTTAAAAATTTAACAAATTAGTTGAAAAAAATTTAGAAATAGTCTATTATCATACTAGCGAAAAATTTTATTTTTTTATAGATGGAGGATATAAAATGAGTAGTAACAATCAAAGCTTGGCAATGCAGCGTATTGCTAAGTTAGTCGACGAGAACAGTTTCATGGAAATTGGTTCTCTTGTGACAGCTCGCAGTACAGATTTTAACCTTACTGCAGCAAAAGCTCCTTCAGATGGTGTTATTATCGGACACGGTCTGATTGATGGAAATCTTGTATTTATCTACAGCCAGGATGCAACAGTTCTTAACGGAACAATCGGCGAGATGCATGCAAAGAAAATTGCTTCTGTATATGATATGGCCATGAAAATGGGTGCACCTGTTATCGGATTTATCGATTGCGGTGGTATCAGACTTCAGGAGTCAGTTGATGCTTTAGACGGATTTGGTCTTATCTACGCCAAGGAAGTTGCAGCAAGTGGCGTTATTCCACAGATTTGTGGTGTATTCGGTAATTGTGGTGGCGGACTTTCTGTAGTACCGGCTCTTTGTGATTTCGCTTATATCGAAGAGTCTAAGGGCAGAATGTTTGTTAATACTCCTGATGCAATAGAGGGTAACCGTGTTGAGAAATGCGATACAGCAGCAGCTTCATTCCAGAGTGAGAACAATGGATGTGTAGACGGAATCGGTTCAGAGGATGATATTATCGCTGATATCAGAGCTCTTGTCAGCATGCTTCCGCTCAACAACGAGGGAGATGTATACACAGACTCATGTGAGGATGATCTCAACAGAGCATGTAACAGCATGGCTGATATGAAGGCTGATCCAAGATTCCTCTTATCAGAGCTTTCTGATGATCATGTATTCTTTGAGACAAAGAAAGACTTTGCCAAGAATATGGTTACAGGTTTTGTTAAATTAAACGGCATGACAGTCGGTGCAGTTGCAAACTGCAGCACAGTATATGATGCTGAGGGCAAGAAGGCAGAGGAGTTTGCACTCTCTCTTACTGCAAAGGGCTGCAACAAAGCAGCTGAGTTTGTATCATTCTGTGATGCTTTCTCAATTCCTGTACTTACACTTACAAATGTAAACGGATTCAAGAACTGCATGTGCTCTGAGAAGAAGCTTGCAAAGGCTCTTGCCAGAATGACATATGCATTCTCAAGTGCAACATGTCCTAAGGTTAACCTGATTACAGGCGAGGCTTACGGAAGCGCATATGTTGCAATGAACTCTAAGTCAATCGGAGCTGATATGGTTTATGCATACCCTGATGCAAAGATTGGTATGATGGATTCAAAGATTGCAGCTGAGATTATGTATCCGGGCGCTGATGCAAAGGAAATCGATGAGAAGGCAGCTGATTATGAGAAGCTTCAGTCTTCTGTTTCATCAGCAGCAGCCAGAGGATATGTAGATCTCATCATTGATCCGGCTGACACAAGGAAATATCTTGTAGGTGCTTTTGAGATGCTTTACACCAAATATGTAGATGCACCAGAGAAGAAACACGGAACTAAATAATAGAAAGGCGCATTTTGTTATGAAGAAAAAAATAACATATATCCTTAGCCTTCTTATGATTGTATGTATGCTTGGAGCATGTGGCTCTGACAATGCCGAAAAGACATACGGCGGATACACAACAGACGAGCTTCATACTGAGGCAACAGACAGCCTTGGCAATATCCAGAACTACATTGCGCTCGTAGATAATTGTGGCGGTTATGACAACTATGAGAAGAGTGTCAAGGAAGTTGAGGAGAAGACAGGCATGACAGAGGGTGAGGTTGTTTACAACACACTCGGACAGTCGGGAGCAAGCGTTTCAATGAAAAATATCGACGCTGAGCTTGATGCTGTTTCATCATGGCTTGATCTGGTTGACAAATACGGAGACGTAAAGGATGCAACTAATGGCAAGGATTTTACAGTAACCAAGTCAGGTGGTACACTCACTACCGATATGACACTTACATTTGGCAAGCAGGATGTAACATACGAATTAGTATATGATTCGGTTACCATGGAGGTAACAGGTATCTCACTTACTCCTGTTCAGACAATGGGGCAGAAGCTTGCTAAGGCAGGACAGAACACAGTAATTTCAATGAGTATTGTATTCTGTGTACTTATTCTTATCTCTCTTATCATTTACTGCTTCAAGTTTATTGCTCTTATCGGCAATAAGCCAAAGAAGGCAGAAGCAAAGAGCGAGCCTGAAAAGAAAGAGACTGCTGCAGCAGCACCTGCTACAGACCTTACAGATGATACAGAGCTTGTAGCTGTTATCTCAGCAGCTATAGCAGCAAGCGAGGGTACTACAACAGAGGGCTTTGTAGTCCGTTCAATCAATAGAAGATAATTTAGGAGGACATTTGAGATGAAAAACTATACAATTACCGTTAACGGAAATGTTTACGATGTTACAGTAGAAGAGACAGGAAGCACACCTAGCACAGCAAGCACACCTAGAAGAGCTGCAGCACCTGCTGCCGCTGCACCAAAGGCTGCTGCACCTGCAGGAGCAGGAAGCATCAAGGTTGAGGCCGGAGCTGCCGGAAAGGTATTTAAGCTCGAGGCTAAGGTTGGCGATGCAGTAAAGAAGGGTGATACACTTCTTATTCTTGAGATCATGAAGATGGAGACACCTGTTGTTGCACCACAGGATGGAACAGTAGCAAGCATTGATGTTGCTGTTGGTGATTCAGTAGAGTCAGGTGCATTACTTGCAACATTAAACTAATTCCAGGAGGTAAACTAATTTGAGTTACGTAGGTGAAACACTTTCAAACCTCCTACATCAGACTGCCTTTTTTAATCTGTCAGTCGGAAACTATGTTATGATTGCCGTAGCATGTGTATTCCTGTTTTTGGCTATAAAAAAAGGATTTGAGCCTTTACTTTTAGTACCTATTGCTTTTGGTATGCTCCTTGTTAATATCTATCCTGATATTATTGTAAGTCCTGAGCACTCAAGCAATGGAGTAGGTGGTTTACTTTATTATTTCTATACACTTGATGAGTGGTCAATTCTTCCTTCACTGATTTTCCTCGGTGTCGGAGCTATGACAGACTTTGGTCCGCTTATCGCAAACCCTATCAGCTTCTTACTCGGAGCTGCAGCACAGTTTGGTATTTTCGGAGCTTATTTCCTTGCAATCCTTCTCGGATTTAATGACAAGGCAGCAGCAGCCGTATCTATCATCGGTGGAGCTGACGGACCTACATCTATTTTCCTTGCCGGAAAATTAGGTCAGACAGGTCTGATGGGACCTATCGCCGTGGCAGCGTACTCGTACATGGCATTAGTACCTATCATCCAGCCGCCAATTATGAAATTATTTACTACAAAGAAAGAGCGTGCAATCAAGATGCAGAACCTTCGTCCTGTAAGCAAGCTTGAGAGAATTCTCTTCCCTGTAGTAGTTACTATCGTTGTTTGTACACTGCTTCCAACTACAGCACCACTCGTTGGTATGCTCATGCTTGGAAACCTTTTCCGTGAGTCCGGTGTAGTACGTCAGCTTCAGGAGACAGCAAGCAACGCCCTTATGTACATTGTAGTTATCTTACTCGGTACATCAGTAGGTGCTTCTACAAGCGCAGAGTCATTCCTTAATATGAGCACAATCAAGATCGTTATCCTTGGTCTTATTGCATTCATGGTGGGAACTGCTGCCGGAGTACTTTTTGGAAAGCTTTTATGCTTCTTTACAAAAGGCAAGATCAATCCACTTATCGGTTCAGCCGGTGTATCCGCTGTTCCTATGGCTGCCCGTGTATCTCAGAAGGTCGGTGCAGAAGAGGATCCAACAAACTTCCTTCTTATGCATGCTATGGGACCTAACGTAGCCGGTGTTATTGGAACTGCCGTAGCGGCCGGATGCTTCATGGCTATATTCGGTATTTAGATTTAATTAAGGAGGATTAATCATGTCAGAAGTGGTAAAGAAACCATTAAAAATAACAGAAACTGTTCTTCGTGATGCACATCAGTCACTGATTGCAACCAGAATGACAACAGAGCAGATGCTTCCAATCGTTGACAAAATGGACAAGGTTGGATACAACGCAGTAGAGTGCTGGGGTGGTGCAACATTTGATGCCTGCCTTAGATTCTTAAAGGAAGATCCATGGGATCGTCTCAGAAAATTAAGAGACGGCTTCAAAAATACAAAGCTCCAGATGCTTTTCCGTGGACAGAATATCTTAGGATATCGTCCATATGCAGATGATGTTGTTGAGTATTTCGTACAGAAGTCAATCGCAAACGGAATCGATATCATCCGTATTTTCGATTGCTTAAATGATATCAGAAACTTACAGACAGCAGTTACAGCATGTAACAAGGAAAAAGGACATGCCCAGGTAGCTCTTTCATACACACTTGGAGATGCTTACACACTTGACTACTGGATGGATATGGCAAAGAGAGTTGAGGACATGGGTGCTGACTCACTTTGTATCAAGGATATGGCCGGTCTTTTAGTTCCTGCAAAGGCTACAGAGCTTGTTCAGGCTTTAAAGGATTCTACAAGCCTTCCTGTCGAGCTTCATACACACTACACATCAGGTGTTGCTTCAATGACATACATGAAGGCTGTTGAGGCCGGAGTTGATATCATTGACACAGCTATGTCACCATTCGCTCTTGGAACAAGCCAGCCTGCAACAGAGGTTATGGTTGAGGCATTCAAGGGTACAGAGTTTGATACAGGTCTTGATCTTAATCTCTTAAGTGAGATTGCTGATTACTTCAGACCAATGAGAGAGGAAGCTTTGGCTTCAGGTCTCATGAACCCAAAGGTACTCGGAGTAAATATCAATACTCTCCGTTATCAGGTTCCTGGAGGAATGCTTTCAAACCTTATCTCACAGCTCAAGGAGCAGGGCAAAGAGGACAAGTACGAGGAGGTTCTCGCAGAGGTACCTCGTGTGCGTAAAGACCTCGGTGAGCCACCACTTGTAACTCCTTCTTCACAGATCGTTGGTACACAGGCTGTATTTAACGTACTCATGGGCGAGAGATACAAGGTTGCTACTAAGGAGACTAAGGATATCCTTCTTGGTAAGTATGGTCAGACAGTTAAGCCTTTCAACCCAGAGGTTGTTGACAAGGTTCTTGGTGATGATAAGAAGAATGCCATCACATGTCGTCCGGCAGATCTTCTTGAGCCAGAGCTTGACAAGATTGAGGCTGAGATGAAGCAGTGGAAACAGCAGGATGAGGATGTTCTTTCTTATGCTCTTTTCCCACAGGTTGCTACTGATTTCTTCAAGTACAGACAGGCACAGCAGACAGGTGTTGATGCAAAGGCCGCTGATACTGAGAATAAGGCTTATCCTGTATAGTATTTAAAAATATAATTCATTCTTTTGAATTTCAAGCAGGTCCGGCTTTGCCGGGCCTGTTTTTTATATTATGTGGATAGGGTGACTCGTAAGTCCAGGGCACCGGAAAGGCATGCACACTTTCATGTGCGCGAATAGCGCAGCCTCTTAGATACTGTAGAAATTATGTCCATGAAACACAGAAATGTCCTGCCATGGACGGCAGGACAAGGTGTTATGCGCCATGGATGGCGCATAAAAGCCGGTTTCGTCAAGCATAGAACAACTACAAACATAATTTCGTACAGTATCTTAGAGACGTAGCGTAGCGCACGGGAAAGTGTGCGTGTCTGTCCGGTGCCCTGGACTTACGAGTCTATTTTATGGCAAAAATAAAAAATATAAATTCGCTCTTTCATATAGAGGAAAAAAGTGATAATATTTTAAGGTATGAAAAAATCGCTGCAGGTCACACAAATATGTGAAGCACAGCCATAAACGGGAAAGCTCAGGAGTATATGATGTCAAATACTAACGACTTACTTAACAGGATAAATGCTAAATACAGTACGATGAGCAAGGGGCACAAGCTGCTTGCTACATACATAACTGATAATTATGATAAGGCTGTCTTTCTGACAGCGGCTAAGATGGGCGAGACGGTAGGAATTTCTGAGTCTACGGTTGTCAGGTTCGCTACATCGCTCGGATATAAGGGATATCCCGATTTTCAGAAGGCACTCGAGGAGCTTGTAAGGAACAAGCTCAATTCGGTTCAGCGAATGGAGGTTACATATGGGCGTATCAGCCAGTCACAGATTCTTGAGACTGTACTGCAGTCTGATCGTGACAAGATTAAGACCACTCTGGAAAAAATTGATGCGGATGCATTTGACCTGGCGGTAGATACTATTTTACAGTCAAGGAAAATTTATATTGTCGGAATCAGAAGCTGTGCACCTCTTGCAAGCTTTCTTGCATTTTATATGAATCTGATGTTTGAGGATGTGTGTCTGCTTACGACAAACAGCTCTAGCGAGCTTTTTGAGCAGATGGTGCGTATTGGCAAGGAAGATGTGATTATCGGCATCAGCTTTCCGCGTTACTCTATGCGTACTCTTAAGGCATTAGAATTTGCCAACAACAGGAGTGCAAAGGTTATAACTATCACAGACAGCATTCATTCACCGATGAATCTGTATTCTTCATGTAATCTGATTGCCGACAGTGATATGGCCTCTATAGTTGATTCACTTGTTGCTCCGCTTTCTGTCATTAATGCCCTGATTGTGGCTCTTTGCATGAAAAAGCAGAATATTGTCGCAAAGACACTGACAGAGCTTGAGGATATATGGAATGAGTATCAGGTGTACGAGAATGATGAGATTGATTACATTGATGACTCTATAAAGGTACATTACGCTAAGCTGGGGGATTCGCAGGATGAGTAAGAATATTATTGTGGTAGGTGGCGGAGCCGCCGGAATGCTTGCAGCATATTTTGCTGCAGAAGCAGGGAATAAGATTACGCTTCTTGAAAAAAATGAAAAACTTGGGAAGAAAATATATATAACCGGAAAAGGCAGATGCAACCTGACCAATGCGTGCGATGTCGAGGAGCTTTTTTTAAATGTAAAGAGCAACAGTAAGTTTTTGTACAGCGCTTTTTATGGCTTTGACAACAGCAGAGTGATTGATTTTTTTGAGAGTCATGGCATGCCTGTAAAGGTGGAGCGTGGCAATCGTGTATTTCCGGTATCTGATAAGTCGTCGGATGTGATTTTTGCTTTACAGAGAGCTTTGAAGGAAAAGAAAGTGGAGGTATTGCTTCATACGGAGGTATCGAAGCTGTGCTATGAGAAAATCACTGATACTAGGGCAGATGAGGAAGCTAGTGATAAAAAGCCTGAATTAAAAATAACAGGTGTCATATTAAAGGATGGCACCAAAATGGATGCTGATGCAGTCATTGTTGCCACAGGAGGACTTTCATATCCTTCTACAGGCTCTACAGGTGATGGCTACAAAATGGCAGAGGATGCAGGTCATACTGTGACAGAGTGCACACCGTCACTTGTGCCATTTAATGTAAAGGAAGAGTGGGTAAAGAGTCTTCAGGGACTTTCACTTAAAAATACGGCTATTTCCATATATAGTGGCAAAAAGAAGCTGTATGAGGATTTTGGAGAGATGCTTTTTACGCATTTCGGGGTCAGCGGCCCTATGATTTTGTCTGCGAGTGCATCAATTAAGCAAAGCCTTATTAAGCAGCCTCTTGACATGTATATTGATTTGAAGCCGGCTCTTACGCAGGAGGCCTTGGACAAGAGGATTCTCAGGGAGTTTGAGGAGGCAAAAAACAAGCAGTTTAAGAATTCGATAAACAAGCTTTTGCCTGCAAAAATGATTCCGGTGATAATTGAGCTTTCAGGCATTGACCCGGATAAGAAGGTTAATGAGATATCGAAAGAGGAAAGAAACAGACTTCTTATGCTCTTTAAGAAGCTGCCTGTCACTCTTAATGGTCCAAGAGGATATAATGAAGCTATTATCACAAAGGGCGGCATAAAGGTGAAGGAAATCAATCCATCCACTATGGAGTCGAAGCTTGTGAATGGCCTTTACTTTGCCGGCGAGGTGCTGGATCTGGATGCATATACGGGAGGCTTTAATCTGCAGATAGCATGGTCCACAGGATATCTGGCAGGAACAAGTGCAGCGGTTTGATGATTTGGAAAACTGTTTTGAGACACTTATAATAACAGTTATTTATGCGCATAGTGAATTGAGTAGCTGGGATTTTAATAAAAATGATGAACAATAATATTTTAAGGAGAAATTATGAGATACAATATAGCAATTGACGGACCGGCAGGAGCCGGAAAAAGCACTATAGCAAAGAGACTTGCAAAGGAACTTGGCGCAATTTATGTCGATACAGGTGCCATGTACCGTGCCATGGCATACTATTTTATCCAAAAGGGTGTGGACAAGGATGATATTGACACCATCACGAAGCTATGTAAGGATGTTGAGGTTTCAATCAGCTATGAAAACGGTGAACAGCAGGTTATCTTAAATGGTGAGAATATCACAGGCTTTATAAGACAGGAGGCTGTCGGCAATATGGCATCAGCAACAAGTGTTTATCCTGTAGTTAGAGAAAAGCTTGTTGAACTTCAAAGACAGCTCGCTGCCAGAGAGAATGTGGTGATGGATGGAAGAGATATAGGAACTGTTGTGCTTCCTGATGCCAATGTCAAGATATTTTTAACAGCAAGCTCTAAAGTACGTGCAAAGAGACGCTTCGATGAGCTTACTGCAAAGGGTGAGAAATGCGATATTGATGCAATCGAGAAGGATATTATAGAGAGAGACCACAGGGATATGACAAGAGAGACATCACCTTTGAAGCAGGCGGATGATGCTGTGCTGCTTGATTCGTCTGATATGACAATCGATGAGGTGGTAGATAGAATGAAACAGCTTGTGAAAGAGGCATAGCGTATGGGAGAGCTTACTATTGCAAAGAGCGCCGGCTTTTGTTTTGGAGTGACGAGAGCAGTAAATATGGTCTATGAGGCAATTGAAAAGGAAAATGTGCCTATATACACCTATGGCCCGATTATTCACAATGACGAGGTCGTAAAGGATATGGAAAAAAATGGCGTAACCGTCATAAACGATCTCGATGAGCTTTCTTCTCATGAAAAGGGTGTGATGATTATCCGTTCACACGGTATAAGCAAGGCTGAGTATGACAGGATAAAAAACTGTGGCTTTGAGGTGCTTAATGCAACCTGTCCTTTTGTATCAAAAATTCACAGATATGTGGAGGATTACAGCTCAAAGGGCTATGATATTATAATTGTCGGCAGTCCAAAGCACCCTGAGGTGTGTGGAATAAAGGGCTGGGCAGACGAAAAATGCCATGTAACCATAATAAATTCGCCTGAGGATGCCGAAAATTACATGAAAAATAGTACAAAAAAACTATGCATAGTGTCACAAACGACATTTAACTACAATAAATTTCAAGATATAGTTGAAATTATTGCAAAAAAAGGTTATGATATAACTGTTTTAAATACAATCTGTAATGCTACAGAGGTCAGACAGACCGAAGCAAGAAAGGTAGCACAGTGCTCAGATGTCATGATTGTCATAGGCGACAGGCACAGCTCCAATACACAGAAGCTATTTGAAATATGTAAAAACGAATGCAAAAATACTTACTATATACAGACAAGTGACGAAATGGATTATACACAAATCAGGTCCAACAATAACGTAGGTATTACAGCAGGGGCTTCAACCCCAAATAATATCATTGAGGAGGTTTCAAAGAATGTCAGAAATGAGCTTTGAACAAATGCTGGAAGAATCTTTTAAAACTATAAGAAATGGAGAAGTGGTAGAAGGTACCGTTATTGATGTTAAACCTGACGAGATTTTCTTAAATATTGGATACAAATCAGACGGAATTATTACTAGAAACGAGTACACAAATGAGCCTAACGTAGATCTTACTACTGTTGTAAAGGTTGGCGACAAGATGGAAGCCAAGGTAGTTAAGCTTAACGATGGCGAGGGCCAGGTTATCCTTTCTTACAAGCGCCTTCAGGCAGAGAAGGGCAGCAAGCGTCTTGAGGAGGCTTTTGAGAACCAGGAAGTATTAAAGGCAAAAGTTACACAGGTATTAGCCGGTGGTGTATGTGTCAGTGTTGATGAGACAAGAGTATTCATCCCTGCAAGCCTTGTATCAGATACTTATGAGAAGGATCTCAACAAGTTCAAGGATCAGGAGATTGAGTTTATCATCACAGAGTTCGATCCAAGAAAGAGACGTATTATCGGAAATAGAAAGGTATTACTTGTTGAGCAGAAGGCTAAACAGCAGGAAGAGCTTCTTGCAAATCTTCACGTTGGCGATGTAATCGAAGGAACAGTTAAGAATGTTACAGATTTCGGTGCATTCATCGATCTTGGCGGAGTAGACGGATTACTTCATATCTCAGAGATGTCTTGGGGCAGAGTAGAGAACCCTAAGAAGGTATTCACTGTTGGACAGACTGTAAGAGTATTTGTTAAGAACATCAATGGTTCTAAGATTGCTCTTTCAATGAAGTTTGATGACGAGAATCCATGGAATGGTGCAACAGAGAAATTTGCTCCTGGCAATATCGTAAAGGGCAAAGTAGCCAGAATGACAGATTTTGGTGCATTCATCGAGCTTGCTCCTGGTGTTGACGCACTTCTTCATGTTTCACAGATTTCAAAGGATCATGTTGAGAAGCCATCAGATGTTCTCAAGATTGGTCAGGAGGTTGAGGCTAAGGTTGTTGAGTTCAATGAGGACGATAAGAAAATCAGCTTAAGCATGAAGGCTCTCCTTGATTCAGAGGATGATGGAGCAGATGTTGCAGATGTAAATATCGATGAGGTTGCTTCTGATAACGAGTAGTTTTTGATTTTAAAGCTGTCATATATAATTATATGGCAGCTTTTATTTGTATCGGGTGGCACCTATTGGAGGATTGTGATGTTTGATCATTATGAATGGTTTAAAAATGAAGTGTACAGGCTGACGCAGATAGATCTCAATTATTATAAAGAAAAGCAGATGCGCAGGCGTATTGATACTCTTGCGAAAAAAAACGGGGCTGATTCTTATGAGACATACATTGATATGATTTCTACAGATAAGGCTAAGTTTAAACAGTTTATCAATTTTATCACTATCAATGTATCTGAGTTCTACAGGAATCCTGATCAGTGGAGTTTTTTGGACAGAGAGGTCATTCCTGAGATATTAAAGAACAATACGGGGACGATTAAGATATGGAGCGCGGCATGCTCAACAGGGGACGAGCCGTATTCGCTTGCCATGGCTTTTTCGAAGCATGTTCCATTGTCTCGTATAAAGATACTGGCTACAGATATTGACGACCAGGTGATTGCGAGCGCTAAAGCCGGGCTTTACAGCGCAAAGTCTGTAGAAAATGTGCCGGCTGACCTGAAGAAGAAGTACTTTACCCAGGTGGAGGGGTCATACAAGATATCTGATGATATCAAGCGATGTGTGACCTTTAAGGAACACAATCTGTTGAAGGATTCATATCCAAAGGATTACGATCTTATCCTGTGCAGGAATGTGGTGATTTATTTTACCGATGATGCGAAAGATATGATATACAAAAATTTCTTCAATACTTTAAAATCCAAGGGAATACTGTTTATAGGCAGTACTGAGCAGATAACTACATATCGTGAGCTCGGCTTTGAGAGATTAAGCAGTTTCTATTTCAGAAAGCCATGATATCTTATCAGAGGTTAAACAGATGGTCTGTTATGTGTTTTACATATGACAGTACCATCTGTTTTGAATTTATAAAATCCTCAGTCAGCAGGAAATAGCTGTACTTATCCTTTATATCGAATCGAAACTCGGGCTTCATGAAGTCAGAGTACTGTCTGATGAAGGTACCGGTTTTGCGCACATAGCAGTTGTACGCCTTGCATTTTTCGCGGTATTCGTGGTCGACATATGCTGCGACACTCTTGTGTATGGCCATGTCCTCCTTTGGCAGATAGTAGTAATTTTTGTAATCGCTGTAGAAATGGCGCATTTCCCCCTCGAATATCTCTGCACGCACATAGCTTTTTTTAGTGCCGATGGTCAGATAAATGTCATTGTCATGGAAGCTTACAGATTTTGGAACGGAAAATTTATTTTCAAATGATATGATAAGCTCATTCATCAGACTGCCGTCGTAAGCTGTATATGGGTTTACGGATACACCGGTTATATCTGCAATGCCATGTATGCATTCTTTATACGAAAGTATACTAAGGAGCTTTGTCATGCCAAGGACATCCTCGTAGTTGTGTGTCAAAAGCAGGGATAGCTTTTCGTCGTCCTTTTGGGCAAGATATTCATAATAAACGTTTATGAGCTCACCACCGGAATATTTATCCTCCCTATCTATACCAAGAAATGCTTCGATGCTTTTTTGCTTGTAGTTTTCGAGGCACAAAAGAGGCTTTATCGGGGAAAGTTCCTTAAAGATATCGAGTATCTGCACATTACAGAAGGGGTCATCCTGCTTATATTTCTTGTATTTATTCTTTAAAAACGGTATATCAAAACCGACGCCATTGAAGGAAATGATAGTGCTGCAACCTGACAAACTTCCTGCGAAGGCTTCAATTACAGCTGCTTCGTCATCGACAGATTCGGAAAAATACTGGTCTATTACAATGCGATTTTTGATGCGCCTTGCACAGCCTATCATGTAGACATTCGCTTTCACCGGTGAAAAGCCTGTTGTCTCAATATCAAAGAACATAGTGTTTTCTTTAAATATGCTGTCTGAAAAATTATCGGTTTTTATGTAAATTTCTTCATTATGAAATATTTTCATTTTCGATTCCTGCCTTGAATATCATTTGTATAAACATTATAACATAAAGTATTAAAAAAAGTACATAATATACTATTTAACTAAAAATCATAAGTGGTATAATAGGATCAGTAATGTGCAATAGCATTTCCACGTTATTAATCTAAAAGAAAGAGGGGCACAAAAATGGGTCATAAAACGTTTATTGGCGGTGTTCATCCATATGATGGCAAAGAGCTGTCTAAGGATTCACCAATTAAAGAAGTTTTGCCCAAGGGCGACATGGTATATCCGGTTTCGCAGCATATCGGCGCACCGGCTAAGCCTGTTGTTGCCGTAGGTGACACTGTGTTGAAGGGACAGATGATAGCAGAGGCCGGTGGCTTTGTTTCATCACCTATCTATTCATCAGTGTCAGGAAAAGTTAAGGCTATTGAGAAGCGACGTGTGGCGGTCGGCGATATGGTTGACAGTATTGTTATCGAAAATGATGGCATGTTTACTGAGACAACATATAATAGCGTCGAGGATGTCACTGCGCTTTCAAAGGAAGAAATCATCGAGAAGGTCAAGAATGCGGGAGTTGTCGGCATGGGCGGTGCCGGTTTCCCTACACATGTAAAGCTTTCTCCAAAGGAGCCGGACAAGATTGAGTATATTATCGCAAACTGCGCAGAGTGTGAGCCTTACCTCACATCTGACTACAGACGTATGCTTGAGAATCCTGAGGAATTAATTGGCGGCATGAAGATCATACTTCAGCTTTTTGACAATGCAAAGGGTATTCTTGGTATAGAGGATAATAAGCCTGACTGTATCGAAAAACTCACAGAGCTCACGAAGGATGAGCCGCGTATTGAGGTCTGTCCGCTTATGACAAAGTACCCACAGGGTGGTGAGAGACAGCTCATCTATGCTACAACCGGCAGAGCCATCAATTCTAAGATGCTCCCTGCTGATGCAGGCTGTATCGTTGATAATGTAGAGACAATTATTGCTGTATACAATGCTGTAAAGAATGGACAGCCAGTCCTTAAGCGTATTTCAACAGTTACAGGAGATGCTGTGAAGAATCCTTCCAATATTTTATATAGCATCGGTACATCATATCAGGAGCTGGTTGATGCTGCAGGTGGCTTTAAGAGCCAGCCGGAGAAGATTATATCAGGCGGTCCTATGATGGGCTTTGCCATGTTTAGTCTTGATATCCCTACTACAAAGACCTCTTCATCAATACTGTGCTTCACACATGATGAGGTGGCAGCATTTGAGCCACAGGCCTGCATTAACTGCGGTCGTTGCGTGGAGGCATGTCCTGAGCAGCTCATTCCAAGCCGTCTTGCGAAGTTTGGTTTGCGTGGACAGATGGATGAGTTTGAGAAGTGGCACGGACTTGAGTGTATTGAGTGTGGAAGCTGTTCATTTGCATGTCCGTCAAGGAGACAGGTGGCTCAGCCTATTAAGACAATGAAGAAGCTTGTTCTCGCTGAAAAGAGAAAACAGGCCAGCAAAAAATAAAGAAAGAGGTGGATTAAAGTGAGTGATTTATTTCATGTTTCATCATCACCACATGTACGTGCCAAGGATTCCACTGACAGAATAATGCTTTATGTCATTATAGCATTACTCCCGGCAAGTCTTTTTGGTATTTACAATTTTGGATTTAGAGCACTTTTTATCATTCTGCTTACCATCGCATCGTGTGTGGCATCAGAATGGGTGTTTGACTACATAGTTAAGAAAAAGAGCACAATTACCGACCTTAGTGCGGTTGTTACAGGACTGCTTTTAGCACTAAACCTTCCGGTTTCGCTTCCGTGGTGGGAGGCTGTACTCGGTGGAGTATTTGCAATCATCATTGTCAAGTGTATGTTCGGAGGACTTGGACAGAACTTTATGAACCCGGCACTTGGTGGAAGATGCTTCCTTCTCATCGCATTTGCGGCTGACATGACTAATTTCAATGTCACAAGAAACGGTGTGGATGTATACTCAGGAGCAACACCACTTGCGCTCATCAAAAATGAGGGGCTTTCAAGTGTCAATGTAAGGGATATGCTTATAGGAAATACTGCAGGAACTATTGGTGAGACATCAGTTATAGCTATTTTAATAGGTGCTATCATCATGATTTTACTTGGAGTCATTGATTTAAAGATTCCTGCATCCTACATTATTACATTTGCTGTTTTCATGTTCCTTTTCGGAGCACAGCAGTTTGATATCAACTATGTTGTTGCAGAGCTCTGCGGTGGCGGACTGATGCTCGGTGCATTTTTCATGGCGACTGATTATGTCACAAGCCCGATTACGCCGATGGGAAAGATAATATTCGGTATCTGCTGTGGTATATTGACAGGAGTATTCCGTTGCTTCGGTGCCAATGCAGAGGGTGTTTCCTTTGCTATCATCTTAAGCAACTGCCTTGTTCCTATTATTGAGAAGGTTTCTATCCCAAGAGCCTTTGGTATGGTAAAGGAGGCAAAGAAGAATGAATAAACGTATTGTACATGACGCTTTGATTTTAACTGCCTTTACTCTGGTGCTTGGTTTTATTCTTGCCCTGGTTCAGGGAATCACGGCAGAGCCTATCGACAAGGCCAATAAAGCAGCAGCACAGAAAGCATATCAGGCAGTATTTTCGGATGCAAAATCATTTGAGAAATATGATTATGATGCTGATGAAGCTGATAAGCTTGTATCTGATGCGGGCTACAAGGATACAATCGATGATATTGAGACTGCCCTTGATTCAAACAAGGAGACATTAGGCTATGTCATCACAGTTACAGCCAAGGATGGTAGCCAGGGAAGTATCACATTCTCTGTAGGTATCAAGAATGATGGTACTGTAAACGGTTACTCAATCACAAGTATCAGTGAGACTCCGGGACTTGGAATGAAGGCCGAGGAGGCTGATTTCTACAAGCAGTTTGAGAACAAGAAAGTAGACAAGTTCGACGTTGTAAAGGCCACACCTTCAAAGGATGATGAGATTGAGGCCATCACAGGCTCAACAATCACATCAAAGGCTATGGCCAACGGCTGCAACGCAGCTATTACTTACTTCCAGAATAAATTACAGGGAGGTGCCAACTAATGAACAAATATGTAGAACGTTTATATAATGGTATCATTAAGGAAAATCCTACCTTTGTACTTATGCTTGGTATGTGTCCTACACTGGCTGTTACATCCAGTGCGGTAAACGGACTTGGAATGGGACTTTCCACCACGGTGGTACTTATATGTTCAAACCTTTTGATTTCACTTTTCAGAAAAGTGATTCCTAACGGAGTGCGTATGCCGGCGTATATCGTCATAGTTGCATCTCTTGTTACAGTAGTACAGTTTTTAATGCAGGCATATCTGCCTAGCCTTTCAGCAGCACTTGGTGTATACATCCCACTTATCGTGGTTAACTGTATTATCCTCGGACGTGCCGAGAGCTATGCTTCAAAGAATCCGCCTGTAGAGTCTATCTTTGATGGAATGGGAATGGGACTTGGATTTACCATGGGTCTTACAATAATCGGACTTATCCGTGAAATCTTAGGTGCAGGAACATTCTTCAACATCAAGATTTTCGGTGACTGGTTTACACCAATCACAATCTTTATCATGGCACCGGGAGCTTTCCTCGTACTAGGCTTCCTCGTTGCAGGCATGAATATCATCCGTAAAAAGATGGAAGCAAAGGGTACACCTCTTGCAGAGCCGGCAGGCTGCCTTTCAGGAGACTGTGCACATTGTGGAGCATCATGTCCATCAGCAAAAGCAGCACAGGCTGCTGTTGCGCCTAACACTACAGAGGGAGGGGATAAATAATGGGTACATTAGGTCATTTACTGCTCATTGCAGTAGCATATGCAATAGTTAACAACGTAGTACTTAGCCAGTTCCTTGGTATCTGTCCTTTCCTCGGCGTATCAAAGAACACAAAAACTGCTGCCGGAATGGGTGGTGCGGTAATTTTCGTTATCACAATCGCCACATTCGTTACACAGCTTATTTACAATTTTATATTGTATCCGCTTAATCTGTCATATTTACAGACTATCGTGTTCATTCTTGTAATTGCAGCACTTGTTCAGTTTGTAGAGATGTTCTTAAAGAAACAGATGCCGCCTCTTTACAAGGCACTCGGTGTGTATCTGCCTCTTATCACAACAAACTGTGCCGTACTCGGTGTAGCACTTAACAGTGTAACAAAGGGCTACAATATTTTAGAGAGTGTAGTTTACGGCTTTGCCACAGCTTTTGGTTTCTTTATTGCCATCGTGCTTATGGCTGGTGTACGTGAGAAGATTGAGTATAATGATATTCCAAAGCCTTTCCAGGGAACAGCCATCGTGCTTCTTACAGCATGTCTTATGGCTATCGCCTTTATGGGATTCTCAGGAATGGTTTCTGTATAGGATTGGAGGAAAAGTGATATGAATGTTACTGCGATTATTATTGCAGCTTTAGTTGTTGGAGCTGTCGGTATAATTCTTGGATTTTTCCTCGGTATTTCAGGAGAAAAATTCAAAGTAGAGGTTGACCCGAGAGAGGAAGCAATACTTGAGGTGCTTCCGGGCAACAACTGTGGTGGTTGTGGATATGCCGGATGCTCCGGACTTGCTGCCGCCATTGCAAAGGGAGAGGCACCGGTAGGACAGTGTCCTGTAGGTGGAGATCCTGTTGCGGCAAAGGTCAGCGAGATTATGGGTGTAAAGGTTGAGGCCGGAGTAAAGAAGGTTGCATTTGTAAAGTGCGCCGGCACCTGCGACAAAGCAAATACAGACTACGACTATACAGGAGTAGAGGATTGTGTTGCCATGTCATTTGTACCGGGCGGCGGACCTAAGTCATGTAATTATGGCTGCCTCGGCTATGGAAGCTGTGTGAAGGCATGTCCTTTTGATTCAATCCATGTGGTTGACGGAGTTGCATGCGTTAATCCGCTTACATGCAAGGCCTGCGGCAAGTGCGTAGAGGCTTGTCCAAAGCACCTCATCGAGCTTATTCCATATGACACAAAGCACGTTGTAAAGTGCAGCTCAAAGGATAAGGGCAAGGATGTCATGAAGGCATGCTCAGTGGGCTGTATCGGTTGTCATCTGTGCGAGAAGAACTGTCCGTCAGATGCTGTCCATGTAGTAGACAATGTAGCTTATATTGATCAGGAGAAATGTACAGGCTGCGGAATCTGCGCAGAGAAGTGTCCAAAGAAGATTATTCTGTAATGAATAAAAGCTGTCACATATCATTATGATATGTGGCAGCTTTTTTATAAGCTTTAGGCAGCTATTCTGTGCTTACGTTATACTCATCTGATGTCGTGATAATGCTATAATCATCTGTCACAAATATTGCCTCAACACCGGAAAGGGAATTGATAAGCTCCTTTGCTTTATCAATGCCAAGAGCAAAGCATGTGGTGCTTAAGGCATCTCCGTCGCAGGAGGAGTCACTTATGATGGTGACAGAGTATAGATTATTTTTGACGGGATAGCCGGTTGTGGTGTCCAGTATATGGTGATATAGCTTGCCGTCTACTCTGTAGTACCGCTCGTAGATGCCGGAGGTGACGACGGATTTGTCCTTGATTTTGACAGTGCATATGGGCTCACCACTCTCGTCGAATGGCTTTTGTATGCCGACTGTATAATCACTTCCGTCGGATTTTTTACCGACAGTGAGGACATTTCCACCCAGGTTTATGATGCCTGAGGTGATTTTTTTGGACTGTAAATAAGCCTTCATCTTATCGGCGATAAAGCCCTTTGCGATTCCACCAAGGTCAAGCTTTGCTTTTGAATCGGTTAGCATCACATCGTTTCCGTTAATTTGTATATTGCGGTAATTTACATGTGACAGCTCGCTTTGTATCTGCGCATCAGACGGAACGACTGATGCATCCACCTCATTATCTTTAGAGTCGGTATTTTCAGCTATTTCGGAAAAATTCCACAAATCAGACAGTTTTCCTATAGTGATATCAAACCTGCCGTCACTTGTGTCGCCGTATTCGATGCCCTTTTTTATGAGCTCAAGTGTATCATCGCTTACTGTGACATATTCTTTGCCGGCAGCGTCATTTATTTTGCTCACCTCTGAGTAACTAACTGTGTTTGACAGCATATCCTCATATTTCTTTGCCATATCAAAGCAGTTGTCTATGTATTTCTCGTCGGTAGTGCCATAAAGCGTAATCTGTATTATCGTATCAAAGTAGAAGCCCTGTTTGGAAACCTTCTGCTGAGCCTTGGGCTTTAATTCACATGCAGACAGGCTTCCTGTTATTGTGGCAAGCGCCAAAAGGACAGGGACAAGGTGTTTTAGTTTATTTTTCATAGTGCATCCTTTTTTAATTTCCTGGTTGTAAATTATTTATAGTTAAAGCTTAAATAGTAAAAGCATAAATATAACTTTGCGTCCGGGCTTTATGAAATTTAAAACCGAAAGCAACAGAAATATAATAACACAAAATAAAAAAATGAGACAGTAGTAAAAATGATTTTGTATTTTGCATGAATATATGGTAAAGTAGTAAATGTATGCGTAATGTAATTATGTATGCATTTAGACTTACAATAGGAAAGATGATAGAAATGAGTTTTTTGGACAATTATAAAAGAGTGGTAATAAAGATAGGTTCATCGACGCTGACACATGCAGAGACGGGAAGCCTCAATTTTTCAAAGATGGAGCGTCTGGTGCGCTCGATATGTGATTACAGAAACAGCGGTATGGATGTGTGCCTCGTAAGCTCCGGCGCCATCGCGGTTGGACGGGATGTGATAGGCATAAAGGAGCGCCCGAGCGATATTTCAATAAAGCAGGCATGCGCCGCAGTGGGACAGGGCAGGCTTATGATGACATATCAGAAGCTTTTTTCCGAGTATAATCAGAATTCCGGACAGGTGCTTATGACAAAAAATACCATAGTCAATCCTGTTTCCAGACGCAATGTTATGAATACATTTGAGGAGCTTTTTGCTCTGAACGTGGTGCCTATTGTCAATGAAAATGATACGGTAAGCACATACGAGATGCAGTTTGGTGACAATGATACGCTGTCTGCTATAGTTACATCGATCACGAAGGCTGATCTGCTCATACTGCTATCTGATATAGACGGACTGTATTCCGACGATCCTCATGACAATCCGGATGCAAAGCTTATCAGAGAGGTTGATACGCTTGACAGGAAAATACTTGGCATGGCAAAGTCATCAACCGGCAGCGATGTCGGAACCGGCGGCATGGCGACAAAGCTTACAGCGGCAAAGATTGCCACATATTCCGGGGCCGATATGATTATCGCAAACGGCGGCAATATGGGGATTTTATATGACATTATGAATGACAGATATACAGGAACACTTTTCCACAGGGCAAAGGATGCAGAGTTTGTGCTTGCGGATTATATACAAAGAGAGATGGCACCTACATCTACAGGCGGCCAGTAATCAGCTATAAATTTGAAATCAGGAGAGTGCTATGACACAGGAAAAAATACAGCGAATCAATGAGCTTTACAGAAAGTCACAGGCAGAGGGACTTTCTGAGGCAGAGAAAAAAGAGCAGGATCTTTTGCGCAAGGAGTATATAGCAAACGTGAAGAAGAATTTAAGAAACCAGCTCAACAATATCGATATGGTAAACGATGACGGTTCGGTTGAGAACCTCGGCGAGAAATATGGAAACAAAAAAAGAAATTCGTAGCAGGCTAAAAAAGCAAAGGAGCCTTCTGGGTGCTGATGAGTGCCGCAGTATGAGCCATGACATTTATAAAAGACTCATGGTATCAGAGCTCGACAGGGAATATGACAACATACTTTTGTATTCAGCGATCAGAAATGAAGTGCATACTGATGAGTATTTTACCTATTTAATAAACAAAGCAAAAAGGATATATTATCCGAGGGTTTCGGGTGATAAAATGTCCTTTTACAGGGTAAGAAGCCTTGATGAGCTTAATTGTGGTTCTTTTAATATTAAAGAGCCTGATATGACGAAGGAGTATACGCAGGCGGATGGCAGGGCGCTTATGATAGTGCCGGGGCTTGCATTTTCGGATACCGGTTACAGAATCGGCTATGGAAAGGGCTTTTATGACAGATATTTATCGTCTTTTACAAAAAGAGACACTGTTATGGCAATTGGAGTGGGCTACGATTTCCAGTTACTTAGCAGCATGACGTTTGAAGATGAATATGACGTACCCTTAGATGGGGTGATAACAGATAAGAGAGAGGTGTTTATTGATGAATGATTTAGAAAAAATTTGTGCGGATGCATATGAGGCCAGGGTAAAGATAGGAACACTGGATACAGATATCAAGAATAAGGTATTAAACGATGCAGCGGACAATCTTCTTAAGGCAGAAAAAGAAATCCTTGAGGCAAACAAAAGGGATGTGGCCACAGCAGAGGAAAATATGAAGGCAAAGAGCATGATTGACAGGCTCTCGCTTGACCATGACAGGCTCCTTGGCATGGCTGACGGACTCAGACAGATAGCAAAGCTTGCAGACCCAATTGGGGAAGTGATGTCTATGTCAAAGCGTCCTAATGGCCTTATTATCGGAAAAAGAAGAGTTGCAATCGGTGTTGTGGGAATCATTTTTGAGGCTCGCCCAAATGTCACATCAGATGCCTTTGGTCTGTGCTTTAAGACAGGCAACTGTGTCATATTGAAGGGTGGAAGTGATGCGATAAATACCAATATCGCAATAGTAAAGGCTTTAAAAAAGGCTTTGACGGACAATTTGGTTTCTGCTGCTGCACTTGCACTTATTGAGTCAACAGACAGAGAGACAACAAATGCATTTATGAAGATGGATCAGTATGTGGATGTGCTCATACCAAGAGGTGGTGCAGGACTCATACAAAATGTTGTCAAAAATGCTACAATTCCTGTCATCCAGACCGGTACAGGCAACTGCCATGTATATGTGGACAAGGATGCAGACTTTGATATGGCTGTTAATATTATTAACAATGCAAAGACACAAAGAATCAGTGTCTGCAATGCATGTGAGTCGATTGTAGTACACAGTGCCATAGCAGAGGAGTTTCTGCCAAAGCTGTACGATAAGCTAAGAGAGCATCATGTACAGCTGCGCTGTGATGAAAGAGCACAGGCAATTCTTGCCGGAAGAGATGATGTGACAGAGGCGGCTTCCGATGACTGGGGTATGGAGTATCTTGATTACATCATGTCGGTAAAGATTGTTGACAGCATTGATGAGGCAATCGAGCATATTAACAGATACAACACATCACATTCAGAGGCAATCGTCACAAATGATTATGACAACGCACAGAAGTTCTTAAATGAGATAGATGCTGCATGCGTTTATGTAAATGCCTCAACCAGATTTTCTGATGGAAATGAATTCGGCTTTGGAGCTGAGATAGGAATCAGCACACAGAAGCTTCACGCAAGGGGACCTATGGGGCTTGAAGCACTGACAAGCTATAAGTATATTATTTACGGCAATGGTCAGATCAGGGAATAGTCAGGTAAAGTATCATAGAATTAATTTGAGAGGAAATATAATATAACATGAGCTACGATATAGATATAACAAAGACACCACCGGCACATGAGCCTGAGAGGCAGTATTACTACATGGCAAAGGCAAAGGATTTTGTTGAAAAGAAATCTAAAGAAATCGGCCGTCCTATGACTTATTTCGTCAAGACCTTCGGCTGTCAGATGAACGTGGTTTCCGAGATATAAAAAAGCCCATAAATAAAGCATTTTTAAAAAATCCCAACAATAGGAAATTTCCTAAAGTTGGGATTTTTCTATTTTTTCATATTCCATAATGTCGCCCGTTCCATTGCATTTTTAATCACGGTATATAAATTTATGAGAAAGACCATTCGCAAACACGATTTCCGTCACGCGGCGATCTTTTACCGTGATATGATCCAAAACCAGATTGAAAAACTCTTTGATCGATTCTTCTTCGACCATTCCGGCCAGATCACTATATACGATATGAGATCCGGCGCGGATCTTATGCGTAAGAAGAAAAGCAGAAGCGGATTTCATGAAGGCGGATTCATCAACACCGGAAGCGATATGCGTTTCGGTCAGTTCTTTCAATTTGTTTTCGGCAGATACGCGCATAGAATCAAAACGATTTTTCTTTTCCAGATATTCTTTTTCGCTCATGCCGTCGTCACTAAAATAATACGCATCTTCCAAACGTTCTTTTGCGCGTTCATATTTTCGGATCTGATCTTTTAAGTTTTCGATTTCTGCCGGATCGGCGGCCGCGCCTTCCTGATTCACCAGATCGGCACGCCACAACGCACCACCCGTGGCAGATTTGCCAGTTAATAGTTCGAAGGTAGTATTTAAGCTATCGGACGATAAACCCATAATATCGGCAAATACGGCCTTGTCAGATAAAAGCATTTCTTCCAGTTCTTCCGGGGATTTTATCTTTCGTCGTTCGTTCGACACGCGAACCATAGCGGATATATAGTTAATAACAAACGGTCCGATCTTCACGTCACTGACGTTTGGGTTCTGGCAGTGAATCGCCCTCGTTTTTGCGCCACAATAATATAAAGACGGTGTAAAACCATTCTTCCGGCGTTTATCTTTTTTACTTACCAGATAACCGGATCCACACGAACCGCACTGGATCAGGCCGGCGAAGACATTGCAGTTCTTTTCAATCGGGTGCAATCCACCCATATTTCTTTGATCCCGGTTAATATCCATTATTTTATTGACTTTTTCCCAGATTTCAGGATCAACAAGCGGATCAAAAACACTTTCAAGGTACACGATTTCGTCAGCAGGCTTTTTTCGGCCGCGTGCGCTTTCCCGGTAGTTGTACCGGTAGTCGCCTTTATTCATTGGATTTCGAAGGAAGTCGCCGACAGTTTTAGAAGTCCATTCGCCGCCGCGTTTGGTCGGAATCTTGTGAGCGTTGTTATAATCGCGGATTTTCCCGGTTGATTTGACTTCCAGATACATTTCGTACATTGCCCGGGCGAACGGGGCTTCCTTTTCAGAATGAACCGGCCACCCGGCGGAAGAATCCCAGTCCCACCCATAAGGAACACGCGCGCCGTTCCATTTTCCCTCATTAGCACGTCCAATCATAATATCTTTGACACGTTCACTTGTCAGTTTCCTTTCCAGTTCCGCAAATACAAGAATAATCTTCAGGACAGCTTCGCCGATCGCGGAAGACGTGTCAAATTGTTCGTTCAGTGAAACGAACGTCACACGGTTATATTTGAAATCGTCGTACATCAAAGAGAAGTCAACCAGATTTCGGGAAATACGGTCAATTTTATATACTAGAACGTGAGAGACAAGCCCGGCGCGGACTTTCTGCATCATTCTTTCGTATGCCGGCCGTTTCGTGTTCTTGCCGGATCGCCCGGCGTCTTCGAAGATCTCTACACGCGACATATCAATGTGTAAGATATGTTTGCAATACGCTTTCAATTCCTTTTTCTGAAACGGAAGCGAATCTTTATCAACCTGATATCCAGTCGACACACGAACATAGATCGCAACGATACGATCGTCTGCACTGGCAGCAAGTGTTTTCGCAGCATAAGCCATAATATACACAACCTTTCTATTATTCTAAAAAAGGGTATAAAAAATAAGCCCTTTCAAAAGAAAAAGGCCTATGCTATAATAACACTTGCTAGGGAGTTACTACAGCCGGCCTTTTCGTCGACAGGTAACAATCTATTAAAACGCTCACGGTTGCCGCCGTGGGCGTTTTTATTTTGTATACCGTTTTAAGGTGCGGCGAATAGTGATCCGCCGCAGGCGGGAACGCTAATTCCAAAAGTCAGGCGATATCACATTTCCCTTAATTTTTACAGAATGGGATTTTATGCCATTTTTTCGGCGTCCCCTTTTTCACGAACGTGTAAAGCCCGTAAAGCAAGTTCTTTATCTAGGCTATCAGCTTCGCGATAACAAGTAACAAGGAAACGTTCTTCGCTTGTCATATGTATACCTTTTGAGTCTGGATCGTATTTTTCTATTTTATCTACATCGTCACGCGCCATAGAATCCATAGTAACTTTAAAGAAATCACAAATAGCTTTAAAATTAGATAGTGACATATTACCATAACCCCGAACATACCAATTAACAATGGTTGTGTAATTTACACCAGTTACTTTTGCAAGACTATGTTTATTCAAATTGCGTTCTTTCATAAGGAGATCCAGCTTTTCGGTAAAATTCACTTTTGCACCCCCTCTCTATTTTGATAGTTACATTTTATAGTAATTTTATTACATAGTCAAGAAAAAAAATACATTACATAATAACTTTCCGTAGTAAAAAGTTACAGTGTAGTGTATTTTTTTACTTGACAAGTTACACTATAATGCATATAATGAGGTTAAAGTTACAGAATATTGTAACATTCAACAGAAAGGAGAGAAACAAGATGCGCAGAATTAGAGTGAAAGTGGAATTTAAAGAAAGCCCGATTCTTAGCGACGTAAGAAGCGTAAAAGAACATTTAATGTATGCAAGATCTCTGTTAACGTTAGATATTAGAACGAAGCTGATGAAAAATTCGACGGTCGATCTGGCATTGACAACGGAAGGAACGGAAGTTGAAAAAGAAAAAATGTACCTTTTCGCAGAAGTGGACTTCGAAAAAGAAAAAGAACTTTCAAAAGAAATTTGCGATTTATGCGAAGAATTAGCACAGAAGACAAGAGAGTACGACGCACTGATGAAATTCGAACTTTTGCGGGCGTCAGAAGAACCGGACACCCGCAAATAGTTACTTACGCTGTGAAATGTTTTCTAATTTCTGAATAGCCGATTTAGTTTCTTCGAAAAGAGCGCGGAAGGCGATTTCCGTGTCTTCTGGAAGATCAAGACCTTTTATTCGGTTTTCTACTTTAGAAGAAAATTCGTAAGTAATGCCAGTATCTTTTTCGGGATCTGGTTTCGTTGGATCGAACATCATAATAACATCCCCTTTCTTTCGTACTTGGTGCGGTAACACCTGTATAAAAAGTATATGAAAGGAAAAGAGAATTTGCAATAGTAATCAATCAACAGAAAGGAGAGGAAACAAGATGCGACAAAAGACGCCACCGTGGGAAGAATTATCAGACGCAGAAAAAAGAGAATACACAAAAGACCTTGTAGCCTATGAACTATTAAAGAAGATAAGCAAAGAAAGAAGCTATCTTGAAGTCGAAGACATTATCGGAAGAATGGAAAGACAGCTTGTATACTGGCGGGATCGCGCACCGTGCGAACTTGCCCCGGTAGCCTTAGACAGATACGGCGCAGAAATAACGCCGCCTATTGCGGGAACAATAAGCGGCAGACATTTAACTACTAACGGGTAGTTGAACCGAAGACAAGATCACGAAATTCTGGACCGTGTTTCATATAAATTTCGCGGAATTCGTTCGGCGATACAGGATTTTCACAAGTGAGTTTATACACTGTATAGGCAGCGGATAAAACGCAAACTTCCATTTCGCCGTCGAATGTCGGGTTATCGGTATGAGACATAATAAACACCCCCTTTCATAATGCGATTATATCACGACAGGACAGGGAACAACCACAGAAAGGAGCAAACGACAATGAAAATCACAGTCAAAGGAAATACAAATGAAAGACTGGAAATCAGAGCAGACGAAGGACTGGACAAAGCAGAACCGATTCTTCGAGCGATAAGAAAGATGTCTCGAAAATTGAGACACCTTTCTAAAAACGGATTTGAAATTGATCTAATGATTAAAAGTTTGAATAATCATCAGGAAGAATAACAGAATCAATCATATCTTCCGTGTTCCCGATAGAATCATGAACATAGTCAAGAACAACGGTTTCACAATCCAGATCGTCGTCTTCTTCGTCAGGATCAAGAATGGAAAGTGAAACATATTCGAAACCATCGTCTTGAGCAGACTTTAAGCTCTCAAGAAGTTCTGAAATATTATAAACAAACATGACAAAATCCCCTTTCTTTCGTACTTGGTGCGGTAACACCTGTATAAAAAGTATATGAAAGAAAAAGAGAATTTGCAATAGTAATCAATCAACAGAAAGGAGAGGAAATGCAAAAGAAAATAAAAGAATTAAATAATTTTGCGGAAAATGACTGCAGAAAGTGTGAACTTCGCGCCGCCTGTTTCCTTGCAGCAGCAGATTGGAAGCAGGCGCGAAAAGATTACCCATGTTTTTACCCGGTGGAAGGACTGATAAAAGAAATTGTAAAAGAAGATCTTTCGCAGAAAGAACAGCAAACACAGAAAAGAATAAAAAAACTTTTAACGTTGTTTTATATCGAAAGCGTGATAATTACAGGCTTAACAGTTTTTCTATTATTCGCAAGATAAACGAAAAAAGAGAACGAATAATTGAAAAACGTTCCGAGAAAGACGCGTTTAAAAGATTCTTTCCGATATCGTTGATCTGAAACTGGTCGCCGGGAAGACGATCGAAGTATTTAGAAAATTCAAGGGAATAAATACTTTGATTTTCGCGAATTTTAGGAAATTTCTTCATAACATCAGAGCGATTACGAGGTTTTGAAAGATATTTCAAAAATTTAACTTGTCTTTTATTAAGCACATCAACACCCCCTTTCCTAATGCGATTATATCACAGCGGAACAGGGACAACCACAGAAAGGAGCGAAATGACAATGAAAATCACAGTCAAAGGAAACAGCAACGAAAGACTGAAAGTCACATCGGACGAAAGACGGGAAGACGTCGAACCAGTTCTTCAGGAAATAAGAAAGATGTCCCGAAAATTGAGACATCTTCTTAAAAACGGATATGAAATTGACTTAACGATTAGTAGCGAGAATAGCCCTCTGGAAGAGTAACAGAATCGATCATATCTTCTTCGCTACTGGAAGAATCATAAACATAGTCAAGAACAACGGTTTCACAATCCGGATCGTCGTCTTCTTTGTCAGGATCAAGAATGGAAAGTGAAACATATTCGAAACCTTCGTCTTGAGCAGATTTTAAACTCTCAAGAAGTTCTGAAATATTATAAACAAACACAGGCGCACCCCCTTTCTATTGCGATTATATCACGGAAACAGGGAAAGCACCACAGAAAGGAGAATGAACCATGTACAAGAATTTAGTTGAGATCCTGAAAAGAAAAGGAATCACAAATAAAGCTTATGCGGATTATCTGGGAATTACAGAAAAGACCGTATGGAACAAATTACAGGGAAAAACAGAGTTCACACTGGGCGAAGCACTGAAAACGTGCGCGTTAATGCCGGAGTACAAAATGGATTATGTTTTCGCAATGGAAGAGAAGGTGGCGTAAATGACATTCTACAAACCATTAATGCCAGCCTTCCAATATAATATCACGGCCGGCATACATAAGAACATGACGGAGTTAAACGACTGTCAGCCGAACGAATTAGTTAATATACAGAAAATCGGACTGATCCAGTCAGAAAAGTTAATAAACGCACTTCATGACGGCTACCCGATACTACTGGAAAGGAGAATACGGCAGCGAATGTGGACTTTACGCCAACTGAAAATATGAGATCTTAGGAAAAGAACTGGTATTAACGGGAGAACGCCTGATCGGGCAGATCCAGAAAGGAGAATAAATGGCAAGAATTAGCTTTCAAGTAGAAGCAATACCGGGCAAAAAGAAATTCAAGGACTTTCAGAAAAATTTCGAAACAATCATGGAAACACTTCTGTATTTGCAAAACGATTTTCCGAAGATCATCGGAAATCTGAAAGATCCAGACGATCATTATAGAGTGGATGTGATAATTGCATTTGACGCAGATCATATAGAAGCACCGGACGGTCAGAAAGGCTTCGGAGTATTTGACGCAGACACAGATCGAATCTATCTGGCGGCAGACATACCAGAACCGGAAGAAACACTGATCGAAACGACAGCACATGAATTTATGCATTATATACAGAAAATCAAGGGATTACCGTATTCAGAGGAAGAAGCGGAACACTTCGCAGAATTTGTTAGGTATCAGGTAAAACGCCAGATTATAGAAGAAAAGGCACAGACACAGACGAAGAAACGGCATTTTAAGAACCCGGCACAATATATCGGCAGCAGAAAGAAAAGAAGGAAGATCGTTCGTGACAAATGACCAGAACACGGGGGATATATGAAAAAAGAAAGAAAAATCATTATGACATTATCCGGCGACGGTCTGACGGCGGACGAACTGGGACGACTGGAAAGGACAATCAGACAAATTAACTACACACGCCGGAAAAACAAAGATACCGAAATTCGGTTCGACTACTAGTTGAAAGGAGATCTAACCAATGAAGAAAGAAAAGACAATCGAACAGGCGTTGAAGGACGCGGCAGAACAAAGAAACGGGAAATCGTGGAAGAGAGAGCAGAAGCGTTTAAGAAAGGAGAAAAACACTAATGAGAATCGTAGATGCATTTAAACCGGAAGACCGGACAGAGATTACATATTCTAATTTTTACAATCTAATTAAACAGGCGGCACAGTACGAAATTGTAATGAATGCTGTAAATTGTGACGTACCACACGCATATATACGGGAAACCATGACAGGGAAGAAAGAGGAACACAAAGAAGAAAAAACGGTCATAGGAGCGATAAACGTAAACTTTGACAGCGAAGAGTTCAAAAGAATCATGGACGAAACGATCAAAGAGAACTTCGGACCGGATGCACTGGAAGAGATACCGACGGATCATATACAGGCAGGAGCAAAAACCGGTTCACGGGATAAGAAAACAAGTGAAGAGGAAGGAGAAAAGAACCATGGCAAAAATGAACCTGAAATTTAAAGACTTCTTAACATTATTAAGTCCGGCACAGCATATCGCGGTACAGGACGAGGACAACCCATTAAAACAAGGAGAATCAGACATAATTTTCGAGGGAAAAGCAGCAAAAGCCCGCCGGGAAGAAGAACTGGCGGATCGTGAAGTAAAAATGATAGCACCGACAGGAGATCCAGACCTTCCGGGAACTTATGTTTTTAAGATCTGGTTATATAAATAATGACGGTCGGAGAGATCAGGGAAGTTTCGCAACCGTCGGCGCGGGCGTGGATCGAAAAGGATGGGATCGTAGTATTTACGGACTGGTTCTATAAGGTCCCGGAAGACCTACAGAAAGCAACAGTCAAAGAATTTAATCTATATCCAGAAATCCGCCACAAGGACTGGGAAAAATTGGGACTTATAAGACCGATGCAGCCGGAAGAAATGCCGGACTATAGCTTTTCCGATCTAATGATGAAACTTTACTATAAAATGACAATTTGATTCAAAAGGAGATCTAACCAATGCAACCATACAAAATAGATAAGCCGATTCGGTTGATCGAATTATTCGCCGGAATTGGATCACAGGCCATGGCGTTGCGAAATCTGGGAGCAAATTTCACAACCTATCGGACGTGTGAATGGTGGATTCAGCCGAACGCAAGTTATAAAGCGATCCATTGTGCGGACGACACAAAAGACTATAGCGCAGATTTTAGCAAAGAACAGATAGCCGAAAAGCTGTCGCGATACGGAATTTCCAACAACGGAAAAGATCCAATGGCAGAAGATAAAATCAGAAAGAAACCGGAATGGTGGCTTCGCGAAGTATACAACAACATCTGGGCGACGAAAAACCTTGTAAATATCCAGAATATCACAGGCGACGATCTGGGAGTGGTGGAAACAGATAAATACACCTACATAGTAACATATTCATTCCCGTGTCAGGATTTAAGCGTCGCCGGGAAAATGGCTGGCATGGATAAAGGATCAGGCACACGGTCCGGTATGCTATGGGAAGTCGAAAGACTTCTGGACGAAATGAAAGAACTTCCGCAGATCCTTCTAATGGAGAACGTGCCGCAGGTCATGCAAAGAAAGAATTTACACAATTTTGAAGCATGGCAAGAGTTTTTAACCGGGAAAGGCTATAAAAATTATGCAAAGATCCTGAACGCAAAAGACTTCGGCATTCCGCAGAACAGACAGCGCGCCTATATGGTGTCGATTCTGGGCGATTATGATTATCAGTTCCCGGAAGAAACACCACTAGAAAAGACCATGGACGATTTACTGGAAGACGAAGTAGAAGAAAAATTCTATGTAAATTCGGAAGCTGCCGACGGACTTATCACGGAACTGATACAGAGCGGGCGACTCGAAAAAAAAGTGTCAAAAACCATAAGAGGGGGGGGGCAGAGGTAGCAAAGACCGCCACGAATGGGACTTAATCAGGATAAAAAGACAATGCAGATCGGCAACATAATGAAAGGCGCGTCCGGGTGGGATAATCCGAGCGTCGGCCGTGTTTACGATCGAAAAGGCCTTTCCCCAACACTCAATTCGTGTACAGGGGGGGGGACGACAACCCTATATCATAGTGAGGTGCGACAGTGAAAAAAAGAATACCGATAGCGATTAGAGGTAGAAACCCGGAAAATCCTTCGGACAGGACGCCAGGAATCCCGACCATACAGAGAATCGAGCCACAACAGGAAAATATCTGCAATACATTAACGACAGTCAATAAAGACACGATGATTCTTGAAATTGTAGAAGATTCTGTAAATCCGATTAGGGGGGGAGAATCCAGAAGTTAGGAGCGTTAAGCGGAGAACATCAAGGGAATTTAGTATTTGACAGTTGCGGGATATGCCGTTGTCTGACAGCGACAGAATACAAACACGCGACGAAGATTATCAGAACAGGACAAAAAGAATGTTAGAAGCAGTAATGATAAAACAGGCGACGAAAGTCGGATCTATAAAATGGCAAGTAGGGGGGGGTGGCTGATCTTAGTTTTCCCACATCAAAGACCAGACGCGGACGCGTTCAGGCAGGCGGGACCGTCAGCCACACAATAATGTCAAGCAATCAGGAATTATACAAGTTGGAGCGTAACGAAATGGAATCATACAGAATCAGAAGACTGACACCGTTAGAGTGTTGGCGGCTTATGGGATTTTCAGACGAAGATTTCAAAGCGGCAGAAGAAAACAAATTAAACAGCGATACGCAGTTATACGCACAGGCAGGGAATTCAATCGTTGTGAATGTGCTGGAAGCAATATTCGGGGAAATGATACCGAAAGGCCAGGATATGGAAGAAGAACCAGAAGAAGAATCGGAACAGGAGAAAATAGAAAGCATGGACGCGATAAAACAGAAAATCTATGAACTGACAGAAACGGAGTTAAACGCAGCAAACGAAAAGTTTCCGCTTTTTGCAAGTTCTCACGAAGCCTACGGCGTCATTTTTGAGGAATTCGACGAGACACGCGACGAACTGGAATCGTTGGAATATAGCATCGATCAATTTTGGTCGGACGTAAAAGAAAATTCTTCGGAAGACGTGAAGAACAACCGTCTGACACGAATCTATGAAAAATCAATCAATCTTGCAGTCGAAGCGATCCAGACCGCAGCAATGGCGCGAAAAGGAATTTTAAGCAGCTACCAGAAAGGAGGTCCGGCGCATGGAGAAACGACAGAGAATTGAAAAAGCATTGAAAGAAATCGGGATCTATACCGTGGAAGACTTAAACAGAGCAATCAAAGAAGAAAAACCACTTGACTTGGGAATTATGACCGGACAGGCGGCAGCAATGAGAAAGGCGGGCTAAATGGATACAAAGGGGAATCGAATCATAGCCGTTGATTTTGACGGAACACTACATACAGGAACATGGCCGGAAATCGGCGACGTAAACATGACCGTTTTTAATTTTTGCCGAAATGAGCAGTTAAACGGCGCACGCCTGATCCTCTGGACTAATAGAGCCGGGGAACAGTTGGAAGACGCGGTGGCGTGGTGCAAGGAACGCGGGCTTGAATTTGACGCAGTAAACGAAAATCTTCCGGAACTAATTGAACTATACGGGAACGATTGCCGGAAGATCAATGCGGACATTTACATAGACGACAAGGCGGTAAATCCAATGAGAAGACGACAAATCGCCGGACTTACATCATTAAACCCGTATGACAACCAGACAGATCGGGAAGCGTTAGCAGAAGCCCAGAAACAGAAAGAAGCAGAAAGAAAGGAATCTAACCAAAATGAAGAAACTGAAAAGAATTCTGAAAGCGATATCCAGACGGAAAAGACGAGAGAGACTGAAACGGAACTATAAAAAGTATTCTTTACAGATCCCGCGCCTGATGAAATCAGAAACGACAATGGAACTTGATTTCGCGGCCGGATATCTGATCAGGCAGTTCGAAGCCGCCTACGAATACGGGGAACTGTCAGAAAAACAATACGACGAACTGACACAGATCGTTAATTATATCCACGAAGGAGAAAGACAAAAAAAGGAAAATGAATAAAAGAAAAAGCGGATTACAGAAGATAAAAACTTCCGTGATCCGCCTTTTCGAACGATATCGAAATCTAACCAAAACCATAATACACCCGGAAGGAGTGAAAAGTCAATGAAAAAGACGTATGAAAATAGCCGCTTAGAGTGGTTGACGCAAAAAGATATAGAAGCGAATAACGAAAGCGAATTTTACGTGATCGTACAGGTAAGTGAAAAAATCGCTTGCCCGGTCATACGGGTAAAAAATAATCTTCAATGTGAAATTTGCTTTTTGTGCGAAGTAGTAGATCGGGAAGAATACGAAAAAACCACACAGAAAGGGAAAATCAAAGAACTGGAAAAGAAGATCCATAAATTGAAGGAAGAGAAAGACAATCTTTCGAGAAGGTTAGATGCGACCGCGGCAATCGCAAGCGCAGAGACACGCGAACGTCAGAAAGCGGAAGAAACGATCGAAGAAATGAAAGCCGGGTTAAGGGAACTAGAACGCGTGTTCGGAGATTTGCCGCCGGAGATCGTTTCGTTATACAGAATACCAGATCGGGAAGGGTAAAAAACACGAACGCGTGTTTCTTCTATATATAAGAAAGAAATCTTAACCGTCCTTGTAATGGGTATTAACAAATCAGACACTATTGTTTTTATGTATAAAATAAATAAATACATACATGGACGGGAAGGGGGATTCTATGAAACAGAAACGAAGCTATGATAACTACGACTACAACGAAGCGTATCAGTATGATCTTGACAAAGAAATAGAGAAGGCAGCAAAAGAGAAGTTCAGACGAGAAAATCCAATGTTGATAGATTTCGAAGAACAGTGGAAGGAGCAGCAGGAAAAACTTGAAGAATGGGAATACGAACGACTGTTGAAAGAAGGGAAGGTGGAAAGCCTTTATAGAACATCAACGATCAAGTGTAAAAACATAAAATCAGGGAAAGAGATTGCGGAAGTGATGATCTATCCGTCTTTCTATAGCCGGGCAGATATGCCACAAACGAAGAAAAAGAGAGAAACGAAGCCGTCACAAAGGAATTTAAACGATAAGAACGCCAGGCGATATGTGATCCGCCTTGCGAATATCAATTTCGGTTCGGGGGATATCTGGGCAACGTTCGGGTGGGACGATCACTACATACCGGAAGACATAGAGAGAGCAAAAAAGGACGTGACGAATTTTATCAAGCGAGTGAACCGCAAGAGAAAGAAACGCGGGTTCGATAACATGAAATACATCTACGTTCTGGCCGTGGACAATTACACGCGCCCACACTTTCACATACTCATGAGCGGCGACGGCGTGGATCGTGACGAATTAGAAGCAATGTGGGGAAAATGCAAGCGACCGAACACGCGCCGGGTAAAACCGGACGAAGATTTCGGAATAACAGGCCTTGCGACCTACATTTCCCAAAATCCACACGGGACCAAGAGGTGGTGCAGCTCAAAGAACCTGAAAAAGCCACCAGAGCCGACAAGATCATACCGGAAATTCAAGAAACGCCGTGTTGAGAAAATGGCAAAGGATCACGAAACACTGAAACAGAGCCTTGAAAAAGAATACGTGGGCTATCGCTTTTTAGACGCCGAAGTGAAGTTCAACACAGTGACAGCCGCGTTTTACATATATGCAAGAATGACAAGAGACTGAAAGGGGAGATCAAATGGCGGTCAAATTACAAAACATGAAAAATTCAGAGATCACGGAGCAGATAAAACTTTTTAACTGGGCGCGGTCGGTCCGGGAATTCATACCGGAATTAAAATTATTGCACCATATCCCGAACGAAGGGAAGCGAACAAACGGCGCACTGTTGAAAGCTGCCGGAATGGTGGCGGGCGTTCCCGATCTGTCGCTTCCGGTAGCACGCCGGGGATTCAACGGCTTGTACATCGAAATGAAATTCGGGGACAACAAGCCGACAAAAGATCAGGTCGAATTTATGGCCATGTTAAAAGATCAGGGCTATAAAACGGCCGTTACATATTCGGCAGAAGAAGCGCGAAGCCTGATCCGGCACTATCTGGCACGGGCAGACAACTTCGATCTGGTTAATTGCGAGGAAGCCCCGAAAATATTCGGGTGCTGTGAAGGTGTAGAAGCAGACTGGACGCCATGCGCGAACTGTGAACTGTACAAGAGAAATAAACAGCCGGAATGGTAGGAAGGAGAAGGAACAATGTTTGTAAGATTAAGAGATTTCAAAAGGCTGATAAAAGAAGCCTACACGGGCGCGGGCCTATACGTTGCGCGTCGGGGCGATCAACTTCTTTTCGGCGGCTCATACTGGGCAATCGCCACGATAAAAGAATCACTGGACAAAAAGGCACTGGCAGCAGTGATTGAATTAACGGGAGAAATGCCGGAAGATGGGGGGGCCTTCAAGGCGACAAAGGAAGCCAACCAGTACGAGATCAACGAAGTACACTGGAATTTGATAGACACGACATACCAGTACGAAGACGAGGAAGAAAAACTGACAGTGACGCGCCTTGTGTTAGAGAAATACCCATACGGTCAAACTATGCGGATTCTACAGGCAGAAGACGGACGGGTGGACGTACTGGGCGAAGGTTTTATAAAAGCTATCGATCCGGCATCAATGAACACCGATTACGAATACGAGATCGAGGGACCGTTTATCAATCGGCATTTTCCGAAACAGGTATATTGGAGAAGCGAAGCAACAACCCTGACCGCATTTCTTTTCGACCGCGACGATATGAAAGAAAAAGATCTACTGGACTATTTACAGAATACGAAGATCGGAGGATAAGGAGAAACGGCCATGGCGTATAAACTGGATAAAAACACAAAAACGATTGTCCGGGCAATCATAAAGGATCAGGAGAAACGGGACAGAAGAAAGCACACAGGGCAGTACACAGCGTTTGACCAACGGGCAGATAAAGCAATCGAAGAAGCAAAAGAGAATATAGAACTGCAAGGATTCACAAAGGTAACACGCGATCAGGTTATCGGGAAGATATGCCAGAGTTTGAAAGATAATACGCCGTGGGAGTTGTTGGGGGAAACATATTGTTGCCGTCGCCTATTCTACGAATACCGGAAAGAATTCTGTTATCACGTGGCAGTGTCAATGGATATGATCGGCAGCAGTAGGAAGACAGGTCAGAAATGAACAGCGACAGAAGATAGAATGGAGAGTGACAAGTGGCGAAAGAATATGCAAAAGCCTTTTACAATTCCGAAGCATGGAAGAAGACGCGGAAAGCCTACTACGACAGCAAGGGTGGAATGTGCGAGCGGTGCCAGAAAGAATTCGAAGAAGGCAAGCGCAGCTTGAAAGAAGTCAATATCGGAACGATAGTGCATCACAAGAAATGGATCACGCCGAAGAATATAAACGATCCGAACATCACGTTGTCGTGGGATAATCTGGAAGTTGTGTGCGACGAACACCACAACGCGGAACATCACGGCAAGCCGAAACGATACAGGTTTGATCGTAACGGCAATATCATTCCAACAAAAACATTTTCCTGAAAATCAAAAACAGATCAGCCAAAAACAAAAACAAAATCGCGAATCGCGCGCCAACCACTCCCCCGGGGGTAGCAAAAATTTTTCTACCAAAAGAACCGAGGGAGCTAGGTAAAAAAAACTCTCCGCAGGCGCGCGCACGTGAGAGGGGGTGTAAATGCATGGGTTTAGAGAAAGATAGAGAGGTAAAACCCGAAGAAGATCAGGTTTTACCGGAGTTATTGGAACTTCTGGAAATATTCAGAGATTTGCCGGAAGCACGGAAAAAGAACCTGAAAACGAGACTGAAAAAAGAAGCAGCGGGCGAGATTTTAACCGAAGCAGAGGTCGAAAAGGAACGAAAAAAGATCATGGAATTGTTCAAGGACGTTGAGGACGACCGGAAAAAGAAAATGATCGAACGTAAGGTAAAAGAAATGGCTTTTCAGGCCGTGGCGATCCGGGAAGCGAAATACTCAATCATGACGGAAGGGTTAAAGACCGAAGTTGTCAACGGCTCACAAAGATACATGAAAGAGAATCCGGCAGTTGCAACCTTCGACAAATATTCACGGGCGTATAACTCAAATATCGACAAACTGATCGAGTATTTACCACAACAGCAGACGGAGAAAATAAGCAAGTTGGCAGCGTTTAGAAATGCATAACGTATATGTGAATTACATTGTCGAATATCACGACAAGATCGAACACGGGCAGATCATAGCAGGGAAATGGATAAAAAAAGTTTACAAAATACTAACCGAAGGAATAAAAAACGGAGAATATATTTTCGACAGCAGAAAAGCAAACAAGGCAATCAATTTCATTGAGACATTTTGCCATCACTCAAAAGGGCGAAACGACGTATTAAAATTAGAGTTGTGGCAGAAAGCGGCAGTTTCCGCGATTTTCGGAATACTGGACAAAAAAACAGGATTCCGACAATTCCGAGAAGTTTTCCTACTCGTAGCAAGAAAGAATGGGAAAAGCCTTTTTGCGGCGGCAATCATGGCGTACGTTGCGTACATCGACGGGGAATATGGTAGCGAGCTATACTGTCTAGCGCCAAAGCTAGATCAGGCCGACATTGTGTACAATTGCTTTTTTAGTATGACACAGGCAGAAGAAGAGCTGAAAGAACTGACAAAAAAACGGCGATCTGATATTTTTATACCAGAACTGAATACAACAATCAAAAAAATTGCGTTCAACGCAAAAAAAGCGGACGGATTCAACCCGACAATGACAGTCAATGACGAAATGGAAGCATGGCCGGGAGATAAAGGATTGAAACAGTACGACGTTATGGTTTCAGGTACGGGAGCGCGAGACGAACCATTAACACTTTCTACGTCAACGGCCGGATATGAAAATGACGGCATTTTCGACGAATTGTTCACAAGATCGACCGCGTTTTTGAAAGGCAGAAGCGAAGAAAAACGATTGTTACCGCTTCTGTACATGATCGACAATGAAAAGAAATGGAACACAAGGGAAGAACTAGAAAAAGCCAACCCGAATTTAGACGTATCTGTAAAATGGGACTTCTACAAAGAACAGATTGCAATTGCAAAAGCATCATTACCAAAGAAAGCAGAGTTTCTGACAAAATATTGCAATATCAAGCAAAATGCAGCGGTTGCATGGCTAGAATATGTGACAGTTGAAAAGACAACAGGAAAAGAAATAACATTAGACGACTTCCGTGGCTGCTATTGCGTGGCCGGTATCGACTTATCACGAACAACCGACCTGACAGCGGTATCGCTAATCATTGAAAAAGAGGGCATAAATAATATTATTACACAATTCTTCATGCCAAAAGAACGATATAACGTAGCAATTGATGAAGAGGGAGTCCCATACAACATTTTCAAAGAAAAAGGCTATCTAACGATATCGGGAGAAAATCAGGTGGATTATCACGACGTATTTAATTATTTTATAAAGCTCATAAAAGAATACAAGATAAAACCACTAAAAGTTGGTTACGACAGATATTGCGCGAATTATCTTGTCGCAGACATGCAAGAGTGTGGATTTCACATGGACGATGTTTTCCAGGGAACAAACCTAACGTCAGTACTGCACGCATTTGAAGGAGACATGAAAGACGGGCTATACAACATAGGAGCAAATAATTTGATGAAAGCGCATCTGCTGAACGTAGCGGTAAAAATCGAAGACGACGACGTAAGAATGAAACCTATGAAAACAGACAAGCGCTCACATATTGACGGAGCGGCAGCAGCATTCGATGCACTGGCCGTAAAAATGAAATACCACAAGGAAATCGGCAGACAATTACAGAATGCAGCATAAGAGAGGGCGCCCCCTCTCTTTTTGTATATAAAAACAGGTCAGAAATGAACGCACTTAAAAGATAAACTGAACTGTGAATAAAGCAGAAAGGGGGTAGAACGAAACGGGAATATTAAAAGATTTTGCGACATTCCGCAAAATGAAGTTTAGTCCGATCTTCACGATCCGGGGAGAATACAACGCGTCGGCAGATATGGACGCGAGCGACATTATCGGATCAATTACGAACTGTATTGCAACGAACGTCGGAAAACTGACGCCGCAGCTAATCCGCACGGATTCGCGCGGAATGATGATCCGCGACGATTATCTGGCGAAGTTGCTTTCCTTGCGTTGGTCGCCGGAATTATCCGTATATGACGCACTGTACAAAATGGCAGCGCAGCTTGTTAGGAAATCCAATGCGTTCGCAGTGATTTTTTACAATGACGATTTTTCCAAAGTCAAAAGCATTGTGCCGATAACGACGCGCGGGTTCAGAGTGTGGGAAGACGAAGAAACCGGAGCAATGTTATTCCGCTTCACGTGGGACTACGACGGGAAGATCTACACGGTCCCGTATCAATCCGTGATCCACCTGAAAGCGAGATTCGACAGAAAACGTTTTTTAGGATCTGAACCAGATCCGGCACTAAAAAACACTCTGGAATTACTGGACGCGACCGGACAGGCGTTGCGGAATCTGGTTAAAAATTCCGCCAACCTGAAAGGATATCTGAAATATAACAATTTCGCAGACGATGAAGAACTGAAAAAGAAAGTAAAAGAATTTCAGGAAGCATACATGGACGCGAGCAACGAAGGCGGACTGGGCGGACTAGATAACACAATGGAATTTCACGAAATCAACCAGAAAGCCCCAACTATTCCGACGTTGCAATCGCAGTTTTTACGCGATAACGTATACCGCTATTACAACGTGAATGAAAATATTTTAATGTCAAAATTTTCAGAATCAGAGTGGAACGCATTTTACGAAAGCGTGATCGAACCGATCGCCCTTCAATTATCACTTGAATTCACATTCAAATTACTGACGGAGAGGGAAAGAGGATTCGGAAACAAGATCATATTTTCTTCAAATCGTTTACAGTATGCGACATTGCAGACACGATCAACAATCGGATCGGTTCTGTATGACCGAGGAATTATCACAATCAACGAATTCCGGGAACTTCTCTACTATGAGCCGATCGAAGACGGCGACGTGAGAATGGTATCACTGAACTACGTGAAAGCGGACGATCAATCACTGTACCAGACGGGGCAGCAGGACGGAAGCGGCGGCAATGGACCGCCGGAAGGCGACGGACAGCAGCAGGCGGCGAAAGTACCGCTTGAAATGCTCATGAACGCTATCTATGTACAAGCAAAACTGAAAGGGGGCAGACAATGGCGGACGTATTAAAAGGGTTTGAAATCAAAAACATGACCGACGTTTCCGCGGATCTCTACTTTTACGGCGATATCGTGTCGGACTGGTGGGGAGCATGGCAGAACGAAGATCAGTACCCGGACGCTATCAAGAATTTTCTTTCACAGGCAGAAGGAAAAGACTTGAATGTATATGTTAATTCCGGCGGCGGATCAGTGTTCGCAGGAATGGCGATCTACAACATGATTAAACGCCACGGAGAAAAAAACAAAGTGAAAGTATACGTGGACGGCTTGGCCGGTTCGATTGCATCTGTAATCGCATTTGCGGGAACAGAGCCGCCGGAAATTCCGTCGAATGCATTCTTGATGATTCACAAGCCATGGGGCGCAATTTCCGGCAATGCGGACGAAATGCGAAAAATGGCGGACGATCTGGATAAAATACAGACCGGAATCATGAACGTATACGAAGAACATCTGGCGGAAGGCGTCACGATCGATCAGGTGGAAGCGTTGGTAAACGCCGAAACATGGTTAGACGGCAAAGAAGCGGCGAAATATTTTGATATCGCGCAAACTGACGCGGCCGATTATGTGGCAGCAGTCGGCGACTATTTGAACCACGCCGGAAAGTTGCCGGAAAAATTCAAATCACACCAGAAACAGCCGGAGCAGACACCAAAGGGACCCACACCGGAAGAACAGGCGAAAGCGGCAGCAGACGCCGAAAAAAGAAACCAGATCAAAAGATTATGTATCGAGGGAATGACGAAAGGAGAATAAAGCGAATATGAAGCATGAAGAACTTGTGAACATGAACATGAAAGACCTGAAAGCAAGACTGAAAGAGATCGGCACACAGGCACAGACAGCAGAAGGCGAAGCACTGGACGCCCTGACAACCGAAGCCGAAGACATTAACGGCATTTTGCAGGATATTCAGAACCGCGCAAATATCGCAGGACTGGCAGCACAGGCGGGCGACGATGCCGGGGAAGGAACACCGGGGGAGAAAGGCGACGACGTGAAGAATAAAAAGCGCGAAGAAAGAGGGCAGAGCCTAAAAGACGGAAAGACAGTACAGTTCAACGCAAAAGTGGCGTTCGGATCTGTACAGAATGCGCTTTCTGTCACACAGGCAGTCACACCAAAACACACTGCAAGCGACGTAAAAGAGACATTCAACGACGTTTCTTCACTGGTGGATCGCGTCAGAGCAATTCCGTTAAATGGTGGCGAAACATATCAGAGAGGATATGTAAAAAGCTACGGCGACGGCGCGGGAAGCACAGAAGAAAGCGCAGACTATAGCGCAACAGAACCGACATTCGGCTATGTAACAATGGAAAAACAGAAGATCACAGCATATACAGAAGAACCAGAAGAAATGGTTAAACTTCCGAACGCTGATTACGATTCTGTAGTAGAAGGATCTGTCACACGCGCAATCAGAAAATACATGAATCGTCAGATTATGATCGGCGACGGCACAAGCGGAAAATTCAAAGGAATTTTCCACAACCCGACAAAAGCAGCCGATCAGGTTATCGATCCGGAAACAGACCTTTCTATGAAGGCGATTACAGACGAAACACTGGACGATATTATCTATGGTTACGGCGGAGACGAGGAAGTGGAAGACGTCGCAGTTCTGATCCTGAACAAAAAGGATCTGAAAGCATTTGCGAAACTGAAAGATAAACAGGGACGCAAATTCTACACAATCGTAAACCACGGAAACACCGGAACGATTGACGGCGTACCATACGTTATCAATTCCGCTTGTAAAGCTGTGACAGATGCACAGACCGCAACAGCAGAATACTGCATGGCGTACGGACCACTTAGCAACTACGAAATGCCGATCTTTTCTGATATCGACGCGAGAAAATCAACCGATTACAAATTCAAACAGGGACAGATCGCATACAGAGCAGACATTTTCGCGGGCGGTGCGGTTGCTGCATATAACGGCTTTATCCGCGTGAAACGACCGGAAACAGGAAAATAAGAAACAGGAAGGACGGCTAAACAATGACGTATAACGAACTTGTGGATGCAGCAAAATTGCGCGTACGAAAACTTTCAAACGATGCATTAGACGAAGACGTGAAAACCCACGTCGATTTCGTACTGGCAGACCTGAAAAGAATCGGGGTAAATGAAGAAAAGTATCTGAAAGCCCCGGAAGATCCGTTAATCATTGGGGCTGTCCTTGCGTATGTAAAAGCATATTACTGCATGGATCAGTACCATGACAAGTGGGCGGCCGCCTACGATATGCATTTAACCAGAATTAAAGGGGGCGACTACAAATAGACGCATATATCACACTGGTTGAACCGGGCGAAACCAAAGAAGAAGACGTCAAAAACGGCGTGATCGCAACCGTTGAACCGATCGGGCGTGATGAATTTGTGGCAGCAGGACAAAAGGGCATGAAAGCCCGCCACAAGTTCAATGTATGGGCTAACGAGTACAACGACGAACAGGAAGTCGAATACAACGGCCGCCGCCTGACGATATACCGAAGTTATGGCCCGAAAGCGGACGGAAAGATCGAACTGTACGCTGGAGAAAGGGCGGGCAATGTATGAAAGTAAAGATCGACATTGACGGACTTTCCGACGCGGTGCAAGAAGAACTGAAAAACTGGCAGGAAAACACGTGCAACCCGGTTCTAAACGAAGCATACAAAGCCGGAGCGGAAGAAGGAAAGAAAGTTCTTTTACAGGGCGGGCCGTACCGGGAACGTACCGGGAAGTATACGAAGGACTGGGACGTAACGCAAAGAGACAGCAGAGCTGGAAAGATAACAGGGACAGAAAGTTATTCAGTACACAACAAAAAACATTATCAATTAACACACCTTTTACAGAACGGACACGCAAGCAGAAACGGCGGGCGTGTCAAAGCCTATCCGCACATCGACAGCGCGGAAGAAAAGGCAGAAAAGGCAGCGACAGACTATATAGAAGACAAGTTAGGGGGATAACATGCCGACGATTGAAGAAATCATCAAAAGAGCAACGGCGATCGGAATTCCGATCACGAAGAACGCATGGAAGAAGACAGCGAAAAAGCAGATCCCAGATCCGCCGTATATAGTCTATCTAGTTAGCGAGGACCAGAGGGGCAACGATAACAAGAACACGATCCGGGAGATTGACGGATCGATAGAACTATACACAGACAGAACGCCGGACGAATCACTGGAAGGACGGATCGAAGAAGAAGTTCTTTTCGATCTGCCATTTAGCAAATATCAGGCAGAGATCACTTCCGAAAACATGGTTCAGACGGCGTATGAATTCAATATCACGCAGAAGAAAGGCAGGAAATAGAAATGGCAGAGACAGAAAGAATCATTCTAGGATCTGGAAACGTCCATATGAAATTATTCGACGGAAATCTGCCGTCGGTTGATGAAATTTGCACAGACGAAAATCAGATCTCATACATTCAGGGCGGCGCGACCATTGAGTACAAGCCGAGTTATTACACGGCAAAGGACGACACAAGAAAGATCCAGAAAACCGTTATCACAGACGAAGAAGCCACCATGAAAAGCGGCTTAATGACATTTTGCGGAAACACGCTTGAAAAGATTTGCGATACCGCCCGCGTAAGCTATGCGGAAAAGACTTCGACAAAAAAGAAAAGAAGAATCGTAAAGGTCGGCGGCGGAAACAATCAGGGTAGAAAAAAATATGTAATTTGTTTCCACCACGAAGATCCGGTGGACGGCGATATCTGGGTAATGATTGTCGGAAACAATCAGGCCGGTTTTTCCCTTGCGTTCGCAAACGACAAAGAAACTGTCGTGGACGCGGAATTCACGGCATTACCGCAGGACAAGGAAGGAACACTGATTCACTACGAAGAAGAAGTTCTGGAAGATACGCAGAGTTCAAGCGATGCAACAGAATAGAAAGCGGTCGCGAACGAATAAAACAGATAAAACGATCACAAGGCGGCGTATAGATAAAAACGCCGCCTTTTTCAGAAGGAGAAAAGATAATGGCGAATATGAATTTTGATTTCAATAAAATTAACAGATCCTTTTTCACGGTAACACTTACGGACGGAAAGAAATTACTGGTTAAGATGCCAAAGAAAGGAACATTCGGAAAACTGGCAGCAGTTCAGGACATGGATACCGACAATATGACAATGGACGACGCAATGGATACGCTAGGCGCGATCGTCGCAGAAGCCTTGTCGAACAATTTACAGGGCGAAAAGATCACAACGGAATACATCACGGATCAGTACGACGTGGAAGAAATGTCAGAATTTGTGGATAACTACATGGAGTTCGTAAACGGAGCAAAGAAAAACCCAAACTAATTATTCCGTACTATGACGATCCAGAATACGAAGAACCAAAGTTTCCACTGAAAACGAAGTCCGAAAAGTTAGTGATTAACTATACCGGGCTAAATATGTGGGAAGTGGAAGAACTAGATCTTGACGTCTATCTGTTTTTAGTACGGGAAGCATTTATCTATTATACAAGCCAAACAGAAAAGGGGCGGGAATACCTAGAAAATTGTTGGCGCATGAAGCAGACAAAACCGGATCGGCAGCGTCTACGCGAAAAATTCAGCAAGAAAGGGGGAGAATAAATGGCAGAAAAAAGCAAAATAGCAGGAATTACTATCGAAATCGGCGGCGATACCACGAAATTAGATAAAGCCCTACAGGGAGTAAATAAGCAGACCAGAGACGCACAAAAGGAACTGAAAGAAGTAAACAAATTACTAAAATTAGATCCAAAAAATACGGAACTTCTGGCACAGAAACAAAAAATACTTGCAGAATCGATCGACGGGACAAAAGAAAAACTGAATATCCTGAAAGACGCCGAAAAACAGGTTCAACAGCAGTTCGAAAACGGCGAAGTATCAGAAGAACAGTACAGAGCGTTGCAGCGCGAAATCATTCAGACAGAACAACAGCTGAAAAACCTGAAAAAACAGGCAGAAGACAGCAACGGCGCACTGGATAAGATCGGAGAAGCTGCCGGGAAGATTGGCGAAAAGTCCGAAGCACTGGGAAAGAAGTTACTTCCGGTAACAGCGGGAATAACAGCAGTCGGAACGGCGACCGTGGCATCATTCAACGAACTTGACGAAGGTTACGACACAATCATAACGAAAACAGGAGCTTCAGGAGAAGCACTGGACGGATTAACAGAATCTATGGACAATGTGTTCGGAGATCTTCCAACAGATGCGGAAACAGCCGGAATTGCGATCGGAGAAGTCAACACAAGATTCGGCGCAACGGGAGAAACACTGGAAGGTCTGTCAAAACAGTTTATCGAATTTGCAGAGATCAACGGAACGGATCTAAACGGCGCGATTGATTCAGTAGATGCGATTATGACAAAGTTTAACGTCGACGCATCGGAAACGCCGTCAGTCCTTGGACTTCTGACGAAAGCAGGACAAGACACAGGAATTTCAATGGATACATTACAAAATACGCTACAGACGAACGGCGCAACACTAAAAGAAATGGGTCTAGATCTCACGGGTTCAGTAAATCTTTTGGCACAGTTCGAAAGCAGCGGCGTTGACGCATCAACCGCCATGGCAGGATTGAAAAAAGCACAACAGAACGCAACAGCAGAAGGAAAGACATTAAAAGACGCATTATCAGAAACGATTGATAAAATCAAAAACGCAGGAAGTGAAACGGATGCGCTACAGGCAGCGACAGAACTATTCGGCAAGAAGGGCGCGGCGGAAATGACGCAGGCGATCAGAGAAGGAAGATTCAGCGTCGAAGACCTGACCGGATCACTAGACGATTATAAAACGACAGTAGAAGATACTTTCAACGCAACATTAGATCCGCCGGACAAGGCGAAAGTCGCGTTGAATAATCTGAAAATTGCGGGCGCGGATCTTGGCGAAACACTGTTAAATACAGTTACGCCAATTCTTGAAAAAGTTGTCGATAAAGTAAAAGAATTCACAGCGTGGTTTTCGAGCCTATCAGACAGTCAGAAAGAAATGATCGTAAAGATCGCGGCGGTTGTGGCAGCAGTCGGACCGGCGTTGATTATCTTCGGAAAAGTGGCGTCGGGAATTAGTCAGATATGCGGTCTTGCGTCGAAACTGGGCGGCTTGCTAAAAGGCGCGCCCGCACTCATGGGAATATTATCGAATCCGGTAACGATTGTTATTGCGCTGATTGCGGCAGCAGTCGCGGCGATCGTCCTATTGTGGAATAATTGCGAAGGTTTCCGAAACGCCGTGAAAAAAATTCTTGCAGCAATAACGGAATTCTTCCGGGATGCATGGGACAAAATTCAGGAAGCATGGGCGGCCGCACAACCATATTTCGAAATGATAAAAGAGGGAATCAAGACAGCTTTTTCGGTGATTACGGAAATTTTGACAGCACCGTTTCGGATCGCCTGGTTTTTAATAACTTCAATCTGGGATATTGCAACTACATATTTTCAGAATGTGTGGATTGGAATCCAGACCGTTTTTTCAGTCGTCGGGCAGGTAATCGGCGGATTTTTCGAATCTGCATGGATCATTATAAAAGGCGTCTGGGACGTGGTTGTTCTGTATTTTCAAACAATCTGGTTGAATATACAGGCCGTATTTTCGGTAGTTGCTACAGTATTAGGCGGATTTTTTCAAGTTGCATGGACAACGATTACAACCATATGGGACGTGGCGACGGGGTATTTCCAAATGATCTGGTCTGTGATACAGGGAATTTTTTCAGTTGTACAGTCTGTACTTTCCGGCGACTTTTCGGGCGCATGGGAAGCGATCAAAGGTATCTGGTCAGCTGTGACGGGTTGGTTCGGTCAGGTATGGTCGGGGATTCAGAATATTTTCGGATCTGTCGGAAGTTGGTTCGGATCAATCTTTCAGTCAGCATGGAACGCGGTTCAGAATGTCTTTTCAAACTGGGGATCGTTCTTTTCTGGCTTATGGGGCATTATCCGAAATACATTTTCAAATCTGGGAACGTCTATCGCAAACGCGATCGGCGGCGCGGTTAAGTCCGGGATCAATGGCGTGATATCCATGATCGAAAATACGGTCAATTCTGCGATCGGAGTTATCAACGGAGCAATCAACTTGATTAACAAACTTCCGGGCGTGTCGGTTGGTTCGGTCGGATATGTAGGGTTGCCACGACTGGCGAAAGGCGGAATCTTAACCAACGGCCGCGCGATCGTTGCAGAAGCGGGACCGGAGATCGTCGAAATGGTAAACGGTAAAACAATCGTTACACCACTTTCAGGAACAGCAAAGAACACGGCACTTGAAAGAAACTTCGGCAGACAGAAAGGAACACTAAAACAAGAAATCAACATGAATATAGAAAACTTCTATAACAACAGAAAACAGGACGTGCGCGAACTGACAGAAGAAGTTATGGAAATGGCGCAGGAATTAAAGGAAAGGGACGATAAAGTATATGCTTAATGAATTTTACGACGATATCAACAGTTTTACATACAACGGGCGGAATTCCCTTGATATGGGACTGGTAGTATACGAAAAAGAAAACATATACGGCCGTCCAAAACCCGTTATTGAAAAAGTAAACATTCCGGGACGTGGCGACGTGATTCTGAATAATAAAACAGATCCGATCGATAATGAAGAATACGAAGATTTCCAGAAGACGTATAAGTGTTATGTAATGCCAGAAGAATATCAGGATCTTGAAATGGTCGCCCGGAATGTGTATGCGTGGTTGTATCAGACAGTACAATATACACGGCTTGACGATAGTTACGAGCGCAATTATTACAGAATGGCCCATGTATCGGAAGAAATGTCGGTGGAAGAAATCGCCGCCGCACTTCTGGGGACCTTAGAAATACAGTTCACTTGCCACCCGTACAAATATTCATACGACGGCGAAAGAACACTAACACTCACAAAAGCGACAAGCATTTTCAATACAGAAGGCTTTACGGCCTATCCGTACATGAAGATCTATGCGACGGGTGCGGTTACGTTGTACATCAACGACCGCGCCCATACATTCAAGGAAATAGAAGACTACATCGAAGTAGACAGCACGTTATTAAATGCGTACAAAGGGGACACGCTGCAAAATAACAAAATGACTACGACATTATTTCCGAAACTGGCAGCGGGCGAAAATAAAATCCGTTGGGCGGGCAATGTAAAGAAAATTGACATTGTGCCGCGGTGGTGCTGCCTGTGATACCGATTCTATATGATCCCCTTGAAACTAAATTTGATTCAAACGGAATCGGACTTCTGACGGACGCGATATCTTGCATTGTAGAGGAAGAAAGAAACGGATCTTTTGAACTGACTTTACAATATCCACAAGAAGGACGTCTGGCCGATTACATCGTGGAAGATGCAATCATAAAGGCAAAACCAAACGACAAAGACAAAGATCAGCTATTCAGGATCTATAAATCAGGAAAGCCGATCGGCGGCGTGAACACATACTACGCCGAACATATCAGTTATGAATTGAACATGAATCCGGTATGTCGCCCGAAGATATCTGGGAAGAACGCACAAGAAGCGATCGCGCAGCTTTTAGAAGAAGCAGTGGTCGAAAACAACTATACGGCGTGGTCGGATATCACAACCAGAAACAGCACACAGATAGACGACGTGTTAAGCGTCCGAAACATTCTGGGTGGTACAGAAGGATCGATCCTTGATGTCTGGGGCGGGGAATATCAATTTGATAATTTTACCGTGAAGCTGCATAAATCCCGCGGATCAGATACCGGGGCGACGATCCGGTACGGAAAGAACCTGATTTCGGCAGAACAGGAAAGAAACATCGGCGACGTGATAACGGCGATATTTCCATATTGTTATTACACACCGGAAAAGGAAGAAGGAGCAACGGAAGAACCTGATCCGGTTTTCGTGTCGCTTCCTGAAAAGTTTATCAACACGCCTAACGCAGACAAATACGCCCGCCCAAAATGTGCGCCTATGGATTTTTCGGACGAATTCGAAGACGGCGTGATCGTAACAGAAGAAATGCTTCTAAAGGTCGCAAAAGCCTACACCGAAAGCGGAATCGACGAACCGAAAATATCGATCAAGGCCACGTTCCAAAATCTGAAAAAGACAAAGGACTATGAAAATATACAGGCACTTGAAACAATCGGGATCTGCGACACCGTAACGGTTTTGATCGAAAAACTGGGAATCGAAGTCAAAGCGAAGATTGTTAAATACTCATACGACAGCGTAAAAGAGCGGTTCGACAGCGTGGAGATCGGAGAACCAAAAACAAACCTGACAAAAGCGATCACGGCAGCACAAAAGGAACAGAAGGAACAGATTGTAAAATCCGCCACCCGTGCGGAAATTATACAGAAACGTATCGAACAGACTATAAAGGATGTGACGGCGGCGATCACGGGAAATTCTGGCGGGCATGTGCTTTTGTATCCGGCAGAGAATCCACAGGAAATCTATATCATGGATACAGATTCAACAGCGACCGCGAAAAACGTCTGGCGGTGGAATCTGGCCGGACTGGGACATTCAAGTAACGGAATCGGTGGACCGTTTGAAACGGCGATCACGGCAGCAGGTCAGATCGTGGCCGATTTTGTGGCGGTCGGAAAGTTAAACGGCGCACTGATTGAAGCCGGGACCATTAACGCGGAATCCCTGTCGGTAGAGTACAAACAGAGCGTAAAGAAGTATACAGACGACGGCGACGCGAAACTTTTATCGGAAATGAAGTCGCGATTCGAAGTAACAGGCGAATCAATTACGGCGGAAGTAGAAAGAGCGCAGGCAGCAGAAAAGACTATATCGGACGATCTGGAACTGACAAAGCAGGACGCGGAAGATTTCAAAGAAAATGTCGAAGGAGCATTCCGGGACGGCATAATCACGGAAACGGAAGCGCAAACGATCGAAAGATATATCAAAGAACTGGAAAAAGACAACGCTTCAATCCAGAAGCAATATAACGCGGTTCTGGATTCAGCTTCAAGGCAATCAGCAACAACGGGTAGCAATTTTTCGATTAAATTCAATGCAGATTGCAAGACGGAAATATCATCAGGCGGTACGAAATACGATTATCTGTATTTATTCTACCAGAAGGACGGGAAGATCTATAAGGCACTAGACAAAGTAAGCGGCGCGGATATCGCCGGGAAAACGTATATCGTACCATCGACAGATGTTTATATTCAATGGTATTCGGATAGTTCGGGCAATAAATACTACGGATTTTCGATCGACGAGATCAAACAGGTATCAACGGCGGCAGATACAACCGGAACGGAAAGCACACTTCCGACCTACGAAGTGATCGAAGCGGCCACCGTGTCAATGATCCAGACGTCGCACCCATACGAAAATAATATGCGTAAGTTGTGGCATTACAAAAAGCGGACGGCCACACGGTCAACACTTATCAGCAAGAAAAACGCCTACACGAACGCATACAACGCACTAATAACCGCAATCAACAACGCAATTTCAGACAAAAAGATCACAGCGACAGAGAGAACAAACGTCAATACGAAATTCGATACATATAACGCAGCGCTGGCGGATTTGAAAGAGACAATCGAAGCAGCGGGCGTGGATGTGGCAGCGGTCGCGGCGGCAGCAGTCGCAGAGTACGCAAGGGCGGCGATCAAAGTAGAAGCAGACAAGATCGAACTCCGGGTAACATCGGCGCAGGTGGAATCCCTGATCGAGCAAAAGGCGGATTCTATCAGACTGAAAGCTTCGAAAATCAGCTGGACTTCGACATATTCAAGCATGACAGAAAATGGAACACTGACTTGTCAGAACGCGACAATCAAAGGAACGCTATATAGTGAAAACGGGAAAAACAAAGTATATCTTCGAAATGGGCGAATGGAAATTACGTATAATTCACAGGAAATCGGATTGATCGGTGGAAATGGATTTAACGGATATTCAGACAAAGAAGGATTAAACTTCGATCTGGAATACACGGGCGACTACATGGCATGGGCGGCGCAGCCGTCTTCTGGGAAAGCATATGATGTCAAATGGACTTACGCAAGATCGAGTTTCGCAAATTTGACAGGCGGCGCGCTGAATGCAGGATGCGACATAGATATGCATCACTGGAAGATTAAGAACCCGTCGTTCGAAGGCGGTGGAATAACACAGACAATCAACTATGTTCAGGTTCTGGCTGTAAATTCAGACGGAACAATTCAAAGTTGGGGGGCAAACGGACGAATGGGATTTAAAAACGGAATCTTGATCGATTTAAACTATTATACGAAGTAAAGGAGAAAAACATGGAACAGGAAGAAAAAGAGGTTCAGAAAGAAGAACAGAAAGAAAGGGGATACGAATTACAGGAAGGAACGCCGACAGAAAAAACAGTGGAAGCGAACACAGGGGCAACAGAGCGTAAAGAAAGCGACACGGAAAAGGCGTTAAAAATTTTGTTGGGAGAAGAAAAGTAAATGAGTATGACGGAAGCCGCAAGGCAGATTAGAAAACTGATTGAAATAACAGCAAACAACCTGACTGACGAGCAGGCGGCGGAATTGCCGTGTTGTTTCCCGGAATGGAAAGAAGGGGTGGAAGTAAAAGAGGGCGAACGATACGCACTACGAAGAGTTGCCACATTCGCCCGAAACATGGAGGAAGAACCGGAAGGACTGATTCTTATTAAATGCAAAAAGACACACACGACCACGGCTGACAATATGCCGGAAGAATCGCCGGAACTATGGGAAGTATTATAGAAAGGAGAAACAATGGCAGAAGAAAAGAAAGAAGAACAAAAGGAAACGCGACTGCCGGACGGATTTAGGATCGAACAGGCGCGAAATTACTTGCGAATGCATATCAACCGGGTAGCGGTAACGTATGATCTACCGGGGGAAGTTATCGACCTGATAATCGAAGGACTTCTGGCAGAGGAACAGCGACAGAGAATCGCGCTCATGGCAGAACAGACCGACATTCTGGTTAACGGAAAGGAGAACGAAGACTAATGGCAGATATCACAATCACACAAAAGATCACGATCGAACTTGACGGGAAAAGCCCTTTTGAATATGTCGTGATGAAACAGGGCGACAAGGGTTCGCGAATTCTGGCCGTCTCATTATTACAAAACAAACAACCGTATGAAATCCCGACGGGCTGCACCGCGCGGATTAAATACTATAAGCCGGACGGAAACCCGGTATTGAACGATTGCACCCTGTCAGGGAATGATATTCTTGTAACCTACACGGAGCAGATGTTAGCGGCTGCAGGCGTCGGAAAAGGAGAAATCGTTCTGTTAAAAGACGGAAAGGAATTGAAGTCAGCGACATACTACACGAAGATCGTGGAAACTGTATACAAGACAGACGGGTTCGTGAGCGACAAAGAATTTCTTTCTATGGGAACAATTTTTAACGATATGGATCAGGCAGCGCAGGCAGCGACGGCAAACGCAAAGATCGCAGAAACTGCCGCCGCAAATGCAAATCAGGCGACCAACAGCGCAAACGGCGCAGCAAGCGCGGCAAACAGCGCGGCCGAAAAAGCCACATCAGCAGCAACAAAAGCAACGGAAGCAGCCGGAGCAGCAACAACGGCGGCGGGGAATGCGAATAGCGCAGTTGCAAAAGCAAATGAAGCGACAACGGCAGCGAATACCGCAGCACAGAAAGCAACAGAACAGACGGCGGCAGCAAAAGCGGCGACGGAAGCGGCGCAGGCGGTAGCGGATAACGTAAGTGGAATTATTGACGAAAAGATTCTGGAAGCCTTTTTCGGCTCTATGAGGAATGGAAAGATATATCAGACAGAATTATATTTGTCAGTAACAAATCCGACGTCAGACGGAACGAAAACGCTTGCAAATGCCGGGAAAGTATGCGAACCGTCAACTGATACAGTAGAAGGACAGGACGACTACGAAGGTATCGGGATCTTTACATGGTTTAACTGCAACTACGTAACGAACGAATACGGCCGGAAGGTCCCGACGGCGGTTGAAGGTTGGGGAAATGGCTTCAAGAATGACGGTTCGGTAGATGTCGGCGTAATTGCTATGACGCCATACTGGAACGTGGAAGAAAAAGACGGGAAGCAGATCTGGACGTTGTCGGACACACCGAACGATGAATACGGGCTTGTAGGTTGGGAAACTGCAAAGAAAGAAGATGGAAACTTCGCCCCGTATGTCGTACATAGTAAATATGTAAGTGGAATCGGAACAGACGGCCTACTGAGATCCTTTAAAAATTCCAAACCAGAAAGAAACCAGTGCTACAATAACATGATTACGAACTACCAGAAGAAAGGGAAAGGCTACTGGGGCGGCGGAAAAGAAAGAAACATGTATAGAATCCTGTATCAGGTTATCAAGTACGCAACAAAGAACGAACAGACTATTTTTCAGGGAACAACAAACTATAACTTCCAGTATGCGGCAGCAGTACAAAGAGACACGAAAGAAACCTATTTTCCGGTAACAAATGCACAGGCGGCAAATATTATCGTCGGCGCGTATGTATCGGTCGGCTATGGTTCGGTAAGCGGATCAAACGTAAATAACGATCGCGGCGTCGGTACGATTCACAAATACGCGGACGATGTAAAGGTATTGAGAATCGAAGATTTGGACGAAAACAACAAAGCGGTATATCTGGACGTGAAAGAAGGGTTCACGACAACACCGGTCGCGATCAGCGACACAGTAAACGCACCGATCACAATGTCTTCTATGCACTGGTGGAGCGGATCAACAGATCAGGTTATCGGAAAACACGACGGATCGTTGACGTCGAACACAGACGGCAAACACCCGTATAGAGTTATGGGTATCGAAGATGCGGTCGGCGGATATATCGTATATGCAGATTCCGTGATGGTATTCAAAGAAGATTATAGCAAAGATGTATATATCGCCCGCCGGGGGACAAAACACGTCACAGACGAAGCAACAATCAAAAGCACATATAAACTGATTGGCAACATTCCGGCAAACGACGGCGCGGATTTCTGGATCGGAGATATCGGAGTAGATACGGAAACTTGCGCATGGTTTGTGAAGGCAGTCGGCAGCAGTGATCGGCAAGGTTGGGGCGATCGTTGCTATGCAGGCGGAAAGAACACATCAGGAACAAGAGAAGACCTTGGACGCGGTCATCTCGGGCTCGGCGCGTTTGGCGGCCCCGTTTGCGTGAATTGCTGGAGCGGGCTTGGCTGGACGGGCTGGAACTGCCTCGGCTGCGATTGATACAGTAGGTCGTCGGGGGTGAATTCCCTTTAGGGAAGAGGGGAACGCCCCTTAATACGACCGAATGATATAAAAGGACTTACGGCGCACGCGGTAATCTCAGGAACGGCGCGAATGGCGGCCCCGTTTACGTGAATTGCAGGAACAGGCTTGACAGGACGAACTGGAACTACCTCGGCTGAAATTGTTTATTTCATTTTTATAAAATACTTTGCGCCGTATTTCGCACCTGTAAAGGGTGTAGCCTAAAAGGCTCTTGGGCGGTTGCCCGAAATACTTTTTATAGACCTACTAAAACTTTAGAGATGAAGGAGTAAGGACGGCCGGGGTTCGCCCGGTCGTCGGGGTTAGTAGTAAAAACCGAAAGCCCTTATAAAGACAATCGAATGAAACGATATTGCAAGAATGTAGATATAACAGATAGAAAATTGATTCAAAAGGCGGTGCATAAATGCTTAAGAAATAAATATAAAAGAAATGACGTTCTGGAAATGTTTTCAGAATATTCCGGGCTTCCAAAAGATTTTATCAAGGGAGCGTTTGAAGAATTCGGAATCAAAGCGTTACGACCGTTCGCTGAAACAGCAGTGGACGGCATACGCGAAGAACTGATCCAGAACAAAATAAAATTCAAACCGATATGGTACAAAGAAAAGATCGACGCTTCCAGTCAGAAAGTGCGCCGGATCGGGATTCAAAATATCAAACAACAGATTTACGATTATATTGCCGTGGAAGCAATGAAAGATTTTTTGAAAAGAATCGGCGAATATCAATGCGCGGCACTGAAACACAAAGGACAGTCATACGGGATCAAAGCGATCAAGAAATGGTTACGAAATAAGAAAATCAGATATGCTGGGCAATGCGATATAAAGAAATGCTATCCGTCGATCGATAGGGAAAAGGTCATGGAGTTTTTAAGAAAATATATCAAAAACGAACCGTTATTAAACCTGATCGCGCTTCTGATCGGAACATTCGAAACAGGATTAAGCATTGGATCATATTTAAGTCAGTACCTTTGCAACGTCTTTTTATCGCAGATATACCACGAAATAGCCGAAAGAATGTACAGGATCAGGAAGAAAAGAAACGGAATCATGGAACGAATAAAACTGGTATTGCATCAGCTTTTCTATATGGATGATATCTTGATTCTTGGCACAAATGCGAAAGACGTTCACAAAGCGATGAAGTTAATCACACAAAAAGCGGAAGAACTAGGATTAAAAATAAAAGATAACTGGATCGTGTTTACAACTGTAATGAAACGGAAAGACGACGGCCATTTCATCGACATTATGGGTGTAAGAATATACAGACACCATATCACGATTAGACAGCGCGTATTCTTACGGGTACGCAGGACGTATAAAAAGGCGCAAGCGCTTATAAAACAAAAGAAAAAGATCCCGTTATGGCTTGCTAGAAAGTGCGTGTCATATAAAGGGATTCTGGATCACACGAACAGTCAGAAAATCAAAAAGAAATATCAGACCGCACAAACAATAAAAATATGTAAAGGAGTAGTTTCACATGAAAGCAAGATTCGACAAAAGGCAGAACAAAGTTACCGTGAAGCAGCTTAACGGAAAAGATTATATTTTCTTATGCCTGAACGGTAAGACAGTAAAGGAAACACTGGAAGGACAGGACGAGCCGCAGACATTCTACGAATACGACTATACGGAGATCACAGCAGAAACAGGAGCGGTGGATCTGGACGACGTAAAGAAAAACCCGGATAAGTACGCCACATACGAACCGGAAAGAGAAAAGAAGCCGGAAGAAAAAATCGCAGAACTGGAAGAAAAAGTGGAATCGCAAGCGTTATTACTGCAATATTTGGCAGAAATGACAGACGTATATATTCCAGAATAAGAAAGGGGCGGGACGTATGTATAACATTCTCTTGAAAATGAAAACGAAATTTGAATATGAACAGTGGTTAAAAATGGCCGACCAGGCAAAGACACGCGGGAAACTGACCGACGAAGAATATAAAAAATTGACCGGAACAGAGGAAAAATAAAACAGGTCAGAAATGACCGGATAAAAGAAATAGAATCATAACAGAAAGGCAGGTGGAAGGAGTGAAGAAATGAACGAATGGAACGTTATTGCTATGCTTATCACGTTAGGCGGCGGAATTATCGCGCTTGTACGTCCGATCGTAACACTGACAAAAGCGATCACAGAATTAACCGTCACTTGTAAGAATTTGGATGGACAGTTCGCAGCCATGCAGAATAAAAACACAGAGAGCCATAGAAGAATCTGGGAGCATAACGACGAACAGGACAAAATACTAAACGACCATGAAGCAAGGATCAAGAGCATAGAGCATGGAGAAAGGAGAAATACACATGAAAGTGAGTAAAGGCACTATCGCAAGAACCGCGATTCTGGTTTTAACCATGATTAACAGCGGACTTGCAATTTTCGGAAAAAGTCCGTTACCAATCAGCGACGAAACCGTGACACAGGTTGTATCGTTTGGATTTTCCACTGCGGCCGCACTGGTGGCATGGTGGAAGAACAACAGCTTCACAGTTCCCGCACTGAAAGCGGACGCAATGATGAAAGAAACACGCGTGTACGAACGGAAAGGACGAAAATAATATGAGCATGAATGGGATTGACGTCAGCGGGTGGCAGAAAGGCATTGATCTTTCAAAAGTTCCCGCCGATTTCGTAATTATCAAAGCAACACAGGGTACAAGTTATGTAAATTCTGATTGCGACCGGGCATATCAGCAGGCGAAAGCCGCCGGCCGGTTACTGGGCGTATATCATTATTTTTCCGGCGGCGATCCGGCTAAAGAAGCAGAACATTTCGTAAACAACATTAAAGGGTATATCGGCGACGCTATTCTGGTTCTTGACTGGGAAGGAGAGCAGAACGCGAAATTTTCTCAGGGGCCGGCAATCGCAAAGCCGTTTCTTGACAAAGTAAGAGATCTTACAGGCGTAAAGCCACTGATCTATATGTCAAAAAGCGTATGTCGTCAGCACGACTGGGCGGCGGTAGCTAAAGAATATGGTTTATGGGTTGCACAGTACGCGAACAATAATGTGACGGGCTATCAGACGAACCCGTGGACGGACGCAAAAGGCTTCGGAGCATGGGGCGCGCCCGCAATCTTTCAGTATTCTTCCCATGGTCGCCTATCTGGCTACAATGGCAATCTGGATATCAATATCGCATACATGGACGCGGCAGCATGGAAAGCATACGCAAAAGGCAAACTGGTAATTCAGACACCGGAAGCAAACGCGCCGAATGGAACTACTCTCGATCTGGTTTACGGAGTAATGATCGGAAGGTACGGAAACGGCGATGCAAGAAAAGCGGCGTTGGGTTCACGTTACAATGAAGTACAAAGCGAGATCAACCACATTCAGGAAGCGTCAGCGGCAACACTGGCAGCCGAAACGAAGGCGGGTAGATACGGAAATGGCGACGTGAGAAAAGCCGTATTAGGCGGCAAATACGACGCCGTACAGAAGATCATTAACGGGCAAAGCACGGGAAGCGGATCTGGCGCAGTGTACTACACGGTAAAGAGTGGCGACACCTTGTCAGGAATCGCGGTGAAGTATGGTACTACATATCAGAAAATCGCACAACTTAACGGAATCAGCAACCCGAACATAATCTACGCCGGGCAGAGAATCCGTGTAAAATAATGTAACTTAATAACTAAATGTCTCATACCTCCTTAAAATAAAATATGTCACTGGGAAAAGTCATGCGAAAGCGTGGCTTTTTCTCATTGAAAAAAAGAACTGTATCAGATATAATATAAAATCGTATAAACATGAACAGAAAGAGGAAATCTAACCATGAATAAAAATAATTTATTTAAAGAAGAATTGATAAACACTGTAGATTTGGAAGCAGCACCACCAACAGAAGAACCGGAACGACAGTATTATTATATTGCGAAAGCCCGTAAGTACGTGAAAGCATTATCGGAAAAACTGGGACGTCCACTTTTCGCGCATGTCACAACCTTTGGCTGTCAGATGAATGCCCGCGACTCAGAAAAGCTTGTCGGAATACTCGAGCAGATAGGCTACGTGGAAGGAACTGATGAGCACTCGGATTTTATTGTATACAACACCTGTACCGTACGTGAGAATGCTAACAACAAGGTGTACGGCAGACTTGGATATCTGCAGAACTACAAGAAAAAGAATCCTCTGATGAAGATTGCTCTCTGCGGCTGCATGATGCAGGAGCCGGAGGTTGTTGAAAATATCAAAAAGCACTATAAGTTTGTAGATATCGTATTCGGAACCCACAATATATTCAAGTTTGCAGAGATTTTGTGCAACAATATCGAGTCTGGCTCACAGGTGATTGACATATGGAAGGATACCAATCAGATTGTCGAAGATCTGCCGGTGAAGAGAAAGTTCTCTTTCAAATCAGGTGTCAATATCATGTTTGGCTGCAACAATTTCTGCAGCTACTGTATTGTGCCATACGTAAGAGGTCGTGAGAGAAGCAGGGAGCCTAAGGATATCATAAGAGAGATAGAAAAGCTTGTTGCAGACGGAGTGTGCGAGATAATGCTTCTCGGACAGAATGTCAACTCATACGGTAAAACTCTTGACAATCCTATAACCTTTGCAGAGCTTCTTCGCGAGGTCAATAAGATTGAGGGACTTAAGAGGATTCGTTTTATGACATCTCATCCAAAGGATTTATCCGATGACCTGATTATGGCAATAAAGGAGTGCGACAAGGTGTGCAAGCATATGCATCTGCCGCTTCAGTCCGGAAGCTCAAGAGTGCTTAAGGAGATGAACAGGCACTATGACAAGGAAAAATATCTCGACGAGGTAAAGAGACTTCGTGAGCAGATTCCTGATATTGCAATCACAACTGATATCATTGTAGGCTTCCCGGGAGAGACTGAGGAGGATTTCCTTGAGACAATGGATGTTGTCAAGCAGGTCAGATATGACAGTGCTTTTACATTTATTTACTCAAAGAGAACAGGCACACGCGCAGCTACCATGGAGAATCAGGTGCCGGATGATGTGGTTAAGGACAGGTTTGACAGGCTCTTAAAGGAGGTTCAGACTATCTCATCAGAAAAGGCAAAATGCTATGAGGGCAAAGTGGTGCCGGTACTTGCAGAGGAGATGGATGACCAGAAGGACGGCTATGTGACCGGACGTATGGACAATAATTCAATCGTACATTTTCCGGGTACCGAGGATATGATTGGAAATATCTATAATGTGAAGCTTGATGAGTGCAGAGGCTTTTACTATATGGGAGAGATAAAAGAGGATGCGTAAGCGTTTTGGCAGAAATGATATAATCCTGATATCGGTTATTGTAATTATCTCTGTCGCTCTGCTTCTTATATGGAAGCTTGTATATTTAAAGGGACAGGATACGGATAGCGATGCATGTGTCGAGGTGACTATCGATGGAAGGGCCTATGGCACATATCCGCTTTCAAAGGATGATACAATTGAGATAAAAAACGGCGATGGCGATATTACTAACACCCTTGTCATAAAGGGCGGTGTGGCAGATATGACCTCTGCCGACTGTCCGGATCATCTGTGTGTGAAGCAGAAGGCGATATCCAAGGAGGGAGAGTCGATTATCTGTCTGCCAAATAAGGTTGTTGTGACGGTAAAAAGCGACACGAAATCCGATATAGATTCGATATCCAAGTGATACCCGAACATTTTTATAGAAAGAATGAGATAAATGAAAACCAGAAAGATTGCATATCTTGGTATGCTTATGGCACTGGCACTGGTGCTAAGCTATGTTGAGTCACTTATACCGTTTGCGGTAGGCATACCGGGAGTGAAGCTTGGACTTACAAATATAGTGACAGTAATCATGCTTTATATAGCAGCACCCATGGAGACGTTTCTGCTATGTGTATTTCGCGCGGTGCTTTCGGGCTTTATGTTTGGAAATGCATTCAGCATCATATATTCACTGGCAGGCTGTATACTAAGCTTTATCGTTATGTACCTGCTTAAGAAATCAGATAAATTCAGTTCGGTTTCAATAAGCCTGGTCGGTGGAGTGTGTCACAATATAGGCCAGATAATAGTTGCGGCTATAGTTTTGTCAACCTACAGCGTAGTGTATTATATTCCGGTGCTTCTTGTGGCAGGATGCATCACGGGACTTGTGATTGGAATAGTAGCTTCACAGGTGCTTTTAAGGATTTCTGACAGCTTTCATGTATAGTTTTAATGGGCTGTAATCTACGTATATTTAATAACAAAAGGAGATGCTGCTGTTTTTATGCCTGTGTGTCAGGCTATAGACGAAACAGTAACAAATGGATTCAATGTATGCATATATAAAAGGAGAGCTTGCAGAAAAAAATATAGACAGCATTGTAGTGGAGGCAGCAGGTGTAGGCTATCTCATTTACATACCGACGCAGTATTTTGATATGCTGCCTGACGAGGGAGAGGATGTAAAAATTTACACCTACCTGTGTGTCAGGGAGGATGCCATGATACTTTACGGTTTTTTGAGCAAGGATGATCTTGAAATCTTTAAGATGCTGATTACAGTCAGCGGAATCGGACCAAAGGGCGGCCTTGCCATTTTGTCAACTCTGCCTGCCGATGATTTGCGTTTTGCGATTCTATCGGGCGATTCAAAGGCTATATCAAAGGCACCGGGAATAGGTGCAAAGACGGCTCAGAGAGTGATACTTGATTTAAAGGACAAGCTGTCGCTTGAGGATGCATTTGAAAAGAAGCTTGAGAATCAGGCATCCGGTGCTGCTGTATCCATGAACAGCACTGTGAAAAATGATGCTGTCATGGCGCTCAATGCGCTTGGATACTCATCTACTGAGAGTCTTAAGGCAGTGTCCAAGGTTGATATCACAGAGGATATGGATGTAGAGGATGTGCTGAAGCTTGCGCTCAAAAATATGGGCTGATTGATAAAAGCTGTAAGCTTAAAACAGAAACGGGGAACAAAACGTGAAAAGAGTAATTTCCACACAATTGCAGGAAGAGGACATAAAAATAGAAAAATCCCTGCGTCCTATGTATTTTGATGACTATATCGGTCAGCAGAAGATAAAGGACAATTTAAAAATATATATTGAAGCCGCAAAATCAAGGGGCGAGGCGCTCGATCATGTGCTGTTTTACGGACCTCCGGGGCTTGGAAAGACAACACTTGCAGGAATCATTGCAAATGAGATGGGCACAAAGATAAAGGTGACCTCCGGTCCTGCAATAGGTAAGCCGGGAGAGATGGCAGCCATACTCAACGGACTTTCTGAGGGAGATATACTGTTTGTCGATGAGATTCACAGATTAAACCGTCAGGTAGAGGAGGTGCTCTATCCTGCCATGGAGGATTACGCCATTGATATCATGATTGGTAAGGGCGAGTCTGCAAAGTCAATCAGATTTAACCTGCCCAAATTCACCCTTGTAGGTGCAACAACGAGGGCGGGTATGCTTTCAGCGCCTCTTCGGGACAGGTTTGGCGTGGTAAATCACATGGAGTTTTACACTGTCGATGAGCTAAAGCATATTATCGTCAATTCCGCAAAGGTGCTTGGAGTTGAGATAGATGACAAGGGAGCCTACGAGATGGCGCGTCGTTCAAGGGGTACCCCAAGACTTGCAAACAGACTGCTAAAGCGTGTCAGGGATTTTGCGCAGGTCAAGTATGACGGCAAAATCACCTATGATGTGGCAAGCTTTGCACTGGATCTTTTGGAGGTTGACAAATACGGACTGGATTTAAACGACAGAAATATACTTCTCACCATCATTGACAAGTTTGCGGGAGGACCGGTGGGTCTTGATACGCTTGCAGCGGCAATAGGTGAGGATGCCGGAACCATTGAGGATGTTTACGAGCCGTATCTGGTGAAGAACGGCTTCATAAACCGCACACCAAAGGGACGTGTGGCAACAGAACTAGCCTTTGAGCATTTTGAGAGAAAAAGGGCTTAAAGTTGCAATTTATATCTATAAGGCATATAATAATTAAGTATTTGATATTGAAATTGATATTAATAGTAATATTAATACTAATATAGCTGGTTTGAATAAATGTGAAAACGGAGGATGATTAAATGTCTGCAAAAACAAATGCCGAGGTGGTAATAGACGGAAAGGTTTACACACTGTCAGGATATGAGAATGAGGAATACTTACAGAAGGTTGCGGCATACATCAACAACAAGATTGCAGAGTTTGATGATATGGATGAGTATAAGCATCTTCCAGGCAATATGAAGAGCACACTTATCGAGCTCAATATTGCGGATGATTATTTCAAGGCAAAGGCACTTGTCGAAAAGCTCGAGGGTGATATAGAGAATAAGGATAAGGAAATATACGATTTAAAGCATGATTTAATTTCCAATCAGGTAAAGACCGAGAATGCTGAGGCAAGCATGAAGGAGCTTGAGGCACAAAACAAAGAGCTTTTACTCAACAAGGCGAGACTTGAGGCAACTCTTGAGGAGTCACTTCTTGATGGAAAAAAGCCTGTTAAAAAATCTGCACATGCTTCTAAAGGGGCAAATGACAGTAGCGATAAATAGCAATAAAAGGGGAACAGTTATCGTACACTGTTCCCTATTTTATTGCAGGTTTATATGATATCAAATGAGCATCTATATGAGGAAATATATGAGAAATAAAGATTTTGAACTGCTTGCACCGGCAGGCAACCTTGAGATATTTAAGGGCGTGATAGAAAGCGGCGCCGATGCTGTGTATGTGGGCGGAAGCATGTTTGGAGCCAGGGCATATGCCAATAATTTCACAGAAGAGGAGCTTTTAGAGGCAATTGATTTTGCGCATTTACGAGGAGTAAAGGTGTATCTGACGGTCAATACGCTGATTAAAAACAGTGAGTTATCAAAGCTCTACGACTACCTGCTTGTGTACTACAAAAGAGGGCTTGATGCAGTGATAGTGCAGGATATTGGAGTGGTGAAGGCTATCCATGAATATTTTCCGTCAATGGAGATACATACGAGTACACAGATGACGGTGACTGGAGCAGACGGAGTGCGTTTTCTTTCACAGTTTGGAGTGACGCGTGTGGTCATGGCAAGGGAGGTTTCTCTTGCCGAGATGAAGCGCATACATGAGGAAACAGGCATGGAGCTTGAAGCCTTTGTGCACGGAGCATTGTGCTATTCGTATTCCGGACAGTGCCTTTTCAGCAGTATTTTAGGTGGTAGAAGCGGAAACAGAGGACGCTGTGCACAGCCGTGCAGACTGCCGTATACCGTGGAGGGCAAAAAGGATGAATACATTTTAAGCCTTAAGGATATGTGTGGTATAAAGGCTCTTGACAAGCTGCATGATGCAGGTGTTTATTCGCTCAAGATTGAGGGACGTATGAAGCAACTTGAGTATGCATGCGGAGTGGTAAAATACTACAGAAGCTATATCGACAGTATGAAGCCTGTTACCGATGCTGATTATGACAGGATAAAGGCACTTGGAAACCGCTGCGGTTTCACAGACAGGTATTATTTCGACCACAATGGCTCTGATATGGTGACTTATGTGAAGCCTAATTTCGTTTCAAATGCTGCAGAGCCTTCGCCTGAAAAAAGAAAGCTCTCGATAGAGGGAGAGCTTGTTTTAAGAGAGGGCAAGCCCGGAAGCCTCACTGTAAAAAGAGGTGATGTGACATACAAAGCCTCAATAGAACCTGTCAGCGCCGCACTTAAGGCACCGCTTGATAAAAAAGCCGCTATCGACAGGATAAACAAAACCGGTGATACAGACTTTGAGTTTTCACATATTAAAGCTCAAATCGGAGAAAACGTCTTTGTGCCAAACGGAGCACTAAACAAGCTGCGGCGTGATGCAATTTCAGGGCTTTGTGATAAGCTGTTGAAAAAGTATTACAGGAATGATGCACGATACGTTGATATGTCAGGACTTACAGCACTTCCCGAGCATGTTGTAAAAAGTGATGCAGCACATGATGAAGCTGTAAATGATTACACCACCATATGCTCGTGTATGACACGCTCGCAGCTTGATACACTTATTAGCTATGAATGTTTTGATGTATTTTATCTGGATTTTGACATGTATGACAGGAAGACTCTGATACAGCAGTTTGCAGATGATGTGAAAAGCCTTACAAAGCGAAATAAAAAAGTGTATCTCATGCTGCCTACGATATTCAGGGCGGATTCATCGGATTATTTTGTATCTATCGCAAAAGAGCTTGATAAGGTAAGCTTCGAGGGCTTTGTTGTGAAAAACTATGAGGAGCTTTATCTGACAGAAAATCTGTTTACAGGGAAAAAAGTTATTTTAGACCACAATATGTATACCTTTAATGATGTTTCAAAGAGTGCTTTTTTTGAGCACGGAGTAAGTGGTGACACAGTGCCGCTTGAGCTCAATTCAAGGGAGATTATGCATAGAAACAATATAGGCTCGCAGATGATAGTCTATGGATATTATCCGCTTATGACAACTGCCAATTGTGTGCACAAAAACACAAAGGGCTGCGATAAAAAGCAAAAGCTTATATATTTAAAGGACAGATACAATAAATCCTTTGCAGTTTGTAACAACTGTAAGGAGTGCTATAATACAATATATAATTCACTGCCTACCATGCTCATAAAGAACATAAGTAAGCTTAAGGAGGCAGGTATCAGAAGTTTTAGATACAGCTTTACAATCGAGACTCCAAAGCAGATTAAGGCGGTTATGGATGATAAGGTAGCTGAATATACAAACGGACATTACAAAAGAGGAGTAGAATAACATGGTACATCTGATAGTACAGCTTTCCAAGTATATTATGATAATACTTTTTCTCATATATACTTTTTTATGCTTTCATTTATTCAAGTATCCCGACAAGCCGAAAAAGCAGAGGCATATATATAATCTGCAGAGATTTTATATGTTTCTGATTCATTTAGATGGTTTTTTGGTGCTCTTTGTCACGACAATGGATACAAAGATAATAGGATTTTATATAGCACAGCTTGTGCTTTTTGAATCAATTTATTTGATTTATCATAAGTTTTATAAGAATGCCTCAGAGCTTGTGCTCAACAATATGGTGATGATGCTTTGCATAAGCATGATTATTTTAACAAGAATTTCGTTCGACAAGGCATTAAGGCAGTTTGTTTTTGTACTTGCCGGAACGATATTTGCGTTTTTAATACCGCTTATCATGCAAAAAGGCACGATGTTTCGAAAACTGACATGGACATATGCCGGTGTGGGAATACTTGGTCTTTTGTCGGTGCTTGTGGTAGGAGTGGCGAGCAGAGGAGCAAAGCTTTCTTTGACCTTTGGTCCTGTTTCGATTCAGCCGTCTGAGTTTGTGAAGATACTTTTTGTGTTTTTTATAGCATCCATGCTGTATAAATCAACTGATTTAAAGCAGCTTGCCATAACAAGCGGCGTATCGGCAGTGTTTGTGCTGATACTTGTTGCATCAAATGATCTAGGTGGAGCGCTTTTGTATTTCTTTACATATCTGGTCATGATTTATGTTGCGACAAAAAGGTTTTATATTTTTGCCGGAGGTCTTGCGTTTGTGGGGCTTGGAATGTACGCTGGTTATCATCTGTTTTCACATGTGAAAAACAGAATTGTTGCATGGCTTGATCCTCTTTCTGTCATAGACAAGGCCGGCTATCAGGTGTGTCAGTCGCTCTTTGCCATAGGTACAGGCGGACTGTTTGGCTTTGGGCTGGGACAGGGACTGCCGAATAAGATACCTATTGTGTCAAAAGACTTTATCATAGCGGCTATCTCAGAGGAGATGGGCGGTATATTTGCTGTCTGCCTCATTATGGTTTGTGTCAGCTGCTTTCTTATGATATTTAATCTTTCCATGCAGATGAAGGATGCATTTTACAAGTATGTAGCGCTGGGACTTGGCAGTGTGTATGCGCTTCAGGTGCTTTTAACTGTCGGCGGCTCAACCAAGTTTATACCGATGACCGGTGTGACGCTGCCGCTTGTGAGCTACGGTGGCAGCTCGCTTCTATCTACGATGATTATTTTTGGAATGATACAGGGCATGTATATTATGCAGGCAGCCCCTGAAAAAAGGAGAAATATAGATGACAAGAGACGAAAGGACCATGAGACAAAAAACAGACAAAAGCAGACAGCTAAAGAGCCGGGGGCGCAGGGAAGTCAACAGAGAAGTAGAAAACCGGCAGCAGGCGGCAAAAACAGCACGAAGACACAGAAATAGAGAGTATGCGGTTGTTACATATTTTTTCCTTATAGTTTTTGTTGGATTGATAGGTTATTTCTTATATTTCCAGTTTGTAAAAAGCGACGAATTCATCAACAGCCCATACAATTCGCTGCAGGATCTTTTCTCTAAGAATGTAGTGAGGGGCGAGATACAGACTAAGGATGGACATGTCATAGCACGGACAAAGGTAGGCTCGGATGCGTCTGAGACAAGGGAATACCCTGACGGCAGGGTGTTTGCGCATGTGGCAGGCTTTGCCGTAAACGGTAAGGCAGGGCTTGAAAAGCAGGAAAATTTCTCATTGCTTCGCTCACATGAGTTTTTCCTTGACCAGATAGTAAATGATATAAGCGGCAAGAAAAATACCGGTGATAATGTCATAACCACACTGGATTACGAAGCACAGGCGGCTGCATACAATGCTCTTGGAGATTACGAAGGGGCTGTCATTGCAATTGAGCCGAAAACAGGAAAGATTGCAGTTATGGTGTCAAAGCCTGATTATGATCCAAATACCATCGCAAGTGACTGGGAGAGCGTAAACGGTGATGGCAGCACTTCTTTTTACAACAGGGCAACACAGGGACAGTATGCTCCGGGCTCAGTGTTTAAGATTTTTACAGCACTTGAGTATTATAACGAAAATCCGTCTACATACAACGACTACAGCTTTGATTGTGACGGCAGTATTACAAAGGACGGCTTTACAATCCACTGTGCCGGCAATAAATCACACGGACAGGAGGACTTAACAAAGTCGTTTGCAAAGTCATGCAACTCGTCCTTTTCCAATATAGGTCTTTTGGTGGACAACAATAAGCTTAATACCTTGTGTGACGATATGCTTTTCAATAAGAATCTGCCCATAGCCTTTGATTCAAAAAAGAGTAAATTTGCACTGGATAACAATGCTTCGTCAGCTCTGACCATGCAGACCACGATAGGTCAGGGAAACACGCTTGTTTCACCGCTTCACATGTGCATGATTGCCGGTGCAATCTGCAATGATGGAAATCTGATGAGGCCATATCTGGTAGACCATACGGAAAATGCGAGCGGGGCGCTTGTGGAGCAGAATAAACCGGCTTCATACAAGCAGATTATGTCAAAGGATCAGGCAGCTTTTCTCCAGAATCTTATGGCAGCAGTGGTATCTGATGGAACAGGCGCAAAGCTAAGCGATCAGAGCTATGAGGCCTTTGGAAAGACCGGAACTGCCCAGGTATCAGATTCTACAGATCAGACCAATGCCTGGTTTGTGGGCTATGGAAAAAAGGACGGCTACAATGATCTGGCAATCGCAGTAGTTGTGGAGGATTCGGGTGCCGGAAGCACATATGCTGTGCCGGTGGCAAAAAAGGTATTTGATAAATATTTCAATGAATAGGCTTGTTGCACTTTTTTTAGAAGTAGGTTATACTTAAGTGTAATGACAGACGTTATCGTTCATATTTCGCTTGAACTGACAGATAGCGTTTAAACCACACTTGGAGGAATGGCAATGATAGAAGCAACGAGCTGTGGCGGTGTGGTAATCTTTCGTGGCAAAATATTACTCTTATACAAGAACTACAGGAACAGGTACGAGGGGTGGGTACTGCCCAAGGGAACTGTGGAATCTGATGAAGAGTACAAGGACACTGCAATCCGTGAAGTGAAAGAGGAGACTGGTGCCAGTGCAACGATAATCCAATACGTGGGTAAGAGCCACTATTCTTTTACCGTGCCACATGATACAGTGGAAAAGGATGTACACTGGTATCTTATGATGGGCGAAAGTTATTATAGTAAACCGCAAAGAGAAGAGTATTTCATGGATTCAGGGTTTTACAAGTATCACGAGGCATATCATCTGCTCAAGTTTGCAAATGAGAAGCAGATACTTGAGAAGGCTTACAATGAGTACCTGGATTTAAAGAAAAGCAATTTATGGGGGACACACAAGTATTATTAGTATTATTAAAAAGCAGTTTAAAAAACTGCTTTTTGAGGTTTTGGAATGAAATGGTATGAGGATTTATTTGTAGGAGAGTCTGTTACCGGAAAGATAAAGAAAATCAAGTGGAAGATAGAGCATAATGCCGGCATGCTTCACACATACATCATCACGTTTCCGTCAAATGAGGAAAATCTTTTGGATATCATTCCGACAAGAGAATTGCTGCAAAAGGGATATCCGAAGAAGAATCTGCACATAATCGCAGTAGCGGGTAATTATGATGAGGCGCTTTTGCTGGCCTGTGATATTGTTAAGGAGACATACGAAAATACAGGTAAAACAGATGTAAAGAGCTATTTAAAGAGCAAACGGAGGAAATAGATAGATGATATTTACGATTTTAAAGGTCATAGGCATCATACTTCTTGTAGTGCTTGCTCTTATACTTACAGCGCTGCTTTGCGTACTGTTTGTGCCGGTCAAGTACAGGGCTGTCGGAAGCTTTGACAATACAGACATAAGAGCAAAAGCACATGTGTCGTGGCTTTTGCATTTGTTTGCACTGCATATAGAGTATGCACAGGAGACTGACGGATATATAAGGCTTGCTTTTGTGAAGAAGAAGCTGTTTGATAATTATGAGGCTTTGGATGATGACGATATGGATGAGGCAGCTAAAACTGAAACAGAAGATAAAGTCAGTGAAAACACCGGAGATGAGCCTAAAATACCGGCAGATGAGTCAGAACACATCACAGATGAACAGGCAGAGGATGAAAGCACAGCACAGACTCATAACGAGCAAAGGACAGTAACTGATGAGAATCAGCATATAAAACAACAAACAAAGCCCACTCATCAAAAAACGTATAAAAAGCCACACAAAAAGTCACATAAAAAGCAATTTAAAGATAAGTCAGAAAAAATAAAAAACTGTATCTATAAGCTAAAAAGAGAATACAGTGATGAGAGAAATAAAGCCGCTTTTTTACATCTGAAAAAAGAGCTTTTTATCATTCTTAAAAGAATATGCCCAAGGAGGCTTAAGCTTACAATGGTTTATTCAACCGGCTCGCCGGATACAACAGGCATTTCATTAGGTATTTTAGCATGTTTTCCTGTCGGCTATACAAACAGATGGCGGATTACACCTGATTTCGAGAGTGAAAAGCCGTATGCAAAGGGCAGCTTTGACATAAAGGGGCATGTGATAGTAATAAGTATTTTAGCGGCAACACTTAGAATTTTATTTGATAAAAACTGCCGCAGATTATATAATAGGATAAGCAGATAGGAGGAAGATATTATGGCAGATAATAGTTTCAATAACACAGTAGAGTCACTTTTCAAGGGGATGGACAGCTTTATCACTACAAAGACTGTAGTCGGTGATGCGATTCATATAGGGGATACAATCATACTTCCGCTTGTGGATGTGTCGTTTGGAGTGGCAGCAGGAGCATTTTCAGCAGAAAAGAAAAATAACGGAGCCGGCGGTATGGGCGGAAAGATTCAGCCAAGTGCAGTGCTCGTTATCCAGAATGGACAGACAAAGCTTGTCAATGTAAAGAATCAGGACGGTATGACCAAGATACTTGATATGGTGCCGGACATTGTAAGCCGCTTCTCAAAGGGGAAAAATGATGACCTTAATCTCGACGATGTAAAGGTAGACGAGGCAGAGGACGATAAGCAGGATTAATTTTATATATGTGAGCAAATAAAAAGGACATCCAAACGGATGTCCTTTAAAATTCAAAAGATTCAAAAATAAAGACTAAGCTCTCTCAACTTTGCCAGATCTTAAACATGAAGTACATACATATAACTTCTGTGGAACTCCATTGACCTTGCAAGAAACCTTCTTAATGTTTGACTTCCAAACATGATTTGATCTTCTATGAGAATGGCTGACATTATTTCCATAATGAACACCTTTTTCACAAATTGCACATTTTGCCATGATATTGCACCTCCTTGCATTTCACTAAGCTTACCATACTCTTAAGCTCACAACAAATGTATTCTATCAGATTAAAATAAAGAATGCAAGGATAAAATATAAAAATATTTGCTTTTTGTGAAAAAAAAGGTATAATAACATTAGCTACGTCACAATATGATGGAGGTATATATTATGAAGGGACAGATGGATACCCAATATGGACAAATTTTAATTGATACAGATGTTATTGCAACCTATGCAGGCTCTGTAGCTGTAGAGTGCTTTGGAATAGTAGGCATGGCAGCGGTCAACATGAAGGATGGTCTTGTAAAGCTTTTAAAGAGAGATTACCTGAACCATGGAATAAATGTAAAGGTAGATGAGAACAACGAAATTACCATTGATTTTCATGTAATAGTAGCGTATGGTATTTCAATCGGCACTGTTTCGGACAATCTTATCGAGACGGTTAAGTACAAGGTTGAGTCATTTACAGGAATGAAAATTGCAAAGATCAATATTTACGTTGAGGGCGTAAGGGTAATTGATTAAGGAGGACTACAAAAAGTGGAGATCACAAGCATTAATTCAAAGCTCCTTGCAAGGATGTTTCTTGCGGGAGCCAAGAATCTTGATTCAAAGAAAGACTGGATAAATGAGCTGAATGTATTCCCGGTACCGGATGGTGATACCGGAACAAATATGACAATGACAATCATGTCTGCGGCCAAGGAGGTCAGCTCGCTCACAAATCCTACCATGGCAGAGCTTGCAAAGGCTATTTCATCAGGCTCTTTAAGAGGCGCCAGAGGAAACTCGGGTGTTATCTTATCACAGCTTTTCAGAGGCTTCTGCAAGGTTATAAAGGAATACGATGAAATAGATGTCACTATTCTTTGTGAAGCATGCCAGAAGGCGGTTGAGACAGCTTACAAGGCGGTTATGAAGCCTAAGGAGGGAACTATCCTCACAGTGGCAAAGGGCGCAGCAGAAAAGGCTCTTGAGCTGTCAGACGAAACAGAGGATGTTGTCACATTTGTTGAAGAGGTTATAAAGCAGGCTGAGTATGTGCTTGACCAGACACCGGAGATGCTTCCTGTATTAAAGCAGGCAGGTGTTGTGGATTCGGGCGGACAGGGACTTGTTCAGGTATTAAAGGGAGCATATGATGCCCTTATCGGCAAGGAGATTGACTATACAATCGAGGGTGCACCAACAGGAGCAGCTCCTGCAAAGATTTCGGCTGAGACAGAGGCAGAGATTAAGTTTGGTTACTGCACAGAGTTTATTATTGTACTCAATGCGCCAATGTCAGACAATGAGGAGCACGCATACAAGGCATTCCTCGAGTCAATCGGTGACTCTATAGTCGTTGTAGCTGACGATGAGATCGTAAAGACTCACGTACATACAAACGACCCTGGACTTGCACTGCAGAAGGCACTTACCTTCGGCTCACTCAGCAAGATAAAGATCGACAATATGCGTGAGGAGCATCAGGAAAAGCTCATCAAGGATTCACAGAAGCTTGCAGCACAGCAGAAGGCTGAGGAAGAGGCTTATGAAGCTGCTCAGGCTGATGAAAAGACAAATAACATGCCTGCAAAGAAAATGGGCTTTGTATCTGTTTCAATCGGAGAAGGCATGAATGAAGTGTTTAGAGGCCTTGGAGTGGACTATCTCATAGAGGGTGGTCAGACCATGAACCCTAGCACAGAGGATATGCTCAACGCTATCGAGCATGTAAATGCAAAGACAGTATTTATCCTGCCAAACAACAAGAATATCATCATGGCTGCAAACCAGGCAGTAGACCTTGTTGAAGATAAACAGATTATTGTTATCCCTACAAAGACTATTCCGCAGGGTATCACAGCGCTTGTAAATTATATACCTGACCACAGTGCCGAGGAGAATAAAGAGCAGATGATGGCTGAGATAGAAAATGTCAAGACAGGACAGGTGACATATGCAGTCCGCGATACTGAGATTGACGGAAAAACCATCAAGCAGAACGACTTCATGGGAATCGGAGACAAGAGCATCCTTTCTGTTGGAACAGACTTAAGGGCTACCACACTTGAGATGGTAGATGCCATGGTAGATGAGGATTCAGCGATTGTCAGCATTTATTTCGGAAGTGATTCTGATGAGGACTCAGCTAATGAGCTTGCAGCAGCAATCGAAGAGAAATATCCTGATGTAGAGGTTGAGGTCAACGATGGCGGACAGCCAATCTACTATTATGTTATTTCTGTAGAGTAAAGCCTTTTAAAGAATATAAATGACATTTATTATATTTAGGAGCAAATATGGATATAGCTTCACCGATTACCGCGGTTAAGGGAATCGGGGAAAAAACACAAAAAGCATTTGCTAAAATGGGAGTATACACCGTTGGTGATATACTCCTTCATTTTCCCCGGGATTATGTAAAGTTTCCGGAAATAACGGATATTGATGAACTGAATAATGTAAACGTAAGCAGCACCTATGCCATCCATGCTGTGATTAAAAAGGCACCTGTAGTGAAAAATACAGCGAGAATGCAGATTACATTGCAGGATATCGGCTCGCCCGGGCATATGATACAGCTGGTATGGTACCGTATGCCATACCTTAAGGCACAGCTTGTGCAGGGGAGACATCTTATATTTTACGGACATATTAAGCCAAAGGGAGGCCGATATGTCATGGAGCAGCCTGTGGTGTATGAGGTGCAAAAGTACGAGGCTATACGCGATACACTGCAGCCTGTGTATTCCGTGACAAGCGGTGTGACAAACAATCTGATAGTGAAGACGATAAAGGAGACTCTGTCACATGATACACTGTTGTCAGATTATCTGCCTAAGGATATAAGGCACAGGTACGGCTTTTGCGAGTACAATTATGCCATGAAGCAGATACATTTCCCTGATGACTTTGACGCGCTTGTGGAGGCAAGAAGACGGCTTGTTTTTGATGAGTTTTTTCTCTTTATCATGGGCATGCGGTATCAGAATAAAAAGCAGCAGAAGGACAAAAATGAGTTTGAGTTTACGGATGATGCTTTTATAGACAGAATGATTGAGAAGCTTCCATATGAGCTGACAGGCGCGCAGAAGAAGACAATAGATGAGATAAAGCAGGATATTAAAAGCCCTTATGTGATGCAGAGGCTTATTCAGGGCGATGTGGGCTCAGGAAAGACGATTGTTGCTTTTCTCCTTATGGCGTGGGCGTCAAAATGTGGCTATCAGTCTGCTATTATGGCTCCGACGGAGGTGCTTGCAAACCAGCATTATGAGACGTTTTGCTCACTGGTTAGTCAGTTTGGACTTGACAGTCCTGTTGTGCTTCTTACCGGCTCCATGACGGCAAAGCAGAAAAGAGAGGCCTATGAGCGCCTTGAAAACGAGAAAAATGCGCTTATTATAGGCACTCATGCGCTCATACAGGAGAAAGCGGATTTTTCCAATCTGTCGCTTGTTATCACAGATGAGCAGCACAGATTTGGCGTGAAGCAGAGAGAGAGCTTCTCGGATAAGGGAAGAAAGCCACATATACTTGTGATGAGTGCCACTCCGATACCGCGTACTTTAGCAATAATCATATACGGTGATATGGATATCTCTGTCATAAATGAGGTGCCGGCAAAGAGGCTTCCGATCAAGAACTGTGTGGTTGGCACGGCGTTCAGGCCAAAGGCCTACAGCTTCATCGAGGAGCAGGTGAGAGCCGGTCATCAGGCGTATGTTATATGTCCTCTTGTGGAGGAAACCGAAAACTCGGAAGGGGAAAATGTCACAGATTATGCAAATGTGCTTAAAGCGGCACTGCCAAAGGATATCACGGTAGATGTGCTTAACGGCAGGATGAAGAGCAAGGCAAAGGATGAGGTGATGCAGCGCTTTGCAAATAATGAGTCGCAGGTGCTTGTGTCCACAACAGTCGTGGAGGTTGGTGTAAATGTGCCCAATGCAACTGTCATGATGATAGAGAATGCAGACAGGTTTGGACTTGCACAGCTTCATCAGCTAAGAGGCCGTGTAGGCAGGGGGGATGCACAGTCGTATTGCATTTTCATCAATTCGTCAAATTCAAAGAAATCAAAAAAACGTCTGGAGATACTAAATAAATCAAATGATGGCTTTTATATAGCAAGTGAGGATTTAAAGCTCAGAGGTCCCGGGGATTTCTTTGGAATCAGGCAGAGTGGAGACCTTGCGTTTGCACTTGCGGATGTGTATCAGGACAGCGATGTGCTAAAGGAAGCATCTGAGATGGTGGATGAGGTGCTTGAGGCAGACCCGGCGCTTTGTACACCGGAAAACAGAATACTGAAAAAGAAAATGGATGAATTTGCAAAAGAACAATTAAAGAGAATGAATCTGTGATGAGCTTAAATGGCTAAAATAAAAGCTGATATCGCACGCATGACTATGCATGTGTATATCAGCTTTTTACTTTAAGCATTTTGGAATGGTTATGAAATAAGTATAATCTGCTTACTCAATCTGCCTGATATCGGATATGTCCGGGTGAATCGTGAGAGAATAGTTTGTGTAATACACGACAAAGCCGGCTGCGGCACCGTTTGGCTTTTTGACATTTTTCTTTTGCAGATAATCTATCTCTACCTTGTCGGCATTTTTGCCCTTTGAGTAGTAGCCTGCGAGCTTGCCGGCCTCCTCAAAGGTGCTGTCCGGCAGCTCTTTGTTTTCAGCTTTTACAATGACATGTGAGCCGGGCATGCCCTTGGCGTGGAACCACCAGTCGTTTCCGGTTGCCAGCTTGAAGGTGAGCTCATCGTTCTGGTAGTTGTTTTTGCCAACGTACATATCAAAGCCGTCTGATGAGATATAGTGGAAAGGTTTGCTCTTTACCTTCTGTTTCTTTGAACCCTTTCCTTTTTTGATAAAACCATATTCTATCAGCTCATCCTTTATCTGGACTAGGTCGTCTGCGCTTAAGGCGATATCCAGTGAATTCTGAATTGATTCGAGATGGTCTATCTGGCCTTTTGTTTCAAGAATCAGCTCGTTCAATGCTTCGGCAGTACGTTTCATCTTTCCGTATTTGTCAAAGTATTTCTGCGCGTTCTCGGCAGGAGTTTTTGTGTTGTCGATAGGGATTTTGATGATTTTGTTGTCATCATAATAGTTTGCAGCTTCAAGAAACTTGTCGTCCGGTGTAAGTCCGTAGCCGAATGCGTTGATAAGCTCGCCGTACACCTTGTACTTTTCGCGTTTTTCGGAGTCCTTAAGCTGCTTCATCTGCAGGGAATATTTCTTCTGGTTTCGCTCCAAGAGGGTATTTACGTGTTTTCTCAGGTCGGCTGACTTCTGGCGTATACGTGTATAGGCGTTTCTCTCAGAGTAGTAAAGCTCTAAAACCTCTGATATGGATTCATATTTTGTGACCGTTAAATCGCTATACTGAGTCAGCTCTATTGAAGAAAATTCCTTTGGTTCATTGCCGTCACGCACGATATTCGGCGTAAAACGATTATTTTTTATGTCCTCCATCATCCATGTGAAGTTGCTTCCCAGGTGCAAAAGCTCATCGTGTGAGTAGGCAGCTACCGGTGCGTCGGCGTCAAGGCCTGCCCTGTGAGCCAGCTCATTTGCCGCAAGGGGGCTGATGCCTGAAAAGGATGAGTAGATAGCCTTTGAAACAGTAAGCGGCTTTACTGATATAATATCCACAAACTGCTTCGAATCTACAGTCAGAGGATTATATTTATCCTCCTGTGTTGCGGGGATGGTGTAGGCTCTGCCCGGAAGCACCTCACGCACAGAGCTTACGGATGCGGGAATACGCTTGGCACTGTCTATTATCGTACCATCGGAGTCGGTAAAGATGATGTTTGAATATTTGCCCATCAGCTCGATAATAAGCACCTTGTGACATAGATCGCCCATCTCGTTTAAGTGCTCGATTTCAAAGTTTATGATACGCTCCATGCCCGGCTGGTAAATCTTTGTGATGCGTCCGTTTGCTATATGCTTTCTTAAAACCATGCAAAATGTAGGGGCAGTGAGAGGGCTTACCTTATTTGTGGGTGTCAGGTAGATGAATGGAAGCGATGCACTTGCAGACATCGAAAGCCTGAACGAGCCGTTTGGTCCCTTTAGGGTAAGAAGCAGCTCATCTGCCTCAGGTTCTGCGATTTTACTGATTTTTGAGTTTAGTATCGTGCTGTTTAGCTCTGCAACTATATTTGAAATGACTATTCCGTCTAAAGCCATGATGTTCCTCCTTATTTCCTGTAAATATTCTAAGTTGCTGAATATTTATAATCATGAATATTTATATTATAATATATTTGACGAAAATCTCAAGGAGTTATATAATAAACTCATCTATGCATATGCGAAAGGAAAAATTATGATTAAAAGTATGACCGGCTTTGGCAGATACGAGTACGCAGATGCAAGCCGTAAGATTACAGTTGAGGTAAAATCTGTAAATCACAGATATCTGGATGTCAATATCAAGATGCCTAAAAAGCTCAATTTCTTCGAGAGTGCAATAAGGACTCTGCTTAAGGAGTACATAGAGCGAGGCAAGGTCGATATTTATATCACATATGAGGATTTTACAGAAAATAATCTCTCATTGCAGTATAATAAGGCTCTCGCGGGAGAATATCTTAAGTATCTGAATCAGATGGCGGAGGAATTCGGACTGGAGAATGATATAAGAGTGAGCACGCTGTCGAGATATCCTGAGGTATTTGCGATGGAGGAGCAGCCTGTAGATGAGGATGAGCTGTGGAGCAGTCTTGAGAAGGCTCTTCGCGGTGCATTTGAGCCATTTGTTGAAAGCCGCGTGCGCGAGGGAGAAAATCTTAAAAAAGACCTTTGCGAAAAGCTCGATAATATGGTATCATATGTTGATTTCATTGAGGAGCGTTCGCCACAGATTATTATCGAATACCGTGCGCGTCTTGAGGAAAAGCTAAGAGAGCTGCTTGCAGACAATCAGCTTGATGATTCAAGAATAGCCCAGGAGGTCACTATTTTTGCGGACAAGATCTGTGTGGATGAGGAAACAGTCAGGCTCAAAAGCCATATCCTTTCCATGAAGGATTCACTAAATGCCGGTGGCAGTGTGGGAAGAAAGCTTGATTTCCTCGCACAGGAGATGAACCGTGAGGCGAATACCATCCTTTCAAAGTCCAATGATCTTAAGATTTCTGACACAGGCATCAGTCTTAAAACTGATATAGAAAAGGTCAGGGAACAGATTCAAAATATTGAGTAATTTTAGGAGATTGTGATGAGTAACACAGGAAAATTAGTTGTTTTTTCAGGCTTTTCGGGTTCCGGAAAGGGTACTATCATGAAGGAACTTATGGCAAAGCATGGTGATGATTATGCACTGAGCGTATCAGCCACGACCAGAGGTCCAAGGCCGGGTGAGGAGCATGGCAGAGAGTATTTTTTTATCTCAGAGGAAGAATTTGAACAGATGATAAAGGCAGATGGACTGCTTGAGTATGCCAAGTATGTAGATCATTACTACGGCACACCAAAGTCATATGTCAATGAGCAGCTTAGCGCCGGAAAGAATGTGATTCTTGAGATAGAAATCCAGGGAGCTTTAAAGATAAAGAAGCAGTTTCCTGATACGGTGCTTATGTTTGTGTCAGCGCCGAGTGCAGATGAGCTTAAGGACCGGCTTGTAGGAAGAGGCACAGAGACAAAAGAGGTCTGTGCACAGAGACTTTCAAGAGCATATGAGGAGTCTTTAGGCATAGAGAAATATGATTATTTAGTGGTAAATGATAAGCTTGACGATTGTGTAGAGCTTGTGAATGATATCATTCACAGCTCTGACGACACAAAAAAGAATCAGGACTATCTGGTATCATCAAATATAGATTTTATAAATAAAATGAGAAAAGAGCTTTTAAGCTTTTCGAAAGGAGATAAATAATATGATACATCCATCGTATGTAGAGTTAATGAAGGTAGTAAACAACAATGTAGAGATAGGTGAAGAGCCGGTAGTAAACAGCCGTTATTCTATCGTTATTGCTGCAGCAAAGCGTGCACGCCAGATTATTGATGGTGCAGAACCACTTATCGCACGCCCTAAGTGCAATAAGCCATTATCTATTGCTGTAGAGGAGCTGTACACGGGAGCTGTCAGAATCGTCTCAGATGATGAGGATTTAAACGAAGGCGAAGAGGCTTAATCTAGGAGGGGAAAGGCTGTTTTGTCTTTCCCTTTAATTGTAAATACTTACATTTGAGAGGTACTATGAAATTATTATTTATTTCGCTTGGATGCGATAAAAACCTTGTGGATTCAGAGTATATGATAGGCATGCTTGCAAATGACGGCATTGAGATGACCGATGATGAGACGCAGGCTGATATCATTATCGTAAATAGCTGCTGCTTCATAGGTGATGCAAAGGAGGAGAGTATCAATACAATTCTCGAGATGGCTCAGTATAAGGAGACAGGCAAATGCAAATCACTTATTGTGACAGGCTGTCTGGCACAAAGATACAAGGATGAGATTTTTAAGGAAATCCCAGAGGTTGATGCCATACTTGGCACCAATTCATATGATACTATAGTTGAAGCTGTCCATGAGACACTTGAAAAACACAGATACAGCAATCTGCACACCTTAGAGGGCCTTCCCAGCATAAAGACAAAGCGTATTGTCACCACAGGAGGGCATTTCGCTTACCTTAAGATAGCAGAGGGGTGCAATAAAAACTGTACCTACTGTGTCATTCCATCTGTCAGAGGCCGTTACAGAAGTGTGCCGATGGAGGATTTGATTGAGCAGGCGAAGAACCTTGTGGAGCAGGGAGCAAAAGAGCTTATACTTGTTGCCCAGGAGACCACACTTTACGGAGTGGATTTGTATGGTGAGAAGTCACTTCATAGGCTTTTGGATGAGCTCAATAAGATAAGCGGGCTGTTCTGGATAAGGATTATGTACTGCTATCCTGAGGAGATATACGATGAGCTTATAGAGTCCATGATAAAGGATGAGAAGGTATGCCATTATCTGGATATGCCAATCCAGCACTGCAATGACGATATTTTAAGGCGCATGGGCAGAAAAACAACAAAGGCTGAGCTTATGGAGCGTATCAGAATGCTGCGTGAGAGAATACCTGATATCACACTAAGGACCACACTTATATGTGGCTTCCCGGGTGAGACACAGGATAATCACGAGGAGCTTATGCAGTTTGTAAATGATATGGAGTTTGACCGTCTGGGAGCCTTTACGTATTCCCCGGAGGAGGGCACAAAGGCAGCTGCAATGCCTGATCAGATAGATGAGGATATAAAGGCTGACTGGCAGGCTGATGTCATGGAGCTTGAGGAAGAGGTCATTTTTGATAAAAATGAGACACTAAAGGGTAAAGAATTATATGTTTTCATAGAGGGCAAGGTGACTGATGAAAATGCTTATATCGGCCGTACATACAGAGATGCACCGAATGTTGACGGATATATATTCATCAACACTGATGAGACACTTATGACCGGTGATATATGCAAGGTTATGGTGACCGGTGCGTATGAATATGATTTGATAGGAGAACTTGTAAAATGAATTTACCAAACAAACTTACAATCTTAAGAGTGATACTTATTCCGTTTTTTGTATTTTTCCTTATTTCACCGTTTTTTGACGGATACGGAAATTATATAGCGCTTGCGATATTTATCATTGCAAGTCTGACCGATATGGCTGACGGAAAAATTGCAAGAAAATACAATCTTGTTACAAATTTCGGCAAGTTTATGGATCCGCTTGCAGACAAGCTGCTTGTATGCTCTGCAATGATATGCCTTGTTGATTTAAAGCTTATCCCTGTATGGGTTGTGCTTATTATCATTGCAAGAGAGTTTATCATAAGCGGCTTCAGACTCGTTGCATCAGACAATGGAATTGTCATTGCAGCAAGCTACTGGGGAAAATTTAAGACAACCTTCCAGATGCTTATGGTTATTGTTATTATTTTTAATATCAATCTGCAGCTTGGCTGGTTAAATATCCTTGGAACAATCCTCATTTATGTGGCACTTGTGCTCACAGTTGTTTCGCTTATTGACTATATTGCAAAGAATAAGGACGTCTTAAAGGACCAAAAATAGACTATAACAGGGAGAAAAGTATGAGAATAATAGCAGGAACGGCGAGAAGCCTCCCTCTAAAGACTATCGAGGGAAAAGATACAAGACCGACTACTGACAAGACGAAGGAGACTCTTTTTAATGTCATGCAGTTTGATGTTCCCGGAGCATATTTTTTAGATCTGTTTGCGGGAAGCGGACAGATAGGACTTGAAGCGTTAAGCCGCGGTGCAGCCTATGCTGTATTTGTGGAGAATTCAAGAAAAGCCGCTTCATGCATCGAGGACAATATCCATTTTACAAAGTTTGATAAGGTCTCAAGGCTCATGATGACGGATGCTGTCACGGCAGTACGTACTCTTGAGGGCAAATACAAATTTGATATCGTGTTTATGGACCCGCCATACAATAAGGAGCTTGAAAAGGAAGTGCTTATTACACTTTCGGACAGCGATATATTAAAGAATGATACACTTATCGTGGTTGAGGCTTCAAACGATACTGATTTTGGTTATCTCACAGAGCTTGGCTATGAGATAGTCAAAGAAAAAATCTATAAGACAAACAAGCATGTTTTCATAAAGCGTGCATAGGAGATACAATATGAAGGTAGGAATTTATCCGGGAAGCTTTGATCCGGTGACATTTGGACACCTGGATATAATAGAGCGTTCAGCCAAAATAGTGGACGAGCTGGTTGTCGGAGTACTCAATAATAGTGCAAAAAACTCGTTGTTTTCTTTGGAAGAACGTGTTAGTATGATAAAGGAAATGACAGCACACATACCAAACGTGAGAGTTGGGTGCTTCGAAGGACTTTTAGTTGACTACATGAAGGAAATCAATGCAACAATCATAATAAGAGGATTGCGTGCAGTGACAGATTTTGAATATGAGCTGCAGATTGCACAGGCTAACGGAGTGCAGAATCCGGAAATAGAGACGGTTTTTCTCACCTCGAGCCTCAATTATTCATATTTAAGCTCTACAATTGTCAAGGAATTTGCATCATACGGAGGAGATATATCAAAGTTCGTACCTGAACAGTTCATTGATAGAATTTATGCCAAATACAATATTACCAGGTAAGGAGACAGTATTTATGAGCAGTAAAATGGAACAGATTATTGAAGAAATCGAAGACTATATTGATGGCTGCAAGCCGTCACCTATTTCAAGAAACAAGATTCTTGTCAATCGTGAACAGTTAGAGGAGCTGCTTTCAGAGCTTCGTACAAAGACCCCTGAGGAGGTCAAGAGATATCAGAAGATTATCAGTAATAAGGAGGCTATCCTTGCTGATGCACAGGCGAAGGCGGATCAGATAATCGCGCAGGCTCAGATTCAGACAAATGAGCTTGTCAGCGAGCATCAGATTATGCAGCAGGCATATGCTCAGGCGAATGAGGTAGTGCAGATTGCAACAAAGCAGGCACAGGAGATACTTGACAGTGCCACAAACGAAGCAAATAATCTCAGAATGAGTGCCATGGCATATACAGACAGCCAGCTCAAGAGCATTGAAGACATCTTAACAGGCTCTATTGAGACTTCAAAGGCCAGATATGACAGTCTTATAAGTTCACTGCAGCAGTTTGAGGATGTTGTTGCAGCAAACAGAGCAGAGCTTTTCCCACCGGAAGAGAATGGCGATGAAGCTGCAGGAGCAGAAGTATCTGACAATGAGGCAGCTTCAGATACATCTGATGATGACATAGAAATCACCAATATTTCCGATTCAGATGAGGATGCGAAATAGGATAATACATAACAGGCATGAGAGTATGCTCATGGCTGCCTTAAGCAGTATGTATCTGTAAAGCCTAAAGCCTGTATCCCGGAATATTGATTTGGTCTGGACCATGCATGATACACCGCCAAATGACAGAAGTGCAATGCACAGCACTATTGACAGGGTGCGTGGGATGCATAGACCGCAGACTATGCCGATACCGTTTGTGGTTTCAAAAAAGGCACCTATTATGTCTGCCGACAGTGGCATGTTGCAGTCAGCCTTTTGGGCAATGGTCTGTGGGATACGTGAGACTATAGAGAACAATACAATATATCCACAGAGTTTTATAAGGGTTTCAAACCCTTTCATTATTCCGGCATCAACGATTTGCATGTTAAGCCTAAATCCTTGAGCCGGGATTTTTTGTATTAAGCTTTTGTTTTTGTTAATCGAAAGCATAGCTATCATTCCTATAGCAGATGGCAGATACAGTGACACAAGATAAATGCTGAAGTGGCTGCATATGCCAAGCTGCTCGGACAGTGCATAGGTAATGATAAAGGGAAGGCTGAAATGGTTTGCCAGTGCACTCAGTATTTCCCTGTGATTTTTATCTATGTATCCTTTGGAACAAAAATCTGCTGTGAGCTTTGCTCCTATCGGAAATCCAAATATTATGCCTATTATGTATGTAAACAGCATGATATGCTTTTGGGGAATGTTTTGCAGCACATTTGTTGAGATAATAAGGTTAGATAAAATCGTAAATATAAATAGAAGCGGAAATATCTGGTTGAACCATAGCATTATGCCTGCTTTAGCGCACGCACTCACCTGTGCCGGAAACAATATGTAATAAATACAAAATAGCAGTATAAAAGCGATAAACAGTAATTTTTTAAGTTTGTTTTTACTCATGTGACAGTATATGTGGAGAGAAATATCAATATGATTCGATTAGATAAATTTTTATCAGAGATGGGGCTTGGCACACGCTCTGAGGTAAAAAAGCTTATAAAGACCGGACAGATAGCCATAAATGGCACGGTGGCCGCAAAGCCTGAGACAAAGGTAGATACTGATGCCGACGAGGTATCAGTTAACGGCAGAATAGTTAAGTATCAAAGGTATGAGTATTACCTGTTTAATAAGCCCTCAGGCTGCGTTTCTGCGACCTGTGATAATGTGCATGATACAGTCATGGACTATATCACGGATGCTGTGCATGATGATCTGTTTCCTGTCGGAAGGCTTGATATAGATACGGAGGGGCTTTTACTTATCACAAATGATGGAGCACTTTCGCACGAGCTTTTAAGTCCTTCAAAGCACGTGGCAAAGACTTACTACGCACGTATTGATGGTGAGGTGACCTGGGATGATATCATCAGGTTTAAAGAGGGCATTGATATAGGCGAGGAAAGACCTACAAAGCCTGCGGAGCTTGTTATTAAAAAAAGTGGCAGCGTATCCGAGATTGAGCTTACGATAACAGAAGGAAAGTTCCATCAGGTCAAGCGGATGTTTGAGGCGCTTGGAAAGAGGGTAATCTATTTAAAGAGAATATCCATGGGACCGCTTAAGCTGCCTGATGACCTTAAAACAGGGACTTACAGAGCTTTGACACAGGCTGAAACGGATATGCTTATGCAGATAAAATCCGGCAAATAAAATAATTTTTAATTATGAGGTATGATATGAGTAATGGTTTTTTACCAATTTCAAAACAGGATATGATAGATGAGGGCATTGAGCAGCTTGATTTTGTGTATGTCTGCGGTGATGCATATGTGGATCATCCGTCCTTTGGACATGCAATAATTGCAAGGCTGCTGCAGGCACATGGCTATACGGTCGGCATCATTTCACAGCCCGACTGGAAGGATGATGAGTCTATATCCATACTCGGAGTGCCGCGCCTTGGCTTTTTGGTTTCGGCAGGTAATATGGACTCCATGGTAAACCATTATTCGGTTTCAAAGAAAAGAAGAGCAAAGGATTCCTTTACACCGGGTGGCGTGATGGGAAAGAGACCTGATTATGCGACCGTTGTGTACTGTAACCTGATACGCCATACTTATAAAAAAATCCCTATCATAATAGGCGGCATCGAGGCGAGCCTTAGGCGCATGGCACATTATGATTACTGGTCAAATAAGGTCAAGCGCTCGATTCTTTTAGATTCCGGTGCGGATCTCATTTCATATGGCATGGGAGAAAGAAGCATCATCGAGATAGCGGATGCGCTTGCCAGTGGTATGGATGTAAAGGATATCACGTTTATAGATGGTACCGTGTTTAAGACAAAGGACAGGGATATCATATATGATGCGATTGAGCTTCCTGACTATGACGTTATAAAAGAGGACAAGAGGGAGTTTGCAAGAAGCTTTTACATACAGTACTGCAATACTGATCCTTTCTGCGCAAAGAGGCTCGTAGAGCCATATGACAACTCTACGCTTGTAGTGCAGAATCCACCGCAAAAGCCACTGTCGCAGGAGGAGATGGATGAGGTCTATGCACTCCCTTATATGAGGACTTATCACCCGAGCTACGAGGAGTCAGGCGGAGTGCCTGCTATAAGCGAGGTGAAGTTTTCTCTTATCAGCAACAGAGGCTGCTTTGGAGGCTGTAATTTCTGTGCACTGACCTTCCATCAGGGCAGGATAATCCAGACGAGAAGCCATGAGTCAATCATAGAAGAGGCAAAGCTTATCACGCAGGATAAGGACTTTAAGGGCTATATCCATGATGTTGGTGGTCCTACAGCCAATTTCAGGCAGCCGGCATGTAAAAAGCAGCTCACAAGGGGTGCATGTCCTACAAAGCAGTGTCTGTTTCCTAAGCCGTGCAATAACCTGATTGTTGACCACAGCGACTATATACAGCTGCTTAGAGAGCTTCGTGCACTGCCAAAGGTAAAAAAGGTGTTTATCCGCTCAGGCATCAGGTTTGATTATCTGATGTATGATAAAGATAAGACGTTTCTTCGTGAGCTGTGTGAGTATCATGTCAGCGGACAGCTCAAGGTGGCTCCGGAGCATATCTCCAATGCTGTTTTGAGCAGGCTTGGAAAGCCGAGTGTAGAGGTGTACAACAGCTTTGTGAAGGCATACAAGGATATGAACAAAAAGATAGGCAAGGAGCAGTATCTTGTGCCGTATCTCATGTCATCACACCCGGGCTCAACACTTAAAGAGGCAATAGAGCTTGCAGAGTATCTGCGAGATCTGGGATATATGCCGGAGCAGGTGCAGGATTTCTATCCGACACCGTCTACCATCTCTACATGCATGTACTATACAGGGCTTGACCCGGCGACACTTAAGCCGGTGTATGTCACAACTAACCCACATGAGAAGGCTATGCAGAGGGCACTCATCCAGTACCGCAATCCAAAGAATTACGATCTCGTGCACGAGGCACTTGTGAAGGCCGGCAGGGAGGACTTAATCGGATTTGACAAAAAGTGCCTGATAAAGCCTAGGAAAATGCATACTGATGGCGGCTGGGACAAAAAAACTTCTAAGTCTGATAAAAATTCAAACAGCAGCTATGGCAGCGGCAAGAATGCAGGTGTAAGGAAAAACTTGAAAAATGCAACAGAGCGAGGGAAAAACGCAAGCGGAAGTAACACCGCAGGCACAGCGCACAAAAAGAAAACAATCAGAAACGTCCACAAGAAGAAAAGATAAATAAAGACTATGAAAGAATTTAAAGCTGGTAAAAACGAGGCAGGCCAGAGGCTTGACAAATACCTTAAAAAGATACTTCCAAACGCATCCATGGGCTTTATTTACAAGATGCTCAGGAAGAAGAATATAAAATTGAATGATAAGAAAGCGTCAGGAACAGAAATTGTGTCAGTTGACGACAAAATCAAGATTTTTCTGTCAGATGATACATTTGCTAAGTTTTCCGTCAATGAGGACAGTCTGATGAAGGATTTCAAGGCACTCGGTGCACTAAAGCCTGACGGACTTGGTGTGGTATACGAGGATGATGACATACTGGCTGCAAACAAGCCTGTCAATATGCTGTCGCAGAAATCAAAGGAGACTGATATTTCTGCAAACGAAAGACTTATCGGATACCTGATAAAAGAGGGAAAGCTTGATTTTGACACATATAAAAGCTTTAAGCCATCGGTGTGCAACCGCCTGGACAGAAATACATCGGGGCTGATTCTGATGGGGAAATCGCTTCATGGACTGCAGTACCTGTCACAGGTGCTTAAGGACAGAACCGCAGAAAAGTATTATATGGCGCTTGTTGCAGGAGAGGTTGATGAGCCTATGACCATAGAGGGCTTTCTGACAAAGGATGAGGCTGCAAATAAGGTGCAGATAACCAAGGAGCCCATAAGTGATGAATCACTGCCAATAAAGACTGCCTACAGGCCTCTTAAGACAATTGAGATGAGTGCTTCGTGCCATAAAGCAACGCTTCTTGAGGTGCATCTGATTACCGGAAGAAGCCATCAGATCAGGGCACATCTGTCATCGATTGGTCATCCGATCATAGGTGATATGAAGTATGGTGATAAAAGGATTAATGCTTTTTACAAAGAAAATTATCATGTGACCAGCCAGCTTTTGCATGCGCACCATGTGATTTTGCCTGATGGCAGATATATAGAGGCGGCTTTGCCCGACATATGGAGCAGGGTGGGGCTTTAATTTCGTCATTATTTACTTTACGTCGCATAGCTTACAGTATTAAGGAAGATAGAAACGATATGGCAACCTGGAATTCAAGAGGCTTAAGAGGCTCGACCTTAGAGGACATGATAAACAAGACAAATGAAAAATACAGGGAGAACGGCCTGGCGCTCATACAAAAGATTCCCACTCCGATTACACCTATAAAGATGGAGCCGGAAACCAGACACATTACACTGGCTTATTTCGAGCAGAAGAGTACGGTTGACTATATTGGCGCTGTACAGGGAATTCCGGTATGCTTTGATGCAAAAGAATGTAATACCGACACGTTTCCCCTTGCCAATATACATGAGCATCAGGTAGAGTTTATGAGATGCTTTGAAAAACAGGATGGTGTTGCATTTATCCTTATATCGTACACACACAGGAACGAATACTATTATCTCACGTTTAAAAAGCTGACGGAATTCTGGGATAGAGCTGCAGAAGGCGGCAGAAAGAGCTTCCGCTATGAGGAGCTTGAGCCGGCATTTTTCCTCCCGGAGGTGCCCGGAATACTTGTGCCGTATCTGAACGCACTTCAGCTTGACTTAAATTGCAGGGCTTGACAGTATTACTATCGTATGGTAGCATATTACCACGATAACACTTTACTACATGAAAGCGAGATTTTACAGATTATGGAAAATCAATTATTACACACTCCGGACGGAGTAAGAGACATATATAACGGAGAATGCAAAAAAAAGCTGTATTTGCAGGATAAGCTGCACCGTACACTTTTAAAATACGGATATCATGATATCATGACACCTACGTTTGAGTTTTTTAATATTTTTGGAAGCGATGTCGGAACAACCCCTTCAAAGGATTTATACAAGTTTTTTGACAAGGAGGGCAATACGCTTGTCCTTCGTCCTGATTTCACACCTTCTATTGCAAGAAGTGCGGCTAAGTACTATATAGAGGACGATATGCCTGTCAAGCTGTGTTATCTTGGCAATACTTTTATCAATTCATCGGATTATCAGGGCAGGCTCAAGGAAAGCACACAGTGCGGTGCAGAGCTGATAGGTGACGGCTCTATCTCTGCAGATGCCGAGATACTTTCGATGACAGTTGAGTCGATGCTTGAGAGCGGACTTAAGAATTTCCAGATTTCAGTCGGACATTCGCAGTTCTTTTACGGTCTCACAAAGGCAGCAGGGCTGTCAGGCGAGCAGGAGGAAGACCTAAGAGAGCTCATAGCAAATAAGAATTTCTTCGGTGTGGAGGAGTTTGTTGACAGTCTTTCAATGAACGACAAGCTAAGGAAGCTGTTTGGACTATTAGATAATTTCGATTTACAGGATGAGCAGCTTATGGAGGCTTTAAAGCTTGCGAAGGGCTATGATGAGATATTATCATCTATTGATACTCTGCTTAAGCTTAGAGAATATTTAAAGGCATACGGCATCGAGAAATATATTTCGTATGAGCTTGGACTTATCAGTGACTACACATATTACACAGGTATTATTTTCCAGGGCTACACATATGGTACAGGAGAGCCTATTGTAAAGGGAGGCCGTTATGACAAGCTGCTTTCACACTTTGGAAAGGACGCTGCTGCAATCGGCTTTGCAATTGTTGTGGATCAGCTCATGGCAGCATTAAGCCGTCAGGATATTGATGTGCCTGTCATTGAGAATTCCTCACTTATAGTATTTGAGGAGGCTGCATACCATGCGGCAATCAAGCGCTCTATGGAGCTTCGAAGAGATGGGGTAAATACACAGATGGTGCTTAAGGACAAAAATAAAACGAAAGAGGACTATGCTTCATATGCGGTAGACAACCGTATAAACAGAGTTGAGTTTATAGAGGAATAAAAGATGAGTGATGACAGATATTTAACCTTTGCCCTGGGAAAGGGCAGACTTGCAAAGAAGACACTGCAGCTTTTTGAGCAGATAGGCATCACCTGTGAGGAGATGAAGGATCCGGATACCAGAAAGCTGATTTTCGTAAATGAGGAGCTTAAGCTTAGATTTTTCCTGGCAAAGGGACCTGATGTGCCTACATACGTGGAGTATGGCGCTGCCGATATCGGTGTGGTAGGAAAGGATACCATCCTCGAGGAGGGCAGAAATATATACGAGGTGCTTGATTTAGGCTTTGGAAAATGCCGCATGTGCATATGCGGACCGGAGAGCGCAAGGGAGCTTTTGCAGCATCATGAGCAGATAAGAGTTGCCACCAAGTATCCTCATATCGCAAAGGATTATTTCTACAATAAAAAGCATCAGACGGTAGAGATTATAAAGCTAAACGGCTCAATAGAGCTTGCTCCGATTGTTGGACTTTCAGAGGTGATTTGTGATATAGTAGAGACCGGAACTACACTTAAGGAGAACGGACTTACCGTGCTTGAGGAGGTCTGTCCGCTGTCTGCGAGGGTTGTGGTAAACCAGGTCAGCATGAAGATGGACAATGAGCGTATCACAAAGCTCATAAGTGATTTGAAGACTGTTATCAAATAGCGTATAATTTATATCAATACATGATTTTAGACGGAGGCTGTAATGAGAATTTTAAAACTTACAAAGGATTCACAGAAAAACATATTGGAGAGCCTGCTTAAGAGAAGCCCTAACAACTATACAGAGTATGAGAGCACGGTAAATGAGATTATAAACAATGTAAAGGAAAACCGTGACAAGGCTGTTTTTGAATACACAAAGAAATTTGATAAAGCGGATGTGGATGCATCAAATATCCGTGTCACAGAGGAAGAAATAAAGGAAGCATATGAGCTGGTTGATGAGAAGCTTCTTGCCGTTATAAAAAAGGCTCTTGTAAATATCAGAAAATATCACGAGAAGCAGCTGCAGAACTCATGGTTTACAACAGAGGACGGCATCATTTTAGGACAGAAGGTCACACCTATAGCAAAGGCAGGAGTATATGTGCCGGGCGGCAAGGCTGTCTATCCTTCATCTGTACTGATGAACGTGCTTCCCGCAAAGGTAGCAGGCGTTGAAAAGATAGTTATGTGTACACCATGTGGCGCTGACGGCAAGGTATATCCTTCCACACTTGTAGCCGCAAACGAGGCCGGAGTAGATGAAATCTACAAGGTAGGCGGTGCACAGGCTATCGCTGCAATGGCATTTGGTACAGAGAGTGTGCCAAAGGTAGACAAGATTGTTGGACCGGGAAATATCTTTGTTGCCCTTGCCAAAAAGGCTGTGTTTGGATATGTCAGCATTGATTCAATCGCAGGACCTAGCGAGATTCTGGTGCTTGCAGATGAGACTGCAAATCCACGCTACGTGGCAGCAGATTTACTCTCACAGGCTGAGCATGATGAGATGGCATCAGCTATCTTGATCACAACAAGTGAGGAGCTTGCAAAGAAAGTATCAGAGGAAGTTGATAAGTTTGTTGAGGTTCTCTCAAGAAAAGAAATCATTGAGAAATCTCTTGAAAACTACGGATATATACTTGTTGCAGAGGATATGGATGAGGCAATTGATGCAGTAAACGATATCGCTTCAGAGCATATGGAGATTGTCACAAGAGATCCTTTCTCAGTCATGACAAAGATCAAAAATGCAGGAGCAATCTTTATCGGAGAGTACTCATCAGAGCCTTTGGGAGACTATTTTGCAGGACCAAACCATGTTCTGCCTACAAACGGAACAGCAAAATTCTTCTCAGCCTTATCTGTAGATGATTTTATCAAAAAGTCAAGCATCATCTCATATTCAAGAGGAGCACTTGAGAGAATACATACAGATATTGAGCAGTTTGCAGAGTGTGAGAAGCTTACGGCACATGCAAATTCAATCAAGGTTAGATTTGAGGATTAGTCAAAGGAGTAAGAAATGGCAGATAGATGCGCTAAGCTTAGCAGAAAAACAAAAGAGACTGATATTTCGGTCGGTTTAAATATAGACGGAACCGGAAAATCAAATATAGACACAGGCATAGGCTTCTTTAACCATATGCTGGAGGGCTTTTCAAAGCATGGTTTTTTTGACCTCGATATGACATGCGACGGTGACTTAAATGTGGACTGTCATCATACTATAGAGGACTGCGGCATAGTGCTTGGTAATGCCATAGCACAGGCTGTCGGAGACAAAAAGGGCATAAAGAGATTTGGAAGCTTTATTTTACCGATGGATGAGGTGCTGGTGCTTTGTGCCATTGACTTATCAGGCAGACCGTACCTGCAGTTTGACGGTGAGTTTACCTGCGAGAGAGTCGGAGATATGGATACAGAGATGGTGAGAGAGTTTTTCTATGCCGTTTCTTACTCTGCTGCGATGAACCTGCATATAAAGGTTTTGACACCGGGAAATAATCATCATATGATAGAAGCTATGTTTAAGGCATTTGCCAAGGCGCTTGACGATGCCTGCACCTATGATAGCAGAATAAAGGACGTGATGTCCACGAAAGGAAGTTTGTAATTTGACTGGTTTTAAGAACATCGTTGCTACACTGTATTTAAAAAACGGCCAGGCCGTGAAATCAGCGTCAGATATGACAGTAATGGGCGACGTCTACAATCTGTGTCAGCTCTACAATGACAGTGGCATAGACAAGATTATTATTTTTGATCTTTCAACTGATGATGATGAGCATGAGAAAAACATACATACGATAGAAAATATCAACAGAAATATCGACATAAAGGTGTGCGCAGGAGGCAATATCAACCGCATAGAGGACGTGAAAAAGCTGCTGTATGCAGGATGTTTACAGGTCATCTTCAATGCCACAAAGGATTCAAGCCTTGAGCTTGCAAATGTGGCAAGCGAGAAGTTTGGCAAGGATAAAATTCTTTTGTCAATCAGCAATGTAGACTATATTTTCAAGCATCAGGAGGAGATAGAGGATACCTTTCATGAGCTTTTGGTCTTGAATATAGATATAATAGATGCGCTTGAGAATCTCACATCCACACCGTATGTGGTCTATATGCCGCAGTTTGACATGGATAAAATAATTGATGTCATGAAGCGTGAAACACTAAGAGGTATTGCAGGAGAGTTTATCAATGATCCTGAAAATGATATCATGGCGTTAAAGACAAAGCTTTCTGACGGAGGAATACTTGTTGACAATTTTACTCCCGACTTAAAATGGTCTGATTTAAAGCTTAATTCTGACGGCATGGTGCCTGTCATAGTGCAGGATTACCGCAATGAGCAGGTGCTCATGCTTGCCTATATGAATGAGGAGGCCTTCAATGTCACGATAAACAGCGGCCGCATGACCTACTGGAGCAGAAGCCGCAATGAGCTTTGGACCAAAGGACTTACATCAGGACATTTACAGTACGTAAAGTCTTTGACAGCGGACTGTGATTATGATACTATCCTTGCGAAGGTTTCGCAGGTGGGAGCTGCATGCCACACAGGTAACAGGACCTGCTTTTTCAATAATATCGTGAAAAAGGAGTATGTGGAGAAGAATCCACTTACAGTGCTTGAATCAGTCTATGCGGTGATAGTTGACCGTATGAAGAATCCAAAGGAGGACTCGTACACCAATGCTGTCATGGAAAAGGGCATAGATGAGATATTAAAAAAGCTCGGACACGAGTGCACTGAGATTATTCTGGCAGCCAAAAATCCGGACAGTGATGATTTGAAGTTTGAGATATCGGACTTTATGTACCACTGCATGATTCTTATGGCTCAAAAAAATATCACATGGGCAGAGATAGCAGGGGAGCTGGCACAGCGATAGCCTTAAAACACAATAATTATTTAGAGGAAATTATATGAGAAAACTAGCTTTAAGTGATGAGATACTTATGAAGGTAGACAAACCGGCTAGATATATCGGGAATGAGTTCAACTCAGTAATGAAAGACACATCGCAGGTAAATATACGTTTTGCGATGTGTTTTCCTGATGTTTATGAGATTGGTATGTCACATCTGGGAATCCAGATATTATATGATATGTTCAACCGCATGGATGACGTGTGGTGCGAGAGAGTTTATTCTCCGTGGCCTGATCTGCATGAAATCATGAAGCAGGAGAATATACCGCTTTTCGGACTTGAGTCTCAGGAGCCTATAAAGAACTTTGATTTTGTAGCCATGACGCTGCAGTACGAGATGTGCTACACAAATATTTTGCAGATACTTGACCTCGCACAGATACCGCTTCGTTCAAGGGACAGAGAGGATGGCTGTCCTATTGTGATTGCAGGCGGTCCTTGTACCTACAATCCGGAGCCGATTGCAGATTTTTTTGATATATTTTATATCGGAGAGGGAGAGACACAGTATGGCAATCTCTTTGAGCTTTATAAGAAGGCAAAGGCTGATGGTCTTTCAAGGGAAGAGTTTTTACATGAGGCTGCAAAGATTGAGGGTCTTTATGTACCTGCTTTGTATGAGGTGGAGTACAATGAGGATGGAACAATTTGCTGTATGAAGCCTAAGTATGATGATATTCCTGTAAAGATAAAAAAACAGGTGCAGGTAGATTTGACGAACTCAACTTACCCGGAGGCACCGGTTGTGCCTTTTATCAAGGCTACGCAGGATAGAATGGTGCTTGAAATACAGCGTGGATGTATAAGAGGCTGTCGTTTCTGTCAGGCCGGTATGATTTACCGCCCAAACCGTGAGAAAAAGGTTGACCACCTAAAGGACGTTGCAGCGGCACTTATCAAAAATACAGGACACGAGGAGATTTCTTTAAGCTCCTTAAGCTCATCCGACTACAAGGAGCTTGATGAGCTTATCACGTTTTTGCTTGATATCTGCAAGGAAAAGAAGATAAATATCTCCCTGCCTTCACTCAGAATTGATGCGTTTTCACTCGATATCATGCAGAAGGTGCAGGATGTGAAAAAAAGCAGTCTGACCTTTGCACCTGAGGCCGGTACACAGCGCCTTAGAAATGTCATTAATAAGGGCCTTACCGTGGATGATATCATGAACGGCTCAAAACAGGCATTTGAGGGCGGCTGGAACAAGGTGAAGTTTTATTTCATGCTCGGTCTGCCTACGGAGACAGAGGAAGATATGAGGGGCATTCCTGAGCTTGCAAACGATGTTGCGGCATTGTACTATGATACCGTTCCAAAGGAAAAGAGAGCCGGAAAATGCCAGATTACGATAAGTACATCATTTTTCGTGCCAAAGCCTTTTACACCATTCCAGTGGGCGAGAATGTATGAGCCTTCTGAGTACCTGGGCAGGGCCAAAATAGTAAATGACCATGTAAAGGAGCAGCTCAACAGAAAGAGCATCAGATACAACTGGCATGAGGCATATGTCACTGTGATAGAGGGCATACTTGCAAGAGGCGACAGAAGGCTTTGCGATGCGATAGTAAAGGTATACGAAAAGGGCGGATATTATGATGCCTGGACAGAGTATTTTGACTATGACAGATGGATTGATTCGATAAAGGAATGCGGACTGGATCCGGATTTCTACACGATGAGAGAAAGGTCTTTAGATGAAATATTCCCATGGGATTTTATCGATATAGGTGTGACAAAGCAGTTTATGATAAGAGAGTGGGAGACAGCCCATAAGGAGACAGTCACTCCTAACTGCCGCATGAGGTGCTCTGCCTGCGGTGCAAAGAGCTATGGAGGAGGTGTCTGCTATGAAAATTAGAGTGAAGTTTAAAAAATGGGGCTGCATGAAGTTTATAGGACATCTCGATATGATGAGATACTTCCAGAAGGCGGTCAGAAGGGCAGATATTGATATCCGCTACTCAGAGGGGTATTCTGCTCACCAGATTATGTCGTTTGCGGCACCGCTTGGTGTGGGCATCACAAGTGATGGTGAGTACTTTGACATAGATGTAAATACAACAGAATCTACAGAAAAAAGCATTGCGGCTTTAAATGCCCAGATGGTGGACGGAGTAGAGGTGACAGGCTATGTGCTTCTGCCGGATGATGCCAAGAAGGCTATGTCGCTTGTTGCGGCTGCAGACTATGTGCTTAGCTTCAAGGAGGGCTATGAGAGCCCATACACCATAGAGGAGTGGAAGGAAGCGATAGATAAGCACTTTTTTGACGAGCCATCCTTTGTTGTGATGAAAAAGACTAAAAAGAGTGAGAGAGAGGTAGATATAAAGCCTCTTGTATACAAGCTTACAGTCATGGAAAATAACAAAAAGCCTGAGTTTTTCATGCAGGTATCAACAGGAAGCATTGACAATATAAAGCCTGAGTTTGTGCTTCAAGCCATATACGAAAAGTGTGGCCTTGATTACAATCCGCTTGCCATACAAATCCACAGGCAGGAAGTGTATGCAAGAAAAGACGATGGAACACTCATTTGTCTGCTTGACATGGGAGAAGAAATCTCATAATGAACAGAATTATTCTGACTAAAACAGTAAAAAATAATAATACATACACAGTGTATGCACTGATGGATGAAAACGGAAATTATAAGGATTTCCAGCTCCTTCCCGAGAAGGATACGATAATAAACAATATATACGCGGCAAGGGTAAATAAGATACTGCCGGGCATAAATGCGGCATTTGTGACCATTGCGCAGAATAAAAGCTGTTATCTGTCGCTAAATGATGCAAAAAATCCTGTATACACAAACAAAAAATCAAAAAAAGAAGGATTGTGTGAGGGCGATGAGATACTTGTGCAGGTCATAAAGGATGCGCTAAAGACAAAGGATTCTGTGGTCACAACAAAGCTTTCTATATTCGGAAGCAATGTGATTCTCACCAATTTTGATACACAGATAGGTGTTTCATCGAAGCTGGATAAGGAAAGGGCGGCTCTTTTACGTAAGGCTGTGCTTTTAAGTTGTGCAGACCACGAAAAAGAGGGCTATGGCATCATAGTCAGAACCAATGCCAAAAATGTGGAGGATAAAGCTGTTTCGCAAGATGCGTATTCTGTAGCACAGAAATACAATCAGATAATAAAAAAGGCACCGCATCAGGCACTCTATTCATGCGTATATCATGGGATGAGCGATTATCTGCTTTTAATGAAGACAATTGATTTTGCCACGGTGGAGTGGATAAAGACTGACTGTGATGACATATATGACAGTCTTCTTACAGAGTACGGCATATATGATCATGCTCCTGAAAAGATAATGAGATATGACGATTCAGCTATCAGCCTGTCAACGCTCTATGGCATAAGAGGGCTGATTGATAATCTGACCTCGCGCAGGGTATGGCTGGACTGCGGTGGCAACATCATAATAGAACAGCTTGAGACACTTACCTTTATAGATGTAAACAGTGCAAAGAATATATCGTCGGGGAGCAATAGTATATTAAAGACCAATATGGAGGCCGCAAAGGAGATAGCCAGGCAGCTTCGGCTCAGAAATATCTCCGGCATGATAATAATTGATTTTATCAATATGAAGTCTGAGGCATCAAAGGATACGCTTATTGAAGAGCTCAAACGGTATATAAAGGACGATAATACAGTCTGTACCTTTGTGGATATCACGAAGCTTGGACTGGTGGAGCTGACCAGAAAAAAGGTCCACAAATCTCTTAAACAAATTTTAGAAAAAACACTTGACGAATAGATAGCTCTATGCTAATATACTGGAGTATGCCGCACAGTGAGGTATAAGTTTGCGACCTTCGCAACACCGTAACTGGCGAGTAATGATAAATAGGAGGTGCCATATGTACGCAATTATAGCAACAGGTGGTAAGCAGTACAAAGTATCTGAAGGCGATATCATTACCATTGAAAAGCTTGGCGTTGAAGCTGGTGAGAAGGTTACTTTTGATCAGGTTTTAGTTGTAGGCGGAGATGATCTCAAGGTTGGAGATCCAACAGTTGCAGGTGCAACAGTTGAGGCTTCTGTAGTTAAAGAAGGCAGAGCTAAAAAGGTTATCGTTTACAAGTACAAGAGAAAAACCGGATATCACAAAAAGAACGGACACAGACAGGCTTTCACACAGGTTAAGATTGAAAAAATTAACGGATAATGATAGCTATAACCGTTTATCAGAATTCAAAAGGACATAAGATAGGCTTTAAGTCAAAGGGACATGCAGGTTTTGCAGATTCCGGTTATGATATAATCTGTGCCGGGGTTTCAGCGCTGGTGATTAACTTCATCAATTCCGCTGAAGAGCTGTGTCATGCTGAGTACAGTCTTGATACAGACGAAGAGACAGGTATGATTGACTACAGACTTGACAAGCCGGCGACAGGTGATGTTGCACTGCTTATGGATTCCATGATTCTGGGACTAAAAGGAATACAAAGAGACTATGGGAATGAGTACATCATTCTAGACTTCAAGGAGGTGTAAGACATGTTGAATATGAACCTTCAGTTTTTTGCTCATAAAAAGGGAGTTGGTTCTACAAAGAACGGACGTGACTCTGAGTCTAAGAGATTAGGCGCTAAGAGAGCAGACGGACAATTCGTAAAAGCTGGTAATATTCTTTACAGACAGCGTGGTACAAAGATTCACCCTGGTACAAACGTTGGTATCGGTGGAGATGATACATTATATGCTAAGGTTGATGGCGTATTAAGATTTGAGAGAGTTGGAAGAGATAAGAAACAGGCTTCCGTATATCCAGTAGTGAACGAATAAGATTTAAACCCCGACTTTTATTAGCCGGGGTTTTTATGTTGTAAATTAGCAGGAATATTGATTTATTTATTATTACTGTGTCTTATACAGATATAGCATAGTAATGATTTGTCATAAAGTATACTGAGTGTTTTATGCAGACATTCAGCATGAGGTGGAAAATTATGTTTGCAGATCGTGCAAAAATTATCATAAAATCAGGAAAAGGCGGAGATGGTCATGTATCATTCCGCCGTGAAAAATACGTGCCGAACGGTGGTCCGGACGGCGGTGACGGTGGAAAGGGCGGAGACGTTATATTTCTCGTGGATAAGGGAATCAACACCCTGACAGATTATCGTCACAGAAGAAAGTTTGCAGCAGAGCCCGGACAGGAGGGCGGCAAAAAGAACTGCCACGGAAAGAATGGTGAGGATCTTATACTTAAGGTGCCGGAGGGTACACTCATAAAGGATGCAGCAAGCGGAAAGGTCATAGCAGATATGTCCGGTGACAATACAAGGCAGGTGATCCTGCGCGGAGGAAAGGGCGGGCAGGGTAACCAGCACTATGCCACATCCACCATGCAGGCTCCTAAATATGCACAGCCGGGACAGGATGCAATAGAAATTGAGGTACAGCTTGAGCTAAAGGTGATAGCGGATGTAGGGCTTGTAGGCTTTCCAAACGTAGGAAAATCAACACTTCTGTCACGAGTTACCAATGCACAGCCAAAGATTGCCAACTATCATTTCACCACATTACAGCCAAATCTTGGTGTGGTTGATATGGATGAGGGCTTTGGTTTCGTAATCGCTGATATCCCTGGGCTTATCGAGGGAGCATCAGAGGGCATCGGACTCGGTCATGAGTTTTTGCGTCATATAGAGCGTACCAAGGTGATGATACACATGGTTGATGCCGCCGGTACTGAAGGCCGTGATCCGGTTGCTGACATCAAGGCGATAAACAAGGAGCTTGAAGCATACAATCCACAGCTTCTCAAAAAGCCACAGGTCATTGCAGCCAACAAAATAGATGCCATAGCAGGAGACGAGAATGAGGTAATTTCGGCCTTAAGAGACGAATTCGAGCCACAGGGCATAAAGGTATTCCCGATATCCGCAGTAAGCGGTAAGGGCCTCAAGGAGCTTTTGTACGAGGTGAAGAACCTGCTTGCAAATTGTCCTAAAGAGGTTACTGTATATGAGCCGGAGATTGATCCTGCACTTTCATTCTTTAAGGATGAGCCGTACGCGGTTGAGGTGGCAGCCGATGGTGCATATGAGATATCAGGTCCAAAGATTGAGAAAATGCTCGGATATACAAATATGGACTCAGAGAAGGGCTTTGCCTTTTTCCAGAGATTCTTGCGTGAGCAGGGTATCATCAAGGAGCTTGAAAATATGGGCATCGAGGATGGAGATACTGTCCGCATGTATGATTTCGAGTTTGATTATTACAAGTAAGGAGAAAGAGTATATATGAATTTATCAAGTAAACAGCGTGCATATTTAAGCAGCCTTGCAAGCACAATTAACCCTATTTTCAATATTGGAAAGGCATCGCTTACTCCGGAAATCATCGAGGCTCTTGATGCAGCACTTGAAAAGAGGGAGCTGATCAAGGTTGCAGTTCTTAAAAACTGCATCGATGATCCAAGAGAGATTGCAAGTGTAATCGGTGAGAGAACACACTCAGCAGTGGTTAAGGTAATAGGCAAAAAAATGATTTTTTACCGTCCGGCAAAGAAAAATCCAAAGATTAAGCTTCCGGAATAAGCCATGAAAACAGGGATTTTTGGTGGGGCATTTGACCCGATACACAAAGGTCATATATACATGGCGCAAAAGGCAATGGAGGAGTATTCTCTCGACAGGCTTATTCTTGTCCCGTCAGGTCACTCGCCGAACAAGACCGAGAATGCAATGACAGCCTTTAGCCACCGGTACAATATGTGTAAGCTGGCAGCAAGAGCAGTGCCGGGTATTTCGGTGTCTGATATTGAGATAAAGGACAAGTCTACCAGCTATACGTATGTGACACTCCAAAAGCTAAAGGCACTTTATCCGCAGGATGAACTGTATTTTATCATGGGTGGAGATTCGTTAGACTATTTTGAAACATGGATGAGACCTGATGTCATAGCCCAAACAGCAATTATTCTTGTTATGGTGAGAGAAAATTTTCCAAAGCTGCAGATGGAGGAAAAGATTGCTCATATCAAAAATCTGTTTCCTGCAGATATAAGACTTTTAAAGTGTGACAGGATGGATGTGTCGTCTACGCAGGTCAGAAAACTGCTGCGTGCCAAGTCGCAGGCAGACGGGTATAGGAGTCCTAAAGGAGCGGAAATGTTTCTGGATGCTGCAGTTATGTCATATATACAGGCTAATAATTTATACAGGTGATAAAGTATGGAAGTAAAAGAAATAAAGAAAAAGCTAAAGAAGAGCCTTGATAAACAAAGGTATCAGCATACACTCGGAGTGATGTATACTGCCGGCTGTCTTGCCATGGCAAATGGCTATTCAATAGAAAAGGCAATGCTTGCAGGCCTGCTTCATGACTGTGCCAAGTGTCTTTCGACTGAAAAGAAAATCGAACTCTGTGTAAAGAAAAATATAGACATAACAGAGGTAGAGATAGCAAACCCGGGGCTGTTACATGCAAAGGCAGGCATGGTGCTGGCTGAGGAAGAGTATGGCATTAAGGATGCGCAGATACTGCACGCCATAAGAGTGCATACTACAGGAGAAGCAGACATGGGGCTCCTTGACAAAATACTCTTTGTGGCAGATTATATTGAGCCAAACAGATGTGAAGCACCGAGGCTTGAAGAGATAAGAAAGCTTGCTTTTTCAGACCTTGATAGGACTGTTGCAGAGATATTGTATGATACAATCAATTTTCTTAATACAAAGAGTGGGGCAATAGATCCGACTACCCAGATTACTTACAATTATTATGCTAAATACAGAGACAACAGGGAGGAATAACTGCTATGCAGACAATCGATTTAGTTAAAAAGATAGTGGAAGCACTTGAAGACAAAAAGGCGGAGGATATCACAGTTCTCGACATAGGAGATGTTTCTTCTATAGCAGATTACTTTATCATTGCAAACGGAAACAATGCAAATCAGCTCACAGCCATGGAGGATGCTGTGGATGAGGCTATGTATACAAACGGAGTGCATCAGAAGCAGGTAGAGGGAACAGGCAACTCTACATGGATTCTCATGGACTATCAGGATATTATCGTGCATCTGTTCTCTAAAGAAGACAGACAGTTCTATGATCTCGACAGAATATGGAGAGATGGAAAAGTGGTGGATGTACATTCACTGTAGTATTTATTCTATGATTAAGGAATTATAAATCGAAACCGGTAATTTAAAATATCGCACCCATATGCTGAGCTGTTTAGCTTAGCATATGGGTGCGATATTTTTGCAATAAATATTAGAAGAAACGAAATACTCCAAACACTTTGCCGAGTATTTCACATTCAGGAACTATGATTGGATCCATTGTGTCATTCTCCGGCTGGAGGCGAATGTGACCATTCTCTTTATAGTAGGTCTTTACGGTAGCGGAATCATCTATAAGTGCTACAACCATGTCTCCGTTTGAAGCATCACTCTGCTGCTCGACGAGGATATTATCACCGTCAAAGATACCGGCATTGATCATGCTCTCGCCCTTGACTTTAAGCATAAATGACTGCTTATTTGGCATATATTCAGCAGGAACGGGAAAATAGGTTTCGATATTTTCCACTGCGAGTATCGGCTCACCTGCGGCTACACGACCGACCAGAGGGACATTAACCATCTCGCGGCGCTGTAAACCAAAGCTGTCATCTATAATTTCTATAGCCCTGTTTTTGGCAGGATCTCTTCTTATGTAGCCCTTTCGCTCAAGTGTCTCGAGATGAGCATGGACGCTGGATGTGGACTTTAAATGTACACCTTCGCAGATATCACGCACTGATGGCGGATAGCCCCTGTTTAAAATCTCACTCTTGATAAACTCCAGTATCTCTTTCTGCTTGTCTGAAATCTTTTCTAATGCCATAGGTAAATCCTCCATGTGAATATTTAAATAATATAATGATATGAGGGTCAAAAGGTATTTTGCCTCTTCGTTCATAATTATAATAAAAAAATTGTATTTTAAAAAATTATATCATAAAACTAAAATAAACGCAAACATATATTCCGAAATTTTGTTCGTTTTTCTATTGACAAACGATTGTTCGGGATGTATTATGTAATCACAATAACAACAAACACATGTTCGAAAATACAAGAGGTGGTTTTATGAGAGAAAATACTTTATCAGGTAGAAGAAAAATGTTTGGATTGACTGCTGTTGCATTTATAGCAGTTGTCATTATATTGTGTGGCACTATTCATATTTTTGCCAGTTCTGGTGACAGCAGGCTTTATAACAAGTATTATACCAGCGTCAGGGTTGAGGAGGGCGACACTGTCTGGAGCATTGCCGATAGATATATTGCCGATAGTCAGGTGAGCAAAAGAGATTATGTAGATGAAATTTGCAGGCTCAATAGTCTTACAGATGGCAATGTCCGCAGTGGCGATTATATAGTTGTTTCATATTATTCTCAGGATATAAAGTAACGTTTTCTTGCTAAAATTTCCTGTTTCTTATATAATATAGATTAATTGCAGAGGATTTGGGTTATAGTATCTATAGCTTATCCGTTTTTGAAACAGGAGATTGGATATTTATGTTAAAACTATTTTTTGTTATATTTGCAAATTTTCACAGAGCGCCGTATATTGTTCCCAAAATGAGATACATGGCTGATCATCAGCAGAAATATTCAGAAGCGGAGAGATACGATATGATGCGGCACTGTATAGATTTAATGAATAAATCGGGAAAAATTACAACAGAAGCATATGGTCTTGAGAATCTTCCTGAAACAGGTGGCTATATCATGTATCCCAACCATCAGGGAAAGTATGATTTACTGGGGATTATTACTACACATGACAAGGTACTGTCGTTTGTTATGGATAAGCAGAAGTCGCATACAATGCTTGTCAGGGAATTTGTGGATCTGGTTCAGGCAAAGCGTTTAGAGAAAGATAATCCAAGGCAGGGGCTTACTATAATCAATGAGGTAGCTAAGGATGTGAAAAACGGCAAGAGATATGTCTTGTTTCCGGAGGGTGGCTATAAGTTCAATAATAAGAATAAAGTGCAGGATTTTAAAGCAGGAAGCTTTAAGATCGCATTGAAATCACATGTTCCTATTATTCCGATAGCTCTTATAGATTCGTATAAGGTGTTCAACAGCTTTCATTTCGGCCCTGTTACAACGCAGGTTCACTATTTAAAGCCTATTGAGTATGATGAGTACAAGGACATGAAGACGAAGGATATAGCTACACTGGTCAAGGAGCGTATAGAGGAGAAAATCAAAGAAATACTTGGTTAGAGTCAACTTTGATTATTATATAGTATTATTATGAAAGACAAAGCTTATTACGAAGACATCAATATAAAAAATGAATTAAAGCTCAGAGATATGATACAGAAGCTTCCGAAGTTCTGTATGGATTTTTTTATCGGAATAGATGCGGATAAGTCCTCAAGAACCAAGATAGCGTATGCATATGATCTACAGACCTTTTTCGAGTACATGAAGAGTGCCAATCCATCGCTTAAGAAATATGATATAAGGGACTACCCTATATCTCTGTTAGATCAGATCAGTCCTTCAGATATTGAGGAATATCTGTTTTATCTAAAGTATTATGAGAAGGATGGCGTCGTACACACCAATGACGAGAGAGGCATTAAGCGAAAGCTTGCATCACTGCGCACTTTTTATAATTTTTATTTCAGGAAAGAGTTTATAGATACCAATCCTGCGAGCAAGGTAACCCTTCCCAAAATACATGAGAAGAATATCATCCGTCTTGATACTGATGAGGTCGCACAGCTTCTCGATGAGGTTGAGTCAGGAGACAGTCTGTCCAAGAACCAGCAGCGTTTCCATGAGAAAACAAAGGTTCGTGACCTTGCACTTATGACACTGCTTCTTGGAACAGGTATCCGTGTATCTGAGTGCGTGGGGCTGGATATGGATGATGTAGATTTCAAAAACAACGGAATCAAGGTGCACCGAAAGGGTGGTGCTGATGTGATTGTTTATTTTGGTGATGAGGTACGTGATGCACTTCTTTCGTACTGGGAGGAGAGAAGCATAATTACACCTGCCGAGGGGCATGCTAATGCGCTTTTTCTCTCTTTACAGAGGAAGCGTATATCTGTACGCTCTGTTGAGAATCTGGTAAAAAAGTATTCGAGACTCGTAACAACCGTTAAGAATATTACTCCTCATAAGCTTCGTAGTACATATGGCACCACACTTTATCAGGAAACAGGTGATATCTATCTTGTGGCGGATGTTCTAGGGCACAAGGATGTAAATACCACACGTAAGCATTATGCAGCCCAGGAGGACGGCAGGCGTCGTGCGGCAGCCAGGGTAGTACATCTGAGGGAGGATTGATTATATGTCTGATAATATAATCACAATTATAGATTTTATGGACCCCAATCTGGATGTGTATGCCAGATTGACGGAGAATCAGCTTTTAAACAGAGCTAATCCAAAAGAGGGGATGTTTATAGCTGAAAGTCCAAAGGTGATAGAGAGGGCACTTGATGCGGGATGTGAACCGGTTTCTCTTCTGATGGAGACAAAGCATGTAAATGGCGAGGCAAGAGGCATTATCGAAAGATGTCAGAATATACCTGTATATACTGCGTCATTTGATTTGCTCACAAAGCTGACTGGCTTTGCTTTGACCAGAGGCACACTCTGTGCTATGTACAGGCCGAAGCCAAGGTCCGTCGAAGAGGTGTGCAGGGACGCAAGAAGAGTTGCGGTGCTTGAGGATGTGGTAAATCCAACCAATGTCGGAGCTATATTCAGGTCAGCGGCAGCACTGCATATGGATGCGGTGCTGCTCACTCCTGCTTGCAGCAATCCTTTGTACAGGCGTGCAATCAGGGTTAGTATGGGAACTGTGTTTCAGGTGCCATGGGCATATTTTCCCAAGTACAATGTCGGCAGTGACAACACTTTTTCAGATGCTTCATTGCATGATAAGTGTGATAGCCGTGACCAAAATTGCAGCGACAGAAATAGCAGTGTTTATAAATACAATATTGATGTGCTTCATAAGCTTGGATTTAAGACCTGTGCTATGGCGCTGACTGATGATTCCGTGAGTATAGATGACCCTGTGCTTCACTCAGAGGAAAGACTTGCAATAGTGCTTGGTACTGAGGGAGATGGTCTTCATGAGCAGACTATAGACTCCTGTGACTACACTGTAAAGATACCAATGTCACATGGCGTCGATTCTCTAAATGTGGCTGCTGCCAGTGCAGTGGCATTTTGGGAGCTGGCTAAATAGGCTGATGAGAGTGCTTTATATTGTAAATTTTGACATTTTCGTCAGCACTGTTTCTAACTTCAGTTCCTTCGCATACGCATCCGAGTGGTAAATCCGCATAGTTTGTGCTATCGCAGAAGGCACTTTGGCGGCTGCAGTCAGTTTTATCATCTGATATGCCGCAGATGTTGGATTTATTGGTATGATACTGTTTAAAGTTTTGCCGGCTGTAGATATTCTGGTCGGTATTATGTGTATTGGCATTATATATCCCTGTATTATTCATGAGTATTCCTCCTGATTGATGCTTGTTTATTTGCTTTTTGTTTATTTGATGTTTTAATTAAATTTTTATTTGCAGCTATCCTGAATATGCTGAATAGTTACTATTATTTTTCATCCTAAGTATGAGTTTAGCATGTGCTGTGAGTAATTATTTTATGTATCTTATTTTTAATTGCGATTTCGGTTAGAGGCTTTTTTAATTAAAATTGTGGCAATCATAAATATAATTTACACCTTTGTACATAATAATGCTGACAGGAGGTGTCTATTAAATGATTCTAACAGAAAAAGAAACAAACGCTATTGAAGATTTAAAAACACAGGAACAGGCATGCATAGAGAAGTATACCAAATACAGCAATCAGGCAAAGGATCCGGTGCTTAAGGAGCTTTTTGAAGAAATAGCAAGGGATGAGCAAAAGCATTTTGACTCTTTGGATCAGGTGATTAAAGGAAAGGTTCCGTCAGTTGACTGCAATGATTCTAAGGGGAAGAATTATAACCCTGCTGCAACATACGATTCGCTTGGCAATTCTGAGGACAAGAAAGCTGACTGTTATCTGGCTACAGACTGTATAGGAACAGAAAAGCTAGTATCCGGCGAGTACAATTCCGATGTATTTGTATTTGGAAATTCGGATATCAGAAAGCTATTGGCAGATATACAGATAGAAGAGCAGAATCATGCTGAGATGCTATGGAAGTACAAAACTGCAAATGGTATGGCATAGATAAAATATAAAACCATAGAATTTAGTACAAAGTGTAAAACAGGACTGCCTGAATATCGGCAGTCCTGTTTTATAGGTTTAGTTGCCTGTTGGAATAAAAGGTCTGATTGCACCTGCAAGCTGAGAAACCGGCATACTCTGGAGCCATACACGGCCAGGTCCGGTGACAACGGTGTTGAATAATCCTTCACCGCCGAATACCGCATTTTTGATACCCGGAACAGTCTGAATTTCGAGCTGGCAGCTTCCTGTCATAGCGGCTAAGTACCCGGTATCAATCACAAGCTGCTGACCGGGTGCAAGCTCGTATTCCTTTATGTGGCCGTCAAATTCTAAAAATGCCAATCCGTTTCCTGACAGGCGCTGCATGATAAAGCCCTCACCGCCGAAGAAACCTGCTCCTATTCTTTTTTGTAAAAATACGGACAGCTCAACTCCTGAGGTTGAAGCAAGAAATGCTGATTTCTGGGCAATTATTTCCTGTCCCGGTGCAATCTGGAAGGGTCTGATGCATCCTGGAAAGCATGATGCAAATGCTATCATTCCCGGACCACCCATAGATGTGTAGCGATTTTGGAACATACTTTCACCTGAAAATGCACGGCCAAACATTTTGCCTATGCCTCCATTTGATGTAGTCTCCATCTTCATGTTTGGAGTCATCCATGACATGGCACCTTTTTCGGTAATCATAGTCTCGTTTGCCTCAAGGTTGCAGATCACAACCGGTAATGGCTCTCCCTCAATATTGTAGTTCATAAATATCCTCCTTTAGTTTAAAAAATGGTTTGTAGAAATTTTATATCTATAATTCTAACACAGTAATACGTCACTTGACAATATAATTCATAAATGTACACGAAAGCTTATAAATGAATACAAATTGCCTAATGAAATACACTTTAGGGATTGCGGTGTTCATATGATCTTGACTGAAACTATGTGGGAAAAGTCACAGACTGACTTGTTTATTTTATAAATATGGTTTAGAATAATATGGTTATTGTTGGATAAAAATGGTAGTAAAACTATATGTAATATAAAATTGTAACAAAATAATTATATCCAATTTATAACATGTAAATAACATATTTAAGGAGACAACATAATAATGAGATTTGTAATACAGCGTGTAAACCATGCAAAGTGCACTATAGATGGAAATATAACCGGCAGCATAGAAAAGGGACTGTGCGTTTTGATAGGCATAGCAGAGACAGACACTAAAGAGATTGCTGATAAAATGATCAAAAAGCTTATAAACATGAGAATTTTTGCCGACGAGAATGACAAGACAAATCTTTCGATAAATGATGTAGACGGAAAGCTATTGCTTATATCGCAGTTTACGCTTTATGCAAATTGTAAGAAAGGCAATCGTCCTTCATTTGTGGAGGCAGGAAGTCCTGATATGGCAAACGAGCTTTATGAATACTGCATCAGCGAGTGTGATAAGGCAGTTCCCGGAGTACAAAGAGGGGTGTTTGGAGCCGATATGAAGATAGAGCTTGAGAATGACGGGCCATTTACGATTGTACTGGATTCGGACAAGCTGTAAAAGATATAAGTATGAAAGGCATTTTTATGGAAAAATCATTAAAAAAAGATATTATAATAAACAGGCTTCCTGTAGTTATATATTTTATCCTGATTTTTGCTGCTTTAATGGTGATAATAAGTGCAGTAGCTCCGGTGAGTAATCATGAGCCAAAGACGACGGATACATATTCTGATTTTTCAACAGGATGGTTAAATTGCGAGGAGTCTGAGGCTTCACTAGACCATTTATCCGGCACTACAGTAATCCATCGTACTATAACGGCAGCTGATTGTAATAAAACATTGTTTTTCTTTGCAAAAACATCAAATATCAAGGTGTTCATAGATGGGGTCTGCCAATACAAGAACAAGCATTTCTGTTCACAGTTTTTTGGAAAGACACCCGGGGCTCTTTTTGTAAATGTACTTATCCCTGCAGAAAGTGATGGCAAGCTCCTGGAGATTGAAATTGAAAATCCATATAAAGATGACGACAGTGCAAAGCTTGATGAAATGTACATAGGAGATATCTCTGATATCATACAATTTCAACAACAAAAAAGATTCCATCCTTTCTGTCTCAGCTTTATTATTATGGTACTGGGTGTTGTAATGCTTTTACTATTTATTCCTCCTACAAGGCAAAAGATGGTAGGCATTGAGTTTGTGAATCTTGGTGTTACAGCATTTGTAGCAGGCTTATATCTTACAACAGACGGACGATATCTACAGCTTGTTTTTGGAGATGCCCATATATATCATGTGATAGCAGAAACAGCCATGAGGCTTGCTACTCCACTGTTTTTAATATTTTTAAGTCAGATGTATGACAGCTATAGTAAACGTATAAGCACGATACTATGCGTAATTGGCGAGATAGCATTTGTAGTCTGCTTTATCGATGAAATAACCGGAATCATGGATTATCATGAAACACTTTTTCTGGTACATGTTGTATTTGTAATTTCTATGCTCTTTATTCTTGTTTCGACGATAAAGGGCATTGTAAAGGCACCAAAAGAGAATATATATCACAATATAGGCTGTATTGTTTTTAGCTTTATGGCTATGACGGATGTCATAGTTCTATGGCGAGGCACTGGACGGGAAACAAGCTATTTTATCAGACTCGGCATATTGATATTCTTTTTTATGGAAATAGTCCAGATTATGAAAAAGTTCCTCGCCTCTTATCAGCGCAATATCAAAAATGAGTTGCTTAGCAGGCTTGCTTATCATGACGGATTAACTGATTTACTCAATCGTACCTCATATATGGAAAAGGTCAAGGAGCTTGAAGATGATGAAAACCCATACATGCTGATTGCGATTTATGATGTAAACAATCTGAAAAAGGTAAATGATACAATGGGACATCAGAAGGGTGATGAGATGATAAAACGCGTTGCAGATGTGATGAGTGCTTCTCTTGGAAAATACGGACAGTGTTACCGAGTCGGTGGTGATGAATTCGTATTTATCTCGACAAAACCGGATATCGAGACCGTATTCATGAATGCAAGTAAAAAAATGATGGATAATCTCGGATGTATCACTGATGGAAATAATATAGTGCCTATCACAGCTGCCATGGGATATGCTGTGAAAAACGATAACAGCACAAAGGATATTAATGAGATAATCCGTGAGGCTGATTCTAGGATGTATGAGAAAAAGCGCTCTATGAAGCATCGGAAGGCTTAGTGCATTTCACCCAATCATCGATATTGCCGTTTTGAATAGCAGAAAACAGTCTCTTCTTGACACCCGGATTTTCCATATTTAGCTGTCTGACAAGCTGCTTTACATATTCGCGCCGTGTGTGGCCGTCGTAAGGGCATGGATTCTTGCACACCGGCAGATTGTATTTATTCTTAAAGCCCTTCACATCAGACTCGCCGACATACATAAGCGGACGGATGATGGCAAGCCCACTGCCGTCCAGCTGTGTAACAGGCGCGAAAGAATAAAATTGTCCCTCATATAGCAGGGAAAGAAACATAGTCTCTATAATATCATCCATATGGTGTGCATATGCGATTTTGTTGCAGCCGACAGACAGCGCAAAATCATTCAAAGCTCCCTTTCTAAGCTTTGCACACCATGAGCAGGGACTAGCCTGATTCTTAGATTTCTCAAGAGATATTCTTCCAATATCAGTTTTCACCACATAAAACTCCACAGAGAGCTCATCGCACAGCGTCTTCACAGGTGTTAAATCAAAATCCTCATATCCCAGGTCAACCGCTATCGCTACTAACTCAAAAGGCACAGGATAGAAGCTTCTGATGCCGGAAAGCGCATAAAGCAGAGTGAGAGAATCCTTTCCACCTGAGACACCAATGGCGATTTTGTCATTTTCAGTTATCATATTGTAGTCGTCAAGGGCCTGACGAACCTTGCTGTATAATTTTTGTAATTTCATGGTAGGTATTATACTATAAATCTGTGAAAAAACAAAGTTTCGAACACAAATTAAGATTATAATGATACAAATTCTGAAAAGTGTAATATTATAGGAATAAGATATCAAATTTTTGTGGAGAAGATATTGGAGAGGAAGTTGATGAATAGAAGTCCGGGGGACAGATTCCCTCGGATTTGGCGTAATATAAAAAAATTGGGGGACATGAGAACTATAGAATAACTATTTGACATGGTGGACAGAAAAAATTATTATAAACATAAGAATAGTAGATTTGAAAGTTTAAGGGATGATTAGGCTATGGCAACAATAAAAGATGTGGCAAAGGCAGCGGGAGTTGGAACGGGAACAGTTTCTCGAGCCTTAAGTGGAAAAGGATATGTTGATTCTGAAAAGAAAAAGCAGATAATTAAAATTGCAGAGCAATTAGAGTATGATCCTTCAGCGTTATTAAAAAGAAAAAACAATAAAAAAGTTAAAAGTGGTTTAATAGGAGTAGTTCTTCCGAATAGTTCACAACCTTTTTCGGAAGTTTTTTGTGGCATGTAGAGAAAGCCTTGGAAATGCATGAGTATCGAACAGTAATTATTAATGTTGGAGGCTCGTCCAAAAAAATATCTGATGCGATTGACTTGGTAGATAAACATATGTTGGATGGATTGATCATAAATGCTGATGTAGATAAAAGTGATATAGAGCGATTACGATTGATTCCAGCAGTAAGCTTTGAGTGTGAAATGGGAGAAGGTATTCCGCTTGTAGCATCTGATCATATAAAAGGTGGCGAACTTGCAGCAAAACTGCTCTTTCGATGTGGATGTAAGAATGTAGCTATTTTAAGTATAAAGGCAACTGCACCTGTATATGCAAGGCGTCGTATTACAGAATGTCAGAGATTATTGAAAAAAAAAGGTGTAAAAGTAACGATTGTAGAGCATGAGGGTGGATCAGAAGAGTTTCATGTCATGGAAGAAAAGATAAATGAGTATTTGAATACTCACTCAGAAGTTGATGGCATTTTTACGGAGGATGTGGAGGCATATTTTTGCTTGGTGCAGGCGAAAAAACGAGGAATTTCCATTCCAAGAGATCTTAAGATTGTTGGATATGATGGGAATGAAATAACACGTTTAGTTAGCCCACAGGTAACTACTATTGCACAAAATACAAAAAAATTAGCAGAAACATGTGTAGATGTACTGAATAAAAGAATCAGCGGATTGGATACAGAAGACAGATATTTTGTTCCTGTTAAAATCCGAATGGGTGGAACGACATAATATCGTTCCATAAAATATTTGTATATAATTTATAATGCAGAACGTTAAAACAAGGCGTTCTGCTATTTTTTTGTGCAGAATTCATAAAAGACTTGAATATTGGCTTATTATAAAGTAGCATTTGAACAAGAAATAAGAAAACAAAAGTTGTGATGAAAAGGAGAACATAATGAATCAAATTTATACTTCCGATTTGCTTTCTTTTCAAAAAAGATTAGCACCTACGGTGGACAGTGATGTAGTGATTGACAGACCCAAGACAGAAATTTTGCCGGAGCCATATGTGATTACCCATGAGAGAAAAATTCGATTTAAACTATATTATCCGAATGCAATAAAAGTAGAAATGTGGGATTATTTAAAAGAATATAAGCTTGAAAAAAATGGAGATTATTGGTGCGGAGAATTTGATATGGGGGAAGGATTCATTGCAATATTTCTCAAAGTTGATGGCACAAGTATTCTATCAGAGTTTTTTCCGATAGGATATGGAGGAAACAAAGCGATAAACTATATAGACGTTCCTGAACAGGATCATCCAATTGAGCTATTAGGAGAAAATCATGGAAGTGTTCTTAGTGATTTTTTTGAAAGTAAAATAACCGGACAACTAGAGAGAATTATGATTTATCTTCCACCAGAATATATGCAAAATACAGAGAAGAAATATCCGGTTCTGTATTTGCAGCATGGACATGGCGAAAACGAAACATGCTGGGTAAGCCAGGGGAAAATGAATTTTATATATGATAATCTGGTACATCAAAGAAAAGCAGTTCCTGCTATTGTTGTGATGGCAAATGGAATGATATATAAGGAGAGTGGAGACAAAAGAGAATTAAAGTATCGTGATATGTCAGAATTTGTAAAGGAGGAATTAATTCCTTATGTAGAAAATAAATACCGAACCTACGGAGATAAAGAACACAGGGCAATGGCTGGATTGTCTATGGGAAGTTTACAGACTTCTATTACGGCATTTGAACATTCTGAACTGTTTTCATATGTGGGAGTATTCAGTGGATTTGTACAAGATATCCTTACACAGAATCAGAGTCATTTGACTGAAAAAAATAAAGAAAGCTTTCGAGAAAACAATAAGTTATTTTTTAGAGGGATTGGAGCTGAAGACAGATTTATTGATTTCTTTAAGTCAGACGATGAATTTCTTGAAAAGTCTAAAATAAAATGTGAGAGAAAAATATATAAAGGTGATCATGAATGGAAGGTATGGAGACGCTGCTTATATGATTTTGCTCAACTGATTTTTAGAGAAGATAATTAGTATAGTTATTGATAAGTGAGGAATGAGGAAAAGATGACAGGAGTGCAAATAGTAGGAATAGCAGTGATCAGTTTAGTGGTTATATTCTTAGTGGCAGAATACTTTATGGCCAATTTTATGGCAACATATATTTTGACACCGCCTTCTAAATTATGTCCAACGCCGGAACAGATCAGACACCGGATTTCCCAGACTGGAAGGGTGACTTTGAAAATAGTGTACAAAAAGAAAAGGAAGCTTATATTCGGGAACATCGGCTTACGGTTTGGAGAGACCATGATCATATGCATACGCATCAGCCAGATTCCATTTTTGCAGGCGTAATAAAGTATCTGGGATGGGAGTCATATTTTAACACAGAAATTAGTGGAATGATGCCGTTTTTTTATGTTTTTGATATTCCGGAATGTACCGTGTCTGAACTTGGAGAAGAATTAAAAGAAAAAATAGGCATGAATGGAGTACGTATTGTTGGAAATCCGGAAGATAAGATGAAAAGAGTAGCGATTGTGGCACATTTGTATCCTAATAGTGCCATGGTAGACGAAATAAAAGAAGATGGATATTACCATAGTTATGACATGGAAATTATGAAATATATGGAAACAGAGAATATTGATGCTATCATTCCGGGAGAAATCATTGAATGGACAATTTTTTCTTATATCAGGGACGCTGCGTATATGGGAAAACACAAAGCATGTTTCAATATCGGGCATTTTAACATGGAAGAATTAGGAATGAAGTATGCGGCAGATTGGATCGGTGAATTACTGAACAATGAGATTCCGGTAAATTATATACCGACAGAAGATGGTTGGACATTTCTATAGAAGAGGTGATTAGAATTACACTCATCGTATTCCAAAATATAATGATGCAGAACGTCTGCATGTGTTCAGGGAAAGTGCCTTGAAAGGTATGATTGCTGCTGGAACTTATACAAAGGAAAGAGTTGAGTGTATTCATAACCTTCAGGTTAAGGAAGATGATGCAAATCCAAAATACAGTAAAGAGATTGTAAAGAAATATACAAAATGTGTAGTCGTCGTAATTATGCATTTTCAGAAGAACGGAAATAAAGAATTTCTCAAGATGTGAAAAGAGATTATATTATTTATAAATGGGAAGGAGTGTATGTTCTGATTTCAATGTAAAGCGATAAGGGGAAACCTTATCGCTTTATTAAAAGAAGAATGTGGGATTGATAATCATTTAATTTTACATAATTAGATGTCAGTAGAAAGTTTTTTAATTTTTCTTATAGCAATACGATAAGAAATGTAAAAAAATAACAATACTCCAAGGAAATAAACAGTTAGAAATATTAAGGAGACAATAATTCTTTGATTAATCTGTTCAAGATAGAAAACAGTATCAATTTGGAAACTCTCAACAAAAACGATAATAGTATTTAAACTAGAATAGCATAGTGCAAATAGCCAACACCAGAGTGGAAAATGTTGGGTTCCATTAAAAAGAACTCCTTTTATTGACATCCAAATGATTAATACATCAGGCGCTAATGGAATAACCCAACCGTTTAAGCTTGTTTTAAAAAAATAATCTAGTAGATAAGTAAGTTCATTTGCTATAATTATACCCCAAAAAAGTTTAACATAAATTGTGTGCCGAATATTTGTGATCCTTTCATCACAGTGAATGGTGGTTTTCATAAGTTGTCCTCCTCCCAAAATAAATCGTTTAATGTTTTGTTAAGTACTTTACATATCCGAATACAAAGCTGAAGACTGGGATTAAACTTTCCGCCTTCTAGTAAGTTGATAGTAGGGCGTGTAACATTAACTTTGGCAGCCAGTTCTTCTTGAGAAAGATTCATCTCAACGCGTGCTAATTTAAGACGCATATTTTTCATTTATACAACCTCCTCCTTTCTATATGCATTATATGATATATCGAACTAAATGTAAAGTATATATTACAAAAAATAATAAATATATAACGTTATGTGAAAAAGATTATTATGTTTGGGTAAATAGTAAGCTGAGAATCCCATTTGTAACACAAGACTCCCTCTTTGTAAATGAAAGTCCTGTTTTGTAACCGAGATTCCCGGTTTGTAAATGAAAGTCCCGGTTTGTAAGCAAGATTCCCGAATTTTCATTTCCATTACGATATGATATAATACGTTCAGCAATAAATTGAGGTTGGTTTTATTAAAAATTAAACTAGACGAATCTGATTCATTAAAGTAATATATAAGAATATGAAGTCAAGTTTTCACAGTTCCCAGATTATCGGCACATTGTGTCGACAATCTGGAAGCAGTATATTTTTTATTATTTTATGAGACTGCAAAATAAAAGATTTTCCATCTCAGAAAGTGCCAAAGTATGGACAAAGGAACTTAGATGGCAAAGCTAAAAGACTTATTGTAAATATCATTTGAATTAATGGGAGGACAAAATCATGAGCAAAGTATTAGAAGAAATGAAAACCAGAAGAAGCATTCGTAAATTCAAACCGGACATGATTCCGCAGGATATTCTTGACCGGATAATCGAGGCCGGAACCTATGCGGCAAACGGCAGAGGCGCACAGAACACCATCATTATTCAGGTGACAAATAAGGAAATAAGGGATGAAATTGCCAAGAGAAATGCTGACATAATGGGAAGTAATACTGATCCATTTTACGGTGCGCCGGTTATTCTTATCGTTCTTGGAAAGAAGGACTGGCCTACACATGTCTATGATGGCAGTCTTGTGATGGGAAACCTGATGCTTGCAGCTCATGATCTTGGTATTGGAAGCTGCTGGATTCACCGTGCGAAGGAAGAGTTTGAGTCTGACTGGGGCAGGGAGCTTCTCAAATCACTCGGTATTGAGGATGAGTATGAGGGAATCGGACATTGTGCCCTTGGATATGTTGATGGAGATTATCCTGACGTGATTCCAAGAAAAGAGAATCGCGTATTTTACATATAGGAGATAATCAACATGAATTTCTTATTTGTAGCACTGGGCGGAGCCGTAGGTGCAATGGCCCGATATGCCATCAGCCTTATACCTTTAAAAACTGAATTTCCTTTTTTGACTTTAATCACCAATGTAATCGGTGCAATTCTGATTGGGTTTATTGTCGGAATCACAAGTGGCAGGGATGGAGTATCCAAAAATATGGTTTTGTTTTGGAAGACCGGCGTATGCGGTGGCTTTACCACGTTTTCTACATTTTCACTGGAAGCCTATAATCTGTTTGAACATAATCACTGCCTGCTTGGATGCGGATATGTGGTGTTGAGCTGTTTAGGATGTATACTCGGTGTAATGTGTGGTGAGAAACTTGCTGCAATAATCAAGTGATGAGTATCGTGCGGTTTTGCGAACGTGAGTGGTGTGATTCTGAATAGACAATACAAATCGATGGGAGGTATACATGAGTATTTTAAACGTAGAGCACCTAAGCCATGGTTTTGGCGACCGTGCTATTTTTGAGGATGTTTCCTTCAGACTGTTGCAGGGCGAGCACATAGGGCTTGTCGGTGCAAACGGTGAGGGAAAATCGACTTTTATGAATATTATCACAGGCAGGCTTATGCCTGATGAGGGCAAAATAGAGTGGGCCAAGAAGGTGCGTGTGGGTTATCTCGACCAGCACACAGCGCTTGAAAAGGGTATGACTATCGGCTCCGTTCTTTCCTCTGCATTTGATTTCCTTTATGATATGGAAAATGAGATGAACGACATATATGCGCGTCTTGGCGATGTGGACGAGGATGAGATGAATAAGCTGATGGAGGAAGCCGGCACTATTCAGGATATGCTTACCATGCATGATTTCTATATGATTGATGCAAAGGTTGAGGAGGTTGCAAGGGCTCTTGGTCTTTTAGACCTGGGACTGGATAAGGATGTTACCGATTTAAGCGGTGGTCAGAGAACCAAAGTGCTGATGGGAAAGCTCCTCTTGGAGAAGCCGGATATTCTGCTTTTGGATGAGCCTACCAACTATCTGGATGTGGAGCATATTGAGTGGCTTAAGCGATATCTTAATGATTATGAGAATGCGTTTATTCTTATTTCTCACGATATACCGTTTCTAAACAGCGTGGTAAATCTCATCTATCACATGGACAACAAGAAGCTCGACAGGTATGTCGGGGATTATGACAAATTTATGGAAGTCTATGAGATGAAGAAAGCCCAGCTTGAGGCTGCGTACAACAAACAGCAGCAGGAGATTAAAGAGCTGAAGGATTTTGTAGCTAGAAATAAGGCGCGTGTCGCTACAAGGAATATGGCGATGTCACGTCAGAAGAAGCTTGACAAGATGGATGTTATTGAGCTGGCTGCTGAAAAGCCAAAGCCGGAGTTTAACTTTAAGACAGCGCGTACTCCGGGGAGGTATATTTTCCAGACAAATGGACTGGTCATTGGCTATGATGATCCTCTTTCATCTGCTCTCGACCTTGAGATGGAAAGAGGACAAAAGATTGTTCTTACCGGTGCAAACGGCATCGGAAAGACGACATTGCTTAAGAGTATTCTTGGGCTGATAAAGCCGCTTTCAGGAAGTGTTACACTTGGAGATTATTTGGAGATAGGGTACTTTGAGCAGGAGATGGATCAGTCGGTTACAACCACATGTATTGAGGAGATATGGAACGAGTTTCCTGCATTTTCGCAGTACGAGGTGCGAAGCGCGCTTGCCAAGTGTGGTCTGACCACAAAGCATATTGAAAGTCAGGTGCGTGTGTTAAGCGGTGGTGAACAGGCAAAGGTACGCCTGTGCAAGCTGATAAACAGAGAGACAAATATTCTGCTTCTGGATGAGCCTACCAACCATCTGGATGTGGATGCTAAGGATGAGCTGAAGCGTGCCTTGAAGGAATATAAGGGCAGCATACTGATGGTATGTCACGAGCCTGATTTCTATGATGGGCTTGCGACGGATGTGTGGGATTGTTCAAAGTGGACTACGAGATTATAGATTTATAAATTATGAATTAGATATGCATGCCTTTTAAGACATAGATATTTAGAGCAGGAGATGATTTTTATGCATATCAGTATACTTTTAATGGAACAGATAATAGAGCTTTTTATCATGATTTTCATGGGCTTTATTATCGTGAAAGCAGGTATTGTGAAGGATGAGGACAGCAAGGTTTTATCAAAGATTGTGCTGTATCTGATTATACCGTGTGTTATTATCAATGCTTTTCAGGTGGATTACACTTCAAAAACAGTGAGAGGTCTTTTGATTGCATTTGCGGCATCTGTGATTTTGCAGTTAGTTTTGCTGTTTATCATTTCTGCTATGGGCAGGCTTTTCCATATGAATGAGGTGGAGGTCGCATCAGTTTATTATTCAAATTCAGGCAATCTGATTGTTCCGATTGTGACATTTATACTGGGGCAGGAGTGGGTGCTCTACGGCTGTGCTTTCATGAGTGTGCAGCTGGTATTTTTGTGGACTCACTGCAAAAAGATTATAAGCCGTGAAAGCTCCTATGACTGGCGAAAGATTGTCCTTAATATCAATATGATTTCCATAGTAATAGGTGTGGTGCTTTTCTTTACAAGGATTCATCTGCCGCAGCTTATCAATGACACAATCGGTTCTGTCGGCAGTATGATTGGACCTGCAAGCATGATTGTGACAGGCATGCTTTTTGCAGGGATGGATTTGAAGAAGGTTTTTGCCAACAGAAGGGTGTATTTTGTTACCTTTCTCAGGATGCTTCTGGTTCCGTTGATATCGCTTATTCTTATTAAAATCAGCCATATGGCATATCTTTCTGCAGATGCGCCAAAGATTATGCTTATAGTTTTCTTAGCAGTTATTACGCCTTCGGCATCAACTGTCACACAGATGTGTCAGGTGTATGGCAATGATTCAAGGTATGCCAGCGCAATAAATGTAGTGACAACACTTTGTGCTGTAGTGACGATGCCGGTTATGGTGCTTTTATTTGAAGAATTTATATAAAAATGAAAAGTCATGAAGCATGTTTTTAAACTAGAAGGTCATCACACAGTCCCTTGTGATTTCATCAAGCGAAGATACACCACACATCTTCATGGTGTCTTCAAGCTCTGTACCGATTTTGTCTATGTATGCACGTACACCATCGGCCTTACCGCCGTATACAGCCGTTACAAACGGTCTTGCGATAAGAACTCCGTCTGCACCCAGTGCAAGGGCTTTAAAGACGTCTGTGCCGCTTCTGATGCCACCATCTACAAGAATCTTAATGCCTGAGCCTTCAAGAGCCTTTACGATGCTTTCAAGCACCTCAGCAGTGGCAGGACACTGATCCAGCACACGTCCACCGTGATTTGATACAATAATAGCGCTTGCGCCTGCTTCTTTTGCTTTAAGCGCACCCTTTACAGTCATAATCCCCTTTACAATAAATGGGGTTCCGGCCATCTGTATGATATCGCAAAGCTCTGAAACTGTTTTGCTTCCGGCTGGCGGATCAAGATTTTTGAGGAATGGAAGACCGGCTGCATCGATATCCATAGCTACTGCAAATGCGCCTGATTCATGTACCAGCTCCATTTTCTCACGTATAGTCTCAATGTTCCATGGCTTTACGGTAGGTATTCCTGCACCATCAGCATTTTTGATAGCCTTGGTGGCTGCAACCATGACATTTGGGTCAGTTCCGTCGCCTGTGAAAGCTGCGATACCGTTCTCGGCACAGGCTGACACGAGGATATCGTTGTATGTCACATCATCCAGACAGTCTCCGTAGTGAAGCTGTACTGCACCTACAGGACCTGCAAATACCGGATATTTAAAAGTACGGCCGAAGAGTGTGAGAGAGGTGTCTACAGGCTTATTTTCGGCAATAGTATCCATGTTTACACGGATTTGTTTCCATTTGTCGTAGTTGCGTATGGCTGTGTCACCGATACCCTTTGAGCCCGGACCGGGCATCTGGTTTTTGCATGCGCGTCCGTTGCATTCAGGACAGGCCTTGCAGTATTTTCCAAGACGTGGTCTGGCATTTTCGATACATTCTGTATAGTTCATATTTTTCCTCCAAGTGTAAATCTTTTTAAATTTTATTATTGAGATTATAACACGATAATTTTTTTATGTATACAAAATAGATGAAAAGCTCTTGACTTGGAGTGGACTCCAAGTGATATAGTTTCATTGTAACAATCAAAAAGGAGGCACTTATTGAATATATCAGGCTTTTTCAGATGGGAGATGCTACATTTGAAGCGAGGTGTCAGCTTCTCAAGGAGCAATACGAGCAGCTTGATGAGCAGAAAAAACAGATTGAAAACACGATGGAACGCTTACAGTATAAAATTTCTAAATATGAGAATGCGATAAAGACAGGTGAATTGACCTGGGACAAATAGGAGGACAAAATATAATATGTATCTTGAGAAAATTAACGGACCAGAAGATGTAAAGAAAATTAAGATAGATGAACTGCCGGTGCTGGCGCATGAGATAAGAGATGCCCTTTTGGTAAGAGCAAGTAAGCATGGCGGACATTTTGGGCCGAATTTTGGAATGGTAGAGGCGACAATCGCTTTACATTATGTATTTGAATCACCTAAGGACAAGATTGTTTATGATGTATCGCACCAGAGTTATCCTCATAAGATGCTTACGGGGCGTAAGGAAGCGTATTTGTCTGAACAGCACTATGATGATGTGTCAGGCTATACAAATCCAAACGAGAGCGAGCATGATTTTTTTACAGTCGGACATACATCAACGTCGGTCAGTCTGGCTGCAGGTCTTGCAAAGGCAAGGGACTTAAAGGGTGAAAACGGCAATGTGATTGCTGTCATCGGAGACGGCTCATTAAGCGGAGAAGAAGCACTTGAGGGACTTGATTTTGCTGCTGAGCTTCAAAGCAATTTTATTATTATAGTAAATGACAACGATATGTCGATTGCTGAAAATCATGGAGGTCTCTATCAGAATCTTGCTCTGCTTCGAAAGACTGACGGTAAGGCAGAATGCAATCTGTTTAAGGCTATGGGACTTGACTATGTGTATGTGGACAGGGGCAACGATGTTGCAGCTCTTATTAAGGCATTTAAAGAGGTCAAGGACAGCACTAAACCGGTTGTAGTGCATATAAACACACTTAAGGGCAAGGGTTATGCCCCTGCAGAAAAATGCAAGGAGCAGTGGCATTACAGCGGCCCATTCGATATAGAAACAGGAAAGCCGCTATTTGACAATGTGGAAGAGGATTATTCTTCTGTGACCTGTGAATATCTGCTTGAAAAGATGAAAAATGATTCTTCTGTTGTTGCAATTACTTCCGGTACGCCGACTGTTATGGGCTTTACAGAGGATAAGAGAAAAGAAGCTGGCAGTCAGTTTGTCGATGTAGGTATTGCAGAGGAGACTGCAGTGGCACTGGCATCAGGTGTCGCAGTAAATGGTGGTAAACCATTTTATGGTGTATACAGTTCGTTTGTACAGAGAACCTTTGACCAGGTATCACAGGATGTCTGCATCAATAACAGTCCGATTACAATGGTAATATATCAGGGTTCCGTATATGGAATGAATGACGTTACACACTTAGGCTTTCAGGATATTCCGATGCTTTCAAATATTCCAAATCTGGTATATCTGGCACCGGCAACAAAGGAAGAGTATCTGGCCATGCTCGACTGGAGTATGGAGCAGACATCTTATCCGGTTGCAATAAAGCTGCCGGGCGGACCGATGATTTCAGATGGCTCAAGGGTGACAAAGGATTTTGGCAGACTCAACAGATATGAGGTGGCTCAGACAGGAGAAAAGATTGCGATTATCGGTCTGGGAACCTTCTTTGAACTGGCAAAGGAGGCTGCGAAGCTTCTTAAAGAAGAAGCCGGAATCAATGCAACTGTAATCAATCCGTATTACATCACCGGATTGGATGAGGCGCTTTTGACTAAGCTTAAGCAAAATCATGATACTGTTATTACTTTAGAGGATGGTATTTTAGATGGCGGCTTTGGTGAAAAAATTGCACGATTCTATGGTGCAAGCAATATGAAAGTGATGAATTATGGATTGAAGAAGGAATTTCTTGACAGGTATGACGTGGATGCTGTACTGAAGGAGAATCATCTGACTGCAGAGCAGATTGTGGAGGATGTGTTATCTATTTTATAATAAAATCATAAATTTCAAATATAAAAGACGGCTGATTTTTCAACCGTCTTTTTATAAAATTTCAAAGCTTGTGTTGAAGCATACTAAGGTACTGCAAGCGGAGCGGTACTAATTTTTAGCGGTACACATTTATTCGCTAAATCTAAGTTTAGCGAATAAATGACCTTATAAAAGTACTAAGGTACTACAACAAAAACATACATCTGCTTATTTTTTGCATAATACCTGCAATTTCGATACGTACAACAATATTATGATTAAAGGGTCAAAAGGTATCATCGAAGCATGCATCGATGATACCTTTTATAATAATACAAGAATAAGCCACCGAAACCTCTATTTGCATCAGTTCCGATGGCTTTAAATCCATAGCTTTCTATACAACAATACAATTATTTATTATGCAATTATTTATTGTGACTTCTCATGCATTCCCTGTATTTAAGTATAAGCTCGATTGAGTCCTCAACTGATATCTGGCTTGTGTTCAGGCACAAATCATAGCTTCTTGCGTCTCCCCATTTTTTACTGGTGTAGTAATTGTAATAGCTTGAGCGCTCTTTATCTTTTTTCTTAATTATGTCCTTAGCCTTGTTCTCCGGGACATTGAGTCTTTCACTGATTCTTTTAATTCTGTCGTCCATGTTGGAACGTATGAAGATATTGAGACAATGCGGCTCGTCTGCTAAAGCATAATCTGCACAGCGGCCTACAATAACACAGGATTCATTTGCCGCAATCTTTTTGATAGCATCAAACTGTGCTAAAAATACCTTGTGATTCAGAGGCATATCAAGAAACGGTGCTGTGGAATAAGAACCACCTGTGTAGGTGTCCATGACCAGCGAATATAAAAAGCTGTTTGTAGGCTTTTCGTCATGCGACTCAAATATTTCCTCGCAAAGTCCTGATTCCTTAGCTGCCTTCTGTAAGAGCTCTTTATCATAAAATTTAATTCCAAGTCTTTTAGCTAAATCTTGTCCGACCTGTTTTCCGAGGCTTCCAAATTCTCTTCCTATTGTGTAAATTTCGTTTGATCCCATAATTCAGACCCCCTTATATAAATAATTAATACTATATCACTATGTGATAATTCAATTTATTTGTTATTTATATTATATAACACTTCAAGCAAATTGGCAAAGTATTTTGGTAAAGGTGCATCAAATTCCATGTATTCGCCGGTTTTTGGATGAACAAACCCTATAGTTTTAGCATGCAGGCATTGTCCTTCCAGGCCTTTAAACCGGTTTTTGGTAGGGGAATAGCTGGAATACAGCATATCTCCAAGCAAGGGATGATTAATACTTGCCATATGCACGCGTATCTGGTGTGTTCTGCCGGTCTCAAGCTTAAACTGCATATATGTGTAGTCACCAAAGCGTTCAAGCACCTTATAATGCGTGACAGCCGGCTTGCCATTCTTCTCATTGATGGCCATTTTCTTGCGGTCATTGGGATTCCTGCCTATGGCGCCCTCTATGGTGCCCTCATCATCCTTTACATTGCCACAGACAATGCCCACGTATATACGGTTGCAGCTATGGTCCTTTATCTGTTGCGATATCTTTATATGGCTTTCATCGTTCTTGCAGACAATAAGGGAGCCGGTGGTGTCCATGTCTATGCGATGTACTATACCGGGCCGTATTTCGCCGTTTATGCCGCTTAAAGAGTCCTTGCAGTGGTACATTATGGCATTTACAAGAGTATCGCTGTAATGCCCTGCTGAGGGGTGTACAACCATGCCCTTTGGCTTGTTGACTACCAGTACGTCATCATCCTCGTAGAGTATGTCAAGAGGAATGTTCTGTGGCAGAATAGGTGTCTGTACGGCATCAGGAATTGTGACATCTACTATGTCATCAGTCTTTAGCCTGTAATTTGCTTTCTGGGGCTTATCATTGACCAGTATTTGATTTTCTTTTAGTATCCGTTGAAAAAAGGAGCGAGAAATATCCGGATAAATGCTGCTTAGGTATTTATCCAGTCGTTCTCCCTCCTGTTCACTCTGGACTTCAAATGTATCTCTATTCATAGTGAAGCTTTCTCTTTTTTTATTTTAGTAACTATTTAAAACTACATTGCACACTTTAAAAAGCGCATACCGCACTAATTTTCATGCTTTCCATCATGCTTTTTGTCAGGGAAGATTAAGGAAAAATCCTCCTCCTTGTAGTAAAACAGCCCGAGTATGATAAACATAAATGCCGCTACAGTGACGTATATATCAGCTACATTGAATATCGGAAAATTAATCAGGCTAAAATAAAAGAAATCAACCACATAATTATTTACAATACGGTCTATCAGATTGCCGAGTGCACCTGCAATAAACAGTATTACAACAACATTCAGCAGTCTAAAACGTTTTGAGACAGGTATTTTGCGATACCATACACACAAAAGTATAACAACTGCAATGGTAATCACTGAGAAAAAAATCATTTTGGCACGCAAAAATGCCAATGGATTCTCAGACCAATATGTAAAATGAAAGATATTCTGTATTATTGAAAGCAGATCAACACCAAATGCAGCACTTTGGTTTTCCAGGTATCTGAACTCGAATACTCCCGGAATGAGAACAAACACACCCGTGGATGATTGTTTTAGGTTTATAACAGCCAGATACTTTGTAAGCTGGTCAATTGCTACAAGAATCAATGCAATGATGCCTGCTGTACACATCTGTTTTTTTGTTTTATTTTTCTTCATAGCTGATTAGAGACTCCGCTTAATAAGATGAACCCGGGAGATCAAATGAATCCATGAGACTCTGGATATCTCCTGAGATATCTACTCCGTGTGGTGTGGCGATGAAGATAAAGTTGGATATCTTCTGCAGATTACCATGCAGGGCATATGCTGAGCCTGATGTGAAATCTATGATGCGCTGTGCCACATCGACATTAAGTCCCTCCATGTTGATGACGACTGTACGTCCGTTAAGTAATGTGTCTGTTATTTCTATTTCGTCTTCAATTGAACTTGGTTTTATTACGCAAACTTCCATGTCTGATGATACCTGCTTTCTGGATGATTTTGATATTGGTGTAATCTTGGATGTAGTCTTAACAGGCTTCTCCTTTGGTGTTGTATCACGCCTTGTGCTTTTTATGGCCGGTTCCTCTTCAGCAGCCTCTTTTTTTCTGCGGAAAGGATTTCTTGGAAGATCTTCTTCTTCCTCATCATCGAGGTAATAATCCTCGTTATCGAACTCCTCATCGTCCTCAGAATTTAAACTCATTTTGTCAAGAATCTTATCTATGAAACTCATTTCTATATTCCTTTTCTATTTTTATTTTGTGTATAGCATATGCAAAGTATCAGTTAGCCTTGCTGTAGTCGCGCTCTCCAAATATTCCGGTACCGACACGTACCATTGTTGCGCCCTCTTCTATTGCTACTGTGTAATCTCCTGTCATACCCATGGACAGAACATTCATACTGACATTATCTATGTTTTTCTGTGCTATGTCAACTGATAATTGCTTAATATCTCTAAAGTATTGTCTGTTATCCTCAGGATCATCTACAAATGGTGCTATAGTCATAAGTCCTTTTATATGGATATGGTCCAGTTTAGCAATTTCTTCAACTAAGGAGATAGCCTCATCTCGTGATGTGCCAAACTTAGATGCCTCTCCTGCAATATTGACCTCAACCAGTATGTCGCAGCTACAGTCATGCTTAATGGCCTGCTTTTGTATCTCCTTTGCCAGATGCAGTGAATCTACAGAGTGAATAAGTGAAGTTTTTCCAACTATATACTTCACCTTGTTGGTCTGAAGATGCCCAATCATGTGCCAGTGAATATCTTTTGGCATAACCTCCATCTTTTCACACATTTCCTGTACCTTATTCTCGCCGAACTCACGGATGCCCTCATCGTATATCTCACTGAGCATCTCAACAGGTTTGGTTTTGCTGACTGCAATTAGTGTGACATCACTATAGTTTCTGTGAGCTCTGTCACATGCGGCCTTTATATTTTGCTGAACCTGATGTAAGTTGTCTTTTAACATAAAATCTGTCCCTTCTGTATATTTTATCAATATTTATTACCAATAATTATTTGGTTATGGTCTGATTTTCCTTCACGGATTTGCCATCCAGGGCTATATGGTCATAAAGCGAAATGCCATATGGCGTTTTGGCTTCTACAATTGTGTAGTCATCGTTTGATGCAAGTACCTTTATCTGCTTAAACACAGCGTATCCTTTGTTGATATTGTAGACACCTGTGAGCTTGTCCTTATCTGTTCCCACCCTGTAGGTTGACGAAGAATCAGGCTTTACAATGATATCGCCGTCCTTAAGATATTCATCATCTACGAAATAAAAGTCATCATTCTGGCTGAATATTGTTGGACTGACTATATTAACTGAGCCACTGCTTTTATCCTTTATCATGAGCGATGAAGCATCGGAATCGCCGCTTGCAGTGAAATAATCCTTAGGAATAGTGAAAAATTCCTTTTTGGTTATAGCTGAATTAGGTATTTTAAGCCCTGTGTCTGCTCCAAGCACGAGCTCTATATTGGTAAAACGCTCATTTATATAGCGGATGAGCGAGTTTTTCATATTCAGCTTCAGGAAAAAAGCATCATCCTTCTTCAAAAGGCTGAACGATACCGTGGTTGTATAGTCATCATCGCAGAATCTGATTTTTATGACTGACTTGTCATTCAGGCTCTTGGCAACATTGTCAGGAACATTTATGAGTATATTCCAGTTCTCACTTGTAATCAGCTTATAAACAGGATCCAGCTGATTGATGGTGCTGTTGTTGGTTAAATCAGTCTCTTCATAATTAGTGTTGTTGTACTGATCCAGAGTGAAGCTGTCTGTAGTGACATCCTCATAGCCGTCTATTCCGTAATAGACTATTCCGGGAGATGTCGGCTTATATGTATAGAAGGTGTTGTTAGCCTCAGCAGTACTGATAGTATCTGCCAGGCTTGTCAGTGCATTTTGACTGAGAACCTGTGTCAGCTGTGCAGACAGATCGTTTTTGAAGGTATAAACCTTTGAAAAGTATCGTCTGTTGTAGCCGGATGAAAAGCTGTTTATGTCAGTGATAATCTTCCCGGCATCCTCGTTAGTGATGGCGGAAGCATCATTTTGAGCACCGGTAATCTGGGTTGCAATGGAGCCGTCTGTATCAACAGAGTAGACAACATCACTTGTTGCAACCTTTGAGCCGTTTGACACAAAGTAGTTGAGGTTTCCTGATTCCTCAGCATACACTACACTTTCCTCGCGGATTATCATGCCCTTATATATGTTGTTGGTCGCTATAGTACCCTGTTGTACCTCGTATTCAGATACCGGGTTTGAGGTGAAATACGTAAATATGTGAAAAATCACATAGATTATTATTACAAAAAAAACTATAAAACCGATATTCAGATTAAAGCCGGTGTGATATTTCAGTACTTTTTTATTCTTTTGGGACACAATTTTACTCCTTAAAAAAGGGATGTGAAATACACATCCCCCTAATTAATCATTTATAAAGAAATTATAACCTTTGCCTTGGCACATTCAGGCAACTTGTCAATATTCCTTGAAACACTTAAGATGAACTTCACCTTAAACTTCTCGCTGATTATATCAAGCTTTTCGATTGCCTTGGTGATATCCCCCTCATCATCAAGTGATGCAATTGTAAGGAAGCTGTCTAAATACATCTCCTCCAGATCATGATCCTGCGATATGATTCCGCATATAAATCCTAAAAATTCATCACAATTGTCAATAGGATAGTCCATAACATTGATTAGTCGAACCTGGTTATTAAGCTCATACATGTGCTTCTGGCTCTTATCAAGAAAAACTATGGAACCCTCATTTCCCTTAATTGATGAATTTACCTTGTCTAACAGCTCTTTTGTCTTGCCCTTGCCCTTGTCTCCACAAATAATTTCTATCATGGCTCATTCCTCCTATGGATAAATATTGTGATTATTAATAAAAAATAATTGTATTTTTATATTATTATAGTATAAATAACCATAAAACTCAATATTTAATTAGCAAATCCACTAAGTATTTCATTCATGAAGCTATAAAGATCCTTTTTACCATCTGCCTTGTAAACTATGCTTATGATGCGCTCATTTTTAGAATTCTGGCTTAGCAGTACGAGGCAATGGCCGGCTTCACCCGTAGTGCCGGTCTTTCCTCCTGTCACTGTGACGTTTTCAGGAGCTGTATATGCTCCGGTCAGATAGCCGCAGGTATTCTTAAAGGTCTTTGAAACAGCCGCGCCCTGGGCATTTGTATATGCCACATCATGGGTCTGTGAACTGATGATTGCAACAAAGCTCTCTAAGGATATGGCATTGGAAAAAATGAGGTACATGTCGTATATGGTAGTGTAATGATTTTCATCAGGAAGACCACTTGGGTTGACAAAATTGCTGTTTGTGGCACCAAAACTTTTTGCAGTGCTGTTCATCAGCTTGGCAAATTCTTCTACAGAACCACTACAGTACTCTGCCAGTGCTATTGCCGCATCATTGCCACTCTCAAGTAAGAGCCCATACAATAAGTCCTGCACTGTAATGACATCGCCCTCCTTGAGGCCGCATACAGATGATGAATGACCCGGGTTTGCAGCGTCATGGCTTACTGTGACTGTCGCATTTAAATCACAGTTTTTAAGAATTATGTATGCAGTTAAAATCTTTGTAGTGCTTGCAGGATAGAGCTTTTCAAACAGATTCTGGCTATACAGCACCTGATGAGTGTCTATATTAAAGGCTCCGGCTCCCTCTGCGGTTTTTGCAAACTGCATATTGTCCTGACCAAAATTGATATCATTTGTGACGCAAAGGTTGGACGCAAAATAATTACTTCCGCTGTATCCATTTATATAATCTGTGGAATAAGTATCATATGCATTCTCAATCTTTGTACCACAGCCTGTCATAAAAACCGCTGCTATGCATGTCAGACATAGCAGTCGTTTAATTCTTTGTTTACTTGTACATCTCACGCCAGTCAAGATCTCCTCTGTCCAATGATAAAATGAGCAGCTCTGCTGTAGCCAGATTGGTGGCAAGTGGTATATTATGCTCATCACAAATACGGAAAATACTGTTTACCTCAGGCTCGTGTGGCTTTGGCTTTAATGGATCACGCAGAAAGATGACAAGGTCTATGTCATTGTGCTCAATCTGTGCCCCAAGCTGCTGGATGCCTCCTAAGTGTCCTGCAAGATATTTGTGTACTGAGAGGTTTGCAACCTCCTCTATAAGACGTCCTGTGGTGCCTGTGGCGTACAAATTATTTTTGCTTAAGATACCTCGGTATGCTATGCAGAAGTTCTGCATCAGTTTTTTCTTTGAATCATGTGCAACTAATCCTATGTTCATTGCTAACCTCCCTATGAATATTTCTTCGGCTGTAATCCTACATTCAGGACAATTCCCATTCCCATGTACAGTGAAACAAGTGACGTAAGTCCATAGCTGACAAAGGGAAGAGTCATACCGGTATTGGGCATAAGACCTGTGGCTACGCACAAATTGATAAAGGCCTGAAAGCCTATAAGTGCTCCCATGCCACAGCATATGAGCTTTCCGCTTGTGTCCTTTGCCTTCCTTGCTATAAGTATACACTCAATTACGATAAGAAGCAAAAGAATTATTATACTGATTGTACCAATAAAGCCAAGCTCCTCTCCGGCAACAGCAAATATAAAATCTGTTTGAGGCTCTATGATGTAGTTGGTGTTCTTCATAGAGGTTACAACAGAGTTGTTAAGTCCCTTGCCAAACAACTGTCCTGAGCCTATAGCCCAGATAGAGTTCCTTTGCTGTGCTGCTGTATCAGCGTAATTTGTCGGGTCGAGCCACGACATGATACGCGCAGCAGGATAAAAGCCTTTTTTGATGAGTGCATCGGCATGTGTATATATATAGCTTATCACTATCAAAACTATCGGTACTGAAACTCCAAGTACCGGCATTATTATTTTATAACTTAATCCGCTAATAAACAAGAGGGTAGCGAAAATTAATGCAGTAAGAATTGTTGTTGAGTTGTCCGGCTGTTTTAAGATAAGAAATAAAGGTATACCGGCAAAAATTGCAGATAATGCAAGAGTTCTTACTGTATTTATACTATCCTCAAACCTGGAAAAGAAATAAGCAAAAAACAAAATCAGTATAATTTTCGCAATCTCTGACGGCTGGAATCTGATACCTGCGATTTTAAACCAGCGCTGTGCACCCTTTGCATCATCACCTGCAAATAGAACAAGTAACAGCAGCAAAATCATTACGGCATAGTATATCCACACGAATTTGAGCAGAAATGAGTAATCTATAAGGGAAAGCACTATCATAATAGTCAGTCCCATTACAAAGCCTATTATCTGCTTGCTTTGTACGGAGTGCTTGGCACTGCCTATCAGCAGGATGCCTATAATCGACAAAGCTATTATGTATACTACTAATTGAAAGTGATAATTCTTTAGTCTGTACTGTTTGAGCATTTTGTTACTTCCTATCTGTTATCTCTGTAATCTTAATTCTAATACTAATGATATGATGGTCAAAAGGTATTTTATTAAAGGTTATTAATTGATTTTTTGTCGCGCATGATAATCCGGACTTCGTAAGCTTCATCGTTTATATTCATATGTCTTTGTATCACGCTTTTTATTTCTTTTTTAATCTGTGTCATATTGTCAGAAGCAGATATTGTGCTTCTATCTTCTGCAAGTGCTATTTTAAGCCTTTTCTTGGCGTATTCTCCTGTTTTGGAAAATTTATGCATCATACAGCGGCACCTCTCATATCGTCAGAGGAATGGATTATCTGACCGGATATTCGGGCAAATACAGGACCAAGCCTGCTTTTGGCCTCACGGACAGGTATTCCTCTGTTCTGGCAAATGATAACACTTTTGTCATATGGAATAGTGCCAATAATCCTGGTTGAAAGAAGTGCTGTAATATCATTATCGGATATCATCTGATGTCTTCTTACCATATGCTTGTCATATGCATTAACAATGACTGATATATCGTCAAGATGTGCGCTGTCGAGCAGGCTTATGCATCGCCTTGCGTCGTGTATTGCAGATACATGCGGTGTGGTAACTACTATCGCACGGTCTGCAGGTGAGACTGAAAACCAAAAGCCGCTGTCGATACCCGCCGGAGAATCTATCAGACAATAATCAAAGCTTGCTTTAAGCTCCTCTATAAGTATCTTGAAGCGTGCCTCATAGCTGCATAGCGTATCCATGGAAGGTGCTGCAGGAATTACATATAGATTGGGATACTTTTTATTGCGTATGATTGCCTGTCTGATACGGCATGAGCGGTTTAAGATGTCGAGGATATTGTAATTGACCTTGTCCTCTATTCCCATTACCAGGTCCAGATTGCGAAGTCCCATGTCTGTATCGAGCATGATGACTTTTTTATCTAACTGTGAAAGTTCAACTCCGATATTGGAAATAACCGTAGTTTTTCCAACACCGCCTTTTCCTGAAGTGAAAACTATTGCTTCACTCACAAAAATAAACCTCCTAGTCTGTTCTGGCACTTGAGCCTGATGATTTTACACCCTCAGCCTTGACTGCGAGTAAATCGTCAAGTGACTCCAGATTATAATAATATGAAATTATATTTCTGGATGCAGCTGCAGCATTGTGTGAGCTGTATCCATATGATATACGTGTAGCTATTGTAATTTCAGGATCGCTTGATGGAGCGTATCCTACAAACAGTGCATGGTTTGGTCTTGTCTCAACCTGCTGTGCTGTTCCTGTCTTACCGGACACCTCAACGCCTGTAAAGCCGCCAAATACATCATGCAGGTCTTCGACCACCATACGCATTCCCTGATGGATGGCATCCCACTGGCTTTGAGTAAGTGTGCCTGATATATCGGTTGATTTTGAATCATACTGTTTGACTGTTTTGCCGTCTGCATCCACAATTTTGTTCATCAGCTTATAGTCATAAAGCTTTCCGGAAGCAACTGCTGTCACATATCTTGAAAGAGAAATAGTCGTAAAGTTGTTATTACTCTGTCCGATAGCTGCCATAACAGGATACTGTGTGGCAATGGACGGCGTCTTTTCTACTATCTCAACACCTGATTTCTGGTCCAGTCCGTATATAGATGCATATTTTTGTATGTATTTCATACCGTTTTCATCGTCATATGAACCGGTGTCCTTGCTTGCAAGCCTGAAGCCTGTTGTGTAGAAGAATACGTTACATGAATCCCTTAAAGCTTCAGATACATTGTCCATACCATGCGCTCCAGGATAAATCCAGCATTTTGGCTGATTGCTGATTTCTGTAAATATTCCGGTACAATTAATCTTTGACGAGGTATCAATGACTCCCTCGGCAAGACCTGCGGTGCTTGATACCATCTTGAAGGTAGATCCCGGTGCAGTCTGCTCCTGGGTTGCATAATTCCATAGTGGATTAGACTTGTCCTCTCTGAGAGACTGGTAGTAATCAGCATCTACAGTGTTTGCAAGCTTGTTGTTGTCATAGCCCGGATAGCTGACTAAAGCCTTTAGCTGTCCTGTCTTTACATCAGTTATTACACAGGAGCCTGTACATGGGTCAAGGGCAAGCTGTGCAGGTGTTATCTCTATATTGTTTATTTTATCCATAAGAAATGCATATGGACTGATGGAGCCATTAGCAATGTTGCTTACTGTTGCATCGTCATAATCGAGTACACCCTGGTCAAAAAGCAGAAGGCACAGCTGCTGTCCAGTGACCGCCCCGGAATTTACCATATATTTGTATATAATTTTGGCAAAGTCTTTATTGTCAGTCATGGCATCCCTGATATACGAGCAGAGTGCTGTGTAAATCTCGCTTGAATCAGCATACTTCTGGTCCACATCAAGCTTTGTGATGTCTATCCACTGCTTTGAAATGCAGTATTTGAGATAATCACGCGGTGAGAGTGTGCCAGCCTTCCATGAGGCATATGTGGAATCAGAGGTATCTATCTGTTTGTTCAACAGCAGTCCATCATCGTTTAGCACTGACATAACACATGTAAAATAATCAAGTGTCTGCTCCGACATGGAAGCAGTGCCTGAGGTACCACTTTCAAGCTCTCTGTCAATAGTGGATAATGCATCCTGCAGCTGACCGCTGAAGGAATTGTATATAGCCTGCTCAGTTGCTGATGCATCTGATGCATTGAAATGTGTCAAGTCAACTACATTGTTGTTGATCAGTGCAAAGTAAACATCAGTTATAGGTATTTCACCGGATTTTATTTTGGAGTAAACAATTCCGGCTATCTCCTGCTCTAACAGCTTGTATGTGGCTTCCTGCAGCTTGATGTCAATACTTAAGTAGACATCATTTCCGGAAACAGGATTCTCCTGACTTATTACCTCGTTTATCTTACCGACATTGTTTACATAGACCTGTTTTTCACCGTTTTTGCCTCGCAGATAGCTCTCATAGTATTGCTCTAAGCCTGACTTACCTACCATATCATTTTGTGTATATGAGTTATCATCCTTTGACAGCTCATTATACTCGTCGGTAGATATCTTGCCTGTGTATCCTATGAGCGATGAAATATATTCAGGATAGTTGTACTTGCGGATGGTATCCTCTTCAACTGATATGCCGGTAAGAGTATCTGAATGCTCATTGACATATGCTACTATCGAATCATTTACATCCTTTGCAATAGTAGTGGTTTTGTATTTAGTGAATCGGTTCTGTTTTATGGCATATCTCATCACTACAATATCATAAGTGGCCTGTGTATCATACTTGCTGCTTATATCAAAGCATTCATTCTGGTCAGAGCTTAGAAAATCAATAATATTCTGGGCGCTGGCATTTGCCTCGTCAAATCCAAGTGCTTTATTGTATTCGAGCTTATCATATTTCTTTCCGAACACATCTGACAGAAATCTCTTTTTTGAGGTTTCAGATGTCAATGTAAAGCTGTATGTACCATCATCGTTTAAAACAACCGGAAAATCATTATATATGGAGCCACCATTATTTTTTATCACATTGATAATTTCATTAAGCTCTTTGTTTAAAAGACGATTGTGCTCCTTCGTAGATGAATAGCTGCCGTTGTCTGAGATGACTACAGAATATGCAAGCTGATTGTAAGCAAGCAGCTCACCATTTACATCGTATATATTGCCTCTTGATGCCTCTATGGAAAGCGGCTTTTTAATCAGCATTATGAAGTTTTTCTGATAATCTGCACCTTTAATAATCTGAAGGGTAAAGACTCTTTCGGCAAGCAGGGCAAACATGAAAATAATTACTGCTGCTAATACAAAAAGTCTTGAGCTGAAAAATTTCTTCAGAAAATCTTTTATATCATAAATCAAATTTCTTTGCTCTCCTTTTCTCGTGTGCTTCCAGCTTCTGGTTTAACTTAAGAAATACCAGATACAAAAGTATACTGATAACCATTGTGTATACAAATTCAGGTATGATAATTGACTTCAGATAGTACAAAAAGCTAAATCTGCCACGCAGTAAAAACATGAAAAAGTATACTACCAGATTGTAAAACAAATCGCTGCCTCCTATCAGAAGCATAGGAAGCTTTATATCGTCAGGATAGAATCTTTTCTGGAATAATCCATTGATAAAACCGATATACATATATATTAAAGCATACAGTCCTATATATTTTCCGCAAAATATGTCAATAAGCAGGCCGCAAAAGAAGCCTACCCACAGTCCTTCCTTTTTGCCACGCATAAAGCCAAAGGATGATACGGCTATAATCAACAGGTTTGGTGAGATATTGGCAAAGGAAAGAGTCTTAAACAGCGTTGTCTGCAATAAAAAGCATAAAGTTATTATTATAAATAAAACAATTCTACGTCTCATGCTGCTCCTTACTTATTTTCAGTTGAATTTTCAGTCTGGCTGTCACCGGCTGTTTCTGTACTTTCGGTGTCGTCAGCTGTCTTAGTGTCACCGGTCTGCTTAAGCTGTGTTATGACCATGACATTTTCGATATGCTCAAAATCTACAACCGGTGTGATAGTGCCGGATTTTGTCAGATTGTTGGAATTATTTTCGATTTTTGTCACATAGCCAATCAGTATGCCCTGCTGGTAACGGTCTGACACGTATGAGGTAACAACAGGATCGCCCTCTTTCACCTTGTTGTCGTCATCCTTTAACTCCGTAAAGGTAATTACCTTGTCATCGTTCATGGTTTTTATATTGCCACTGACGGTGAGGTTGTCCTCCGTGGTGGAAACCATGCCACTGACCTTGCTGGCATCATCTATGATACAGCGTACCTTGGCAAAATTATCGCCAGCATCGGTAACAATACCTACAAGTCCGCTTCCCGCAAGCACATTCATGCCTACGTCCACTCCATCCTTTTTTCCTTTGTCGATAGTAAAGGTAGAAAACCAGTTTCCGCTGTCCTTTGCTATAACACTGGCAGCGACCTTGGGATATGATGGATATTTGGCATCCAAATCCAGAAGCTGTCTGTAATTGTCAAGCTCATACTGTTCAAGTTTGGTGGTTGTGAGCTGTGTTGTAAGCTCTTCTACCTCGGCCTTGAGCTTTTTATTCTCAGCCTTGACATTTTTTAATGTGCGTATTTCTGTAATCTTATCTGAAATGTGGATTCCAAAGCTGTTTATACCTTTCTGCATTGGGATGAATACATATCCGGCAGCAGTCTTTAAAGGACCACCGGAGATATTTAAGGTAAGGCTTAACAGCATGGTCACAAAGCAGACTGCTGTCATAATCAACAGTGTGTATCTTGCAGGCAGCTTTTTATTGTGCTTTCTCTTTCGATTGCGAAAATTCTTACTCATGTTAACCTCGGTTATTATTTTTTGATGCTGAACGGAAGTCTCTTATATTTTGAATCAGAAACTATTTGTACGAGCCCGCGTACTGCACTCTCCTCAGGACATTCTGAGCAGATGACCTTTATACCTGTAATCTGTTCAAAGAGCTGGTCAAGTCCTGCAAGCTGTGAGCCGCCTCCTGTGATATAAATGCCTGAATGGATGATATCCTTTGCAAGCTCAGGCGGAGTCTTCTCAAGAATCATTTTTATTGATGTGCATATAGACTCAAGGTTTGACTTCATAGCCTCGTAAACGACCTTTGATCCAATTTCCATCTCAATAGGCAGGCCGCTTACCACATCACGTCCCACTATGACCATACTGTCCTCTCTTCCCGGAAGTGCAGAACCTATGGTCTCCTTCAACAGCTTTGCAGTCTTTTGTCCGATTACAAGATTGAACTCCTTTCGTACAAAGGAGATAATTGACTCGTCAAGTCTGTTGCCACCGAAATGAAGCAGGTCACTAAGCACCAGGCCACCGAGTGAAATAACGGATGTCTCTGTTGTGTCAGCGCCCATATCTACTATCATGACACCGGTTGGCTCGTTTACATCTATTCCAAGACCTACAGCATCAGCGATAGGCTTCTCACAGAGCATGACCTTTTTAGGCTTTGATTTGCTCTTATAGAAGAGCTCGTAGAATGCTCTTTTCTCTACATCTGTGATATCTGTCGGCACAGCGATGATGAACTCAGCATTTTTGATACGTGCCTTTGTCTTGTGCTCCAAAAAGTCAAAAATCATAGTCTGAAGCAGATTATAGTCAGCAATAACTCCCTCTACAACAGGAAATATGACGTTGATTGTCTCAGGCGCCTTTTCATACATGGCATATGCGCTGTCTCCATATGCATATATCTGATTTTTGTCTATTACGGCTATTGTGTTTTTCTCAAGCATTGTCTTGCCTGTAGCCTTTGAGTATACCTTGAAATTGTTTGTTCCCAGATCAATTCCGTAAACGTTGTTGCTCATAATAATTCTACCTCGTCTTCTGTTTATATAAGTTTATTTTCATAGAAGCTATAATATTCGTTATCTCCGATTATGATATGGTCACAAAGCTCTATGGAAAAAATCCCTGAGCCCTCAATTAATCTGTCTGTGACAGCAATATCATTTCTGCTGGGAGTACAATCTCCGCTTGGATGATTGTGCAATAAAACAAGCTTTGATGCATTTTTGTCCAGGGCGGTCCTGATGATGGAGCCTATGTCCACTACAGATGAGCTTAGTGAACCCTTGGATATGAACTTGTCTCCTAAGAATCTGCTTTTAACATCAAAATAGGCACAAATGACGACTTCATTTGTGAGATGTCTCATCTGCTCCATGTAGTAGTCAGCTATTGTCTGAGGATTATTCATTCTGATGCTTTGAACCTTTTTTGTCTTTGCTATGCGAAGCGACAGCTCTGCTATCGCCTTAAGCTGTATAGCTTTTATCTGCCCTATCCCGGGGATACTAAGAAGCTCCTCATAGGACATCTCATAGAGATTAAGCAGATTACCATGCCTGCCGGAAAGTATGTCCTGCGCAATATCAATCACAGTCTTGTCTCTTGTGCCGGTCTTTATAATGATGGCAAGTAAATCAGCGTCTGACAGGCCTGATGCTCCAAGCGATAAAAATTTCTCATATGGTCGCTCTGAAGCCGGCAGATTTTTAATTGTTTTGTTATTATGCATTAATCCCTTTCGCTTCTCCCAGGCGATTGACAACGGATTTAAGCAAAGTTTTCAGTTAATTGTAGCACACCTAATCAAGCTTAACAAGATTTCTCTCATAAAGTTTTTGTAAAGACATCAAAATTCCAAGCTTTGCATGGTACCATGTGAGTCCTCCCTGGAAATAAACCGCATATGGCGGCTTCACAGGGCCATCGGCAGAAAGCTCAATGGATGAGCCCTGCACAAATGCGCCTGCTGCCATGATGACATCACTGTCATAGCCCGGCATAGCCCATGGCTCAGGGGTCACATAACTGTCTACAGGTGCTGCTGCCTGTATGCCCTCGCAGAAGGCTATCATGGCATCGCGGTTATTGAACTCTACAGCCTGTATGATATCGTGGCGGCTTTCAGTACCGTCAGGAACCACCTTAAAACCAAGCTTTTCATAGATTTTTGCGGCAAAGATTGCTCCCTTTAATGCTCCGCTTACGACAGTCGGTGCAAGGAAAAAGCCCTGATAAAATGACTGGATGACTCCGAGTGAGGCTCCAACCTCCTTGCCAAGTCCCGGAGATGTGAGACGGTATGCGGCATTTTCAACACATTCCTTTTTGCCGACAATATAGCCTCCGATTGGTGCAAGTCCGCCTCCCGGATTTTTGATCAGTGAGCCAACCATCATGTCCGCTCCAACCTGAATAGGCTCTGTATCCTCGACAAACTCACCGTAGCAGTTATCGACCATACAGATCACATCAGGCTTTATGCTCTTTACAAAAGCAATGAGCTCGCCTATTCTTTTGACCGAAAGTGTAGGTCTTGTAGCATAGCCCTTAGAGCGCTGGATTGTAACAAGCTTCGTTTTTTCATTGATGGCTTTCTTTATTCCGTCATAGTCAAACTCACCGTCAGGCAGTAGGTCAACCTGCGCATATGTGATGCCGTACTCAGCAAGTGAGCCCTTTGAAGGGCGTATGCCTATTACCTCTTCAAGTGTATCGTAAGGCTTTCCGACAGGGCTTAAAAGCTCATCGCCCGGACGCAGGTTTGACATGAGGGCAAGTGCAAGTGCATGTGTGCCACAGGTAATCTGAGGCCTTACAAGTGCATCTTCTGCGCCAAAACAGTCTGCGTACACTCTCTCAAGTGTATCCCTTCCGAGGTCATTGTAGCCGTAGCCGCTTGATGCCTGGAAGCACACTGCGCTCACCTTGTTTTTCTGCATGGCGGCTATGACCTTAAGCTGATTATACTCAGCATTTGTGTCTATTTTGTCAAAACGCTCCTTAAGCTCCTTTTCTACAGAGATTCCGAAATCCAAAACCTCCTTTGATATTCCAAGTGTCTCATACTGTCTGTAAATGGCTTCATTGGTATCTAACAAATTATAATCCTCTTTTCTGCTAAAATTTCTTGTATTTTATTTAATATTTTATTATCATCATATGAATATTCATTTTTTTCTATCCATATGGTATCTTTTTCTCTCCTAAACCAGGTTAGCTGTCTCTTGGCAAAACGCCTTGACTCAAGCTTTACCTTGTCCACAGCCTCATCAAGTGAATATTCTCCATCAAGATATGCAAGGATTTCCTTATATCCTATGCCCTTCATGGATACCATATCGCCTGTACAGCCCATTGCCCTTAGCTTTTTCACCTCATCGACAAGTCCGTTTGAAACCATGATATCAACTCTCTTATCTATCCTCTCATAGAGTCTTTGTCTTACATCATCCAGTACAAAATAGGCAAAGCTGTATGGAGACTGCTTGGCTCTTTCAGTCTCATTGTGCTTTGAAATCGGCTCATGGCAGGTGTGATAGTATTCAATTGCCCTGATGACGCGCTTTACGTTATTCTCATGGATGCTCTCGTAGGATGCAGGGTCGATATCCTTAAGCTTTTCATGCAGTGCATGGTTTCCGTGCTCGTTAGCAAAGTCGTAAAGGCTTTTTCTGTACGACTCATCCACATCCTGCTTTGTGAAATCAATGTCATACAAAAGTGCCTGGATATAAAAGCCGGTGCCGCCGACAACTATCGGTATCTTTCCTGCTTCGTATATCTCATTAAGTGCTTTTTTTGCCATATCCTTGAAGATAAAAACATTGAACTCGTCAGATGGCTCAAGCTCATCTATCAGATAGTGCTTTATGCCGTCCATCTCATCGACTGTAACCTTCGCAGAGCCTATATCCATGTATTTGTATACCTGCATGGAATCCGCGGATATTATAGCACCATTTATTTTTTTTGCAAGCTCAATCGATAGAGCTGTCTTTCCTACTGCTGTCGGTCCTGTCAGGACAATCATCGGTTTTTGTGTCATATTGCACCTCAGTCCAAATGTGTATGTTGTCATACGATACGTTTGAATTTCTTTTCTATCTCATATTTGCTCATAGAGATGATGGTTGGTCTGCCGTGTGGGCAGTTGTAAGGATTGTCGAGTGACAAAAGCTCATCTATCAGCTTATTTATCTCAGGAAGAGTAAGCTTGTCATTGCCCTTGACTGCTGCCTTGCACGACATGGATGCGACCTTTTCCGTGATGATATCAGGAGTCTGCCTGCCTGTCGCATTGGAAAAATCATCGAGCATCTCTATAAACAGATCCTTCATATCTATGTTAAACAAATTATCTGGAATTGCACTGATCATGTATTCCTTGCCGCCAAAATGCTCTACCTCATAGCCAAACTGCTCTATCTGCGGCCTGTATTTCTCAAGCATCTCGCTTTCCCTTGCATCAAGAGTCATGACAATCGGAGGGCTTATGCGCTGTGATGTAAAATCCTTATTGGCAAGTCTTGCCATTGTTTTTTCATACAGCACCTTCTCATGAGCTGCATGCTGGTCTATGATGTACAGCTTGTCCTCAAACTCTATTAACCAGTATGTCTTAAAGAGCTGGCCTATGATGGAAAACTGCTTCTTTGAGCTTTCTGTAAGAAAAACCTTGTCGTAATCGCCGAGTGTCTGCTGGGTGCCGGTGACAACCTGTGCAGGTTCATACGCGGTGGAAGTCTCAGGCGCTTTTGCAGCAGGTTCTGTTGCTGAGTAATTTTTTACTGTTGACGTCACGCTCTGTCCGTACACACTCCTTGATTCCGCTGCCCTCACCTCATTGATACGCCTCTTCTCAAACGGCTCCGGTATTGGCTCCTTATACTCATGCACTATCTTTTTAGGCGCCGGCGTACTGTCTACAGGCACTTCGGGAATCATCTCCTTATGAGATAGAATTGCATATATTGTGTCACACAATTCAACATATATCTCGTTGTTGTTGTCGAACCTAAGCTCCATCTTGGTCGGATGTACGTTGACATCCAGCTCACTGAAAAATGTAAAGTAAAGCACTGTAAACGGATACTGATGCTGCATTAGAAAGCTCTTGTAGGCCTCCTCTATTGCACGTGACAATATATTGCTCTTTACATATCTGCCATTTATGAAATAATTCTCATAATTTCTGTTGCCCCTCGTGATGACAGGCTTTCCTATAAAGCCCTCCACCTTAAAGTATTCGCATTCATGCTTCACCTCAAGCAGTGATGACGATATCTCGCGGCCGAATATATGGTATATGATATCCTTTCTGTTGCCGTTTCCTGAGGTGTGAAGCTTTGTCTGGTTATTGTTTATGAACTTAAACGATATATCGGGATGCGAAAGCGCAAGCTTTTCAACCATATCGCTTATGTAGCTGCCCTCTGTCTGTGCTGTCTTTAAAAACTTACGTCTTGCAGGAACATTATAAAACAAATCCTTTACTATGAAGGTAGTACCGTCCGGAGCACCGATTTCCTCGTTGGAAAGCTCCTTCGAGCCCTCAATCACATATCTGGTGCCGGTGAGCTCATCGTAGGTTTTTGTGATAAGCTCAACGCGGGCAACGGCCGAGATACTTGACAGCGCCTCACCTCTGAAGCCGAGAGACTTTACAGTAAGTAAATCCTCTGCCGAGCGGATTTTACTCGTGCTGTGACGGTAAAATGCAACCGCAATCTGGTCTCTTTCAATTCCGCAACCATTGTCGGTGATACGGATAAATGAGATTCCGCCCTCCTTTATCTCAACAGTGATGGCTGTGGAGCCTGCATCTATGGCATTTTCCACCAGCTCTTTAACCACGGAGCACGGACGTTCAACAACCTCTCCTGCAGCTATTTTATCTATTGTTTCCTGATTTAATATGGCAATATTTGGCATTTTAATCCTTTCTACCAGCGGTTTTTAACCTTGTTCTGGAGCTGATAAAGCTTGTTTAACGCATCAAGTGGTGTCATGTTGCCTATGTCTATGCTTCGAAGCTCGTCAATTATATCATCATCCTTCACTGTGTCGAAAAGCGAAATCTGTGTCATATCAACTTCGTCAAGATGCTCCTTTTTATGCTTGTGGCCATTGTCAACGGATATGCTTTTTACAGTATCTGTGATATCATTTGCAACAAGCTGCTCTGCGATTTCTTTGGCACGCTCTATGACTGAATCCGGCAGCCCTGCAAGCTTTGCTACCTGTATGCCGTAGCTTCTGTCAGCTCCGCCCTTTACGATTTTTCTTAGGAATACTATATCATCGCCCTTTTCCTTTACAGCGATGCAATAGTTATTTACACTGTCAAGCTTGCCCTCAAGCTCGGTGAGCTCGTGATAATGGGTTGCAAAAAGCGTCTTTGCTCCGAGGAGCTTTGGATTACTTATATGCTCTACAACTGCCCAGGCGATGCTTAGTCCGTCAAATGTACTCGTGCCTCGTCCAATCTCATCGAGAATGAGCAGGGATTTGGCGGTCGCATTTCTTAGTATATTTGCAACCTCGTTCATCTCAACCATAAATGTACTCTGGCCGCTTGCAAGGTCGTCAGATGCACCGACTCGTGTGAAGATACGGTCTACAATACCGATATTTGCAGTTTGTGCAGGTACAAAGCTTCCAATCTGTGCCATGAGAACGATAAGTGCTGTCTGTCTCATGTAGGTGGATTTACCGGCCATGTTTGGCCCTGTGATGATTGAGATTCTGTTTTTGTGCTGATCCAGATATGTATCGTTTTCTATAAACATGTCATTTGTAATCATTTTTTCAACTACAGGATGACGTCCGTTTTTTATGTCTATTATTCCGCTTTCATTTATCTTTGGCTTGCAGTAATTATTCTGGCTGGCAACAAGCGCAAGCGAAGCAAAAACATCAATCTGTGCTATAGCTCTGGCTGTTTTCTGAATCCTTGAAACATTGCAGGAAATCTGTTTTCTTACATCACGAAACAGCTCATACTCAAGTGATGTGAGCCTGTCTTCAGCTCCAAGAATGGTATCCTCAAGCTCCTTAAGCTCCGGTGTGATGTAGCGCTCGGCATTGGTGAGTGTCTGCTTTCTCACGTAATAATCCGGAACCATATCCTTGAAGGAGTTTGTGACCTCAAGGTAATATCCAAATACCTTGTTATACTTGATTCTTAAGTTTTTGATGCCGGTTTTTTCACGCTCACCGGCTTCAAGCTCAGCAAGCCATGTCTTTCCCTTGGTTTTTGCGTCTCGAAGACGGTCAACCTCCTCGTTGTAGCCAGCCTTTATGATATCTCCGTCACGCTGTGAGATAGGCGGCTCATCCTCAATGGATGAAAGTAAAAGCTCATATATATCCTTAAGCTCGTCGAACTCTTCATTAATCTCATCGGTAAGCTCACACGGTATGTCTGAAAGCTGCTGCTTTATTGGTGGAAGCATTTTTAAAGAATCCCTGAAGGCAATAAGGTCGCGCGGATTGGCTGACTGGTAGGTGATTCTTGTGATGAGACGCTCAAGGTCATAAATAGGATTAAGGTATTCCCTGATTTCATCTCTTGTGATTTCGTTTGCATTAAGTGCTTCGATAAGCTTCTGGCGCTTTATTATCTCTGCCTTTTCGATAAGAGGCTGCTCGACATAGGTGCGAAGCAGTCTTGCTCCCATAGCCGTACGTGTCTTATCGAGTACCCAAAGCAGTGAGCCTCTCTTTTGCTTTTCACGAAGGGTATCTACAAGCTCCAAATTACGTCTTGATGAGCTGTCTATTATCATATATTTGCCTATTGAGTACGGATGAAGCTCAAGTATATTGTCGAGAGAGTTCATCTGCGTCTCATAAAGGTACTTTAACAGGGCGCCGGCAGCTATGACTCCACTCTCATAATCCTCAAGTCCCAGAGCATTTATTGTCTGTACGTGGAAATGTGAAAGCAGTGTCTCATTTGCAAGACCATCAGAAAAATACCATGAGTCTAGTGCTGAAACAGTAATTGACAGCCTGTTTTTCATATCGTCAACATCTATTCCGCTCATGTAGAAGGCCTCGTTGCATATGATTTCCGATGGATTAAATCTGCTCACCTCATCTAACAGCTTTCTTTCCGTATCCACCTCTGTCGTAAAAAAATCACCTGTTGTGACATCACAGGTCGCTATGCCGTATTTGTCCTCAGTGTATACAATCGACATTATGTAATTGTTTTTTGCCTCATCTAAAGAAGCCATATCAGTGTTTGTGCCAGGTGTCACAACACGGATTACCTCTCGCTTTACGATTCCCTTTGCCTGCTTTGGATCCTCCATCTGCTCACAGATAGCTACCTTGTGACCGTTTGATACGAGTCTGTTGATATATGAGTCTGCCGCGTGAAATGGTACTCCACACATAGGAGCTCTTTCTTCAAGTCCACAGTTTTTGCCCGTGAGTGTAAGCTCAAGCTCCTTTGAAACCATTATCGCATCGTCAAAAAACATTTCATAGAAGTCTCCTAAGCGATAAAATAAAATACAATCCTTATATTGTTCTTTTGTCTGCAGATAATGCTGCATCATTGGTGATACTTCTGCCACGAATATTTCCTCTCTTTACGTGTATAAATATTATTCATGTGTGTAAATATTATTTAAAATCCGGCCTATATTTTTTAATAATTGCTTCTGCGACCTTTATGCCGTCGATTGCCGCAGATGTAATGCCTCCCGCATAGCCTGCGCCTTCACCGCAAGGGTATACACCCGAGATGTTGCTCTCAAAGGATTCATCTCTTTTTATGCGAAGCGGAGAAGATGTGCGTGTCTCCATACCGGACAAAATTGCATCTTTTCTGTCAAAACCATGTATCAGATGACCAAAATGTTCCATTCCAAGCTTGAACGACTGCTCCATGTCAGCGTTCATCAGTCCATTCAGCTTTGCAAAGACGGTGTTTCCCTTTGTACAGGAGCCAAAATCACCGTATGCTGTTGTTAATCTGTCATCACAGAAATCACCGAAAAGCTGCTGTGGTATTAAACCATTGCCTCGCTTATAATTTTCTGTTTCAAGCTTTTCCTGATATCTCACTCCGGCGAGGGCATCATCTGCTCCGAAATCCTTCGGAGAAACAGATACTATGATGGCACTGTTCGCATTTTTGCTGTTTCTGTCGTGATAGCTCATGCCGTTAACCACTGTATGTTTTTCGGTTGACGATGAGTTGACCACGTATCCTCCCGGACACATGCAGAATGAATAGACTCCTCTGCCATTCGGAAAATTGGATGTGACCTTGTATGGGCTTGGCGGAAGTATGATTTTCTTTTGAATACCGTACTGTGATTCATCTATCATGCGCTGCGGATGCTCCACGCGAAAGCCGACTGCAAAGCTCTTGCATTCCATATCAAAGCCTTTATTGTAAAGCATATCAAATGTATCTCTGGCGCTGTGTCCGAGTGCCAGAACGCATACATCTGTCTTTATCTCACTATTACTGTTACTGTCAGAATCCGTGTAAACACTTAATAGCTTTTGGGAAACTATGTCAAGATTGTTTACACAGGTGTCAAATACAAATGTAACCCCTTTGTTAACCAAAAACTCACGCATGTTGACAATTACTTCTGAAAGCACATCAGTACCAATATGTGGCTTGTTGTCATAAAGTATGGACGGATCTGCCCCAAAGCGCACAAATGTCTCAAGCACGAGACGATTTCTGCCCGACGGATCCTTTACGGATGTATTCAGCTTGCCGTCTGAAAATGTTCCGGCACCGCCCTCACCAAACTGTACATTGCTTTTGGGATTAAGTATGCCGCTCTCCCAGAATTTTTGTACATCGCAGGTTCTTTTCTCAACCCGGCTGCCACGCTCGATAACTATCGGGCGAAAACCTGCCTCTGCCAGTATATATGCACAAAACAAGCCGGCAGGTCCTGCCCCTGCAATAACAGGTCGCCTGTCAAGCGGTATATGGCCGCATGCAGGTATCATGTACTCTTTTTCTTTATATATGAGCACAGATGAGCTGGCTGCTCTTTTTACAATTGCTTCTTCGCTATTTTTTGTATCCTCTATCTCTACAGCAACTGAATATGTATAGAACAGCTCAGGCTTTTTACGCGCGTCAAGTGATTTCTTTAATATCCGGTATGTAAAGCCTGTCTTGGCATTGAGCTTAAGCATTTTTATTATTTTCTTTTTTAATGCCTCATCACTGTGCGTGACGGGGAGCTTTATCTGGTTAATTTTAATCATTTACTGCATTTCTCCTGCTATATATCCACTTGTCCATGCCCACTGCAGATTGTAGCCACCGCATATGCCGTCCACATCAAGCAGCTCGCCGCAAAAGTAAAGCCCCGGATGGATTTTGGACTCCAATGTACGTACATCTATTTCCTTTGTATATATGCCGCCTGCACACACCTGTGCAAATTCGGCTCCTCTTGGCTTTTTTACCGAAACGGCTGTATGCTTTATTGAGCGGGTGAGACTTTTACAATCATCATCTGTCAACAGCCTTCCCTTTTTGTCAGGAGATACACCTGATTTGTGTATCAGCTCAAGAAGAAGCTTATTGTTTAAAAGTCCGTTAAGCATCTCATTTAACGAGCGGTTGTCTGTCGTTGTAATGCTTCTGTCCTTTATGTACCCATTAAGCTCATCATCACTAAAAGCCGGCAAAAAGTCAATTATCACCTCGACCCTTTGACCTTTATCGAGGGCTCTTGACATAAGACTTGAAATCTGAAAAACCGGGATGCCTGAGATGCCATAGTCGGCTAACTGCAGCTCCCCTGTATTTTGCTCTGTCATTTGACCGTCTATCACGGAAGCGACAGTGGCATCGCACCTGACACCTGTGATTTTTTTGAAATTTAGGCCATCACAGCTAAAGCCGCAAAGCGCTGGTAATGGCTTTTGGATATGGTGTCCGAGAGCTTCTATCTGTCGAAACAGGCTTCCGTCACTTCCAAGCTTTGGGGAAGCCGTAAGGCCACACGCTATAATAAGCCTTTTGGACTTAAAGCTGCCCTTGTCTGTTTGGATGCAATAAACGGTCCGGTCATCTGTATTCTTATTAGTTGCCGGATTAGCAGCAGAATTTGTGTCTTTAGTCGTAATCCCTGCAGCCTTGATTTCTGTAATACTTATGCCTGTTTTCACATCCACATGAAGCCTCATAAGTTCCATGCGAAAGGCTGCCACAACAGATGCAGCCTGTCTTGAATTTGGATAAATGTAGCCTGCATTGTCATATGCAGGTATTCCAAGTTCTTTAAAAAAACGTATTGTGTCTGCATAATTAAATTGCGACAACCCGTTTTTAATCAGCGCTTTACTGCCGTGAAACTTATTTACAGACATATCAGTGTTTGTGAAATTACATCTGCCGTTTCCGGTTGCAAGTATTTTCTTTCCTATATCATCCTTGTGCTCTAAAAGTGCCACACGTGCTCCCTTTGATGCAGCAGCTGCTGCCGCCATCAGCCCGGATGCACCGGCACCTATTATAATTACATCGTACATATTCTTTCCCCTAACTGATTTATTTTAACATTAACTTGAATAGCTTTCAAGAAAATCGTACAAATCAGTTTCGTTAAAAAAGTAGAGTCCGTTTGTAACCTTATTTTTTGCTTCATCGGGCAGTTCTTCAAAATACACGCCTGTGTCAAAGTATTTTTCACTTGCAGTGGCGTTGTATACAGACAGCATTCCGGAGTCATTTTTGATGCAGTATTTTGCATTCTTAGCCTCATTTGATGTCAGAAGGCTTTCTTTTTCATTTTTTTCTTCTTTATCATTTTCATTGCTTTGTGCAATTATCGCAGCCTTGTCTGCTGCTCTTTGCGTATTGATTTTTTCTATCATAACAAGTGCAAGAAGAATTACAACAATAGTTAAAAAACAGATACTGATTTTGCTTTTCATATTATCACCTCAAAATCAGTATCTGTAAATTTTTGTTATTTATTCAATTTTATAATAAATGACATTTTTTTGCCACTTTTATGATAAGTGTGCCCTTTGGAAAATGTCTAAGCTCATCCTCAGTCAGTCCCTTGAGTAAAAGCAGCGCCACTGCATATGAGATAACCGCAATGATTGCAGCAAGAATGAAGGCGATAATCTCAATATGACAGGCCTTGTAAAGTATAAAGTATACTATATACGAAATAACTCCCATTATGAGCGAGCTTATGGCCGGTATGATAAAGGTCTTTTTTATTTCCTGCTTAAAGCCGCTGTACTTCTTTAAAGCCATGCTGTTCATAAAGCACATGAGCAATGCAAAAAACGTATTGGCAAGCACAACTGCATGTATATTGAGCCTGAATATGAGCATAAGCAGTATGAGCACTATGACATGCGCTACAATGGATATCGCAGCGTTGATTACAGGAACCTTGAGCCTGTCAATTCCCTGCAGCAGTCCGTTGGACAGAGTGGAAAGCGAGTAAAATACTACCGCAACCGCACCGACATACATCATAAGTGATGCCTCAGCATTTGTTGCACGGGTGCTTGAGAACAGTATATTAAATATTGGCAGTCCAAACACGGCAAGCCCTACTGCACATGGGAATGCGACAACCATGATAAAGCGTGTGGAAAGATTAATCTGTCCTCTCACTGCCTCCATATCGTCCCTGTGATATGCGCCTGTAAGCACCGGCACGAAGGATGCTGCCATAGCTGATGCTATGGATATAGGCACATTGATTAAAAGCTTGTACTTTCCGGTGTATACACCCCACCATACGTCTATATCATTCTGAGTGTATCCCTGAAGCAGTGCAACCTGCTTGAAAATACCCTGGTCGATTATACCACTGATATTGTATATAGTAGTACTTAAAAGGACCGGAATAACCGTAATTACAAGAATCTTCATTGTGTAGCCAAATGAGCTCACCCTGACATTTCGTTCTCTTTTCATCTGCCTCTTGAACACCTTCATATAGATGGCAAAGATAAATACTACAAATAAAAGAGCCGCTACAGAGCCAAGCACTGTTCCAAGTGTACCACCGGCTGCACCATATGCTGCGGCATAGTGTTCCTTGTCACCAAGTACTGCGCCAATCCTTGTACCTGTACGGTATAGCACATATGCAGCCCATACACTGACTATGGCATTTACTATCTGCTCTATTATCTGTGAGACGGCACTTGGCATCATAGTACCCAGTCCCTGGAAAAAGCCTCTGATGACGCCGAGCACTGCAACTACCAAAAGCCCCGGAGCCAGTACTCTTAAGGCAAAAATACTGTATGGTGTGTTAAGAAGTGTTGTTGCAAAAAAATTGCCACCAAAAAACAGTATGAGTGCAACCGTTGTTCCACTGATGGTTGCAAAAAGCAGAGCGCACTTAAGTATCTGATAGGTCGCAGTCCGCCTCTTTTTTGCCATCTGGGCTGAAACCATCTTTGATACGGCAAGTGGTAAGCTGTATGATGATATAATCAGCATGACATTGTATATTTCAAAGGCTGTGGAATAATAGCCGATTCCGATATCGCCCAATATACGCTGCATCGGTATACGATATATGAGTCCTATTATTCTGCTTATTATAGATGCTACGGCAAGTATGGAGCCCTGTACCAAGGCATTGCTTGCCCCGTTGTTTTTTTTAGACATTTATAAATCCTCTGTTTCAATTGATAACCAGCTTAAATATTAGCGTGTTATACCTAAAGCGTCAAGTATTTTTCTCTGGTGCTCTTCCATTATGGCAGCCTCATCAGCCTCCATGTGGTCATATCCGAACAGATGAAGCATGCTGTGTGTAATCAGAAAGGCAAACTCTCTTTTTTCGCTGTGTCCGTATTCTAAGGCCTGCTCCTTTACTTTGTCGACGGATATGATAATGTCGCCCAGCATGACCTCTCCTGTATCAGGATTGAAATCATCCTCATTCTCATCTGAAAGGAAAGAAAAATCTCCGGGTGTTTCATATGAAAGCATCGGAAAAGACAGTACATCTGTAGGCCTGTCTATCTGTCTGTACTCCTTATTGATGGCATGTATCCCTTCATTGTCTGTCAGTGTCAAATTAACCTCCGCCTCATACGGAAAGCTCTCGTGCTCAAGTGAAGCAGAAACAACAGCTTCTGCGACCTTTTCATAATCAAAATTAAAATTGCATTCTACTTCTTTTTCGATAAAAAAACTCATTTAAGCAGCTCCTCCTTTGTAAGATAGTCTCGTATTTTTAAAAAGTGATTCATGGAAAGCCCTGATTCATCATACATTCCTGAGCTTGACAGCTCATTTAATGTCTGGATAATAAGTATCTCGTGATTCCATTCACTGTCTGCCACATCGTTTTTGATATGATCAAGCCTTACTATTAAAGCATCGACCATATGGATGAGTGCGGATTCAGGGGTCTGTGGGTGTCTTAGCTTGCCATAGTACTCATAGAGTATATTGGTCAGCTTTTCAGGAAAATGCATGGCTAATGCCTGTTCCACTCCTTCCATGACGCTTTTATGCCTCTGCCACTGCCCTATGCGGTAATAAAAACCTCCTGCTGCACATAGCGCTGTGTCCAGTCCAGCAGCCTTTGCAGCCTTTATAGCAATCGTCGATACGAAATTGCCATGATTGTATTCAGAGAAATTGTGCTTTTTAAGCTGCTTTACAGCAGGAAAATCCTCCTCTATTATTTCTATAAGCCTGTCATTTGTTTCATCAGTGCTAAGTGGCTTAAATACCCTGGCACAAATGATGCCGATAAGCGAAACAATCATGCCGCTTACAGCTCCGGCAATAATAACGGAAACAGAAAACTCCTTTGTTGACATATAATAGAATATGCCCGGTGTCACAATGCTCATACTGATTGTGATCAGATATATACATATCTGAAGCTTGTCCTCCTTTAGCATCTTTGCAAGGATAGCACCTGTGATTACAAGAAGCAGCTCACATACGAGCTCAAAGCAGTCGCCGGATACAGTGATTGAAAGCAATATACAAAAATAAGTACCGCTTATAAAAGCCAGAAACTCATTGCCAATCAGACAAAGCAATATAGGAAAAATCATCACCGGCCTGCTGTACAGTGGCATAAAACCGCTTATGATACACACTATAGAGCAAATGATAAACGCAAACGTAAACCTAAGATAATCAGTTCTTGAGTTGTTCGACAGCTGCAGTGTGTTCCGCTCGTACTCAAGCTCAAATAAAAGCAGCATATAAAATATGATATCTAAAAAACCCATGCATATCCACTCATCCGGATATACATCACCAAGCAGACACAGCACAAATGAAAGAGCTAAGATTGATATAAAAATTGATATTAGTGATACAACCCTTCTCAATTGCTCTTCCTCTGCTTTCTTGCAGTCTTTGCAGTCTGCTTATTTTCATAATCATCATATGCCTGAACGATTTTTTGTACAAGCGGATGACGCACGACATCCTTGCTTGTCAGATTGCATATGCCTATATCATCTATTTTTTTAAGCACCCTAAGTGCCACATCAAGCCCTGATTTTGCTCCCGGTGCAAGATCCTTTTGTGTCGCATCACCTGTCACGACAACCTTTGAGCCAAAGCCGATTCGTGTAAGAAACATCTTCATCTGTGCAGGAGTTGTATTCTGTGCCTCATCAAGTATGATAAATGCATTGTCAAGTGTACGGCCTCTCATGTATGCAAGAGGAGCCACCTCAATAAGGCCCTTTTCCATGTTGCGCTGGAAGCTCTCAGCTCCCATTATCTGATAAAGAGCATCATACAACGGTCTCAAATATGGGTCAATCTTGCTCTGCAGATCTCCCGGCAGAAAGCCAAGCTTCTCGCCTGCTTCAATCGCAGGGCGTGTCAGAATAATACGGCCCACCTGCTCATTTTTAAAAGCTGTTATAGCCATTGCCATGGCAAGATAGGTCTTTCCTGTTCCGGCAGGACCCATGCCAAACACAATCATCTTTTTCCTGATTGCATCGACATATTCCTTCTGGCCTATTGTTTTTGGCTTTACAGGCTTGCCATTTATTGTGTGACAAATGATATCCTTGTCAATCTCAACAATCTCACTGCCTCTATGCTCCTCTAAAAGTGCAAGTGCATAGTTTACGTTCTGCTCTGTAATGACGTTGCCTCTCTCAGCCAGCGCAATGAGCTGCTCGAACACCTCTTTTGCCCCATCAATATTCCCCTGCGCTCCGATAATCTTTAAGGAATCATCTCTTAAGACAAGCGTTACATGCAGTGTGCGCTCTATTTTCTTGGCGAATGCATCAAACTGCCCAAAGACGTTTGGTATATATTCGCCCGGTATTTTTATAGATACTTCATTTAAACTCATTAGCTCATGTGCCTTTCAATCAAAATATTTTTCATTATAACATAAAAATAAAATTTGTCATAATTTACCTATAATTAATTCCCTCTGATATATCAATTTTCATGGTATTTTTTTCTATGTATATACTGCACCACGTGATATCGGGATATTTTTCCTCAAGCTTCTTTTCAAGGAGGCTGTAATCTGCTCTCTTGTGGCTGCCTATTGTTACATTTTCACTCTCCATAAAGGAGATGACCGACTCATCATACGTGAAACGGTTTCCTTCAGGCACAATGTGCCAGATTCTTGTGCAGATGAGTGCATGTATACAAAAAACGCCGGTAATTGCAGCCGTAATAATACGTATTTTATATAGAAATGCTCTTATTGCAAAGTATCCCTGTCTTTTTACCACGAGAAGCCTTGTATGCGTCTTTTTAAGGTGCGGCTTCATTAGAAAAATATCTTCTGTACTGCAGCAGGCCTCATATTCCTTTGGACTTACATATTTAAGGTTCCATATTTTTATATGGTTTGCCGTGCACAGATTTATGAAGCGCCTGATATTGAAGCCTGTTAGCCTTACTGTTGCATAAGCTTTAATACTCATATATAACACCCTTTAAATGACCGGCTATTATTATTAAATCCTTTGTAAATTCCTTTATTTCAAGGCGGCTGCCGGATATTTTTATGGTACTGTCTGCTGCCCTTACAGTTACGGCCTTGTCCGAAAATGACAGAATACCCTTGTGGTTTTCTATAGTCAACTCATTATAACCATATGCTGTTACAATTGGAAGCCCTAGCACTATGTCCTTTGGAAGCTCGAACGAATCAGTTACTTTTTGCATCTTCATATATTAACATATGTTTATTTAGGCTGAATTATGCCGGTTATTTGTGGTACGGCTCATTATTGCTGATGCGAAACGACCTGTAAATCTGCTCCAGTAAAATTACGCGCATGAGCTGATGGGGGAATGTCATTTTAGAAAATGAAAGCTTATAGTCAGCGCGCTTCAATACATCATCAGACAGCCCCAGAGAGCCTCCTATTACAAAAACAAGATGACTTTTGCCGCCCGTCATAAGCTTATCCATTTTCTGTGACAGCTCAACCGAATCAAGCTGTTTTCCATCTATCGCCAGACAAATTACATATGCATCGTCTTTTATATTTTTAAGAAGCCTCTCACCTTCTTTATTTTTTACGATGTCTATCTCTGTCTGTGTGGCCTGTTCGCTTGTCTTTTCATCGGAAACCTCAGTGATTTCAAGCTTACAGTAACGGCTTAGACGCTTTGAGTACTCAGCAATCGCATCTCTGTAAAATTTTTCTTTAACTTTTCCTACACATAATATTGTAATTTTCATCGTTTCATTATAACATATAACTATAATTAAACAATATGGAGGCCGTATGAAAATATACGTTGATGAACAAAAACGATACGAGGATACAAAAGCAACCGGACAGTGCTTCACCGCAGTCGGTGCGATAGGGCTTATTGCTATTGTGCTGCTTGATACAGGAGTTATAAAGCTTGCCGCTTTAGACTCGGTAAATAAGCTCATGGTTTCTATCGTAATGGGGCTTGTTTTCTTGATATTTTTTATCATAGGAATGAAGTCATTTATGGAGCTAAAGGACATTTCAAAAAAAATTGACCGGAATAATTCCCTCGAAGAGGAAATCATGGAATACGTGACCGTCACTCATAGGGACGAGCTTATGACTTTAGCGTCATCTGGTGAAAAAGGAGATGCCTGCTCAGGTGATTTATACTACAAAAGAGCTGAGCTTATCACATCAGTCATTACTGAAAAATACAGCCTGCTTGAGGAAAGCTTCCTCGATCATATGGTTGAAGAAATTTATTCTAAAATTTATAGTGATATTGTCGAAGAATAGTGCTATAATAATATCAATTTATTTTTTATGAGGTGAACAAAATGAAAGAACTGCAAGATCGAATTCTCAAGGATGGCCAGGTAATTGGCACAAACATCTTAAAGGTCAACAAATTTATCAACCATCAGGTAGATCCGGTGCTTATGGAGCACATCGGTGAGGATTTCGCAAATCACTTTGCCGATAAGGGAATCACAAAGGTTGTCACAATAGAGAGCTCAGGAATTGCTCCTGCACTTATGGCAGCAGCCAAGATGAATGTACCGCTTGTTATTTTAAAGAAGCAGCCTTCAAAGACATTACATAATGATTTATATCAGACACAGGTTACTTCATTTACAACAGAGAAGAGCTATGAGCTTACACTCTCACGCGATGTTATCTCAGAGGATGACAATATTCTTTTGATTGATGATTTCATGGCTGACGGAGAGGCTGCTACAGGTGCCATCAGACTTCTTCGTATGGCTCACGCTACAGTTGCCGGTATAGGAATCCTTATTGAGAAGTCATTCCAGCCTGGCAGAAGAAAGATCAACGAGCAGGGCTATGAGGTTTACTCACTTGCACGTATCAAGTACATGGATGAGTATCAGATAGATTTTATTGAAGAAAATTAAAATAAGAATTAATATTTAAAATCAATACATATTATACACAAAATCCACTACCCTATTTACAGATTTATGAGACTGTCAATGAGTAGTGGATTTTTATTATTGTTAAAGTATATGTTTTATGCCAAACTGCCGGATTATGCTCCGAAATCGAAAAGTGAAAGCTGGTTTGACTCCGGCAGTGAACCAAGCAGTCCCAAATCTGACATGAGGTCTACGGCTGTTCGCGATACATGAGTTCTCTCCCTGAAATCATCCTTTGAGAGGAATGGTCCGTCCTTTGCCGCTTCCGAAATATAAATAGCGGCATTGTCGCCTAGTCCGTCAATACTGTTTATGGCCGGCATGAGCTTACCGTCAATTATCTGGAAACGGTTAGGGTGAGCCCTGTATATATCAAGAGGCATGAAATCAAAGCCTCTGGCATACATCTCCTGTACGATACGCATGTCCTTAAATACATCCTGCTCCTTGTTTGACAGCGTGTCTTTTCTTTTCTTATAGTCCTTCATGTAGTTTTCGAGTCGGTCCTTTCCCTGACACATAAGCTCATATGAAAAGCCTGTGGCACGGATTGAAAAGTATGCTGCGTAGTATGCAAGCGGATAGAAAACCTTACAGTAGGCGATTCTCCATGCCATCATAACGTATGCCGCAGCATGGGCCTTAGGGAACATGTACTTGATTTTCTCGCATGACCAGATATACCAGTCAGGCACACCGTGTGCCTTCATATCCTCCTTCCACTGTGGCCACTGAGGGCATTTGCCCTTGGCAATAATGCCCTTTCGCACCTTCTCCATGATGTTGAAGGCTTCCTCAGATTCAAGTCCCATGGAAATCAGATATGTCATAATATCATCTCTGGTACAGATACAGGTTGAAATGGTAGCTGTGCCTTCCTCGATAAGAGTCTGTGCATTGCCAAGCCATACGTCGGTACCGTGTGATAATCCGGCGATACGAATGAGGTCAGAAAACTCCTTTGGCTTTGTATCAAGGAGCATGCCCATGGCAAAATCGGTACCAAACTCCGGTATACCTAAAGCTCCAAGCGGACATCCATCGATATCCTCAGGCTCTATGCCTAAAGCGGAGGTGTTCTGAAACAGTGACATGACAGCCTTGTCGTCAAGCGGAATCTTTGTTGGGTCAACACCTGTCAGATCCTGCAGCATACGAATCATGGTAGGATCATCGTGTCCAAGTATATCGAGCTTTAACAGGTTGTGGTCGATTGAATGGTAGTCAAAATGTGTTGTCGTGATGTCAACGGTCATATCATTCGCAGGATGCTGTACAGGAGTAAAGGTATTAATCTCCTCACCCATCGGCAGCACGACTATACCACCCGGATGCTGTCCCGTAGTACGGCGCACACCGACACATCCCTGCACTATCCTGTCTATCTCGCAGTTTCGCTTTCTGACACCGCGCTCCTCATAATAGTTTTTAATGTATCCAAATGCGGTCTTGTCAGCAAGTGTACCTATGGTTCCGGCTTTAAAGGTCTGGCCCTCACCGAAAATAACCTCGGTATATTTGTGTGCCTTTGACTGGTACTCACCGGAGAAGTTCAGATCGATATCCGGCTCCTTGTTTCCCTTGAAACCGAGGAAAGTCTCAAATGGAATATCAAAGCCCTCCTTGCTTAACGGTCTGCCGCACTTTGGACAGAGCTTATCCGGCATATCACAGCCACCACGGCCTGAAAATGCCTGTACCTCTGGTGAATCAAAATCACTGTATTTGCAGTGTGTACACAAATAGTGAGCATGCAGCGGATTAACCTCTGTGATACCTGACATAGTTGCGACAAATGAGCTTCCTACGGAGCCTCGCGAGCCAACCAGGTAGCCATCCTCATTTGATTTCCACACAAGCTTCTGTGCGATGATGTACATTACGGCATAGCCGTTTGAAATAATAGAGTTAAGCTCTCTGTCAAGACGCTCCTTAACTATAGGCGGCAGCGGATCACCGTACATCCTGTTTGCCTTGTTATAGCAGATTTCACGAAGCATGCCGTCAGAGTTTTCGATAACCGGCGGACATTTATCAGGTCTGACCGGTGAGATACGCTCACACATGTCTGCTATCTTATTGGTATTGGTGATGACTACCTCCTCAGCCTTTTTGCTTCCGAGATATTCAAACTCCTTTAGCATTTCCTCTGTGGTCCTTAAGTAAAGCGGAGCCTGCTCATCTGCATCCTTAAAGCCCTTACCGGCCATGATAATACGACGGTATATCTCGTCATCGGGATTTAAGAAATGTACGTCACAGGTTGCAACAACCAGCTTTCCAAATTCCTCTCCAAGCTTTACGATTCGCTTATTTATATCGATAAGGTCATCGTTTGAAGCAATATCGGAATCCTCGTCACGTATCATAAATGCGTTGTTGCCAAGAGGCTGTATCTCCAGGTAATCATAGAAATTCACAAGTCTTGTGATTTCCTCCTGTGGTCTTCCGTTTAAAATGGCCCTGTAAAGCTCTCCTGCCTCACAGGCTGAGCCTATTAAAAGCCCATCACGATACTTGTTAAACTCTGATTTTGGTATTCTCGGTCTCTTATTATAATACTTGATGTGTGACAGCGAGATAAGCCTGTAGAGATTGGTACGCCCCTGGTCACAGGTTGCAAGAATGATGGCATGGTATGTAGGCATCTTCCTTATCATCTCAACAGATGATTTTGCCAGGGCATTTACCTCATCTAAGCTTGATATGCCCCTGTCCTTTAGCTTTTCTATGAATTTGACAAATATCTCTGCGGTACATGCGGCATCATCCACCGCTCTGTGATGATGGTCAAGCGAGATGTTTAGAGCCTTGGCCACTGTATCCAGCTTAAATCTGTTTAGCTGTGGCAGAAGCACTCTCGCAAGAGCCACCGTGTCCACTATAGTAGGATTACACTCCATGCCAAGCAGTGCGCAGTTTCGCTTTATAAAGCTCATATCAAAGTCAGCATTGTGGGCGACCATGATGCAGTCCTTGCAAAACTCCATAAACTGTGGCAGTATGACATCCACTGTTGGCGATGTGATAACCATGTCATCCCTTATCGAGGTGAGCTCCTCAATCCTGAACGGAATAGGTACCTCAGGGTTTATAAATGTGGAATAGCGGTCTACAATCTCGCCACCGATGACCTTCACCGCACCTATTTCTATGATTTTATTCTTTTCCGGAGAAAAGCCTGTTGTCTCTATATCAAATACCACGTACTTGTCATCCAGCGATTGACCGGCTGCATTCTCCACAATATCCTTTGTATCATCGACCAGATATGCTTCCACACCGTAAATGACCTTGAATTTGTCATCCACAGTATGGTTAGCATCAGGGAATGCCTGCACATCACCGTGGTCTGTAATAGCAATGGCCTTGTGCCCCCAGCGCATGGCACACTTCACAATATCCTTTACGTCAGACACGCCATCCATGTCACTCATCTTGGTGTGACAGTGAAGCTCAACACGTTTTTCAGCAGCAGTATCCTCCCTCTTTGAGGTAAAGTCAGGTATTTTTTTAAGTCCGACTATTGAGCTTATTGACAAATCACTGTCATATTTATCTACAGTCACAACTCCCTTTGCCTTAACAAAGTTGCCCGGGGCAATATATGCAAGAATATCTGCTACGTCATCATTTCTGGCAAAGAGCTTGAGCATGATGGTGTCTGTGAAATCAGTAACCGCAAACATAATGATGGTCTTTTCGTTTCTGATTTCGCGGGATTCAACCGTAAGAATCTTGCCCTTTATTGTAACCTCACCGATAGGACCGTCAATCTTTTCAATAGCCATCTCCTCATCATCAAAGCTTCTTCCGTACACGATATCAGGGTCATTGTCATATTTACGCCTAAAATCTCCTTTGCGCTCAAACTTCTTTTCGAACTTCTTTTCAAACTTCTTCTCAGGCTTTTTATCAGTGCCTGTCTTCGCTTCATTCTTCTTATCTGAGGCTTTAGGAGAATCTGATGTGCCACTCTTTTTTGTATCAGATGTATTTTCACTGCCTCCTACGAACATTGCACCGTCATCGACAGCCACTTTAGAATCTTCATCATCGTCATCTTTTGCCATGGCAAATTTAGTGCGGGCGACAATATTTTGCACCTCCTGCTCAATCTGCTTGTCAGCATTCTGACGGTATTTGCTGATTTTTGGTTTTTCGTACTGCAGATTAACGATAAAATCCATCCCACAGCGCTCGCAGAACACCTTCTCAAGAAATTCTATGACCGAATTGCCTCTGGTCTTTGCGATTATTGTCTCCTCAAGTGTGACTGTGACATGTGTATCGTCGGTAAAGCTCCACTTTGAGGTTCGCAGCAGATTGTACAAAAGTACACTGTGACTGTTTATTTCGTCAAGAATACTGTCAAAATAGACATCAAAAAGAGTCTTCGGTGTGTACTGCGAAGACAACTCGTAAGACTCTATAATTTTTACTGTGATATCTTTACTTTTAAATATCTGTTTTTTAATGCTTTCCTCCAGCTTCCAGATATTTTTTTTGAAAATAAGGCGTTTTGCTTTTACATATATTTTGTAAAAATCTCTTGCATGGTTTACGGAAATTCTGGTAACATCAGCATTCTCCAGCAGATTCTCCATATCCTTGTCCAGCTTAAGTGTAGGGAAAACTTCCTTAAATGTTTTTGTCAAAATTATTCACCCCAATGGTCAAGCTCATATTTTAATGCACCCAACAGCTCGCTCTCAGGCACCTTTTTAAATACCTCACCGTGCTTTATGATAAGACCCTCGCCGATTCCTCCGGCTACGCCAAGATCTGCTTCCTTTGCTTCACCCGGTCCGTTTACCACACAGCCCATGACAGCAACCTTTATGTCAAGGTCATATCCTGAAACCATTGTCTCCACCTGATTTGCAAGCCCGATAAGATCTATCTGTGTGCGGCCGCAGGTAGGACATGAAACAACCTCTATGCCACCCTTTCTAAGACCAAGAGTTCTTAAAATGAGCTTGGCAGACTTTATTTCCTCGAGAGGGCTTCCAGTGAGAGATACACGTATTGTATCACCGATGCCCTGGTTTAGTATCAGTCCGAGTCCGATAGCTGACTTTATATTGCCGCTTATTATTGTGCCTGCCTCTGTGATACCCACATGGAGCGGATGAGTAGTCTTATCTGAAATAAGCTCATGTGCTTTAACACACATCATGACATCTGATGATTTGATACTAATGACCAGATTGTCATAGCCCATATCCTCTATGAGCTTTACCTTGTCCAGAGCGCTCTCCACAAGACCCTCTGCTGTCACACCATGATATTTCTCTACCAGGTCTTTTTCAAGAGAACCACTGTTTACACCGACGCGGATAGGAATATTTCTCTCCTTTGCTACATCCACGACAGCCTTTACCCTTTCAGCGCTTCCTATGTTGCCGGGATTGATTCGGATTTTGTCAGCTCCGTTTTCAATCGCAGCTATTGCAAGCTTGTAATCAAAGTGTATATCCGCAACAAGCGGTATGCTGATTTGTTTCTTAATCTCCTTAAGTGCCCTTGCAGCCTCCATCGTAGGCACAGCACATCGGATTATATCACAGCCTAAGTCTGTCAGCGCGTTTATCTGCGCAACTGTGTCAGCGACATTCTCAGTCTTTGTATTTGTCATTGACTGTATGAGAATCGGGTTTCCTCCACCGATTACTTTATTTCCGATTTTTACTATTTTTGTCTCCATGTGTATATCTCCAATCTGTTATAAAATCAGACTATTAGATTTCTGATATCATTGAACATGACAACAACCATCAGAAGAAGTAAAAGCACTATGCCAACGAGATGCACATAGCCCTCCTTCTCAGGGTCTACTCTCTTTCTTCTTATGGCTTCAACTATCAAAAATACAAGTCTGCCACCATCAAGTGCCGGCAGTGGCAGCAGGTTCATCACACCGAGGTTTGCAGAAATCAGCACGCCCCAGTTTAGCATATTTAATATGCCAAGCCATACTCCGGACATAGAAACTGCCTGCTCATAGGTGTCTCCCATGTTTTTTACAATGCCGACAGGTCCGCTTAAGTTATTTACAGAGGCAGCCCCGGTACAGAGCATTTTAAGCCCCTCTATTGTTGTATAGATGTTGTATTTCACCTCGTAGCAGCTATAAAGCAGCGCCTTTCCAAAGCCTGGCTTTGTACGCTCTCCCGACACGTTAAAGCCGTACAGATACCTCTTTGTTGTCTCGTCATATTTAGGCTTTAATGTGGTGGTGTGCTTTTTGCCATCCCTAAGGTAGGTCACATCAACTGTTTCACCTTCGTGAAGCATCGAGTAGAGGCTTATCTCGCGGTAAAAGTGTATATTTGTATTGTTCAGCTTTACAATCTCGTCACCGGCCTTGATACCGGCCTCCTCAGCCGCATAACCCTCAATAACACCTGCAAGCTTCGGACTGTCATAGCCTACAGAGCAGATGATAATGAGAGCAAAAATAAATGCCATGATAAAATTAAAAAACGGCCCTGCGAATACAACGCTTATGCGCGCCCACACGGATTTGTTGTTGAATGCCCTGTCATCACCTGAGCTTTCATCCTCACCCTCCATGATACAGGCTCCGCCAAACGGAAGCAGCTTTATGGAGTATTTGGTCTCTCCACGCTGCACTCCAAAAAGAGTCGGTCCAAGTCCAAGACAAAATTCATTGACCTTTATGCCATTTGCTTTAGCAAGCCAGAAATGTCCGAGCTCGTGAAAAATTACTATGATGCTGAATAATATGATTGCAATAATAATACTAATAATGTTCAAAATTACCACCTTTTACTGATATAGTCATATGCGCACAGCTCTGTATCAAGTATCTCATCCACTGAAGGATTTTCAATAAATGATGCATTCTCCATACATGCCTCGATTATATCGATTATTTCCAGATATTTAATCTTTTTATTCAAAAACAGCGCCACTGCTCTCTCGTTTGCAGCATTGAAGGCCGTAGGAATATTACCTCCTGCCCTTGCAGCCTTCATGGCGAGAGCAAGCCCTTTAAAGGTATCAAGATCCGGTGCCTCAAAGGTCAGATCCTTAAGCTTAAAGAGATCAAGCCTGTCACCGGAAAGCGCAGGTCTGCTTGGATAATACAGTGCATACTGTATAGGTATACGCATATCAGGAGTACCAAGCTGTGCTATAACTGCTCCATCCGCATACTCAACAGCCGAGTGAATGACACTCTGAGGATGCACTACAACCTGAATCTGCGACAAATCGACGTCAAAAAGCCATTTTGCCTCAATTACCTCAAGCCCCTTATTGACCATGGTTGATGAATCAATAGTGATTTTTTGACCCATTGACCAGTTAGGATGCTTTAGCGCGTCCTCCACCCTTATACCTTCAAGCTCAGAGAGCTTTCTGCCTCTGAACGGACCTCCGGATGCTGTCAGAAGAATTTTTTTAATCGGATTCATAGAATTTCCCTGCAGTGACTGGAAGATGGCACTGTGCTCACTATCCACCGGAAGAATGGACACACCATACTCCTTCGCAAGCGGAATAATGATATGCCCCGCTGTAACGAGAGTCTCCTTATTTGCAAGTGCAATGGTCTTTTTTGCCTTTATTGCGGCAATTGTCGGGCGTATTCCAAGCATACCGACAATTGCGGTTACAACTATGTCACATGACTCAATGGTGGCACATTTAATTAAACCGTCCATGCCATAACCAATCTCGATGTCTGTATCCGCAAGGCTTGTGCGAAGCTTTTTGGCATCGTTTTCATCACTTACACTGACAAACTGTGGCTTGAATTCTCTTGCCTGTTTCTCTATAAGGGAGAGATTTCTGCCACAGGAAAGTGCCACAACCTGCATATCGCCATGCTCTCTTACCACATCAAGTGTTTGTGTTCCGATAGAGCCGGTTGAACCAAGTATTGATATTTTTTTCATGATAATTCCTCGATTTATATTTTTCTCAGTGGTTCTGAATAGTTACCTTAGCTTTTTGTTTTCAATGGTTCTTAAATGTTACTTTTTAACTTAAAAAGAAGCTAGCCAGATAATAAATGATTGGAGCTGTGATAATCATGCTGTCAAAGCGGTCTAAAATACCACCATGTCCGGGTATCAGATGTCCGTAATCCTTGATATCATAATTACGCTTTATGGCTGATGCACACAAATCTCCAACCATTGAAATAAGGCCTGCAACAGCAGCTATAACAGCAAGTATAGCAATCTCTGTGCCGTCTATATTCATATGATTTCTGAATATAAAGCAGTATAAGGCTGTAAGAAGAGCACTGCCGAGCACACCACCTACTGCACCCTCTATAGACTTCTTTGGTGAAAGCTTTGGTGCCATTTTGTGCTTTCCAATCAGCACTCCAACGCAGTAGGCGCATGTATCACAGCCCCAAGAGCATAAAAATACCAAGAAGGCAAGGTAAAGTCCGTTGTTGAGTGTACGTATCTGGTAGACATATGAAAGCATTGTTCCCACATAAAACATACCAAAAAAGGCTGCCATGAGCTGCTTTGCATCATATTTCGGGTATGAAAGCACATACACGAACATCAGTACGATAAGAAAGCCCATGAAAAGCATCATTACATCAGGTATGAAGCTCCACCTTAAGTTGATGTAAAATAAAATCAAAGCAATATACGGTACAACCGATAAGAGCGATTTTTCAAATTTAAACACCCTGAAAAGCTCAAACATACCTATACACGAAATCAGAAGTGTTGAAAAAAGAAGCACCTCGTTTCCTGTTACTATAAGAAATATAGCGGCAATTACAAGAACTATACCACTAAGCAGTCTTGTCTTAAACATTATTTATCCTCCGTGTCATTTGTTTCTTTTAATCCACCAAAGCGACGGTCTCTTTTATTATATGCATCTATAGCCTTTTTGAGTTCATTTTTATCAAATGCAGGCCACGGAACATCTGTAAAATAAAACTCAGCGTATGCAAGCTGCCAGAGCAGGTAGTTTGACAGACGCTGCTCCCCGCTTGTGCGGATGAGTAAATCAGGATCCGGAAGCTCTCTTGTGTCAAGATATGATGAGAATGTATCTGCATCTATATCGTCAGCCGAGAGCTTTCCGGCATCATGGTCAGCTATCATATGCTTTACAGCACGTATCATCTCATCTCGGCTTCCGTAATTAATTGCAATTGTCAGGTTAAGACCCGTATTTACTGATGAAACTTCTTCAAGGTTTCTTATTTTCTCCTGGAAATTCTCTGAAAGCCTGCTTATCTCACCTATTACGCGCACACGCATATTGTTTTTATTGGCAGTCTTTATACAGTTTTTAAGATAGCTTTCAAGAAGCTTCATTAGTGCAGCGACTTCAGACTCAGGGCGGTTCCAGTTTTCAGTGGAAAAGGCATAAAGTGTCAGATATTTAACGCCGAGGTCGTTTGCAGCCTTACATATATTCTCAACGTTTTTGGCTCCTACTGTATGACCGTAGTTTCTTGGCATACCCTTACTTTTGGCCCAGCGACCGTTTCCGTCCAGAATGATTGCTATATGTTCCGGAGTACTCATATTTTATTTCCTTTCATTTATGCATATTATATATTTACAATCATGACGCATCATTTATTTGCTGGTCACACAGTTAAGTGTGAACAGTAAAACCGGGAATAAGCAAATAAGGGACACGAATAACATGTCCCTTGTTTGTATACGTGATATAAATACTATACAGTAAGTATCTCTTTACATTTTGCATCAACCGCAGCGTCAACCTTTGCGACAAACTTGTCGGTAAGCTTTTGAGCGTCATCCTCGAGGCCTTTAATCTCATCCTCTGAAATGCCTTCCTCTTTGCCGGTCTTCTTGATGCTGTCGATTGCATCCCTTCTGATATTGCGGACAGCAACCTTAGCTTCCTCGCCTTTTTTCTTGATGTCCTTTGCAAGATCTTTACGTCTCTCCTCTGTAAGCTCAGGGAAAACAAGTCTGATAAGCTTTCCGTCGTTTGTAGGATTAATTCCGATGTCAGAGCAGTTTATTGCTTTCTCAATCTCCTTAACCATAGAAGCCTCCCATGGCTGAATCTGAATCATTCTAGGCTCTGGAACACTTACATTGGCTACACTCTGAATTGGTGAAGGTGTGCCGTAATAATCTACACGAAGCTTGTCAAGAATATGTGGATTGGCTCTTCCTGCACGGATGCCTGCATACTCTTCCTCGAGATTATTTAATGTTTTTTCCATTTTATCCTGGAAAAGGTTTAATCTTGAATCCATATTATCCTCCTGATATGCATTATATGCAATTTACTATACAGTAACCTTTGTACCGTTAAATTTGCCTGTAAGAGCATTTACAATGCTGTTTTCCTCATTGAGTCCGAATACATACATAGGCATCTTGTTCTCAAGGCACATGATAGACGCTGTGAGGTCAACTACTGCGAGCTTCTTCTCAACAACCTCTTCGATTGAAAGCTCATCATACTTCTTTGCAGCAGGATTGGTCTTTGGATCACTGTCATATACTCCGTCAATTGCTTTGGCAAGGTAAATACCATCTGCCTCAATCTCAATTGCACGAAGCACCGTGGCTGTATCTGTTGAGAAATAAGGATGACCTGTACCACCTGCAAAGAAAACAACCATATCATGTGCGAAATACTTGTTTGCTCTGTCCTTAGAGAAAAGCTTTGTCATGTTGCCGCACTCAAACGGAGTAAGAACAGCTGTCTTCATTCCGACATATCTGAAAATCTCAGATACATAAATGCAGTTCATAACTGTAGCAAGCATACCAATCTGGTCAGCCTTTGTGCGGTCGATGGTCTCACTCGTTCTGCCTCTCCAGAAGTTTCCACCACCGATAACAATACCTACCTGTGTACCATTATCAACAATCTGTTTAACCTGTTTTGCAACCTCAATGACTGTAGCCTCATCAAAGCCGTGGTGCTTATCACCTGCAAGTGCTTCACCACTTAATTTTAGTAATATTCTACTCATATTTATTTACCCTCGAAAAGTCCCTGAACATCGATATCAGCGTATGTCTGAGAACAGAAGCCCTCGATAACGGCACCATTGTTAATCTGTACTGAACGTGACTTGATATTACCCATGATAACTGCAGAAGTATCTACTACAACAGGTCCCTGAACATCTATATCGCCCTTTACAGCTCCTGCGATAACTGCTGAAGATGCTGAGATATTGCCGATGATAACAGATCCTGCACCTATCTTTACAGTTCCTGTTGAAACAATTTCACCCTCAACCTTAGCTACATCAGCGAAAAACTCTGATGAATTTGTGTTGCCGTTGACTGTTCCTGTAACAACAATCTTGCCGTTACACATTACATTTCCGTTGATGGTTCCCTGAATATCAAATGATCCTGATGACTGTAAATCTCCTGTGAGTACAGTACTTGCTGTGATGACTGATGTTTCGTCCTGTACATCTCCTGATAAAACGTTATTGTTTGCTGGCTGTGTATTTACTGGCTGTGGTATATCATTCATTGGTGGTATCTGCTCCTCTTTTTGTGTATTGATTGTATGCTCTGCAAAATTTTCACTTGGAGTTGGTCTTGGTACAGTTGTCTCCTGTGGCTGCTCCTCGACATGCTCAAGTAATCCGTCGAGCTTTGAAAGCTCTGATGCAACGTCAACATTCTCTCCTATAGTATCAACTACAAGATTGTCAGCTGTCTGAGCCTTTGGCTCTACTTCTTTCTCAGGTACATCTCCGGGTACAAGCTCGTTTACAGCCTGAGAAAAATCATCCTTAAATTCTTTGAATAATCCCATGAATATTTCCTCCATTTATTATCTTATCCAACAGTATCTGATTTGATATATTGAACTTTATATGTATTATTATCAATCGGCAATATTTCGGCACCCTGCGCTTTTATGCTTTCAACAAGCGGCTCAATAGCCTCTGCCGTGGTTGATCTGTTTGAATCATCATGTAATAACACAACTGAATTGTCATATTTGGCAATACCTGAGGTGACATTATTGACAATATCATCTACACTGCAATTGTCGGCCGTATCACCGGAATTGACATTCCAGTCAAAGTATGTGATATGCTTTGAATTGAGTATCTTTACAAGCTCAACCATGTCTACATTACTAATCTGGTTCATGCTGCCACCGGGAAAACGATAAATATCCGGTGCTATTCCAGTCAGATTGGTGATATAATCGGAAATCTGTGTCAGGTCATCGGTAAATGCCTCTGTTGATTCATAAATTTTACTGTATGAATTACTGTAGGAAGCCATCGCAATAGTGTGTCCGTCCTGCACTATGCGCTTATAAACATCATCATATTTACCGGAGGTATCTGCTGTGACAAAGAAGGTAGCCTTGACGCCACAGTTGGCAAGGGCATCTAAAATGGCACCGGTGTTATCACCGGGAATACAATCAAAGGTAAGATATACCTTTCTTGTATCCCCATCATGATACACATTGTCTTTTGACTCAAGCTGTTTCACGACAGCCTGAGTTTTTGCGCCAGAGCTTTCTTCATCAGAAGCGATGTCACCATCATCAGACTCAGTACCGGTAACTGTGCTTGATATAGCTGTATTTAACTGAAGCTCAAGCTTGTATATTCTCGAATTCAGTTTGACAACCATGATGCCCAGTACAACTATGGCAAGTATAGATATTGCCATCCATATTGCTATAGTCATAATAATACTTGTCTTAATCCGGCTCACACGTTTGCGACGCTCCTGCTGCTGTCTGGCTAATTCATTATCCTTTGAGTCCATATGCGTCCCCCGTTATGATTGGTTTTGTTTCCTCTTACTATTTTACCATATTTTTATATCTTGTAAAGATAAAAAAATTCCGCAAAAGTTTAACTTTTAAACTTTTGCGGAACAGCATTCGTTTAATCAGTATAAAGATACAGTTTAGACTCCAGCCATCTGGGCAGCAACCTCAGCAGCGAAATCTTCCTGCTTCTTCTCCATACCCTCACCTACCTCGAAACGAACCATCTCGGTGATTGTAAGATCCTTAGAAACTGACTCAAGATATTTTGCAACTGACTGCTTTCCATCCTCTGCCTTAACATATGTCTGGTCAAGGAGACAAATCTCTTTTAACTGCTTAGATACACGACCCTCAACTAAACCATTGAACATCTTCTCAGCCACGATAGACTCCTTGTCTGCCATTGCAAGCTCACCAAGCTTTGCCTTAGCAGCATCTGATAAGAAGTTCCATACATAGTTCATGTTGTTCTTGTGCTCGTTGAAGTTGTTGATATCATCATCGCTCCAAAGCTTCTCATTAATAGCCTTGTCAATTAACTTATTAAGAATAGGCTTTGGAAGTGTTGTAGCATCATTTAATGCACTGTCAACTGTAATCTCTCTAAGCTTTGCAAGCTCTTCATCAGAGATATCGTTTCTGCTGATGTACTGTGGGTTCATAGCTGCAACCTGCATAGCAATATTTGTGATTGCTTCTTTAGCTGCATCGTCTGTTGCACCATTTGCTGCAATGATAACACCGATTCTTCCACCACCATGGATATAAGAAGTAACAACATCACCTGTAACCTTTGCAAATCTACGAACAGATAACTTCTCTCCGATTGTAGCTGTCTTCTCTACAAGAAGCTCGCTAAGTCCGTTTGTAGCAAGAAGAGCGTCGATATCCTCTCCATTTGCACCACCATTTAAGCCAGAAGCAAGTGCTGTATCTGCTACAGTCTGAACAAACTCCTGGAATGTCTCGTTCTTTGCAACGAAATCTGTCTCAGAGTTAACCTCTGCTACAACTGCAACGTTTCCGTTTACAGCAACACGTGCGATTCCCTCAGCGGCAATTCTGCTCTGCTTCTTTTCCATCTTAGCTGCACCGCTTTTTCTTAATACCTCAACAGCGGCATCCATATCACCGTTTGTCTCAGTTAAAGCCTTTTTGCAGTCCATCATACCTGCGCCTGTCATTTCACGCAGTTCTTTTACCATACCTGCTGTAATAGCCATTTGATTATCCTCCGATATTAATCTGTTTTATTCCTCAACTGTCTCGTCAGAAGCTTCCTCAGCAGTAACCTCTTCCTCAGCGCCCTGCTTTGCCTCGATAACAGCGTCTGCCATCTTAGATACGATTAATTTGACAGCTCTGATAGCATCATCGTTTCCTGGGATAACATAATCTAACTCATCAGGATCGCAGTTTGTATCAGCAATACCTATAAGAGTGATTCCAAGTGCCTGAGCCTCTTTGATACAGATACGCTCCTTCTTAGGATCTACTACAAATATTGCATCAGGAATTCTCTTCATATCCTTGATTCCGCCAAGGTTCTTCTCGAGCTTCTCCCACTCCTTCTTGAGTGCGATAACTTCCTTCTTAGGAAGAACATCGAATGTGCCATCCTCTGACATTGTCTCAATAGCTTTAAGTCTTGCAATACGGCTCTCGATTGTGCGGAAGTTTGTAAGCATTCCACCTAACCATCTCTCGTTTACATAGTACATACCGCAACGCTCTGCCTCAGTCTTGATTGCATCCTGAGCCTGCTTCTTTGTACCTACGAAAAGGATTGTACCACCCTGAGCAGCGATATCAGATACGGCATCATATGCCTCATCAACCTTTCCTACAGACTTCTGTAAGTCGATGATGTAGATACCATTACGCTCTGTGTAGATGTAAGGAGCCATTTTAGGGTTCCATCTTCTTGTCTGATGTCCAAAATGAACACCTGCCTCGAGTAACTGTTTCATTGAAATTACGCTCATTTTATTTACCTCCGTTTGGTTATTAATCTTCCGTGTGTTTCCAATTAGATCAGCCACCGGTAAGCGTTATCCGGCACCGGCGATCATCCGCACACGTGCTTTATAGTATTTAAGCCTTTGGAATTATAACATACCAAAGGCTTATATGCAAGCAAAAAATTTATTTCTGTGTCAGAATAGTGATTATATCATCATACGATGCTCCCTGTGGAATAACGTGCTCACCATCTGCTATAAAATGATCAGCACCCTTTTGTCCCATATATATACGAAATTGTTCAGCATCATCCACTAGATTGAGAGCTTTAAGCTTTTCTGCAATGGTGCGACATGTATCCTGACTTGTTACTGAAATTGTGTATGTTGTAACAGCATCCTGTGGCTCTACAGTCTCCTGCTTTGCATCCGCTGCCGGCTGCGCTGCTTCCTGCTGTGTATCTTCCTGTGCTGTTTGGCTGTCCTGCATCTGACTATCCTGTTCAGTTTCGGCTTTTTGGGAAGAAGCATCTGAGTTTGTAGCAGAGGAGTCAGTTTTTTCACTATTATATTCGTCTGCGACTGTCCCAGAAATATTCTTTGCTTCAACCATACCAAGTGTTTTGGCTTTTTCTATTATTTCTGTATCAGACATGGACTGCTTATTGTCGTGAAAACCAATCATCATAATAATTACCGCAAAAATAATGCCTAATCCAAGTCCACGCAAATAGTATTTTAATCTCACTTTATTTGCCCTCTTTATATAAATCTATTATAAGCTTTACCTCGCCGGTATCAAGAGACAAAAGCTTTGCTATCTCTACATTGCTCTTGCCCGATTTATAAAGCTTAAGGATTTCATGTGTGTGATTTATTACATCAGCATTTGCGCTACTGCCTGCTGGCGTACCAAAAGCAGCATCTGATGCCTTGACCGATACAGCGGCCGCTGTACCTGTTGTAGCTGTTGCACCTGCCTTTGACGCAGGGGCTGCTGAAGCAGGCTGTGTTTTAATGATACCTGAAATATCTATACCTGTCATCTGCTTCATGTCAGGCTTTGTATCCTGCTGCATTGTGCCAGACTTAGGTTCTGCCGGCTTTTGCACGGCTACAGACGGTTTTTCAGCCCTCTTTGCAGAGTCTGCAGAAAGCGGCTCGAAGGAGCTTCTGAGTCTTGATGATGCTTTATCTATATCGCCTGAAAGCCGTGTAAGCTCATCATGCTTGTCATTTAGCATACTGTATAAAAACATTATTTCATTATGTGCCTTGTTTATCGAATCAAGCACTGTATCAGAATATTCATTTATCGCCATTATTTTGGAATTTGCTTCCTTTTCAAGACTTCGCTTTGTCTCATCCTGCTTTTGTGTTATTTCCTCGTCCAAGGCATCGCTTAAGTCCTTTTTGGCGGCAGTCACTTCTTTTTCAGTTATTATTTTTAGTTCCTCAGCACTCATATCGGCTATTTTATCCAAATCCTTATGTGAAAGCTTGTCATTTACCATAAAGCTTCCTATAAGGAAAACAACACCTATGATGATGAGAGTTATTTCTAATGTTGTCATATGAACCTCTGCCCTCTTATGCGTTTGTAAGTATATTCATATAAGGACCCATGACCTTACGCATTTTAATCAGTCCCTTTGTGTGAAGCTGTGATACTCTTGATTCTGAAACCTCTAGGATATTGCTTATTTCTTTAAGGGTAAGATCCTCATAATAATATAATTCGATAACCCTGCGCTCCTTCTCGGTCAGATTGTCAAGCGACTTAACAAGCATTGTTTTCAGCTCTTCCTGTGTAACAATCTCCTCCGGCTGTGCATAATGTGAATTATGTGCAGCATCCATGACAGGCTCAGGTCCTGACTCATCAAATTCATCGAGAGATACAACATTTGTTACTTTAAGCTGCGACTGCCAGCTGCAAAGCTCATCCTCCGAGATAGAAAGCTCCTTTGCGAGGTCTGCGTCATTTGCTGTTTTGCCGGTACGAAGTTCAATGTTCTTTATTGCCTCGTCTATTTTCCTTTGCCTTTGTCTGACTGTTCTTGGAATCCAGTCCATTTTCCTGATCTGATCAAGTATGGCTCCACGGATTCTAAGGCTTGCATATGTCTCAAACTTGACATTTTTTTCAAGATTAAACTTGTCTATGGCATCAATGAGGCCAAATATCCCATAGCTTACCAGGTCATCATATTCCACATTATGCCCAAGATACATGCTGAGGCGTCCTGCCACAAGCCTGACCAGCTGTGCATATTCTATTATGAGCTGTTCCCGTAGCTTGGGAGTGGGATTCTTTTGATATTCCTCCCACAGCTTTTCCTTTTCTATAGCTTTCATTATGCCCCCTGTTTACCAGTATATTATTCTGCAGCTAGCTAATTGGCTTATCATTGTCATTATCATTATCAAAGACTTCGGAATCATCAGTCTTTGCTTCGGCCGCTTCAGCTTTCTTTTGCCTGTCTTCCATTGCCTTAAATGCACAGCTTAAGATTACTTTAAGTATCGCTCCGATTATATAGAATACTACAAGCACAGTTAAAAGTCTTGTTGTAAAGCTCATCAGATCAACGCCCTGCCGCAGGGATATAATACTGCATACTAAGCCGGCTAAAAGCATAACAAGAGATGGTAATAGATTATTCTTCATGTTAAATCACCTTTTGCTCTTTTCCGACTGCTTTGATGATATAGTCACCGGTTTCACAGTCAAGTATAACAGTTCTTCCGTAATTAAGACCGGTATCCTGTGCCTTCAGAGGAATTTTCAGCTCTGCAAGCACGTGCCTGGCCATATCGGTATTGCGATCACCAACATTTCCGATTGTAGAATTGCCTGACATCTCAAACATCTTAGCTCCACCGGCAATCTTTGCAACCATTCGTCTGGGATTCGCGCCATTTTTTATCATTTGATTATAAAGTTCCCTAATTCCCGTATCGCCAAACTTGGCTATATTTGTGTTATTTCTAAGTTTGGTGCTGTCAGGCAGCATATAGTGTACAAGCCCACCGATTTTTGAAGCCGGATCATAAAGGGTGAGCCCTATGCATGAACCAAGCCCAAGTGTGGTCAGAGAATCAGGGGCTTTGGCAACCTTAAGGTCTGCCATTGATACTTTAATAGTACTTGCCATATGGATTCTCCTAAATACTAAAAACTAATTCCTAAAGCCGATAAAATATTATCATATGAATCCGGATCAGGCATAAGGATAAAGTATCCGTTCATCATTATATCATCACCAAACTCCGTCTCTATAAAAAGTGCATTGTCACCATATTGTCCAAACTGAATTGCCGGCACACTTAATATGGAAGCAGCCATATCTACAGCAATATACGGAATGGAAGGTAGTATTTTAAGATTTGTCATAGTTGAAAGCGCTGACAAATATGCGCCTGCTATTATGTTGCCAATCTCCTTCATGGCAGATAAATCCATCTCATCAAATGGCTCGCTATAGTCCTGTGGTCTGCCCATCAGCTTGTTTACCAGAAAGTGTGCTGCCGGAAGCTTCATGAGAAACATCATACTGCCGGAGATATCGTTGGTAACCTCAAGAAATATACCCACTATTGTCTCTTCCTCCGGACATATGGCATCTCCAAGCTTTGTCGCATCCATTAACAGAACTCTTGGAACTTCCATTTTCATGGTAGTGCCAAGCATGCCGGCAATCGCTGTCGTGGCATTGCCGGCACCTATATTTCCGATTTCCTTAAGGACATCCATATACATCGAATTGACATTATCTAAAGAAAATTCACTCATTGTATTCACCCTTTTATTTGTTAAAACTTATATAGTGAGGCTTTTATACTTCACTATACATTGCTGCAAATCAGTTAGCGTCCTTATCTGAGACTATTGAGCCTATTTCAAACAGAGAAATCAGTTCATCTCCGTTTTTACCTATACCGTTTATGAACAGTTCCTTGCCTGTAGATGAAGCATCTATATTAGGCTTATCTATTTCATCAACCACAAGTGTGACAACTTCACAAACTTCATCGACAATAAGACCTATCTCACCCTTTTCTTCAAGCTTTAGGATAATTATTCTGGTTGATGATGTATATACATCATCGTCCAGTCCCATTTTTATGCGGGCACTCATTACCGGAACGATATCACCACGCAGATTTATGATACCCTTAAAGTACTTCTGCGCCTTTGGCACTCTTGTAATCTTCTGCATTCTGACGATATTATCAACATAGCCAATATCAATTCCGAATTTTTCTTCGCCTATTTTGACTGAAATATATTGCTTTGTTTCTTTTTCCTGTATATCAAATTCATTTTCTGGCATGTACTTCCCCTCCATTACATAAGTGTATTTACATCAAGTATCAAAGCTACATCACCATCTCCAAGTATTGTCGCTCCGCTGATAAGCTTGTTGCCGTTTATGTATTTTCCTAAAGACTTGATTACAATCTCCTGCTGTCCAATGAGATTGTCAACCACAAGACCTGCCTGCTGATCTCCCTTTTGGACAATCACTACAGTAAGATGATCCGGCTCCTGCTCCTTTGGTTCAATGTCCAGCATCTTATCGAGGCGGATGATTGGAATAACGCTTCCACGCAGGTGAATAACTTCCTTAGCCTGTACATATTTGATATCCTTCACAGGAATATCCTCTATATTTGAGATAGAGCCGAGCGCAATGGCATATATCTCATCACGGATCTCTACCATGAGAGCCTGAATGATTGCAAGAGTAAGAGGAAGACGTACAGTAAATGTAGTACCCTTACCAAGCTCGGTTGAAACCGATACATCACCACCCAGCTGTTCAATGCCGGATTTAACAACATCAAGACCAACTCCTCGTCCGGAGATATCGGTAATCTGTTTTGCCATTGAAAAGCTTGGCATAAAAAGGAAGTTGATGATATCCTTCTGAGATAGATTTTCAGCCTGTTCAGCTGTGACTATGCCACGCTCGATAGCCTTGTTCTTTACGGCTTCGGTATCGATTCCGTTTCCATCATCTCCGACCTTTATGACAACATTGTTGCCCTCCTGGTATGCATTTAAGAAAATAGTACCTACCTCTGGCTTTCCACGCTCAAGTCTGACCTCATTGCTTTCAAGTCCATGATCAGCACTGTTTCTAAGCAGATGCTGCAGAGGATCTCCAATCTGATCCACAACTGTACGGTCCAGCTCGGTATCTTCACCGGTTATGACAAGATTCATCTTCTTATTCAGAGTACGAGACAGATCTCTTATCATTCTAGGATATTTCTGTGTAACACTTTCAATAGGAACCATTCGTACTTTCATGACAGACTCATGGAGATTGGTCGTAATTCTTTCCAGATATTCAATCTGTTCATGGAATGACTGGTTATTATTGTTTTCTCCATCAGATGAGCTCATGGCTACAAGAGAGTTCTTTGCAATAATAAGCTCAGACACCTGATTCATAAGCATATCAAGCTTTTCGATATCTACTCTGACTGTTCGGCTTGTAGCAGCTTTTTTATGAGAAACAGCCTGCTTTTGAGAGTTATTTGCAGTTTTTGGCTTTGAAGATTCTGTCTTTGCAGCAGGAGTCTTTTCCTCTTTTTCTTCCTTATCTGCCTTTTTTGTCTCTTCAGAAGCCTGTGCTGTCTGCTCTGCTTCACCCTCCAGGTGAAACTCGGTGATTTCTTTTCCCTCAACCTTATCAATCTCAGATACGTTGGAAGCTGCATGCTCCAATTTATCAAAACCCTCACCTGATGCAACATAAAAGCTGAATGACAAATCAAACTTCTCATCCTCAATATCCTGTGAGCTTGGTCTGTAAACCAGAATCTGTCCCAGCTCCTCAACTGCCTTGAAAACAAGGAAAGCTCTTGCTGCTTTGAGCAGACAGTCGCTTGCTACGGTAACTGTCATGCCGTATATTTTAAGGCCTGCTGAAATTGCCTCGTCAATTAATTTTTTCTCGTTGTCTGTCAGTTCAATTGTATCAAGTGCACTGTCAGATGCATCTGATGAATCCTTTGTTTCAGCTTCAGCAGCCTTTTCTTGAGGCTCAGCCTGTTTGCTTACAGTCTGTCCGTTTGCTTTTGCAATAAAATCGTTGAGTTCCTTTATGATAACCTCATTATCATCAGTACCCTCATCAGATGTGGATTTAATATTTTCAACATAGCTGTCTATAGCGTCAAGGCACTTAAAGAGCAGATCAATCATTGAGCTGTCAACTTTAATTTTATCGCTTCTGACCTCCTGAAATACATTTTCCATATCATGTGTAAGGTGCTGCATGCGCTTAAAGCCCATTGTACCTGCCATACCCTTTAAGGAGTGGGCAGCACGGAAAATCTCATTTATAGTGTCTTTGTTTTCCGGCTCCTGCTCAAGAGTCATGATACAGTCAGACAATGTCTGAATATGCTCCGAACTTTCATCAATAAAAATATCTAGATACTGGCTAACATCCATTTTATTTTACCCCCACATTTTTTGTGATTGCTTTGGCAACATCTGATAGTGTAACGACTTCATCAACCACACCTGCCTCATAGATGGCTCTTGGCATGCCATACACAACACTTGATTTCTCGTCCTGTGCAATGACATAGATAGGCTTTGATTTGCCAAGTGAAAGAATGCCATTCGTGCCGTCTGCCCCCATACCTGTGAGTACCACACATACAACCTCATCATAATTAGAGGATGTCAGTGAATCAAACATGATATTGGCACAAGGCTTGAGTCCGCTGATAGGTGGCATATCATTAAATGATATAACATGTGAAGCGCCTGATTTCTTTATAGCTATATGTGTACCGCCCGGAGCTATATACACTACTCCGTTTTTAAGCACCTCACCGTTTGAAGCCTCCTTCACCTGAACCTGACTTAGCTCATTAAGGCGCTCAGCCATGCTCTTTGTAAAGCCGGCAGGCATATGCTGTACTAAAACAACCGGTGCCAAAAGTTCAGCCGGAAGAAACGGTATTACACTTTGCAGTGCCTTTGGACCACCTGTAGATGATGCAATTGCTACTATTTTATTGCTGCCTGCTGCCTTGTGTTTGTTTACAATAGCACCGGCTTTCTTCTCAACAACTGTGAGATTGCGTGAAGCACTATGAGCAGGTGTGATTCTAACGGCTGCATACACAACCCTGAGCAGAGTTTCCTTAAACTGGTTTCCCTTTGCCTCTATGATATTGTTTGGTTTTGTGACGAAATCAAAGGCACCAAGCTCTAAAGATTTGATAGCTTCATCTGCTCCCTCTATGGTTAGAGTGCTTACCACCACAACAGGTGTTTTTATGCTCTCCTTCTGCAGATGTGAAAGCACCTCAAGACCATTCATCCTCGGCATATTTATATCAAGAATAACAGCATCGTACTTTTGTGTACGGAGCTTTTCAAGTGCTTCCAGTCCATCCTTACATGTATCAGTTGCCTGTAATTTATTGTCTGAATTGATTATATCACACTCAACCCTTCTCAGTAGTGCAGAATCATCAACTATTAAAATGTTAGATTTCATATTATTACTCCATTTCTCTTCGTCTTATGCGTCTTTCTTCTTCAAACACAAATCTGACTATTTTCTCCCGTTCTGTCATGCGGTCGAAAATAAACTTTGAACGTGCAAAATATCTGTCTGCATAGTCCAAAGACTGAGTACAGTTTATTACCTTACAAACTATATTGAATTGTTGTGTACACTCCTCAAGTGCTAAAGAAAACTGAGCCATAAAATATGTACCTTCTTCAAGAGGTGTGCTTAGAGAAAATCTGATGCCTCCTCCACTTATATCAAGGATAACCGATTTGACAGTATTCATATTTTTGCTGTTGATTGCATGATTCTTATACATCTTTTTGCAAAACTCAAGCTCACTCTCAGCTTTATCATCGTATCTGACTTCATAAAAATCCATGTCTATAGTACATGGAAGTCTGAAAAACTGACGTCTTTGTATCTTTTCCAGATTATTTATAAGCTCTATAGCAAGAAAATACATATTTTCTTTACGATAACGCTGTCTGACTATAGCAGAGCTTTTTAGTATAGTTTTGTTTTGTGTGTATATTATAAAGTCAAATTGCGTGCCAAGCTGAAATAAAACCACTCTGCCACTGTCAACAGGCATAGTTATTTCCCACATGCTGTCTGTTAGCTTGTCAGAAAAGCTGCTCTTATATGATGTGCTGTTATCGGATAAACCGGATGCAAAGATATCAATTTTGTCACCCGGAAAAATCAAACTTGTATATTCCATATGTCTTCCTCTTAAATTAACTATTGCTTTCTGTTAAAAAAATTTGAAAAAACATGTGAGATTGTTCTTTTCTCATCCAAAGCAGCAGATTCATTATCCAAAAGTCTTTTTGCAATTTCTTCAAATGACCGTGCAGCCTTTGAGGTCGGATCATAAATTGAAAGTATCTTCTGCTGCCTGACAGCCTTTTCAACCATTGCATCAGACGGCACATATCCCAGATACTCAAGACTTCCGTTTAAGAACTGCATAACAACGGAATTAATCTTGTTGAACACTATACTGCCATCCTCTTTTGACGCAGCCCTGTTGGATATAACGCGTATGCATACTTTTGACGGATCGAAATCAGGTCTCTTATACAGTGCTTTAAGCAATGAATATGAATCGGTGATTGAGGTAGGCTCCGGGGTTGTAACCATCACAATTTCGTTGCTGGCCGCAACAAATTCCATGACCTGTTCAGACACTCCTGCACCGGTATCAATTATGATAAAATCATACATACTGTTCAACTCATTTATTGCAGAGACAATGAAATGAATCTGTTTGTGGTTTAGATTATTAAGCCCTACAACACTTGAGCCGGCTGAAATAAAATCAATGCCCAAAGGTCCGTTTGAGATGATGCTCTTTATAGTCTGGTTTTCATATATTACATCAGCAAGAGTATACTTAGGAATAACACCAAACATCACTTCGACATTGGCAAGACCGAAATCAGCATCAAAAATAATTACTCTCTTTCCGAGTCTGCTGAGCCAGACTGCCAGATTGACAGAGGTATTGGATTTGCCTACACCACCCTTGCCGCTTGTAATGGTAATAACACGGGCCGGTTCTATATAATTTTGATTACGCTGCTTAATAACATTTCTAAGCTGCTGTGCCTGGTCCATTATTGTCTGCCTCCGAGTAATTGTTTGACAATCTTTTGTGTATCAAATACCTCTATATCATCCGGAACGTTTTGTCCATTCGTGACATATGATATACCGGCATCAGAGTATAGCTTTATATTTAACAAATTGCCATATGATGAGGTTTCATCAAGCTTTGTAAATATCAGCTTGTAATCGTCAATATCCTTATAGGAATCAATTATAGATATAAGATCCCTGTACTTGGTTGTAGCACTTAAGACGAGATATACCGACTTCTCATATTCAGGTGATAGACCTGCAAGAAGTGCTCTCATATCATTCCGCTGTGTCTCGTTCTTGTGTGAAAAGCCCGCTGTATCAACAAAAATCACATCTGCCTGCTCATATTCAGCCACCGCACTATTTAACTCTGTGGCAGTATAAATGACAGACAAAGGTGTATCCAGAATATTTGCAAATGTACGTAACTGGTCTGTTGCAGCTATTCTGTATGTATCAGCAGTGATAAATGCGATATTTTTATTATAATTAACCTTGAATTTTGAAGCAATTTTAGCAATTGTGGTTGTCTTGCCAACGCCTGTCGGTCCGACAAAGAAAACAACTCTTGGTTTTTTGCCGTTTACCTTTATAGTTTCAGGCTGACCAAATCTTAAAATGAGTTTCTGGTATACATTTGATAAAATCACATCGAGACTGTTACCAGGACGTAGGAATTTCTCGATTTCATCAAGAATTTGGTTGATATATTTCTCATCCACCTCATTATCCAGCAGTGTCTTGTATAAAATGCGGACAAATTTAAGTTCCTGTGCACTTTGAGGCTTTGAAGGCTCCTTATTTTGAGGTTTATCAAATGTGCTTTCCATCATTTTGGCAATGGAATCAAGCTCCTTGATTTCCTGTTCAATATCGCTGGTCTGTTCAGCCGCCTTTGGGGCTGCCGGTGCAGGTGTAGGTTTTAAGGTCTCAGATGCAGATTTTTGGGCGAATGAAGGCATCTTTATTTCTTCATCTGCCTTGTAATCAATTTTACCCGGGAGTGTAGTCCTTGCAAGCTGCGAGGTCGTTATTGTCTGTGTCTGTTTTTTTTCATCCATAGCCGCAGTCACCTCATATGTTGAGCTTTTGAATATACCAAATAATCCCTTTGGCTTAATCTCCTTGATATTCATAATCACAGCATTTGGACCAAAGGCCTGCTTTGCACATTCAATTGCTTCTTCTTTTGTTTTTCCAGTGAATTTGTTAATAGTCATTTATGCAGTCACCATTCCTACCGACTGAAGCTCAACATTTGATTCAACCTCATTGTAGGATAACACAATGAGATCCTTGAAATAATCCTCAGTCATTTTCTTAAAGTACATTCTAACAATTGGAGATGTAATAATAATAGCACTCTTTCCCAAACTTTCCAACTTACCAATTTCTGTTTCAACAGATTTGATAATAGCCTTTATCCTGTCAGGATCAAGAGAAAGGTAAGAGCCCTGCTCTGTCTGCTTAACAGATGACATAATTTCCTGCTCCACCGCAGGGTCAAGTGTGATGACACTTGTGGTCTCATTTGCAGGAAAATACTTACTTGATATAGCTCTCTTTAAGCCCTGGCGCACGTATTCCGTAAGTACATCTGTATCCCTGGTGGTCTGTGCGTGATCGGCAAGCGTCTCAAAAATTGTAAGCAGATCCCTAATAGAAATTCCCTCGCTCAAAAGATTCTGAAGCACCTTCTGAATCTCACCAAGACCAAGCAGCTTTGGTATGAGTTCGTCCACAATGACAGGATTTGATTCCTTGAGATTGTTGACCAGATTCTGTACATCCTGTCTGGTGAGAAGCTCTGCAATATGAGATCTGATAACCTCAGTCAGATGAGTAGCTATAATCGATGGCGGATCTACAACTGTATATCCAAGACTCTCAGCACGCTCTCTTTGACTTTCCGTAATCCATATGGCCGGAAGATGGAATGAAGGCTCAAATGTAGGAATACCTGTTATCTCCTCCTCCACATAGCCCGGATTCATAGCCATGTAGTGATCAAAAAGTATCTCACCTTCTGTTACCTGTATGCCCTTTATCTTGATGATATACTGATTAGGATTAAGCTGTATATTATCCCTTAATCGTATGATAGGTACGACAGTTCCAAGCTCTAAAGCAATCTGTCGCCTTATCATTACAACTCGGTCAAGCAGATCCCCTCCCTGATTTACATCTGCAAGAGGAATGATACCATAGCCAAACTCAAGCTCAATAGGGTCAACCTGCAGCAGTGAAACGACATTTTCGGGTTTTCGTATTTCCTCGGCATCGCTTTCAGCCTGTGCGGTCTCATCCTCTATGCTCTCAATACCGGCTTTTTTATCCAGATTTTTACCTGTTACAAAAAAAGCCACCGCAAGCCCAATAAAGAGCCACCACTCATTGCGAAGAGGTGTGAGTATACCTAAAACCACAAGTACAATTGATACAATATAAAGCACCTTGGCTGTGCCAAAGAGCTGGCCTAAAAGCTCTCCTGAAAAATCATTCTCATTGGAGCCTTTTGTGACAAGAATACCGGTCGAAAGAGATATAAGTAAAGACGGTATCTGTGAAACAAGTCCGTCTCCGATTGTGAGCAGGCCAAACTTCTGTATGGCCTCATTTGCATCAAGTCCCTGGAACATAACACCCATTATGGTGCCTCCAACCAGGTTGATAAGTGTAATAATAATACCGGCTGCTGCATCTCCCTTTACGTACTTTGTAGCACCATCCATAGCTCCGTAGAAGCTTGACTCCTTCTGGATTTTATCACGGCGAGCCTTGGCTTCCTTGTCAGTGATGGCTCCTGTATTTAAGTCGGCATCAATAGCCATCTGTTTGCCGGGCATAGCATCGAGCGTGAATCGTGCAGTTACCTCAGCAACACGCTCAGATCCCTTGTTGATAACAACAAACTGGATGATAATAAGCACTATAAAAACGATTGCACCGATGACTAAATTACCTCCACCGACGAATTGACCAAACACATTTACAACCACACCCGGGTTTCCGGTTGATAAAATAAGCCTGGTAGATGAGACATTAAGTGAAATCCTGAATATAGTCGTAAACAGTAAGAGTGTCGGGAAAAATGACATATCAAGCACTTCTTTTACAAAAAGCACCTTAAAAAGGATGATGAGTGCTATTGAAAGGTTGAATGCAAGCATAACATCTAACAGGAAGGATGGAATAGGTATGATAAAAAACAAAACAGCACATAACAGATATAATCCAACACCTAAATCTGTCTTTTTTAACATATTCTATTCCTCCTTTCCGTTAAATCACGGACTGCATATATAAAGTCCGTATTTATCTTTTTGTTTTATAATAATAAATTAATCTAATTATTTTCCTTGTAAATCATGGCAAGTATTTCCGCAACTGACCGATAAAGCTCAGGCGGTATCTCAGCTCCAAGATCAACATTGTGAAAGAGCATTCGTGCAAGAGGTTTATTCTCGACTATACGGATATTATTGTCTCTTGCTATTTCCTTTATTTTCTGCGCCACATAATCCTGACCCTTTGCGACCACTACCGGAGCATCATTTTTTTGAGCATCGTACTTTACTGCAACAGCAAAGTGAGTAGGGTTGGTGATGACAACATCAGCCTTTGGCACATCCTGCATCATCCTTCGCTGTGAAGCCTCCTGCATACGTTTACGCTGCTGACCCTTAATGGCCGGATCTCCCTCTGTATTTTTAAACTCATCCTTGACCTCCTGTTTGGTCATCTTCATATCATTGTTAAACTTGTGCTTATTGTAAGCAAAGTCAGCAATACCGACTATCATATAGACAATACTGATCTTAAGACCGGTATTTATGATGATATCACCAATCAGTACTATTGCCTGTTTGAGCGGAAGCTCATAGAGTATAAATATATCATTCTGATGTGATTTAACAGAGGAATAAGCCACATACATAATGATTCCTACCTTTAGTACAGACTTAAGAAGCTCAAAGATGGAGTCCTTTGACAGTATCCTCTTAAATCCGTTTATGGGATTAAACTTGCTAAGCTTTGGAGCCATAGGCTTAGTGGATATTTTAAATCCAACCTGGATGATACTCACGAGAATCGTGATTACAACTCCGAAAGCAAAAAACGGCAGCACAGTCAGTAAAAACTGAAGTATTACATTATTTAAATAATGCGTGACCGAAACAGATGAAATCTGCTCCTGTGACTCCTTTAAAAAGTCAGGCATTTTTTTATATACAGTAGAAAACAATCCAATCAGATTGCCCCCTACAAAGGATATAAATATCTTTAATACTAAAAACAGCACTATAAGATCAAAGGCAGCTGTAAGCTCCTTGCTTTTTGCTACCTTGCCCTCTTCCCTGGCATCCTTTAACTTCTTTTCAGTTGCCGGCTCTGTTTTCTCGCCGCCCTCGCCATCCTGTGCAAACCATTGCAGATTGTAGCACAACACTGTATGCAATTTGGAAAATTCATCTAAACTGTCAGTACATTCCATCAATTATCGAAACCACCATAGTCTTAATTTCTGTAATAATAAAATTAGCAATGTTCGGAATTAGATATACTATCAAAAATAATACAATAAATCCTGCTATAATTTTTAACTGGATACCTACAGAGAACATATTCATCTGAGGCGCAACCTTTGCCATGATTCCCAATATACAGTTCATTATCATCATGCACGCAAAGACCGGAAGAAATATCCTGAAGCCTATTACAAACATATCGCCCATATACTTAGTCATGGTAGAGAGCATATTGTCAAATTGAAACTGTGCACCTCCAAGCGGTACAACTGAAAAGGAGTCACAAACTGCCCTTATAAGATATGTGTGCATATCAGATACAAGAAGCAGGACAAGAACTACGTAATAGTAGAAATTACCTGTAACTGTTGTCTCTGAATTCATCGATGGATTGAATTCTGTTGCCATGGACAGACCTATATCCATATCAATCAGATTTCCCGCAAAAATAACAATGGAATTACATATATTGGCCGCAAAACCTATGAGCAGTCCTGTAATTCCTTCTTTTACGACCAGTACAGCAAAACCTACTGCACTGACATAGGAAAGCTGTGGTCTTTCTATGATATTGTACATAAACAAAGCAACGAAGGCTGATAAGCCGGTCTTGACACGTGCCGGAACCGCATTATCTCCAAAAAACGGAGCTATGTACACAAATGATGCAATACGCACCAGAATCAGCAAAAAATATTCAAAATTTGCAATAGAAAAAGAATAATTAATCATATATCATCCTATCCCATGCTTATATAATAACTGAATTTGGACCACAAATCAGTCATAAATCCGGACATAGTGTCGAGCATCCATGAGCCACAGAGCATCATCACAAGAAAAATTGCAATTATTTTTGGCACAAATGTAAGTGTCTGCTCCTGAATTGACGTAACTGTCTGAAATATACTGACTATAAGTCCGACAATCAGCGAAATAAGCAAAAGCGGAGCTGATGTAATGATTGTAGTATAAATTGCCTCTCTGGCAATATCCAAAACAGCTTCCTGGGTAATCATATGTACACCTCCTAGTAAAACGTCTTGACCAGATTACCAATAACCAGATCCCAGCCATCCGCAAGGATAAACAAAAGTACCTTAAACGGCATCGAGATGGTTGTCGGTGGAAGCATCATCATACCCATTGACATTAGCACTGATGAAACAACCATATCTATTACTATAAACGGAATGTATATTAAAAAGCCTAATATAAAGGCTGTTCTAAGCTCACTAAGTATAAAGGCCGGAACAAGTGTTGTAAAAGGTACATCATCATAGTCATCGTACTCATCTCCTGAGATATCCACAAACAGCTTTATGTCCTTAGTCTGTGTCTGCCCATACATAAACTCCCTGAATGGTCCCTCAGCCTCCTTTATAGCCTCCTGCTGGGTGATTTTACCCTCATCAAGGGGCTTTATAGCCTTTTCGTTTACCTGTGAAAAAGTCGGCCACATAATAAAAAGTGTCAAAAACAAAGCCAAACCGACAAGGACCTGATTAGGTGGTGCTGTCTGGGTACCGATAGCTGTTCTGACAAAATGCAGTACGATAATAATTCTTGTAAAAGAAGTCAGCATGATGAGAATAGAAGGTGCTAAAGATAATACTGTAAGCACCAAAAACATCCTGACAGGTGTGGACAGAGAGCCTGACTCATTGTTGTAATATATGTTCAGACCATTTGTGCTGTCAGAGGTGGCATCGGCTAAATCCTTGTCACCACTGTCAAGACTTTTAACGTCATCCAAATCGTTTGTCACATCATTTGTACTGATATCACCAGATGGTGAGGGGCTCTGACTTGCATTTACACTGTCAGGATAAAATATGCATAATGAAATTGTTACCATAAGGACTGCAATTGCAAAAATAAATGATGCATTGCAATATACAGCCTTGAATTTCTTCATGAATCTATTCATGTCTGCTCCTGTTACTGTACTTTTCTTTCAATTTATCCATAATTGCTGAAAAGGATTCCGGATTCTGCATCATGCTTTGAGGATCCTTAAATGATAAATCCTTTAATTCCTCCTCCTTAAGCTCGGTGAGATAATTCACATCATCCTTTCCGATTGAAACAACGATATATTTTGTGCCTGCCTCAACAATACTGATCATCTTATTATTTCCGACGCTTATTGTTTCAATAATTCTAAGATTCTTATTAAAGCTTCGCCCCTTCTGGATACCCGCCATCCATCTGGTGGTAAAATATGTCAGGATAAGCACAAAAACAAAAATTATTAAAACTGTGATGAGCTGGACAAAGCTGTCCAGTGATGTTGCTGCTAATATCATTTTAATTCCTCTGCATAGTATTGATTAAATGTCAGCTGAAACTATTTTGTCTTTCCGGTGTTTATCTTTGAATTGACTATCTCAGTGATTCGTACACCAAAGCTTTCCTCAATTACAACAACCTCGCCCTTAGCTACATATTTACCATTTACAAGAATATCTATCGGTTCTCCTGCCAGCTTATTAAGCTCTATGATCTTGCCCGGACCGAAATCGAGTATTTCGGAAATGGATTTTTTGGTGCGTCCAAGCTCAACTGTCACTTCAAGAGGAACATCCATGATTAAATCAATGTTTTCAGGCTGGTAGACCTGATTTGGCATGGCTCCAAAAGGGGTGAATTGAGCGTTCTGTACATTAACCTGATTGCCTATCATATTTTGTGCCCCCATATTCTGGTTCATCATTCCCTGATTCATCATATTCTGACTATTCATATTCGAATTCATCATATTTTCGTTTATCATGCCCTGACTGTTTGCGGAAGCATTATTCATGCTGCCACTATCCTGTGGCTGTTGTATAGGCGCAGCCTGTGTGGCGGTGTTTGAACTTTGAGGAACATCCTCTGTCACACTTTGTGTATCAAGCTCCATATTCTGAGATACCCCCTTACACATTTCCTTTACAAATGCCGGTGGGTAAAGCTGCATTATCTCGCTGTCTACTAGATCCCCAATCTCCATATGGAAGGAAATCTTTACAAACTCTTCAGACAGGAAGCTGTCAATTTCACCCTCGTTTAAGGTGTTTTTTAAATCAACAACCTCTGCGATAGGAGGGCTGATATCGATAGTACGATTGAGCATAGACGAAAGAGATGTGGCGGAAGAACCCATCATCTGGTTCATTGCCTCACTGATAGCACTAAGGTGCAGCTCTCCAATCTCACCATTTATATTCGTTCCATCTCCACCCATCATAAGGTCGGTTATAATTTTTACATCCTTTTCTTTGAGTACGAGAATATTGCTTCCATTTAACCCCTGTGTGTATCCGATTTTGATAAACCACACGGTTTTTCATACTCGTCAACAATTTTGTCCCAATTTGAAAAAGAAACAACAGGAGTAGAAATCTCTACTCTTCTATTTACAAGTGAAAACAGCGTGGTTGCAGCTGTTCCCATACTGATATTGGCAATCTCTCCAATCGCATCCTTTTCGGATTCTGTCAATATCTCATCGCTCGAATCCGCCGCATCGTTGTTATTTAACAATGCATTTATTTCCTCCTGCGATAAAACTCCATCCATGATTTATTGCTCCTCTCTGACTACTGATGTAATTCTTACCGCATATTTATCACCGGAAGAACCAGGTAGTGCAGTAAACTTTTTGATATTTCCTACATAAATGTCCAACTCATCATCCACATTGGTGTCAAGTCTTATTACATCACCCGGCACAAGCGTAGAAAAATCCTTTACTGATATAAGACTCTTGCCAAGTACCGCTTTGACCGGTATTTGTGATTTTTGAATAAGGCTTTCTATGGCATTTCTATAGTTGGTTTCATCATGATTTTGTATGTTAGAATACCAGTATCTGGTATTCAGCTTATCTATAACAGATTCAAGTGTGATATAAGGCAGACATATATTCATCAATCCCTCAACATCACCAATCTTTATATTCATAGTGATAATAGCTATCACCTCGCTGGGAGATATAATCTGAGCATACTGGGAATTGGTCTCAATTCGCTCTAAATGAGGGCTTATATCAAGTACATTCTGCCACGGCTCCTGGAGCAGATTAATGCATATAACTAAAATACGCTCAATAATCAAAAGCTCAATCTCTGAAAATTCTCTCGTCTTATCGAGAGAATCTCCCCTTCCGCCAAGCATACGGTCTACAATAGCATATCCAAGACCGGAAGCCATTTCAACTATTATATTCCCATGCAACGGCGCAAAGTTGACAATGCCAAGCAGCACCGGATTTGAAAGCGCATTTGTGAATTCTGAGTATGTAACTGCCTCCGAATTCATCACCTCTACCTGCACTGACTTTCGCAGATAAACGGGAAGGTTTGTTGTAAGAAGCCTTCCATAATGCTCAAATATTATTTCAAGGGTCCTTAGATGTTCCTTTGAAAACTTAGATGGGCGGGCGAAATCATAGTCTTTCACCGTCTGTTCACTATTCTCTTTTATTTCATCTACATCAAACTCGCCGCTGCTTAGGGCATTGAGCAGATTGTCTATCTCACTCTGAGATAAAACATCACCCATCTGTTAATCACCACCTGTATCCAAATTATTAAATATCTGCCTGTTTTAATACCGGCATAAGTATTTGTAAAGAAATCATCACTGGGTAAGCGAAGATACAATATTTACATCTACTATATAGTCTGCTCCGAATTTCTTCTGGAGAGTTTTGAGAATCTTATCATGAACAGCACTCTTATCGGTGTTGTACTGTTCCATTGTGTAATCGCCTATTATGTCTGTAATGTCTGCTAAGATAACATTTTTCTTGGCGGACAAATCCTCACCGTAGGTCTTATATCCGTCACTCTTTTTGTTGAGTGAAAGTGATATGCCACAAACAAGATAATGTGTATTGCCATCCTCAGATGGGGCAAAATTGAAGGTAAGTGTATCATCATCGGCTGTAAGTGCATAATCAACAATCTGATCCTGCGGCAGCTGTGAACCACTAGTTGCAGTGCCACTGTTTAAGTCTAGTGATATAGCCTCACACACCTGGTCTATCAGATTGTTTGCCTTTTTTGTCTCAGGTAAAATTGTAAATATAAGCAGTGCTGTAAGCACAAGGTTTGCAAAACAAAGTGCTAAAATCAGTACTGAAATTAAATTCTTTTTCATATGCATTCCTTTCCGGATTAATTGGTATTGAACTCTGAATTGTAAGAATTATACACCTTAATCTCTACACGTCTGTTCCTGGCCCTTCCCTCTGGAGTAGAGTTGTCCGCAACCGGATCATAGTCTCCTCTTCCGGATGACTTTATATGGGCAGGGTTTAAGCTTGTATTGTCCCTGATGTAATTTGCAACGCTCAGTGCTCTGTACATAGAAAGCACATCATTACTCTCATACTTGGAACGTGATGAAACCGGAACATTGTCAGTATGCCCTTCAATCTCTATCAGATTATCCTGATATTCAGCTAAAATAGATGAAATCTTGTTCACTACCGGATATGCCTCTTCCATTACATCAGCCTTACCCGATTCAAACAACAGGGCTCCATTCAGACTCAATTGCACATACTGTGCATTGAAATCCACTTCCACAGCATCCTGTAAGCTAGTGTTTTCGAGCTGTTTTTCTATCTGCTCTGACATTTTTTCAGATTCAGAAAGCTCCATCTGCTCATACTGTTCTTCGGCATTCTTGTCATCACCCTCTGTGGTGCTTTCAGTTGTCGATTTGGAATTGGCCAGATCATTGTAATATTTATCCAAAAACTCAAGCTGGCTGACTCCTGCTCCAACAAGCCTGCCATCACCGATAGATGTGCTGCCTCCCGGCAAAACACTAACACTGCTTGTCAGTGATGCAATGACCAGCTGGAATTTCTCAGCGTCAACAGTTGACATAGAGAACAAGAGCACGAAAAAGCATAAAAGCAGGTTCATAAGATCCGAGAAGGTTGACTGCCACGCCGGTGCTCCCTTTGGCGGATCCTCAGGTCTCCTTTTCGCCACTATTCCTCACCTCCGCCTTCTGGTGAGAGAGCCTCTCTCTTGTCAGGTGAAAGGAAGGACTTGAGCTTTTCCTCAATAACTCGTGGGTTTTCACCCGCCTGAATGGAAAGCAGACCTTCTATGATAAGAGTCTTGAGAGTGAGCTCAAGCTCATTGTTAGCCTTAAGCTTGTTAGCAAATGGGGCGCAAAGCCAGTTGGCAATAAGCGAACCGTAGAATGTAGTAACAAGGGCAACCGCCATATTCGGACCTATTGTTGAAGAATCCTCAAGGTTTTTAAGCATATTGATAAGACCGATAAGTGTACCGATCATACCCCAGGCAGGACCCTGCTCTCCCCAGAATTCCCAGAAAGAAATTGTTTTCTTATGACGTTCCTCCATGCTTAGCATATCTGTTTCAAGAATGCCTCTCACAAGCTCTGCATCCGTACCGTCTACTACAAGCATAATACCCTTCTTTAAGAATTCATCGTCTATACTGCCGGCAGCTTCCTCGAGGGCTAAAAGTCCCTCCTTACGGCTGACATTTGACAGCTCTATTATTTTATTTATTGTCTCTCCAGGGTCTACGCTCTTTTCCTTAAAAGGAAGTGCAAATGACTTGATTCCGGCTATAAAGCCCGATAGCTTGTTAGAGCAAAGCACAGCCGAGAGTGAACCACCTATCGTGATAATTGCAGAGGGCGCATCAAGAAAGTTTAATAATGCAGGTACCCCACCATTTTGAATGATACCGAGCAAAACCATTCCGATACCAAGAATTACTCCTAAAAGAGATGCTATATCCACTTATACACACCTTCCATAAATAAATATTTGTCGAATGACCTTAGTTATAATTCTACTAAATTTTAGTGTAAATGTCTATGTAAAAATAATATTTTTAATAAAAAATACACAAAATATTGGGAAATGACCTAAGCCATCCCCCAATACCTTGCGAAATTATTATCTCTTGAGATTGATAAGTTCCTCGAGAAGTGTATCAGATGTAGTGATGACACGTGAGTTTGCCTGAAATCCACGCTGAGTTACTATCATATCCGTAAACTGTGAAGACAAATCTACATTTGACATCTCAAGCTCTCCTGATGAGATAGAGCCTCCGTCAGCTGATATTTCAACTCCTATTCCATCAAACTCACCTGAGTTTAATGTGCTCTGATAGCAGTCGTCTCCGATTTTTTCAAGACCTGATGCATTGGCAAACTGTGCCACAGCTATCTGGCAGAGTACAACTGTATTACCATTGTCATATGAACCGTATATCTTACCATCGTCACTGACAGTTATGCCTGTAAGTGCTCCGAGTGCTTTTCCCTTGCCATCGCCCTGCAAGTCACCGTTCATACCTCCGATAGTAGAGGTTCCGTTATTATTATAGTTCATGGATTTGCTGAAATCCACTTCTATATTACTGAAATTACTTCCGTTGATTGAGGCATCCTGTGTGTTTAAGACGGAAAGATTCAGGTTTATTGTCTTTGCAGCCGGTGAATTTGCACTTGAAATTGATGTAAAAGTACCCTCACTCTGGTCAAAAACGAGCGAAGCGTCCTCAAATATAGTCTGGGGATCTACAGCCCTTCCTTTATACGAGTACATTGTCTGTCCGTTTGGTCCCTGGCTTGTAATAAAATTACCATCCTTGTCCACATCAAATATTGAATTTCCCTTAGAATCAACGATATCCTTAAGCGTTACATCATATGTACCATCGGTATTTGTCTTTTTAATACCAAACTTTGCAGTATAGTTGTATCCCAGGTCATCAAAAAAGCCTATAGTGATGATTCTTCCGGTGCCGGCTGCCTGGGCATCATTTTTATCAAGCACACCTGATACATATGCCTTTGTTGTAGCCTCCGGAGCTGAGGTTTTAGTGGCAGACGACATTACCTGCAATGATGATACCGTATCCTTTATCACGTTGCCCTTTGCATCTACCTGCCATCCCTGCAATGTATATCCTGTAGAGCTCATACATAAATAACCGTTACCATCTACATAGAAATCGCCGGCACGGGTGAAAAGACGGTTTGTTCCATCACTTACCACAAAAAAGTTAGTCGCGTTTTTGTCATTTAATCTAAGATCAAATGGATTACCGGTAGTCTCAGCGGAACCGGCTCCGGTAATATTTACAGCAGTGGCACCAGACTTTACACCAAGACCTATCTGCTTTGCATTTTTTCCACCGGTACCGGCGGCTCCGTTTCCGGCCGAAGCGCCCGATGTAGTCTGGTACATAATCTCACTGAAACGCACTGAAGATGCCTTAAAGGCCTCAGTATTTACGTTTGCGATGTTGTTACCAATAACATCCATTCTTGTCTGATGTGTCTTGAGTCCTGACACAGCAGAATAAAGTGATCTCATCATAGTTGTTTGTCCTCCTATAGTATAGATGGACGGTATGGGCTTTTTCTGTCATTCAAAAGCCCTCTGCCTCCTTAAAAGGTCCGGCTACATAATTACCGCGCCATCAATATTTGTAAATACATTTGAATTAGTTTCCGCCTGGTCCATTGCAGTGACAACGGTCTTACTTGGCACATTTACTATAAACGCAATATCATCTACAAGCACCAGTGAATCGTTTACACCCTTGCTATCTGCAGCTGCTATCCCCTTTTGAAGACGCATGCTCTGGTCGTCGGAAAGATTAATATTTCTCTGTGTCAGCCGCATTGATGCATGCTTTGAGAATTTAACCGGCTGTGTCTGCTGCTTTAATATTTCCTCAAAAGATATACCATTTATCTTTTTTTCTGTAGATTTTTGCTTATTTAGATATTGATTTGTCAGCTGCTCTATGGATGAGTAATTATTAATGATATTCTTCATAATCCACCTCACGCAGTCTGATTCGTATCGTTTTCTTTACTGTCAGCCTGATTATTTTTATCTGCCGCAATAAGCTCTTTAAGCTTATCCTCATAAGCCTGAAGCTTGCTGTAATCACTGGCATTTATAAACTGCTTGCCATAATCCGAAAGTCCGTCGTACAGCTTTCTTGCTTCCTCTATGCTGCCCTTTGAATCTATCGTCAGATCCTCTATCTTTGGAAGCTTTGCTATAAGACTTGAAAATGTACTTGAGTTTACAATTGCATCGTAGTACTCATCCGTTGATACAGAATAGAGACTCGAGTAGTCGTACATTTTTTCATTGATAGACAGCTGAATCTTGCCATCCTTATATGTGACATAGTCTACCTTGCCACTGTAGTATCCGGAAGCACTATCCTTATCAGTAACAATAACCTCCTTGCCTACAAGTGAAAGTGCTGCACTCTTTGTAGTCTGGTCATATGACGATGACATGGATTCTTTCATAGAAAGAGTTGCCTCCAGCTGTGAGAATGTAGCCATCTGTGCCACATAGTCGGTGTTGCTTGTTGGTTCAAGCGGATCCTGGTACTGCATCTCTGCACTTAAAAGCTTTAAAAAATCATCATAGCCAAGATTTGAGCCACTTGCTTTTGCACTGCTTGTTTTTCTGTTTTGTGTCGGAGTGGTATTTGTCTTGTCTAGCTTTCCGTTTGTAACATTTGCTGTAATTGCCATTTGTCCTCCTTTTTCATGACACCTTATGCTGTGAAATCTACTGAATTTCCGTTATCTCTCATAATCTGTGTCACAAGTCTTTCTTCAACGCGATCCTGCATCATATCACTGTCTATGCCGCTGTCAGAGCTGTTTGAACCATTATAGGAATTTGTGCTCTCCTGCTGTCTGCTGTCGTTTGCAGCACCCTGTTCGAGATTCCTCTCAAACTCATGTGATGCAACGGTGATTTCCACCTCATTTACCCTGATGCCTGAATTATTTAAGGCTTCCTTGAGATTGACCATCTGTGTCTGTAAGGCTTCTTTTACAGCCTCATTGGAAACTGCAATTCTTGCAGATATCTCGCTGTTCTTCTGAGATACGTTGATATACATTCTTCCAAGGCTTTCAGGTGTAAGCTGAAGGTTAATTGCCGATTCTTCAGTGGTGTTTGATATGCTCATACTGTCGACAATCTGTCTGATGATATTGGTCGTATCAACACGTAAACGGCTTTGTGACTGTGACATTTCAAATGAAGTATCGGTATTCAGCTGTTCGCTGACAGATGCATGAAGCATTGAATTGTCTGAGTGTGTGCCATCATCATGATGCAATACGCGCTCACCGGAATCATCAAAGCTACTGTCAGCCAGAGACTTTGACTGAGTCTTTTCATCTGATGTAATACCATTGCCTGTTTCGCCTGAAGAAGTGCCTTCGTCTGGGTTTTGGTAAGAGCTGTCCTGTGTACCGCCATCATATACCTTAACAGCTTCATCGGCAGTGTCGTTTATATTCTGACCCGAAGCTGCTGTATCGTCATAGCTGCTGTCAACCGTTTTTTCCGGTGTATTTACACTACCGGTCGATTCAGTGGCATCCGTTGTATCAGCCGAAGAAACTATATCTGCATCTAGTATTTCACCATCATCTGAAGCAGTAAGCTGTGATAATAAATCAAGCTGTGCATCATTTTCAGATGCAACCTCAGACACATCATTAAACAATGCAGTAAAGTCGGCATTTAAAACAAGTGCCTGTGGATCAGATGCATTTCCGGTGACCTCACAATATAAGGCCGACAGATTTGCAGGGTTGAGTAAATCCATAGCTGTCAGTCCAAGAAGCTGCATTGCATTATTAAGCTCATCCTCAGATATATCGAGGTCATCAGTTACTTTTTCAACTATCTGCGAAGATATATCATCGGTGATTTTTTTTACTTCGCTTTCTGTATGGCTGTTTTTTGACGCAGTTTTGATGCTTATTTCCTTAGTGTTGTTTTTATTTAAAGTATAAGAGTTTCTTCGCTTTAAAAATGTAGTGCTGTTATCCTGCACAGCTGTCCGTCCACCAAGATAGCTTTTAAAGTCAATACCGGATTGTGCAGATGTTTGCGTTATAGCCTTCTGCCCTGTCGAAACAGTCCGTCCACCTGATACATTTGGTACAACAGGTGATATTGTATTGTCTGCCATATTCTCCTCCTTTCTTTTATTATTGTAACAAGATATGCTATCAGTTTTGTGAAGGATTCATAATCTTAGTAACCTTTGCCGCCGTAGCCGAATCCATTTTACCAAGGATATTACCTCTCGACTGGGCATCCATGGCATTTAATATCTTGGCAACAAGTGACAGATTGTCGGTCATGCTGTCAAAAATAGCTGCGGCCTCCTTAGGCTTCATTTTGGAATATGTCTGGGCATAATCCTTAATTTCATCATCCTGTTCAAGCTGTTCACACACCTGTTTATATAAGATTTCTGCATTGGCAGGATCTACCTGCTCGTAGAATTTCTTATATTCTTTTATATCGGGTGCTTTATCTGAAAAAACAACCTCCTCATAGTATTTTTCTTTTTCCTCCTCAAAGGCTGCCTGCTCCTCCTTATAGGTGCTCAAATCCTGTATCTGGGCATTTAAATCATTGATTGTCTGGGCATCTGCCTGATTCTTGCTATTGGCATCATCCAATTGCTTTTCGAGCTCCTTAATTCTCGAAACCGCATCGTCCAAATTTGTGTAGCCTGCGGTCTCTGTAGACTCAGATGCAGTGATATTGCCGGAATCAGGAAGTATTTTACTTAGTACAGGCACATCCTTTAGTGCCGGCGCAAGCACAGTCGAGCCAAAGCCACCCACATCTGCTTTTACAAAAACTGCAAATATTCCAAGCCATATTGCAATAATAAGTATAGTAACAAGCACCATGACTATCTTGCTTGAGACAGAATCACTGTCATCATTTTCTGCATCGGGCTTATCGGCTTCATGATTCTTCTTTGCTTTCTTAGCCGCCTTTTTAGCGGCTTTTTCTTCCATTTTCTTTTCTTTTTTTGTTTTCTTAGTATCCTTGGTTGATTCTGCTTCGTTTAGTTCTGCCATATTTCCTCCGGACTACGAATTATAGGTAAAGCTCACAAGCTGGTCTATCTCTTTGGATTCGTTGTCTTTTTCCTCTTTTTGAAAATCCTCAAATTTCTTATCGCGCAGCTTCTCATGCGTCTTACGCTCTTTCATAAGCTCATTCAATGCCACTCTTTTAACCTCCAGCATATCCTCCGCTTTCTTTACATTCATAAGCTGTGTGCGGATAGCCGATTTGAGTGAATTTATGTTTTTTTTGCAAATATTAATTTCAGATATATTTAAGCTGCCTGAAAGCTGTTCCTTAAGAGCAGCTTCATAGACTGCACGCTTTTTAAACAGCTCTTCGAGCTTTTCTTTTTCAGTCAGATAAGCACGGTTTGCTTCCGAAAACTCGTTCTTTGCCTGTGTTTCAAGCTTTATTTTTATATCAAGTATATTTTGCATGCTGTATTTGAATTTTCCCATACTACTCGAACACCTTCTCTAAAAGCTCAAGTTCCTCTTCAAAGCTGAATTTCTCATCTGTTCCCTGACAAAGGAATGAGTTAACAGCACCAATTTTTTGAATGGCATAGTCGATATCTTGGTTTGAGCCGTTTTTGTATGCACCGATATTGATAAGATCCTCAGCCTCCGTGTATGTGGCTAGCACGTTTTTTAATCTGCCGGCGAGATTTTTGTGCTCCTTAGTTGCTATAGCACTCATAACTCTCGAAATACTCTGCAGTACATCAATAGCCGGATAATGATTTTTATGTCCCAGCTTTCTATCGAGCATGATGTGGCCATCCAAAATAGAACGCGCCGTATCTGTAATAGGCTCATTGAAATCATCTCCATCGACAAGCACAGTGTACAGCCCTGTGATAGAGCCTTTATCAGCTCTTCCTGCTCTCTCTAAAAGCTTTGGCATCTCAGAATACACACTTGGTGGATATCCTCTCGTCACAGGGGGCTCTCCGGATGCAAGTCCTATCTCTCTTTGAGCCATGGAAAAACGTGTCAGTGAATCCATCATCAAAAGCACGTCTTCACCCTTGTCACGAAAATATTCAGCGATGCTTGTAGCTGTCTTTGCAGCCTTGTTTCTTATAAGAGCCGGCTTGTCAGAGGTTGCAACTACTACAACAGAGCGTGCCATACCCTCAGGGCCAAGATCCCTTTCTATGAACTCTCTAACCTCCCTGCCTCGCTCTCCAATCAGGGCAATTACATTGATATCTGCCTTTGTGTTGCGGGCAAACATACCAAGAAGAGTACTTTTACCGACTCCTGAGCCTGCAAAAATGCCGATACGCTGTCCTTTGCCTACTGTGATGAGGCCATCTACTGCCTTCACTCCCAGAGGAAGCACATCACTGATAATTTCTCTGGACATCGGATCAGGTGGCGGTGCTTCTATCGGATATTCACTGTCAAGCTTAAGGTCTTTTTCATCACAGTCAGTTACACGGCCTATTCCGTCAACTGTATGGCCTAAAAGCTCATCACCGACAGCTACCGTGAGAGGATGTCCTGTATTTTCAACTATACAGCCGACACCGACTCCCTCCACATTGTCAAACGGCATCAGAATAATATGTGAATCTTTAAATCCTACCACCTCAGACATGACATAATCCCTGCGTTCCTTGTCAAGAAAAATCATGCAAAGATCATTGAGCTTAGCCTTGGGACCAATTGATTCTATCGTAAGACCGACAACCTTGTCCACCTTGCCAAAGCATTTATAGTACTCACCGCTTTTTAATTGTAAATACTTTTGTGCTACCTCTAACAATTAAAATCCCTTTCTTCCAACACTCATACAGCTATATCAGCTGCAAAGTGAGCGTATATCCTTCACCAGATTGTTGAGCTCCATATCAATTCCACAGTCAAACACTCCAAAGCTTGTCTCAATGAAGCAGCCGCTCGTGTCAAGATTTGCGTCATTTACAACCTCGATATCAATATCATTGCCTATGCGTTCCTGAATCTCATCCAAATGCGACATCATAAACTTATAGTTTGAATAAGCTACATGTATACGAAATTCTTTGCCCACCTCTATATTTGACATGGTATTTTCAACCAGATGAAACAAGATATCCTTTTTATCATTGAACTGTATTTTAAAGACCTTGTTAAAAACCTGAATTATTGCATCTATCAGATCTGATTCAAGCTCCTTTGAATAAGCATCATATTTTGATTTCAAAGCGCTTTCTTTATCTGAAAGCTCCTGTCTTAAAGATATTTCTTTTTCGTCAAACTCTCTCTGACACTCAGCCAGACCATCCTCATAGCCCTTTGACTTGTTATCAGCATATAGAATCTGTGCACGTTGTTTAGCCTCATCTAAAAGTCTTGAGGCCTCTGCCTTTGCTTTGTCCAATATGCTATCAGCCTCAAGCTTTGCTTCCTCTAAGAGCCTTTCCTTCTCAGCTGAAACATCTATTTCTGTGACTACAGCAGCATTTATGCCATCATTGAAGCCGCTCTCCTGCGTGTCCGGACTTAGCGATTTTGTTTTTTCTAAGCTGCTCTGTGCATCAGATGATATGCCTGTATAACTATCAGCGGGGCGGCTTATGGAGTCGGCAAAAAACTGCTTTATCATGGAATTGCTATTTATCACGCGGACATTTTTATCTTCTCCGGCAACACGATACTGCTTTAATATATTAGACAACTATATCATCACCTCCGCCTCTTGAAATGACGATATCACCCGAATCCTCAAGCTTTCTGATAACAGCAACGATCTTTTGCTGTGCCTCCTCAACATCCTTCATACGTACAGGTCCCATGAAATCCATATCCTCTTTTATCATAGCGGCAAGTCGTTTTGAAAGATTCCTAAATATGACATTTTGTACTTCCTCTGTAGAACTCTTAAGTGCAAGCTCAAGATCCGCATTCTCCACATCGCGGAGCACTCTCTGGATAGACCTGTCGTCCAGGAGAAGGATATCCTCGAATACAAACATCTTCTTTCTGATTTCTTCTGCAAGCTCAGGTTCATCAACCTCAAGTGATTCCATAATACGCTTTTCTGTAGCACGGTCTACACTGTTTAATATATTGACAATAGAATCTATGCCACCGACAATTGTATAGTCCTGATTGACAAGAGATGAAAGCTTTCTCTCCAGCACTCTCTCGACCTCCTTTATGACATCAGGTGATGTTCTGTCCATCTGGGCGATACGTCTGGCAACATCAGCCTGCTTTTCCGGAGGCAAAGCACCGAGTATCATGGCAGCCTGTGAAGACGACAGATAAGAAAGAATCATGGCTATTGTCTGAGGATGCTCATCCTGTATAAAATTAAGCAGCTGTGCAGGCTCAGTCTTTCTGACAAACTCAAATGGTCTGACCTGTAATGATGCTGTAAGCTTGGAAATAACTCCCTGAGCCTTTTCACTGCCAAGAGCTTTTTCAAGGAGCTCCTTGGCATAGCCGATGCCGCCCTCAGCAATATACTGCTGCGCGAGACACACCTGATAATATTCATCCAAAACAGATTCTTTATCCTGCGGAGAGACGCTTCTGGTGTTTGCTATTTCGAGTGTCAGACTCTCTATCTCATCTTCCTTCAAATGCTGGAAGATGGCTGAAGCCTTTTCAGGTCCAAGTGTAATTAAAAGAATAGCAGCTTTTTGTAAACCACTGTAATCATCTATCATATGTAACTACTCCCAATCCTCATTAAGCCAGTTACGCAACAGCTGCGCAGCCGCTTCGGGATTTTCATCAACAAATTTTTCTATCAGAAGACGTGTTTCCGTCTTCTCGTTATATCCAATATCCTCAAGAGGCTCATTATTCTCAGCAGTCTGTTCTAAAAGAGAATCTACAGACAGCTCCTCCTCTTTTGGCTCTTCCTCACTGCTTCTTGTGCTCTTAAATACCACAAAGCCAAGCAGTGCAAAAATAAGGACAGTGATTGCAATCTGTAAAATATCACTCAACGAACGCACGCCAGATGCCTTGTCAACAAACTCCGGCTGCTCATATACAAGGAATGAAATCTGTGAGATACCTGTTGCATTCTGCACGGAAGTTACAAGATCCTGGTCTACATCCGTCACCTTGACCGGATCTGCATGCTTTGCTTTGTATTCCTCCCAGCTTGTATCCTTGAGCTTTCCGTTCTTTTCAAGAGTGCTTTCATCATATACCTTATACCTGGTGGCAACTACGGTAATTGAAGATGAATCATACTTGATTGAGCCTCCATCGTTTTTACTTGTAGTGATTTTTTCATCATTTAAATACTTTTTGTCGTTATCTGTAATTGACGACTCTGATGGAGTGCCATCCTGTGTAGTGTATGTAGTATCATCGCTGTTTGAATCAGTTCCGGGAACCGCAGCCTGACCATTGGTTGCATCCGACTGGTAATTCGACTCACTGTCCAAAAGACCTGTATCGGTCTGTCCATCAGGCAAAGTGTAATTTTTCTGGGCTGTTTCAGTCTTACTGAAATCTATGTCCAGATTCATGCCAACTTCAATATTCGAGAAAATATTTGAGCTCTCTAAGGTCTTTTTGACTTCATTTTTCACCTGCTCCTCCAGCTTTTGCTTATAAGAAAGCTGTGATGTCGCAAGACCTGCCGAGGTATCGGAATCTCCGCCCGAGTAAAGTACATTGGCCTTTTTGTCGATGATAGTAATGCCCTTTGTGGTATCGTTTCCAAGAGCTGTTGCAACAAGACGTGCTATTGCGTAGGCCTGATCATCTGTAATCGAATCCTTAAGTCCAAGAGTGACAGCCGCAGTTGCCTCCTCTTTCGACTTAAGAATGGTACCATCCTTGTCAGGCATAGTGATATCAACGCTTGCTTCATTTACGTATGACTGTTTTTCCAGATGATCCTTAAGCTTATCCTCCAGATACACCTGATACTTTTTCTGCTTATCAGCCTCGGTTGTTGAGAAGCTGCCGTCTGTGACATTGTCTATCGAGTACGCCTGCGCAGGGATGCCGTTATCACCCAGTGCCATAATGGCATTTACCTCATCTGATTTATTGACAAAAAACACAAGCTTGCTGTCCACCTCATAGCTTATATTGTTATCTTCAAGTACTCCCTTTATTGTGGAAGCCTCTGATGCACTCTGTGCCTCGACCAGCTCAACCTGTGTAGGTCTTGATATGACTACGCCAAGTATTACAAGAGCCACTATAACCACAGCTACTATGCTTATGAGCACGGAGCGCTGCTTAGTATTGAATTTTTTCCACCATGCAGTTATTTTATCCAAAATAGCCTTTAAACGTTCTGGCATTTTCTATTACTCCTTATATTGACATCTGCATAAGTTCTTTGTATGCGTCAATTATTTTATCCCTGACAGCAACAGTGTACTGCAATGCCACAGCCGCCTTTGTTTCCGCAACAAGCAGATCATGTGTATTATCAGACTCGCCAAGTGCAAATCTCACTTCCTCCTGCTCAGCTGCATTCTGCAGATCATTTGTCTCACCGATGCTTCCCATGGCAGCAGAAAGTACATCAGAAAATGAATCAGTCTTGTCAGTTTTCGTAAGAGAGGTATTATTAAAAAAAGATTTAATATCTCCTGTTGAAATTCCATTAATGTTTGAAATATCCATCAAAAAGCTCCTTTATGTATGTATCAGCCGGCTATTTGCCTATTTGTAAGCCATTTTGTGCCATTGACTTGCTTGCCTCAAAGGCAGTTGCATTGGCTTCATATGCACGTGTGGCATCTATCAGATTGGTCATCTCTGTGACTGTATTGACATTTGGATAAGAGACATAACCATCTGCATCAGCATCAGGATTTGATGGGTCATACTCCTTGATAAAATCAGTAGAATAATCTGATGTCACGCTGCTTACCTTTACACCGTTTCCAACAGCGGCCTTCTTTGATGAAGAGTATATCTGTGAAAAAGGTGTGACATTTTTCTCGGAAAAAGTCACAATCTTTCTACGGTACGGTGTGCCTTCCTTTGTGGACGTAGTGTTTACATTGGCAATATTCTGTGCAATGATATCTGTCCTGAAGCGTTCAGCCGTCATGCCGGACGCACTTATATTAAAAGCTTGAAATAATCCCATATCATTAAACCTCCATAATTACTACAGCACGCTCTTCATTCGTGAAAACTGCGAGCTTATGCTGCTTGTAAGTGCTTCATACTTAATCTGCTCAGACGCAAGCTCGACATTTTCAGTGTCTATATCCACGTTATTGCCATCCATCCTGTATGAATAATTGGAATGGTCTGTATATACATTGGCCGTCAGCTTTGAGGTATCAAGCTCACTTATTTTTTTATCAAGCGACTGATGCTTGCATCTGCCAAGCTCCTGTGACAGTACCCCCTCAAAATTTAAATCCTTGCGCTTGTAGCCCGGGGTATCCACATTCGATATATTGTTTGCAAGTATAGCTTCTCTTTGGTAGCTTGCATCAGCCGCTTTGGTCAATACATTGACATAATCAAAGGCTGTTGAGTTTATCATAAATATTCCTCCAATACACTTTTTGCATATTATAAAAAATACTATATAAGTACTCTAATATATATATTATAAAGTAAAATCGACAAAACACAAGATGTTTTTGTTGTTTTTTACATTATATTGTATTATTTTGTCGACAGACGCACTATATATATGCCGAAAACATAGAAAAGACCTATGTTCTTTCAAACATAAGTCCTTAAAATATACTTAAATTTATTTACTTGTTTTTATTTCGGATTCTGTCAAGCTCATCAAAAACTACATCGTTTACTACTTTGATATATGTGCCCTTCATGCCGGATGAGCGTGATTCGATAACGCCTGCACTCTCAAACTTGCGAAGGGCATTTACGATTACCGAGCGGGTAATGCCTACTCTGTCGGCTATTCTGCTGGCAACAAGTATACCCTCATTGCCGTCAAGCTCATCAAAGATGTGAAGAATAGCCTCAAGTTCAGAATAAGAAAGTGTATTGATAGCCGAACGGACAATCGCTACCTTTCTCTTTTCCTCTTCATTCTCCTCATTCACGGATCTCATCATTTCAAGCCCAACCACTGTCGTGCCATACTCTGTAAGAATGATATCGTCAATGTCATACTCTCTGTCACTTCTGTACTCAAAAAGAGTTCCAAGCCTCTCGCCGGCTATATCAATCGGTGTGATAATAGCCTTGTACATCCTTGTATCTTCACCAAAGCCAAGTGTCTCGAGGTTTACATTTTCCTTTGTTGAAAGTATGCCAAGAAGTCTTTCATTGAGCTCAGTGTCAATATAGCCACCAACCTCATCTACTATCAGTTCATGAAGCTCATCCACGCCTTTGCAGATACTTGAGCCAAGCACCTTGCCCTTTTTGCTGATTACAAGTATGTCTGAGTCGAGCACACCGGTGAGCACCTGACATATATCATTGAACACAACCTTTGATGAATTGTTGTTGTGAAGAAGCTTATTAATCTTACGTGTCTTATCTAATAATTGTACTCCCATTAATTGTTATTCCTCTCTTTCGGGCTTTTTATCTGTTACGTAGCCGCACTGCTCATCTGCGCAGGCAATCTTATTTCCCTTTATAATCATATATCCTCCACAACGAGGGCATTTTTCTGCAACTGGTCTGCCCCAGCTCATAAAATCACACTCAGGGTTGTCAATACAGCCATAGTATTTTCTTCCCTTCCTTGTTTTCTTAAGCACAACATCCTTACCGCATTTAGGGCAATTGACGCCGATTTTTTCAAGATAAGGCATAGTGAATCTGCAGTCAGGAAATCCCGGACATGCCAAAAACTTGCCGTGAGGTCCGTATTTTATAACAAGATTGCGTCCGCACTCAGGGCAGATTTCATCTGTCACCTCATCATGTATTGTAACCTTCTCAAGCTCATTTTCAGCCTTGTCGATTGCATCTTTAAGATCAGGATAAAAATTCTCAACAACTGTCTTCCAGTTAACCTTTCCCTCGGCTACCGCATCTAAAAGCGACTCCATATTGGCTGTAAAATGCTCATCGACAATAGTAGGAAATGATTCCTTCATAATAGAATTAACAACCTCTCCTATCTCTGTCACATAGAGATTTTTACTCTCCTTGGTAATATAGCGTCTGGCAAGTATTGTAGATATTGTTGGAGAATAGGTACTCGGACGTCCTATTCCAAGCTCTTCAAGCGTCTTTACCAAAGAAGCCTCCGTGTAGTGTGCCGGGGGCTGGGTAAAATGCTGCTTAGGCAAAAGCTCCTCAACTGTAAGAAGCGATTCTTCTGTCAGAGGATTTTTAAGAACGGGCTGCTTTTCTTTCTTTGCATCGTCTGCAGCAGTATATGCAAGCTCAAAACCATCAAATAACAGTCTTGAGGTAGCAAAGCTGAATACATAATCTCCGACTGAGAGCTTTACTGTAGTAGTCTCGTACTCAGATTTTGCCATACGGCTTGCAGTAAAACGCTTCCAGATAAGCTGATAAAGCCTGAACTGGTCTCTCGACAGCGACTCCTTAATCTCAGAAGGCACTCTGTTTATATCAGTTGGCCTGATTGCCTCATGGGCATCCTGGATATTTTTGCTGCTCTTCTTTATTCCCTCACCAGTGGAAAGATATTTGTCTCCATAGCTTTTTGAAATAAAATCCTTTGCCATGGCCTCAGCCTCATCTGATACACGCACAGAATCGGTACGCAGGTATGTGATGATACCTACCGTACCCTGTCCCTTTATGTCTACTCCCTCATAGAGCTGCTGAGCTATACGCATTGTCTTTGAAATCGGAAAATTCAAAGCCTTTGAAGCCTCCTGCTGCAAAGTACTGGTCGTAAAAGGAAGCGGAGCTTTATTGCTGCGCTGTCCTTTTTTGATATTTTGCACTTTGCAATCCTTTCCCTTTATTTCGTTAAGCACCTTATCCATCTCATCCTTTGAGGAAATGGCTATCTTATTGTCGCCCCTGCCGTATAGCTTTGCAGTGATTGGCTTCTTCTCACCCTCCACATCAACCGTGGCATCAAGGCTCCAGTACTCCTCAGGGATAAATGCATTGATTTCATCCTCCCTGTCACAGATAATGCGAAGTGCAACAGACTGCACTCTTCCCGCACTAAGCCCTCTCTTAACCTTGGCCCAAAGCAGCGGACTGATTTTGTAACCTACTATACGATCCAAAACTCGTCTGGCCTGCTGTGCGTCCACAAGATCCATATCTATTTTTCTTGGATGCTTTAATGATTCCTTGACAGCATTCTTCGTGATCTCATTAAAGCTGATACGGCTGACATCCTTGCCCTCAAGTTTAAGTGCGTGAAGCAGATGCCATGAGATGGCTTCTCCCTCACGGTCGGGATCGGTTGCGAGATATATCTTATCGGCCTTCTTAGCCTCCTTGCGAAGCTTAGCGAGTATTTCACCCTTTCCGCGGATTGTGATATATTTTGGTTCAAAATCTCCGTCCACATCTATTCCAAGGCTGCTCTTTGGCAGATCCCTCACATGACCGTTTGATGCCATTACCTCATAGTTTTTTCCCAAGAATTTCTTTATAGTCTTTACTTTTGCAGGCGACTCTACGATAACCAGATATTTAGCCATTATAAACTCCTTATATAGTAATTTGGAATTGTCTCCTTAACAAATCCTTTTTGTATAAGATCTTCTAACACTTCAAATAGTTCCGATAATTCATACGGCACTTTTTGAGACAATGTCCCGATTGCGATAGGACAAAAATCGAGTAAACTATACACCAATGCTTCTTTTTTATCAAGTATATTTTTTCTGAAATCCATCTGTGTGCACTCTGTAAACCCAGTCATTGTAATGTCTGAGACAAATTCATCAATATTATAAATAATGCCTGCGCCCTGCTTTATCAGGCTGTTGCAGCCGTAGCTTAAGGTGTCGGTGATACGCCCCGGAATGACATATACGTCCTTTCCCTGCTCCATTGCTAAATCAGCCGTAATCAGTGAACCGCTTCTCTTTTTTGCCTCAACTATAACTACTATATCGGATAACCCGGAAATTATTCTGTTTCTCATCGGAAAAAACATCTTTTGCGGGTCGGTACCCGGCATAAGCTCGCTGATTATGCCTCCGGAGACCTTTATTTTATCATACAGAAAGCGGTTCTCTTTCGGATAACAGGTGTCTGCTCCTGAGCCAAGAACTGCATATGTATTTCCACCAGCCTCCAGACACCCCATATGGGCATCTCTGTCTATTCCTCTTGCCATGCCGCTGATTATCTGTATCCCCTGCCTTGAAAGTGCTGCTGCCAGTACCTTTGCCACCTCGCAGCCATATGCGCTTCTGCCCCGTGCTCCGACTATAGCGACACTTTTTCTTGATTTGTTGGGAAGAGCGCCTATGTAAAAAAGACTATACGGCGGATTATGTATATTTCTAAGCTTGTCCGGATAAGCCTCATCCTCCATTGTTACAAAGCCGATATCCTTCTGCTGAAATAATATCCACTCCTTCTCTACGTCATAGGAAGCTCTTGATTCAAGGATTATTTTTCTGTCATCATCTGTGAAAAACAAAATATCAAAAAGCTCATTCTTTGGCATAAAAAACAGCTTTTCTGCCGTTATACTGCAATCATGCAGAAGCTTTTTCTTCACATTGCTTATATCTGTAAGGCTTGTAAGCCAGTATTTGAACTTCATGATACAGCACCTCCCCAGAACTTCTCATTGATGCTTCTGTAGCATATAGCTTCGTTGAGATGCTTTGTCTTTATGTTTTCACAGCCGTCCAGATCAGCTATTGTACGCGCAACCTTAAGTATCTTGTGGTATGTGCGTGCTGTCAGTCCAAGCTTGTCAAACATATTTTCCATGTAGCTTTTCTCTCGACAGCCGAGGAAACAGTATTTTTCCAGCTTGTCAGTTGATATTTTTGAATTATAAGAAAAGCTCTCACCTTTAAACCTTTCTTTTTGAAGCTCGTGGCAGTGCATAACACGCTTTCTTATGTCCGCTGATGATTCATTGGATGTAGTACTGTTTATATCCTCAAAGCTAAGCGGTGACGCCTCCACACATATGTCAATTCTGTCTATTATAGGCTGTGAGACCTTATCAAAATATCTGCGCAGAGTCGGCTCTGAGCAGCGGCACCTTTGCATATCGGGATAATAGCCGCAGCTGCATGGGTTCATCGCACCAAAAAGCAGGAAATTAGCCGGATAAGTCACGTTTCTGCCGGCTCTTGAAAGCCTGATGCAGTGCTCCTCAAGTGGAGCCCTGAGCAGGTCCAACAGACCGCCCTTAAACTCAGCGAGCTCATCCAGAAATAAAACGCCATTGTGTGCAAGCGATATCTCGCCCGGATTAATTCTCGTTCCTCCGCCGATTAATGCGGCCTGGGTGACGGAATAGTGAGGATTTCTGAATGGTCTGTTATCTCTTAAGGAGCTGTCATTGTCCAAAAGACCGCAGATGCTGTATATTTTTGACAGCTCAAGCCTCTCATTTTCACTAAGAGGAGGCAGAATGGACGGCATACGCTCTGCTATCATTGTCTTGCCTGCACCGGGAGGTCCGACAAGCAGTATATTGTGCATACCACCCGCAGCCACCTCACATGCTCTTTTAATAAATTTCTGTCCGTTAACATCACAAAAATCGGCGTATTTTTCATCCATTTGCAGCTCATGTGCCATGCCGGTTTTCTGACACGTAAATGCTGTCTCATCAAACTGTGCAATTACATCATTTAAATGGCTTATCCCAAATATTTTTGCACCGCAGACGAGTCTGCCTTCATTTTCATTCTGCTTTGGAATAATAAACTTTCCAACGCCTTTGTTGTACTCATCAAATACAATCGGCAGAATACCGCTGACCGGCAAAATTTCACCGTTTAGATTTAGCTCGCCTGCAAGTGTGCAGTCCTTTATGCTATCAGCGTCAATCACCCCCATAGCTGTTAAAATAGCAACAGCTATGGGCAGATCAAAGCCTGTTCCGGTCTTTTTAATATTTGCAGGCGATAGATTTACTGTGATACGCTTGGCAGGCAAAACAATGCCAACGCTGTGCAGCGCTGTTTTAACACGTTCCTTTGCTTCTCTCACCTCTGAGGTAAGATTTCCAACCATATCAAAAACAGGCATACCGGTTGAAATATCAACCTCCACCTGTACCGGAATCGCACTGATTCCATCCAAAACAGCCGTTCTGACTGTACTGTACATATATACTCCTATTCCAATTGGGGTAAATGCATAGACAAATGCACAAAAGACATGGCTCTATGATAACATATTTTTGCCTTTTGTAAACACCTATTCGAGCAGTTTTCGTAATTTTTTCAAACCGGCCTTTTCAATTCTTGAAACATATGACCTCGAAATGCTGAGCGTTTTAGCAATCTGTCTCTGTGTCAGCTCTTTTTCACCGTCTAGGCCAAAGCGTTTCGTAATAATATAATATTCTCTGTCCGATAAAACACTTCTCATATTTTGCCTTAAAATCTTAAGTGACTCACATACCTCTATATCCGATACCACATCAGATTGTCCATTCTCAATCACATCCACCAGATGAATCTGGTTTCCCTCCTTGTCAGTGCCTATAGGTTCAAATATGGACACATCACCCCTGCTTTTTTTACGGCTTCTAAAGTGCATCAGAATCTCATTTTCGATGCATCTGATTGCAAAGGTTGCAAAACGATTTCCGTAATCAGCCTTGAATGATGACACTGCTTTTATCAATCCTATAGTGCCTATGGATATGAGCTCCTCCATCTCATCCTCGCTTACTGCATATTTTTTTGTAACATGTGCCACAAGGCGCATATTGTGTAATATAAGCTCATCCTTAGCTTCTTTATCATTTTGAGCCACTTTTTTCAGACATTCCGTCTCACGTTCTAAACTAAGAGGTGATAAAAATGTATTCACATAGCACCCTGTCATTATTTGCTTATAATATATTATGTTCAAATCTGTATTTTGTGATATAATCTTTGCCATGAATAGAAAAATAGACTACAAAATCAATGAAAATGATACAGGAAAAACAGTAGAAGGCTTTTTGAAGGAGCGTGGCTACACACATCAGGTGCTTGTCAGGCTGAAGCAGACAGACCATGGCATACTAAGAAACGGTATATGGGCCTATACAAATGAAAGGCTGTGTAAGGATGATTTAATCACAGTCCAAATTGTAGAAAACGAGTGCTCGGATAATATAGCACCTGTAAATCTGCCTCTTGATATAGCATACGAGGACGATGATATCATCGTAATAAACAAGCCGTTTGATATGCCTGCCCATCCCTCCGCCGGAAACCATGACAACACGCTTGCAAATGCGCTCATGTACTATTATGGCAGTCAGAATAAGCCGTTTGTATACAGATGCATAAACAGGCTTGACAGAGATACCACAGGGCTTACAATTGTCGCAAAGCATGCACTTGCAGGAGGGATACTTGGCAACGCTGTCGCAAAGCGTGCCATCCACCGGACATACTACGCCGTCTGCAGTGGGTGTACACCTGCATGCATGCGCATCAGTGCTCCGATTGCAAGAAAGGATGCTTCCACCATAGAGCGGTGTGTTGATTTCAAACGCGGTGAATATGCAGTAACCGACTTTATCAGAATCAAATATAACCCGGATAATAATTTATCGCTTGTCAAGCTAAGACTTCTTACCGGACGCACTCACCAGATACGCGTCCATATGAAGTATATCGGTTTTCCACTGATAGGTGACTTTTTATATAATCCCGACTATACATATATATCCAGACAAGCACTGCACTCAGGGCGTCTTGTTTTCACGCACCCTGTCACAGGACAAAAAATGAACCTCATATCTGATATTCCATCAGACATGAAGTCCCTGTTCTAGTTGATTTATTTTATCCTTTTCGTATGGGATATGCCCTTTTAAAACCTCTTTCTTTATGTAGCTGTAAGTATATTCTTCTCCCTTTACAGAGAGCATGACAAGCAGATACTCAAGCATTGCTTTTGTATCGGGATGAATCATGTAGTGATCCACGCTTTTTTCATAGTATTCCAGTGCACTTTTGTCGGTGTACTTTTCTTTCTGATAGTTTTTTGAGGCGCTTACACGGTCTATAAACATCTCGCAGACATACCTTATGGGCATTTTCATGCCCTCCATTTTTGTATGTGTTTTATCGTCCCCCGGCTTTGAAACAGCATAGTCAATCCAGTACTCCAGGTGATGCTTATTGCGTCCCTTGTGATGAAGCCACGCAGATGAATAGCCCCTGTCGGCTCTCTCCGCATTATTCGGGCTCATATACCCCTTGTAATACCTGCAGCCGACGAGAAACTCAGTCGGTGAATATTTTGACATGTCATGAAGAAGTCCCTGTTTATAAAGCCCTATCCTAAAGCACCCCTGCATGACTAAAATCTTATGATGTGTAATTGTTATAAAATGTCTTATTGCTTTCATATGTCTATCTGCCTATGAGGATGTATACCGACTGCGGTGAGACATCTGCATACTGCTGGTTTTCACACAGCACCGGAGTGTCATAAAACGGTTCTTTGAGCGTAGAATCGCAGACTGCATACCATTTCATTCCTTTCTTTAGCTTAGGAAGAGCTAACTTCTCCCTGGATGAATAAAAATTGTAAGCTACGTATACATAGTCTTTATTCACTTCATTGTAATCCCCACAGTACATCACACCTACACATAGCTTTGTGGCATCACACTCGCCTATCCAGGCATTCTTGCAGTGGTAGGACAAATCAGGATACCCAACAGCCTTGTAATCGCTGAATTTAAACGGCTTTGGACAGGAAATAACAGGATGCTCATCCCTGAATTTGATAAGTCTGGTTAAGAACCTGATGTTTTCCCTTCTGCTATGCTCATTTGACCAGTTCACCCAGCCTGTAGGGTTGTCCTGACAGTAAGCATTGTTGTTGCCATCCTGTGAATTACAGATCTCATCACCTGCCATAATCATAGGCACTCCCTGTGCCAAAAACAAAAGAAGCATGGCATCCTTCCACTTAAGTTTTCTTATCTCACGGATAAACCTCTTTCGCGAAGGACCCTCACAACCGTAATTATTGCTGAAATTCCATGAAGGACCATCAGCATTTTTCTCACCATTGGCCTCATTGTGGCGGTCATTGTACATGAATAAATCGCTCAGGGTAAAACCGTTATTGCTTGATATATAGTTTATAAATCCGACATTCTCCCCCTGCTTTTTCTGCTGGTTTAAAAGCTCATACATATTGCAGTTTATATGGTTTAACATCATACGCGCCGCAAACTGGTACTCCTCCTTGTCAATATAGAGATTTTCATATGTCCTGTTTTGCGGTACAACCGACATATCAAAGCCATCATAGAGTATCTTTGTCCGGCTAAGGAGAGCATCCTGCACAATCGCAGTAACAGGCAGCCTGTCCCCAAGCAGCTTAAAACCATCTACATGAAAGCTCATGACCCAGTATCTGAGCGCATCGAGTATCAGATTGTGGTCAGTTCTGTCCGGAAAATACATCTCTACGATACATTCCATGCCATTTTTGTGCAGCCTTTCAACGAGACGCCTAAGCTCATTGGAGGCATCTGAAGCGTCACTGGCATATGATGCTTTTACGGCAAAATAATTGCCGGAGGTATAGCCCCAAAAATTGACCTTGTCATTTTCTGTATGCACACTTTGCTCATCCTTTAAGGAATACTTCGGCTTTGCATATTCCGGGATATCGTGCTTTACAGGGATTGTCATCTCTTCAAACTCGTATACAGGCATGAGAAGAATTGAAGTAAACCCTAATTTCTTGATGTAATTTATCCTGTCAGACACAGCCTCAAAGGTACCCTTATGCTTTTTGTCCCCTGCTGTATCCATGGAAAAGCCTCTCACATGAAGCTTATACAGCTTCATCCTATCCCGTGTGATCTCAGGAAAGCTGTCATTTTTCCAATCAAAATCACTACTGTCTATCCCGCAGGCTATTTCGTAGTCGTTGTCACTTCTTGTTTTATCATTCCATTTCTCCCTGCCAAAAATTCTTGTGGCATAGGGATCTATGCACCTTTTTCCATTAATTCTAAAATAATATGCATACTCATTACCGCAAAAGCCATGAACTCTCACAGAGTAAAGAGAGCCTGTCGAATACTCACCGGGTATATCAAGCTCACAGGCTGTATTTCCTGATTTATCAAGTAAAACAATGCTGCATGCATCCTCTTTTTCTGCCGCGAAAGTGAATATCGCACTATCCCCGTCAATATAAGCACCTGTTTTTAAAAAGTTTCCCTTTGTTAATCGAAATTTCATGCAACACCATCCAATCAAAAATTCTAGTATTTATTTATTATACTAGTTTTGACTTTTTTTGTATAGAATAATTTGATATAATATAATAGTTACTTTAGATTACTATAAAGAAAGAGGTACAATATGGCAGAAAAAGCAACACCTGTTACACCTGAAGAGGCAGACGACATCCGCGTGACACTTGATCTGGACAACGGAAGTGTCGAATGCAAGATTATCACTATTTTTGATGCAGATCACAAGGATTACATAGCTCTTCTACCGTTAGACAAAAATGGCAACGAGAATGAGAGTGGCGAAGTGTATCTGTATCGCTATTTCGAGGACGAGGAAGGTCTTCCGAGAATAGAAAACATCGAATCCGACGACGAGTACGAGGCTGCTGCCGACAGATTCGATGAGCTTTTGGATGACGAAATGTTTGATGATATTTAATCATCTCTACTATTATTTTGTCTAGGTTCTTTACTTTCACGGACAAACCTGGAGGCTTGGGCTGATTTATCGTTTACCGACTTGACCGAGTAAACAGACAAGCTTGTCTTTGCACGGGTCATGCCGACATAAAACAGCCTTCGCTCCTCCTCTATGTCCTTTTCAAGCACAGCCTTTTTATACGGCATTATCCCTTCATTTGCATCAATTATATACACGTTTTCAAATTCAAGCCCCTTTGAGCTGTGAAGGGTTGCAAGTGTCACGGCATTAGGGTCACTTTCTTTCGATAAAGCCATAAGCTTCATCTGCTTTGTATATTCCCTTATATGCTCATACCACTCTTCATATGTAGCAAAGCCCTTGGCTCCTGACTGGATTTCATCCAGTATATCAAACAAATCCTCTTTATTTATATTTCGATACTCGGCATATTCAGCTAAAAAGTCGTCATAGCCAATCCCTCTTCTGATATAGTTTATGCTGGCATATGGATTCATCCGGCTTATAAGCTTCATGTCATACTCAAGCTTTTCTATCCGCTCAGCTATCCACGGCTTCTCATCAAACAGCTTAATCCACTCATCAAATGCCACAGTTGCATCACACAGGCTGTCTCTTGACAGATACCGCTTAGGTCTGTTCATAATCTGCAAAAAATCAGCTCTGTCTCTGCTGCCTCCTGCAATTCTTTGGTATGTAAACAAATCTCTGGCAATCCAGTGCTCATATATATTAGGTATATTATCCTTGGTTTTGAATGGGATATTATAGCTCATAAGCTGCTCTATAAGCTGTCTTGGCTGGGTATTTGTCCTGAAAAGCACCGCAAAGTCGCTGAATACAGCTCCCGCCTTTATCTTTTTATCTATATCGCGTATAAGAAAGATATTTTCGTCTCTTCTGTTTTCAAAATCAGCAAACGTAACAGGTGCCTTTGACTTGCTTGCCGCAATGATTTTCTTATCAAATCTCTCCCTGTTGTGCGAGATGAGATTCAGCGAGGCCTCCACTATATATCTGCCACATCTGTAATTAGTATCTAAAAGGATTCTTTTTGCATCCGGATAGTCCTTCTCAAACCCAAGCATTATCTCAGGCTTTGACCCTCTGAAGCGGTATATTGACTGGTCATCATCTCCTACAATAAACAGATTGTTCTGTGGAGCGGCAAGCATTTTTATAATCTCATACTGCAGACGGTTAATATCCTGAAACTCATCAATCAGTATGTATTTATACTTGTTCTGCCACAATGCCAGTATATCAGGTCTTTCCTTAAACAGCTCATAAGTATACGAGAGCATATCATCAAAATCAATAAGCCTGTTTTCCTTAAGCCTTGTCTCATATTTTTTATATATATCCCTGAATATTTCCTCACCACACACTCCAGAGTAGAAATTTTCTATATCAATGCGGCTGTTTTTAATCAGACTGATTTCAGCAAGTAAATTGCCTATAAACTCATTCTCATCCTTGTATTCAAGGCGGTAGTAGGATAAAATTTCCCTGATAAAGCCGTATCTCACAGACTCATCAGCAATATTGGCACTTGTAAAGCGATATGCATATTTGAGTATCGTAAAAAAGACAGCATGAAAAGTACCAAAAGATACATTCACCCTCTCGTCTTTCATCAGTGAATTAAAACGCTCCTTCATCTCATTTGCAGCAGCCTTGGTAAAGGTGATAACTAAAATCTCAGAAGGCTTCACATGATGCTTTGTTATTAAGTTTTTAGTCCTGTGTGTGATAACTGCGGTCTTACCGGAACCCGGTCCTGCTAAAACAAGCATAGCGCCATCCTTGTGTTCGATGGCGCCAAGCTGGGCTTTGTTAAAATTCATAAAATACCCTTTGTTAATAGATTAGTTATTAGAAAGCTTTTCTATGCCTTTCTTAATTCTGGCTATAGACTCCTCTTTGCCAAACACCTCCATAAGCTCTGTAGCTCCGCCCGGTGTCATCTGCTTGCCTGAAACAGCGGTACGGATTGGCCACATAACATAGCCTATCTTATAGCCCTTTTCTGTAGCATATGCCTTAAGAGTCTCAAAAAGTGCATCATTTGAGAAATCATCACAGCTTTCAAGAATAGGAACCACATCGTTTAATACCTCAAGTGATGTCTCTGGGTTTGTCTTCATCTTCTTGTGAGTATACATTGCAATATCATAATCCGGAAGCTCTTCAAAGAAATCAATATGTTCCTTGATATCAGGGAATATCTCAATACGTGTCTGAACCATTCTTGCTATCTTCTTAAGGTCATAATCCTTTGTGACAACCTCCTTAATGTATGGCAGTGCCATCTCATAGAATTTGTCAAAATCAAGCTTCTTTATATACTCTCCGTTCATCCATTTAAGCTTTGTGAAGTCGAATACAGCAGGTGATTTGCTCATATGATGATAATCAAACTTCTCAACAAGCTCAGGAAGTGACATGATCTCCTGATTGTCTGAAGGGCTCCAGCCAAGAAGCGCTACAAAGTTTACAATAGCCTCTGTAAGGAATCCCTGATCCAGTAAATCTTCAAAGGATGAGTGACCACATCTCTTTGAAAGCTTATGATGCTCCTCATCTGTGATAAGCGGACAGTGTACATATACAGGTACATCCCATCCAAATGCCTCATAAAGTCTGTTATACTTAGGGGATGATGAAAGATACTCGTTTCCTCTGACTACATGTGTGATGCCCATCAGGTGATCATCTACTACGTTTGCGAAATTGTATGTAGGATATCCGTCAGATTTGATAAGAATCATATCATCAAGCTCTGCATTATCTACTGTGATATCTCCGTAAATCTCATCCTCGAATGTGGTTGTGCCCTCTGTAGGGTTGTTCTGTCTGATAACATATGGCTTGCCGGCCGCGAGATTTGCCTCAATCTCCTCCTTTGACAGGTGCAAGCAGTGCTTATCATATATAGAGATTTCCTTTCCTGCAACAGTTGTTTTAAGACTGTCAAGACGCTCCTTGTCACAGAAGCAGTAATATGCCTCTCCCTTGTCAATAAGTTCCTTTGCATACTTCATGTAGATACCCTGTGCCACACGCTCACTCTGCACATATGGACCGCATCCACCATCCTTGTCAGGTCCCTCATCATGGACAAGTCCTGTCTCTTCGAGTGTCCTGTTTATAATATCAACAGCACCCTCCACCTGGCGTACCTGATCTGTATCCTCTATACGGAGAATGAAATCACCGCCCTCATGCTTTGCAATCAGATAAGCATACAGTGCTGTTCTTAAATTTCCTACATGCATTCTTCCTGTCGGGCTTGGTGCAAATCTTGTTCTAATCTTACTCATTTTAAAATGTGCTCCTCTATATTAATATTTTTTAGTCATTTTTCAATTTGAAATTATATAACAATATGGAAATTTTATCAATCCTCAGATTGAACTTCCATATCAAGCTCTGCGATTTTATTTAAAATTCTGTTTACCTCGTGGATTCTGTCACCAAGCTCGCTCCTATGTGATAAAATCTCTCGTCTTAGCCTGGTTATAGTCTCCACATTGCAGGACATCCTGCCCCTTAATTTTTGTCTCCTGACTATAAGTTCATGCTTCTGCTCAACCATCTCCTTGTGATCCACAATAGCGTTTGTGTAGTTGAGCCATACTCTGGCATCGTAGAAGTCATTTTTACTAAGCACCGAAACAAGCTTTTTGCTGTTGTATTCCAGATCCTCGTTTGTCCTTCTGAAGCGCTCCTTGTCTTTTACAGCGAGAAGATACTGCTCATAGTTGTATACAAATTCCTTTGAATTCTTCACATGATACTTCTCGTATGTGTAGTCAACAGCATTTTTTATACTTACATACTTGATCTTCACTCTGTTTTCAAGAGCTACTGCTTTATTTTTGGATGCTGCAGCGCTTTTTACTTCATCTGAATAGCTTTGATATGTCAAAAGCACAAACGAGCCTGCAACCGCTGAAAGAAGTGCCCCGATAAGCATAAAGATAGTGGTATCGGCTCCATATACAATCTGCATCAGCGTGCATACAGCTACCACTACAGCAAAAAATACCACTAAAAGCACTGCGTACACCCTAAATGCCCGCTGTCTGCTTTTGGCATATTCACCATCTATATCGAACTGCACTTTTTCTCCCTCGAGATACCTCAGGTCTTTATTTATTACATCCAGACTGCTTTCGTTTTTTTCAAGACGCTTTATTGCCCGCGGAATCTCATCCTCCAGCTGCTGCATCTGCGCATACTGGCTGTCTGATATGCGGTTTTTGGTCTTTAAAAAATCACTTCTGGTCTTTTCGAGTGTCAATATGTTTGCAGCCGCATCATTCATGGTCTTTTTATCTGTCTCTGACATATTTTCCATCCTTTCTATGTCAGTCAGATAATTTGTGACAAGTGCATACTCTGTTCTGTTATCCTCGAGTTCTCTGGCGGCATCAACCATCTGTTCACATATTTCAACTACATTGAACCCTTTAGTACTCTCATCCGGTATACTCTCAATATGTAATTGTGTATCATCGGTCTTTTTTTTGCGTTTAAATAACATGCGCCCTGTAATCCTCTTTGTATTTCAAAATTGTTTCTTTTGGTCTGCCCTCATCGCAACCATCTGAAGCTTCTGCATATACGCCCTTTAATACGTTGTCCAGATTATTTATTTCCTGCTCTGTAACACTATATTCCCTGACAATACGCGCATATCCTATGTCGTTATTATCAAGCTTATAGGCATATAGACAAGACCACAGTGATTTTCTGTCCCCATTTTGCCTGAAAGCCTCAAGATATAAATCCGCTGCTATATCAAACAAAAACAGCTGCACATAGGCTGTAGCCAGATTGTGATATATGTTTCCGTACAATACACGCTCAGTATGCTTTGCATCCTCACATGACAGCAGCTTTTTGTATTCAAAAATTGCTGCAGTGTACTTTTTCTTCTCCATCAGTCTGTCTGCCCTGATTTTCAAGCACTCAAACTCGCTCTTTTCCTCGAGCTCCTTAAGTGCATCATGTGTGTTCTTAAGCTCCTCCTTAGTGCAGTAGCCGCTGTACTCAAGCAGCTCAGTCACAAAAGCAGACAGTCTGCCGTTTGTGGATATAATGGTTCTAAGATGCATGGCAAGCTTTGGCAGATGTGCATGGTTTTCAATCCAGGTGCACAGCTCAAGACTCATAAAGTCATCATCCAAAAGATATGTATTGTTGATTATATAATAATTAAGCTCCTCTATCGAGTAAACATTTATAGACACACCCTCTATGTAATAGGGCATGGCTGCTATAGCTTCATTACACAGTAATAATTCTCCCATATGCCCTCCTACATAGTCATCTCATAGTGCCAGACTTTGCCCGAGCTCATAAATATTTCGCCAAAGCCTAAATCCTTAATCTCTATATCTATCCTGTCATCAGATACAGGTGTCGCCGTAATTCTGATGCGTGTAGCCCTATCCGGTCTGGGCGGCATATCCGTAAGTCTTAGTGTCTCAATCTTTGCCTCCCTGCTTTTAGGAAGCTGCTTCCAGAAATCCACCTCATAAGAGCCTGAAATTATAACCTCACACTGCCCCTTGGATTCAAACCAGTTGCTTCCGGCACTGATAAGATTATAAAACGACAATTCTCCCTTATCATGTACCTTAAGGCTCAGATTGAACTTCATCTCATTCTCGCCCATATATACAAAAGGCCATTCTGCTTCCTTATCCCTAGTGGCTGCCGCATAGCATGCTCCCTTAGTAAAGAGGTTATTGCCCATGAACACTCGTCTGCCCTTGCACAAAAGTGCAACAGACTGTTTCATCCAGCCCTCAGCAAACGTATCTCCCACGAGAAAGACCGTTGAGATAATCTGATTCTTAAAGCTCTCATTTATTATATCCAAAAAGCTTTTGTCCTTATCATTTTTATCCAGAGTATAGCTTATGCTTTCATCTATAGATACTACCTGTGGCGTTGTGCGAAGATCCCTCTTTAGGGAATAAAAAAATATACTCTCCTTTTCCTGCATAAACATCACCACATCATGAAGCCACAGTGAATTGTCCTGGTTCAGTGCAAAATAATAAAAGCTCTCCTTTCGGTCTATGACCGTAAGCTGTCTGGAATTTATGCCAAGCCTGACCGCCATGCCATAAAACATGCTCACGTTCTCCTTTGTCAGCCTGTCAACACATATAACAAGCCGGTCAAAGGATGAAGGATTACCAAGCTTGGATGGCAGTTCCATAACCTTTTTAAGAAACAAGGCCAAAAGCTCCTCTGCCATAAATGAATCATCATCAATGACTATTTTTTCACTATTCAGTGCTCTCTTAAGCAGCTGGTCAATACACACCATCTCACCGCTTTTAGAGAGTTTTCTTGCCTCATCTCCATAATACCATTTGCCAATGCTCTTACGGCGTGCAAGTACAAGAGGAATCTGAAACTCCTCACTGCCCGCAACAGTGCTGACAGTCTCCGGCTCTTTCATATTCTGTTGAAAAAAACTGACCATAGCATAGCTGTCATTTAAGTCTATGCCTATATAGTATGAATTGCCATTATGTCCCATTATAAATCCTCTTAAATCAGCTTAAACAGCTGCTTAGTCGCAGCATCCAGCCTTTTATATTCGTCTATATTGCTCTTTAAGGTTGTCTCATCAGACAGTGTATCTGAAATTATCATCTCATTAATCAGATTATAGCGGCTGTGATCATTGTCACCCGGTATATTGTTGCATGTAAGGCGATTGCTCTCCTTCACCTCTATGCTGTTGTCATGCTCCTCAGTAATATAATACCTGATCAGCTCACCGAAAAATATGACAAATGTCTTTACGTATATGCCGTCGTACATCTCAACCATATCCTCTGAATTAAACTCTTCGCCATCCTCGTCTCGGCTGTAATGCAGCACAACATGAGCCCCCGGAGTACTCTCATACTGTAAAAATGCCTTGTCATAGAGGAAATATTTCTCCAGCAGTCTGTAATCAAGCCTCGCAAAAAAATCAAAATACATATTGTTATATATATAATATTTAAGCAATGTATCTTCAATCTCAAGCTCAGCCTGAGTGATATCCATTTTCTCAGCAAAATGCTTCAATAGGGCTAACTGGCAGGCATCATTTAATGTTCTGTTTCCAATAAATCGCTTTTCGATAATATCAAAAATAAAATCAGCCTTGCACCCGCCACTATGCAGATATCCATGTGCCACAAGAGATATATAAGCTAAAATCAGCTTATCATTTCCGGCTCTTTTATAGTATTCCATAAAGATATCCGATATCTTTTCAGGCTCAATCTGCGTATAAATACCCTGTTCGAGAATACGCTCATCAAGCTTCATGGAAGATATTGAAAACTTATCAGCGGCATGCCACAGATTAATCAGCTCGTCTGTAGGCCCGGTATAGTTTTCACACAGGTATTTAAGCACCAGGTCACTGTATTTGCCTGTTTTAAAGGCAGATATGGCAAGCTGCACCATAAAATCATCATCTACATGCTGCACCTTAAGTGCATTCTCACACAAAACCACCTTTGATGCGGCAGCAAGCATGTCTATTCCATACTCCATGGCCATATCATATGCCTTTTCATAGAGGCGGTTTGATACAAGCATGTCAATAAGATATTTTCTTGCATCCTTTTGCAGGGTATCAAAATTAATGCTTTGCAAAAACGGCCTGACGTAATCCTCATAATCGTGAAGCTGACAATATTTTAAAATTCTGTATCCCATAACAGCTTTGTAGGAATCAGAAAAGGATTCACTATAAAATACAGGTTTAAACAGCTTCAAATCATCCTTTGTAAAATCAGAATAATCCCTTACATGCTTAAAATGTGACACTATATACTGTGGTCTGTCAGGCGAGAGGCTTATACACCTGTCAAGGTATTTCTCGGCATCCATCAGCCTCTGCAGTCTGTATGAGATGCTTTTAACATATCTATAGCCCCTTGAGTCCTCAAAAAGTATAACATAGTCGTTTGAAAACAGTTCAAAATAAGCACACTGGTCTGTAACCGGAACTATCTGAGGCTCCTTCATTTCATTCTGATATATGATAGCTCTCACTATGCGCTTATCAAATACAATAAGCTTGTGGGTATATATAATATCTGAAAAAGCTGCCGACAGCTCTTCATTGATAAATCCCAACTCAAGCATATCCTCGTATAAAACAGCCAGATTATCATCAATATGCCTAAGCTGTGCCTGGTCCATGGCAAACCTGCCCATAGCTTTCCTGTACTTGTGGTAGACCTCAGGCTCTGTTTCCTTGGCAGCAATTATATTGTTGTAAAGCACTGCAAGCTTTCGGTATGGCAGCTTATTATCAAAGCTGAAATACATCTGGATGATCTTTGGCACAGGGAAAATCTGCCTGTCATCCATCGTAATGAGATACGCCTCATACAAGCCTGTCAGACGCAGCTTATTCTCGATACCCAGCTCAAACCATTTATGAAAACAGGTATCATTTTTGTGTCCCTTAATCAGGTAGCTGCATATGATGCCGACATACTCTGCCTCCGGACATATCTCATAGGCTGCTGTAAGAAGCTCATATACTCTGTTATCGAACCCGCCTGCCAGATCAACCGCCTCAAAGATTGCTCCGGCAAGCTCCTTTGTCAGAGCGTTTTCCTTTACGGCCCAGCTTAGGATGCGAAGCTCAAATACCGACAGTTCCTTTATCAGATAAGGATCCTGTGATATAAGATAATAAGCTTCAATATACAAATACGGAGACGAACAGCCTCGCAGTACCCAGTATTTTATATCTTTAAGCTTACCGGCACTGTCATCAAAATACTGATCCCTCAAAAATAAAAGTACCCAGAACAAAAGCACAGAGTCAGGATTTTCATAAAAAATCAGCTCCACTTCGTGTGTCATATTGTCAACGTATGAAGGCTCTCTCTCTAACAGCGTCATCAGATACAGATAATAGCCCCAGATTGGAGCTTTCTTATCAGGATTACTGTGCTTGAAATCATCAAGAATCCACTTAGCTTCCTGCCTTTGCCTGTTGATAATAAATGCCTGAGCCTTCATCAGCTCATACATATGCTCATCCGGCACAAGTGCATGCAGGTGGTTTAATATGCTTATAGTCTCGTTTGCCCATACCCCGGTCACTATCCGCTTCAGCCTGAAACTGGTATAAAGCTCCATGATTCCGACCATGCATTCCTTTATGTCCTTTGTCACAGCTATATCACTTATACTGCCATCATCATCTCTTACACCGGCCGTGATATCTATTGTAAAGCTCTGATATACACCATCAATATATATGCGGCCAAAATTACGTCCGGCATGCATCGCAGATGCATCGATGATATACTCATACAGATATGTTTTACCTATAAAATCATCAAGCGTTAAAACAGGCTTAGACAGCTTTATGAATTCACAATCCGTGCGCAGGCGTATCTCGGTATATCCCCAGTTATCCTTTGTTATAGTAAAGCATCCACTCTGTGGCTCTTTAGAAGCCATAAAAATCTCCTCTGACTTGTCTACACTAATGGAAACAGGCTGTTTTTTGTTTACGCCAATCAGAAACTCCTCCATATTCTGACCGGATGGTCTGGCGCAGGCAAAGCCCTCATAGGTCAGCCTCTCATATACATTGTCATAAGGAATTGTGTTTAAAAAATTGCGATTATAAAACAGATGATAAGCCTCATCCCAATTGGATGCCGCAAGCCTTGTAAAATCATCAAGGCTCTTTACAGCTCCGGTGGATGCTTCCGCATAGAGCCTTGTGATTCTTGCACAAAAAGAAAGACTGTACTCTATCTGATTGCATACAATCACAAATTTGCCCTCGCAGGTATCGCCCTCCGTAAGGCCCTTACTGTTAAATTGATAACGAATCCTGACTTTCTCGCCCTCGAAGTGCGGATTCAGACACTCCATCCTTGGATTAGTCGAATAAACTATGCCACAGATTTTTATCTGATTCGTACTTTCTATTACAAAGCTTCCCGCTTCGCTTCTTCCCTCAATGACCGAAAGGTCTATTGTCTCCTCTGAAAACGCCAAAATCGGTTTCGTGCCATTAAATCTGCCGGCAGCTATCTGCCCTATACGTGCTCGCACAATTGTTACCCCGTTTACGTTAAATGTTGATTTTTTATATACATATTATATAATGTAAATTATATACGATTTGCAATGCTGTTGCAATGCAAATAGAAAGGAAATTACAGCTAATGATAGAACAAAAGGAGCATTTTCACGGCAGTGACCTTGAAAAAATAGAAAAAATATACGGTATAAAGAAAGAAAATATTGTGAGCTTTGCAGCGAATGTCAACCCACTCGGTGAGTCCGGTAAACTAAAGACTGCACTGTCTGAGCGCATTGATGCAATCACAAAATACCCTGACAGGGAGTATACTTCTCTCAGAAAGGCTATCGGCAGCTACTGCAAGTGCGATTACAATCACATAACAGTCGGAAACGGATGCACGGAGCTCATCTCTCTTTTCATTCAGATTACAGCTCCCAAAAAAACACTTCTGCTTGGTCCGACTTACTCTGAGTACGAGCGTGATTTAAGGATAAACGGCAGTGATATCTCATACTATTTTCTTAAGGAAAAGGATGATTTTAAGATTAATCCGGATGAATTTATCTCTGCAATCACAGCTGATACCGACCTTGTCATCATCTGTAATCCCAACAATCCAACCGGCAGTCTTATCGCACCGGATAAGCTCAAAACAATTTTAACCCACTGTAAAGAGACAAATACTTATGTGATGATAGACGAGACATATATAGAGTTTGTGCCGGATGTTGATGAGCTTTCAGCAATACCTCTGACTGAATTGTTTGACAATGTGATTATTTTACGCGGCACATCCAAGTTTTTTGCCACTCCGGGACTTCGTCTGGGCTATGCCATCACATCAAATTCACAAATTCTTACAGACATAAACACAAACAAAAATCCGTGGATGATTAACTCTCTCGCCGTTGTTGCAGGCGAAACCATGTTTTTGGATGAAGAATATATAGATAAAACAAGAAGCTTGATACTTTCGGAGAAAACCAGATGCAGGCAATTGATTGAAGAATCACACAAATTCAAGCTTTATCCATCCTACAGCAACTTCTATCTGCTTAAGATACTTGATGAAGGCGTGGATGCACATATGCTATTTGAGCGCGCCATAAGGCAGGGCATGATGATAAGGGACTGCTCTACCTTTCCCGGTCTTGAGGAGCGGTTCATACGATTTTGCATAATGAAGCCAGAGGATAACACAAGGCTTATTAATTGCCTTACACAATGATGCTAAATGCCTTTATATAAACATAACATATAACCAAAAAGCCTCCGGAAGGATTTAATCCAGCCGGAGGCTTTTTTTATAAAGTAAAACATAGAATATGCTTTAAGCTCTATATTATTTTGCAGATAAGAACTCGTCAATACCCTTTGCTGCTGCTTTTCCTGCACCCATGGCAAGAATAACCGTTGCAGCACCTGTCACGGCATCTCCACCTGCAAATACACCCTCTTTTGAGGTTGCACCTGTATCCTCAGTTGCTACAATACACTTTCTCTTATTTGTATCGAGACCTATTGTTGTAGAGGAAATAAGTGGATTTGGCGATGTACCAAGTGACATGATCACTGTATCGCACTCCATCTCATACTCAGAGCCGGCAATCTCAATAGGGCTTCTACGTCCTGATGCATCAGGCTCTCCAAGCTCCATCTTGATAAGCTTAACACCCTTAACCCATCCATTCTCATCAACAAGAATCTCTGTAGGGTTCTCAAGGAGATCAAAGATAACTCCCTCTTCCTTGGCATGATGTACTTCCTCTTTACGTGCAGGAAGCTCTGCCTCACTACGTCTGTATACAATGTGTGTCTCAGCACCGAGACGAAGAGCTGTTCTGGCTGCGTCCATGGCTACGTTTCCACCACCGACAACTACAACCTTTTTGCCTTTTGAGATAGGAGTCTCATAACCCTCTTTAAAAGCTTTCATGAGGTTATTTCTTGTAAGGAACTCATTAGCTGAGAATACACCGTTGGCCTGCTCTCCAGGGATTCCCATAAATCTTGGAAGTCCTGCTCCCGAACCGATAAATACAGCCTCAAAGCCTTCTTCCTCCATGAGTTCGTCAATCTTAACTGACTTTCCGATAACTACATTTGTCTCGATTTTAACACCAAGTGCCTTGACATTCTCTACTTCTGCCGCAACAACCTTGTCCTTCGGAAGACGAAACTCCGGTATTCCGTAGCTTAATACTCCGCCGGCAGCGTGAAGTGCCTCAAAAATAGTTACATCATAGCCAAGCTTTGCAAGGTCTCCGGCACATGTAAGTCCTGCAGGACCTGAACCGATAACAGCAACCTTTTTGCCGTTTTTCTCTGCGGCTGTCTTTGGCTTGATGCCATTCTCTCTTGCTGTATCAGCAACAAATCTCTCAAGCTTTCCGATTGAGACAGGATCACCCTTGAAGCCTCTGATACACTTGCCCTCGCACTGGCTCTCCTGTGGGCATACACGTCCACATACAGCAGGAAGTGCTGATGACTCTGAAATAATCTCATAAGCCTTTGTGAAATCACCATTTTTAACCTGCTCAACAAATGCAGGAATATTGATAGAAACAGGGCAGCCCTTCATACACTGTGCATTTTTACAGTTTAAGCATCTGCTTGCCTCTGCCATTGCCTCTTCTTTATTGTAGCCGTAGCAAACCTCTTCAAAGTTTGTGGCACGAACCTTAGGATCCTGCTCTCTGACAGGTACTCTCTTTAATACATCGACTTCCATTATTTGTCACCTCCGCAGTTTCCGCAGCCACCGTGATGTGTTGCGCCCTCTTCATAGGCAAGCTTAGCTCTGCCTTCCTCAGTCTTATATTGCTGCTGTCTCTTCATAGCCTGATCAAAATCAACAAGATGTCCGTCAAACTCAGGTCCGTCAACACATGCAAACTTAACCTTTCCGTCCACGATCAGACGGCATGCACCACACATACCTGTTCCATCAACCATGATTGGGTTCATTGAAACAATTGTAGGAATCTCAAGCTTCTTTGTGAGCAGACATGTGAATTTCATCATAATCATAGGTCCGATAGCTACACAGCAGTCATATGTATTGCCGGCATCAACAAGTGCCTGAAGCTGCTGGCTGCCGTTGCCGTGGAAGCCGTATGAACCATCATCTGTACAAACATAGAGATTCTTTGCAACAGCTTTCATCTCATCCTCAAAGAAAAGGATATCCTTATTTCTAAAGCCCATGATGACATCAGCATCCACACCATGCTCTTTAAGCCACTTAACCTGTGGATATACAGGAGCTGTACCAAGACCTCCTGCGATAAATACGATGTGCTTTTTCTTTGTCTCCTCGAGGTTATCCTCCTGACAAAGCTCTGATGGACAGCCGAGTGGTCCGACGAAATCCTCTAATGAATCCCCCTCATTAAGAGCCATCATTCTCTCTGTTCCTGCACCGATAGTCTGTACTACGATAGTAACAGTCTCTTTTTCCCTGTCATAATCACAGATGGTAAGTGGGATTCTCTCTCCTACCTCATCTGTCTTTGCGATGATAAACTGACCAGGCAGACACTCTTTTGCAACTCGTGGTGCCTTTATATCCATAAGGATAATATTGTCAGCCAATTTTTCTTTTCGAACTATTGGATACATAGTCTTCCTCCTAGTTAAATCTTATCCCATTACATATGTAATCTGATACTCAATTATTTCATACTTTTTTAATTTTAAATGAAATGATATAATTTTTCAATATATTTCTTTAGATATTCCATAAAAATATGTTATATGCTTATAAAATTGTGTTATCTTTTGATATCCGTCCGGTACTTTATAAAATCATATTATGTAATATGTAATCAAGATAGCTCTCAGTGGTTTTGAATAGTTACTTGTGAATAATAATAAAACAGGAACCAATTCATGCAAAAAATGAAACGGTTCCTGTTTTTATCAGCTTTTATGAGAAATATACAAGCTCATCCTGCGGCTTCTCGGCAGGCTCGATGGAAACCGGATAAAGCACCGGTCCCTTTCCCTTATACTCTCTTGCAAACTCCACATGCACCCTTGCGGTGATGGTAATCCACGATTTGTGAGGAATACTGCTCTCATCCTCATACTTGCACTTAAAGCCTATAAATGTCACGTCCTCTATACAGCAGGTCATCGCAAACCTGCCTGGTACCATAACACCCTTTCTAAGCTTATCAGGATTGTATACAAGGGCAAGAAATTTGACAACCTTGCCGTCGTACTTCTTGTAATTCTCCATGGCATCCATATACCAAATGGCATAATCTGCATCTGAAAGCTCAATCACATCCTGATTTATATCAAACGGCAATTCCTCCGGACGCTCATCAATAGTACCGTCCTTGCGTTCGTAGACTATCTGGGCTTTGCGGTTGATATTCTTTATGGTACGCCTTAGGTGTCCTCTGTCTGTATCATCGTCCGTCCTGTTAAATATGACAACATCACTCGCAAATACCTGTTCCTGCATCATCGCGCGCATATTGTTCATATAAAGGTCAAATGTAGTGGAATCAACTGTGGCGAGCGACTGCACGATAACCCAGCCCTTTGGCAGCTCGGCCTCTATTATTTTATCAATGCCCCATGTGCCGTTGTACTCGATAAACACCTGTTCAGGCAAATACTGCATGTTGAGCTCATTCAGCTTTGCAGCTGTAAACTCATCCTCCGAGTCGATCTCTGCAACCTGGATATTGGCAGCCTTTAGCTTATCCATATCATACTCCACATCACCATCCTCGCACATAATGATAAGCCCCTTTGAGCCATTAGCGAAATCATTCTCGAAAATGGTATCCTTAATCAGTGAAGTCTTGCCACTGTCCATGAATCCGGTAAATAAATATACTGGAATCTCTTCAGCCATTTTGTTAGTTCCTTTCTGATTATTGTGTAACTATGTTAAATACATTTAAGCAAGTCCGAAGAGCTCTTCAAGCTCATGCTCGTGGATATCTGTTCCGATAACAACGATACGTCCTGTATAGTCAGGCTCGCCATCACGAATCTCGTACTCGCCCGGAACCATATCAAAGTAAATCCACTTGCCGTCTGTGCCCTCTACCATGCCCTTTGAACGAAGAATCTTGTCATCTTCCACAAACTGCTTAAGGATTTCTTCGAGCTTAGCGCGCTCAAACTTGTGAGGTGTCTCCTTGCCCCAGCTTGTAAATACATCATCAGCATGATGATGTCCGTGCTCATGATCATGGTCATGACAGCCGCAGGTGCAGCCCTCGCCGTGCTCGTGGTGATGCTCGTGCTCGTCATGGTCGTGGTGATGCTCGTGTTCATCGTGGTCGTGATGGTGCTCATGCTCATCATGGTCATGGTGATGTTCATGCTCATCATGATCGTGGTGATGCTCATGCTCATCATGGTCATGGTGATGATGATGCTCTGCCTCATCCTGTGCATGACGCGCCTCAGCAAGCACCTTCATCTCGAGATTGTCCTGACCTTCCATAGTCTTAAGAATCTGCTCTCCTTTAATAGCATCCCAATCAGTAGTGATAACTGAAGCCTTTGGATTTAAAGCCTGAATCTGCTTTACACAAAACTCAAGCTGCTCAGGTGTAGCATTCTGGCTGCGGCTTAAGATAACTGTTGTGGCATACTCTATCTGGTTGTTGAAAAACTCACCGAAAGCCTTCATCTGCTTGCTTGCCTTAAGTGCATTTACCACTGTAACAAGTGCATTAAGCTTGACCGGCTGCTCTTTTTCGATATCTATAACAGATTTCATGACATCTGATAATTTACCCACGCCTGATGGCTCAATTAAGATACGGTCCGGATGATACTTCGTAATAACCTCATTTAAATTCTTACCAAAATCACCAACCAGTGAACAGCAGATACAGCCTGAGTTCATCTCAGTAATCTGAATGCCGGCATCCTTTAAAAAGCCACCGTCTATACCAACCTCACCGAACTCATTCTCTATGAGAACTATCTGCTCACCCTTAAAAGCCTCATCTATCATTTTCTTGATAAATGTAGTCTTTCCAGCTCCAAGGAAACCTGAAATAATGTCAATTTTTGTCATTGTAATTCACTCCTTTTCTTTTCACTAAGTCCTATTTTACTAGCAATAATACAAATATGCAAATTAAATTTTTATTATTAAATTATGTTGACACATAACAAAAGAACTACCGCACGCGGTAGTCCTCTCTAATACATTAATTGTATTTTCTTTTTCTAGCTGCTTCAGATTTCTTCTTACGCTTTACGCTTGGTTTCTCGTAATGCTCACGCTTACGGATCTCCTGCTGGATGCCTGCTTTTGCACAGTTTCTCTTGAATCTGCGTAATGCGCTATCTAAAGTCTCGTTTTCTTTAACTATTACACTAGACATAACCTAAAACCTAACCTCCCTCCAGTTGTGTATTGTGCATCAACTGTTAGGTATCTATACTTAATTGCACTAACATGTATTTTATCAAAATATCCGGATTTGTCAAGATAAATCCGGATATTTTTTAAAGAATATTTTTTAAAGAAATTATTATTTTAATTATATCAGGTAAAACATCACTCCAAAATGACTCTAATCAAGCTTGATAAAGATTGATGTTTCCTTTTTCAGTGAATCTGCAATCTCATAGTTTTCATCCATCTTGTGTGAGATATTGTCCATATCCTCAACAATAAGCTGTGTACTGTCAGCCGCTGAAACCACTCCGTTCACACCCTCATTTATAGCATGTGAAATGGTGTTGATTGAAGAAGAAATCTCAAGCATGGACTGCTTCAGTGAATCAGTCTTCTCCTTGAAATCAGTCATGGTACCCTCAATGAATGAAGCCTTGTCGTTGTACTCCACACCGGACTCAACAAATCTCTCAAACTCCGGAAGAATCGAATCATTAATATAGCTGACAAGACCATTGGCGTTGTCAGAAAGATTGGTAACCGAATTGGTAACTACCGCATTGATACGCTGGATATTGTTGGCTGCCTCCTGGCTGGCTGCAGCAAGCTGGCTGATCTCACTGGCTACAACCGCAAAACCTCTGCCTGCCTCTCCTGCCCTTGCTGCCTCAATAGAAGCATTTAATGCCAGCAGATTGGTCTGACTTGCAATGTTTAAAATATCATTGGTAAGTGAATTGACCTGCTTTACGCTGTTGCTATCCTCAATAGCCTTCTGCAATACCTCGAGAATCTCCGAAACCTTCCTGTCTGTTGACTCCATGTTTGTACGTGCAACAGACTCCATTGACTGTGCATGAGCCTTCATATCCTTGGTGTATCCGGTCAGTTCATCTGTCTTTTCAGCAATAAGCTCAACCTCTTTTGCCACATTATCTGTGTTGGTATTGATAACAGATGCGTTTTCGGAGATATCCTGCATGGTAGCAGACAGCTCCTCTGTTAAAGCCGAAAGATCGGACACACTGCTGTTGCTTGTCTGAACACTCTGACGCACATCATCAACAACCCTCTCCATCCTGGCCGAGTTGGTGACAACAGCCTTGAATATAGCCTGCAGCTTTGTCATAAAGACATTGATGCCCTTGCCTACGGCGTCAACCTCAGCATTGTTGATAGGAGTAACCCTCTGCGTCAAATCGCCCTTCTTGTTATCAATATTGACTATGATGCCGTTGATTTCCTTCTGTGTACGAAGCAGAGGCTTGATAACCATGGTGACAACAGCAAAAACAACAAACAGTAATGCAATTATACTTATTGCAATAGTAAATGTACATGTGACAACAGATGCGCGATAAGTACTTTCGAGGCTCTTTCTCTCCTCCTGTGTAACAGAATTGACATGCTCACGCATTGACGAAATAGCTTTTTCAATGTTATTAGAATATTTTGCAATAGAGCCATTTGCCGTTTTATACGCTTCCTCGTTTTTACCGGCGGCAGAATAGGCCATTACATTGCCACACTCCTTGACCAGGCTTGTATAGTTTTCACAGATAATTCTATAGTTTCTCTTGGTCTCCAAGGTTACATAAGGATTATAATCATCAAGGAGCTGCTTTAGCTTTTCCTCGTGATTTCTCACTTCACTTACAATATCAATCATTGATGATAGATCCGTCGATATAATATGAGCCAGTGCCAGTGTATGAATATTCACGGTCTCCATCTCAATATCATTAAGCATCTCCGTGCCAACCATTGAGGTGTCCACAATCTGAGAAGCAGCATCATTTACCTTTGATAAATTTTTAAGAGATAAACCACTTGAAATAACACTTACAAAGCCTACAACAAAAACAGGAATAAGTATCAATTTTGTACTTAACTTTTTCTTTCCCTTGACCTTTGGTTTGTTATTAACCTTTTGAGCTTTTTTTGTGTTGAGAGTTTTTTTAACTTTTGGTGCTTTTGCAGAATTTGCTGTTTTTGCTTTCACCTTTTTTTGTTTTACTGCGCTATTTTTAACAGCGGCTTTACTTTTTTTTGAATCTAATTTCATGTTATATACCCCTCTACTCAGCTACAGATTGTGTTATCCCCGCAACAAGATTATCCATTATCTCCTGAAGATCTGTATTATCAGGATTACCGGCCGCCATTTTTTCGCCAAACTCTGTCGCAGCATCCCAGTAAGAATTTCCAACTCTTTGGAGCTTTCCGTACTGTGCCTGATCCATAACAGCCATAATAGCAGGAACCTTTTTGACCGCATCATCTGCGGCTGCCGCTTTATTGGCAGGGCCTGCATTCTTCATCTCAAAGCGGAGCTTCTGGTTATCCTCGTTTGTAAACCACTGGGCAAGCTTATTTGCCCACTCAGGATACTTGGTGTATGCATTTACAGCCATATATTTATAGCCTTTAAACGATGACATCTGAATCTGCTGTCCGGCACATGTGTATGTAGGCAGCTTTACAGCACCATAATCATCGCCCCATAATTCCTTGATTTTTGCCGCATTCCAGCATCCACTGACACCGGCAATAATACTTCCGTCCTGTACTCCTGCAATAAAATCGTCCTGTACACAGTTCTTAAAACCCGGCTTAGCCGCAATATCAAGCATAGCCTGTGCTATATCAACACCCTTGATGTCCGTGATGATTGCATTCCAGTTGCAGTGGTTTGTCACACCATCATCATTCACGCCAAAATCAAGCCCTGTATTTCCAAAAAATGAATACAGATACCAGCCTGAGCTCCAGTCCATAGTCAAGTACTTACCATTTGCCCCTGCAATGTCGAGCATGCCATCAAGCGTAGCCACATCGCTGTCTGAGAAATAATTCTTATTGTAATACATAAAATATCCATTGTCAGCGGTCAGCGGATATCCATATAATTTGCCATCGATAGTGGCAGCCTCAACCGCACTTTCATCGTTAGCCTTTTTAACGGCATCCACATCCTCTATCTCATAAAGAGCGCCTCCCGCTACCATAGAAGTTATCTGGTCATCCGCTATAGGGAATACATCCGCACCATTATGCACATTTGATAATATATTATCTCTGGCATCAGAATCCTCTGACTCCTCGATAATTATATTAAAATCAGTTCCTTTATTAGCCTCCTTGAAGCTTTCAATCATCTGTGTAGTAATATCCACATCATCCTTCGAACACCACACATGCATCTTTACTTCCTTATTCTTCGCTTTATCCGAAGACTCCTCCGTCGTACCCACCTGAGTATTGTCATGTGATTTATTTGATACTCCACATCCTGTAAGTAATGAAACCCCCATGGCAGCCACAAGTGTTGCAGCTATTAACCTCTTCATACATATTCATCCTTTCAGTTTATTCTCAATTTATAATTTAGTACAATTTTACCATACTTTCACAAAAAAAAATAGGTCTAATTTGATTTTTTTAACAAATTTAGACCTATTTTTTAAAAGATGCATTTTAAAGCACTATATAAGCATTTTTGTTACTTAATCATACCTGAAAGTGCGTCCTTTACTGAAGCAATAGCATCAGGAATACCTGCCGGGTTCTTTCCACCGGCCTGAGCCATGTTAGGGCGTCCACCGCCGCCACCGCCTACCTTTGAGGCGATTGCCTTGATTAAGTTTCCTGCATGCGCACCGCTCTTTATGGCAACGTCTGTTGCCATGGCAACAAGATTTACCTTGCCTTCATTTGAAGAAGCAAGCACGATAACTCCCTCGCCAAGCTTTTCCTTGAGGGAATCGCCAAGATCACGCAGTCCGTTCATATCAACGCCGTCAACACTTGTTGCAAGAAGCTTGATGCCGTTTACATCAACTACCTGATCCATAACATCGCCGAGCGCATCCTTTGCTGCCTTGCTCTTAAGAGACTCATTCTCACTCTGAAGTGCCTTCATCTCAGCCATCAGGTGCTCAAGTCTCTCTTTGAGGTTGGCAGGAGTTGATTTAACAACCTTAGCAGCCTCCTCAAGCTCCTTCTCCATATTGCTGTAGTAAGCGAATACATTGTCGCCTGTGATAGCCTCGATACGTCTGACGCCAGCAGCTACACCGCTCTCCGAAAGAATCTTGAATACCTTGATATCAGATGTATTCTTTACATGTGTACCACCGCAGAACTCCTTAGAAAAATCGCCCATTGATACGACACGTACCTTTTCACCGTATTTCTCGCCGAAGAGAGCCATGGCACCTGTCTTTTTAGCCTCATCGACAGTCATGATATCTGTGTGAACTTCAATAGCTTCGTTGATTTTCTCGTTTACGATATCCTCAACCCTTTTAAGCTCCTCAGCAGTCATAGCAGAAAAATGAGAGAAATCAAAACGTGTTCTCTCAGCATCCTGATAAGAACCTGCCTGCTCTACATGTGTGCCGAGTACCTCACGCAATGCCTTCTGAAGCAGATGAGTGGCAGAGTGATTTCTGCATGTGTTTGTTCTTGTTTTTGTATCAACAGAAAGTGTAGCCTTCTCGCCTGTGCGGATCATACCCTCTGACACATAACCTACATGTGCATATCTGTTGCCGACTACCTTTACAGTATCCTCAACAACAAATGTACCGCTCTCTGTCTTTATGATACCCTTATCACCCTGCTGACCACCCATTGTGGCATAGAAAGGTGTGTTTGACACGATTACAGAACCCTTATCACCATCTGAAAGAGCCTCGACTACATCATCCGATGTGGTAAGGAAAGCAATCTCAGCTGTGTCAGTAAGCTTGTCATAGCCTGTGAACTCTGTAGTAATTTCAGAATCTATATCATTGTAAACATTGGCATCAGCACCCATATAGTTTGTTTCCTTGCGGGCTCCTCTTGCCTTCTGTCTCTGAGCCTCCATACAACTCTCAAAGCCAGCCTCATCATATGTGAAGCCCTTCTCCTCGAGAATTTCTGCCGTGAGGTCTACAGGGAAGCCGTATGTATCGTAAAGCTTGAATGCATCCTCTCCTGAAAGCACCTTGACCCCGTCAGCCTTCATATGCTCTTCCATATCTGCAAGGATACCAAGTCCCTGGTCGATGGTCTTCGCGAACTTCTCCTCTTCCTGAGTGAGCACCTTAAGGATGAAATCTTTTCTCTCCTCAAGCTCCGGATAACCGTCCTTGCTCTCATCAATAACAACCTGCGCGATTTTGCCAAGGAATGCTCCCTGTATGCCAAGTGTACGTCCATGCATAGCGGCACGTCTGATGATACGGCGAAGCACATAGCCCCTGCCCTCGTTAGATGGCATAACTCCGTCAGAAATAAGGAATGTAGACGAACGGATATGGTCTGTGATAAGACGGATAGAAACATCGTCCATCTCATCGACATGATATTTCTTGCCTGAAAGCTCGCAGACCTTGTCACGGATAGCCTTCATTGTATCAATATCGAATACCGAATCAACATCCTGCATTACAACAGCAAGACGCTCAAGTCCCATACCTGTATCAATGTTCTTGTGCTCAAGCTCAGTGTATCCACCGTGTCCGTCACCGTTAAACTGTGTGAATACGTTGTTCCACACCTCCATGAAACGGTCACAGTCACAGCCCACCTTACAATCAGGCTTGCCACAGCCGTACTTCTCACCGCGGTCGTAGTAAATCTCAGAGCAAGGACCGCAAGGACCTGCGCCATGCTCCCAGAAGTTGTCACACTCACCGGTCTTTGGATCTCTGTAGAAACGTGTAATACGATCTCCCGGCACTCCTACTTCCTTAGTCCAGATATCAAATGCCTCATCATCCTCACCGTAGATGGAAGGATAAAGCCTGTCCTTCTCAAGACCGAGCACCTCTGTCAAAAACTCCCATGACCATGCGATTGCTTCATGCTTGAAATAATCGCCAAACGAGAAGTTTCCGAGCATCTCAAAAAATGTAAGATGACGAGCTGTCTTACCTACATTCTCGATATCACCTGTTCTGACACACTTCTGGCATGTAGTCACACGGCGTCTTGGTGGAACCTCCTGTCCTGTAAAATATGGTTTAAGCGGTGCCATACCTGCATTAATAAGAAGCAGACTGTTGTCATTGTGAGGCACCAGTGAAAAACTCTTCATTGCGAGATGTCCCTTGCTCTCAAAGAACTCAAGGTACATACGACGTAATTCGTTAACGCCATAACTCTTCTTCATTACTTGAATCTCCTATTCTTTTGTCTTTGCGTCCTTCATTTTACGAAGCTTTACCCCTATTAAAGCCCCACAAAAACCTATGGCCGCCAAAACAATCATAATAATAACATATTGTGCTACGCACATGAAAAAGTCCCCCATAATTACCCTCCTAAATTTATTGAACTAATTTATTATAAATGAATTTGTGAAATAATTCAATAGTTCTCTCCAAAAGCGAACGTCTGATTTTCACGTTCAATCTCAATCACCCTGTCAGCCATGTCCTTATTGCTCAGCCTCTTTTTGTATTCAGTAATACCGCTGTAGTCCTGCCACATGTGCATAGGAAACACAAACTCTGCCGAGGTATTTTGTAAAAAGAAATCAAAACCCTTGAACTGATACTCCATAAGCTTTGGATCCATAGGGAAAAACGCCACGTTTATTGGTTTTTCCGAAAGCTTTTTTATCTCATGTCTGAAGGCTCTGCGCACTCTGCCGTTTATCAGGTCTCCTGCACCATTCCACTCCCAGTCGTTTAAATCACCGGCATGAAACAGGCTCACACCGTTTGAGGCAACATAAAATGCCACACCGGCATCGGTGGATCTAAGTGTCATTATATCCAGATCATCCACATGATATGTATTGTCAGGTGAAACAAATGTCACCCTGTCCCTGACAGCGGGATCAATGCCATGCTTTGACAAAAAATGCGGACTGATACGGATATCCTTTGAAAAAACATAATGTATATTCGAATATTTGTCAGCCAGACGCAAAATATCCATATCATAATGATCCTTGTGGCTGTGACTTGCAAACATATAGATTTTTGTATCCGGCTCATAAGATGGCAGCTTTCCGGTAAAATGCATACCCTCCACCTTGTCTCCATCAAAATAATCAAATATAAGCACCTTGTCATCCAGTTCCACAAGAAAACAACTGTGATGTATAAAAATTATCTGCATGTAACCTACTCTCTTTCGCTTTTAAATCAGTCTTTATGTATCATTATGCTATCTTTATGCTATATAGTCAACTTATATTTCGTATAATATAGTAATTAAACTCTAATCACCAATCAATAATTATATGGTTAAAGGGTCAAAATACCTTTTGACCCCCATATCATTATATAATTATACAAATCATGCCACCATTTGAGTCATTCACAATCTTTTGCATGGTTTCCTGAAGCTTTATCTGGCACTCATCATCCATCTGCATTATTTTGCTTCTTATTCCGTCCTCCATAAGCTCACCGACAGACTTTCCAAAAATATTAGTCTTCCAGACTCCACTGTCACTGTTTTCACCATTTTTTATGTAATCTATCAGATCCTCTGCCTGTTCTCTGCTTCCGACTATCGGCGCTATCTCGGTCTCGATATTAGCCCTTATCATATGTATTGACGGTGAAATGGCCTTCATTTTTACACCAAACTTGTTTCCATGGGCTATAAGCACCGGCTCCTCCATTCGTATATCAGACAGCTGTGGCATCACAACACCATAACCCTTCTGCTGCACCGATGAAAAAGCATCCTTAATCTTTTCGTATTCATTCTTTTCCTCAGTGAGTGAAAGAATCAGGGAAATCAGCTCCTTTTCCCCGGAAACAGTCACACCGCACAGCGCGGAAATATTCTCGTAGTAGTACTTCTCTGCAATCTCAATTTTGACCTTTACCACACCATCAGACAGCCCCATCCCGGCAAGAGATACCGCTTTTAATATATCCCCATCCGATTCAGGCATATCAGTGCTCATCAGTGCGACATCCTTCAGCTTTGAAGCCCTTGCAAGAAAAGTCTTTGCATATGTAATTACGGCCTGCTTTACATAATTGTCATAAGGCAGAAGCTGCACCCATTTCGGTATATCATAGTCCACTCTCGTGACTGCAAATTCATATAAGAGCTTTTCCATGATATCTGTAATCTGTCCCATGCAAAGTTTTTCACAGTCTATAGGAATAGCAGCCGCTTTATACTCTCTGCTAAGTGACTCGCATAAAAGGCTTGTTTCTGCCGCAAAAGGCTTTGTAGTATTTACCACAATTACAAATGGCTTTCCTGAAGCCTCAAGCTGCATGACTGTTTCTCTTTCTGCTGCCTCATAGCTCTGTCTTTTTATATCGCCTATGCTGCCGTCAGTGGTTACAAGCACAGCCACTGTCGAATGCTCCTCTATTACCTTTTTTGTTCCTACAACCGCAGCCTCCTCAAAAGGTATATCCTCGTCGAACCATGGTGTTTTGACCATACGCTCGCCGTCCTCCTCGAGATAACCGACGGCATCCCCCACTGTAAAGCCCACACAGTCCACAAGGCGTACCTTCACAGCGCTGCCATCATCCAGACTGATAGTAACCGCATCCTGTGGAATAAATTTCGGTTCAGTCGTCATAATAGTCTTTCCTTTGCCTGATTGCGGCAGTTCATCGACTGCACGCTTTTTAGCATACTCATTGTCCATCTTTGGGATTACACAAAGCTCCATGAAATGCTTTATAAATGTGGACTTGCCTGTGCGCACAGGACCGACGACACCTATGTAAATCTCGCCGTTTGTGCGGCATCTGATATCTTTATATAAATCAAACTCTTTACTGTCCATAGTACTGCCCATAAAAGCTTCCTCCATACACTTTATTCTATAATCAAAGTGTATTCACCTGCTCTTTGAATTATTACACATAAAAAGGCCACAGGCTTCAAAACAGATAACCTGTGGTCTTTTGTAATAATATATAGTATTTTAAACCAAACTACTTAGCAGCCTTTTTCTCACATCCTGCTGTCTTGCTTGTAGAAGTATCAGCTGTTTCTTTAGCATCTGATTTGTCAGAAGCCTCCTCAGGCTCCTCTCTCAGACGTGCATACATCTGCATACACTTGTGGAGCTTCTTTGCAAGCTTATTGTCTATCTGCTCAGGAGTAGCTCTCCACTGCCAGTTGCCACCGGTAGTTGAAGGAATGTTGATACGGGCCTTTGAATCAAGTCCAAGCAGATCCTGCATAGGAACAATAGCCATATCGGCAACTGATGACCATGCCGCACGCATCATGCCCCAGTTGTAGCCCTCCTCCTTTGTGAGGTTTAAGTAATCCTTTGCAAACCTTACGCAATCCTTTGGAGCTGTCTTCATCCAGCCCATAACTGTGTCATTGTCATGGGTACCTGTGTATACAACACAGTGCTGCGGATAGTTATGTGGCAGATAATCGCTATCTTCTCTTGAATCGAAGGCAAACTGGATAACCTTCATGCCAGGGAAGCCTGAATCCTTTAAAAGCTTCTTTACGGAAGGTGTGAGGAAGCCGAGGTCCTCCACGATGATAGGAAGCTTGCCAAGCTTCTTCTCAAGCACGTTGAATAAATCCATGCCAGGTCCATCTTTCCATACACCGTTCTTTGCTGTATCATCCTTTGCAGGAATAGCATAGAATGAATCAAAACCTCTGAAATGATCGATTCGCACGATATCATAAAGCTTTGCCATAGCACTGATACGCTTTGTCCACCAGCTGTAGCTGTCCTTCTTCATAACATCCCATCTGAAAAGAGGATTGCCCCAGAGCTGTCCGTCAGCTGAGAAGGCATCAGGAGGACATCCTGCCACCTCGATTGGATTTAAGTCTTTATCGAGATAGAACTGTGTAGGATTAGCCCATACATCTGCTGAATCCATGGCAACATAAATAGGTACATCTCCGATAATTCTTATGCCCTTTTCATTAGCATATGCCTTTAAAGCAGTCCACTGCTTGAAGAAGAGATACTGGAGCATCTTGTAGAAGGCAATATCATCTGCATACTTCTCCTTTGCTTCTTCCATAGCCTCAGGTTTTCTAAACTTAAGAGCATCATCCCACTCGCTCCATGCCACTCCGCCATTGGCATCCTTTAATGCCATAAAGAGTGTGTACTCATCAAGCCACTCTGCCTCTTTACTGCAGAATGCCTCATAGTCAGCCGGTGTTTTCTTTGAAAAACGCTCATATGCCTTTCTTAAAAGAGCATATCTGTTGACATACATAATGCCATAGTCTACATACTGTGGCTTTTTGCCCCACTTATATGACTCGCACTCCTTCTTTGTCAGAAGCTTGTCCTTGCATAAAAGCTCCAGATCGATAAAATAAGGATTGCCTGCGAAGCTTGAAAATGACTGGTATGGAGAATCTCCATAGCTGGTAGGACAGATTGGAAGAATCTGCCAGTATGTCTGACCTCCCTTCTCAAGGAAATCGACAAAACGTCTTGCCTCCTTTCCCATAGTTCCAATACCATACTGTGATGGCAGTGATGAGATTGGCATTAATACACCGCTAGTTCTCATGTTATTTTTCCTCCCTTTTGTTGTATACTCATTGTTTGGCTGCGTGAGCCTGTATTTTAAAATAATATATAATATACATATGAAATCATATGATATTTTCGTTTTATTTAGTTATTATAACATCATAAAGTGCAACTTGTAAATTAAATTAGTTAATGTTAATATCAAATTAATAAAAAGTTTAAAAGAGGTGTAACATAATGAATGAAACAACCAGGCAATTGATTGTGCATAAGGTAAAGCATAATACGAAACGCCTTATAACATCCATTAAATGGGTAATCTTTTCTATCGTTGTCGGCATAGTCGCAGGAAGCTGCGGCACCGCATTTTATTTTGCTCTGTCGGTCGTAACCGATTTCAGAATGAAATACCCTTGGCTCATTTACTTTCTGCCAATCGGCGGACTTGCCATTGTAGGACTCTATCATCTGTGTAAAGACGATAACGACACCGGAACCAATCTGGTAATATCAGCTATCCATTCAGGCGACAAGGTGCCCTTTATAATGGCCCCGCTTATATTTGTATCCACACTTATCACTCACCTGTTCGGTGGCTCTGCCGGCCGTGAGGGTGCTGCACTGCAGATGGGAGGCAGCATCGGAAGCTCTATAGGCAGGGTATTCAGATTTGATGAAAAGGACAAGCATGTCATGATTATGTGTGGCATGAGCGCTGCATTCAGTGCTCTGTTTGGCACTCCGATGGCAGCCGCTATTTTCTCCATGGAGATGATAAGCGTCGGTGTCATGTATTATATAGCACTCGTTCCATGTGTGATAAGCTCCCTCATCGCTCACGGTATCGCATCATACTTCAATGTTACAAATGAATTTTTTGCTATTGAAAACATACCGGACTTTACCATTTTAAACTCAGTAAAAATCTCTGCGCTTGCAATACTGTGCGCACTCGTAAGCATACTCTTTTGTGTGGCCCTTCACTCAAGTGAGGCGCTGTACAAAAAATATCTGCCTAACAAATATACAAGAGTATTCATTGGTGGCTGCTTTGTCATCATAGCAACTATGCTTGTAGGAAACCAGACATACAACGGAACCGGAATGAGTGTCATCCAAAGCAGTATAGACGGCTCTGTCAGACCTGAAGCATTTCTGCTAAAAATCATCTTCACCGCACTGACTCTTGGCGCAGGCTTTAAGGGCGGCGAGATTGTACCATCCTTTTTCATAGGCGCAACATTTGGATGCCTGTTCGGCAATCTGACAGGCTTTGAGCCATCGCTGTGTACAGCTGTCGGCATGATTTCACTGTTCTGTGGTGTCACCAATTGTCCGATTACATCGCTGCTCATCAGCTTTGAGCTGTTTGGCTACGACGGCATGCCGTACTTTCTTTTGGCAATTCCATTCAGCTATATGCTGTCAGGATACTTTGGCCTGTATCGCAGCCAGAAAATCGTATATTCAAAATACAAGACAAGCTACATAAATAAATCAACTCACTAACATTTGCTAACTGCAACCAGGCATGATACCCCAGGTATTATTGCCTGGTCTTTTATTGTGTAAAGAGCTTTATCTCCCGCAGAAGATTCATCTGCAAGAACCTCCCACAAAGCATCTGCAAGTTTAATTGTGATTTTATTTTTGCCGGCATTGTAAGCTACGAACACCTTCTCTGTATCGTTATCAATAGTATATGCTACAACGCCATCAGGCATATCATCCATGAAATGTACGGATTTCTTAATCTCATCTACTGTGTCAAGATAAAATGACTTGTGAGCCCTTCTTAGTGCTATAAGCCCCTTATAGTAGGCTTTAAGGTCCGAAAACTGCTCAGCCCTGTCATAATCTATTGCATTGACAGAGAGAGGACTGCAATAGCTGTTCTCTACAGGAGCACCATCAGCCTCACTAATCTTTGTTCTCGCAAACTCCTCTCCATGCAGGAAAAACGGAATCCCCTGCGCTGTAAAAAGGATGGCTGCTGCAAGCTTATTCATACGGATACGCATCTCTTCACTCTCATGTGAATTGGATATGATAAACCTGTCCCAGAGAGTATAGTTGTCGTGACATGACAGATAGTTAATCGACTGCATAGGCGATTTGGCCCACTTAGCGCACGTAACAGCCTGCTTTAGCTCTTCACCTCTGTCTGCAGCTCCATTGACAAAGCCCAGCTCATCCATATAGAACACATGTCCCTTTACCGCATCACGTATATCATCCGAAAACATGCCGATGCCCGGTGTCCTTGGAGCATTTATTTTCATGCCACGCTCTGATTCCGGCAGAGTGCTCTCTCCACCTGTCCAGCCCTCTCCGTACATTATTATATCAGGATTTATTTTTAAGAGAGCTTTTCTGGCTTCGTTCAATGTCTCGATATCAAGTACTCCCATCAGATCAAACCTGAAGCCATCAATGTGATACTCACTCGCCCAGTAGCACAGCGAATCAATGATATATTTTCTGACCATAGGCTTCTCTGAGGCTATTTCATTGCCACAGGCTGATGCATCAGAGTACTTTGCAGCATCCAGCATGCGGTAGAAATAATTGCCCGCAGTCTTGTAAAAGCAGCTGTCATGAACATTGAAGGTATGATTGTAAACCACATCCATGATTACACCAAGACCCGCCTCATGAATCGAGTGTACCATCTCCTTATACTCTCTCACTCTCACGGCTCCATTAAACGGATCTGTCGAGTAAGAGCCCTCCGGCACATTGTAATTGTACGGATCATAGCCCCAGTTATACTGCTCCTTTAAGGAATCACTCTCGTCAATGCTGGCAAAATCATACGACGGCATAAGCTGCAGATGTGTCACTCCCATATCCTTGAAATACGAAAGAGTTTTATCCTCAGTAAATGCCTTAAACTTACCCGGATACCTAGAATGAGCAGATGCACCGGCAGACACATCCGCGACAGACACCTCAGTGATAACCATGCTCATAGGATCTGCAAGCTTTGGCCTGTCCTCATCTGCAAATCCATCAGGATCAGTCTTTGACAGGTCAATAACCATAGACCTGTGCCCATTTACACCGCAGGCTCTTGCATACGGATCATGCGAGCCGAATCTGCCATCTGAGGTGTGAACCTCATATGTATAATAAACACCATCCAGATTACCCTCTGCCGTAGCAGAAAAAATACTGCGAAGCTCTCCCTCTCCGCGCATCATCTCAAGCCTGCCTTTCTCGGCCGAATCATTTCCCTTATCATAAAAAATAACAAAAACACTGTCCGCAACAGGCGAAAACAGTGTAAATGTTGTCTTTTCCTTTGAATAAATCGCTCCTAATTTCATAGCACTATCCTTTTCGTTTATTTTCGTATACATTATAATAAAATTTACAATAACTGTAAATAGGGCAATTCAACCAATTTTCAAAAACTTTTTAGTCAATGTGCCATTTTTTCTTTTGCTGATGTGAAACAATCTTTATATACAAAGATTGTGGCAGAAATCTGCCACAGGTTGTAGCAAGCTTCATCCTGAAAGTAGGCACTATGACCGTTTTGTGCTTCATCATCCGGTCTATGGCATAATTGGCGCAGTATTCAGCCGAAATCCCCTTCAGCGCAAATCGCACATTCGCCACATCATTGAACTCTGTATCAACCGGTCCCGGACACAGGCACCCCACATACACATGGCTGTGGCTCTGTCGAAGCTCACATGCAACAGCCCTTGAAAGGCTCGCAACATATGCCTTAGAGGCATAATAGGCAGCCATGTACGGACCGGCAGGAATAAGACCCGCAGAGCTTGCCACATTTAATATAAAACCTCTGTCCTTTACCCTCATCTGTCTTAAAAGCTTTTTCGTCAGGAAGTGTACAGCACGCACATTGACATCTATCATGCCCATTTCCTTAGCTATATCAGTCTCCTCAAACAGGCCGCAATCACCGTAGCCTGCGTTGTTTATAAATATTTCTATGTCTTTTTCCTCGAGATAGTCCGAAAGTCTCTGACACTCATCAAGCTGCATCAGATCCGCGGTAAAAATATCACACTCAAGCTCCTTATGCATGGCTTTAAGCTTATCAGAAAGAGCTGTAAGCCTCTCCCGCCTTCTGGCAACAAGAATCAGGTCATACCCCTCCTTCGCAAGTCTCTTTGCAAACTGCTCACCTATTCCTGAGCTTGCTCCTGTAATCACTGCATACATATATCATATCCCCTATTCTTCAATCATAAGCTCCCTGGAGCTCGCATCCAGCTCTACGCTTGTGTTGTCACTCTTATACATCTCAAGCAGCAACAGCCACAGCGTGTGAATCTCGTAGGTGAGAATATTGGATGCAGGCACCGAGTATGGAAGCAGTGTGCTGATATCAAAGTATCTGATGCCAAGCGGCGGTAAAAAAACAAGGTTGGTTGTCTGTCTTTTATCACCGGCAGTATGAATCATCTCATATGTAATCATCACAAAATCACTGCCCTTATAGGTACACTCATATGACACGTAGCACTCATCAACAGTCCAGGTGATGCCATCCTCTGTAACTGTCGGCTTTACTGCCTCATCATTGTACTCTGTAGTCTGACAGGAAAGCTTCCACTTAATCTGCCCCTTCTTTGTTTCCTTTACCATATCGGTAAGCTCTTTAAGTAATTCATCTTCTTTTTTCATATTATACACCTGTTTTCATTATCAATGCTCATCAACTCTCACACCATGTACCACAAACCTGTATGTCTCACCGCTTGTGGAGCAGGTAGAAAGAGTCACAACCTTGTCATCCTTTGTCGGGACAATGCCTGTATCCTTCATAGAAGAAGCAGCCATCCTCTGTACGAATTTGCCAAATGTCTCGTCAGGCTCAAAGCCCACAGTATACTCATCACTGTCATCACTTACCGTTTCATATGAGAAAATTTGGTACCTATACTTTTTGCCATCGACAAGTATCTGGAAATACTGATGGCTGTCATAGTAATTCTCATCACGGTTATAGTACTTAAGCTTTCCAAACATAGACAGGTTTTTCATATTGTGTCCATAAATGATTGTATGGCAGTCGCTAAAATCAGTCTTGTTTGAACCCTCAAGGAAGATGGAGCCTGCAGTGGCATGCTCTCTCTTAAAGGTCTTTCTAAGGTAATAGCTGTTATCCCCCGAATACATGACAGGGTAGCTGATATCCTCATTCTCAAAATAAATCCAGCCAACCACATCAGGGTTTTCGCTCCTTAGACCGGCGAAATCAATATCTATATCATCATACCACGGCGACTGTGCTTCACTGCCTTTCGTGCTGTCATCATCCTTCTTTGAATCGTCCACTGCATACTCATCCTGAAGCTTCTCATATGTCTTATCCGAGGTATTATAGTCAGAATAAATCTTAAACAGATGATAACCCGAATAAGCCACAAGAGACAGACCAATTATCAGAACTATAAATCTAATTACTTTCTTAACCATTTGTTTTCTCCATTTTTTTATCAGTCAGTACTGTAATACCGGTAAAAATAATCAACAATACAATGAATACAAATTTACCTTGCGTGGTTCCTAAAAAAGAAGCAGGATAACCAAGCACCGGGATATCAAACACAGGCACTCCGACCACATCAGACCATGCAACCGGCTGTACATCATTCACCTGATTGGCATCGCCCTTTGTAGTGTAGGTCTTTTCATCTGTATTTATTTCAACTACCCTGTGAGTCACAAGCTCGCCATTTCTGTAAAAGGTAATGACATCACCTGTCTGTATCCCACCGGCACTCTCCTTTACATACAATAGGCTCCCCTTCATGTAAGAAGGCTCCATGCTTCCGCTTACAACTACCATCGGCTCGATACTAAACAGCTTGGGAGCAAATATTACAATAATAATTAAAACAAGAATTAATAAAATTATATTGGAAATAATGTTAATAAGTCTCTTCAAAATAACACCTCTATATCAGAAAATATCATTTGTCACTCACAAAACTGCTGTAGCAGCTTACCGGCTCAATATCAAATTGTATCGTCATATTACTATGTGTGTCACACGTATGATTGAACCTATCGATAATACGCTTCATGACATCGGAGGCTGTATCGCATGAGCACTTCGACAAAAGCACAATGTACTGTGAATCACTGTACTTTGCTGCCACATCACCCACACGCAGGCACTTTCTAAGTGCTCTTTCAAGTGTATGCATGGAATCCTTCATCTGACTATGATTCTTATCCGGCTGACTGCTATACATTGGCACAACAGTGACAAGCACCAGACTCTCCGGAATCGTAGAACGGGCACTCTTTCTGACCTCCAGCTGATAGATTTCCTTGAACACAGGATATCCGCACATGAAAACACCCTCCATGCTCTCCTCACTGATATCGTCCTTAACTTCATCTATATTGTAGCTTGAAACACCCTTTGTGACAGATAAAAGCTCCTCATACACCTTGTTGAGCATGACAGTCTTTCTAACGCCAAGATCCTTGTCCATAATAGCCTTGGCAGTCTCATAAGTATCAAAAGCCATCTGTACCTTTTTGGTACGCATGCGTGCCATAATAAGATATGAGTATATCTGCTCATCCGAGCGCTCATATACAATCGCCCTGATGCACAGCTGCTCAAGCTTCTCATAGCAGCCTGTATCAATATACAGCTTTGCCAGAGCCTTTACTGTATTCACGTATCTGGAATGGTAAAATGCATTGAGCGTCATAAACCAGTGTGTATCTGTCCTAAGAGGCAGGAAATCACCATGATAAAGAGCTATGGCCTTCTCATAGCTTTCAATAGCGGTCTCCTTGCTCCTGCAAAATGCCATCTCCGCCTCATTTATATATCTGTCAAACTCTTCGACATCAATGGTTACTTCCACATCATCATTCCATTTGTACAAGCCGCCTCTAACAGAAACTATGCACTCCTCGCCAAAGGAGGCATCTCTTAGAGCCTTTCTGAGCCTGTATGCCAGATTCTTAAGGGCTCCTACCGGATTATCAGTCTCCTCCTCAACCTGCCATATAGCCTCTGAAATATCCTCTATACAGACACCCCTGTTTCTGTTCATCGCCAGATATACAAACAGCTTTTCAAGCTTCTCAGACCTCCATGCCCCTTCCTGGACAGATGTTAAGCCATTACCTACCGTAAAGCTGCCAAAAGTTTTTAATTTAATCATATAAATCTCCCCATTTCTGACATTAAACATTATATAGTCATAAACATATTAATCTTTTTGAAATCCCTATAAAGTGCAAAAATTAAATTCAGATTAAAATTTACGCAAATCATCACTGCCGTCGTCGACAGTATTTTGTATTTTCATTATCTTAACAAAGTATGAGTAGTCATCATTTACCTTTACCTCACACCTGTCACCCACCTTGTGCCCGAATATAGCTGCACCAAGCGGTGACTCCTTGCTTATCAGATTCTTTAAGGAATTGCCCCTTACTGTTGTGACAATCTTGTATGTCTCAGTCTCATCATCATCCTCAAAATACACATCAACCGTATTGAACATACCCACCTCATCATCCTTTGACTCATCGGATATGACAACGGCAGTCTTAATCATCTTCTCAAGGTATCTGATACGGCTCTCGTTCTGGTTCTTAAACTGCTTGGCGGCCTTGTACTCGAAGTTCTCGCTCAAGTCACCCTGAGCTCTCGCCACCTTTACGTCATCAAGAGCCTTCTTTCTGACAACGAGCTTTCTGTACTCTATCTCGTCCTCCATTTTCTTTATATCATTTGCTGTCAATTCATCATGCATGTCTTAAACCCTCTTCCTGCAAAATTGCGTCAAAATGTATTTAAAGAAGCCCTGCGATACCACAAAGCAGCACAATCGCACCAAGAACTATACGGTACCATCCAAACACAATAAAGTTATGCTTCTTTATGTAGCCCATCAGGAATTTGATAACAATAAGTGAAACAACAAATGCCACAATCATGCCGATAATCAGAATAGCAGCCTCTTCCCCTGTAAAATGAAATCCAAATTTAACAAGCTTCAGAAGACTCGCACCAAACATAACCGGAATAGCAAGGAAAAATGTATACTCAGCGGCAACAGTCCTTGAAACACCAATTAAGAGAGCTCCGACAATAGTAGCGCCTGAACGTGATGTACCCGGAAAAACAGCTGCAATAAGCTGGAAAAATCCAATCATAAGCGCAGTCGTGTAGCTTATGTCGACAAGTGAATTAATCTTGGCAGACTTGCCATTATGTCTGGTCTCAATCACAATAAAAGCGATACCAAAGAGTATAAGCATGATAGCTACTGTCTGGAAATTGTAAAACAGTCTCTCGAATACATCATCAAAAAGAATTCCGATAATAGCTGCCGGAACAGTTGAAACAAGAATATGAAACCACAGCACGAAGATATCAGTCTTGACCCATGCACCGATACCTGTCTTTGCAAGAGGAGCTTTGTTATTCTTCCTGCCGAATGGCCAGATCTGGCTCCAAAACAAAACAACAACCGCCAAAATGGCTCCAAGCTGGATAACCACCTCAAACATACTGTAAAAATCGTCCGGGTTCTTTCCTATTCTAAGTGGTAAAATCTCATTCAAAAGAATCATGTGGCCGGTGCTGCTGATAGGCAGCCACTCTGTAATGCCCTCCACAATTCCAAATATAACAGACTTGATAATGTCAAAGATTTCCATAAATAAATTTCCTTCCTTTAAGATATTTTCTACAACTAATTTATTATATTATTTTTCCAATCACAAGTCCATGGAATTTAAGAAAAATTTAAATTAAATCTTTTCATATTAGAAAATTTTTTGTAAAATACTCATAGCAATTATGAAAAAGTGAAAGGACAAAGACAAAACATGAAGAAAAAAATCAGTATCATGATTTGCATAGTACTCTTCGCCCTGACAGGCTGCACCAACTCCGGCAGCACAATACGCTTCGGAGCAGCCGACATCGGTGGAATGTACTATTCATTTGCAAATACATTTACGGAGCTTGCCAATGAACAGGGCTATGACTTTACCTGCAAGGTCCGTACCACAGCTGGCTCTAATGCCAATATAAGGCTTTTATCCGATGGCTATATAGAGATAGGCATCGCACAGGCAGACCTGATAGCCGACGCCTACAAGACAAATGAAGATTTAAGGGCTATAGCAGGGCTTTACACCGAGACCTGTCAGCTTGTGGTCCGCGCTGATTCAGACATACAGACTCTTGACGACCTGTCAGGACACACTGTAAGCATCGGAGCAGAGGAATCCGGTACCGAGCGAAATGCCACACAGATTCTTGAGTTCGCCGGTATGCCATCATCCCTTGTTGCCACCAAAAACCTGGACTATATCGAGGCCACAAAAGAGCTAAAAGCCGGTGATATAGATGCCTTCTTCTGCACTGCCGGACTCACCACCACTGTCATAGATGAGCTCTCAAAGGAATGCGACATAAGGCTTATCCCGCTGACAGACACTGTGATAAGCAAGATGCTTGAAAGCAGCTCTGCCTACACAAGCGAGGTCATACCTGCCGGCACATACACAGGCCAGACCACAGATATAAGCACTATAGGTGTAAAATCAGTGCTTATCACAAAGTCTGATGTATCCGATGATACAATTGAGCAGCTTACATCGCTCCTGTTTGAAAAAGAAAATGAGCTCTCCTACTCCAACTCTCTTAAGCTTGAGCTGACATATGACTTTGCAACAGACGGTATACCTATTCCATTCCACAATGGAGCGAAAAGGTATTATGAAGCCTGCGGATATAGCACAAATTAATTCGCGAATTAATTTTCGGCCTATTACGTAATGTTCTAAAATATAAAAGAAAATAACAAGAATATAATCAATTAAAATTGAAAGGTAACACATGAAAATACAACTTGACATGTACCAGACACTGGCCGTTGCCGTGCTTGTACTACTACTTGGAAACTATTTAAAAAAGAAAATATATTTCCTTCAGAAATTCTGTATTCCGGCGCCTGTCATAGGCGGACTGATTTTTGCCATCATGACATGCATATGCTATGTCACAGGAATCGCAGAATTTTCCTTTGATGACACACTGCGCGAAGTCTGCATGGTATTCTTCTTTACATCTGTAGGCTTTCAGGCAAATCTCAAGGTGTTAAAAAGCGGAGGCAAATCGCTCATCGTATTCCTGGGACTGGTTATAGTGCTTATAATATTACAAAACTTAACCGCCGTGGGGCTTGCAAAGCTCTTAAACCTGAATCCTCTAATCGGCATGTGCACCGGCTCTATCCCTATGGTAGGCGGACACGGCACCGCAGGAGCCTTTGGCCCGGTGCTTGAGGACTTGAACATAAAGGGCGCGACGACCATCTGTACTGCAGCAGCTACCTTCGGTCTCATCTTTGGAAGCCTGATAGGCGGACCTCTTGGAAAAAGACTGATTGAAAAGCATAGCCTGCTTAATACAGCAGCAAACGAGGATGACAGCCTGCTGGTGGAGGATGAGAAAAAGCATGAGCGCCACACTAATATGTATGCTGATGCCGTATTCCAGCTCATCCTGGCAATAGGTGTCGGAACCATCTTTACAATGCTGCTCACAAAGACAGGGCTCACCTTCCCGATATATATAGGAGCGATGCTCGCAGCCGCACTCATGCGAAACATATGTGAGTACACAGGAATCGCCACCATCCATATGGGAGAGATAAATGACCTGGGAGGTATAAGCCTCTCTCTATTCCTAGGCATGGCAATGATTACACTAAGGCTCTGGGAGCTTGCATCACTCGCTCTCCCGCTCTTCATACTGCTTGCAGCACAGGTGCTTCTCATAATCATATTCACGTATATTATCGAGTTCAACATCATGGGGCGCGACTACGATGCAGCCATACTTGTGTCAGGCACCTGCGGCTTCGGAACCGGAGCCACCCCAAATGCCATGGCAAATATGCAGGCTGTCTGCGACCAATATGTGCCATCCATCAAGGCATATCTGCTCATACCGCTTGTCGGGAGCCTGTTTGCTGACTTTTTGAACAGCCTTGTAATCACATTCTTTATAAACTTACTGTAAAACAACCGGAGAAAAATATGTTTGAAAAACTGAAAAAAATATTTAAAAACAGAGACGAAAAAGAAAAACATAATTACGATTTAACTTTTGACAACGTGGCAATACCTGAGGTGCACGTAAAAAGCACCGAAAGTCACGAGGACACAGATAAAGAAAATGCACCTATCAGCTATGACAATGTTGCCATACCTGAGGTGCATATCAGAAACAGAAAAAATAAATAAACTAAAACTCCATATGCCTTTTGCCCTTTCACAAAGCTCCTATCCTTCCCTGCTTATTGTCCTTATTCTGCCTTCTCAACAGATATTATCTTTCCCTCAAACGGATCCACCTCTGAAATAGTTCCGGTATATTTTACAGTCACCTTATCTCCGCTTGCAACACCCTCAAGTCCGTCAGGCTTCTCATCGAAGTTAAAGCTGTATGGTGTATCCTTGTCATCAGTCACTACAAACATGAAGTCCTTTATGTCATCGATTGTTCCTGTAAGCTCCTTCTCTTCCTGTGAGCCCTTTTCACCTTCATCCTTGGTATCAGCCTGCTTTGCACTTTCAGTGCCAGCTGCCTTATCCTGCTTTGTATCGCTCTGTCCGCAGCCTGCAAACAAGCCGGCGCAAAGCATAGCTCCTATTACAATTGTAATCAGTTTTTTCTTCATTATGATATACCTCTTTCTTTATTTATAAGCACTACTATGAGTACGTTTTCTAAAGAGTACTCTCCTATCCACCTAAAGTAAATAGAATACATAAAATATTAAAAAAATCTTACGAATTACTGCTTTTTTGAGCCTCTTGCGAGCCTTGCAGGATACCATTTTTCAAACCATCCGGTAAATATGCCCATCAATATAGGCATCAGATTGTTTACGACAATAAGTGCAGCTCCAACACCTGCCTTTTTCAGCAGAAATGTCCACACTGCTGTCAACACGTATAATACTCCCCATGCCGCCGCAAGTATATAATTCGTCTTCATAAAGAGAGGATTTTTGTGTGCGGCTTCACCGCCATAATTGTATTTCACATATGTTGCGCATAAAGGCTCCTTTGTCAGGCATGAAACCAGCCAGAACAACCCAAACACCAGATATCCGATATCTGTTGATATGTCACCTGCTCCTGTCAGGCTTGCAATCGCAGAAAGTATAGCAACAGCAACAATTGAGAGCTGATCCCATATTACAAATTTATGTTTTCTCATAATAAAAGGTATAGCGGATGCCACCAAAAGAGCAATCACAGAACCCTTTTCAGTATTGACAGAAACTGCTATCCAAAACGTAATCCATGGTATGAGCATTGTCATCATGGATGGATTTTTCTGTAACTCCACACCTTGTGATGTTTTTTCTGCCTCTTTGACTGCCGATGTACTTCCAAAAAATTTATCCCAGTTTACCATCAAGGAAAAATCACCTGTCACCGTATACATCTGCTTTCCCAATGCCTCTGCGCCACCTATCTCGCCTCGGGAAATAGCCGACCATACTGTAAAAGGCGTATCTATGCGGGTAGTCGGAGTAAGGCTTTGATCTGTAAGCACCTCACTACCTTTATCATCAAGCTTTATTTGGTATGTATGCTTCAAATCGGTATAGCATATCTCAAGCACGCGTTCCTTTCCATCATAGGCATCCTTATTGTATAATGCTGCCATCTGTCTGGTGAAAACAAGGTCATCAGCTTCCTTTTCTCCTGTTGTCCTGCTAATCCCCCAGCTGGCATCCGCCATCCTTTCAAATACATCCCTTGGATATAAAAGAGTATGGAGCGCCGCTTCTGTTTTTTCAGATATTTTTCCTGTGATGGCATATTCTGCCCCGGCACTTTTTACCGTAGCTAGATATTCGTCAGTCCTCTTTGACAGCTCTTTTACACGAAACAGCTCACCCTGACCACAAAATATGGTTGTATAATGCCCTTTTCCAAGGAAATGGTCAAACATCCGAAATACACTGTCATAATTTCCCTCTGCAGAATAAAAGCCACAGGTAGAGATTAGCACATGCCTTTTGCCTTCCATGTCATATCTGCAATCATGGCTGCCGCTTCCGTATCCGTCATCCTTTGTACTCATAAACGGCAGGCTCATGGGAAGCTGCCTGTCAATCACGTTCTTTAGTATTCCCGGCACACTAAAATAGTACAGAGGAAACGACCACACAACAATATCCGCTTCAAGCATTTTCCCTATAACAGTCTGCATATCGTCATTTATGCAGCACACCCCCGGTGTCTTCTGCCAGCATGCAAAGCAGCCCTTACACGCTCCTACATTCATTGAGGCTACATGCATTTCATCAATGGATATAGCTTCATTTTTGCTCTTATATCCTTCTTTGAAGCCTTCTATAAAGCTGTTTGCAAGCCTTAACGAATTGCTTCGTTTGCCTTTTGGACTTCCGTTAATCAGAAGTATGTTCATGCTTTATGCCCTCCTGTAAGTATATAGTTAATTTTAGTATAGCGGATTGACAGGCAAAAAACAATTAAGTTTGGACTTAGAAACAATACCATAATTATACATTCAAAATACATTCAAATTCTTAAGCATGCCTTGTAATTATAGTACTATGATAGTAAAATAGAGCTATATTATTACGAATCAGGAGAATTCATATGGGTTACGATGAAAAAAATTTTAAAGCAAAGGCGAATATCAAGGCCCGCAGATTATGGCTTGTTTTTGCTATATTGCTGACCGCAAATTATGGTACCGACACAGCAAATGGCGCTTATTCTGTCAGTAATTATATCATTTTTGTTATTTTATGCTGGCTGCCTTTCGTGTATGGTGACATACTTCTAAAAAAGAAAGGGAAGGATAATGATCATTACAGGCTTGCATTTGTCATCGGATATGGTATTTTTTACGTATTTCTTTTGTGTACGACAACCTCACCGATTGCATTCACCTACATTCTTCCGATAATCAGCCTTATTGTAATATTTAAAGATGAGAAATTCATGATTTACTGCGCCGTTGCAAATATGCTAAGCCTTATAGCAAGTATTGCATTTCACATATTTGTGCTGGGTCAGAACACTGCTGTAGACCACAAAAACTATCAGCTTCAGATAGCATGTCTTTTGCTTTGTTACATAGGCTATATCATGTCGGTGCGTCACCTGACTGAGTCCGATGCTGCACTCACCGAGAGCATAAAGTCTGATTTGAATCGCGTTGTCACGACAGTTGAGCAGGTTAAAACCGCTTGCAACACTATAATGGACGGTATAACCGTGGTCCGTGAGCTTGCTTCTGAAAACAAGCATGGCTCAGATGTTGTCGTTGATGGAATGAATAAGCTTACCGGAAATAACAAGCAGCTTCAGTCCCACACTGCTTCTTCCCAGGAAATGACTACCGATATAAGCTCACAGGTTGAAAATGTTGCAGCCATGATAAACGATATGGTTTCCCTGACAGCCGAATCAGGCAAGCATGCCAAGGTCAGCTCTGAGGACCTTGAAGGTCTTGCCCAGACAGCAAAAACTATGTCGGAGCTTTCTACAGAGGTTGAAAACATCCTGACTACATTCAGAGATGAATTTGAGATGGTTAAAAATGAAACCGGAACAATTGATAATATTTCAAACCAGACAAACCTCCTCGCTCTTAACGCTTCTATCGAGGCTGCACGTGCAGGTGAAGCAGGTAAGGGATTTGCTGTTGTTGCTGAACAGATCCGTACTTTAAGCACTGAGACGAGAAATTCATCCGGTCAGATCAGTGAGGCTCTCTCACGGCTTGACGAAATTTCCGGAAAGATGACCTCATCCATTGAAGAAACGCTCCGCCTCATCCAGCTCACTCTCGAAAAGGTAATGCAGACCGGTGAAAATGTAGAGAAGATCACAAAGGATTCCAATAAGATCGGAAGCCATATCCGTGAAATCGATGCCGCAATGCAGGAGGTTGAAGCATCTAACCAGCAGCTTGTCGACAATATGGAAAAGGTATCTGACATCGTAGAAACCATGACCTCATGTATCGGTGCTTCTGACGCGATAAGCCGCAAGATGCTCAGTAAATATGATGAAAGTGCAACAAATATCAATAATATCGAGACTGTTATCCAATCTCTCATGCACGAGCTCGGAGTTGGTGGATTTATGGGACTTGATGATATCCGCCCGGGTATGAAGGCCAAAGTGATCCTGACAGATGTACAGACCGGCAACGAGTTCCATTGCGAAGTAAAGGCTGTTGACGAAAACGGTCTTAAGCTTGTATCAGGCGGCTTATCTGTAGACTCATCCAGACCTTGCAATCTGTGTGTTACAGTTGGCAATGTAATGTACTGCTGGAAGGATCTCACAATCACAGATGGCCTTATGATAACAGTCAATACGCAGCCTGAAATCTTGAACCGTAGGAAATACCCTCGCATGGATTTATCAAACAAATGCACTATCAAGCTTAAAGGAACCGACACCACATTCAAGGGTACACTTGACAATATAAGTGCAAACGGCTTTGCATTTTTGACAAAGGATCCTTATTTCGTGGATCATAAAGGAACGAAGGTTACTATCTCGATAGAGGACTTTGCGCTTGCTGACCACTCAGTATTGGAGGGATATGTAATCCGCTGCTCAAATAATGAGGGAACATATATCGTCGGCTGCCAGATGCCTGAGGATAATTATTATATCCAGACATATGTCAATGAACAGCTTCGTGCTCACTCATAAAAATAAAAGCTATGAAAGCCTTTAACCGGGCTCTCATAGCTTTTTTGATTGATAATCTTCTATCCTATTATCTTCTATCTATTATCTTTATCTTCTATCTGCATGATGTTTTTCCTCTCTGGACTCTCATATATACATTGTAGCTGTGAATGCTGAATATTATGATACCTAGCAATGCACAGGTTATCACAATTGTACGGATGTTCTTCTTTTTTATAATCATAAATGTGTTCTCTCCATACCTTAGTACCTACATCGTATCTGTGCTTTGTTCCCTATTCATATCACATATACTTGTATTTCTAGTACTAATTATACAACATATAATGCCTAAAATCTATACTCTTGGCGCGAAATGTAGTTTTTATGGTGTGAAATGCAGATTGGCAATAAAAAACAAGGGAAAGTACTAAATACTTTCCCTTGCATAAATTATATATAGACTTTTAAATTAGAACCTTTGTCTATTTTGCCTGCTCTGCAATAGCAGCCTGTGCTGCAGCAAGACGAGCGATTGGTACACGGAATGGTGAACATGAAACATAGTCAAGTCCAATCTTGTGGCAGAACTCAACTGATGAAGGATCTCCACCGTGCTCTCCACAGATACCAACGTGAAGGTTAGGATTAACTGGCTTTCCAAGCTTAATAGCTGTCTCCATTAATTTACCAACACCTGTCTGGTCAAGCTTAGCAAATGGATCGTTCTCGAAGATCTTGTTGTCATAGTAAGCGTTAAGGAACTTACCTGCATCATCACGAGAGAATCCGAATGTCATCTGTGTAAGGTCGTTTGTACCGAAGCAGAAGAAATCAGCCTCTGTAGCGATCTCATCAGCTGTAAGAGCAGCTCTTGGGATCTCGATCATTGTACCAACATGGTACTTGATGTCAGCATTTGCAGCAGCGATCTCAGCGTCAGCTGTCTCAACTACAATCTTCTTAACGAACTTAAGCTCTTTGATCTCACATACTAATGGGATCATGATCTCAGGCTCGATATCCCAGTCTGGATGAGCTTTCTTTACATTGATAGCTGCACGGATAACAGCCTTTGTCTGCATCTTAGCAATCTCAGGATATGTAACTGCAAGACGACATCCTCTATGACCCATCATTGGGTTGAACTCATGGAGTGACTCACAGATAGCTTTGATTTCCTCTACTGACTTATTCTTAGCCTTTGCAAGCTTCTCAATGTCAGCCTCCTCTGTAGGAACGAACTCATGAAGAGGTGGATCAAGGAAACGGATTGTTACTGGGCATCCCTCAAGAGCCTCGTATAATTTCTCGAAATCTCCCTGCTGATATGGAAGAATCTTGTTAAGAGCTGTCTCTCTCTCCTCTACTGTATCAGAGCAGATCATCTCACGGAATGCAGCGATTCTCTCTGGATCGAAGAACATATGCTCTGTACGGCAAAGTCCGATTCCCTCTGCACCAAGCTCACGAGCCTTCTTAGCATCTGCAGGAGTATCTGCATTTGTACGAACCTTAAGTCTTCTGAACTCATCAGCCCATGCCATAACACGTCCGAACTCACCAGCGATTGAAGCATCAACTGTTGGGATGATTCCAGCGTAGATGTTACCTGTTGTACCATCGATAGAAATCTCAGATCCCTCTGTGAATGTCTGTCCTGCAAGTGTGAACTTCTTGTTCTCCTCGTCCATATTGATATCACCACAACCAGATACACAGCATGTTCCCATACCACGTGCAACTACGGCTGCGTGAGATGTCATACCACCACGAACTGTAAGGATACCCTGAGCAGCCTTCATTCCTGTGATGTCCTCTGGAGATGTCTCAAGACGTACAAGTACGACTTTCTCTCCTCTTTCAGCCCATGCCTCAGCATCATCAGCTGTGAATACAACCTTACCACAAGCAGCTCCCGGAGATGCTCCAAGACCCTTTCCAAGTGGAGTTGCAGCCTTAAGTGCAGCAGCATCGAACTGTGGATGTAATAATGTATCAAGGTTACGAGGGTCGATCATTGCAACAGCCTCAGCTGGTGTCTTATGTCCCTCATCTACTAAATCGCAAGCGATCTTAAGAGCAGCTGGAGCTGTTCTCTTACCATTACGGCACTGAAGCATATAGAGCTTCTTGTTCTCAACTGTGAACTCCATATCCTGCATATCATGGTAGTGATTCTCAAGAGTCTCACAAACCTTAAGGAACTCAGCGTATGCCTCTGGGAACTCCTGCTCCATCTGAGCGATTGGCATTGGAGTACGAACACCGGCAACAACGTCCTCACCCTGTGCATTGATAAGGAACTCACCCATAAGCTTGTTCTCACCAGTTGCAGGATCACGTGTGAATGCAACACCTGTACCTGACTCGTTATTTAAGTTACCGAATACCATTGGCATTACGTTAACAGCTGTTCCCCATGAATAAGGGATATCGTTATCTCTTCTATAAACATTTGCACGTGGGTTGTCCCATGAACGGAATACAGCCTCGATAGCAAGCTTTAACTGCTCTACAGGATCTGAAGGGAAATCTGATCCTAACTGATTCTTGTACTCAGCCTTGAACTGCTCTGCTAACTCTTTGAGGTCAGCTGCTGTAAGGTCTACGTCAAATTTAACACCTCTGTCCTCTTTCATCTTGTCGATGAGCTGCTCGAAGTATTTCTTTCCTACTTCCATAACAACGTCTGAGAACATCTGGATGAAACGTCTGTATGAATCATATACGAAACGCTCGAATGCTGGATCTGGGTTACCAGCGATCATAGCTGCAACAACATCATCATTAAGACCAAGGTTAAGGATTGTATCCATCATACCTGGCATTGAAGCTCTGGCACCTGAACGAACAGATACGAGAAGAGGATTCTTAAGGTCACCGAATTTCTTTCCGTTAACCTCTTCCATCCATTTTACACCTTCCATAGTCTGAGCCATAATCTCATCATTGATCTTACGTCCATCCTCGTAGTACTGTGTACAAGCCTCTGTAGTGATTGTGAAACCCTGTGGTACAGGAAGTCCAATCTCTGTCATCTCAGCGAGGTTAGCACCCTTACCACCGAGAAGATTACGCATGGTCATGTTACCCTCTTTGAAGGTATATACCCACTTGTTTGCCATTTTGCAATTCCTCCTAAATTTTATTTCTGGTATGGTAAAAAAAACCATCCATATACTTGATTAATGTGTGCACTCATACAAGCGCACACATTAATAATACCATAATTTCAGCAAATATCAACTAATTTTTATTATCTTTTCCCTTATGTTTCATACTATTTTTTTGAACACGGACAGACTTAACATTCTTTACTATGACAAATATCATAATTGCAAGAATTGCAACTATCCCAAGCGCACCAATAGCCAGCGGAACAACCATTCCACTCTCACTGATCATGGTGGCAAGCGGTACCTGCTCATCTGCTATATCATGCTTATTGTCGTTTGCCGCCTGCGGTACCTGCTCATCTGCTATATCAGTATTTGGCTGTGCCTGTGGTGCCTGGATTCCATCCTGCGGATCATTCTGTCCGTCAGGCACTATTGTGTTTGCGGCATTTGCTCCATCTGCAGCTCCGTTATTTGCCGCTCCTGCTGCATTGCCCGCTGTATTAGCTGCCCCAGCTGCATTTGCAGCTCCTACGGCTGCCTGATTGCCGCCTGCCGCAGTATTGTCATTTGCTCCATTTCCGGCAGCAGCCATGCTTGATGCAGCCCTTGAATATACAAAGTTGAACACGTTTTCTGATGCATTTGACGAAAGCTTTCCTGTCTGATTATAGCTGTCCGGAATATATCCATCTATATACAGATAAGCTATAACCGGCTCATCGCCCACATTACCATAATAGGTACGGCTTTCTGCAAGCTTATTGCCATCTTTATCCACATAGTTGACTGTATACTCAGCAAGCTCGCCCGGTATGCCGTATGCAACAACATAGTCCTGATCTCCCGATACGAAAAAAGCCGACTGTGCAACCGTATTATTGTCACGGCCGCTTAATCTGATTCCCTTTACATAGTACTTGCTGTTTTCATTTAGTGCCACACTGCCCTGTGCATCACAGCTGATGACATCTCCATATTCAAGACCTGTGACAATTATTTTGTCTCCTTTAGCAGAAACAGAAACCGAAGCCTCATTGCCTGATGCCTTTCGTACCTGCACACCACCGTTTATGCTTCCCTGACCTCCGGCTGAAAAGGAAACAGTGTATGTATATGAAAATGCCTTTGCATCTGCTGTCTGTGAGAAAACACCGGTTATGACAACAAGAGCTGCAAGAAAATATTTAAGCAATCTTTTCATTTTGCTTAGCCCCCTTTCTGTCACTTACGAAAGCCAGTATCATCAAAATAATACCAATCACAAACACTACAGCTGACGCTATTGACCAGATATCTCCGGTCTTTACCTTGCTTGTTGTAGTTGTAAATGTAGGTGGATTTGATAAAGTTGAATCAGAGTTATCCTCTACCGCAAAGTTCATCATGAGCTTTGCGAGTGTATCCTGATATATATTACCCTGACTCTCTCCGTCAAGCCCTACCAAAAGCTTCACACTGCCTCCCTCTCCAGGCTCTAATGTCTTTAAATAAAAGAACTTATCCAGAGAGTTTGTAGCCTCATTGAGTCCTTTTCCGGCTGTTGCCTCCTTCTCTCCACCTACGCTGGTGCTGCTGTATATAGTGTCCTCTTTTCCATCTGGTCCTACGAAAGTAAGAATATATGAGTATCCACCATTTTCAGCCACAGCCTGTGTATCCTCAAGACTCTTTAATACATCATTCGACATATACCATTTCGTCGAAATACTGCTGTTATTCTTTATATCAACGGAAAATGTGACAGAATCTCCCGGCTCCATCTGTGAGACAGAGGCTGCTATTTTATTTGAATCGAACGAACTGACCATTTCCTTGCCGGTAAACTCACATGAGCCGGCTGTAGTAGTATTCTCATCTGCAAATACAGTGCCTATCGAACCAAGGATAAACAACATGCATGATAATAATGCGATAAATTTTTTCATATTGTCCTCCTTTACTCTAAGCTAAGTGCCCCGTCATCTGATATATTTACATCAACACCCCACGCACTCTTAATTGCGTCCTTTGCATTGTGTGTCTGTACTGCATCAACAGTTGCCTCCAGCACAAATAGCGCACCATCATATTCATAGGTAGTAGTGATGGTTGTAAGTCCGTTATCATCAGTCTGTGATGTCTGACCCACAATGGTTGCAATATCGCCGGATATACTGATTTTGTCTGTAAAATCAGATGAAGTCTGACCCTTTTTCAAAATAGAATTATAGTAAAATACATTTCTCTCTGTAGTCTCAGCACTCTTATCCTCTGTCCAGCCATCGTTTGTAAAGTCAATCTGTATCTTTGATGGATCAAGGTTTGAAAGCTTATCACCGGTCTCCTTGTCTGCCCAGTAATGCTGCACAGTCACTCTCACATACTCATCTATCGAGCCGCTGTTTTTGACAGCAAGCTTCTCATCGTACTTTTTGTCGAGAATCAGTTTTTCATCTCCAGCATTCTTTAGCATATCTCCAAGCAGCACTCCTGTTGCCTCGCTCCAGTCATCATCCTTATGCTTATAATCACGCCAGCTCACATCATTGCCATTCTCAGTCAAAGTAACACCGATGGATTTGATGTCAATCTGAGCCAGATAATTATCACTCATATATGTAAGAGTCGCTTTTGTAGATCCAATCGTCGATGCTGCAAGCATTATCGCAGAGGATGCTACAAGTATAATTGGAAGTTTTCTCTTCATTACTCTTCGCCCTCCTCTTTATCATATTGTGCTGTCGCATCCCATTTTGCATCAGGTGCGACACACGGATTGCCCTTCTCATCATATGTGACAGGAGCACACTCCTGAACCACAACTACATTGAAGCTGGTCTTTACCTTTTCACTAACTGTGATAGCTGCAACAATCGGCTCGGTTTTGCCACCAACCGGCACTACCTGACTGTAATACCAGTAGCCATCATCTGAAAGGCTCCAGTTTGAGCCTGATGCCTGTATATCAAACTGGCTTGCTGCAATTACCTTTACCCTGACAAAACAGTCTGCTTTTCCTGTATTCTCAATCTCAATAGTTTTCTTCCAGTCCTTAAACTTCTCCTTGACATCAGTTGTAGGACCGATATCTACTGAGATACCGCCCTTTGCCGTAGCATAGGTTGTAAAATATGCCAGTGTCGGTTTAACTGAAACACCACAGACAATGAGTGTTGCAGCAAAGGCTGCACATACAAGAATACGGTGATTTCTATTAATTTTTTTACAAGACTCTGATAATTTTTTCATTAATTCTGCACCCATTCCCATCCGGTTCCGTCATACTCAAAATGGTTTACGACACCGGTACTATAAATCAATTTGTCGTTGTAATCGTTTGTGAAATCAACATCTGCGGTCTCACCGGCCACAATCTGTGTCTCTATGCTGTCTGAGGAGGTCACCTGATAACTGCCAGCGGCATATACCTCCTTTACTATCACCCTTGACCCTGCCGGAATATTGTCAATAACTACGCTCTTAGCCCCTGTACTGTCAAATCTGATTGATGCGATATCGGAAAACACCACATTACCATCCCTGTCGTAGGCCTCAACATCAAATGCAAACACCGGCTCACCGAGTGCTGTATTGTATGTCTTTAATGTCTTATTAATCTGTAAGCTTCCCATAAGCCCGGTCTGTTCAGGCTTCAGCTCGATATCGATATCATCATATATCCATGAATCTGAGCCGCTTCCTGTCATAGCAAACTCATTATTCGGAGCCGAAATCAGATACGGCACAAATGTGTATCCAAATCTTGCCGAATTAGCCGGCTTTGCATACACCAGATACAGTCCCATCTTAACGCCTGTGACGTTTCCCCTTCCGTTTGAAACATCTATTGCCTCATCTGCTGTCAAAGAACCTTTGTCTGCAATGTCCGCAGCTGTCTTTGCCATCTTTTCCCAGTCATCTGCGGTAGTTTTACTGCTGATATCTGATATAGATTTAGCCAGCTCATCAAACTGCTTCGTTGCAGTGTATACATCGTTCTCATCTACATCTGCCACTCTGTAAAGCTCTACGGGAAAATCCACAGTATACAAATCCTCCCATGTATCAGGGATATCAACTGTTATAGAGCATTTCTTATCAATATCAATATGCGTCCTTGCAAAAATGCTTCCACATGGCAGAGAAAACAAGGCTATCGCTGCTATAGCTATACTGACAGCTCTTTTTAAACTATTGTGCATTTTTCCTCCTTCCTGATTCTATCTGAATCTATACAATATCGTTTTACTAAGTATCTTACAAATTATAATATACAAAACCAGAAACAGAATGCCAAGCACTATGGCTTCATGTAACGGCTGTACCTGCTTTACATCCTCGACAATAAGTCCCTGTGCATCATTTGCAATCCTGTGCCCCCTGATAAGAAGCCTGTGTGAATTCACACCATACGGTGTACATGTGATAAGTGTACAGTAATCCTGACCTTCCTCAATCTTTAAGTCATTAAGCTCATCAGGCAAAACAATCCTTATCTGATCAACCTCGTAGGTCAGTGTCTCGCCAAGCACATACAGCTTAAATGTGTCCCCCTCCGCCATCTGGTCAATATCCGTAAATAGCTTAGACGACGTAAGTCCCCTGTGTCCTGAAACAGCACAATGTGTGCTTGCTCCGCCAACCGGAAGCGATGTGCCCTCAATATGGCCAACACCTATCTGAAGTATTGTATTGTCTGTGCCGTGGTAAATCGGCAATGAGACATTGATGGACGGAATCTCAACATAGCCCATGACTCCTGTGCCAGATACATCAAGAAGACTTTCATACTCTGCTTTATCCTGATCTGACATTTCATAACGATCCTGCTTACTTAAAAGCTTCTCATTATATGCCTGTGCAGCTTTTCGCATCTCATCAAGCTTTTGCTCATCCGTGTTGTCTACCGCATCAACGTAGCTTGCAATGGCTCTGGACTGATGAAATGAATTCCAATAATCACTTACTGTCGGATATAGCAGTAAGGACAACCCTGCGATAAACACTACGCCAAAAAGAATAGTAGATAAACGTCTTTTCATAGTGCTCTCCTTACTGTTACATAAACTCTAAATAAAATCTATTATAGCTGCCACAGATTTATAACCTGTGGCAGCATAATATTTAAAACTAAATAGTGCCAGTCAGATATTAATTATCTAACACGCTTCTTTGTTACAAGAACAATTCCACCACCGATAACTAAGATAGCACCAATTACGTAGATTGCTACACGTCCGGCACCACCAGTTGAAGGAAGAACTGAACCCTTGTTGTTTACTACATTTGTAGATAACTCACCCTTATCAAGCTTAACACCTAAATCAATAATTGAACCAGATGCTACATCTCCTGTAAGATCTGTAAGCGTTGGATTATCACTAGACTCGTCATGCTTTGCAGAAATTGTAAATGTCTGATCCTCGATTGAGTTGTATCCGTCAGGTGTCTTTGTCTCGCGTAATACGTATGTACCATCATCTAAGCCTGTGAATCCGAATACTGTTCCCTCTGTATTAGTAGAAAGAATCTTCTTAACCTCTACAAGCTTAAGCTCCTCTTGTCCGTCAACCTTTACTTTCTTGAAAAGTGAGAACTCTGCACCTGTAAGTGGCTTATTATCTTTGTCAACCTTGTTTACAGTTAACTTGTAAGTAAATACGATAACCTTGTCTTCAGGAGTCGTACCTCTGTCTCCCTCACCACCATTGTTAGGGTTGTTAGAGAACTTAAGACTAACTTTATTTGGGTTTCCGGCTGCGCCGATTACCGCATTCTCGTTAAGCTTTGCTGTATACTCAACAACAATCTGATCTGAGTTTTTAGCGCCAAATGCTAAGATATTGTCACATGTAAATGTAAGTGTCTTAGCTGTTGCATCATAGCTAGGTGTGAAATAATCTGTAACATCCTTCTCACCTAATTTAATTACTGCATCATTGTTGTAGTCAAGTCCTTTTGAAAGAGTATCATCAAACTCGAGAGAGTATGCCTTGTAGCTTTCAATGTTGTTTGCTAATGTAGCTGTGAGCTGGAATGGAACATCATCTCCGATATCGTAATCGGCTGAATCCTGCCAATCTGTTGTCACGCCTGTTGTGTCGTTTGTATCCTTAACCTTCTTCTCTACAGAAGGAACATCTGCCTTTACATTTGCAACTACATCATCTGTAATATGAAGAATGAACTCTGTGTAAGATTCCTGACCCTGTAAAGAATTATCCTGATCTTTGATAAGGTAGTAACCTGGCTTAAGGTTGCTGATTACATTCTTTGCATCCGGATCTGTTACTGTAACTGAGCCTGATGCTGATGCTAAGTTTGCACCAATAATCTGCGCCTGCTCTTTAAGCTCTGAAGAGTTGTTACCAAAACCACCGAGTTTTTCAGCATAACTAGCAGCATCACCGCCGAGAGCAGTCTGTCCTGCTTCTGTAATGCCCTCTCCCCACTTTATGTTAGAAAGAGTTGCTTTATCTGCTGATAAATCACCAGATAAAATCTGATAAGCCTCATAAGTGTGTCCTTTGACAGCCTTGTTAAGTGTAAGACTGAATGTGTTTTGATCTGCGTTTGGTGCTGCAAATACAGTTACACTCATTGCAAGTGTAAGAATCATAGCAAGCACTAATGCAATGCTTCGTTTGATTGTTTTCATTTCGCATTCTCCTTTTTTTATAATACTTTTTGTTTTTTATAGAAAAGTGTTATTGTAGCTATCGCAATAAGCACAACTCCACTTAACATATACAACCATCTGTTACCGCTTCCACCTGTTTCAGGAAGCTTATACTCATTGAGCTTATTTGTAATCTCAATAGTACCTGAGTCAACAGCCATATTCTTTCCCGGTGCCACATTGGCATCAGTTCTGTTAATCACTGTTCCATCTGTATTCTTAAATACATAAGAAACATCATAGCCTGACATACTGTTGTTCTGATTTATTCCAACCTCTGTAACATAATACTTATAGGTTTCGCCTGTTATATGACCTATATTATCTGTCTTTTTCGTAGGAAGGTCTTTGAATTTATAAGACCAGTTTCCATCTTTATCCGGTGTCACTTCTACGGTATCACCGTATTTATCATCATTTCCTGATGAATCCACCCGATGTAACTGTAAATAAATACTTCCATCTGTCTTATTTATAGGTTTGTTATTGGAATCAACCCAATTTTTTTCAACAGAAATTTCTGTTGTTGGAATAGTCTCATCACCGATATATACTATATCATAATTGTTTGCCAGACATTTTCCTGTTAAGCTGTTATTTGGAGCTGCCACAGGATATTTATCTTTATCCAGCGAACTAAAGTAGAAATATGTTTTTTCCGGTTCTTCTGGAAGAACATAGCCACTAGGAGCCTTTGTCTCAACAACATAATACTGTGTGTTATATGTCATTGAATTTTTATTAAAGACAATCTCTATCTTACCTTTATCATCGGTAACATATTTATTAACATAGACATATCCTTCTGGTGTTTTCGTAGTATCTGTACTGTTTGGATCATATTTGTAAACATCAAACTCTGCATTCGGCAATAACTTTCCGTTATTTCCCTCTTCTGTCTTATAAAGAATAAACGAATTATTCTTATATACATAAAACGAAGAATAAGATTTAGTGTACTCTAATTGAGTGTTAATATCTGTTTTACTATTATCAACACCTTCCAGTGAAACGGCATTAGATACATTAAATTTAGGTTTTGAATCATTATACTCCTGTAGCAAATCACCCTTTACACAATAAGTGTATGTCAACATTATAGCTTTTCCATCAGGGACAATAGCATTTATTGTTTTGCTTGAATACTCCCATTCATTTGATGCTTCCTGTGAATCATATGTCCATTTACAGTCAGATATCACCTCACCAGGTTTGTATGTTCCATCGTCCTGCTTGATAGCCTCTCTGAACTTAACTGTACCAGGCATCAAATCCACCTGCCAGCTTACCCTAGCATTTTCATAAGTTATTTTTTTGTACGACAAAACATCTTTTAAATTTAATGGCCTACCACCATCCAGATATGTCTTGCCCTCCGGATTTATAAGAACAGTATAATTCAACTTATGTTCATCATCATTCCAGCTTCCGTTTTTGCTTATAACTTTATCTCCTGAATCCGGAATATTTTCATTATCCTGCTTTGGTTTTGATATTATCTGTGTCTGGCTAGATTCACCAATCTTATCATTATTGTCCGATTTAGCAGAAGCTGTATTCTTGTACACAAGCTCCTTTCCTGCCTCCAGGGTTTCAGCACTATCAGCCTTACATTTGTAAACAAGGAAAATTTTAGAACCTTCTCCCCAGCCACGAACCTCTGCATCTTTTGGCTTTTCTACAGTTGTAGTTATTACCTCACGACCATTGCTTGTATCTTTTTTACATGAAGTATTAATTCCCTCAGAATAGTAATTTTTGCCATTTAAATTTTCTACTTTATAGCTCTTGCCATCCAATGTAGGGTATGTAAAACCTTGGTCTGAATTATTGTATTTTAACTTTACAGTAACATTTTGTACGCTGATGCCCTCCGGCATATTATCAGTGATTGTATATTTGGTTGCATTTTTATCCATTGTAACCATTACAATCCATGTGAGCGTTCCGTCATATCCTGAATCAGTGGTCTTTACATATGTATCTGCTGTATTGTTATTTCCATCACTCTTAACAATTGATGATTTAATATCTTTTGTCGTTTTAAAAGAGTCATTTGCATTAACATTCCAGAAATTTACGTTGTTCTTAAACTCGAGTTCGCCACCTGCTGAATAGTCTGCATATGATTTATATTTTAAAGTTACTTTATAACCATCTTTATTGCTATTAGAAGGTACAAACTTATCTTTAAACTCAAACGAAAATCTGGTAAACTTAGCATCCGTTTCGCTATTAAGAGAATAAAAATCATACTCATGATCGCCGGATTTTACTTTAAAATTATATATCGTATCGCCAAAAATGTTTTTTGCCTTATCAAATACATCTTTAACCTGCTGATAAGTCATATAATGAGCCGTATTGTCTGAAGTATTATTTGTCAGTTCATCAACAAACCAAGCCCCTGCATCCGCTCCGGTTGAAGGAATGGTAAATGTCGATTCCCAACTGAGCTCATACCTGTTATTCTCAGTCTCTTCATTATGGGCAGTCAAGTTCTTTGTAACTTTTACATCTCTATGAGTTCCCGGAACATTTACTCCGGCCCATTTGCTAAACGATATCTCTTTGTTATTGAAATTAACCTGATTATTAACAGGCTGGTCATAGCTTTGTGGTGTGACAGATGTTTCATATGTAATAACATATGTACTGTCATTTTTATTATCTATAGCCACAAAGTTAATACCGCTAATCTTGCCTTCTTTGTCCTTTTGGATTTCAGCACCTTTACAGTCGGTATCCTGTTCAGAGCTTATTTTAAAATTCTTTGCATCCTTAAGGCAGTTATCTGTCAGTACAGCCCCAACAATATCATTTCTTTCTTTATTAACAGTGATTGTCCACTTGACAGTCTGACTGTCTGAGTCGTATGCACCTGTTTTATCAAGATCATCTCTCGTGTATTTAATAACACTGCTTGATGTATCAATAACCTTTTCATTAGACTTTTTATTTATTGATTCACCGGTAACCTTGTTAGACGCCTGTGACTCATTTCCACTATCGCAAAGAGATGTGTCATAATAATACTTGTATTTTATCTGGCAGCTTTCACCGGCATTAAGCTTAGGCAGCGTTGCTGTAAGATTATATTTATGATTATTATTGTCATTATTCGAAGAAGCCGTAACATTAGCAGTATATTCACCACCAACCTGCTGTCCGTTTTTAGTTATTGTGTAAGTAAACTTTGATGTATCAACAGACATTTTGCCGGCCTCCAACACATCATTTAAAGTAATAACATCCGGTGTACCTTTTTCAGATGAAACATCAACAACATACTCAGCATATTTGCCATTGTCATCTTTCTTAAGCGTATTATCTGTTGTATTTGACTTTTTAACGGTAATATCATAATTAGCGCTGTGGTTCTTATCCCAATGGATATATTCCTTGCTTATATCTAATGTAGCATCTCCGCCTATCTTAACAACAACATCACCATTGTCCTTAACTTCACTATAGCCACTTGCGCCAAATGTCGCACCACCTTTAATTTCAGTAGTGTTGCTTTGTATGTAATCATCAGCAAATTTAATCAATACAGAAAATGTACCATCATTGTTTTTTATAAAGCGATAATTACAAAACTTATTGCCGCTTTCGTCTGTATATGAATGCCAGCCATCACAAACCGCATCAGGAATAGATATATCCTGTCCATAAGTCATATAATAATTCTTAATTATATTTCCGCTTTCATCCTTGAACTCACCCTCGCCTATGGCGAAAGACATATCAACCTTATAATTAAATGTCTTTCCATCCCATTCTACTTCAGGCTGATCACCTTCAAGCTTCACCACCGGAGGATTTTTAAGCTTCCCCAGATTGGTATATGTTTCCTTCTGTCCATCCACCTCGAACTCGTACTTGTTCTGATCTTCTGCAGATGCAGGTTGTATAAGTCTGTACGCAGTAATGCCCAGCACAATAACAGCCATCGATATAATAAATGTAGCAAGCTGTCTACGTCTTCTCACTCTTTTAAGCCGCTCTTTGCCGAGACGTTCCATATCCTTATCCATTCTGCATCCTCCTTTCATAGAGTTATATATAATTCATTTTGCTTAATCGTTATTCAACAGCTAATATATTACACACTTTTGGTCACACAACGGTCACACGAGCCTTTAAATCGGGATTTTCTACTTTTTTACCAAAAAGTTCCAAATAACACTAGTCAATTTTGCCAATTTTAGACAATGGCCAGATGGCAAATGTAATTCTACCGACTACCTGCTCCTCTGAGACACAGCCTATAGCTGTATTTCTTGAGTCAAGTGATACGCTTCTGTTATCGCCCATCACGAAAATCTTGGATTCAGGAACCTGATAAGGCAGCTCTATATTACAGTCTCCTAAAGCTTTTTCATTGAGATACGGTTCATCAATTGCGATATCGTTTACATAAACCGTGCCATCCTCTGATATATTGACCCAGTCACCCGGCATCGCAATAACTCTTTTTACAAGTATCTTGTTATTGTAATAAAAAGCTATGACATCTCCTGTTTTAAAGTCATGCCCCTTTGATGCCATAAGCACCTGTCCCTCCTGTAACGTCGGTGACATGGATGTTCCGGTCACCTTCAAAATAGGAAGCCACAGGTTTGCGACCAATATTGCTGCCGCTGCCACTACCACAAGTGTTCCTACGGTATTGAAGAGTGTTGCTGCAAATTTGTTGTTATACTTCACTCTTCTCAGTTCCTGACGCAGCTCCTTTATGCCAAGATCATCGCTATAACGGTCATAGTCGTCTGTCATGATACTGCGATAGCCCGATGTATCTTCAGTCTTCTCAGCACTTTTATTCTCAATTTCTTTATTCTCTACTCTGTTTTCTTCTGAAGCCTTCCTTGATATTTCCTTTTCTATATGTACAGATATATCCTCCGGCCGGTTTTCTTTTTTAGTCTGCTGAAATTCCTTCTCTATTTCAATATTTTTTTCTATATCAGGAGTTATGTCTGGCGCCGGTGTTACATATTTAACCGGAATTATTTCCGCTATTTCCTGTGATATATTTTCATCAACATTTTGGGTCTGCTTATGTACCTGCGTTACTTTTTCAGATGACTTAACAGATGTTTCCATCATCTGTGCCAAAAGTAAATCAAGCTTATCCTCATTGGTAAGTGGTTTCTGTTCGACATCCTTCAGCTCCTCGTCTTTGCTTAAATCCACTACATCAATATTATTTTTGCTTTCTGCAACAGCTGCAATATTGTTATGATTAATCTCTGCAACTACCTTTTTATTGTATTCAGCATCTGTGCAGCTTTTTGTCGAATTTGTGAGGTTAGCTGATTTATTCTGCTTAATTTTCTTCTGTTCTCTTTTTTTTCTTAGCTCAATGTACTTTACGGCAACTCTTGCCAGAGCATATATTGCCTTTTTATATATTTTTTCTATCATTCTTTTGTCCAATAATCCATTTCATAACAACAAAATATTGCTTCTATATTATTTTCTTGTCAGATTATTTGAAGCCATGGATATTACGGCGGCAAATTTCTGGATTTCCTCTGTTGCTGACGTGAGTTTATTAATTGCAGCATTGATATCACCAGATGTCTTTACCTCACGCTCAAGTGTCTGAATATGTTTTTTTGTCTCGTCAAGCTCTTTTCTTAAGTGTTCAACCTCTTTACTTCTGTCTAAAAGCATCTCTAGCAGCTCACTTCTGCTCAGCTTCTTTAATTCTTTTGCTTCCATATTCATAATCTCCATATATCAGAACAACCAAAGAATAGCTTACTATATCTTTGGTTGTCATTTGTCATCTATATTATATCATAAAATTTGATTTCTGATATGTTTTTATATTAATTTTTGTGACCTAATTCCTAATTTTGTATGATTTCACAAAATACACTTTCAAAAAAAGTTGTAATTGCTTTTTTTTAGCCTCATTTAACAAAAAATATCGTTAGTTTGTACAAAACTAGAATTCAAATTTCTTTGCAAAATAAGCATCAAGCTCATCAATTGCGATACGCTCCTGCTCCATTGTGTCACGGTCACGTACTGTCACACAATGGTCTTCCTCTGAGTCGAAATCATATGTCACGCAGAATGGTGTTCCGATTTCATCCTGACGACGATATCTCTTTCCGATTGTTCCTCTGTCATCATACTCACAGTTGTATGTCTTTGAAAGCTGTGCAAATACCTTTTCAGCACTCTCATTGAGCTTCTTTGACAGCGGAAGCACTCCAATCTTTACAGGTGCAAGTGCAGGATGGAAATGGAATACTGTTCTTACATCCGGCTTCTCCGGTGTACCAATATCCTCCTCATCATAAGCTGCGCAAAGGAAGGCAAGTACTACACGGTCTGCACCGAGTGATGGCTCGATAACGTATGGCAGATATTTCTCATTCTTCTGGTCATCGAAGTATGTAAGATCCTGTCCTGAAACTTCCTGATGACGTCCGAGGTCATAATCTGTACGATCCGCAATGCCCCAAAGCTCGCCCCATCCGAATGGGAATAAGAACTCGATATCTGTAGTTCCCTTTGAATAGAAGGCTAACTCAGCAGGATCATGATCACGCAGTCTCATCTCATCCTCCTTGATTCCAAGAGAAATGAGCCAGTCACGGCAGAAGCCTCTCCAATACTTAAACCACTCAAGATCTGTTCCAGGCTCGCAGAAGAACTCAAGCTCCATCTGCTCGAACTCACGTGTTCTGAAGGTGAAGTTACCAGGTGTAATCTCGTTACGGAATGACTTACCAACCTGTCCGATACCGAACGGAATCTTTTTACGGGATGTACGCTGTACATTTTTAAAGTTTACAAAGATGCCCTGTGCGGTCTCCGGACGAAGATATACTGTATTCTTAGCATCCTCTGTAACACCCTGGAAGGTCTTGAACATGAGGTTGAACTGTCTGATATCTGTGAAATTGTGCTTGCCGCATGATGGACATGGAACATTGTGCTCCTTGATGAAATCTACCATCTGCTCGTTTGTCCAGCCATCAACTGATGTCTCAAGCTCAATACCATTGTCCTGCGCAAAATCCTCGATGATTTTGTCGGCTCTGAATCGCTCGTGGCACTCCTTACAATCCATAAGCGGATCTGAGAAGCCGCCGAGATGTCCTGATGCAACCCATGTCTGAGGATTCATGAGAATGGCACAGTCCACACCTACATTATAAGGATTCTCCTGGATAAATTTCTTCCACCATGCTCTTTTTACGTTGTTTTTAAGCTCTACGCCCAGGTTTCCATAATCCCATGTATTTGCAAGACCTCCGTAAATTTCTGAGCCCGGATATACAAATCCTCTTGCTTTTGCTACCTGTACGATTTTGTCCATGGTCTTTTCCATAATTCTTGTTTCCTCTCTATCTTACTTATGATTTATTTGTATTCGTAACTGTCCAGTACCTTCACAGCTGTAAGCTGCAGGCGCATTAGAATCAGCTGTACTGAATAGTTACTTGTATTCTTAATTAAATAACAATTCACGCCTTAATCTACTTATATATAACATATGTGATATATGACACCGGCACCGAATTGTCCTCCTCACTGTCAAAGTCAAATGTGACCTCATTGTCTTGCTTGACTGAGTTTAATATATCATCATCGCTGACACTATCATCCGCTCCGTTTTCCGTTCCTTCCGTAGCATCAGCTTTTACTGCTTCTGTGCTCTCTGTGGCACTCTCTGTCCCTGTGGTTTGTGATGCAAGCAGGCTGTACTTGTCACCAATCGCAACTGTTTTGTCATCTACAAGCTTTACTTTGTCGACAGATGCATATAATATTTTCCCTTTCACATGCAAATTTGAGCTGCCTTCGTAAACAACGACCTTGTAGCCGGTTTCATCCAAAAACTCAGATGATTCACATTTCTTTGCCTTGCCATCATCTATCGCTGCGAAATCGGTCTTGAAATCATATCCGGCTGCCAGAGCCTCCGCAATCGTCCCTGAAAAAAGCTTTGTCCCATTGAAATCAGTGTATTCATCGGTTGACGCATAGCTCATGGTAAGAGATGCCTTTTTTTTCTCGACAGTCAGCTTTTTAAGCTTGACCGAACCGTCATTCTTCTTATTGTAGTCGTCTATTGACTTGTCCACATAGCTTTGTAAGTCATCCTGCTTGTATGCAGCTGTATCAAAGTCCTCGACATCTGTAGATACCACACTGCCGTTTTTTGCAACAAACACCGTGCTGTCCTTGGTATAATAATCTGTACCGCACCCGGCAAGCAAACCGCATGTCGCAATAACAGGCAACAGCATTGATAGCTTTTTATTCATAGCTGCCTCCTAAAATATAATCTATGATATTATACCCTTTTGTATATATGATTTCAAGTATCATATTTTAAAGGGCAACGACATGCATAGTATCTATTAATTATTTCATGATTTAATTTCATGCTTTAATTTATCACAGAAAAGCTGCTGATTTAAAATCATGATGCACATAGATTGAAAGATATTCCTTCATTATGCTTCTCAGCTCCTCAAGCACATCGTCTGACACTGCAAATGTGTACAGCTTCGTGATATCAGCTGAAACAATATACTGCATGGTATAGAGTGTATCGCTTAGTATATGCCTGCCCTGCACCTGCGTGCCACAGTTGTCACAAAACACCCCTCCGCGTCTTGCCGAAAAGACATTAAGTCCTTCCCTTGAATGACAGTGTATACACGAAAACAGCGATGGACCCTCGCCATTTATCGTAATAGCCTTAAGCTCAAAAACAGCTCTGACTAGCTCATTTTTATATGCCGGTGATTCAAGAGCCCGGAGTGATTGATAAAGGAGCTTTAACATATCCTTCTCGTCATTGTTCTCCTGACAAAAATATCCGCAGAACTCCAGAAAGTAAAACCCGGTGTATACTGCTTCCAAATCCTGTGTCAACTCCCTGAAATAGTTGCTGATTGTGACCTTTGAAAGAGAATATGCGCTTTTACCCTCAAACAGCTCAAACTCACCGAACGAAAATGGATTGCTTCCTGCCATAAGCTGGCTGTTTGGACGTCTTGCGCCCCTTGCAAAGGCTGTGATTTTCCCTCGTTCCTTTGTGAGAATCGTTATTCTTTTGTCAAAATCCCCTACCGGCATGGCTGAAAGCACCATACCGGTCAACACTACACTCTGTGACATCTTAATCTTACTTTCAAAATACTATTCTTCCTCTTTGTATCCAAAGTTCTTGATAAGGAAGTCGCTGTCTCTCCAATCCTTCTTTACCTTGACCCATAGCTTCAGATTCACCTTACAGTCAAGCAGTCTTTCCATCTCATAGCGCGCATTGGTACCGATTTTTTTGAGCATGCTGCCCTGCTTTCCTATAATGATTCCCTTATGGGAGTCTCGCTCGCAGACAATTGTGGCATCCATATCTATAATAGAACCACTCTTTGTCTTTCTTGTCTTCATGCGGTCAATTCCTACTGCAATGCCATGCGGCACCTCGTCATTTAGAGCATGGAGCGCTTTTTCCCTGATAATCTCAGCACAGATTGCACGCTCCGGCTGATCTGTGATGGTGTCCTCATCATAGAACTGTGGGCCATAAGGCAAATACTTAAATATAGAATTAATAACATCATCCGTATTCTGTCCTCTTAAGGCTGACGTAGGAATAATCTCTGCAAAGTCGTATACCTTGCGGTAGGTGTCTATATACTCAAGCACCTTTTCCTTTTCCACTGTATCTACCTTGTTGATAATCAATATAACAGGTGTATTAACCTTTTTAAGCTGCTCTATAATATGCTGCTCTCCCGCCCCGATAAAGTTGGTCGGTTCCACAAGCCACAGCACAACATCCACCTCATTCAATGTCTTTTCCGCCACATTGACCATATACTCGCCCAGCTTATTTTTGGCCTTGTGTATGCCCGGAGTATCAAGGAACACTATCTGTCCCTTTTCCATATCCGTGTATACTGTCTGGATGCGGTTTCTTGTGGTCTGAGGCTTGTTTGAGGTGATGGCAATTTTCTGACCGATAAGCCTGTTCATCAGTGTTGACTTGCCCACGTTTGGTCTGCCGATTATTGTAACAAAACCCGATTTGAAATTCTGTATCATTTTTCCTCCTATGTGAATCTGTATTTATAAGGATATGAGGGTCAAAAGGTATTTTGCCCCTCATTTATGATTAATCAGATTACTACATGCTACGCATTCCCGTAATCTGACTCCACCTCGAAATCCGCTAATTTGCTGCATTTGGGCAGCAAATTGCTACTTTCTCGGTGTAGTGCGGGTCACTAAGGTATACATCGAATTGCATGCAAGCATGCATCGATGATACCTTGTGACCCTTTAATCATATAAGCTTTTCAACATTCTCAAAGAGCCCTGCCGACTCTTTAATCATATTTTCATTGCCGATGACACATATACTGTCCTTCTTAAGCACTGCCTCTACAAGGTCTGCAAGCCGTCTGATATCCTCTGGCTGTGCATTTAGTATCTCATTTCTCTCCTTTTGAATCTGCTCGTAGGTAATACCCTCGAGATATGCCGACAGTGATCTGCTTCCCTTTGCTTCCGGATTCATAGGCGTATCAAGAGCACTGAAGGTACCGATAATATACTTGGTCATATCCCTCTCATCAGGCGAAAAGCTCTTTATATACTCAGGTATTCTGTCATAGACATCAAGTGTGTCTGAAAGGTTAGGGTCTCTATATGAGACAAAGTAGCTCTCTCCGCTTCTAAGGAATGTATTCATGCAGCCGTAAGCACCACCCTTTACCCTGACATTTATCCAGAGATAATCATAGCTTAAGATGATACGCAGCAGTCTCAGTGCTCCGGTGTATTCATAGCCCTCGCAGATGAAATCACCTGTTTTTGCCACATACTGTATCTGGGATGCATCAATAAATGCTTCCTTTGCTGTATTAAAATGAACCTCAGCCTGATTGCCTACAGCACTCATTTTATTAAATCCAGCTATAACTTTTTCCAACGAAGGCTTTGCATTGCAGTATGCCTCGTTATTTCCGGTAAAGCTGATAAGCATTCTGTTTCTTGCAAACAGCTTTTTGGCTATTGCAGCAAGCTTATCTGACACACTCTTTGGTGACTCGGAAAGTTCCTTTTCTATGCGGCATATAGAGCGGTAAAAAGCAATTCCCTTTAGCTCGTCCTGATAAAGTGCGTAGCGCGAGAAGCTCGACATGCTTCGCATAGCTGCAACCAGATGACCGGAACTGCTAAGGTTAGCCTGAAGCCTTGCCTTAATCTGCGCTACAAGCTCACCAAGTCTCTTTGTATCTGTAAAATCCGATGAAAGAAGCATCTGCTCCATAAGCTCAAGTGCCTTGTCAAGATTTTTCTCCAACACCTTAAGCTTCACCTCAAACTTAAACACGAAATTATTTCTATCCTTAATATCCGGGTGACTTGCAGTACCTGTGCTGATTCCGCCGGTATATATGTTGGTAGCATTGGCTAAATCGGTATAGCTGTACTTTTCGGTGCTCACCAGCCCGAGTGCGTTTGTGAAGAAGCCAAGATAGCCAAGCTCACTCTGGGCAAAATCACCTGCATCAAATAAAAATGATATATAATCAATGCCGTTTGACTCTATGTCATGACGCACAACCTTTACATCCAAAAGTTCATCCTCAATGTTTGAAAAAGCCATAGCATTCTTTTTCATATCCGCTCTTGTAAGCATTGGAAGCTTGCGCAGGTCCTCATCCGACGAAGGCTCCTCCTGGTATTTCTTTAAATGCTCTGTATCCTCAATCAGCTTTTTAATCTCTTCATCCGAAAGAGATGCCTTATAATCGGAAAGCTCCTTTGCCAAAGTCTCCTCCCTCTCATTGCCAAGGCCGCGCTTCGGCTTTACTGTGACAAATGAACCATGGGTATTGTCAAGCAGATACTCCTGTATAAGCTTTTCAAAATAATCAGTATCTACAGCCTTTCGAAGCTTTGCAAAGGTACCAAGACACTCCAGATGTATAAAAGGCTTCATATCATCAAACAGCCAGCTGTCTAAACAGTTTAATCCAAAAAGGAGTCCCTTAGGAAACTGTCCGAAGTCAGCCTCCCTGAATTTGAACTCGCTGCTGTTGATTCCCGCGAGCAATGCTTCTTTATTAATTCCTGTTTTAACAACCTCTTTAAGAGTGTTTTCTATAATACTTTCAAACTCATCTGCCTGAGATGCATTGGCATTTTTTGCCACAAAAGAGAACACCGGCTGCAGAATGCCCGCATCATATGAGCCATACACATCATCACCGATTCCCGCATCTATCAATGCCTGCTTCACTGGTGCTCCCGGTGAGCTGACAAGTGCATAGTCAAGCACATCAAATGCCTGATAGAGCATCTCATCAAGCGAATCCCCTACCACACGGTTATAAGATAGATAAGTCTTATTCTCCTGTGAATCATCCATGGTAATTGAATACTGTGCCTCAACATTCTTTATTTCATCAAATGCAGGCTGTTTATTAATTTCTGAATTAACTTTTTTATAATCATACAGGCTCAGATATTCCTTATCCAGCCACTCAAGTCTCTCGACAACATCCATATCACCATACAGATAAATGTATGAATTGGATGGATGATAATACTTATGATAGAAGTCCAGATATGCTTCATACGTAAGCTTAGGAATATACTCCGGATTACCGCCAGAATCCTTGCTGTAGGTATTGTCCGGAAACAGTGAGCGGTAAATCTGGCTTGAAAGCACCTCATCCGGCGATGAGTATGCTCCCTTCATCTCATTGTACACCACTCCGTTTATCTTAAGCTCATCATCCTTGCCTGTAAGCTCGTAGTGCCAGCCCTCCTGCTTGAATATCTCCTCGTACTTTGTGATATTCGGATTAAACACTGCATCCAGATACACATCCATGAGATTCTTAAAATCCTGATCATTGCAGCTGGCAACAGGATAAACTGTCTTGTCAGGGTATGTCATGGCATTTAAAAATGTATTGAGCGAGCCCTTTGCCAGCTCAATGAAGGGATCCTTTACAGGGAACTTCTTTGAACCACAGAGTGTGGTATGCTCAATAATATGCGGTACACCCGTCTCATCCTCCGGCGGAGTCCTGAAACCTATATAAAAGACCTTGTTATCATCATTATTTGATAAAATGGCAATCCTTGCACCACTTTTTTTGTGTCTCAGAATGAATCCATCCGACTGGACATCCTCCACTCTGTGCTCATCTAAAATCTCGTATTCAGCCAAATCGTGAATTGTCATCAATTATTCCTCCTAAAATGCGATGATGATAGTATATCACATTTTTACATATTATAGTTAAATTATAAGTATATTTACCACAAAAAATCTGTTAAAGTAATATCCTGCAACATCCGGCTTTAAAAGTCAGAGTCTATGCTCCTCTTCTGAATATTAACATCCATCTGTGGAAACGGAATTTCGATGTTATTTTTATCAAATGCTGTTTTAATTTCTTCTGTAAGCTGCCATTTTGTGTTCCAGTAATCCTCGTTCTTCACCCAGATTCTCGCACCGAGCTCTATTGCCGAATCCTGCAGCTCACTCACAAACACATTGCTCGGCTCATCGTGAAGCATCGTATCTGCTGATGTGACAACAGATTCCAGCACACTCTTTGCAAATGCTAAATCTGTGCTGTAGGATACTGTTACTCTCAAATCAAGCATCCTCTTATCCATCATAGATACATTTGTGATACACGAATCAGCGAGCTTTCCGTTTGGTATCATAACCATCTTGTTATCTATTGTCAAAAGCCTTGTATAAAACAGATTTATATCCTTTACAGTGCCCTCTGTACCACTTGAACCGTCAACTATGTAATCGCCCACGCCAAACGGCTTCATCAAAAGAATAAGCACGCCTCCTGCAAAATTTGACAGACTGCCCTGCAATGCCATACCTACAGTAAGTCCGGCAGAGCCAAGAACCGCTATAACAGAGCCGGTCGCCACTCCAAATCCCGAAAGCAATGCCATGACAAGGATAAAATACAAAAAGTATTTAATAACATTTGCTAGAAATGATGCCACTGCAGCGTCCATTCTGCTTTTATCAAATCCTTTTTTAATTATTTTTACGACTGATTTAATCACCTTAATACCTATAAGCAGTATCACTATCGCAACAACAAGCTGCACGAGAAAGCTGATAAGCGATGGCATATACTTCTCCAGATATGTCTTTACAATGCCCGGGTTTTCAATAACCTGCTGTACCTCGGTGTTTGCAACCGGCACTGATACTTCACCAATAATTTGTCTGATCATATAATCTCCTATATATCTCTTATATATTTTCTATATTTGTTATTTCCTTATAACCCACTAAATCCCCCATATAAAATATGGGGGATCAGTATTTAAATCAAATATTAATTCACTATTTAATAACTCTCACTCTGAGCACTCCGTCAATGGCAGAAAGCTTCTCAACGGTAGAAGCATCAATAGCTGAATCAAGATCAAGAAGTGAATATGCATAATCACCCTTGCCCTTGTTTGTCAGATCAGATACATTGATATCAGCCTCTGCAAGAGCAGTTGTAATCTGTCCAATCATACCCTTAACATTCTTGTGAAGGATTCCGACTCTGCCTGAAGCTGTGCATGCACCCATGCTGCAGTCAGGGAAGTTGACTGAGTGAACGATATTACCATTCTCTAAGTAATCTCTCAGCTCCTTGACAGCCATAACTGCACAATTGTCCTCTGACTCTGCTGTAGATGCTCCAAGATGAGGTGTTACGATGCAGCCCTTTGCTCCAACAGTTGTGTTGTTAGGGAAATCCGAAACATACTTCTTAACCTTTCCCTTGGCAAGTGCATCTACCATAGCCTCTTCGTCAACAAGAAGATCTCTGGCAAAGTTTAATACGATAGCGGTTGGCTTCATCATTGCAATAGCATCAGCGTTTATCATCTTCTTTGTTGAATCAAGAAGAGGTACATGGATTGTGATGACATCACAGTTCTTGTAGATGTCCTCAACATTGCTGATATGCTTAACGCTTCTTGAAAGGTTCCATGCGGCATTTACTGAGATGTATGGATCATATCCGTAAACATCCATGCCCATATGTACTGCAGCATTTGCAACAAGTACACCGATGGCTCCAAGTCCGATAACACCGAGCTTCTTGCCTGAAATCTCTGTTCCTGCAAAGTTCTTTTTCTGCTTCTCAGCTGTCTTTGCAATATTCTCATCGTTCTGGTTTGCAAGACACCAGTCGATACCTCCAACGATATCTCTTGATGCATAAAGCATTCCGGCAAACACAAGCTCCTTAACACCATTTGCATTGGCTCCCGGTGTGTTGAATACAACGATTCCCTGCTCGGCACACTTGTCAAGCGGAATATTGTTTACTCCTGCTCCTGCTCTTGCCACAGCAAGCACCTTGTCACCAAGCTCCATGTCATGCATAGCGGCACTTCTTACAAGTGCTGCATCTGCATCCTTAATATCATCAACCTTTTTATAATCGTCAGAGAACAGGTCAAGGCCTACTCCTGCGATTGGGTTTAAGCATGTGTAATTAAACATTATGCATTCTCCTCCTCAAACTTCTTCATAAACTCTACAAGCTTCTCAACGCCCTCTTTTGGCATAGCATTGTAGATAGATGCTCTCATTCCGCCAACTGTACGGTGTCCCTTAAGGTTTACAAATCCGGATGCAGTTGCCTCCTTTACAAACTTGGCATCAAGCTCTGCATCACCTGTTACAAACGGAACATTCATGAGTGATCTGTCCTCTTTTCTTACTGTTCCCTTAAAGAGCTTGCTCTGATCAAGGAAATCGTAGAGAATCTTGGCCTTCTCCTCATTTCTCTCCTTCATAACTGAAAGACCGCCCATCTTCTTGAGCCATTTGAATACCTTGCCACAGATATAGATGCCGTAGCATGGTGGTGTATTGTAAAGAGAATCATTATCGGCCTGAGTCTTCCACTTGAGCATGGTTGGTGTGCCCGGTAGACAATCATCTGTGATAAGGTCCTCTCTGATAATTGCTATAACTACTCCGGCAGGTCCTACATTCTTCTGTACTCCGCCATAGATAACAGCATATTTTGATACATCTACAGGCTCTGATAAGAAGCATGAAGATACATCAGCTACAAGGTTCTTTCCCTTTGTGTTTGGAAGCTTCTTGTACTTTGTTCCGTAGATAGTATTGTTCTCGCAAATGTATACATAATCCATATCATCTGTGATTGGTAAATCTGAGCAGTCAGGTATGTATGAGAAGGTCTCATCTGCAGACGAAGCAAGCTCTACGGCGTCTCCGTAAATCTTAGCCTCGGCAAACGCCTTTTTAGCCCACTGACCTGTGATAATGTATCCTGCTTTTTTATTTTTCATAAGGTTCATCGGTACCTCAGCGAAGAACTGTGAAGCACCACCCTGAAGGAAAAGTACCTTGTAATTGTCAGGTATATTCATAAGCTCGCGGAGATCTTTCTCGGCATCCTTGATGATGTCATCAAACCATTTAGATCTGTGGCTCATCTCCATAACCGACATTCCGCTTCCCTTATAATCCATCATCTCTGCTGCTGCTTCCTGCAATACCTCCTCAGGTAAAACTGCAGGTCCTGCTGAAAAATTGTAAACTCTACTCACTCTAATTTCCTCCTTGTGTCGCATTGTAGTCCTCTTCATCGAAAGACTCGTTGATAGGCTTGCCCGGTGCAACCATAGGCCATACCTTGTCATCTGAATCAATGATACAATCGATGACAAACGGTGTCTTGCTCTTTAAGGCATCTGCAAATGCTTTTTCAAATTCTTCCTGGGTCTTAACACGTCGTGCAGTGGCTCCCATTGCCTCTGAAAGCTTTACATAATCCACCCCATCATCGAGTACGGTTGCCGAGTAATGCTTCTCGTAAAAAAGAGTCTGCCACTGGCGTACCATTCCAAGTACATGGTTGTTTATTATAACCTCGATAAGAGGAAGCTTTTCTCTTGAAGCTGTTGCAAGCTCGTTCATGTTCATTCTGAAGCATCCGTCACCTGCAATATTGACTACAGTCCTGTCAGGATTAGCTGTCTGGGCACCGATTGCAGCACCGAGACCGTATCCCATGGTACCAAGACCTCCTGATGTAAGAAGAGTTCTCGGCTTACTGTATTTGTAATACTGGGCTGCCCACATCTGATGCTGGCCGACCTCAGTAACCATTATAGCATTTCCTTTTGTCATTTCATAGATTTTTTCAATAACAAATGGTCCGCTAAGTCCCTCTTTGTGATATGTAAGAGGAAAAGTCTTTGCATATGCAAGCACATGCTCAACCCATGAATTGTGGTCAAGCTGTGTGAGCTTTTTGTTGATGCGTGTAAGTATTTCCTTCACATCGCCTATAACACTCGATGTAACACGGATATTTTTATTAATCTCTGCTGCGTCTACATCAAACTGTAATATCTTGGCCTGGTCTGCAAACTTTTTAGGATTGCCAAGCACTCTGTCCGAAAAACGTGTACCAATCGCAATCAAAAGGTCGCACTCTGAAACTCCAAGGTTTGATGTCTTTGTGCCATGCATACCAAGCATGCCTGTGTAGTTATCACTTGTGCCATCATATGCACCCTTGCCCATGAGCGTATCGCAAACAGGTGCATTCACCTTGTCTACAAATTCCTTAAGCTCTTTGCTTGCTCCGGAGAGAACCACTCCGCCTCCTACAAATATATATGGCTTTTTGGATGCTTTTATGAGTTCAATTGCATTATCAATGTCACTGTCTGTAATTGTTTCTGTCACACGCTCAGGAAGCTTGATTTCCTGCCTGGTGTACTCTACCAGATCTGCCGTAACATTCTTTGGAATATCCACAAGCACAGGACCCGGTCTGCCTTTTCTTGCTATATCGAAAGCTCTGCGTATTGTATCTGCAAGCTTCTCTACATCCTTTACAATAAAGCTGTATTTGGTTACAGGCGTTGTAATTCCGGCAATATCTATCTCCTGAAAGCTGTCCTTTCCAAGTAACGAGACTCCGACATTACATGTGATTGCGACGATTGGAATCGAATCCATGTATGCTGTCGAAATTCCTGTGACCAGATTTGTCGCACCCGGTCCGCTTGTAGCCAGACAGACGCCAACCTTTCCGGTGCTTCTCGCATAGCCGTCGGCCGCATGGCTTGCTCCCTGCTCATGTGAGGTCAGCACATGCTTAATCTCCGGATGCTTGTAGAGCTCGTCATAGACATTAAGGATGGCTCCTCCCGGATAACCGAATACTGTGTCAACCCCCTGTTCTTTTAAGCATTCTATAATAACCTGTGATCCTGTTAACTGCATCTTGTATTCCTCTTTTTCTTATACGAATTCCTTACGATAATAGGTAAAAGCCTTATTCGTACTGAATTTTCTATCAAAATATATACTACGCGTTCTGCTCGCCCGGAAGTGCAAGGATGGCTCCTCTGTTTCCTGATGTAACAAGCGCTGCGTATCTCTTCAAATAGCCTGTTGTAACCTTCGGCTCCCTTGGCTGCCACTTTGCCTTACGCTCAGCAAGCACCTCGTCTGACACATCGAGCTCAAGCTTCATGTTTGGAATATCAATCTTTATGATATCTCCCTCTTCAACCAGGGCAATCGGTCCGCCTACTGCAGCCTCAGGTGAAACATGACCTATTGAAGCTCCTCTTGAAGCTCCTGAAAAACGTCCGTCTGTGATGAGTGCTACAGAGCTTCCAAGTCCCATTCCGGCAATAGCGGATGTAGGATTAAGCATCTCTCTCATTCCAGGGCCGCCCTTTGGTCCCTCGTATCTGATGACAACTACATCACCCTCTACGATCTTGCCGCCCTTTATTGCTGCAATTGCATCCTCCTCGCAGTCAAATACTCTTGCAGGTCCCTCATGAACCATCATCTCATCGACAACTGCTGAACGCTTTACTACAGAGCCGTCCGGAGCCAGATTTCCTTTAAGCACTGCAAGTCCTCCGGTCTTTGAATATGGATTGTCTACCGGTCTGATGACCTCAGGGTCTCTATTGACTGCATTCTTTATATTCTCTCCAACTGTCTTTCCTGTAACAGTCATACAATCTGTATTTAAAAGTCCGATATCAGCAAGCTCTTTCATGACAGCCCACACACCGCCGGCCTCGTTTAAGTCCTCCATATATGTAGGGCCTGCCGGGGCAAGGTGGCAGAGATTTGGTGTCCTCTCACTGATTGGATTTGCAAAGCTGATATCAAAATCAAAGCCTATCTCATGAGCGATAGCCGGAAGATGAAGCATAGAGTTTGTAGAGCAGCCGAGTGCCATATCAACTGTGAGTGCGTTCATTATTGCATCCTTTGTGATGATATCTCTCGCCTTGATGCCCTTGTTGTACATATCCATAACAGCCATTCCGGCATGCTTTGCAAGACGTATACGCTCTGAATATACAGCAGGTATTGTTCCGTTTCCGCGAAGTCCCATACCAAGTGCCTCTGTAAGACAGTTCATAGAGTTGGCTGTGTACATTCCCGAACATGAACCGCAGGTAGGACATACCTTGTTCTCATACTCACATACATCATCCTCAGTCATAGTACCAGCAGCGTATGAGCCGACAGCCTCAAACATCGATGAAAGACTTCTCTTTCTGCCCTTTACGTGGCCTGCGAGCATTGGTCCGCCTGATACAAATACTGTAGGCAGATTAAGACGTGCAGCCGCCATCAGAAGTCCCGGCACGTTCTTGTCACAGTTTGGAACCATTACAAGTGCATCAAACTGATGAGCGATTGCCATACACTCTGTAGAATCAGCAATCAGATCTCTTGTGACAAGGGAATATTTCATACCCACATGTCCCATTGCAATACCATCGCAGACTGCGATTGCAGGAAATACTACAGGCACTCCTCCTGCCTCTGCAACTCCAAGCTTTACAGCCTCAACGATTTTGTCTATATTCATATGGCCCGGAACAATCTCATTGAATGAGCTTACGATTCCGACCATAGGCTTTTTCATTTCCTCCGGTGTAAAACCAAGAGCATTAAATAAACTTCTTGCCGGTGCCTGCTGCATTCCGGCTCTTGCGTTATCACTTATCATATTTTATCTCCTTATTTATCTCCGACTATTTCTTTGAGTACTTCATCATTACTACTGTATACACAACAATCTGCATATCTATAACCTGTTAGCTGTCTATTATAAGTCATGCAGCTACACACGTTCTGCGATGAGATCACCCATCTGTGCTGTGCCTACCTGTGTGATACCCTCTGTAGTCTCACCCGGCTGTGGCATGATGTCGATTGTCCTGTAGCCCTCCTTAAGCACCTGCTTTACAGCATTCTCGATTGCCTGTGCTTCCTTGTCCAGATCAAATGAATAGCGAAGCATCATGGCTGCTGAAAGGATTGTTGCGATAGGGTTTGCAATGCCCTTTCCTGCGATATCAGGAGCAGATCCGCCACTTGGCTCGTAAAGTCCGAACTTTGTATCGTTAAGGCTTGCTGATGAAAGCATACCGATTGAGCCTGTCACCATACTTGCTTCATCTGATAAAATATCGCCAAACATATTCTCTGTGAGGATAACATCAAACTGCTTAGGATCCTTTACAAGCTGCATTGCACAGTTATCAACAAGCATATGCTCGTATGTAACCTCCGGATAATCCTTAGCGACCTCCTCGACGATCTTTCTCCATAATCTGGAAGAATCAAGCACATTTGCCTTGTCTACAGATGTGACCTTTTTCCTTCTCTTCATGGCTATATCAAAGCCTCGTTTTGCGATTCTTCTGATTTCATTCTCATTGTATGTCAGTGTATCTGTGGCCGTAACAACTCCATCCACCTCTTTTGTCTCTCTGGCTCCGAAGTAAAGACCTCCTGTAAGCTCACGCATAATCATCATATCAAAGCCATCTCCGATGATATCGCTACGGAGCGGGCATGCTGCAGCAAGCTCCTTGTACAGATATGCCGGTCTAAGATTTGCAAACAGATTGAGCGACTTTCTAAGCTTTAAAAGTCCTGCCTCCGGACGAAGCTCAGGGGCCAGCTTGTACCATGGTGATGTGGCTGTGTTGCCACCGATAGAACCCATCAGCACCGCATCTGAATCAAGCGCAGTCGCAATAGCCTCATCTGTAAGAGGAACACCTGTAGCATCAATTGAGCAGCCACCCATAAGGATGTCTGTGTAGTTGAAGCTGTGTCCATACTTGTCTGCTATTTTGTCCAATACCTTTTTTGCCTCAGTGACTATCTCCGGTCCGATTCCGTCTCCGGAAATTACACCAACTTTATATTCCATAATTTCTTACCTCTTTTACATAAAAATACATATTCTTATATTAAAGCATTAAAGTAGTTATTTCAATATGCCGGGATATTTTACTTTTTCATGCAATTTATAACTGCAGCTTATAATAACTGCATACTATAATAACAGTTTTTTATTATCATTGCAAGAGATGCGGATAATAAGAAAACCGCCACTTATGTGACGGCTTTACAAATGTGCATTATTTAGCTGAATCCTCTGCTTTCTCAAGGTCAGCGATAGCTGCCTTCTGCATTGGAATACGGCAGTTCTTGTTGTTACCAAACTCAACGATTACAGTATCGTCCTCGATATCGATAACTGTACCGTAAAATCCACTTGTTGTAAGAACTGTGTCTCCTGTTGCAACCTCATTAAGCATAAGCTCCTTTTTCTTCTGCTCCTTCTTCTGTGGACGGATCATAAGAAAATACATAACTGCGAAAAGTACTACTAACCAGACAACCATTCCAATTGTTCCTGCTGCCTGACCGTTTGCTAAAATTGATGTCATCAATTGTTCCTCCTAAATATTCTATAATTGATGTGTTCTAAGCACTATTACCATAATACACGTTAAACGTGCTAACGGCAAGGATTTTTTATCATTTTCGAGATTTTTTATATTTATCTGCTAGCTCTGCTCTCCCTGTGTCATTCCATAGAGCTTTTCAGCCTTGTATGAGGCAAAACGGCCTGCATCAAGCGAATCCCTTATCTCCTCCATCATGTTGTTGTAGAAATACAAATTATGGAGCACACACAGTCTCATTCCGAGCATCTCCTTTGCCTTTAAAAGATGCCTGATATATGCACGCGAATATGTGCGGCAGGCAGGACAGTTACAGCCCTCCTCAATAGGGCGCATATCCTTCTGATACTTCTGGTTGAACAGATTAAGCTTGCCGTGATTCGTGTATACATGTCCGTGACGGCCGTTTCTGCTTGGGTATACACAGTCAAAGAAGTCGATTCCTCTCTCTACACCCTCAAGTATATTGGCAGGAGTTCCTACTCCCATCAGGTATGTAGGTTTATTAACAGGCAGATGAGGCACTGTTTCATCAAGAATATGGTACATCTCCTCATGGCTCTCTCCTACCGCCAGTCCGCCGACAGCATATCCATCCAGCTCAAGCTCAGAAATGCGCTTTGCATGGTCAATTCTTATATCATCATAAATAGCTCCCTGATTGATACCGAATAAGAGCTGCTCCTTGTTGATAGTATCCGGTAAACTGTTTAAGCGTGCCATCTCCTTTTTGCACCTCTCAAGCCAGCGCGCGGTCCTGTTTACAGAGTTTGTCACATACTGTCTGTCTGCAACGCTAGATGGGCACTCGTCAAATGCCATAGCTATCGTGGAGCCAAGGTTTGACTGTATCTGCATGCTCTCCTCAGGCCCCATAAAAATCTTGGCACCGTCAATATGTGAGTTGAAGTACACGCCCTCCTCCTTTATTTTGCGAAGACCTGCCAGTGAAAACACCTGGAATCCGCCGGAATCTGTAAGGATTGGTCTGTCCCACACCATGAATTTGTGCAGTCCGCCAAGCTCTTTAATGATTTTGTCTCCGGTTCTTACATGCAGGTGATATGTATTTGACAGCTCAACCTGACACTTTATCTCCTTTAAATCGTCCGTAGAGACAGCGCCCTTTATCGCACCTACTGTTCCTACATTCATAAATACAGGTGTCTGTATATCTCCATGCACAGTATGGAATGTACCTCTCTTGGCACGTCCCTCTTGTTTTAGTAACTCATATTTAGCCATATTTTTGTTTAATTCTCCTGTTTCTTTTACTTATCGCCATTGCCTACGATTTTTCTGATTAATATTCCGTTAGTCAGCAGTGTGGTATCTATGCAATGTCTCTCAAAAAGTACCTCGCCGTCCTTTGGCACCTCAATATCCTCATCAGAGCAGTTGACTATAACCTCCACATATGTATCCACCCAGCCCATCTTTCTGAACTGGATTATCCTCGGATTGTCAGCAAAATCGTCAGGGAAATGGAAGTTTCTGCCCTTTAAAAGCGGCTCACTCACCCTTAAATGAATGAGCTTTGATACCATCTCAATGCGCTCCTTAAACCTGCCTGCCTCAATATCATCCCACGGCATACATCGTCTGCAGTCAGGGTCATAACTGCCAGGCATGGCAATCTCAGTGCCGTAATATATACATGGGCTGCCCGGCATGGCAAAAAGTACTGCAAGCTGTGCAAAGTACTGGTCGAGATTCTTTGTATCAGAGCGAAGGCGCTTTGTATCATGTGAATCAAGCAGATTGAAAAGCACATCATTGGTCTGCTGCATGTAGTTGGTATAACATCTGTTTATAGTATACTCAAAATCCTGATTCGTCTGGCTCTTATCTATCCAGAAATCCTTGATGCTCTCTCCGAGCGGATAGTTCATAACCGCATCGAACTCATCTCCACGCAGCCACGGAAGAGCATTATGCCATATTTCTCCCAAAATGTAAATATCCGGATTGATTTCCTTAAGCCTTGCCCTAAGCTCCTTGCAGAATCGGTGTGACACCTCATTTGCCACATCAAGGCGCAGTCCGTCTATATGATAATTTTCTACCCAGTTGGCGCAGATATCGATAAAGTATTTTCGCACCGCCGGATTATTTGTATTTAGCTTTGGCATATTGTCAAAAAATCCAAACGTATAAAACTGACCCTTTTTAGCCGCTCCATGCTTAAAGTCAAGAGGCCATTCATTGATCATAAACCAGTCATAATACTCTGAATCTATCCCCTTTGCTAAAACATCCTGCCACGGTGCAAAATAATAGCCACAGTGGTTGAACACTCCGTCAAGCATTATTCTCATATCACGCTTATGGGCTTCTAGCACAAGCCTTTTAAAGGTCTCTTCATCTCCAAAGCGCGGATCAATCTTTGCATAATCCGTTGTATCATACTTATGATTGCTCGGTGACTCGTTTATCGGTGTCAGGTAGATTCCGTTTATTCCAAGCTCCTTTAAGTAATCAAGCTTTTGAATGATTCCTGCGAGGTCTCCGCCGAAGCATTCCTCATTTTTGACCTTTCCCCTGTTTCTCCACGGAACAACATAATCAGGATCTATCGAGTGGTCTCCATTGCAGAATCTATCCGGAAATATCTGATACCATATAGTGTCATTTACCCACTTCGGTGTGACCGGAATATCACACGGATTCATCCACGGGAATACAAAGCACTGGCGGCTTCTGCCCTCAAGTGCCATCTGCTCTGCACTCACGAAGCCATCCTCAAAGTAAAACCATCTCTCATCCTCTGTGATGAGCTCAAAATAATATTTAAGTCTCTTGAATGGTGGCTTTACCGTGGTTGTCCACCATATCTGGTGCTTTAATTTCTTTTTAAATATTATCGGCTGCTTATCGCCATTCCAGGTCTCACCACCGCCTAAGATACCGGCTGCGAACGGGTCACCGAGTATGATATTTACTTTCTTAACATCATAACCGGTCTTTATATTTATGATTAATTCATCCTCATTTAAAGGATAGCAGTAGTTGTCGTATGCCTGGTGAAATACCCCGTTAAATTCCATGTTTTCTCCCTCTTTTGCTGTCTTATTGTAGTTGTTTATTCATTGTGGTACATAGGACGGCACGTAAGTCGCGGCCACCGTGAGCGTCCACGCGCTGCCCTGTTCGCTACGCTGCGCTGTTAAGATTCTGTACGAATTATGCTTATAGATTTTCTCTGGCTGACGAAACCGTCGCTACTCGCCCTCCGTGGCTCGATAGCTCCTTGCCCCGGCGTCCCTGCCGGTGCATTTCTGTGTATCGAAGCATAATTCTACAGACTCTAAACAGCTTCGCTATTCGCTCTCATGGCAGCACGTGGACGCTCGCGGTGGCCGCGGCTTACGTGCCTTACGTTGTGGCAAAATTGCTACAAATGATGCTGCTTAATTATGCTTCGCTTAATTTGCGCTTTGCATATACAGGCATGTAAATATAGTTACATATATACATAATTATATACAAACATAGTTCGAAAGTTATCTAAATAAAATAATATCATAGTTTTCTTGACTATTCAACTTGGTATTACTTATAATATACCTATTATTATAATAAGGAGACCATCATGGCAGGTTCATCATACGGAAATATTTTTAGGGTAACAACATGGGGAGAATCACACGGAAAGGGCTTAGGGGTCGTTGTGGACGGCGTTCCTGCGGGGCTTGAGCTATGTGAGGAGGATATTCAGATATTCTTAAACAGAAGAAAGCCGGGACAGTCCAAGTTCACTACTCCGCGCAAGGAGGATGATGCGGTTGAGATTCTCTCCGGTGTGTTTGAGGGAAAGACTACAGGTACACCTGTTTCTATGGTTGTGTGGAATAAAAATCAGAAATCAAAGGATTACAGTGAGATTGCTTCGTACTATCGTCCGGGGCATGCTGACTTTTGCTTTGATGAGAAATACGGCTTCAGAGACTACAGAGGCGGAGGTCGTTCTTCGGGACGCGAGACAATAGGCCGTGTTGCAGCGGGTGCTATCGCTGTAAAGATGCTCTCGGGCCTTGGCATAAAATTTCTTACATACACCAGATCAATAGGTCCTGTTACAATTAATGAGGTTAATTTTGATGCCCATGAAATTTACAACAATTCGCTTTATATGCCTGATGCCGATGCAGCACTAAAGGCTTCTGAATATCTGGAGGAATGCCTTAAATCACTCAATTCCTCAGGCGGTGTGTGTGAATGTGTCATCACAGGTCTTCCTGTCGGGCTCGGTGATCCTGTATTCGAGAAAATTGATGCCAATCTGGCAAAAGCTATTATGTCTATCGGAGCTGTAAAGGGCTTCGAAATCGGCGATGGCTTTGATGCAGCAAAGGCAACCGGACTTACAAACAATGATGCCTTTATTATGATGGATGGTGCTGTTTCAAAAGAGACAAATCACTCCGGTGGTACTCTCGGCGGCATGACAGACGGCTCACCGCTTATTTTCAGAGCTGCCATAAAGCCCACTCCTTCAATCGCAGCTACACAGCACACTGTAAATAAATCCGGTGAAGATATAGAGATTTCCATCAAGGGACGTCATGACCCGATTATCGTGCCACGTGCTGTTGTTGTTGTTGAAGCTATGGCTGCAATTACTATTGCGGATGCACTGCTTATGAATATGGGAGCACGCATGGACCGCATCACAGATTTTTATAAAAAATTATAACTTTGTCCTATATTAAAAAGCATCTATCCGGTTTTTACGGACAGATGCTTTTTATCTATTTCATTGGAACAATCTGTAATGTTTTTCCTAGTGAATTCAAAATATATTTTAAAATATATTTCCAATGAGCAGCGGATTAAACAGAAGATACTGCGCATTCGTCACCCCAAAAGCCACAAGCGCCAGTGGCAGCACAATAAAAAGGACGCATGATATAATCACAGACATGCCGCTTCTTAAGTATTTAAACATTGCAAAAACAAACAGGCTGACCAGTAATCCCCCTATAAAGCGCATCAGCATTATGATAAGTATATACTGCCCTACCGATATGTTCTGCGAAACACGCCACAGATGCTCCATACTTGCCGCCGGAGCATTAAGCCCCTGCGTGCCATATGCCGAAAGCACATTGCACAGCCGCACAATGTATACAAGTGCAAATGCTGTGACAGTGCCCAAAAAGCCAAGTATGCATTTGATTCCCATATGCTGTTTCCTGCCACGGCGGGTAGTCCTTAAAAGCCGGATTTCATGGTTTGCATAATCCGCTCCACATATACCGCAGGCTATTGCTATTAGGAGAATAACATACACAAATGCCTGTGCTGTATCACGGTTTTTGAAGTCTGTTCTGTCGGTAAGGATATCATAGCCCTTTTCAAAAAACAGCCAGCCCTCATTTAACGTCTTAAGATAATCCACATGTGCTGTAAGCTTGTTGAATGCCTCCTGTCTGCTCAGTTCATCCTTGTACTTTATATTGATATAGCTTTCACTCTTCCCCTGCTCCATATCGTAAGCAATGTTATCTGACAGTCTGTCGTATTTTACTCTTTCTTCATCCAGAAGCTCATTGGTTTTGGCAGTTAAAGGTCCATAATATTTGTCCATATATTCCTTGTAATACACCTCATCAACCGAGTCATATGAAAGCTTCTCTGCCGGATTCCACCATACCACAAAAAGAGCTGCTGCAATCAAAATAAGTAACACTTTTCCCGGAACAAGTGCCTTATAGCATTCGTGCAAAAATAAAGATGTATGGCAGCCTGTATTTTTACCGCAGGCAAAGCCGGGCAGTAAAAGCAGCTTCTTTTCATGCACCGAATTGAGATAATTTGTAACCGCAAAAATACATACAGCTATACACACAAGCCAGAACAAGCCATACAATACCCCGGTATTAAGCGGATATCCAAACAGATTGATATTGACATAATCAGAAAAAAGTCTGCCTGTCCTGACTCCGTACATGATATTTATGTACTTAAGGAAGGCTAGGAAGCTGGTTCCTGATATCGTTGTGTAGCAGATAGCCTCAATAACCACGGTCACTGCAGAAGCAACGAACACAAATATAATATTGTCAAGCGCTGCGCATATCAGCATAAAAAACAAGCCAAGCAATATAAAGCTTATTATTTTCACAGGAAAATAGCATGCCAGAAATTGTCCTATACTAAGCCTAAACGGACTGCCATAGTACAGATAAACACTTTGAAGCGGACTTTTCAGATTTATCGGATTGTAAAAGCACATGCTTATGACTGCATTGATGCCATACAACAGTAATGTGATAAGAATGACCGCCATAATCATCACAAATGACTTTGACGCCATAAGCTGCCTTCTGCCCCTTGCAGTTGTTCTAAGCAATGCAAGCTGGTTCTCGCTTTTTTCATAAAAAACAAGGTTGAGCGCAATGATAAAAAGCATAATCACAGCCACATAGTCGGTAAGCTCATTGTCTGTAATATTCAAAAGTCCCGATGCATCAATAACCTCAGGCACTGTACCATTAAGCTTACTGTAAACTCTGCTCGTTTTAGCAGCATTTTTCTCTGCGAAGCCTCCATTGCCGGAAAACTTATTCATAATCGAAATCTCGTCAGCCTTTTCATTGACAGAGTCCAGATACTCATCATAAGAAAGACATGCCAATGCTTCCTTGTATACCCTGCTGCACAGACTAATCCTGCCGTAAGCTTCTGCCGTCATCTGCCTCTGTTCAATTTCCGGCAAAACATCCTCACGACTGTAATTGCTTATTTCGCCATACAGCGCGCTGTAGTCCTTACCTGTATACCCATCATCATTTACAGTATTCATGGTATACAGTCCAAGAACAGGATTCAGAACAAGCAAAAACAAAAGAATAAGCACTGTTCTTTTAGTCAATAGTTTACATATTTCGTTTTTTACTATATCCATTTTCAGTCCCCATTAAGATACAAATACAAGTCCTCAAGATTTGGCCGCACAGCCTCCTTCTGCCAGCTGCCATCATACGAATCGGCAATAATGCGGGCTATGACACCGTCTGCATCCCTTGAAATATTGCTCACCTTGTATCTGGTGTTCACCTCATCTATCTCATTATCCGATAAAAAAATATTCCATACCTTTCCATCCAGCTCCTGAAGCAGCTTTGACGGAGAACCACTCCTTATTATTTTACCGTTGCTTAACATAACTATCTCTTTGGCGATAAACTCAACATCCGTAACCACATGAGTCGCAATAATAACAATCTTGTCCTTTGCAACCTCTGATATCAGATTGCGGATTCTGATTCTCTCCTTCGGGTCAAGCCCTGCCGTTGGCTCATCCAGTATAAGGATGCCGGGATTGCCTATGAGTGCCTGTGCTATCAGTGCTCTCTGCTTCATTCCACCCGAAAAAGCGCCAAGCTTTTTTCCAAGGACATCATCAAGCTTTACCATGCGCACATAGTGATCTATATCTTCCCCGGCTTCACTCTTTTTTAACCCTTTCAGGGATGCCATAAAGTAAAGAAAGCGCCTAAGACTAAGCTCCGGATATATATTCTGCTGCTGCGGCATATATCCGAGAAGCTTCCTGTATTCACTTCCAAGCTCGTCTATGCCCCTTCCGTCAAGCAGCACACGGCCTTTTGATGGAGTCAGATTGTCAGAAATGAGATTCATCATAGTTGATTTACCGGCTCCATTAGGTCCCAAAAGCCCATATATGCCGGGTGTAAATGAAAAAGACACATCATCCAGCGCAGTTTTATCCTTATAAACTTTTGTAAGCCCCTCCAATTCAAGTGTCATTGCTTATATTCCTCCCACTGACTTCTCACGCTTTCAAGATAGCTGTCCATTCCATCTGCTGTAAGCTTTTGTACGGCACCGTCTAAAGTATCATCTACAGTGGCACCATGCAGTCCTGTCATGAAATCATCTAAATCTGTTGAAATACTGCCCATATTCTTAGTATCCGGTTCGAAGCCGATAAACGGAGACAATGTGGCATTGTCATAAAAGTCAAAAAACTCCTTCTTACGATTGTCCACATATTTCTCGTTCTTTGTCGGATAAACATTCACGAAAAGATTAAGACTAAGCTTCGTCAGATAGTCATCATCCAGACTGCCTCCATCACAAGCTTCTGCAATGCCATCTTTTAGCTTATAATCCTTATCTTTTTCACCGTACAAAAGGATATTGCCGTACTTTTCATCTCCATATAACAGACTAAGGAAATCCATCGCAGCAGAAGCATCCTTTGCTTTCTTTGCTACACCGATGGAGCCGTTTATCCTTGATGAAAGGTAAGTCTTTACTTCCTTTACCGTGATATTGTCCTTTTTGAAATTTTCATCCACGCTACCGACACATAAAGCAGCCGCAAAATTGCCTGCCTTGATATTTTTTAATATCTGAGCATCATACAGCCCCGGATTGTTGAGATATGTTATCTCATTTGTCAAATCATCAGACATATAGCCGTCTTTCTTCATCCGGTCAAGCACCCTCAGATACCCGGTAAATTTCTGTGACTCTAAAGGATTTCCAACAGACATAGTATCATAGTCGAAGCAGAGCCCGTTTCTTATCTCACAGCCAAGCATATCATCAAATTTATATTCGTTTATGAGATACTCGAACCTCGGAGTATCACTTTTATCCCATTTAACACCCTGAAGTATCTGATATATTCCGTCTATGCTGCCATCCCATGCACTTATCGCATCGTCAGAAACGTAATCCCTGTTGAAGGCTGCATAAACGCCCTCACCACTTGCAAGTGCTGACGGAATCGAATAAATATGCTTATCGCATTTAACCATCTCCCAAAGATTCTTTGGAAAAGCCTCATAGAGTGTTTTTCCTTTATCGCCCGATAAGATATCATCAAGATTCAGAACCAGATCAGAGCGTACCAGATCATACACCAGATTATTTCCGGCAGCATCACCAAAACCCAGGAATGCTATATCTGTTTTTCCGTTTTCCAAGGCTCCCTCAACAGCCTGTCCGTAATTGTCATAGGACAAGGTTTTGATTTCGAGCTCATAATCATGTCCGTCCGCAGCAAGTGCATCGTTGAACTTCTTTAGATTATTCTTATCAATCTTACAAATATCAGGTACAGCAAACGTTATAACCTGCGCATCTGAATTTCTTTTGTTCTCTGATTCTTCTTTATCAGCTTTATCCGACTTTTTTGTTTTATCAGCCGACTCTGTCCGGCCTTCGCTGACAGCTCCGGCATTATCCGTTTTTCTGTTAAGGCAGACTGCCGCCACTGCTATAACAACAATGACTGCTACTGCAACCGCTATCAAAATACCCTTTTTCTTACTATTCTTCATCATCAAAACACCTCAATTCCTTTGGTTCAAATACTCCCTTGTTCAATTCATCAAGACTTATTACCCCAAGGCACAACTTTCCGTTATCATTTGTATATGTGACATATACCGACTGACCGCATATGCTTGCAATGCTAAATGCCTTTTCAGTAGACAGCTTCATCAGTTCTTCACTCTTATCATCCTTCAAGCGATAATATGTCACTTCATCACTGTTTTCTTCAGAAAGGGCATAATATAAAAAGTCTCCGCTCTTTTTTAATGGTCCATATTGTGTTTTTCCATCCGCATCTATTGGAAGCTGTCTTGTCTGTCTGCTTTCGGTGTCAAACACAAAATATCCATCCTTTGACGAATAATAACCATCGCCATCTAACAGGCTAAGATCGTTAATATGGTCTATTTCCGTCAGACATGTTGTCTTTTCATCTGCTATATCATATTGATATATTCCATTAAGCATATTATCATAAGCAAAAGACTCCGCATCATCTGACGCTCCCTCCTCTATCATCAGCTCTGTAACATCATCTCCAAACCGCACAGTCGAATAGTACACTGCACCGTTTTCATAATATATATCCGTAATATTTGCCTGTTCGCTTGTTATCTTATCACTCATATACACCTTGTAATTATCAAGATCTATAACAAAAACACCTGCTTCCGGCTTATCATCATTTACAATCTGTCCTTCATCATTAAGCTCTATTCTGTTACTGTAAGCTCCTATAACATAATTATCCCTGTACAAAACAGCCGTAACATTCTGAACATTCTCTAATTTAGCTGTTTTTTTCCGATTCTCACCATTAGAATCCATCACATACAGATACTGTATTGTCATGTCTTCCTCTGACATATCCCCTATAAAATATAGATGATCATTGTAAATTACCGCTCCAGCTTTTGACGAACCATAAAAAGCTGCCGGACATGAAGGATTCTGATTTGTGCGCGAATATCCTTCATGTGTGCAGTTAGGCTTATCACAATAGACCATGTCCTTGCCTGATGCCGTATCGATGAGATGCAATATTCCCGAGTCATCAAAATAGAATACATTATCCTCAGAGTAGTTATATTCCGGATTTAAATTGGAATATGTGTACATTGTATTGGAGGTACTGCGGTTTCTATTCTTTACTATAAAAACCGCAGCCACAATACAGATGATAAGTATGAAGATGATTGATGCGATTAATATGCGTTTTTTCTTCATAGTGCCCCTCCCTTTTTGATAATATTATACATAAAACAAATTACTCCGAATACAAAAGGCGAAATTAGTACTTTTCAAGGTGAATTTACTAAATTTTCATCAATATTTCCACGGTGAACCGTTCATCTGAACACTCAAAATCCAGTGTGCTTATATATTTATCAAGTACCTTCTTTACATTCTTTAATCCATAACCATGTTCTCTTACAGATTGTTTTGTCGTAACCGGCAATCCCCCTTTAAATATCACTTTTTGTAAACACCTGTTACTAATCTCAACAACAAGTGAATCCATTAAATAATTAATTTCCAAATCTATACTTGGATTTTTCACATCTTTTTGTGCCTCTATCGCATTCTCCAAAAGGTTTCCAAAAATAATATTCATATCATATGCCGATAAGTTTAAATTACACGGAACCACAACTTTTACATTCAACTGAATTTTCTTATCCACCGCACGCTGAAGCATATAATTTAAAACTGTATCAAGCGCCGTATTTCCCGAATCAACCAGTCGCCTTGATTCTACAAGATTATTCTCCATAGCTGACACATAATTTTTTATCTGTTCTATTTCGCCTGTTGAAGCAAGCACCGAAATCTCTGCAAAATGACGTTTCATATCATGGCGAAACGATCTTAATGCCTCCATGTTTTCATTCTGAAGCATAATCTCTCTTTCATAAGAACTAACCTGATCTCTAAGTGCCTGATTTTCCAAAGCCTTCTGAGAAGACTTAACAAGATCATCCATCAGATATGAAATAATAATATTCACAAGCAGAAATGCTCCGCACACTAACGAAAGAGAAAATGATGACACGGTTTTATCCATAAATATTACTATTGATGTTATAATACATACTAATAACGACGCAATAATAAACAACCAATAGCGATTATTCAGCTCTATGCCTAAATCATTTTCAAAAAATCTTTCTGTAATCAACTGTGTAGCATGCAATAATAAAAGAGCAAATATACTTACAAAAGCTGAATATCCATCATATCCAAATGGTTTTATCAAAAATGCACTTACTACTAAATCTATGAGACAGCTTACTGCCAAAATATAAAAAACAAATATACATTTTCTTTTTATCGTACCATTATATGATAAAGCAATTGCTGACAGCCCTAAGAAAATACTAAGGAAATTAAATATCGGTTTATGAAAAAACAAGTTTACAAATATCGCTATAAAAACACTAAATAAATATGCAAATACCTTTCGCACTCTGTTTCCATCATTATCAAAAAAAGTATGAGTAAATCTTTCTGCAATAACAGTCTGAGCTACCTTTGTAAACAAAATAACCATTGCTCTTTCAAAAGTCATATCACTTCCTTACTCCTTCCATAGTTAAAAACTGCTTGCTTAAATGAAGCCCTTTTAGACTGTGCTATACTTATTTCCATACCATTTTTCAGTAAAACAGCATCACTTTTCCATGATTTAATACATTTTATATTGACTATATATGACTTGCTTATGCAGACAAACTGAAACGGAAGATTTGATACAATATCACTAAGTTTTCCATAATAAGATACACTTTCACCATCGGTTTTACATATAGTAATAGTTTTATTTCTGCTGGAAAACAACATAATTTCCCCATACGGAATAGAATATCCTGTCTTATTATATGTATATCTGAATTCTTTTTTCTGCACATCTTCAAGTTGTAATATTTTAGTCATGGTATCATACAAAACATTATCATCTATCGGTTTTATAAGGAAATCATATGGATGAATTTGAAAAAGCTCCATAGCATAGCTTGTTTTATGAGAAATAAACACAATATTCATCCTGTCATTATTAAGCGTTTCCCTTATATATTTTCCTGCATAAACCCCATTATCACCCGGTAACTCAATATCCAGAAAAAGTATCTGCGGATTGAATTCTTTTATGTCTCTGCATAATGACATAGAATCATACCATACTTCAACCTCGCATTTTTCAGCTCTATTATTAAAATATTCAATAATTATTTTTTCGAGTACAGCGCACTGATTAATCTCGTCATCACATATTGCCACTTTATAAATCATTTGTTATTTTTCCTTCTGTTATCTTACTCCAAAATTACTTTTTATAATTTTATCTAACATAATAGATAAAATCAACAATCCATGCACAAAACGACCATTTTTTGCAGAAAATGGACATAAACTATGGTCACATATTATAATGGGATAATAATAGAAAAACTAAATTCATTGTTCTCATTTTTAATAACATATTCGCCATTGTATTTTTCTACAATTTGAATAATATTTTTTATACCAATGCCATGCATTTCCGGTTCATCTTTTTTACTTGTTTTTATTTCATTATCACTGTAAATAATTGGATTACTGCATGTATTTTTCACTGAAAGAACTATAAGATTTTCCTCTATCACAAATTTTAATTTTATAGTTTTCTTTTCCTCACATTTTTCACATGCTTCAATGGCATTATTTAGCAGATTTGCTAAAATCACTACCAGATCCTCATCCTCTATTACAATTTTTGATAAATCATTTACCTTAAACACAAAAACAATATTCTTACTGATAGCCTCCTGATACTTTGTATTAAGAATCGCATTTATTATCACATGATTTGTATTGATTACATTTTTTTCTCCAATAAAAGTATTGCTGATATTTCCTACATATTTACTTGCCTTGTCATATTCATGATCTTTCAATAAGGATTCTATACACAATATATGATTTTTAAATTCATGTGACTTTTTCTTCTGAATTTCATAATTTTCCGAAATAGAACGGTACATATCAATTTGGTTTTTAAACTGTAGTCCCAATATTTCCTTTTCATGCAATTTAGCTTCACTGGTTACAATATCGTTAATCAGAAAATATACAAATATATTCATCACAGCCAATCCCAAAGAGATAGAATATAAAACGTTCGCCTGCACTTCATTTTTTGTATATTGAAACGTCATAATCATTGCTATAATTGTAATTATTGTAAATACAGGAAAAAACAAAAATCTTCCCCATATTTTGTCAGGTAAAGTCTCTGTTGATTTTTTTCCAAAGTGTTTTTTTAGCAGTAAGATACATAAAAATACGGTAATCTTGCTAAAAATAACAACCAAGCTTCCCTCTAACGCATATCCTTTTTGTACCTCACCCGCTTTTGAAATAATTGTGTTATTACTAATATAAGCTATATAATCAACTATGATTGATAATCCTTGATATAATAATGCAAAAATGACTGATTTTTTTATACTAATTTCAAAATAAAAACTCATAATTATAACTGCAGCCAGTACAACCAACGTCATTTTCAATATAAGCATATCAGACAAAAATAATCCGCATAAATAATAGCAGCAAATCAATGATAGCATCAGCAAAACTTTTTGCCTTTTTCTTAATCTCGAATTTTCTTTGCAAAAAACATCGTAAAATAAATTACAACATATCGCTTCAAATATAATAATTACTAAACTGAAAAAATATGTAAACATATATCACAATTCTCCCTTATATGAAATGAATGCATCCTTCACATTCTTATATCTTGCCTTAGGTATGAGCAATTCCTGATTATTACATAACAGTACTTTATAACATTTAACACTCCTAATATATTTCAAATTAGTCAAATAGCTTTGATGGATTCTAATAAAATGGAAATCTTTTAGTTCATTTTCCAGCTCATTTAATGTGCCATATAAATTATAGATTTTGATTTTATCCTCCATGATATAGAATTGCAGTTTATGTAATTTGCTTTCAATATATAGTATATTGTCTATATTAATCTCCTTTTCTCCTTCATTGAACTTGAATTTTTTCTTTTTTACTACCAAATTCATCTTATGAAGAATGGCATCCATGCATTCGCTTATGGAAGCCTCTAAATTAGTATTATTTTTCAACAGATATCTTATGGCTTCGACCTTGTAGCCCTCCAACGAATAATTTATATAAGCTGTCACAAATACAATATATATTTCAGAACTATATTCCCTGATTTTTTGTGCCGTAACAATTCCATCAACATCATCCATATTAATATCCAAAAAAATGATGTTGTATTGTTTAATTTCAATTCCTAAATCTATTATTTCCTTACCTGATGAAAATGTATCTATTTCATAAGAAATCTCTTTTTCATTTAAATAGGCTGCAACATATTTATTTATATTATCTCTAAATACTTTTTCATCATCACATATAGCTATTTTTAACATTTTTTCTCCATTACTATCCGTTGTATTTCAGTTATTATTTCAACAAATTTTCAAATAATCCGTATTTTTTTTACGAAAAAATCCGCAATACCATAATTTAGTATAGCGGATTCATTCCTAAAAAACAATTATTTTAATCTAAAGCGATAGCCTCATTTTCCTGACGTCTTAAAATATCAAACTCATCAGGTGTCTCTGACAGCTTTACATAGAATACCTGCTGTGGATGTGGGCAGGATTCCATCTCATTGCCGTCCTCATCAACGAGTGCAAGCACTGTTGCAAGCACATTGTCTCCGTTTGGCTTCATGATTTCAATCTGCTCGCCAACTGAGAACTTGTTTCTCTGCTCCATGCGGTAGAGGCCTTTTTCATTTGGAGCACCTACGATACCAAGGTATGTGTAGCCCTTCTCATAAGTATTGTTATCGTATATCTGAGTCTCCTCCGAAGGCTTTCCGTAGAAAAAGCCAGTGGTAAACTGTCTGTAGGTACAGCTCTTTATCTGCTCTAAGTACCATGGCATATTTGCCTCGTATTTCTCAGGTGACTCAAGATAATCATCTATCGCCTTGCGGTAGGTTCTTGCTACTGTTGCCACATAGAGAGCGGTCTTCATACGTCCCTCTATCTTGTAGCTGTCTATTCCTGCATCAATCAGATCCGGGATATGCTCTATCATGCAAAGGTCCTTTGAGTTGAAGATATATGTGCCGCGCTCATTCTCGTATACCGGCAGATACTCACCCGGGCGCTTTTCCTCCACAACAGAGTATTTCCAGCGGCACGGATGTGTGCACGCGCCCTTATTCGCATCACGGCCTGTGAAATAGTTGGAAAGCAGGCATCGGCCGGAATATGAGATACACATTGCTCCGTGCACGAAGGTCTCTATCTCCATCCTGTCATCTATATGCCCTCTTATCTCCTTTATCTCCTTAAGCGAAAGCTCTCTGGCTGTCACCACGCGGCTGGCTCCGAGATTCCACCAGAACTGATATGTGCCGTAGTTCGTGTTGTTGGCCTGTGTGCTGACATGTCTTTCTATCTCTGGGCAGACCTCCTTTGCAATCATGAAAACTGCCGGGTCTGCAATAATCAGTGCATCAGGTCTGTCCGGCTTCATATTGTGAAGCTCTGTAAAGTATTCACGCACTCCGTCAAGGTCATAGTTGTGAGCCAAAATATTGGCAGTAACATACACTCTCACACCGTGAGCATGCGCAAAGGCAACTCCCTCTGCCATCTCCTCCATTGAGAAATTCTTAGCCTTGGCCCTGAGTCCAAATGCCTCTCCACCGATGTAAACTGCATCAGCTCCATATATAACTGCTATCTTAAGTACCTCCAGGCTGCTCGCCGGACAAAGTAATTCTATTTTTCTCATTTTTTCTCCCATACAGTTTTGTATTCATCAAATCTTTGTTGACACCGTAATGCCATCGCCTATAGGCATCACTGCCGTCACCAGCTCATCGGAGTGTGTAAGCTCGTAGAGATACTCCCTCATACGCTTGTAGATGGTACGGTTTCTGCGCTCAACGATATAGTGCGATTCTATGATATCGCCATCCTGCAGCACATTGTCGGACACCAGCACCCCGCCTGTCTTTAAAAGGCGAAGCACCTGCGGCATAAAGTTGATATACTGTCCCTTTGCCGCGTCCATAAATATCATGTCAAACTGTCCTTCAAGCTGTGGAAGTATCTCCGTTGCATCGCCCTCTAAGAGTGTAATCTGCTCTTGCTTTCCGGCTCTTTCAAAGTTGGCCTTTGCGATAGGTATTCTTTTTTCGTAATTTTCAATCGTCACTATCTGACAACCCTTCGGTGCATACTCTGCCATCAAAACGGCAGAAAAACCAACCGCTGTTCCCACCTCGAGAATACGCATTGGTTTTTGCATTGCAAGAAGCAGCTTTAAAAAGCTCTGCATCTCTTTTCTGATAATCGGAACGAAGTCTCTTAAGGCTTCCTTCTCTATCTCATCTAATACAGGCGTGTTGCCTCTGTCCAAGGAATTGATATATGTGACAAGTCTCTCATCAACTATCATTCTTGTATTTCCTAATCTAATTATTGACACAAATGCGCTTAACGGATAATTACTGTGTATCCGAAGGCTCCGTAGTCTGTGTCTGTTCTTCATCGCTCTTGTCGGAGGACATGATTACCATCATATCCTTTGCCGTCATTGAAGTGTTGAGTGTGTATATCCCTGGCTTTATATGTCCTGAGTAAGCAGACAGCTTAAGCTGGAGATAAAATAAATTGTGATCCCTTACAAGGCCCTTGTCCTCTAAAAGCTGTCCAAGCTCCTCTGCGGAGATGCCCTTTTCCACCTGAACGAGTACATCCTGACCATCGCCATTTGTCATGGCAGGCTCAGTAAAAACTCTGTAGCCAAAATCATAGCAGATGCTGCAGATTTTTATGCCCGCAAACAGCACTAAAAGAGCAATCATTATTGAAAAAGCAACCCTTATAAAACCAAATAAAGCCTTGTTAAAATCCATAAGCTGTTCCTACACTTCCATAATTATAGGTATAATCATCGGTCTTCTCTTTGTTTCCTTCCAAACAAAGTCTCCCAATGCATCCTTTACCTCTGTCTTTATCTTGCCCCAGTCTGTCACATTGTTGTCTGTCAGACGCTCCATTGTGTCATCCAGCACACATTTTGCCTCATCCATCAGGCTCTCTGAATTGCGCACATATACAAATCCTCTCGATACAATATCAGGGCCTGCAAGCAGCTGTCCTGAGCCTGCCTCAAGAGTCATCACAACGATGATGATTCCGTCCTCAGCCAGACGCTGTCTGTCGCGGAGCACGATATTTCCTACATCTCCTACGCCGAGTCCATCGACCATGACATTGCCCACATGCACTCTGCCTGTCACCTTGGCACCGTCCTCATTGATTTCAAGCACATCTCCTGATGAAAGGATCTTGATATGGTCTGTATCATATCCGAGCTGCTCGGCTATTTTGGCCTGTGCCACAAGATGCTTGTACTCTCCATGAACAGGGATTGCGTACTTTGGATTGACAAGAGAATAAATAAGCTTTATATCCTCCTGGCACGCATGACCGGAAACATGGACATCCTGGAATATAACGTCTGCACCCTTCATCATGAGCTCATTGATGATACCTGTAACCGACTTCTCATTTCCCGGTATAGGGTTTGAGCTGAATACAATGGTATCGTTTGGCTTTATGGATACCTTTCTGTGGGTACCGTTTGCCATACGTGAAAGAGCTGCCATTGACTCTCCCTGGCTTCCTGTCGTGATGATGACAGTCTGCTCATCAGGATAGCTTCTAAGCTGTTCTACATCTATAAGAATATTGTCAGGCAGCGACAGATAGCCAAGCTCTGAGGCTATCGAAATGATATTTACCATGCTTCGTCCCTCGATGGCCACCTTTCTGCCATACTTCTCCGCACAGTTGATAATCTGCTGCACACGGTCTACATTTGATGCAAATGTAGCAATGATAATTCTGTTTTTTCTGTGATCCTCAAAGATGCCGTCCAATACCTTTCCGACAGACTTCTCAGACTGTGTGAAGCCCGGTCTTTCTGCATTGGTACTGTCGCACATAAGCGCGAGCACGCCCTTCTTTCCAATCTCACCAAACCTTGCAAGGTCGATTGCATCTCCAAATACAGGTGTATAATCCACCTTGAAATCACCTGTATGCACAACTATACCTGCCGGTGAATATATAGCAAGCGCTGCTGCATCCTGGATACTGTGGTTAGTCTTTATAAACTCAACCCTGAAGCAGCCAAGGTTGATATGCTGTCCGTATTTTACGACTTTTCTCTTGACAGTCTTGAGCATGCCATGCTCTTCGAGCTTTCTGTCAATAATTCCGATGGTAAGCTTTGTAGCGTATATCGGTACATTTATCTCCTTAAGCACATAAGGAATAGCACCGATATGATCCTCATGTCCATGAGTGATAAAGAAGCCCTTGACCTTATCGATGTTCTCCTTAAGATATGTGATATCAGGGATAACCAAATCTATTCCCAGCATATCGTCCTCAGGGAATGATAATCCGCAATCTACTACAATAATACTGTCCTCATACTCAAAGGCAGTAATATTCATTCCAATCTGCTCTAATCCTCCAAGTGGAATGATCTTAAGCTTACCTGTATTCTGTTTTTCTGTTTTCTTCAAAATATTACCTCCAAATTTATTTCACGTACAACTGCAATCCTAATATTCAAGTGCAGTGTCATCATCCGTAAGCTCAGAAAACACTTTAGCAATAGCCGAAAACTCAACATCGTCTTCAACCATCTGATAAAGCACCTCTTCATCCTTTGTGCTTACTTCTTTTAAAATATATGCTTCACAGTCTCCGTTTTCTTCTCCTTCGGAAACTAAAAGATATCGTGTTCCATTAAGTGTTGTCTCTTCTTCAACCGCAAACTCGACAACATCATTGGTCTGCGGATCAGTAAATTTAATTTTCTGCATAAAAACTAAGACCGACTATTTGACAGATAATCCAAATATCCCTGCAAAATAAAAATCGCCGCAATCTCATCAACAAACTCCTTGCGATTCTCCCTGCGTATGCCGGTTTCCATCATAGAACGGTCGGCTGCGACTGTAGTAAGACGCTCATCCCAGTATATGACCTCAAGACCTGTGCGCCTTGCAAGCATATCACCGAACTCCTTCGTCTTCTCGCAGCGTTCTCCTTCCGTGTTATTCATGTTTTTAGGATAGCCGAGCACAATCCTGTCCACCTTGTACTCTGCAATAATCTCCTCAATACGTGCCAAAGTCTGTCTGAGCTTGGATGGCGACTTCCTGCGCACTATCTCAACACCCTGTGCTGTGATCAAGAGCTCGTCGCTCACCGCTACTCCGACTGTCTTTGAACCAAAATCAAGACCTAATATCCTCATATTAATCCCATGCGCTGTTCTCAATGTATGTCTTGAGAACCTCCTCCACAAGCTCGTCTCTCTCAACCTTCATGATGAGACTTCTCGCGTTATTGTGGCTTGTGATATATGTTGGATCTCCGGACATAATATATCCAACAATCTGATTAACAGGATTGTAGCCCTTTTCCTTTAATGCCTTGTACACAATCTCAAGTACATCGCTTACCTGAAGCTCAGGCTCCTTTTGAACTGTAAAAAATTGTGTGTTGTTAATATTTTTTTCCATACGTTTCGCCCTTCTTGTAATATTATTTTATTATAAATGTAATAAAATTACAACCTTTTATTATTCGAAGAGTAATATTTCGTCTGTAAGCATACCCGATATACGGCCTGAAACTATCTGATTTTCAAGGTTTTCGTCAGTTTTCTTAGCGACCTTGACATATTCCTTAGTATATCCGACAAAGTATTCTTTATCACCGATTACGGCCTTTTCCTCAAAAAGCACCTCCTCATTCTTTCCGATATAGAATTTCCTGAACTCCTTAGACATGTCATGACCGAGTGCTATGAGCTTTTCGCTTCGTGCCGCCTTAATCTGCTCATCTATCTGGTCAGGCATTACTGCTGCGCGGGTGCCTTTTCGCTTTGAGTACTTAAATATATGCATCTCATAAAAATGTATATGCTTAAGATATGCCTCAGTCTGTTCAAACTCCTCCTCTGTCTCACCAGGAAATCCCACAATCACATCGGTTGTGATGGCCGGATGAACAAAATATTTACGCAAAAGCTCACAGCCTCTCTCGTACTCTTTAGTGGTATATTTTCTGTTCATCCTCTTAAGTGTTGCATCGCAGCCGCTCTGAAGCGACAGATGGAAATGAGGACAGATTTTATCAAGCTTTGAAAGCTCGCTCGCAAAGTGCTCTGTCACAATCTTAGGCTCAAGTGACCCAAGCCTGATGCGCTCTATGCCCTTTACTGCGTTCACCGCCTGTATCAGCTCAAGAAGGCCTGTAGCTTCCTCAAAATCCACACCGTATGAGCTTAGATGGATACCTGTCAGCACAATCTCCTTGAAGCCGTTTGCCGCGAGCCTTTCAACCTCTGCTATTACATTTTCAAACCTGCGGCTTCTAACACGTCCTCTGGCATACGGAATGATACAATAGCTGCAAAACTGATTACAGCCGTCCTGCACCTTGATGAAGGCTCTCGTGTGCTCCTTTGTCTGGTCTATAAAGAGCTCCTCAAAATCATGCTTTCCGTCATTTATATCGTCCACGGTATCGTTTACACTGTCCAAAGAGTATTCCTCAAGCAGCCTTACAAGGTCATGCTTTCTGTCATTTCCGATGACTATGTCCACCGATAAGTCGTTTAATACCTCTTTTTCACTTGTCTGCACATAGCAGCCGGCTGCCACAACTATTGAGTCCGGATTATTTTTCTTTGCCTTGTGAAGCATCTGTCTGGATTTTCTGTCAGCCATGTTGGTGACTGAGCAGGTATTTATGACATACACATCAGCTTTTTGTGTGAATGGAACTATCTCATAGCCCGCCTCCTCAAGCAGATGCTGCATGGCCTCTGTCTCATATGCATTTACTTTACATCCTAAATTATGTAAGGCTGCTTTTTTCATTTTATTTTTTTACTCCTATTTAATTGACTTTTCCTTAAAAAACTATTACTATCTATATGACAGTAGTTATTTAAGGAGGTTTTCAATATGAAAACAGTACAGATTTCATTAAATTCCATTGGGAAAGTAAAATCATTCGTTAACGCTATTACTCAGTTTGATTTCGATTTTGATTTAATATCGGGCAGATATGTCATTGATGCTAAATCAATTATGGGTATCTTCAGCCTAGACCTCTCTAAGCCAATAGAGCTCGCTATACATACAGAAACCGGACTTGACGAGATTATGGAAGTATTAAAGCCATATATCATCGACGAAGCCAAGTAATACAGACACAATGATTTGATTAATTAGGACCTGAAGCTCAGGTCCTTTTTATTTTGCTCTAAGGTGGCGCTGATTACTCAGCATCCACCATAATCACTTCTGTAGTATCTATAGCTGTCTTCATAAGCTCATCTATCACATCTTTAAGTCTTTCCTCAGACTTCTTAATCCTGTTTATATTCGGCTTTGTAACAGGATGCTTTGCTACGAAAATAGTACAGCAGTCCTCATACGGAAGAATCGATGTCTCATAGGTATCAATTTTGTTTGATATATCAATGATATCATTCTTGTCCATGGCAATAAGAGGTCTGTATACAGGCATATGGCACACCTCATTTGTTGCAGCAAGCGACTGCATTGTCTGGCTTGCAACCTGTCCGATGCTCTCACCTGTGATAAGGCCTAAGCATTTATCCTCATCGGCAAAGTGCTCTGCTATCTTCATCATGTATCTGCGCATGATGATGGTCAGCTCATCATGAGGACATTTCTCATATATGGCAAGCTGTATATCGGTAAAATTGACAACATGCAGCTTTATCCTGCCCGAATATTTGGCAACCTTCTTTGCCAGGTCTACAACCTTCTGCTTTGCTCTCTCACTCGTATATGGCGGTGCATGGAAATATGTGGCATTGATTACCACGCCTCGCTTTGCAATCATGTATCCTGCAACCGGGCTGTCGATTCCACCTGACAGCAGAAGCATTGCCTTTCCTGCTGTGCCAAGCGGCATACCGCCCGGTCCAGGAATTTCCTCTGAATAAATATTTATCATAGGTCTGATCTCGATATTGATCATAACCTGTGGATTATGAACATCTACCCTTGTCTCAGGAAATGCCTCCAGCACCTTTTCACCAACTGCGGCATTTATCTCCATGGAGGTCATCGGATAGTTCTTTCTGGCACGTCTCGCATTTACCTTGAAGGTAAAGCTCTTATCCTTGTATACATGGTTGATATGATCGATAACTGCTTCACAGAGCTTGTCAAAGCCCTCATCCTCATGCAACTCAACCGGACAGATACCCACGATACCAAAAATTCTTGACAATGTGGCAACTGTCTCGTCATAATCATAGTCTCCGTCTGTCTCAACGTACACACGTCCGCTTTCCTTTCTTACCTCAAAGCTTCCATCCACATTGCGAAGCTGATATTTGATATTCTTAACGAGCGCGTCTTCAAAAATGTATCTGTTTTTGCCCTTTATCGCAATCTCAGCATACTTGATCAAAAATGTCTTGTACATGTAACTCTCCTGTTCTGGTTTTATTTATTGGTTTTATTTATTATTTATTATTATTTATTATTTTTAATTACTTAATATTTCATTGTATGTGTAACTTTTTAGTCCTTCATGGTTACCGGCTATGCTAATACCTGCGATCTCTTTGCAGCTCATTAGCGCCTTGTATATCTTCGCAGCATTGGTATCACCTCTGCCATCACTGATACAGCGTAATCAATTTCCTCCTGTGTGGTATTCACGCAAAAGCTGAATCTGATCGTGGAATCCAAAAGTGACGGCTTAAGCCCTATGCTCTTTAGTGTTGAACTGATTGCCGGTTTGTTTGATGAGCAGGCACTTCCTGCAGACACATATATCTGCCTGTCCTCAAGAGTATGAAGCATAACCTCCGCTCTCACACCATCTACGCTTACGCTTACCACATGAGGGGCATTTGTATGATCCGTGCGTCCGTTTACAGATACTCCGTCAATACGCTGCACTGACTCTATAAAATAATCCCTAAGCTCATACATATGTGCTATTTTTTTATCAAAATCCGTGTAAATTTCCTCTGCTGCCACTCCAAGACCTGCATATGCAGGAACATTTTCCGTACCTGAGCGCATGCCCTTCTGCTGGCCGCCTCCGTATATAATCGGCTTGATTTTAGTCTTGTCCTTTATATATAAAAATCCGCTGCCCTTTGGTCCGTGAATCTTGTGTCCACTGACTGAAAGCATGTCTATATTCATGCGCTTTGGTCTGATTTCAAGCTTGCCGTAGGACTGTATGGCATCCACATGAAAAAGTGTGGCCGGATTTTTCTCTTTTATAGCTGCTCCCGCCTCCTCAATCGGCATGACTGCGCCAATCTCATTGTTTACATGCATAAGCGATACAAGAATTGTATCCTCCCTTACAGCATTTTTCAGCTCTTCAACACTTATCACGCCGTCATGGTTTACAGGCAGATATGTGATTTCAAAGCCCTGCTCCTCCAGAAACTGCATCACAGACAAAACCGATGCGTGCTCTACAGAAGATGTGATGATATGCCTTCCTGCACGCTTATTGGCCATTGCAGCACCTATTATTGCAGTATTATTCGACTCTGTGCCGCCGGATGTAAATAGTATCTCCTTATCCTGCACCCTGAGTGTCTTTGCAATCTTTTTCTTAGCGTCATTAATATAATTTTCTGCCTCAACGCCCTTCATATGAAGTGATGAGGGATTACCGTAATCCTCTGTAAGCAGCTTATAAACCATATCTGCCGCTGCTTTTGAGCATCTGGTTGTGGCAGAATTATCCAAATATGCTTCCATTTTTGCTCCTAACTTCTACTTCTTAACTGTTAAGTATCTCTACTGTCTATACATCCAAATTGTATACAAGCATGGCAAGTGCAGCAAGTCCTGCTGTCTCCGTGCGTAAAATCCTGCGTCCCAAGCTTATTCTGTGCATTGTGACATGCTCATCCACAAGTGCTATCTCCTCCGGTGCAAAGCCGCCCTCAGGACCCACGACAACACCGATAGTCTGACCAGCCTTAAGCTGCCCCATTAGCTCTCTTGTCGCATCCATGCCACGCTCATTCTCATATGGCACCAGCGTGATGTCAAGCTCTGAAGCGATTTTCAAAGCTTCCCTGTATGTAACCGGCTGCTTCACAGTGGGAATCACAGTGCGCTTTGACTGCTTTGCTGCGCTCTCAGCGATAGCCTGCCATCTCTGCAGCTTTTTTGCTGCCTTTTTATCATCCAGCTTTACCACACAGTTTTTCATGGCAACCGGTACTATCTCAGATACACCAAGCTCCACAGCCTTTTGAATAATAAGCTCCATCTTATCGCCCTTTGGCAGCCCCTGATACAGCACGATGTGATTGTCAAGCTCTGTGCCTGTCTCATCTGCACTGTCAATAGCTGCGATGACCTCATCATCCAGAATCGATGATATGTGACAGAAATATGCCTGTCCGGATTTTGAGCTTACTCTTATTTTTTCCCCGTTTTTCATGCGCAGTACATTCTTTATGTGATTTACGTCACCTCCGGTGATTGAGATGCTGTCAGAATGAACCTGCTCTTCCTCTACAAAAAACTGATACATAATCCACCAAACTATTTAGTCAGCTTCTGCGCAGTGATATTGACCCATTCACCCTGATGATTGATTTCTATCACCTTAAGCCCCGCTGCTTCGATAGCCTCTTTAACTTCATTTTCCTTGAAATCTATGATACCCGATGTGATGAAATATCCACCTTTCTTTAACCTGTCAGGAATAACTGGTGCCATAGGAATGATGACATCAGCAAGGATATTTGCAACAACGATATCATATTTTTCTGTACCGACCTTCTTTTGAAGCTCTGTATCATCTATGAGATTGCCGACATAAAACGTGCCAAGCTTCTCATCCAAATGATTGACCTGCATATTGTCACGCGTAGAAATCATGCAGTCAGCATCAAGGTCAGTACCTACAACCTCCTTTGCACCAAGCTTTAAAGCTACAATTGAAAGGATTCCGCTTCCACAGCCCACATCTAGCACTGTAGGTGCTTCCTTTGCGCCCTCAATATACTTGATAAGCTGCTTGATACAAAGCTGTGTTGTCTCGTGCTTTCCTGTACCAAAGGAGATTCCCGGATCAATTTCTATCATAAATTTATCCGCATCCTCAGGCTTTACCTCTTCCCATGTAGGCTTAATCAATATATCACCGATTGTAAATGATGAAAAATACTTCTTCCAGTTATTAATCCAGTCGAGATCCTCTGTCTCAGATGACGAAATCACACCGCTTCCCACATCAACAGTATCTCTTAAATCCTCAAGTCCAAGCTTTACCTTTCTAAGCATATCTGACTGATCACTGCCATCATCCTCAATATAAAAGCTGACATGGCTTATGCCCTCATCCGGAGGCAGCTCCGGCAGAAAATCAATAAACATATCCGCCTGGTCCTCTTTGGTCAGGGGAATATTGTCCTCAATCTCGATTCCCTCGATACCAAGCTCCATAAGCATGCTGCTCATGAAATCCTCAGCCGCGGTTGTTGTCTCAATCGTGTATTTCTTCCACTTCATATAAAAATCCTCTCTTAATAAAATAGATACATAGTATAAATACAGTTTTATTTCAAAACATTTCCGTACATTTTACAAGGCAGTCATACGACTGCCTCCACAACTTATCTCATATAATACCATAAAAATGTGCTGTATAAAAGCCCCATTTTTTTATACGTAAAAATAGCCTAAAAAATGCCCCGCCACACATGGCGGGACATATATTATAGGACATCTATTACAGATCATCTATTTACAGATCGTCCAAAGACTCCTTGAGCTTATCCATAAATCCTTTTTTCTTTTTAGAATCAGTAGAAGCTCCACCCTCCTTGGTCAGAGAACCGCCTGAAAGCTCATCAAACTTCTTAAGAGCCTCCTTAGCATCCTTAGACAGACCTGTAGGCGTATTGACAACAAGTGTGACATAATGGTCACCTCTTATTGCTTTATTTCTTGTTGAAGGAACACCCTTGCCCTTTAAGCGGATACGTGTACCTGTCTGTGTACCCGGTGCAACTGTGTATATAATATCTCCATCAACAGTCTTGATTCTTATATCTCCACCTAAGGCTGCAATAGCATACGAGATGGATGCCTTTGAAAAGATATTAACATCCTGACGCTCAAAATCCCTGCTACCTGAAACAATAACTTCAACAAGAAGATCTCCACGCGGTCCGCCATTTATGCCCGGCTCGCCGTATTCACGTATTCTGACACACTGTCCATTATCTATACCGGCTGGAATCTCAACAGTCTTTCTGACCTTCTTGGTATTGTAGCCTGTACCGTGACATGTAGGACACTTATCCTTTACTACCTTGCCCGAACCACCGCAGGATGGACATGTTGTGACATTCTGCACTACTCCAAACAGAGACTGACTCTGTCTGACAACCTTACCTGTACCATTACACTGGGTACATGTCTCAGGAGATGTGCCCGGCTTAGCTCCGTTGCCTCCACAGGTAGAGCATGTCTCCTTATAGTTGAACTCAAGCTCCTTTGTGCAGCCAAATATAGCTTCCTCAAAAGAAATTCTTACACTGAGACGGACATTTGCACCCTGTGCAGGACCATTTCTTCTGCCACTGCTTCTTCCACCTCCGAAGAAATCTCCGAAAATGTCACCAAAAATATCCCCCATATCCATGCCTGAGAAATCAAAGCCACCGGCTCCGCCGCCTGTGCCATCAAATGCTGCATGACCGAACTGATCATACTGGCGTCTCTTATCCGGATCAGACAATACGGCATAGGCCTCCTGAGCCTCCTTAAACTTCTCCTCACACTCTTTATCACCCGGATGAATGTCAGGATGATATTTCTTTGCCTGCTGTCTGAAGGCTTTTTTAATCTCTGCATCTGTAGCGGTCTTAGATACTCCTAATACCTCATAATAATCTCTTTTTTCTGCCATAATTGAAAATTCCTTTTATTATACAACTAATTCGCAAGGCCGGCCAAGCGGCCAACCTTGCGAGTAATTTTACTTACGCAGCCATCATGATGCTTTGATTGATAACCTAAATTACAGGTCATTAATCCTCATATCATTATGGCAGCATCTGTTTAATTATACTTCCTTAAAATCTGCGTCGATGACATCATCATCTGCACCGTTTGAAGCGCCTGCATTCATATCAGGTCCTGCTCCTGCTGCTCCTGCATTCATGTCAGGTCCTGCTCCTGCTGCTCCCTGCGCTGCCTGAGCCTGCTCATACATCTTTGCAAATACCTTCTGAGCACTCTGTGTGAGCTTCTCCTGTGCTGCCTTAAGTTCTGCAACATCAGCCTCTGTCATAGCCTCAGCCTCTTTATGTGCATCAAGGAATGACTTAACTGCTGCGATATCAGCCTCAACTGCTGACTTATCAGCGGCATCAACAGAATCTCCAACCTGCTTTAATGCATCCTCTGTCTGGAATACAAAGCTCTCAGCATCATTTCTTGCATCGATTGCTTCTTTTCTCTTCTTATCCTGTGCCTCAAACTCAGCAGCCTCTTTAACAGCCTTATCAATCTCATCATCAGACATATTAGATCCTGCTGTGATTGTGATGTGCTGCTCTTTTCCTGTTCCAAGATCCTTTGCAGACACATTTACGATACCATTTGCATCGATATCGAATGTAACCTCAATCTGTGGAACTCCACGACGTGCTGGTGGGATACCATCAAGTCTGAACTGTCCGAGTGATTTATTATCGCGGGCGAACTGTCTCTCACCCTGTACTACGTTGATATCAACGGCTGTCTGGTTATCAGCGGCTGTAGAGAATATCTGGCTCTTTCTTGTAGGAATAGTTGTATTTCTCTCGATAAGTCTTGTAGCAACACCACCCATTGTCTCGATTGAAAGAGAAAGTGGAGTAACATCAAGGAGAAGTACTTCGCCGGCACCGGCATCTCCTGCAAGCTTACCACCCTGGATAGAAGCACCGATTGCTACGCACTCATCAGGGTTAAGAGACTTGCTTGGCTCTTTTCCTGTCATCTGCTTTACCTTGTCCTGTACGGCCGGAATACGTGTAGAACCACCTACAAGTAATACCTGTCCAAGGTCTGCATTTGTAACGCCTGCATCCTTCATAGCATTCTGTACAGGGATTGCTGTTCTCTCTACGAGGTCATGTGTCAGCTCATCGAATTTAGCTCTTGTAAGAGTCATGTCGAAATGCTTTGGTCCCTCTGCTGTAGCTGTGATGAATGGAAGGTTGATGTTTGTAGTAGTAGCTGAAGACAGCTCCTTCTTTGCCTTCTCAGCAGCTTCCTTTAATCTCTGGAGTGCCATCTTGTCTGTAGAAAGATCAACACCCTCTGCCTTCTTGAACTCGTCAATCATCCACTGTGTTACCTTGTTATCGAAATCATCACCACCAAGGTGTGTATCACCGTTTGTAGATAATACTTCGATGACTCCGTCACCAATCTCGATGATAGATACATCAAATGTACCACCACCAAGGTCATAAACCATAATCTTCTGCTCTTTCTCGTTGTCAAGACCATAAGCAAGTGCTGCTGCTGTAGGCTCGTTGATGATACGCTTTACATCAAGACCTGCTATCTTGCCGGCATCCTTTGTAGCCTGACGCTGAGCATCGTTGAAGTAAGCCGGTACTGTGATAACTGCCTCTGTAACCTTCTCACCGAGGTATCCCTCTGCATCAGCCTTTAACTTCTGAAGCACCATAGCTGAAATCTGCTGTGGGCTGTAGCTCTTGTCATCAATCTGTACCTTGTAATCTGTACCCATATGTCTCTTGATAGAAGAAATTGTCTTCTCAGCATTTGTAACTGCCTGACGCTTTGCAGGCTCACCGATAAGTCTCTCTCCTGTCTTTGTGAAAGCAACTACTGAAGGTGTGGTTCTTGCACCCTCCTGGTTTGCTATAACTGTAGGTTTTCCACCTTCCATAACTGCTACGCAGCTGTTTGTTGTTCCTAAATCAATACCAATGATTTTGCCCATTTTATTTTCCTCCTATTAAATATAGTGTTTTTACCTGTTTAATATATTTGTAACCATCCGTTGTCTCACATGAATCCCTTAAATGCTGTCTGCATTCATATAAATCTGATTCACTGTCATGCCGGATAGATGTACACATCATTACTGTACTACCGATACCATGCTGTGGCGTACCACTGAATCCTTGTACATATAGCCCTTCTGAAGCTCCTGTGCTACAGTGCCTGACTCAAGCTCATCATTTTCAACCTGCATCACTGCATTGTGGAAATCAGGATCAAACTCCTGTCCTACGCACTCTATTGGCTTTACACCTGCAGCATCAAGCTCTGTGAGCATCTGCTTGTAGACCTTATCCATACCTGTGATAAAAGGATCATCCTTCTTATCATCCGGTACTGCTGCAAGACCTCTCTCAAAATTGTCGATTACAGGAAGGATTTTCTCAACTATTGTCTTTGCTCCCATGTCAAACATCTGGGATTTTTCCTTCTCACTTCTCTTGCGGAAGTTCTCGAACTCTGCCATCTGTCTTTTCAGACGGTCGTTAAGCTCTTCAATCTGCTCATCCTTCTTGTCTTTTTTCTTTTTCTTGAATAGACCTTTCTTTTCATCTGACTTTTCATCTGCTTTTGCTTCTGCATCAGCTAAAGCATCATCATCTGATTCAGTTTCATTCACATCTGTATCTTTTGCATCTTTTGTTTCTTCAGCTGTCTGAGTGCTTTCCTCATCAGCTCCTTCAATCTCTATCTCTTCTGCTTTGTTTTCTGCAGTCTCATTGTCGATTGTTTCTTTTTTAATATCCTCTGGCATTTTTGACCACCTTCCTATGTTTCATCCTCAGACTTCTTATAAATTCCATCTAACTGGGATTTAAGAGTCTTTAGATTATCCATTACTTTTTCATAATCCATGCGCTTTGGTCCGACAATTCCTATCGTGCCCTTTACGCCCTCACCCAGATCATATGTCGCAGTGACAACACTGCAGTCCTTCATGGTCTGGATTGGAGATTCATTTCCTATATAAACCTGAATGCCTGTTCCATTGTCCTTCTTCTCGGAATCGGATAGGGATTCAGTAACAAGGCTTGCTAGCTCTTCCTTTTCCTCAAATGCTGACAAAAGTGTCGCTGCATTATTGGAATCCGAAAGCTCAGGATACTTCAGAATATTTGTCGCTCCGCTGGTGTAAATCTTAAGATCCTCACTCTCCGCGAAGGTCTGTGCCAATGCATCAATCACATCAGAGACAATTCCTGAATGAATACCGGCTCTCTCCTTTATGCTTGCAATGTTTCCAAGATTAATCTCGTTCATTGCGAGTCCGTTTAATGAGGTGTTAAGCAGAATGTTGAGCTTAAGTATTGTCTCATTGTCAAGCGGCTCATATAAATCAAGCATCTTGTTTCTGACCATATTATTGTTCATAACAATTACTGCAAGCAGATGCTGGTCGTCAACCTGTGAAAGCTGGATGAATTTCACCTTGTTGTGATTGACATCCGGTGCAGAAACGAGTGTGGCATAATTGGTATTGTTTGCAAGTACCTTCGCCGCCTGCTTTAACACCTGCTCCATCTTCTCGGTATTTTCAATGACCAGCTCCTTCATATCAGAAAGCTCTTTTTCCTTCTTATCATTAGTCTCTATAAGATGGTCTACATATAATCTGTAGCCCTTATCCGAAGGAATTCTTCCTGCTGAGGTATGTGGCTGTACTATATAGCCCATCTCCTCTAAGTCACTCATCTCATTTCTGATTGTTGCCGAGCTCAGATTAAGATCTGTATATTTTGAAATTGTACGTGAGCCAACCGGCTCTCCTGTGGCGAGATAATTGCGGATGATCGCATCCAGTATGGTAAGCTGTCTCTCGCTCAATTCTAGTTCTTTGTTTTCATTTTCCATTGGTCACACGCTCCATCTGAAGTATGCTTTTTAATTTGTTAGCACTCTGTATTTTGGAGTGCTAATTTTTTATCTGTACATAACATACCACCACCTATTAGCAATGTCAACACTCGAGTGCTAATTTTTTTAATAAAATTTTTGAAACCCTTGATTTTACTGGGGTTTCAGGCTTTATTAATTTTCTATTAAATTGATTTTGGCGGTATTTAAACCACTTTTACACCATTTTTCAATTTTTCATTTCATGCTTAGCATCAAATGATACAAAAAAGCAGTCGATCCTAAATGTGAAAGACTGCTTTATATCATATTTCTTATTGCTTTGTGTGTATATTTAGCTGATTGTCTATATCCCGTCCTGCATACATTACTCTAAGTATTGTTACAACCATTCAATAATTCCTCTCAAATCACTGTCAGCCTGTTCTGATACTTCTATTTCATATATCATAAGCCATAATCTTTGCGAATATCAGAAAAGGCTTTCTTAGCATTTTTTGTCCGTCCAGCCTGCATATCCGCATATCCCTTCTCTAATTCTTCATTAAACTCTACCTCTGATAATGCGCTGATATCAACAGGTCTGGCAGATGGTATTTTTACTTCAAACGGAAGACCTCTCTGTAAGATAATCTGCATATAAAACATCTCCTTCCTGCCATATTTTTATGTTATGCAAAACCTCCGAACGGCTTTAGCCCATAAATCAGTTATTATTATTCCTAATCAAAATCTGTATGATTTTATCATAATTTTCCGGTCTGTGTGGAAACGTACAGTCTGTGCATACCTTGATTTTTTTGCCATTCTTCTCTATGTAGGTCTTACTTCCGGGACAGTTTGGCATACTATACATAGGACAATAACAAAACAGACAATTAAAGTCATCCGAAAGTCCCTTGTGACACGGAAAATATTTGCAATCTTTGTTTTTAAAGTATTTATAAGAGTTTTCCATTTTTATTCCTTCTATATTCATATGCTTTTCTCACAAAGCTCTCTGCAAAATGCGGATTTGACGGATAATACAGGTGCGGAAATCCAAGCCAGTAATTATCATGGCTTATCACGCAGTCGTAGCTTCTGCCTGTGGCCGGCTTGGTCGCAATACAATCGGCTCCGTTATCGGTGCTGTCGTAATAATGAAATTCATGCGCCTTTATTTTTTCATTTGGCGGTAGAAAATTGCTATGCTTTTCCGCAAGCTCAATATATCCGAACCTGACCAGCTTTCCCTTAAAATGACACCCACCATCCAGTGCCCCCACAAGCTGCGACTTATTCATATCATTTTGTATATCTGCTTTGTTTTGTATATCTGCTTTATTTTGTACATCAGCCTTGTTTTGCTCCTCTGTATCATCACAGATGTTACGGATATATGTGTGAAGATACATAAATCCTCCACACTCTGCAACCGTCGGCATTCCGGCTCTAAAAGCTTTTTTTATAGCATTCAGCATAGATACGTTTTTACTCAATTCCTTTGCATACAGCTCCGGATAACCGCCTCCAAGCAGCATTGCATCACAATCCTCTGGAAAGCTGGTATCGTGCAGTGGCGAAAAATACAGTAATTGTGCTCCGCATTTTTCGAGCATTCTTAGGTTATCTTCATAATAAAAACAAAATGCTTCGTCCATGGCAACAGCTATGTTTACGGTATTATTTTGGTCTTGAAGCCTCATCAGCTCTGCATTTTTTAAGGTTTGACGCTTATCTTCATCTGCATTTTCGCTGTCACCGATTTCATCTGCCGCTTCTGCTATATCTATAAACAAATCCATATCTATAGTCTTTTTTAGTCTGTCGGCAGTTTCATTGAGCTGTTTTTTTATATCTGAAAGCTCATCCGGCATGACAAGCCCCAGATGTCTGCTTGAAAGCCCGATATCCTTCTGTTCCGGGAAATACCCGACTACTTTTACGGAAAGCTCCTTCTCTATCAGAGGCTTTATGATGTCATAATAGCCCTTCGACATCCGATTGAGCAGAACCCCCTTAATCAAGTGGTGCGTGTCATACTGCAAAAAACCGGCTATAAGAGCAAGCACTGACTTTCCCATGCCCTTTGCGTCCACCACGAGTATTATCGGAGTCTGCGTCACCTTTGCCAGATGGTATGACGAACCCTGCTCATATATTCCGCCAAGCCCGTCATATAATCCCATCACGCCCTCAAGCACCGCAAAATCACCATCGGCTCTTTCATCTAAGAAAAGTTGCACTGTTGTCTTTTCGTCCGTAAAAAACGTATCGAGATTTTTGGATGGTACGCCAAGCACCTTTTTGTGAAACATCGGGTCAATATAATCCGGTCCGCACTTATATGACAATACGTTTTTTCCGCTATCCTTTAATAGCTGCAGTAAAGCGCAGGTTATCATTGTTTTTCCACTGCCGCTTTTGGGTGCGGCTATCATAAAACGATTTATTTTCATGTATTCATCCTTTATTTCATCATATATCTTAAAATATCAGCCTTTGATGATTTATTACGGGTTGTAGCATAAAAGCCCGGGTTAAAATTCAAATGAACATATCCACACCGGATTTTCTGCCTGCATCAGATGGTAATGTCCTATCTGCTTTGAGCGGCTGACCTGCAGCTGCACGATATCCTCATTTTTCACATCATATGCCGACAATATTTCCTTTATCTCACAAATTGTTTCCATGGAAATTGCATTTATCACTATACGGATATGTGGATTTTTTGCTTTAAGAGCCTTTATTATCTCCTTTAGATTGCCACTGCTGCCTCCGATAAATGCGTGTGTCGGCACCGGAAGAGTGTCCATTCCGTCAGGAGCCTTTGCATTTATCACATGGATATTTTCAAGTCCATGCTTTTCTTTATTTTGTGTGATGAGCTGCACGGCATTTTCCTTCTGTTCGATGGCATAGACCTCCATATCATCGGAAAGTGATGCGGCCTCTACCGCTATGGAGCCGGTCCCGCTTCCCACATCATAAAGCACTGAATCCGATTTCAAATGAAGCTTGCAGATGCTTACATGCCTTATTTCCTCTTTGGTCATCGGAACCTTTTCACGAATAAATGCTGCATCACTTAGCTGCGGTGTAACATTTTTTGCAACCGGATTGGGATTTTTTATCATACAGATATACAGTCCCTCCCTTTTAAGCTTTGTGCACTCCTGTGGCGAAAGCTGCGATATAGTTTCATCCGGATATGATAGCTGGTATCCCACAGTTACCGAGCATTTTTGTAAACCATACCTTTCGTCACTGCTTAATAGGTGTCCAAGCATATTCACATCCTTTACACCTGACATCAGCATAAACGTTTTTGCATGGTGGCTAATCCGTGATGTGATATTAGAAAGCTTTACTCCGTGGATGCTGCATATATACGCATCGTTGTAAGTTTCACCGACTGTTGCCGCCATATATGACACAGATGAAATTCCAGGAATGATTAACACGTCCGCATTTAATTTTCCTTCTGCAATTTCATTTTTTATCGCCAGATACAGCTTTCTGCTTCCACTGTAAAAGCCCGTATCTCCCGAGAATAATATAAGAACATTACTGATTTTTGCTATATCTGCACAAATTTCGTATAGATAAGGAATAATCTGTTCTGCAAGATAATACGGCTTTTTGTCTATCTTCGCACTGTATTTTTCTATCATGCGGCTTGCGCCAAGTATAATATCAGCGCTTTCTATTGCATCTGAAACAGCTTTTGTCATACAAGCATCATTTCCCATTCCAATGCCGGCAAGCATGATACGAAGCTTGTTATATTTACTGTCAATATATTCACAAACAGCTTCAAATGACATTCCATCATCCTGCACGCTTTGCCCCACAATATAGACCGGAATATTTTTATTTTTTGCAGCAGCTATTTTCTCAATAAAGCCACCGGCCGCACCGCTTTTTTTGGTGACCAGACATCTGATGTCATACTGATCAATAAGTGCCTCATTAAGCTGTGTGCTAAACGGTCCCTGCAATGCCAGAATGTGCTTTCCTGTAATATCATTGTGCATGCATAAGCTTATGCTCTCAAGCCCCGGAAGCACGCGCACATACAATCTTTCCCTGACGTCTGAGATTTTACAATACACTGACAGCTCCTTGCTTCCTGTTGTGAGCAGTATATTTCCGTCTGTATTGTTAAGTGCCTTTGCACATGCTTCATTGTCCTCAAAATAGCGGATATTATCATAATCTGCTGATATATCCGTATCTCTTTTAAGACGCACATATTCGATATTTTGTGATATGCTGCTATCCGCCTGATTGTCTGTAACAGCATGTGCCTCGTTAAACGCATAAACTGCCTGCTTTATATTTTCGGTAACAATGGCTGCATACGGATGGGTTGCATCCACTATGAGCTTACATTTTTGTTCCGCAAAAAAGCTTCTCATGCCCTCGCTGTCCATACGCCCCATATGAACATGCGCGAACGGATTTTCATGCAGCACGATTTCACCGTATTCTGTTGCCACGCAAACCGTATGCTCTATGCCTCTTTCACACAGATGCTCTGATAGCTTACGTCCCTCTGTTGTTCCTGCAAAAATCAGTATTTTACTCAATCTGATATCCTCTCCTTGTGACAAGCTTTCCGTCAATTATTTGTGTACCCTCATTGCCGATAAATACCGTCGTAAACATGTTGACCTGTGCACTGCGGAGTTCACCGAGAGTACAGACCGTATAGCTTGTTCCCTCACGTCCGATATTTTCGACATAGCCGCAGGCTCTATCCGGCTCTATCGCACGAAGCAGAATATCACAGGCTCTCATCAGATAGTCCTTTCTCTTGTGACTTGACGGATTGTACAGTGCTATGACAAAATCACCCTCTGCAGCAGCCACAAGACGCTTTTCAATCTTATCCCACGGCGTGAGCAGGTCACTTAAGCTGATGGTGCAAAAATCATGGTTTAATGGTGCTCCAAGCACTGCCGCACCACTGTTTGCCGCTGTAATGCCGGGTATTACCGAAAGCTCTACGTTATCGTATTCCTGCCCAATCTCATACATAAGAGAGGCCAGTCCGTATATTCCGGCATCGCCACTACATACAAGGGAGACTGTTTTGCCCTCAAGTGCCCTTTTAAAGCACAGATGACATCTTTCTTTTTCCTGACGCATTGGAGTGGTCAAAAGCTCTTTTGTCTGGAATTTTTCTCCAAGCAGCTTTATATATACGGTGTATCCCACTATGACATCACTCGCTTCCAGGGCATCAATCGCCTGCTTTGTCATCATGCTTTCAAAGCCCGGTCCCATACCTACTATGTAAATTTTATTCATGTTAATCTCCATCTCTACTAATTTTATGTAACCATGCAGCTATTTGCAATTTTTTAATGATATGAAGGTCAAAAGGTATTTTGCCCCTCATTTATGATTAATCAGGATACTTTGCTGCCGCAACCGTTACACTGTCATATTTATGTTTTTTATAGATAAGTTCTCCTGCTTTATTGCATTCCCTGCTGCCTGCAAGCACTGCTGCACGCTCGCACACGTTGTCCACTCCAACATGCTCCCTGACAAACTGCGAGGCACTGAATTCTCCCTGCACCGCCATGAGCTCATCCGCGGTATAAGTGACAAAATCTATCCTGTTTCTATCGCAAAATTCCTTTATTCCCGGTTCATCTTTTTTCACATCTATTGATGCAATCATGTCTATATCCGAAATATCTATTTGAAGCTTTAAAAGACTTTGTCTGATTGCCCTGTCAATATTTTCAAACGCTGTATTTCTTCTGCACCCAATACCAAGTACAAATTGTGTGGGTTTTAAGTAAATACTGCCATTTTTAGGGTCCTTTGCTTTTTCGCATGATACTACAATATCAGCTCCGTAAGCAGGTGGGAAGTCCACTGTTTTTATTACATCAGCACTCATATCAGCTTCATCTAAAAATGCCTTTATAAGGCTTCTGTGCTTAGCCGGGATGTGCTCCCGGTCGACCGACATCGTAACCACTTCCCCCGCCAATACCTTTGATGATACTCTGGCAATGCCATCTTTATTGACTATTGCAAGCCTGCATTTCTTTGCAAAAACATCAACTGCAAATTTATTATTGATATCAGTAGCGGTTGTTATAACAGGTGTGGCATTCATCAGTGCTGCTAATAATACAGCAAGCTCATTGGCACCTCCCACATGCCCTGAAAGAATCGGAATAACAAACTGCCCCAGCTCATCTATCACAATAACAGGACTGTCTTTAAGCTTGTTATTTACAGAAGAAGCTATAGCCCTCACTGCAATACCGCATGCCCCGATAAAAATCAGAGCCTTTTTTTCACTCATCTGTGCAGCTGTCCAGTCTGATATATTTTGTGATATGTAGCCGGTATTTCTATAATTTTCATCGGTGAAATTTTTAATATTCTCATCCGATAATCTCGAGCACTTGGTAAAAACCTCCACCTCATATTCACTTTTTTCAAGCTTATGAGCTATGTCACATGACAGCTTATAGCCATTTTTTGTGAAGCTTACAATGCAAATTTTCATATTTTCAGTTCCCATATATTTCCCATATTTATATATTCACGCCTTTTTAATCGTTATCATGCGACTCTACTGAAGCCTTGCGATACTCTGTCGAAAAATCCGGTGCGTAAAGTCTTGATTTCTCGTAATGACTGTGAGCTATTACATCACCCACAAGCACTATCGCTGTCTTTGTGATATTGTGCTCTCTCGCTGTCTGCTTAAGTGTAGCGACAGTGCACACGTATGCCTCCTCCTGTGGCCAGGTTGCCTTGTATACAATTGCAGCAGGTGTATCTGCCGCGTATCCTCCCTCAATAAGACTTTCCGTAAGCTTCTCTAAAAGCCCGGTGCTTAAGTAAATCGCCATGGAAGCGTGGTGTGAGGCAAAGCTTGCTATGCTCTCCTTAGGCGGCACCTTCGTGCGCCCCTCCATGCGTGTGATGATGAGCGACTGGGAAATACCGGGGAGCGTGTACTCAATGTTGAGTGATGCAGCAGCGCCAAAGCACGCGCTCACGCCCGGACAGCTCTCATATGGTATTAAAAGAGTATCAAGCTCATCCATCTGCTCGCGCACTGCGCCGTATATGCTTGGCTCTCCCGTGTGCAGGCGCACAGTCATTTTTCCGTCTGCCTCAGCAGCTTTCATGACTGCGATGACCTCATCCAGTGTCATTTTTGCACTGTTATATATTTCACAGCTCTCCCCTGCATAGTCCAAAAGCTGTGGATTAACAAGCGAGCCCGCATAAATTATCACATCTGCCTTTTGTAAAAGACGCATTCCGCGTACTGTTATTAAATCTGCTGCGCCTGTTCCTGCGCCAACAAAGTAAACCATTTTTCTGCCTTTCTGCTTTTTGCAAGCTCACCAAATTCGTTTGAATACATGATACAGTCTATCTCAAGTCTGCCCTTTGCCCTCTTATCCAGATAAAAGCATATGCGCTCCATCGCATAATCCATTACCTCATACAGCCTGCCGCTTTCCTTAAGTGCCGCCAGGGCCTCCTCCGTCGTAAGGCTGTCCATAATGCGCTTTATGTATTCGGGCGCTACACCGCACTTAAACGCAAATGCCGTCAAAAGCTCTATCCTGCAGTCTGCCTCCCTCGAATGAGTGTTCATGATGCCTCCTGCTACCTTTATGAGCTTTCCTATATGTCCTGTCAAAAGCATCCTCTTAAAGCCCATATCTGCAGCCATATCAATTGTTTCGCCGATAAAGTTGGAGCATTTGACACTCCTGTCCAGATCATAGCCATAGCTTTCCTTCATAAAGTCAAGACCGTAATTTCCCGGAGCAACCGCCACATAATCATACCCAAACGAATATCTCTGCCTAAGCTCCACCCTTATCGTATCAATAAGAGCCTGTGAGCTCATAGGCTCAACAATACCGCTTGTGCCGAGAATTGATATACCACCAACTATCCCAAGCCTAGGATTAAAGGTCCTTTCTGCAAGCTCCTTTCCCTTTGGAACCGAGATTGTGATGTCAAGTGTCCCCTTAAAATCCAAAAGCTCACAGACCTCCCTTACCTCTTTTTCTATCATCTCACGCGGCACATGATTGATAGCCGCGTTTCCGACAGGCTGGTCTAATCCGGGTTTGGTGACTCTTCCCACTCCGTCACCACCGTCAATATTTATGATAGCCAAATCCTGCTTTTTTTTGCATAAAGCAGATGTATCGGAATGCAAAATCCGTACTGAAGCATATATATAGGCTCCTGTAGTCACATCCGGGTCATCCCCTCCATCCTTTATCACTGCACAGCTTACCTCATTTTCACTTCTTTTTATGTCGGTGATATCAGCCGTGTAAGCTATTCCCTTAGGTGTCTGAATCGTTATTTTGTTTTTAGCCTTTCCGGTTAAAAGCATATATGCCGCTGCCTTTGATGCCGCCGCAGCACAGCTTCCTGTGGTAAATCCGTATCTCATAATCACTAAATTTCCTCATGCATCAGCCTCTATCAACCAGACTGTAAATCAGCGCATTGCATATGGCAGCTGCAATATTGCTGCCACCCTTTCGTCCGACATTTACTATGTATGGCACGCCGGTCTCCATAATTAGCTCCTTGGCTGCCTCCACATTGACAAAGCCCACAGGCACACCGATTACAAATGCAGGCTTATATATTCCTTTTTCTATCATATCGTACAGCTCTATAAGCGCTGTCGGTGCATTTCCTATCGCAAAAATTACAGGCTTTTCTATCCTTGATGCAAACTCCATGCTTACTGCCGCGCGCGTTGTCTTTTTCTCCTTTGCAATAAGAGCGACCTCATCATCAGCCATAAAGCAGTGCGCCTGTCCTCCGAATTTTGCCAGATATTTTTTATTTATGCCTGAAAGAGCCATGTTGGTATCAGTCACTATATCAGCGCCCTCTGATATCAGCCTTTTTGCAATAGCAACGGCGTCCTTAGAGTATTTAAGCGTCTGTATATAATCAAAATCAGCACTCGTGTGTATGACTCTTTTTGTTATCATCTCCTGATCAGCAGGCAGCGTAATCTGCATTTCAGACAGCTCATGTGAAATTATCTCAAAGCTCCTCTTTTCAATCTCCATCGGCTCTAACTGTTTAATTTTTTTCAATACACTCACCTATCACTTTCAATAATCTTACATTTTCATCAAATGTCTTTACTGCCACACGAAAATACCCTTGTGAAAGCCCCACATAGTTGAAGCAGTCCCGTATCAGTATTCCCTTATTAAGCAGTATATCATATAATGGAAGCTTGCTGTAAAACAGTATGAAATCAGCATCACTTTTATATACCTTAAACCCAAGCTTTTTTAGTCCATCTGACAGCAGCTTTCTTTGTCCGCTCACATACGATGCCGTTTCTTTAATATACTCTGATTCCATAATGCATGCCTCTCCTGCCATCTGTGCCAGGACAGACACGTTCCACTCCGGCAGATTTCTTTGAACCTTTTGTCTTACTGTCTCATTTTTACTGAGCATATATCCAAGCCTTACTCCCGGAATAGCAAAAAGCTTGGTAAAGGCTCTTACAACAATCAGATTGTCATAGTCACATAAAAGTGACAAAACAGAATAATTTTTTTCACAAAAGCCCATGAAGCATTCATCTGCCACCACATAAATATGCTTTTCTTTGCAATGCCCTATTATTTGCTTCATGAAAGTGCTGTCTGCAAGATACCCTGTTGGATTGTTTGGATTTGCGATAAAAAATATATCTGTATCATCTGTAAGCATATCCATTAAAGCATCCAGCCGTGCAGCAGGAGAAAAATCACTCTGCTCATCCAGCAGGAAATATCCGATATCACAGCCGACTGCACGAAGCACATGCTCATAGCCGAAAAAGCCCGGGGCCAGAAGCACAGCTTTTTTGGGCTTTATGGCATGAGCTATCGCCATAAAAAGCTCTGAAGCTCCGTTTCCGGGAATTACATCCTCGCTTTGTATGCTGCTGCCTTGCTGTGTGAAATACTCTGATATCGCTTTTTTAAGGCCACTGCATGCCATGTCGGGATATCTGTCTGCATGCGAAAGTGCATCACTCATAGCCTCTTTAACAGAATGCGGTATGCCAAGAGGATTGATATTTACCGAAAAATCCATATTTACTTTATTGTTGTATATGTCACCGCCATGGATGCTTTTCATTCAAGTCCTCCATCAATTCTTACATCAATTCTTCCATATTCAAAGCAATATTAAAACAAGACTCATAACCGCCACAGATAAAAGCTCACACAAAAACGCAGTAATATACATCAGCCTGTTTGCACGCTTTATATCCTCATACTCTATCTCACGCAGACCGTCTCCTATGTATTTTTTCTTCACAAGCTTCCCAAAATACACTGCATCACCCGCCAGCTGCACCCTTAAAGCTCCCGCACATACGGACTCTGTCTGGGCTGAGTTTGGGCTTGCATGATTGAAACGATCTCTTTTAAAGATGCGGTATGCATTTTTTCCATCAAACTGCCTGCCACCAATAAATGCCGCAGCAATCATCAGATATGCACTGATTCTTGCCGGTATGAAATTGACCACATCATCAAGCCTTGCCGCAAATCTGCCAAAATACATATATTTATCATTTTTGTAGCCAAGCATGGAGTCCATCGTATTCACAGCCTTGTATACAAAGCCAAGCACCGGCCCGCCGATTGCAGTGTAAAGCATAGGTGCAATCACTCCGTCAGATGTATTTTCAGCTATCGTCTCAACTGCCGCCCTTGTGACACCTGCCGCATCAAGCACAGATGTATCTCTGCCAACAATCATGGAAACAGCCCTTCTTCCTGCATCAACTCCATCTGTCTTTAGCGCATCGTACACCCTCATGCTCTCCACCCGAAGACACTTTGTGGCAAGAATCTGCCACGTCATGACAGCCTCTGCTATTACCCCGGCATACAGATTTATGCTGTATGCTGCCACAATAATAATTACCGACATTGCAAAAGTTGCAAAAATTACAGTAAAAGCAAGAAGCATGCCTCTTTTATATTTTATTAAATTTAATTTTTTTTCAGAGCTATTATATCCGGCATCACAATTAAGCCTCTTATCGAGAGAAGAAATAAGTGAGCCGATAAGCCTGACCGGATGCGGTATAAAATGCGGATCTCCTATTAATAAATCAAGCACAAAGCCTGCTATAAATGCCAAAATATGATAACACATATGTTAGTCCTTCTTAAATAAATCATAGCGATATGGGCACTATTTCATTAAACACAATCTCATTGCCCTCAACCGCCACCTCACACGAGTAGCCACAGCCGTTTTTCACCTGGTAATCATAGTAATCCATATCACAGTAATGGCTCATTATCGCCATGATAGTCCCTCCATGCACAAAAAATACTATTTGTATCTCTTTATCAGGCATAGCCCTCTTAAGCTCTAATGCCTGTGTGAGTGCCCTCTCAAAGCCACATATACTTCTTTTGCAAAACTCTTTTCTGCTCTCTCCGTTTGGAAAGGCAAGTGTTCCACCACTGTCAATCCACGCCTGATATGAGTTCCTGAAACGGATATCTGTGCTAAGTTCCTTATAGCTTTTTAGCTCCCATTCACCGAAATCCATCTCTGCAAACTCTTTTACGGTATGAATTTTATGGTGCTGTGAAACCGGCAAAATAATCTCTGCCGTCTGTTTGCAACGCCTCATTGGGCTGGTAATAATTATCTGCTCCTTTAAGCTATTTTCCTCCAAAGCCTTGTATACACCATTATTTAGTGCATTTTTAAGCTCAAAAACTCCGGCTTCATCGAGTGGCTCATCTGTTCTGCCCAGATATCTGTGTTCTCTGTTTGAGGCTGTGCAGCCGTGTCTTATAAAAATACAGTTTATTTTATTTTCTGACCGATTCCACATATTACGCGAACTACCTCGTCTGCTTTTTTTGCAAGCAGTATCTCTGCTCTGCCTGTCTGCTCCCTGTACTCTCTCTCAAACGCATCAAGAGGCACTATACCGTTTCCAATCTCATCAGCAATGACTATTGTATCCGGATTTTCCTCTGCAAATTGCATAAATTTCAAAATATATTCCTGCAGTGGAAGATTTTTCTCAAGCACAGCCCTGATAAAATAATGGAATTTATCAATTATGAATATCCGCTCATCATCAACTGTAAAATCCCACGGCCATTCCATGTTTGATGCCTTATCATTGCAGGCATTATCTTTTAGAAAAAAGCAGTCATACACATCATATTTTTCTGTTTTTTCTATCATATTTTCGAGCACATAATCAAGCTTTCCCTGTGCCACTCCGCCTATCACAAGCTTCATATTTTCTCCAATTCCAAAGTTTAAAATTCATAGTACAACTTTTATCAAAATTCTTACCCGTACCATTCCTATATACAAAACAAATATACTAAATAATAAAAGAGACACCACCCAAAGCCACTGCCATGGCGCACTCACATATACACACAAAATACCCTGCCGTATCGCCTGTGATGCCGCCAAGCTCCTTTTTTGTTTTCACATAATAATACCAAAAGCTAAGTGCTGCCGCAATGATCATGACCACCGCATAAGGCAGTGACACAATGAGTAAAACAGCTATACACAGTGCAAGCTGGATGTATAGTGCTGCCCTGACGATCGTTCTGTGTGCAGTGTCCGCAAACATAAATAACAGTCCATCGCTTTTTGCCGATTTAAATGACACAACAGCTATTCCGCTTAAGCATCTTGCGATGAAAAAGCCTGCACAAAAAACAATAAATGCTTTATCATTCATTATCTGAGAAAAAGCTCCCATGAATAATAATCCGTAGGCTGCAAGCATTATAACGGCAAATGCTCCTATATGTGAATCCTTAAGTATTGCAAGCTTTTCCTCCCGCGGTTTGTATGAATGAAATGCATCCATTGTATCCATAAAACCATCTATGTGAAAGCCTCCCGTAACCGCTATCGGAATGAGTGCGCCTATGCATACATAGCAGATATCCGCCACTCCAAAATGAGAGTATATATATCTCCAAAGCATAAGAAGCAGTCCAATCACAGCTCCTATCCACGGAAAGAATACCAGCATGTACTTCATGTCATCATCATTCCATTTAAATTGTGGCATAGGTATCTTTGAATACATGGAAAAAGATACTATGCACGACCTTATTAACTTCATAATACACTTAACCTCCACACTGCTTCACTTAACCGTCACCGGAATGCCTGCAACCACCTCAACGACACACTCTGCCATCGCAGCAAGCCCTCTGTTTACAATTCCCATTGCCTTTATGTAATTCATCGTTGATTCATCATAGCAGACTCCGTCTTCAAATACATTGTTTGTCACAATTACAAGCTCCGCAACATTTTCACTTAAGATACTTACCTCTTTTAACACCTTTTTACTCACATGGCTGATTTGAGCAGTCTCATAATCCTTCATATTTTCAAGGGCATCCAAAGCCTCTTTTTCAGCTTCGGCAGCCTGCATACCGGAAGCATCTACAGGTGGAAACATCTCATTTGCAACAAGGTTTGACATACACTCAAGCAGTGCTGACCGCCCGGTTTTTAAACTGCTTTCTGATTGCAGCTTAGAAACAGCATTTTGGATATCCCGAGGCTGCTCGATGGTAATAAAGCCTTTTCCGGCACGAAGTCTTCTGTGCCTGTCTATCTTCCGCTGCCCCTCATCATCAAATACCTGCATGGTGGCAATGTAATATTTTTCTTTGTATCCATTTTCATTTGACACGCGACAAATATACTTTTCTGCATATGCTGATTTGCCGCTGCCGCTGCCGCCTGTTATAAGTGTAATCATCTATACGTACCTCTCATACTGTGATACCGAGATATCGTCGAAGGTTGTCCGTCCTTTGTATACGCTAAGTGCCATATCCAAAAGCGCAAACATCATCACGGCACCTGTTCCCTCTCCAAGCGCAAGAGATGCTCTTATGACCGGCCTTACGGAAAGTGCCTCACACAAAAGCGCCACGGCAGGCTCCCTGCCCTCATGGGATGGAATGATAAAATCAGTAACTCCGGAAAGAAGCCTTCCTGCTGCCAACGCAGAAACCATGCTTATCACTCCGTCGAGCACAACAGGAATATGGTATAATGCACCGCCTATACACACTCCGACAAGTCCTGCAATATCGAGTCCTCCGACTGTCATAAGTATCTCAAAGGTGTCCTTATTATATAAATCATACTTTTCTATTGCGCTCTCAATTACACGGATTTTTTTCTCAAGCCCACTGTCGTTTAGACCTGCTCCTCTTCCTGTCACCGTGGCCACATCGCACCTTAGCATGGCGGCTGCCATTGCCGCGCTTGTGGTGGTGTTTCCTATACCCATCTCACCGGTTGCAATAATTCTACAGCCGTCTGCCTTACACCCACGCACTATTTCTATACCTGCTGCAATCGCTTCAAGTGTCTCAGCCCTTGTCATGGCAGGCTCTTTTGCAAAGTTTCTCGTGCCCATGCGCACCTTTCTTTGAAGCAGCCCTTTAACACTCTCGTCACTGTTTATTCCTATATCCACAGGAATTGTATCAGCCCCTGCAGTCATTGCCATGCGTCCGACAGATGAAGCCTTCCTTGCCATGGATTTTGCAACTGCAAGTGTCACCTCCTGTCCGGACTGGCTGATGCCCTCAGCAACCACACCATTATCCGCACACATCATTATGACCGCCTTTTTTGAAATATCTATATTTTCATCTCCCAAAACAGCACCGATTTTAGCCGTTAAAAGCTCAAAATCACCCATACCGTCGAGCGGCTTTGCCACGGAATCCCAGTTTGAACGGATTTTTTTGTACATTTTTGCATCAGGTGGCGTTATTTTTAATTTTTTTAATTCTTCAACTGTAAAATGGTCAGAAATAATATTATTTTCAATCATATTTTGCCTCACGAAGCATGCCGTACACTGCATCCATATCCAGATACTCCCTCAGTGTATCCGCAAGCCTGTCATACTGTTTTTCCTTGAAGCTTTTATAGCTTAAAATAGCGCTGTCATTCACATCAATGCCCTTTTTATCGGCAATATAATCCACTATCACTCTGGCGGCCTCTGCAGTATCAAAAATGCCGTGTATGTACGAGCCATACACATTTCTGCCATCAGATATGACATTATTTAACTCATTTTTCCTGTCAACACAAGCCCCCTGCTCATCTGAAGCTGTGCTATATGCGCTCTTACCCATATGTATCTCATATCCCAGAAAGTGACAGCCTGAAAGCCTGCTCAATACCCCATCTACATGTGCTATTTCACCGCTTGTCTGAAGCCGTGTCTTGCTGTCTTTTAGAACGGTATCTATAGGAAGAAGCTCCATGCCACGCATATATCCTCCCTCCTCAACACCGTCGGGGTCGGCTATTGAAGCCCCAAGCATCTGATAGCCTCCGCATATTCCAAAAACAGGTATCTCACAGGAGAGCTTTTTGACAGCGGCCTCAAGTCCGTTTTGTCTCATCCACAAAAGATCCCCCATCGTATTCTTGCTTCCCGGCAAAAATACGATATCCGGATGACGCAACTCATTTACTGTTGACACATACCGCACTGTTACCTCGGACATCTGCTCAAAAACATTGAAATCCGTGAAATTTGATATTCTCGGATATCTGATGACCGCTATATCAATAAGCCCATCTGTCTTTTTGTCAAAGCGCTCTGTCAGGCTGTCCTCATCCTCAAGCTGTACATCCATATATGGCACCACTCCGGTGACAGGCACCCCGCCTCTCTCCTCAAGCATCTGTATCCCCGGGTCAAGGATCGTCTTGTCTCCACGGAATTTATTGATAATAAGCCCGCAGACACGATTCTTTTCCTCATCGGTTAAAAGCATAAGTGTGCCAAGAAGCTGCGCAAAAACACCACCTCTGTCGATATCACCCACGAGCAGCACCGGTGCATCCACCATATGCGCAAGCCCCATGTTTACAATATCATTTTCCTTCAGATTAATCTCCGCCGGGCTTCCGGCGCCCTCAATCACTATGATATCAGCATACTCCTCAAGCTTTTTAAACGCCTTTTTTATATCCGGTATGAGAGTTTTCTTGTATGCAAAATACTCTCTCGCCGGCATGTTCTTAAGCACCCTTCCGTTTACAATCACCTGTGAGCCTGTGTTATTTGTGGGCTTTAAAAGAATAGGATTCATGCACACCATAGGCTTAATGCCTGCTGCCTCAGCCTGCATCACCTGTGCCCGTCCCATCTCAAGTCCTTCGTCTGTTATATAAGAGTTGAGCGCCATGTTCTGTGATTTAAACGGTGCCACTCTGTATCCGTCCTGTCTGAAAATACGGCACAAGCCCGCGACAAGAAAGCTCTTGCCTGAATTGGACATTGTACCCTGTACCATAATTACCTTTGCCATATATATACCTGCTGTCTGAATTTATGTGGTAGCTTTATCATGAATATTAAACTGTAGTGTGAACAGTAACTTCCTTAAAGCTGTGCCAATTGTTCCTCAAGAAAAGGAATTTTTATAATTTTTCCTGTAGAGACTGCATACTCATAAAGTCTGCTGTTAAACTGCTCATATGTGCCAAACTCTGTTCTGTCACATATAACGCCCTCGCATGCATCAATAAGCTCCTTTGCCTTTTCAATAAGGGCATCGTCTACAGGCTCAAAGCTTCTTGCGCTGACAATCTCAGCAGAAAGCGCCTTTGCCGCAGGATAATCCAGATCATTTTCATAGATGATTCCTGTCGCAAACGGGATACCCTTTCGCTGTAAGCTCCTGAAGCTTTTTCTGCCCAGGCCCCCTCCTGCTATGACAAATATCCTCGCCCTTCCATCCGGTTTTTCCAGCTCTAAATCCTCTCCTGTTTCGTCAAAGCTTCCTGCCGTAATTCCAAAAAGCCCTGAAACATATTGATCAGTAAATACCTCCTCGGGAGTTCCGTATCTGTCCACATATCTGCCATCTATACACATGATATGGTCTGACACACGCTTTGCCATATCAAGCTCATGGAGCGACATGATAACCGTAAGATTCTTCTGTCTTTTAAGCCTTTGGAGTATTGATAAAAACTCAAGCTTGTACTTTATATCAAGATACGAGGTAGGCTCGTCTAACACTATAATCTCCGGCTGTTGACATATAGCCCGTGACAGCATAACCCGCTGTCTTTGTCCATCGCTTATCTTTGTAAAATCCCTATCTTTTATCTGTGATACATTGACCAGCTCCATCGCCTCATCCACAGCCTTTTTGTCCTCATCCGAAAGTACTCCGAACCGGCCTGTGTATGGATATCTGCCAGTCGCAACCACATCATAGCAGGTCATAAGCTCCGTCTTTAGCTTATCGGTGAGCACAACAGCCATTTTCTTTGCAAATTCATTGCCATTCATCGTCACTACATCACTTTTATCAAGATATATCGTACCGCTCACAAGCGAAAGCTGTCTTGCAATACTTTTTAAAATAGTCGATTTACCGGCACCGTTTGGCCCGATTAATGTGAGAATCTCTCCCCTTTTCAGGGAAAAATCAATATTTTCAATAAGCGGCCTGTTATCATATCCAACGGCCAGCTTTTGTGCAGTAAAATAATATTCCATCAGACATTTTTCTCCTTGCCGCGTCTTATCATGATAAACAGCACTACCGGTGCACCAAATACTGCCGTAACCGTGCTGATACTAAGCTCCGTAGGCGCAAACATCATCCTCGCAAGCAAATCACAAAACAGGCAGAACACCGCTCCCCCAAGGAAGCAGGCCGGTATCATATATATGGGCTTTGTGCTCTTTAGCATGCTTTTTACTATGTGTGGCACGGCTATTCCGACAAACGATATCGGTCCCGCAAACGCCACTATACATGCGGAAAGCAGACTTGAAAGCAATACCAGAAGCACCCGGATGCGCTTTATGTTTACACCCAGATTTACGGCATATGACTCTCCGAGCTGATATGCCATAAGGGGCTTTGACATAAGAAAAACAAAGATAAATGTGATTCCCACCACAATGCTCATCACCCCAACGCTGTCCCAGGTCATGCCCGAAAAGCTTCCCCTTGACCAGTTATGCAGGTTTACTATGTCGGAATCATCTGCAAATGTCACCACAAACTCAGTCACCGCAGAGCATATGTAGCCAATCATGACACCGCTCACCACAAGCATTGACATGCTGCTTACCTTTCTTGAAATGATAAGCACAAAACCCATTGAAAGCATTGCTCCCAAAAACGCTGCTGCAATCATGGCCAGTGAGCTCACACGTATGGCATTTCCAAGTAAAAATACCATAACAAGTGCCACGATCATCTTAGCTCCCGATGATATACCAAGCACAAAAGGTCCCGCGATTGGATTATGAAAAAAAGTCTGCAAAAGATAGCCTGCAAGCGCTAACGCCCCGCCCAGTATCATCGCTGCGATAGCTCTTGGCATGCGGATATCCCACACAATACGTCCTACCCTGTCTGAGTGGTCATAAAGTGTCGCAAATGCAGCCTTAAACGATATGTGTACAGTTCCTATACACACATTCATGATAAGCAATATGATAATTAAGATTATAAGAATAATAAATGTTGTAAAACACCTTATTTTTCTGGTTTTTTCCATGTTGTAGCTCCGATTTTTATCTTTTTGTGCTATTGATTTTCCTGCATTCTGTCATATCCTGTAACAATTCAGCTCACCACATACATTCCACAAATCACAGTTATTTGAGCTTAAACAGATATTTCATGCCGCTGTCGGGTGCACCTGTAATCATCGAATGCATATCATCAATCATATACCCGATGGACATAGACTGCTGATACATATCGTTCGTGGTGCAAAATACATTGCCGTCTTTGACTGCCCTAAAATCAGCAAGCACCGGGCACTTGTCCAAAAGCTCATTCAGATTCTTCACACCGCCGTCTATCGCACTGTTATATATCAGATAGTCAGCATCTATTGCTCCATTGTAGAAATCCTCTAGCTGCATATTCATGGTTGACCTACCTGTATCGTCGTCATTTGATGCATCAAAAATATATTTTCCGCCGGCAAGCGAAATCATCTTTGGCACATAATCCGTGCTTTTGCGCACCTGAACCTGTCCATTGGATGTGATATAGAAAAATGCAACTGTATCACTTTTTGTGGCATCATCCGTATCGGTACCATCTGTCTTTGCGATGCGATTTACAATATCCACCTGCTCATTAAAGAGCTCATCGGCCTTTTCATCCCAGTCTGTGAGTGCTCCGAAAAACTTCACCCACTCTACTCTGCCGAGCGGCTCCTCCTCATAGCTTGAGTACTCGATTATTGAAGGGATATCAAAGCTTTTAAGCTTTTCCGTTACCTGCGGCGAATGGGTAATCATAGTATTTTCTATGGCAAGAGAACAGTTTTCTGACACCAAAAGCTCATAATCTGGCTTTGAATATTTGCCGGCATAAAGCATTCTGCCACTTTCAAGAGCCTTTCTTGCACTGTCAATGTACCAGCCATCACTGTCAAGCCCCGAAAATTTAATAGTGTCCACTGCATCAAGCTTGTCAAACATATCCATCACCCCTGATGCGACCAGATACAAATCACTTACAGGCTCCTTCAATACAATGATATCCTTGTCAATATCCTTTGGAGTCTTTCTGCCCTTTGGCACGGTAAGTATTTTGGTACCATCCTTTATAGTAAGTATCTTGTATCCACCCTCATAATAGTCAACGGAAAAATTCTTTGCATATAAAAGCTTCATACTGCTCTTATATATAAGACCGTTTTGTGCCTCTGCCTCAGCCTTCGATTCGGTATTCCCTGAATCGGAAGAAGGACTGTCACAGCCTGACAGCCAGAACAGTCCTATAATTGATATCAATATATATATAATTATCTTTTTTCTTCCATGCATAGCTTAATTATTCTCCATCCTCACCAAGCACTTCTGTAGCAGAATCTGAATGGAAGGTGAGTGTATACTCAATCTCGTGCGGCTTGCTCATAGCAACTGTATCTCCGATAACCTGCATAGGTGTATCAAGCTTAACCGGAATTTCAAATACAGAATTGCCGTCTGTATTTACAGGCATATATTTCTGTCCGTCAACTATCATATAGTCATAGTTTGGACTGCTCCACTGCACTGTTGCAGTAGCGGCTCCACCGCTTATAGTCACCTCAGCCGGTGATGCAATGCTCGCCTTACCGCTTCCGCCCTCGAAATCGAGATTGATATTGTATGTTCCGTCAGGAAGCTCTTTTCCTGCACTCTCAGATACGCTTGCATCTGCGTCCGCAGGTGTGGCATTTGAGACCTTTACCTTGTGGTCATACCATTTGCCCTTTGTACCGATAAGTGCAAGGTCAAATTCCTCATCCAAAACAGGAACCGGTATATCAAACGCATTGACCTCCTCAGTTGTGCCATCGCCACAATCGACAGTCTCAACAGTTGGCTCTAAAAGCTCAGCCTTGTCCTTTGAGGCATCCTTTGCTGTTCCCAAAAAGAGATTGACAATATGTGTGGATGTGAGAGTAACATGTATTGTTGCCTTGCCATCCTTCACGGTGAGTGTACCTTTGTTGTCATATGCATCATTCACATGAAACATTGAGCTGTCTGTAGTAAACTCTGCTGTATATGTACCATCTGAAAGTGCTATCTTTTCTGTTTTTTCAGCCTTTTTTGTGCTCTCTGTCGCGTCCTGCACTGCTTTTTTGCTTTCTGTTTCAGCTTTTGCATTCTTATTGCCGCAGGCTGCCAGGCTCATGGCACAAACCAGTGTCATTGCAACGATATAAGTAAACTTGTTTCTGAATAATTTTCTCATGTCTGATATACTGCTCCTGTTATTTTATAGCTTCCCCACTATACATTTAAGTAACTGCTACTTGCTCATAGCAGCCGCTGTATGCTCAACATAAAGCTTCTGGATACCCTCAATCTCACCAAGTCCGTTAATCTGTGTATCGATTTTATCGAACTTTCCTGATGCCTTAAACTGTGAAAGCCATGAATCATCATCACTTCCCGCCATATCATTGTTGGCATGGTCTCCTGCAACAACCATAAGCGGACGAAGAATGACATTCTTGTAACCAGCGGCTGACACCTTCTCAATGACAGACTCACATGATGTATCCTCCGGCTCACCCTCTACAGTTCCGATAAATACGTTGTCATAACCCAAAGCTGTCATCTGGCTCTGCATCTGGCTGTATGAAATCTTTGCTGTATGGCTTGTTCCATGTCCCATAAATACAAATGCTGTGCCCTCTTCCTTTGCAGCATCAAGGCTGTCATAGCCTGCCTTCTCCACTGCTTCCTCTGTAAGAATTTCTGCAACGGCCTTTTTATCCTCATTTACAACTGTTGCATCACTTCCAACCTCACCGAGGAGTGGCTCTGCAATCTTTACAGACTCAAATTTATCCTTATACTTCTCTACAGCCTCGGAAAGCTCATCATACTCTGCGCCATGCATCAGGTGTGTAGGCTGTACCACAAGATTCTTTACACCATTTTTGACTGCACGCTCAAGTGCCTGATCCATATTGTCAATCTTCTCGTCATCTCTTGCCTGTACATGATTGATGATAATCTGTGCTGTGAAGGCTCTTCTGACTGACCAGTCAGGATTTGCAGCTGCTATTGCATCCTCCACACCCTTGATATCAGCCACACGGCTGTCGTTGAAGGATGTACCAAAGCTTACTACAAGAATCTCATTCTCGCCGATATCATCCTGGTTTCTCGGATCATCCTTTGAAGCATCGCCTGTATCTCTGCCGAAATAGTCAGGATCAGCATTTTCTCCCTCTACAAGCTCCTTCTGTGCGTCTGTGAGCTTGTCCCAGGCCTCCTTAGCCTCCTTGCACTGCTTATCTGTATCATCTGTTCTCTCCTGCACGTAGATTGCATCGATTAAATCTGCCACATGCATTGCTACCTCCTGATCTGCATTTGCACTTGTCTCACTCTCTGAAGTCTTAGATGCCTGTGTATCATTCTTTGCATCATCTGCCTTGCTGCCACAGCCGGTCACTGCTGTCATAGCCATAACTGCTGCCATCAGTACTACTACTAATTTCTTTTTCATGTTTTCTCCTTTTCATTCTCCTTGCAGCTATTAAGCTGCACATGTTTTAAATATGTAAGACGAAAACATTTAAAGCATCAAAAATAAAAGCTCTTTGTACTATTATGTCAAAGAGCTATACATGTCAAAATCCTTCTAACACAGACTATACGGCTATCATAACCTTGTCTGTAATTATAATTATTTCATCACGTACAGCCAGTTACTCGTGGCTTGAAACACTATTGTTTCCGTACAACACAAAGGCAGGTATCCCGGCTTATATATCATTGCTTCGGCCGTCTTCCCGGTTGCCCAGTGACCTATTGGCCGTCACTCCTTAATTACGGTGACGAGTTCGTACAGGATTTGCACCTGTTTCCCTTTTCACCGGAGCCAGCTTCACATCGCCTGTCATAAATCAGATTCAAATGCTTGTCTGCTCCGACACCTTTATGCTACATATTCAGTTTTACAATGTGATGCTTTGTGCATTCACCTTGCATATTATATTACAACTTGTAACATTATTCAACAGATTTTTATCAGACGCTTTACAGTCACATTTACAAAAGCGGTGCAAAAAGCTGCAAAATACTCTGCAGCAGCCTGCCTGCAAATGAGATATCATTTGTGCTTTCCTCATACACCTCCTCTGAAACCGCAAACGTCTCTATCGCATCCTCTTTTATTTTTCCGATGCACTGAGTCCTGTACATGTATACAAAATCCTCAAAATTCCAGTACATGCTCCTGAAATCCAGATTGCATGTGCCAACTATCGCAGTATCATCATCTGCCACAATACACTTTGAATGTATAAAGCCGGGTGTGTATAGATATATCCTTACCCCCGCCTCGATAAGAGGTCTGAAATTGGCTTTTGTCTGCAGATAAATGAGCTTTTTATCGGGAATCTTTGGTACAACAATACGCACATCAACACCTGACCTGGCTGCCGATACCATAGCATGTGACAGCTCCGTTCCAAGTATCAGATACGGTGTAAAAATATAAACATATTTTTTAGCTCTTGAGATGATACTCACATAAAGATTCTCTCCTACATCATCATGCTCAAGTGGAGAATCGCAAAACGGCTGGACAAAACCGCTTTCCTCTGACTGGCTGAAAGTATTGTGTGGATTCAAATATTCATCATGTACTGCATTGTCCTTATTGATATAATTCCACATCTCAAGGAACATCGTCGTGAAACTGTTTACACACTCTCCCTCTACACGGATACCGGCATCCTTCCAGTATCCAAACCTGATTTTTTTGTTGATATACTCATCTGCTATATTGTAACCACCGGTATGCGCCACACGTCCGTCTACTACCAGTATCTTCCTATGGTCCCTGTCATTCATAATTACTGAAAGCATGGGCTTATATGGATTGAAGCGTCTGGTCTGTATTCCGATACTCTCCATCTCCTTTATAAAATGTGGCGGAATGGCATTTATGCTGCCAAAATCATCATATATGATTCTCACCACAACTCCATGCTTTACCTTTTCTTTGAGTATATCAAGTATCTGATCAAGCATAACGCCACTGCCGATTATGAAATACTCCATAAAGATAAACTTTTCAGCCGACCTTAAATCTTTTAAAATGCTCTCAAAAGCCTCCTCACCTGATTTAAAGTACTCTGTGCAGTCCTCCGCATACAGTGGATATTTCTGATTTTGAGTGATAAGCCTGCTTTGTCTGTATGCATCCATATCTGTCAGTCTGAGTGTCTCATTTAGCAGCTCGTTTTCAGGTCGAAGCGGCGCATATGCTTCCACAATTCTTGCCATTCTTTTCTGGGTCTTCGACGTAAGCTCCGGTCTTCCGAAAAAGAAATAGCACGGAATACCAACGATTGGAACACTCAGTATCAAAAATATCCATGACATTTTTATATACATTTTCATCCGCCTGTTGACAATATAAAGCGAAAGCAATATGGCTGCCACATACAGCAGATCCTGAAACACCCTGCTGGCAACAGATGCCGTATAAAACAAAAAGAACCACCATATCATCTGTATGATTATTATTGTCGAAACTATAAAAAGCTTTGAAAGCAGTCTTTGTAATATTTTTCTCATTTAAGCCCTACCACGAAATTACAATTATACAACCTAATATTTCCTATATTATCTATAATAAATCTCTAATACATATTATAATATTCCCACCAATTTATCAACATTTATAATCCCCCACGAGCCTTTGTGACTATCTCCTGCCCTGTCACATGTATTATACAGGGCTAGCTTAACCGCCTCCGGTCTCATATTTGGATTTTTTTCCAATAGAAGTGCTATGGCACCTGACACAATCGGTGTAGCCATTGAAGTACCTGTTTTTCTTACATATGTGCCATCCCTCGTTCCAAGGCTTATGATATCATGCCCGGGAGCCAGAATCTCAGGCTTTACAATACAACAGTCTGTAGGACCTTTGCCACTTCTTATATCATCAAAGCTTCCGACTGTTATTATTTTTCTTGAAATTCCCGGCACAGTTACAGAAAACGGTGCCGGGCCGTAGTTGCCCGCTGCCGCAACAACTACCACTCCCATATCCCACAATTCATCTATCAGCTTCAATATCTTAATACGCTCTGCTGTATCAGAACATGGCAGATATCCTACAGAGAAGTTGAGTATTTTTATATTAAGTCTGACGCAGTTTTCTTTTATATACTTAAGTGCACGAATTGAATCCGATGTCTGTCCCATGCCAAGATAATCAAGCACCTTAAACACATATAGTCCTGCCCCCGGAGCCATGCCTATATCTGCAGCCGATAATATACCGCACACATGTGTACCATGCCCGTTATCGTCATAACATGTCTCCTTTCCACCCACAAAATCCATAAAGTGCTTTATACACCCATCAAGCTGTTTGTGTTTAAACACCCCCGTATCAAGCACTGCTATATTGACATTTTTACCACTATATCCATTTTTATATACCAGATTTGCATTTATACTATATTTCGCATTTTTCATTATTATTTTATTTTTTAATTTAGTATATGATTCGTTTTCACAATATGACACAGACGCACCTGTTTTGCCTTACATCATATCACCTTACTATAATTTCATATATTAAAAGGACTGCACCTGCGTGCAGCCCTTTACCTGGATATTATTGTTATACTTTAACGTATATTAATTAATCCTCTTTTACATCCTTCATAGAGAAGCTGATTCTTCCCATCTTGTCCTTACCAAGGCAAACAACCTTTACCTTGTCTCCAAGTGTGAGTACATCCTCTACTCTGTTGATTCTCTCTTTTGCAATCTTAGAAATGTGAACCATTCCCTCTTTGCCAGGAGCAAATTCGATGAAAGCACCGAACTCCTTGATGCTTACAACTGTTCCCTCAAGGATCTGTCCCTGCTCAAAATCAGTTGTGATAATCTTAATCATGTCGATTGCCTTTGCAATCATCTCTTTATCTGTTCCGCAAACTGAAACAGCGCCATCATCTGTGATATCGATCTTGACACCGGTTCTGTCGATAATCTCATTGATTGTCTTACCCTTCTGTCCGACAACATCACCAATCTTTGATGGATCAATTGTAATCTGCTCAATCTTTGGAGCCCACTCATTTACTTCTTTTCTAGGCTCAGCGATTGCCTTGCTCATGACCTCATCCATGATGTAGAGACGTGCCTCACGTGTTCTCGCGATTGCCTCCTCAACGATAGGTCTTGTAAGTCCGTGAATCTTGATATCCATCTGGATAGCTGTAATACCCTTATGTGTACCTGTTACCTTGAAATCCATATCTCCGAAGAAATCCTCAAGACCCTGGATATCTGTAAGTACAAGGAAATCATCATCTGTATCGCCTGTTACAAGTCCGCATGAGATTCCGGCAACCATAGCCTTAATCGGAACACCTGCAGCCATAAGTGACATACATGATGCACATGTTGAAGCCATTGATGTAGAGCCGTTTGACTCAAATGTCTCAGATACGGCACGGATAGTATATGGGAACTCCTCAATGCTTGGAAGTACAGGAACAAGTGCCTTCTCAGCAAGTGCTCCGTGTCCAATCTCACGACGTCCCGGTCCACGTGATACCTTTGTCTCTCCTACAGAGTATGCAGGGAAGTTATAGTGATGCATATATCTCTTTGTTGTGATATTTGCATCAAGTCCGTCGATTTTCTGAATCTCTGATAAAGGAGCAAGCGTTACAACATCACAAATCTGTGTCTGTCCACGGGTAAACATTGCAGAGCCGTGAACTCTAGGAATCAAATCAACCTCTGCTGCGAGTGGTCTGATCTGGTTGATTGCACGGCCGTCCGGACGCTTATGATCCTTTAAAATCATCTTTCTGACTGTCTTCTTCTGATACTGGTAAATAGCCTCACCAAGTACTGCAAGGTACTCCTCATTGTCAGCGAATGCTTCCTCTAACTGCTCTGTGATAGCTCTTATATTTTCCTCACGCTTCTGCTTCTCATCTGTGAATACTGCCTCCTCCATCTGCTCAGGAGTAACAATTTTCTTGATATCCTCGAACATCTGCTCAGGAATAGCACAGCTCTCATACTCATGCTTTGGCTTGCCAATCTCATCACGGATCTGATCCATGAATGCGATAACTGTCTGGTTGATATCGTGGCACTTGTAGATTGCCTCAATCATCTGATCCTCAGGAATCTCATTGGCTCCTGCTTCAATCATGATGACCTTTTCCTTTGTAGAAGCAACTGTGAGCTGTAAATCGCCCTCATCCCACTGCTTCTGTGAAGGGTTTACGATAAACTCTCCATCAACAAGTCCCATCTGTGTCATGGCACATGGTCCGTCAAACGGAATATCTGATATATGAACAGCAAGAGCTGTACCGATCATTGCAACTATCTCAGGACGGCACTCAGGATCCACTGACATGACAAGGTTGTTTAATGTAACATCATTTCTGTAATCCTTTGGGAAAAGAGGTCTCATAGGACGGTCAATTACACGATCTGTAAGGATGGCGTTCTCAGATGCCTTTCCCTCACGCTTGTTAAAACCACCTGGAATTTTTCCTACAGAGTACATCTTCTCCTCGAACTCAACGCTGAGTGGGAAGAAATCCACACCGTCACGTGGCTTGTCAGATGCTGTAGCTGTTGAAAGGACTGTTGTATCACCATACTTGATAAAAACAGCTCCGTTTGCCTGAGCTGCTACTCTTCCGATATCTACAGTAAGAGTCCTGCCGGCAAGTTCCATTGAATAACTTTTGTACATATTAATTCTCCTTAAAATTCTTTTGCAGAAGTGTATTCCTCTTCCGAAACTACTAAACAATACATGTACTCTCATGCACTCTTTAGTGGTCTCGGCTTACTTCTGCTTTTCAAAAAACAATAATAAAAACAATAATAGAGCGGAATAATAGTTACTCCGCTCTAAAGAAAATACTATTTTCTGAGTCCTAAACGCTCGATAAGTGAACGATATCTCTCGATATCAATCTCCTTAAGGTATGCAAGTAATCCACGTCTCTGACCGATCATCTTTAACATTCCTCTTCTTGAGTGATGATCCTTTGGGTTCTGTTTGAAATGCTCAGTTAACTCTGCGATTCTTGCTGAAAGAATTGCAATCTGAACCTCTGGTGAACCTGTGTCATTTGGTGTTCTACCGTACTCTGCGATAATAGCCTGTTTCTTTTCCTTTGCGATCATTGTTGATCCTCCTTATATTATAATGCGCCCTGATAACTGTATGATGCTCAGCAATAGGTCGGAGTGTCCAACTACCGAACATGGGCAAAACCACACTTATGCAGTATAGCATAGTAAGCATTTGTTGTAAACTGTTTTTTTATTAATCCGGCAAATATCTTGCGACACAAATCGGATTTCTGTAATATGCATTTGAAACCTTGATTCCATCACGCTTGTTGCTGGCATGTACAATCTGTCCGTTTCCGATATAAATTGCAACATGTGAGATACTCCTTCCACCTCCGTAGAAGAATAAATCTCCCGGCTTTGCTTCAGATGCACTGATTTTTGTGCCGTATGAAGGCTGTGCTCTTGATGAATGCGGTAATGAGATTCCATACTTTCCAAGAATTCTCATTGTGAAGCCTGAGCAGTCAACTCCCTTCTCAAGGCTTGTACCACCCCACACATATCTGTTTCCGACAAACTGTAACGCATACGATACAACAGATGCCCTTACATCTGATACGCCGTCACCATACTTCACCTGCTCTATTGTCTTTGCTGTAGGAAGTGCCTGTGCCAGTGTCACATAATCCTGTGATATATATCCTACCGAATCATCCACACTTATCTCAACCCAGCCGTCAGCGACAGAATTAACCGTGAATGCCTCTGAATTTCCAACCTGCGAAAGCACCGCAGCCTCTGTTGACTTCTCTGCACGCACATTCAGTGTTTCCGTATTTACTGTGGCAACCGTCTTAATCTCCTGTTCTGCAATAGCCTCTGCCTCATCTCCTGTCACAAGATACTGCTTGTTTACATATCCTGTCACCTTGCCTGATGTGACCTTGTACCATTCTCCGGCATCCTCAAGAAGCTCACAGGCATTGTGATTGGTAAGTATTCCTATTACCTCGCTGTCTGTCGAAGCTTCCTGTCTGATATTTAAGTTTCCGCTGCTGATAACCGACATACCAAGATTTGTGTAACCACAGGTCTGTGCGGCTGTCGGTGTCTGGGATGCCTCATTTGCCTGTTCTGTCTCCTGTGCAGTATTGCCAACCTGTGCACCCTGAGCAGATGCAGTAACAACATTGCTGTCGTTTTGCGCTACCGATACGTCAGCTCCATAATAAGTAAGAGCCGATGTAACCCCTGCTGTGAGAAGCTCTGTGGCATCTGCCGCCTCTGTCAGACCAAGGGCCACCCCCGCATTGACTGTTCTGTTTTCCTTTAATGATGTTCTGGCATCTACTGTGCTGCTTGAACTCATAGATACAGCACCTATAATAATAGCAAACGCTACAACGCCTGCTGCCTGTCCTAATTTTAATTTATTTTTCATATAGCCTCCAGTTCATGCTATCCATAATCCCATGTTTACGAGTATATCACAAATTGTTAAAATGTCAATATTTCTCCGTAATATTTCCGTAATATTTGTCATTTTTTCGTTATTTTGGGTAATTTCGCAAAAAAACAGCCACACTAGAATGTGTGACTGCCTGCATAATTAATTGTATAATTGATATCTGCACTCATCTGGCTCTTTAACGCTTCTATTGAATCAAACTTCATCTCAGGTCTTACGAACTTATGAAGCTCTACCATGATATCCTGTCCGTAAACATCCTGCCCAAAATCTATGATATATGTCTCTGCACCGATTGGATTTTTGCCCTCTATAGTAGGCTTGCATCCTATATTGGTTACACCAAGGTACCAGTTGTCCCTGACAAGAACTCTTGACATATACACTCCCTTTGGTGGAAGCAGCTTATCGTGCGGCACTGAAAGGTTGACTGTCGGAATGCCAATAGTCCTGCCTAGTGCTCTGCCATGCACTACTCTTCCTTTTATGAAAAAGGGATATCCCAGCAGTTCATTCGCCTTTTTAATATGTCCTGCCGCAATCTCCTCGCGGATATAGGTACTGCTTATATCCCTGTCTCCATCCTTTATCTTGTCCACCACAATAAGCTTATATCCAAGCTCTCCTGCCATCGCAGAAAGCAGCCGATGGTCTCCTGCCCTGTTGTGCCCGAAACGGAAATCATCTCCGACAATGATACACTTGACATTAAGACTTTTAACTATCCATCTGACAAACGCATCCGCCTCCATCGTCATCACCTGTGGCACAAACGGACACTCTATCAGATAGTCAATACCTGATTTTTCAAACACATACTCTTTTTCATCGTTTGTGATTATAACCTTTGACTCAACGCCAAGTACCTCCGATTTGGGAGGAATGTCAAACGTAAATATGATGCGCTTGTAGCCATGCAGATTGCTCTGTTCAATTTGCTTTTCCATCAGAAATTCATGTCCTCGGTGAAGCCCGTCAAACTTTCCAAACGAGATGACGGACGACTCCTTGACATGAAAATCCAGAGTTTTGCTTATATATTCCATAATATCTGTATACTATTCTATTCCATAAAAATCTTAACCGGCTTAAACTCACCGGTCTCATCAAGATACGAATACACACCGACAAATATGCCCTCATGATTGTATACTCTGTATCTTATATCAGAGTCAGCACTGTGTTTTAAATAATCCGTAAGCACTGCCGGAATTTTATTTCCATTTCTGACAAGCTTATCAGCATCTGAAGCAGTATGCACTGCCGGCAGATTTTCGAATACTCCGTCAACAGGCATCACCATATCAAAGCAGCCTTCATCCACCTTTGACTGAATCTGCGAAAGTGTAAGTGCATGCTCTAAGTCAAAGCCTGCTATCCTTACTCTAAGCAGTGACTTCATGCAGCCATGGCAGCCCAGCCTCTCTCCGATGTCATTGCACAGCGTCCTGATATATGTGCCCTTTGAACAGTGCACCGTCATCGTAACCTCAGGCAAATCAATGCTTTCAACCTTGATATCAAACACCTCGATATCCCGGGCTTTTCTCTCTATAACCTTGCCCTCCCTGGCAAGCTCATAGAGCTTTTTCCCATTGACCTTTAGAGCCGAATACATTGGCGGCACCTGCTTTTGTCTGCCAATAAACTGTGATATTGCATCATACACCGCCTGCTCAGTCACATTGACCTCAGCCTGATTTAAGACCTGCCCTGAAATATCCTGTGTATCTGTCTCCTGTCCTAAAAGCAGCACAGCTTTATAGACCTTGTCCTTATCTGTCAAAAGGTCACACACTCTGGTTGCCTTTCCAAGGCAGACAGGAAGGACGCCTTGCGCATCAGGATCAAGTGTACCCGTATGACCAATCTTCTTCTGGTGGAATATGCCTCGAAGCTTTGCCACAACGTCAAAGCTTGTATAGCCCTTTTCCTTGTATACATTGATTATTCCATTAACCATCTGCCCAAGAATCTCTCCCTAAATATTATCCTTAATTGCCGTAAGGATGCGGTCAACTGCCACCTCAAGCGGTCCATCAATCGTAAATCCAGCGGCCTTTACATGTCCACCGCCGCCAAATACCGACGCAACCTTTGCCACATCATAATCACCGTTTACACGCAGGCTGCCCTTGTAGGTACCATCCTCATTTTCATAGAGAAATACAGCAACCTTTATATCCTTTGTCACACGCAGCTGATTTACAATGCCGTCGAGATGCTTTGGAAGCACATCGTACTTCTCCATCTCAGCGCGCGATACTGCAGACAATATAACATCACCATTCAGATACAAAGCAGCATTCAAAAGCGCCTGCCCCATAATCTTGTTCTGAGCAAATGTCTTTGTATAAAATGTATCATCGATTATCCTTGAATAATCAATGCCCATCTCCATCAGGGAGCCTGCTATATCCATAGTCTTTTTTGAAGTGCATGAATACTGGAACACGCCTGTATCATGCACCATGCCTGTGTAAATACACTCTGCTATCTGTATTGTGATGCGCTCCTTCGGCAGAAGTTCAAACACAAGCTCACAGGTTGAGCTCGCATCCGGAAAGATGTAATTTGCGTCTGCAAAGGCCCCGTTTGTAACATGATGATCTATACAAAGTGTCCTTTTTGCAGACTCAAAATACTTAGCTGCACTTCCCAGTCTGCCTGTGTCACTGCAGTCACATGCTATGAACAGATCGTATACTGTATCATCCGCATAGCTGCTGTCAATCTCATCTGCTCTTTGCATAAACTTAAAGATGTTCGGGCTTGGCTCTAAATAAAGCCTTGCCTTTATATCAGGATAATAATCCTTTATGTAGTTGTATACCGCAAGTGTTGAGCCGACACAGTCGCCGTCCGGTCTCACATGACCGGAAACGGCAACTGATTGTGCATCCTTTAAAATAGAATCAATCTCTGTCATAATCAATCCTCTTTGTTAATCCTCTTTGAGATTTTTTGTTACTTCATCAATCTTTTTAGACATCTCAACACCATACTCTATAGACTGGTCTATGATAAATGTAATGGCAGGTGTATTTCTTAAATTGATGTTCTTTGCGAGAGTTCTGCGTATATATCCCTCCGCTGACTTAAGTCCTGCAAGTGTATCAGCCTGTGATTTCTTGTCACCAAGCACACTGATATAAGCCTTTGCTGTCTTTAAATCAGGTGCCACCTCGACAGCAACAACACTTGTCATGGGATTGATACGCGGATCCTTTATCTCACCGCGTATGATATTTGACAGTTCACGCATTACCTCTTCGTTGATACGAATATTTTTTATGCTGTTCTTTCTCATATAATCCCGCTTTCTTTTTATATTAAACCGTAACTATCCGAATAGCTGCATTAATTCAAGATAACCAATATATGATTATCTCGGAGCCTCTACCATCTTGTAAGCTTCAACTATATCGAATTCCTGAATATCATTAAATCCGTCAAATACAAGACCACACTCATAGCCTGTCTTGACCTCCTTGACGTCATCCTTGAATCTCTTGAGTGAAGCAAGGTCTCCCTCGAATATCTGCTCACCCTCTCTGCTAATTCTGACACGGCAGCCTCTCTCCATAAATCCGTCAAGCACATATGAACCTGCAATGTTTCCAACGCCTGAAGCCTTGAAAATCTGTCTGATTTCCGCATGTCCGATAACCTTCTCCTCAAATACAGGATCAAGCATACCCTTCATGGCAGCAGATACATCCTCGATTGCATTGTAGATGACCTTGTAAAGTCTGATATCTACGCCCTCACGGTCTGCTGTAGCCTTGGCAACAGGATCCGGTCTGACGTTAAAGCCAATGATGATTGCATTTGATGCTGATGCAAGGATAACATCTGACTCGTTGATGGCACCAACGCCGCCATGGATGACCTTGACCACAACCTCCTCATTTGAAAGCTTGACAAGACTCTGCTTAACAGCCTCAACTGAACCCTGTACATCTGCCTTTACGATGATATCAAGCTCCTTCATGTTGCCTGACTGAATCTGTGAGAACAGATCATCAAGTGACATCTTTGCCTTTGTATCCTCGATGAGCTTATTCTTCTCCTCTGAAATATATGTGTCAGAGAATGCCTTTGCCTCCTTCTCTGAATCGCATGCCACAAATGTCTCTCCTGCTGATGGCACACTGTTAAGTCCAAGTATCTCTACAGGCGTAGAAGGCTTAGCCTCCTTTACTCTGCGGCCCTTGTCATCAATCATGGCTCTTACCTTACCATAGCTGCTTCCGCATGCGATAGGATCTCCGACATGGAGTGTTCCTTTTTGTACAAGCACTGTGGCAACCGCACCACGGCCCTTGTCAAGCTGCGCCTCGATTACGAGACCTCTTGCATTTCTGTCCGGATTAGCCTTGAGCTCGAGAACCTCTGCTGTGAGAAGAATCATCTCAAGGAGATTGTCGATACCCTCCTTAGTATGTGCAGATACAGGACAGAATATTGTGCTTCCGCCCCAATCCTCCGGGATAAGCTCATACTCTGAGAGCTCCTGCTTAACCTTGTCGATATTGGCACTTGGCTTATCTATCTTGTTGACTGCAACGATAATCTCTACACCGGCTGCCTTTGCATGGTTTATTGCCTCAACAGTCTGTGGCATTACACCATCATCTGCAGCAACAACAAGGATTGCGATATCAGTAGAGTTTGCACCACGCATACGCATTGCTGTAAATGCCTCATGTCCCGGTGTATCAAGGAATGTGATGTTCTGGCCATTGATTGATACAACAGATGCACCAATGTGCTGTGTGATACCACCTGCCTCACGGTCTGTAACACGTGTCTGTCTGATGGCATCAAGCAGTGATGTCTTACCATGATCTACGTGACCCATTACGCAGACTACAGGTGGACGAGGAACCATCTTGCTCTCATCCTCTTCATCCTCCTTGAGAAGCTCTGCAATCACATCGACCTTCTCCTCTTCCTCACATATGAAATTAAACTCTAACGCAATCTCCTCAGCAGCTGCAAAATCAACCTCAGAGTTAACTGTTACCATCTCGCCCTTCATGAAAAGCTTCTTTACGATGGCTGAAGGCTGAACCTTCATCTTATCAGCTAAATCCCTTATTGTAATCTTCTCCGGAAGAGAAATTGTCTTAATCTCGTTCTCATCCTCTTTTGGCTGTGCCTTCGGCTGCTGTGGCTTTTTCTTTCCGCCGTGCTTCTCGAGATTGATGTAATTCTCCTGCTTCTTTCCGAGCTTATCCTGCTTCTGGCTCTGATTGTGATTATGCTTATTCTTTCTGTCGTTGCCTCTGTCGCGGCTCTCCTTTCCTCTTACATCATCAGGAGCTGCAACTGCAACTGTTTCTTTTCTGAAACGATTTCTGTCATCACCTCTGCTGCCTGTTCTATCGTTATTTCTGTCATTGCTCCTGCTTCTGTCATTGCTTCTGCTTCTGTCATTATTTTTGTCAAAGCTTCTGCCACCCTCTGCAGGACGTCTGGAGTCATTTCTGAAGCCTCTGTTATTGTCTCTATTATTGTCTCTGCTGTTATCGCGGTTATTGTCGCGATTGTTTGGTCTTCTATCGCTGTTTCTGTCCGTATTTCTGCTTCTGTCGGCATTTCTGTCGGTATTTCTGTCAGTATTTCTGTCAGTATTTCTGTTGTTGATTCTGTCACCATTATCCTGACGTCTGTCGCCTCTTCTGTCTGCGTCAGCCTGACGTGCCGGACGTGAATTGGCTGCCTTCATATCTGCATACGGATCTGCTGTACGCTCACTTATAGGGCGCATAGCTCTCTCTCCGACCGGTCTTGGCTTAATAATGCTGTGCTGCTCAGGACGTGATGACTGATTATCGCGTCTTCCATTGCCATTCCTGCGCTGCGAACTGTTATTTCCATTATTTCCGCTGCCGTTTCCACCATTTGTTTTCCTACCCTGCTTACTGTACTGGGCATTGAAAACTGCTGTGATGCTTGCCTTTTTCTTTGGTCTGTCGGCTGCCTTAGCCTCATCCTTTTTAGGTTCTTCCTTTTTAGGTTCTTCCTTCTTAGGTGCATCTTTTTTTACTTCTGTTTTCGCGTACTTCTTTCGTACAATTTGCTGTGCCTCATCCTCAAGACCGCTCTGCACATTTTTGACAGCAAACTGTGTGCCGTTTAATGTGTCTATGACTTCCTGCGACTTTATATTTAATTCTTTTGCAAGTTCATGAACTCTCATTTTTGCCATATATCTATTTTCCTCCATTATTCAGTTTTATTCGACTGCAGCTTTTTTATCACTGCATTTGCAAGGTTTTCATCCGTTACTGCAAGGGAAGCGCGAAACTCTTTGCCTATTGCATTCCCTAACCCCACCTTGTCACTATAAAAATAAATCGGAACCTCATAGAAAGCAGTCATATCCGAAAAATGCTTCTTTGTGTTGTCTGATGAATCATCTGCAACTATCACTAAAAATGCCTTTCCAGTCTTTACAGCTTTCTCTGTAGAAAACTCTCCGCTAACCACATTGCCTGACTTTGCTGCTAATCCCAGCATAGAAAGTACTCTATCTGTCAATTTGGTTCATCTCCTTTTCAAGCTCCTCATATACCTGTTCTGATACACTAACACCAAGGGAACGCTCAAGTGCCTTTGTCTTTTTAGCCTTTTTAAAGCATTCAAGGCTCTTACATATATAAGCTCCCCTGCCGTTTTTCTTGCCGGTGTCATCGAGAATTATGTCGCCCTCCGCAGTCTTTACCACGCGAATAAGTGACTTCTTTTCCTTCATCTCCTGACAGCCTACGCATTTGCGCATTGGAATCTTTTTATTTGCCATTACTGCTCATCACCACTATCTGCCGCATCATTTTCTGTACCTGCTGCTTCGTTCTCGTCAGCCTCTGTATCAAAAGCCTCTGCCTGTACATCTGCCTGTTCTGTATCAGCTAATCTCTCGTTCTCAGCAAGCTCATCATCCGAATAATCATAATCGTCATCATAATCATCCTCTTCATAGTCATTCTCATAATCCATGAAGTCCCCTGACTCTCTAGCCTGTGTCTCGCTCTTGATATCAATCTTGAAGCCTGTAAGTCTTGCTGCAAGTCTTGCATTCTGTCCTTCCTTACCGATTGCAAGCGAAAGCTGATAATCCGGAACAACAACCTTTGCTGATTTCTCATCTGCATCTGCGATAACAGAGATAACCTTTGCAGGGCTAAGTGCGTTCTGGATAAGTATTGCCGGATTCTCATCCCATGTGATGATATCGATTTTCTCACCGCGAAGCTCATTTACGATAGCATTTACTCTGGCACCATTCATACCTACACATGCTCCTACAGGGTCTACGTTTGGATCATTTGACCATACTGCAATCTTTGTTCTGCTTCCGGCCTCACGTGAAATAGCCTTTATCTCAACTATGCCCTCTTTAACCTCTGTAACCTCTGACTCGAAAAGTCTCTTCACAAGCTCAGGGTGTGTTCTTGAAACAAGAATCTTTGGTCCCTTTGATGTGGACTTAACCTCAAGAATATATACCTTGATACGCTCTGTAGGCTTGAATACCTCACCCTTTATCTGCTCACTCTCAGTCAAAAGTGCATCTGCCTTACCTAAGTTGATGCTGACATTCTTTCCGATGTATCTTTGAACAACACCTGTCACAACATCCTTTTCCTTGCTGTTGTACTCGTCAAATATTACCTTTCTCTCCTCCTCGCGGATTTTCTGAAGGATAACATTCTTTGCGTTCTGTGTAGCAATACGTCCGAATTCCTTTGACTTAACCTCAACTCTCACGATATCTCCAAGCTGATAGTTACCGTTTACCTTGTGCGCATCTGCTAAGGAAATCTCCTCAACCGGATCCTCAACCGTATCTACAACCGTCTTCTCCTGGTAGCATGAGAAAGCACATGTCTCAGGATCTATTTCTACCTTTACATTGTCTGATTTACCAAAATGGTTCTTGCAGGCAGTCACAAGAGAGTTCTCAATTGCCTCAAGTAAAGTTTCTTTACTGATGTTTTTCTCCTGCTCTAATATATTTAACGCTTCTAATAACTCATTGCTCATTATTTTTTCCTCCTATTTGTGTTATCGTGCGCTTTAATTAAAAATCCAATGCCTGACGTATAAGCGCAATGTCACTCTTATTGAATGTAGTCTCATTGCCGTCTTCATCGGTTATTGTCACTGTATCCTTATCATAGGCTTTAAGCAGACCATAAAATTCCTTTGATTTGTTGATAGCCCTGTATGTGCGAATCTCTATCTCCTTATTCATATTGCGCACATAGTCCTTTTCCTTCTTGAGAGGTCTTCCAAGCCCCGGCGAGCTGACCTCGAAGGTGTACGAATCAGGAATATAGTCCTCTCTGTCGAGAATCTCATTCATCTGCCTTGCAACCACTTCACAGTCATCAACAGTTATGCCACCCTCCTTATCGATATATGCTCTCAGGTAGTTCATACCGCCTTCCTTAACATACTCGACATCAACAAGCTCAAAATTCATGCTGTCAAGAATTGGTTGTATAAAGCTCTCTGTCTTTGCCTCATATACACTTGCCTTTGACATTTTATCACCTCTCTTTTTTATACTTGTAACTATTCATAATTGTTCCAAGTGGTTCTGAATAGCTGCCTGATGTTTATAAACGTGAATTGAGAGAGGACTTCTGCCCTCTCTCAATCTAGTCAACGTTGTTATCATAGGTATAATAGCACTATCAGAAAAAAAAATCAAGTTTTTTTAAAAAAGTACTTGCTTTTTTTAAAACTCCATGATAGTATAATACACGGTTCGTTGGTCAAGCGGTTAAGACGCCGCCCTCTCACGGCGGAAACACGGGTTCGATTCCCGTACGGACTGCTCACTGATATTTATTTAATTAAATACAGCCCAACCCGAAAGCATCGCATTTATGCGATGTTTTTTTATTTTTAGATTGTTGCTGACGCCGGACGCACCCGCAGCAGTAAAATACACCTTGCATGCGCTAACGCTACGCTGTTTAGATACTGTAGAATTATGCTTCACAAATAGAAATGCCCCACCATGGACGGTGGGGCAAGGCGTTACGCACCACGGACGGTGCGTAAAAGCCGGTTTCGTCATTCTGTGAAACTCTATATGCATAATTCATACAGCATCTTAACTGCAAAGCGTTAGCGCATGCGAGGTATTGCGTGTCACAGAGTATACTCCGGGCGCCAATATTTCTGATAATTAATCATCATATCCGTTAGGATTGTTCTTCTGCCATCTCCATGAGTCGGCACACATCTCCTTGATACCATACTGTGCTTCCCAGCCGAGCTCTCTCTTGGCCTTTGATGGGTCACAGTAGCATGTAGCAATATCGCCAGGTCTTCTAGGCTTTATTGTATAAGGAATCTTAACACCTGTTGCAGCCTCGAAATTCTTTACGATATCAAGCACGCTGTAGCCATGTCCTGTTCCAAGATTGTAGATGCAAAGACCTGCATTCTCCTCAATTTTCTTTAAAGCCTTGACATGTCCAACCGCAAGGTCAACTACATGTATGTAATCTCTCACACCTGTTCCATCAGGAGTATCATAGTCATCTCCGAATACTCCAAGCTCTTTGAGCTTGCCTACTGCCACCTGTGTGATATAAGGCATGAGGTTGTTTGGAATACCGTTTGGATTCTCACCCATTGTACCACTCTTATGAGCTCCGATTGGATTGAAGTAACGAAGAAGAATAACGTTCCACTCATTATCTGCCTTATAGATGTCCATAAGTATCTGCTCAAGCATAGACTTTGTCCAGCCATATGGGTTTGTACACTGTCCCTTTGGACACTCCTCTGTGATAGGAATCTGTGCAGGATCTCCGTATACTGTAGCTGATGAAGAGAAAATGATGCTCTTGCAGCCATTCTGTCTCATCACATCAACAAGTGTAAGTGTTCCTGCAATATTATTGTTATAGTACTCCCAAGGCTTTGCCACAGACTCTCCTACTGCTTTGAGTCCTGCAAAGTGAATACAGCTATCTATCTTTTCTTCCTTAAAAATCTTATTTAAGATGTCTCTGTCAAGGATATCTCCCTTATAGAACTTTACTTCTTTGCCTGTAAGAGCCTTAACTCTGTCAAGTGACTTCTCAGAAGAATTTGAAAGATTGTCAAGTACTACAACATCGTAGCCTGCATCAAGAAGCTCCACACATGTGTGGCTTCCGATATATCCGGCTCCACCAGTAACTAAAATTGCCATAATAAATATCTCCTTTTCATTTTTGTTAAATTTATTGTAGCGCATTTGCTCATTTTTGTATAGAATAAAATGTAGAAGAAATATGTAAAAATGTTGTAAAGGTAGGCAATATGAACAATAAGTACAAAAATTCCTATATCGTAAAAGAAAAAGAGCTTGTATCTCTGTCCGTATATAACGTAGGCTTCCAGAGCTGTGATAGCCTGTATCAGTGGGGACCGGGTATCAGAGACCATTATCTGATTCACTATATCATAAGCGGTAAAGGCCGCTACACTGTAAATGGCAGTGTTCACACATTAACTCCCGGTGATGCGTTTCTCGTATATCCAAATACCGAAGTGATTTATCAGGCTGATGCGCAAGATCCTTGGGAATATACCTGGGTAGGCTTTACCGGCAGCGATGCTGCAACCATTTTAAGAGCCACTGATTTCACAAAAGCACATCCATACATACACAGTGTATCAAACGGAAACGAAATAAAAAGACAGCTCATGCATATATACGACGCCAGAGGCACAGAATTTGAAAATGCACTCGAAATGACCGGGCGACTCTACACCACCCTCGCTCTTTTTGTCAGCGCCGCCACATCAAAGCCACCGCAAAACAGTGCAAACTCCTATGTACAAAAGGGCATCGAATACATCTCCGCCAACTATTCATACCCTATCACCGTTGAGGATATTGCATCATATATAGGCTTAAGCCGAAGTCACCTGTTCCGTTCCTTCCAGAGCATCCTCGGTGTATCGCCAAAGGAATATCTGACCGATTTCAGAATCAAACAGGCATGCTATCTGCTTAAACACTCCTCATTGTCCATCACAGCAATTGCAGGCTCTATAGGGTTTGATAACAGCCTTTATTTTTCAAAGACCTTTCATAAAATAAAAGGCCTTTCGCCTAAGGAGTATCGCAGTAAATACAAAAAAGCTCAAGAATAAAAAAAAGCTACCGGGCTTCACATGAAGCCCGGTAGCTTTTTCATATATCTCTTTATGCTAAACTAAGCAAGCTTAGATTTAGCAACCTCTACTAATTTAGCAAATCCTGCTGCATCTGTAACAGCCATATCAGCTAATACCTTACGGTTAAGGTCAACGTTTGCTAACTTTAAGCCGTGCATGAACTGGCTGTATGAAAGTCCGTTGAGACGAGCTGCTGCGTTGATACGAGCAATCCATAACTGACGGAACTGTCTCTTTCTCTCTTTACGTCCAGCGTATGAGCTTGTAAGTGCTCTCATAACTGACTGCTTTGCTACTCTATACTGCTTAGATCTAGCGCCTCTATAACCCTTTGCTAACTTTAATGTTCTGTTATGTCTTTTCTTAGCGCCTAAACCGCCTTTAACTCTTGCCATTTGTTGATTCCTCCTTAACTAATACTACCGATTACATGTATGGTAAAATCTTCTTCATATTCTTAACATTTGTCTCATCTGTCATTGTTGCTTTTCTGAGATTTCTCTTTGTCTTTGTTGTTTTCTTAGTTAAGATATGTCTCTTGTAGGCTTTATTTCTTTTTAACTTTCCTGTTCCTGTAACTTTGAAACGTTTTGCAGCTGCTCTGCTTGTTTTCATTTTTGGCATTGTGTGTTCCTCCTTAAATTGTTATCTCTTTTCTGCCAGCACCATACCGATGCTTCTTCCTTCAACCTTTGGTGCTTTCTCCACTACCGCTACATCTGAAAGATTCTCCGCTATATCATCAAGGATATGTTTGCTTGCATTCATATGAGCCATCTCACGTCCTCTGAATCTGAGTGTGATCTTTACCTTATTTCCTTTTGCAAGAAATTTCTTTGCAGCATTCATCTTGGTATTCAAGTCGTTAGCCTCAATGTTAGGTGAGAGACGAATCTCTTTCAATTCAACGGTCTTCTGCTTTTTCTTTGCATCCTTTTCCTTACGGGCCTGCTCATAACGATACTTACCATAGTCAATCACCTTACATACAGGTGGCTTTGCATTTGGTGCTATCTTTACTAAATCAAGTCCTGCCTCGTCTGCAATCTTTTGAGCTTCTCTTGAAGAAACAATTCCTAACTGCTCTCCATCCGCTCCAATCAGTCGAACTTCTCTGTCTCTGATCTGTTCATTAATCATTAATTCGCTAATGGTCTTGTACCTCCATAAAAAATAGTGGATAGGCAGACTATCCACTATACAATCTTCAACACAAATGTTTGAAAATATTAACGCTAAGTCGCGCCATTGCGCTTAGGTGAGAGTGGATACTCTACTTTGTTTTCATACAACTATTAGAATATAGCACAGACAATTTCTGTTGTCAACACTTTTATCTAAATTTCTATAATCTAATATGTACCAAGAATCTTAAGGGCAATTGCCTCTTCCCTTATGCCTCTTAACGCATTCTGCACCGCTGTATCCGTAAAACGTCCTTCAAAATCAACAAAGAACCTGTACTCCCACGCCTTATCAGATATTGGACGAGACTGGATATTTAACATATTGATTCCATTGTATATAAAGTGTGCCAGCATATGATATAGTGCACCACTCTTGTGAGGTGTCTCAAAGCATATGCTTATCCTGTCCGCATCTCTGCGGCATACCCTTTTAGCCGACACAATTATAAACCTTGTTGCATTGTTTTTATTGTTCTGTATGCGGCTCTCAAGCACCTGAAGCCCGTATATATCAGCCGAGATATGGCTAGCTATGCCAGCCTGTGTGATATCTCCGTCATCCTTTACCTTCTTTGCAGAAAAAGCTGTATTCCTGACAGCCACCTGGTTAATATCCTTATGCTCATCAAAAAAATCTGAGCACTGCATAAGCGCCTGTGGATGTGAATACACAGTCCTTATATCAGAAATCTTTGCACCCGGAAGTCCCATCAGACTGTGGTCGATGCGTATAATCTGCTCCCCAACTATATAATTGTCGTATTCAACAAGCAGATCATAGTTTTCAGATACAATACCGGCTGAAGAATTCTCTATCGGAAGCACTGCATAATCAGCCTTTCCGCATTTGATATCCTCCATGGCATCCTTCCAGGAATCCACGTTGTAGCCATTACAGTTCTCGCCAAAGTATGTCTTCATGGCAAGCTGTGAATATGCACCCTCAACTCCCTGAAACACAATCCGTGCATTGGAAAAATCCAGGCTGTCTACCTCAGTAAAGTTTTCCTTCTCCACTATGCCATGCTCAGTCATAAGCTGATACTGCTTCTTTCTACTGGTCGACATAATCTGTTCAAAAAGCTCAACTATACCATGCTTCAAAAACTCATCATCTGCAAGAGACGATAATTTCTCAAGCTTTTCATCCTCTCTCGTCTTGTCAAAGACCTTTTTGCCGGTGGTTATCTTATACTCGGCAACGTGCTTTGAGATATCCATTCTTTCCTTATATAATCTGACTATTTCACTGTCTATCTCATCGATAGACTCTCTCAATTTCATTAAATCTTCCATTATTGTCTCCTAAAAAAGATATAATAAAATATTATTACAAATTTTATAGAAAGGCAAGTAATCCTTGAAAGATTTATCATATATAGATATAATTTAGTTAATAGCTAAGCATAAATATCAAATACCCTCGGGAGAATTACATGAAAAAATATCTAAAAATAATTATTCCACTAATTTTAATATGCATCACAGGCCTTGTTATATACCATTTTGTATCAAAGGTAAAGCTTAATTCATCCTATGTAAATGGTAATACTGCAGGTAATCTGTACAATGCCGGGCTCTTCTGTGAAAGTGACGGTGAAGTATTTTTCTCAAATACAAACGACAACGGCAGGCTGTATGCCATGAATATTGACGGCAGCAATATACATAAACTGAGCAATGACACAGCCATGTACATAAACGCAGATAAAAACTATGTCTATTACGTAAGAAACAACAATCAGAAAATCACAAGTCAGACCTTCTTTTCATATGACAGGAACAGTCTCTGCCGTATAAAAAGAAATGGCCACGGCTCCACCGTGCTGGATCCTGACCCATGCATCTATGCATCCCTGATAGGCAACTACATATATTATCTGCACTATGACACACAAACAGCTACCTCTCTATACCGCATCAGAATAGATGGAGAAGAAAAAAAGAAAATAAAAAATCACTATCTGTTTACCTGCAACACATCAGACCGGTATTTTTATTATAATAATCCAAAAAACGGACAGCTATACAGATATGACACTGCTTCACAGAGTGAAGCCTTATTCTACGACTGCAACTGCTACAAGCCGGTTGTGCTGGATGACACAAATGTATACTACATGGATGTAAATCGTGACAATGCGATTGTCCATGTCAATATCAACAATCCAAATCCTGTAGTTTTAACGGAGGCCAATATTGAGCATTACAATGTATATGGCAGTCTGATATTCTATCAGCGCGGTGGTGATAATCCGGCACTGTGTGTTGTAAAAAATGACGGCACCGGCTTTAAAGAGCTTGCTAAGGGTGAGTTTTGCAACATAAACGTAACATCACAGTATGTGTATTTCACAGATTTTGTCTCAAACAAAGAGTACTGTACATCCACACAGAATCCGGATACAATAAAGGCTTTACAGCCATAACAGATAATTTCATTAAAAAGAACACGCATGATTAATCAACTCATGCGTGTTTTTTATTAATTCATATAAAATTCAAATCTTGATCTGTATATATCACTGCACTTTCCGGTATTCTGGTCTATCGCAATAACAGAAAGCACATTATTTCCCTCAGGAACAGGTATTGGAGCTGTATACTCTGTTGATGCAGCACTCGGATCTGACGAATCCCAGGTATAGTATACCTTACAATTTTCAGGTACTGTGATTGTAATGTCTGTCTGTGCACCAAATGTACCTCCGTCAGGGTCTATCTCCGGTGCATCCGGTGCCTCAAACTCGATTTCATACTTGGCAGATGCCACCTCGCTTTTGATTCCTCTGTCATCAACCGCAACAGCTGTTATCTCATATGTGCCTTCCTTGTCCAGGGTGATCGGGCTATAATATCTTTCTCCTCTGGTCAAAGGATCATCCGAATCATATGAATAGTATATTTTGGTATCGCTGTCTGCATCTATAGAAAGCTCAATAGTCTCTCCATACTTGCCACTGCTCTTGCTAAACTGCGGTTTAGATACAGTATAATCCGCAAAAAGCTTTAAAACAGATGCATCCTTAGCACTCTCACGCAGCGCAACAATTGCATCATAATCCTTTTTTGATTCATAAATCGAGATAAGCTGCTTATAAGCCTCTTTGCTCTTTGGATCAATATTGATAATTTCCTGATACAGCACAAGAGCGGCATCATAATCCTTCTTCGACATATATATATCAGCCAAAGCAAATCTGACATCTGTATTATCCGAATCAATCGACAAAGCCTTCTCATAATAAGAAACCGCGGAATTTATATTTCCCGCCGAATAAGCTGCCTTTGCCTGCTTCACCTGATAATCAAATGAATTGTCATGTGATCTGCTTACATTACGTGTAATAGCTGCAATAAGTATTACAATTGCTACAGCGCACACTACAGCTGATATAATAATTATCTTCTTCTGCTGCGCTCTCTTTGCCCTCTGTCCGTCAGACTGCGGCTTCTCACACGGTTGTTTCGTCTGAGACTGCTGCTCACCTGTCTGATCCTGTCTCACTTGCTGCTTTACAGACTGTGACATTCTGTCCGTTTTTTGTCCGTTCCACTGACCGGCACTATGAAGCTGTTCCCTCACCGGCTCATCAAACCTGATTGTCCTATCAGACACAGGCTTTGCAGTCTTTTGTCCATCAGTTCGCCTGTCATCATTTCCAACCAGATTATCAAGATAATCATCAAATTCGTTGTAATCAGGCACTATCTGAACCGGATGCCCACAGACATCACAGTACAGACTGCCCGCCTTCAATTCATTACCACAATTGGCACATCTCATACATCTAATCCTCTTACTTATTGTCTAATTGTCTAATTATCTCTTCATAGCCTCAACACAATTGCTCATGAGCATCGCAATTGTCATAGGACCTACACCGCCCGGTACAGGTGTGATATGTGACGCTTTAGACACAACAGAATCAAAATCCACATCACCACACAGCTTATTTTCAGCATTTCTGTGGATTCCAACATCAATGACAACCGCACCATCCTTCACATATGAAGCATCTATAAACTTAGGCTTTCCTATTGCCACTATAAGTATATCAGCATTTTTACATACATCTTTTAAATCCTTTGTATGTGAATGACATACCGTAACAGTTGCATTCTCCCTAAGCATGAGAAGTGACATAGGCTTGCCGACTATATTGCTTCTGCCAACCACAACACAGCTTTTACCATCAATATCTATATTGCTTCTCTTTAAAAGCTGAATGATACCGGCCGGAGTACACGGCAAAAAACCAGGCTTTCCTATAACCATCGCTCCAACACTCTGTGGACTGAAGCCATCAACATCCTTCTTCGGGTCGATAGCATCAATAACCTTGTCCTCATCGATATGCTTTGGCAGTGGAAGCTGACAGAGAATACCATTTACAGAAGCATCAGCATTGAGCTTTTCGATAAGTTTTAATATCTCATCCTCCGTAGTCTCCTCTGCAAGTTCATACGAAAGCGATTTGATTCCGACATACTCACATGCCTTTTTCTTGTTGCGAACATACACTGATGATGCAGGGTCATTTCCGACCTGAATCACCGCAAGGCAGCCCTCGATACCTTTTTTCTTAAGCTCTGTCACTTCTTCCTTAAGCTCATCCTTAATCTGTGTTGAAATTAATTTTCCGTCTATTAGATTAGCCATATTTCCTCCTAGAATAATCCTGTGATCACACCATTGTCATCCACATCAATGCCGTATGCAGCCGGCTTCTTTGAAAGTCCCGGCATAGTCATAATAGAACCGTTTACTGCTACAACAAAGCCTGCACCTGCTGACGCATAAACCTCACGTACGTTGATTTTAAAGCCGCTCGGTCTGCCAAGCTTCTTAGCATCATCAGAAAGCGAATACTGTGTCTTTGCCATACATACAGGGAAATCTCCCATTCCAAGGTCTGTAATTCTCTTAAGTTCTCTCTCTGCTGCCGGAGAATATGTAACACCATCTGCTCCATATATTTCTTTTGCAACAGTTTCAATCTTTTCCTTAAGTGACAGGCTATCATCATAGAGCACCTTAAAATTGCTTTCCTTGTGCTCGATTGTTTCAAGTACCTTGTTGGCAAGGTCAATTCCGCCTTCGCCACCCTTCTCCCATACCTCTGAGAGTGCAAATTCACAGCCTCTTTCTTTACAGAACTGCTCTACAAAATCAGTCTCAGCCTTTGTATCTGTGACAAATGAATTTAATGTGACAACTACAGGCACTCCAAACTTGTGAAGATTCTCAATATGCTTCTCAAGATTTACGATTCCAGCCTTAAGTGCATCAAGATTCTCTGATGAAAGCTCATCCTTCGGCACGCCGCCATTATATTTTAATGCTCTGATTGTTGCAACAAGTACAACTGCATCCGGCTTAAGCCCTGCCATACGGCACTTGATATCAAAGAACTTCTCTGCGCCAAGATCTGCGCCAAAGCCTGCCTCAGTGATAACATAGTCTGCAAGCTTTAATGCTGTCTTTGTGGCACGGACACTGTTACATCCGTGTGCTATATTGGCAAAAGGTCCACCGTGAACTATTGCCGGTGTATGCTCAAGTGTCTGAATAAGGTTCGGCTTTAAGGCATCCTTTAAGAGAGCTGCCATAGAGCCTGTAGCCTGAAGATCATCGGCTGTGACAGGCTTTCCGTCAAAGGTATATGCCACAATAATTCTTCCAAGTCGCTTCTTTAAATCTGCCATATCATCGGCCAGGCAGAGTATTGCCATAATTTCAGATGCTACAGTGATGACAAAATGATCTTCTCTGACCATTCCGTCCATCTTGCTTCCAAGACCAACAACGATATTTCTAAGGACACGGTCATTCATATCCATACATCTCTTCCATACAATCTGGCGTGGGTCGATGCCAAGCTCGTTGCCCTGCTGGATATGGTTGTCAAGAAGTGCTGCAAGCAGATTGTTCGCAGATGTAATTGCATGAAAATCTCCTGTAAAATGAAGATTTAAATCCTCCATTGGGACAACCTGTGCATATCCGCCACCGGCTGCTCCTCCCTTGATACCAAAGCAAGGTCCAAGTGACGGCTCACGAAGTGCGATAAGTGCTTTCTTTCCCAGGCGTCCAAATGCCTCTCCAAGACCGACGCTTGTGGTTGTCTTTCCCTCTCCTGCAGGAGTCGGGTTTATAGCTGTAACAAGTATGAGCTTTCCGTCAGGATTTTTCTTTGTGCGATTGATGAGCTCATCAGAAATCTTTGCCTTATACTTTCCATAAAGCTCTAAGTCATCCTCTTTAATCCCTATAGATGCTGCTACATCCTTGATTGGAAGCATTGTAGCTTCCTGTGCAATCTGAATATCTGTTTTCATTTTTCTTTGCTCCTTTGTGTTAATTATTCTCTAATATAGTATCTAATTCCTCTTTAGTCACCAGAACCTTGCGGGGCTTTGTCCCCTCCTCGGGTCCCACTACACCGGCCTCTTCGAGCTGATCCATGATGCGGGCCGCCCTGTTGAAGCCAATTTTAAGGTATCTTTGAAGCATTCCGATTGAAGCCCGTTCCTTATCTGTGATAATTGACGCTGCCTCCGCAAAGTAAGAGTCCCTGCCATCATCCGTGTTTTCCACATCTGAAATGGTAACGGTTGTATTTGTCGTATCATTCGACAGGCTCTCCATCTTTTGTGCCACATCATTACTGTACTGTGCATTCTCATTATTTTCAATAATAAATTTCACAATATCGGAAACTTCTTTATCTGAAACGAATGCTCCCTGTACTCGAAGGGGCTTCGGGACACCCTGTGGGTCAAATAACATATCTCCCTTTCCAAGGAGCTTTTCCGCACCATTCATATCAAGTATGGTACGACTGTCAACACCGCTTGTAACCGCAAATGCGATACGGCTTGGCATATTCGCCTTGATGAGACCTGTAATAACATTAACAGAAGGCCTCTGTGTAGCTATAATCAGATGTATACCGGCTGCTCTCGCAAGCTGTGCCAGCCTGCATATTGCCTCCTCTACATCCTTTGATGCGACCATCATAAGATCTGCAAGCTCGTCCACTATAATGACAATCTGTGGCATCTTTGGCGGTTTTTCTGTATCCTTGCCATCCATTGCATCAATCATGGCATTGTAACCGTTTATTTCCCTGACACCGCTGTTTGCAAACTTCTCGTATCGGTCTGTCATCTCTGAAACTGCCCAGTTTAATGCTCCTGCAGCTTTTTTAGGATCTGTAACAACCGGAATCATCAGATGAGGTATGCCATTGTATACACTAAGCTCAACCACCTTCGGGTCAATCATAATCAGCTTTACCTCATCCGGCTTTGCCTTGTATAGTATACTCATGATAATTGTATTGATACAAACTGACTTACCTGAGCCGGTAGCACCTGCAATTAAAAGATGTGGCATTTTTGCGATATCCGTAACCTTAACCTTGCCTGCAATATCTTTTCCCACTGCAAAAGTAATCTTTGATTTGGCATTTTTAAATTCTTCAGACTCCACAAGCTCCCTGAAGGAAACAGCAACACTCTGGCTGTTTGGCACTTCGATGCCCACAGCGGCTTTTCCCGGAATAGGAGCCTCGATTCGTATATCCGCGGCTGCCAGATTAAGCTTTATATCATCTGCCAGATTCACAATCTTTGATACCTTCACTCCAAGCTCCGGTGTGATTTCAAACCTTGTAACAGCAGGACCGCAGCTTATATTATTCACCTTCGCATTCACCCCAAACACATTAAGAGTCTGTTCAAGCTTTGCCGCCGTCTCACGCAGATGAGCCTGCGAATCACCGGTTTTACCCCTGTCAGGAGCCTTAAGCAGATCAACAGTCGGAAATACATACGGCTTCTGCTGGATTGCATTTTCTGCGTCATTTACCGCTATCTGCTCGCTGACTTTTTCAACCTCTTTGGCGAGCTCATCTTTGTCTGATTTGACCTTTTTCTTACCTGACTCTGCTGCTGGTGGTTTTGTCATTACCGCATCTGCAACCGGAGCTGACAATTTTGATTGCAGCTCATTATCTTTTTGTATGTCAAAATCATCAGATATATCAGGCTCCACGCAGCCCGATATAGGTATCTGCGACACATGGCTTGCAGCTGCTGCACCCGAGCCGTCCGGTTTCATGCCATTAATCTGCTGCAGGGTCTTTCTTCCAAGCTCATCTGCACTATCACTATCGGCTGTGCCACCCAAAACCGAAACAGGCTCCGATGCCACACCAAAGTCCGGTGTCTGCACTATTTCCCCTGCATCCCCTGATGTAAGGCTTGTCGTCTTTTTCTCCTTTATTGCAGGTGAACTCGGATAATTCTCTATAGTTATCTCACCAAGCGCATCTGTAGCAGCTGCACCTTGTCCAAATATCCCCACATGCGCTGTATCACTACCTGCCATGCCTGAATCCAGCACGTTTTCACTGCCATCAATTTTTGTATCAAGTGACACGCCTGTTATCTTATTGTCCATCCTTCGGCCGGCACGCTTACTCCTTCTGCCACCTTTTGCAGCCTCCTTTATGTCACTGTCTGTATCATCTGAAGCTAAACCCTCTCTTGTCTGACGCTCTCTTGACTTATACTGCCGATACTCCTGATATCTCTCATTATTCTCACGCGCTGACTCGTATACCTTTCGTCCGCCGTTTCTCATACCCTTCATAAATGATTTACCGGTAATGAGCACAAGACAGATAATCATCACAACTATTGTCACCACGTATGCACCTATAATTCCTACCGCCGGAACTAAAATGCAGCCTATAAGAGCACCTATAAATCCACCACCTGAATGCCTTTCAACACTGTCAATGTATGACTGCACCGGCGAAACCGCGAATTCACCATACACTGCCAGGTACATAAACACACATATAAACCATATGAAAACTATGGTCATAACAAGCTTCATGATAGCATATGAATTGCCCTTATTGGACACAGCAAAAAAGCTGCCCACCAGAAGCACAAGCGGAAAAATATATGCCACCATTCCAAATACACCAAAAAGGAAACCGCTTACTGCGTTTCCCAAATGACCGCCTATTCCAAAATTGCTTATAAATAAAAGGATTGAAACAGCTACTACTATCCAGAGAAATATTTCCTTTTTAAAGGCCTGCTGCCTCTCTATCTGAGCCATTCTCTCCTTTTTTGTCTGTCTTTTTGCTGAGGATTTCTTCCTCGTTGCCATGTAACTAACCTCCGTGTTTTGATTTACAGAGTATATAATAACATATTTCTTCTGTTCTGTGTAAATTTTCTAAAGTAATTTTTCGATTTTGTGATTAAAGGGTCAAAAGGTATCATCGATGCATGCTTGAATGCAATTCAATGTATACCTTATTGACCCGCACTACACCGAGAAAGTAGCAATTTGCTGTGGGGACGCAGCAAATTAGCGGATTCGAGGTGGAGTCAGATTACGGGAATGCGTAGCATGTAGTAATCTGATTAATCATAAATGAGGTGCAAAATACCCCGCCATGAATGGCGGGGCAAAATGTTATGCAAAAACCACAATTTCACCAAAATATTTTATTCACCAATAAGGTAATTGTATAATCCCTCATATTTGAATTTCGAAGCATTCCAAGAGAAATCATTAGCCATGCCCCTGTCCACAATCTGGTTCCACTCACGCTTCTTATCGAAGAAGATGTGCTTAGAATAATTGATGACTGCAAGCATCTCATCGGCATTGTAGTTTGAGAACGAGAAGCCATCTCCTGAATTCTCATACTCATTGTAAGGCTTAACCGTATCCTTGAGACCTCCTGTCTCACGAACAATCGGAACGGTACCGTAGCGGAATGAAATAAGCTGTGTCAGACCGCAAGGCTCAAACCTGGACGGCATCAAGAATGCATCAGCAGCCGCATAGAGCTTGTGAGCCAGATCATCAGAGTAACATATATTTGCCGAAACTCTGTCAGGGTATTTCCATGCATAGTGTCTGAACATATTCTCGTACTGAGGATCTCCTGTACCGATAACAACAAGCTGTGTGAAATCGTCCACGATACCTTCAATCACATGATTGATAAGGTCAAGACCTTTCTGGTCTGTAAGTCTTGAAATGAGACCTATCATATACTTCTTCTTGTCAACCGCAAGGCCAAGATCCTGCTGAAGCTTTGTCTTGTTGTTGAACTTCTTCTTTCTGAAATCGGAAGCATTGTAATTGCAATAGATTCTGCCATCAGTCTGTGGGTCATAAGCATTGTAATCAATACCGTTTACGATACCCTGCATGTCAAAATGTCTGGCACTTAAGAGTCCGTTCAATCCCTCACCATAGTACTCCGTCTGAATCTCGTTTGCATATGTATCACTGACAGTGGTGATATAGTCAGCATATACAAGACCACCCTTAAGCATATTTGCGTCCTTCTTGAACTCAAGCTTGTCCGGTGTGAACAGATTGTCTGTAAGACCAGAAACACCCTGTACCCACTCCCTGTCCCATATTCCCTGGAACTTAAGATTGTGGATAGTGATAATTGTCTTGATACCCCAGAAGAATGGATTTGCGGCAAACTCATTCTTTAAGTATACAGGCAGAAGACCTGTCTGCCAGTCATGACAGTGTATAATATCCGGCTTAAAATCAATAAGCGGGAGCATTGAAAGTACAGCCTTGTCAAAGAATGTATACTTCTCAATCTCAAACTTAGTGTCAGAAGTATATGGAGAAAATCCTGTAAAAAACTCCTGATTGTCAATAAAGTAATATGTAATGCCGTCCTGCTCATATTTGAGCACTCCGACATACTTGTCCTGCACATATGGACCTGAGCTCATGTAAAAATGGGTAACATACTCAAAATTATTGCGATACTGCTCCGGTATACAGCTATAATCAGGTATTACAACCCTTACATCCCAATAGTTCTTGTCAAACTCTTTAGGAAGTGCACCGCACACATCTGCAAGACCTCCTGTTTTTATAAATGGTACACACTCTGAAGCTACAAATAGAATCTTTTTCATATTCTCCTCCCGCTAAAACCCGTGATATATAATATTTAGTTTACTCTTCCCAATTGTGGTATACTTCCTGGACGTCGTCATCATCGTCAAGAAGGTCTAAGATACGGCCGATATTTGTGATGTCAGCTTCATCTGTCAGTGTGACATATGTCTGTGGAATCATTGTAACCTCTGCCGAAGCCATTGTGATGCCTGCCTCCTCAAGAGCAGCCCTGACTGCATCAAAATCAGCAGGTGCAGTTGTGATTTCGTAGCTGTCATCCTCATCGGCGAAATCCTCAGCGCCTGCATCGAGTGCCTGCATCATAAGGTCATCTGCATCCATATCGCACTCTTCCTTGTCGATGATGATCTGACCCTTCTCGTCAAACATGTATGATACACAGCCCTGTGTACCGATGCTTCCCTGTCCCTTTGTAAAGGCATTACGGACATTGGCCGCTGTACGGTTCTTATTGTCTGTAAGACACTTTACGATAATAGCTGTGCCTGATGGTCCATAGCCCTCATATGTAGCTGTCTCATAGTTTACACTGTTGCCGTCTCCTGCTGCCTTCTTGATACCTCTTTCGATTGTATCGTTTGGCATATTGTTGGCCTTTGCCTTGGCAACTACCTGTGCAAGCTTGAAGTTATTGGCAGGATCCGGTCCTCCCTCTTTAACTGCAACTGCGAGCTCTCTACCGATCATTGTAAAGATTTTGCCCTTTGCAGCATCATTTTTCTCTTTCTTATGCTTGATATTCGCAAATTTAGAATGTCCTGACATAATTTGTATCCTCTTTTCTACTTTTAAAAATAATCCATACCTTATAATATCATTTTTTCTCTTCCGGCGCAAGTTTCTTAATCATTACCTGCTTAATCACCTTATCCTCGACGCTCATAACAGAAAATCTGTAGCCATATGCGCTAATCACAGTCTTATCCCCCTCCTCCGGAATCTTATCCGAAAGCGATATGATAAAACCGTTAAGCGTCTCGTAGGCATCATCATCAACAGGCAGTGACAGCGCCTCCTTCACATCGGAAAACTCAGTCATGCCGTCCATTATAAATGTCTCGTCATCATTCTTTCTGATGTAGTTTTCTTCCTCATCGTGCTCATCCTCGATATTTCCGACAAGCTCCTCGAGTATATCCTCCATCGCGATAAGTCCAGATATCTGTCCGTACTCATCCACAACCATCGCAAGATGACTCTTTTTAGACTGCATCTTTTTAAACAGATCGTTGATATTTACAGTCTCTGGTATGAAGTCCACCGGCCGGATAAGCCCTTCTATGTCCTTGATACTGCTGCGGTAAACCTCATTTTTTTCAAAAAATGTAAAAGCATCCTTGATATGTAAGACTCCGATGATACTGTCAACATCGTTTTCATAGACCGGAAAACGAGATTTGCCGGTATCTATGATAAATTCGATTGCATCGATAAAGGACATACTGCCGTCGAGGCTTACGATATTTTTGCGGTGAGTCATGATATCTTTTACTTCCTTATCATCAAACTCAAACACATTGTGTATCAGCTCTGCCTCAGATGCAAGGATTGTTCCCTGCTCATGCCCCTCCCTGACCATGGAAATAATTTCTTCCTCTGTGACATCATCATTTCCAAGTATTCCATCGAGAGTCTTTTTGTTGTTTTTCATTCCATAAAGCAATACTCCAATACACAAAAGAAGTATCACTACAAGTATTGATAAAATTATAATTGCATATAACATAATGTTTTATTATCCTATGTAATAAGTTCTAAGCTGATTTCAAGCGCCCTGTCTATTTTAAGCAATGTGTCCTCATCAAGATGGCACACCTTATCCTTAAGCCTTTTTTTGTCGATTGTGCGAAGCTGTTCTAAAAGCACAACCGAATCCTTTGCAAGCGCATACTCCTTGCAGGCAAGCTCCACATGAGTGGGCAGCTTTGCTTTATGCATCTGCGAGGTTATTGCTGCGCAGATTACCGTCGGGCTGTGTCTGTTTCCGACATCATTTTGTATTATAAGGACAGGTCTTATCCCGCCCTGCTCTGAGCCTACAACAGGCCTTAAATCAGCGTAATAAATATCTCCTCTTTGAATAATCATACACGAATACACTCCATATTATGGTATACAAAAAGTATCTCCAGATTTTTCGAGTGTATTCTTAAAAGTTACACTTTTTTAGTTTTTGTGGTAGATTCTTGGAACACGCGGTGTGATAAGACATGCAAACTCATAGTTGAATCTGCCTGAAAGCTCACCTAACTGCTCCATAGTGATTGTCTCATCCCCGTCTTTACCGAGCAGAGTAACTGCATCGCCTATTTTCACGTCAGGTATGTCTGTCACATCAACCATAAACTGATCCATACAGACTCTGCCGCATATAGGTGCTTTTTTTCCTTTTATGAGAACCCAGCCCTTGTTTGAAAGTCCTCTTGAATATCCATCACCATATCCCACCGGGACAGTTGCTATCCTCATATGATGCTCTACCGTAAATGTGCCGCCGTAGCTTATATGCCTGCCCGGCTCAAGCTCCTTTACATAAGCAACCCTGCTGTGCAGCGACATAACAGGCTTTAGGGAGATTTTACTCTTGTCTACCTCCTCTGACGGCCACAGACCATAGAGTGTGATGCCTGCTCTTACCATATCCATATTGCACTCAGGGATTTCTACTATTCCCGCACTGTTTGAGCAGTGCTTAATCGGGATTTCAACTCCTCTTGCCTCAACAAGAGCTATCATCCTCTTAAAAAGATCAAACTGCTCAAAGGCAGGCTCCTTTGACAGCTCATCTGCCCTTGCAAAGTGAGTGAATATTCCCTCTATCATAATATTCGGCAGCTTAGCAATCTGTGCAATAATATCTGCACTTTCCTCTGTCACCTGAAAGCCTATACGGCACATGCCGGTATCTATCTTGATATGTATCTTACAGGTTTTATTCTTAGCGACAGCGATACGCGATAGCTCCTTAGCTGTCTCATATGTACATACCGCCGGGCGCACATCGTTGTCCACTATCTCCTCAAACTGCTCCGGGAAGCTGAGTCCTAAAATAAGTATCGGCTTTTTCCTGCCTGCCGCAATAAGCTCCATTGCCTCGTTGCTTGTAGCAACAGCATAGCCCCACAGATACGGAAGCGGCTCCAGTACCTCTGAAACAGCCTCAGCACCGTGACCGTAACCATCAGCCTTTACGACTGCTGCCATCATTGTCCCCGGCTTTAGCTTATTGTGCATCGACTCCATATTATATAAAATTGCATCCAGATCTATATCTGCTCTGATTCTGTTAATTGCCATTTTTTTCCACCTTAATCCAAACTTTATCTAATCCATCAATAATATCACTTGCTATCATACCATAAGAGCCGATATTGTCAAATACCATATCACCGGCAAGTCCATGAATAAATGCACCGTATGCCGCGGCCTTTTTCGTGTCACGCCACTGTACCAGAAGACCTCCCACGATACCGCTTAGCACATCTCCGCTTCCGGCTGTTGCCATACCGCAGTTGCCGGACAGATTGATAAACTTTTCGCCATCAGCCGCTGCGATAATCGTACGAAAATCCTTAAGCACACAAGTCACATTGTACAAGCCTGCAAACTCTCCTGCCACACCGATGATATCCTCCTGTATATCAGCAATGCTCTTTTTCATAAGTCTGGACATCTCGCCCAGGTGCGGAGTCACGATGACAGGCATTTTATGCTCATTAAGTAAAGTCATGTTATCTGATATGATATTAAGCGCATCCGCATCAATCACAAGAGGTATCTCTGCTGTTTTTAGTACTGTTTCAACTAACATTTTGGCATTATCAGACTTTGAAAGACCTGGACCTATCACCACTGCATCTGCCCAATCAAGCTCTGTCGCAAGTGCTTTAGCTGACGCGATATCAGTACAAAGCAGTGCTTCCGGCAAAGCACATTGGATTATTGAGCGGTTGCACTCCGGCGTTATAATTTTCACAAGCCCTGCTCCGCTTTTGTATGCAGCCTTTGCCGAAAGCACCGCCGCACCGGCCATATTGCGGCTTCCTGCTATAACTAACAGTTTTCCGAAAGTTCCCTTGTTGGAGTGTGCCGGTCTGTTATCAAGCTTCTTTAAATCAGACTCATCAAGAGCCCTTACTGATGGCAGATTACCACAAAAGCTGTGGTCATCTATGCCTATAGGCACCACCTTAACCAGACCGCAATAATCACAGCCCGGCCACAGGAGAAGGCCCGTCTTCTTATAAGAAAAAGTATATGTGAAATCTGCTTTAAAAGTGCATCCCATCACATGTCCTTTATCAGAATCCACTCCCGACGGCACGTCGACCGCCACCCTGTAAGCATCTGTCTTGTTAACGTATGAAATCACATCTGCTAAAGAGCCTTCTATGGCTCGCTTAAGCCCTGTGCCAAACAGTGCATCTATTATTACGTCACTTTTACACACACACTCAATATCAGAGACCACCTTAAAGCCATACCTTGCGTATATATTTTTCTGCAGCTCAAAGAGCTCGCTTCCTGCCTCATCTGTGCCAAAAGCATAGTACACCTTGCATCTGTATCCGGCCTGATTTAAAAGTCTTGCTATCGCGATACCGTCTCCTGCATTATTGCCTCTGCCGCATATCACGGCAAACTCCTTTGATTTATCAAAACATGCAACAAGCTCCCGGACAACACCGGCCGCAGCCTGCTCCATCAGCACCACCGAAGGAACCAAAAAGACCTGTGATGTTGTATCGTCCAGAAGCTTCATTTCATTACCTGTAACAATATATTCCAATATCAATTCCCCTTATTCTCATTGTTTGCATTATCAGTATTTGCATTATTGGCATTGAAAACCATAGGATCGTCATATTCAATATCAAAAAGATCTAAAACCTCAGCGCCAAAAATATCATGAAGATACGAATAAATCTCCCTGTTGTTAATATCTCTGTTCTGTTTTCTGATTACATTTTTCTTAAGTTCAACTCTTATATTTGCAATCCAGTCGTCAATTTCTTTTGATTCCAGTTTATTTTTCTCGATTTTTTCACTGAAGTAATCCATCGACAAAAGCATCAGCCTGTCATTTACAGCTTTTATATTCTTCTGGATTTCAATAAGCTCTCCCTCAATGTTGTCAGCTTTCTCATTTATCTCATCTATAAGCTGCTTATCCTTGTCACGCTTTTCATCACCGTCATCTCCCATGTTGGCAACAATATTAGACATAATTTTCGACTTAAGCTTTTTTAAATTCTTAAGCTCATTGTTGTACTTTCCCTGCAGCTTTAACAGCTCATCCAGTTCTTTTTCCGTGGCTGATATTTCGTCAGTCTTACCATGAATGGCAAAAAGTCTGTGCCACTTCTGGTCTAAAACCAGTAAAGGCACCTTTTTTCCTTTTAATGCAGCCTCAAAATCTTTTTTATCATTCATAAGACTCACCCTCTATTTATTTTTGGAGTTTTTAACAATATTATAGCTGAGCTGCATAAGGCTGTCAGACAGATGAACACTCTCCACAACCACATCTTTATTTGGAATTTCAAGATCCACATGTGCAAAATTCCATATAGCCCTTATTCCTAAATCCACAAGCTTTGACGCAATAGAGTCAGCCTTTGACTTTGGCATGGTGAGCGCCGCAATATCCACCCTGTGTGTTCTGCAATACTCATCCAGCTCACTTAGCATAAGGATTGGAATACCTCGCACACTCTTTCCTGAAAGCTCAGGATTTACGTCAAAAAGCGCTGTTATGACAAAGCCAAGCTTTTCAAACTTTACATAATTGGCGAGTGCCTGGCCCAGATTGCCTGCACCGATGATAATTATTCTATGCTCTGTGTTAAGTCCCATTATCTTTCCGATTTCCTCGTAGAGAAACTGAACATTGTATCCGTATCCCTGCTGTCCAAAGCCACCGAAATTATTGAGATCCTGTCTGATTTGTGAAGCTGTCACTTTCATTCTGTGACTCAGATCATTTGATGAAATACGCTCCACTCCCTCATCCAAAAGCTCTCCGAGATATCTATAGTATCGTGGCAGTCTTCTGATAACCGCCTGTGATATTTCTTTACTCAAGTCTTATTCCTCCAATCATCAGGATATCATTTCTCTTTTAAAGACAAAAACCCAAGATTAATTATAATTTTTTGAAGGTCATCTGTCAATGTGTTAAGAATTTAACATTCAAAAAATTCATAATTATCCCCGGGTTATATCTTAATTCTAAGGCTAAAAACCAAATTTCAGATTAAATTGTCTTCTCAAGCTCCTCTCTGATTGCCTTGATGAAGCCTTCGCTGTTTAAAACAGTAGGATTTTCAATTGTTGTGATGAGTGCGAGATCCTTTGTCATCTTTCCGCTCTCAATAGTCTTTATGCAAGCTGCCTCAAGCTTGTCTGCAAACTCAGAAAGTGCCGGAAGCTTGTCAAGCTCTCCTCTTTTTCTGAGTGCCCCTGTCCATGCAAAAATAGTAGCTACAGAGTTTGTTGAGGTCTCCTCACCCTTTAAATGCTTGTAATAGTGTCTCTGAACTGTTCCATGTGCTGCCTCATACTCATAGTATCCGTGAGGGGATACAAGCACTGATGTCATCATGGCAAGTGAGCCGAATGCAGATGAGATCATATCACTCATTACATCTCCGTCGTAGTTCTTACATGCCCAGATAAATCCACCCTCAGATTTCATTACCCTGGCAACTGCATCGTCAATAAGTGTGTAGAAATATGTAATTCCAGCCTTCTCAAAAGCATCCTTATACTGTGCATCAAAGATTTCCTGGAAGATATCCTTGAAGGTGTGGTCATATTTCTTTGAGATGGTATCCTTTGTGGCAAACCATAAATCCTGCTTTGTATCAAGTGCATACTTAAAGCAGCTATGTGCAAAGCTCTCGATTGAATCTTCTAAGTTATGCTGTCCCTGAATAACTCCTGCGCCCTTAAACTCATGTATTAATTCTCTAGTCTCAGTTCCGTCTTCTGCTGTAAATACAAGCTCAGCCTTTCCTGGACCGGCTACCTTCATCTCTGTTGCCTTGTACACATCACCATATGCATGACGAGCGATTGTGATTGGTTTAGCCCATGTCTTTACGTTTGGCTCTATGCCCTTTACAACGATTGGTGCTCTGAACACTGTTCCGTCAAGCATGGCTCTTATTGTGCCGTTAGGGCTCTTCCACATCTCCTTTAAATTGTACTCTGTCATTCTGGCTGCGTTTGGTGTGATTGTCGCACATTTTACTGCGACACCGTATTTCATGGTTGCCTTTGCTGATTCAACGGTCACCTGATCATCTGTACGATTTCGCTCCTCTAAGCCCAGATCATAATACTCTGTCTTTAAATCGATAAAAGGTATTAAAAGCTCATCCTTTATCATCTGCCAGAGGATTCTGGTCATCTCGTCTCCGTCCATCTCTACAAGGGGTGTTGTCATCGTAATCTTGCTCATTCTTAAATCTCCTTTACTTAATAAGGTTTTCCCAACCAAGGTGTTCCATATTTTTCTTTGAATTGTTTATATGCTCTCTGGCGCATTTTTCTGCCAGCAGTGCGTCATGATTCTTAATTGCCTCGCATATCTGTTTATGCTCGTGAGTGGAGTTTTTGGCTCTTTTTGTCTCGCCGAGTGTCACCTTTCTCACTCTGCCGACATACTCATGATAGTCCTTTAATACCCTCATAAGTTCCTTGCTTCCGCCGGCCTCATACAGCAGTTCATGAAACCTATTGTCCAGCTCAAGAAGCTTCTTTGCATTGCCCTTTTTCTCATGAAACTCCGTGAGATAAATATTCTCCTCCATGGCCGCCATGAGCTCGTCCGATATCCTCGTTGCAGCCCATCTGGCACAAAGTCCCTCAAGCAGAGCCCTTATCTCGTATATATCCCTGATATCGTCCGTGGAAACACCCTCCACGAACGCTCCCTTATTGGGGATGATAGACACAAGTCCCTCAAGCTCAAGCTGACGCAGTGCCTCCCTCACGGGAGTCCTGCTCACTCCAAGCTCATCACCGATATTCTTTTCCTTAAGCTCATCGCCCTTTGCAAATGTTCCTGCAAGTATACCATCCCTGATATGATTGTATACTCTGGCACTCAGGCTGTAATTATCATGTGACATGTAATAATCCACCTCACTATAATACTATATTAAGCTTTTTACAGCAATCAGTAATTTGAACTACAAGCTCATTATCTGTGATGGTAGTCACACGGCCCTCGTCGTACTGCTCATCTACCCATTCCTTTATCATGGTCACAAGCTTTGAGTTCTTATCTACTTTTCTGTCATCCGGCAGACGGTAGTAAGTGTTTATCCACAGCGCTATTCCTGCAAGTCCTGATGTATTGGACACAGCTACAAGAGGTGGTCTGTTTAAGAATTTACCTGTATCGAATATGTTGTAAATCTCCTCATTTTTGAGAAGTCCGTCAGCATGGATTCCGGCTCTCGTCACATTGAAGTTTCTGCCGACAAAAGGTGTACGGCTCGGCTGCACATATCCAAGCTCCTTCTCAAAGTACTCTGACAACTCTGTGATAACCGTTGTATCCATTCCATCGAGTGTGCCTTTAAGCTGTGCATACTCAAATACCATAGCCTCAAGTGGTGTGTTTCCGGTTCTCTCTCCGATACCAAACAGTGAACAGTTGACACCGCTTGCTCCGTAGAGCCATGCCGTAGTCGAATTGTTTACTGCCTTGTAAAAGTCATTGTGTCCATGCCACTCAATCTGTGATGAAGGCACACCTGCATGTGTGTTAAGTCCGTATATGATCCCCGGCACGCTTCGAGGTATAACTGCTCCCGGGAAGTTTACTCCATATCCCATTGTATCACAGGCACGCACCTTAATCGGAATCTTGTACTCCTCCTGCAGCTTCATGAGCTCAACACAGAACGGAATAACAAAACCATATATATCAGAACGTGTGATATCCTCCAGATGGCACCTAGGGCTTATTCCTGTCTCAAGGCACTCCCTGATGACTGACAGATACATATTCATTACCTCGCGTCTGGTCATCTTCATCTTATAGAAAATATGATAATCCGAACAGCTTACCAGTATACCGGTTTCCTTGAGTCCTATATCCTTTACAAGCTCAAAGTCCTTTTTGCTGGCACGAATCCACGATGTAACCTCCGGGAACTTATATCCTCTCTCGAGACACTTGTAAACAGCGTCCCTGTCCTTTTTGCTGTAGAGGAAAAACTCGCTCTGTCTGATTATTCCCTTAGGGCCACCAAGCTTATGTAAATAATCATAAATGGTAACAATCTGCTCCGTCGTGTACGGTGCTCTCGACTGCTGGCCGTCTCTGAATGTAGTATCTGTAATCCAAATGTCCTCCGGCATATTGTGAGGCACTATTCTGTCATTGAATGCTATCTTAGGAACTTCTGAATAAGGAAAGAGATTTCTAAAAGTATTCGGCTCATCTACATCCACGAGCTGGTAAAAATGCTCTTCAAGCTGCAGTAAATTTGTTTTTTCGTTCATCAAAACTTCTCTCATCTTCACATCTCCTGTGCTTAGTTTTATCTTTTGAATAATTGTATACAATTATACTTTTTGTGTCAATAAAAAAATTTAAATCTTAGTGTAACACTTTGTTATGTCTATCATAACCTAGAGTGTAAATAAATTTTATTGGAGGTCACTTATGAGTGATTTAGCAGCAACAAACTGTTCATGCAGCAATACAGATAACGGATGCGGATGTTCTTCGATTTTATGGATTATCCTGTTACTGTGCTGCTGTTGTGGAAATGGTAACGGAGGCTCTTTCTTCGGAGGAAACGACTGTGGAAGCGGCAATAACAGCTGTATCTGGGCTATCATCTTACTTTTCTGCTGTGGTGGCTTTGGCTGTGGCGGCAGCAGCAATAACGGCTGCGGATGTGGCTGCGGCTGCTGATTTACATTTTTACTGCGGGTCTTTTCGGCCCGCAGCTTTTTACGACTTTTCAGTATTCTTTTTTTGCCTGTGCTGCTCTTTTTCTTTGAGCTTTTCAAGGACTTTACATTCGCCCTTCACCCTGTGCTTTTTGATGCATTCTTCATCTATCTCGTATACGTCGTGACCATCTATGATAAGCATATATCTTTTTTTAATAATATATGCTGTAAACATGCATAATGTGAATCAGGTGACATATTATATAGAAATATATTTTAAAGGATTTTTATGGACGAGAACAGCCTGTTTACACCATTCGATGAAATAACCCAGACAAGGGAGCTTCAGATGCTTAAAACCATAATCCCATATATGCCGCATGACTCACAAAAGCAGATGACTCTTATGGTTCACTACATATCACTTATGAATTCAATGAGAATGATAGATTGTGCACCGGCACTTTCTGTTGCAGAGACAGAAAGTATGGCAGACAGAAGGCTTTCCATGCTCAATGCCTTAAAGAAATACTGCAGCAAAAGCGAACAGGATACGATAGACAATCTGTTAAATATTTTTTCAGTTTTGGACAATAGGGAGATTTATGACAAAGCAGGAATTTTTAAATAATTTTGCACAAAAGGAAAAACCGAAAGATACAACGAGCGCCATGCCATTTCTCATGGAAAGTATTAAGGAGGCAAAGCGTAACGGCATAGAATTTACCAAAGAAGAGGTATATTCCATGTGCACCGAGCTAAGCAAAAACCTGCCTGAGAAAAACCGCAGGCAGGTTGAAAGGCTTTTAAAAATGCTATAGTTAATTTTTAAACGAATCTGTATTTATGCGAAGTATCTTGTCTATCGGAGCAGGCGAATTTCCCTTGCCATCCGTACCCTCAAGGTACTTCTCCCCCGCAGATTCAAAAATGACATACAATCTTTTATCCACACTGTCAAGCTCCTCTGAGCCCGGCGGCATCTCTATTGTGATGTCGGGGCTGTTGGGCCTTGACGACAGAGCTATGAGTGATTTGTAGCACTTGATATACGATGACTCATTTCTGCCATAGGAGGTGCTCAGATATACCTTTCCTGAGGCATCAAATGTAACTCCCTGCACCCTGGCAGGTATCGTATATGTGCTCAGGCTTGTGAGCTTGTCGTCCTTTTTGTCATAATAATATGCTACCATCTTTGACTTAAAAAGGATATTATGAGTGGCTATCCACAACCTGCCCCCATAGTATGTGATGCATGACGGCTTGTTTCCCACATCAAACACATCTACCACACCTGTCGCATCGATGACCTGCTTGGAATTCGCAGTGGCCATTAGAGAGATAAAATCATACGAGATACGCTCCACAGTTGTGTCGTAGGAATTGCACACCCATACATTTTCCCCGTCAAAGGCAATTCCGCCCAGGTGACTGTTTGCATCCATGCCAAGTGTCACAAGGTACTCTCCGTCCTCCCTGTCAAATACCATAAGCTCCCCTAGTGAGCCCTTGTCATCAGAATAGCTCGTGATAAGCACGTATTCGTCCGTGATACAAATCCCCTGAGGACACTGTGCCTCACTGAAAATATAATTATTGAGAAAATCATTTTCCTTCGTCTCCGGCATGCCCGGAATATCTATTTCATCTATAAAATCATAATCGCAATCCTTAAGCGCCAGTGTATGCGCTTTTTTATTACTCCTGTAATTGTAATGCTCTACGCTGTATTCATTGTTAATCGTCCTGACCCATTTGGCATATACCACATATCCATTTGCTTTTTCGTAGGTCAGAACATCCGCCTTTTTTGAAAAATGCTCATCCAGATACCAGCCATCAAATTTATAACCGTATTTGTGTGGTTCTCTTAGTCCCATGAATTTCTGCTTTGGTGTGATGTATCCATAATTATTGATATTATTTGCCGCACCGCCCAGATTATAGTAAATATATGAAACACCATCACTTTCTGACATATTGTCAACCAGTGTATTTAGTGATGGCCCGGAAGCAAAAGAGGCAGCTTCTGCCTCTTTTATCTCCGATGCAAACACATGAGTATTGGTAAAAATCAATGTAAGTAATATAATTAATGCTATTCTACTCTTCAACTTCAACAAGCTTGCTTGCCCTTTCTTCTATCTGTTTTGCAGCCACATCATCCGGTGCCTGCTCATATCTGGCAAACTCATACGAGAATGTGCCGCTTCCACTCGTCATTGAGCGAAGTGTGGCATTGTATCCATAAAGCTCCAGATAAGGAATATCCGCAACTATCTCCTGATATCCATTGTCTGTCGGATTCATGCCCATCACTCGCGCACGTCTCTTGTTAAGCTCACCCATCACATCACCTGTATAGCCCTCAGGCACCACTACCTTAAGAGTGGCAATCGGCTCAAGAAGCACCGGCTTTGCCTCCATAATGCCCTTTTTAAAGGCCTGCTGTGTTGCCACCTTAAAGGCCATCTCAGATGAATCAACCGGATGATAAGAGCCGTCATACAGCACAGCCTTTATACCTGTCACAGGATAGGCTGCAAGAGGTCCCTTTTTCACGGACTCTGCAATACCCTTTTCAACAGCAGGGAAGAAGTTCTTCGGTACAGCTCCTCCTACGACCGTCTGCTCAAATACATATGGCGTATCCATATCACCTGACGGCTCAAAGGTCATCTTGACATGTCCGTACTGTCCGTGTCCGCCCGACTGCTTCTTGTACTTATACTCTACGTCAGATTTTTTCCTGATAGTCTCCTTAAAGGCTACCTTTGGACGCATAAGCTCTATCTCCACCTTGTACTTTTCAAGAAGCTCACTTGCCACTACCTCAAGCTGCATATCACCGATACCATATAGTACAGTCTGTCCATTTTCACTGTCATTTACACTGTTTAATGTCAGATCCTCCATTAACAGTTTCTGTAAAGACTGGGAAATCTTGTCCTCATCGCCCTTTTTCTTTGCCTTGTAGCGCATTGCCACATACGGCTTTGATATACTTGTTCTAAGATATGTAACAGGCATATTTCTGGTGGAAAGCGAATCTGTCGTAAGAGTCTTTGTAAGCTTTGCAAGCGCTCCGATATCACCTGCATGAAGCTCCTTCACCTCTTCCACCTTACTGCCTCTCATCACATAGAGCTTTCCGATTTTCTCATCGCAGTCCCTGTGATAATTGTAAAGTACATCATCTGTCTTTAGTACGCCCGAATTAACCTTGATCAGTGAATACTTACCGATGTACGGGTCAACTATAGACTTGAACACATAAGCGCTCTTTGATTTTGCAAAATCATAATCAGCATTATACACCTCATTTGTCTTGGTGTTAATACCGGTACAGCTTCTCTTCTCAGGACTTGGCAGGTATTTCACAATATCAGCCATAAGTGTATACATGCCTCTTGCGAGAATATTTGAGCCCATGAGCACCGGTACAATAGAGCCCTCAAGCACGTTTGCACGAAGCGCAGCCCTGATTTCATCATCAGAGAACTCCTCTCCGCCGAAATATCTGTCCATGAACTCCTCGCTTGTCTCAGCTACAGCTTCAACTAAAGCCTCACGACATATTCCCAGGTTCTCCTTTGAGTACTCAGGCACATCAAACTTATCCACGCCTCCGCTTTCATTCCATCTCTTTGCCCTCTGCTGGATGACATTGACATAGCCCACAAACTTCTCATTCTCTCTGATTGGCAGATGGAATGGAGCTATTTTCTTGCCGTAAAGCTCCTGCAGCTTTAATACCACATCCTTGAAGCTTGCATTGTCGATATCCATGTCCGTCACGAAAATCATCCTCGGCAGCTTGTATTTCTCGCATATCTCCCATGCTCTTTTTGTGCCTGTCTGTATGCCTGCCTTGCCTGAAACCACGATGATTGCAGCATCTGCAGCCGATACAGCTTCTTCAACCTCTCCCACAAAATCAAAAAAACCAGGAGTATCGAGAATATTTATTTTGACATTATCCCACTCAATCGGTACAACCGATGTATGTATAGAGAACTGACGCTTTATCTCTTCTTTGTCAAAATCGCTGATAGTGCTGCCATCCGCTACAGTGCCCATTCTGGTGGTCTGTCCTGCCAGATATGCCATAGCTTCCACGAGTGATGTCTTGCCACAGCCGCTATGGCCTAAAAGCACGACGTTTCGAATCTTCTCAGTAGTGTAAACATTCATTTCAAGTACCTCCCTGACATTATTATAGTATGTAAACATTGTACTAATATTTTATATAATTTACAACACTTTTATGCAATCTGACGATTATTTTTTATTGTTATATTGGAATAAATTTGCCAATAATTTATTGCTTTATAGTGTTAAATTGGATATAATATATTGTAAATATTCCGAACCACTATAGTGCGATTTTGAGAATGTGCGTGTGGTGATTCTGAATAGTTACAATAAAGAATTAGGAGATACACATAAATGCATTTTGATAAAGTTGGCTTTATAGGGCTCGGTCTGATTGGCGGCTCTATAGCCAGAAAAATGAAAGAAAATAATCCAAAGGTCTCAATTATCGCAACAGCCGGGCATCAACAGACCATAGAGGATGCCTTTGGGCTTGGCCTGATAGATAATAATGAGCTTTTAGAGCTTAACTCTTTTAAAGACTGCGACGTAATCTTTCTGTGTGCACCGGTAAACAAAAATATCGAATACCTCACACAGCTTAAGGATATCATAAAGGATGACTGTATCATCACAGATGTAGGCAGCACCAAAACCCAGATTCACGAAAAGGTTATAGAGCTTGGCCTTGAGCACAATTTTATCGGCGGGCATCCTATGACCGGCTCTGAAAAAACAGGCATACTCAATTCAGACAAGCAGCTTTTGGAGAACGCCTACTATATTATCACTCCTACTGCAGCAACTACTGAAGAAAATCTGAATAATTTCAGACAATTTGTACTTTCGCTCGGCTCGATAGCTCTCATTTTAGACTACAGGGAGCACGATCATGCTACCGCAGCCATCAGCCACCTGCCACATATGATTGCATACTCTCTTGTCAATCTGATTGAGCATATTGATTCCGAAAAAGAGACCATGAAAACAATTGCTGCCGGTGGCTTCCGCGATGTGACACGTATCGCCGCAAGCTCCCCTGTCATGTGGGAAAACATATGTGAGTCCAACAAAACACAGCTGCTCTCACTCATGGACCAGTATGAAGCCAATTTCCATAAGCTTCGCGAAATAATTGCAGAGGGCAGTTCTCAAAAGATGATTGATTATTTCCAGGATTCAAAGAATTACAGGGATTCACTCACACTGCCCGGTGCCAAAATCCGCAAGGATTTCCACGAGATATTTGTCGATATTGCCGATGAGGCAGGCGGTATTGCAGTGCTTGCAAGCCTTTTAGCCTTCAACGGCATCAACATCAAGAATATCGGCATCATAAACAACCGTGAGTTTGAGGAGGGTGTACTGCGCATAGAGTTCTATGACGAAAATGCTCTTGAATCGGCTATCAGCGTACTTAAAGAAAGAAACTATACTATTCACCGCAGATGATTTATCCTGTTATATGGTTTTAATCCCAAAAACAAAGAGCCGTAAAACGAATTTGATTCGTTTTACGGCTCTTTTTATACCGTCCAATGCAGCACTGTTTACAAATAAGCAAAAAACCAATAACACTTTATTAATATACGCTCTCCTCAAGTACCTCATAGAAATTCTCAAAGGTCTTGCGGCAGCAATAAGGGTCTATTATCTCAACACCCTCTGCCTTAAGCCCCGGCAAAGTAAATGACATGGCTACACGATGATCGTCATACGTTTTAATTTTACAAGGCTTAATACACTCTGCCGGATAAATCCTTAAGCCATTTTCAATTTTTTCAACCCTCACACCTAATTCCGTCAGGTTTTCCTCGATGGCATTTATCCTGTCACACTCCTGCAGACGAATATGCGAAATGCCTTCTATCCCTACAGGCTCCTTTGCAAACGGTGCAATCGCAGCAAGTGTCAGCGCCTGGTCTGAGAATGTTGACAAATCCCAGCTTCCGCCATGTATATGAGCATTCTTTGGTGGCATACACACTATGCCGTCTGCCTCGTCGGAAATTGTGCAGCCCATATCCGCAAGCACATCAAGAAATGCCACATCTCCCTGCAAGCTGTTTTGGTGCACCCCCATCACCTTTGACCTAACATGTAAAAGCGGGCTCATTGCATAAAAATAGCATGCAGCCGACACATCCGGCTCTATATCATAGTCTAAGCTTTCATACGCCGCTTTCTTAGGGATAATAAAGCTGTTATTCTTTTTGTCCTGCATCACATCAAGCCCAAACTGCCTCATCATAAGACGCGTCATCTCAACATATGCCATACCATGCGTTCCTGTGACATTAATCGTAAAGTTCTTTTCCATCACTATAGCCGAGATAAGAAGGGCACTCAAAAACTGGCTGCTCTTGTCTACGTTTATATCAACAGTATCAGCATACTCCCCTGTATTTCCGATGGTAAAAGGAAAATGATATTCGTTCTCATCATACTCAATATGGGCCCCCAGCTTTTCAAGCGATACAAGCAGATCCTTCATAGGACGCTTCTTCATCTGCTCAGAGGACACTATATGGTATCTGCCCTTTGACAGTCCAAGAAGAGCTGTAAGAAAACGCGCAGCGGTACCTGCACTTCCCACATCTATCTCAGCTTCATTCTTTGGTATCCTGCCTCCAAAGCCTGTTATTGTTATTTCTCTTTTATCCTCATCCACCAAAACCGGAAATCCCAGACGAATCAGTGCATCTATAAAATGTCTCGAATCATCACTAAAAAGACACCCTTTTAAAACGCTGCGCCCGCTTGCGAGTGCAGCGATTAAAAGGGCCCTGTTTGTGATACTCTTTGAGCCAGGTACACTGGTTACTATATCATGTGGATGATTTACTTTTTTTACTTTATAAATCATTGAAAATCTGATAAATATCAATCTTGAGTGCATCAGTGTCTGTCATACCGATAAACACAGCACCATAGTGATATACTCCTTCTTCACTGTCTGTTCTTCGTACAATCTCGACAACCGCATCCACAACCTCCTTGGTCCAAATTTGGATCTTGGTGTCATAATATGTATGTATATCAAGAGGTACCTTTGCATTAAATCCTATACCGCTTCTGGAAATATCTGTGACATCCACATGACAATACTTAAGTGTTGTCACTCCGTCCTCATCCAGCCGCTCTAACTGTACCGATACATCAATGTCAAGTCTTTTATGTCTTCTCTTTTCTTCCATTCACTTTACCCCATCTATTATATTATTGACTAAGGGAACAAATTACCCTCAAACAACATATTAGTATATATGACTGATTTTTACAAGTAAAATTTATTCAGCTGCCTAATCGTCCATATGCATATCGTTCGTTATAAACATCGCATCACCAAAGCTGAAAAACCTGTATCTTTCATCTACAGCCTCTTTGTATGCATTGAGGACATGCTCTCTGCCTGCTAATGCTGACACAAGCATGACAAGTGTAGACTGTGGCAGATGGAAATTTGTAATCAGACAGTCAATCACCTTAAAGCTGTATCCCGGATAAATAAAGATATCCGTCCATCCGCTGCACTCTTTTAGCATGCCGTTTTCATCGGATGCTGCCTCTAAGGTACGAGTGCTTGTAGTGCCGACAGATATTATTCTGCCGCCATTTTTCTTTGCATTATTAATCTTGTCTGCAGCCTCCTGTGACACCATGTAAAACTCAGAATGCATATGGTGATCAAGCACATTATCCACCTTTACCGGTCTGAAGGTACCAAGCCCCACATGTAAAGTTACCTCTGCAATATCTACGCCCTTATCTTTTACCTGCTGTAAAAGTTCCTTTGTGAAATGCAGTCCTGCCGTAGGCGCAGCGGCCGAGCCGTCATACTTTGCATATACTGTCTGGTAGCGGTTCTTGTCCTTTAGCTGATGTGTGATATATGGCGGCAATGGCATCTGTCCGAGCTTATCAAGTATCTCCTCAAAAATACCCTCATAACTAAACTGAATCAGCCTGTTTCCATCATCAACCACATCTATTACTTCACCGGTTAAAAGTCCGTCACCGAATATAATCTTTGTGCCCGGCTTTGCCTTTTTACCGGGCTTTACAAGAGTCTCCCATACGTCATTTTGTCTGCGCTTTAGAAGAAGTATCTCTATCTTTGCCATAGTTCCTTCCTTCACGCCAAACAGACGTGCAGGAATGACCTTTGTATTGTTGAGCACAAGGCAGTCGCCCGGTCTTAAATATTTAACAATCTCCTTGAACACATGATGGCTGACTTCTCCTGTCTTCTTGTCAAGCACCATGAGTCTTGAGCTGGAGCGGTCCTCCAGAGGATCCTGTGCTATCAGCTCCTCCGGAAGATCATAATCAAAATCTTTTACGTCCATAATTTTCCTATTCCTAACACTATACTAACGTCTAACCACGAAGTGTGATACCTGCAGTCTCTTTAAGATGAGCAAGTATATCCTTTACAAAGCCCTCGACCTTCTTAGTCTTAAGCTCCTCATCCTTTGGTGTAAATACTACACTGTACGCCATGCTCTTCTTATTCGGAGGAAGCTGTACACCCTCGTAAACATCAAACAGTGTAACATCTGAGACATAATCACAGGCTTCCCTGATACCGTTTTCAATCTGCTCACATGTGATATCCTTGTCCACAACAAAGGCAAAATCTCTCTTCTCATCATCAAATTTTGAGATTGGAGTAAATACTCTGTCCTTTCCATACCACTGTGAAAGAACTCTTAAATCAAGCTCCATCACATATGCCGGTACTCTCATGTCAAGCTCATCGCATATCTCATATCTTACCTGACCGAGATATCCGATTTTTTGTCCGTCACAGAATACCTCTGCTGTCTGATACGGATGAAGGAATGGCTTTTGAGCCGGCTTGTATGTAAACTTCACATCAAGCGCATCTGCTACAGTCTCAGCCAGTCCCTTTATAGTAAAGAATGATTCATCCTCACCGAATACGCCTGCGCAAAGTGTCTCTCTCTCATCCGGATACTCTGTAAGCGGAAGCTCCTTTGCGATAAAGATATTTCCCAGCTCAAAGATTCTTCCCTCCAGGATACCCTTCTTCTGATTTCTTGCTATGGCATAAAGCATCTCAGAAGCAAGTGTTGTTCTCATAAGCGAGAGGTCAACATTGATTGGGTTTATAAGCCTGATAGCATGCCTTTCAGGTGCATCCTCCGGGAATCTGAGCAAATCAAGATCAGCAGGTGAGAAGAATGAGTAATGTATTCCCTCATACGCGCCTGCTGCACAGAGCACCTCTTTTATCTTGCGCTCTGTCTGCTGTCTAAGGTTGAGTCCTCCGAGTGTAACCTGTGCTGTAGGCATGAATGCAGGAATGACATGGTCATAGCCATACATACGGATAACCTCCTCGGCCACATCCGGATAATCCTCCATATCCTCACGATATGCAGGAATCATGAGCGTCAGCTCATCACCGCTTACAACCGGTGCAAAGCCTAAATTTGTGAGTATTCTCACGATATCCTCTGTAGGTACCTCTATTCCAAGCACACCATTAACCTTTGCAATAGAAACCTTCATCTCTTTTGGCTCAAGTGAGTTTCCAGTAGTCACCTCAACGTGAGTTGAAGAAACCTTACCACAGTCAAGCTCCTCCATCAGGTGAAGTGCTCTCTTCATAGCCATGGCTGTTGTGTACTCGTTTACACCCTTTGAGTAAAGTGCACTCGAATCAGATGACTGTCCCAACGCACGTGAGCTCTTTCTGATATTGTCTCTTGCAAATTTTGCAGACTCAAACATCACCTCTGTGGTTCCGTCGTTAATCTCAGAGTTTAAGCCGCCCATGATACCGGCGAGCGCAACTGCCTTCTTTCCATCACAGATAACGAGGTTATTGCTGTTTAACTCAAATTCCTTCTCATCAAGTGTGACAATTTTCTCTCCATCGTTTGCACGTCTTACTACAATCTCATCTCCCTCAAGGTATGAGTAATCAAAGGCATGCATTGGCTGTCCGAGCTCTTTTAAAACAAAGTTAGTGATGTCTACCACATTTGAAATAGAGCCTATTCCAACAAGTGCAAGACGTTTTCTCATCCATGCAGGTGACTCAGAGATTTTTACATCATGTACATAGTGAGCTGTGTAGCGAGGACAGATGTCCTGTGCAAGAACCGAAACCTTGAAGTTTTCCTTCTTCACATCATCTGCAGTATAGTCAAGCGCAGGCTCCTTAAGCTCTTTTCCCAAAACAGCAGCAACCTCTCTTGCCATGCCATATATACACTGGCAGTCAGGTCTGTTTGCTGTGATTGCAATATCAAAAATCCAGTCATCAAGGCCGAGGATAGGTTTTACATCATCTCCCGCCTTAGCATCCTCAGGTAAAACCAAAAGTCCGTTGTAGCCTGCACCCGGATAGAGGTCCTCATTTAAGCCAAGCTCTACGCCTGAACATAACATTCCATATGAATCATATCCACGCAGCTTGCCCTGCTTTATCTCCATCACGCCCTCTATTGTAACGTGATCCTTTGCTGTGGCATATACTGTTGCGCCGATAAGTGCAAGAGGATATTTGCCCCCTGCCTTTACATTGTCCGCTCCACAGCAGATCTGGAATGTGCTATGTGCTCCGGCATTTACCTGACACAGGCTTAGGTGTGTCTCAGGAATCGGCTCACATTTTTCTACAAGGCCGACTACTACGTTTGAGATATCCTTTCCCACCTCATATGATTCCTCCACCTCGAAACCACATGAGAATAATTTTTCCTCTAACTCCTTTGGTGTTACATCTATATCTACATAATCTTTTAACCAGCTAAGTGGTGTTAACATAATTTTTGCCTCCTGTTATATATTCAAGAAAAATGAATCTAGTTGTCATCAATCTGGTCTAATACCCTAAGGTCTGACTCGAATAAAAGCTTGATGTTGTTAATTCCGTATTTGAGCATTGCAATACGCTCAAGACCGATACCAAATGCAAAACCGCTGTACTCATTTGTGTCTATGCCACAGCCCTCAAGCACCTTTTTATTTACTACGCCTGCACCAAGCACCTCAATCCAGCCTGTGCCCTTGCATAAAGAGCAGCCCTTGCCGTGGCACTGGAAACAGCTTACATCAACCTCTACAGACGGCTCTGTAAATGGGAAGTATGAAGGACGAAGACGTGTTGTGACATTCTTTCCGAACATCTTCTTTACAAGCTGGTCAAGCATACCCTTTAAATCGCAGAGTGTGATGCCCTTATCTACCACAAGTCCCTCCATCTGTGTGAACATAGGAGAATGTGTCGCATCATCATCCGAACGGAAAACCTTACCCGGTGAAACAACCTTGATAGGCGGCTTCTTTGCTTCCATTACATGAATCTGTCCTGCTGAGGTCTGTGTACGAAGTAAGAACTCAGGTGATAAGTAGAATGTATCCTGCATATCACGCGCCGGATGATCCTTTGGAGTATTTAAAGCTGTAAAATTATAGTAATCATTCTCGATTTCTGTTCCCTCGTAAACCTCAAAGCCCATAGATGTGAAAATCTCTGAGAGCTGGTCCTTTACCTGTGTTACAGGATGAAGATTACCCTTTTTGCTTCTCTTTGCAGGCATAGTGACATCTATTTTCTCGCTCTCATACTTGCGCTTAAGTGCCTCTGCCTCAAATTTCTTAACCTTCTCATCAAGAAGCTTCTCAACTGCCTCACGTGTCTCATTGACCCACTGGCCTACCTTTGGTCTGTCCTCAGGAGCAACATCCTTCATGCCCTTTAAGACTGCTGTGAGCTCACCCTTCTTTCCAAGAATTGCAGCACGCACATCATTTAATTTTTCAAGACCGTCAGCCTTATCAATTTCAGCAAGTGCTTTTTCTCTGATCTGTTGAATTTTGTCTCTCATCGAATTTCACCTCATAATATTTTTCTTAATTTGCATAAACTCGTAAATCCAAGCTTGAATTCGCCGTTTATGCGATAAAAAACGCCCCTGCATGGCTATTAAACCATGCAGGGACGAAAATTCCGCGATACCACCCTGATTTCCATTGAAGAAATATCCAATGGACTCTCATTGATATGTGTAACGTACATAACACGTCATGAACTACTGTGCTTCATCCATGCAGCTTCAGTGTGAACTTCAATCAATAGCCTTTTTGTAAGACTGCTTTCAGCCGATGACAATCTCTCTCTGGTCAAAGTACTATAATCTACTATGCACCTTCATTGCTTTTATTATATATAGCTGCGACATATATATCGCAAATGCTTATTTCTTAATAACACATAAGTCATTTTAGCACAATCTCTATATTTTGCAAGTAGAAAATTTTATATTTGATTTATATTTTATTTCTAAGCCCCTTAGGATAATGGTTTTTAACCTGTGCACCATTCACCTTGCCCCAGCCGGCCGGATATCCGTCCACACATACAAGTGCCCAGCCCTTTTTGCATTCAGCCGCCTGCTCATCAGATAACATAACTGACTGACCATTGAAAAAGCCGATAGTCTGCGGATTGTCACATGTAAGCTTTACTAGATTTTTAGCATCATTTAGCTTAAGTGCAAGTGCCAGCGAATGCGACGGCTCAAAGCGCTGTTTTTTAAACTCTCCTATATGAAGCCCTGCTCGCTGCACCTTAAGCCCTTTAATATCAACTTCTATATCAGGCAGCCTGTAGAGCTGCTCCCCAAACATGACAAGCCTTGAGTTTTTTATCCATGCTGCCATATCCTCTGATATGGTCTCATCAAGAAACTCTGAGAGAAGCTTCATATTTTCTTTTGTAAGAGCCGGCTTCGTTTCATTTTTCCTGTTCTTACTATTTTTGTTCTTTTTGGTTTTCCTGTCAGCTTTAAGGCCCGTGTCCACACCGCCTCTTCTCACAAGCTTTGCCACAAAATGCCCCTCTCCGTCCACCTTATGCGGCCAGAAGCGCTCCATTTCTTCAAGTGTAAAATCAGGATGTCTCTCCAAAAAATACTCAATTACATCCTCATTTTCTTCCTTCGAGAAGGTGCAGGTGCTGTACACTATCGTACCTCCCGGCTTAAGCATCACAGCAGCATTATCCAGTATTTCCTTCTGCCTTGCCGCACAGATTGCCACATTTTCCATGCTCCACTGCTCTATTGCCTCAGGCAGCTTTCGAAACATTCCCTCTCCTGAGCAAGGTGCATCCACCTGTATAGCATTAAAAAAGCCTGGGAAATGTGAAGCAAGCACAAAGCTGTCCTCATTTGTCACAATCGCATTTTTGATTCCCATACGCTCTATATTCTGCGACAAAATCCGGCTTCTTTGTGTATTAATCTCATTTGATACCAAAAGTCCGCTGTCTCCTAAATATGTGGCAAGCTGTGTGCTCTTTCCGCCGGGTGCCGCACACAGGTCAAGCACTCTCATACCCGGCTTTGGAGCTAAAAGTGCAGCCGCCGACATGGCACTTGGCTCCTGTATGTAGTAAAGCCCCATCTCATGATACGGATGCTTTCCCGGACGCACATTCTCATCAAAGTAATATGCCTCATTTGCCCACGAAACCTTTTTATCTGATGAAATTCCAAGTACCTTCAATATCCGCATTATTTCTTCATGGCTTTGCACCTTTAAGGTATTGAATCTGAGTGCCTGAAATCTGTTATTGTCATAGCTGTATAAGAAATCATCCCACTCATTGCCCAGAAAGGCCTTCATCTTTTTTTCAAACTCTATCGGTAAATTCATTATCAAATCCTCTTGTTTTCTTACGAAATAATTACAATGTATCTTACTATCACACACATAGTCATGTATCTAAGCACTTCGATATTACCACATTTCTACTATCCTTGCTATCAATTTTTTTAAACGTAAAAATTCACCTTTAAATCGGCTATAGTGGCTGCTAAATATAATAAAATCCCGAAAGTTATAATAATTGAGGCATATCACTGCTCACTACGTACACTGCTTATATCCACCACTGTCACATCCTTATAATAATATCCGATTATATCCTTATAGCTGCTTCCTGCCTTTGCCAGCTTGTCTGCCCCATACTGGCTGAAGCCTATTCCATGGCCAAAGCCTCCGCCGGACAGTGTATAGTGACCATTTGCACCGGCACTCACACTAAAGCAGGCGCTTGGTATCATCGACATATTCTCCCTCACAGAGCCATCGTTTAATGTAACTTTTTTCTGATAATGCCCTAACGCCTTTCTTATATCATTCTCCGCCGTAAAGGTCTGCGATTTGTTTCCATAATTTATTGTGAGCGAAAGTACATAACCGGCATCCGACGTCTTATCGACAGAAATACCTGTTGCTGTGCCGTACTGAGGATCATTGTATGCCGATAAATCAAGCTCCGAGGTCCATCTGTAGTATGGCGAATTGTCATCCACCGACTCCACCTTGTGTATGAAATCCGGTGTACTCGAAGACCATACCTCCATATCCTCGGTTTTTCCGGCAGACGTAGAAAAATAATAGCATGTTATTAAGTTTCCTCCACATGAGACAACCTGTCCTGCCGTAGCTTTTACAGCCTCATCGGTCGACTGCTTTGTTTCTGAAGCGTTATAGACCTGAAAAGCCGTGGTATTGTCAATATTTGCTCCGTATAGCGCATACTGTGTATTTTTCATCTGTGAATATACAAAGGTTCTTGCGCAAACAGCCTGAGCCTTAAGCGCCTCTGCATCAAATGTAGACGGCATCTCCGACGGCAGCACATAGCGCACATATGTCTCCACATCGACTGTATTCACCGCCACAATACCTGCATCTGTCCCGATAAACTCAAATGAGCCCGGATAGCTCTTACCGTTTATGTTGACATAATTGTCCGCTGAGCTCACCTTTATCTTACCTTTCTGTGCATTTTCCATATATGCACCCACATCGTCAATAGCATTGCTGCCACAGTCGGCATCATCCACATAAAGGTTAGACGCTGCACCTGCTGCAATTGTGGGAAATGCATCCTTTCCATCGTTTTTTATAAGCACCCTTATGTATGTAAGGTCTGGTGCCTGTCTTCTGACGATGGCACATATCCTGCCGGAATCAAGTATGTAAGAAAGTGTTTCACTTCCGATTATCAGGTCAGAAACCGCTATTTCCTTAGGTGAAGTGCCTGTCTCATCATACACCGGCAGCTCGCTTGACTGCATTGGAATGTCACCCTGCCCTGCAATCTGCATGGTTCCGTTTCCGTACGACAGCATCACACCTGATATATCATCCGGCTTTACCTGTATCTTTTTCACCTTCGAACCACTGATTTCAATATCACAGACACCTGTAAAGTTCTCTTCCATGGTACCCTTTGCCCTGTATAGATCTCCATCACATATGAAAATCAGCCTTCCATCGTCATTTGACACAATATATGCATTCTCATACACCATATCCTTTGTCACTGCCTTCGCCTGTTTTACAAGTGCCCCCTTTTCCTTTTGCGCCATAACAATTGCAAAAACAATAACCACGCATACCATGGTTATCGCAAGCATTATCCAGACCATCTGATTCGGTTTTTGCCGTCTTCGTCTTCTATTTGCCAAATTTCTGTTCTCCTTAACACCCAAATAGTGGTTACTGCTCAAAAAATGGGAGCTGCAAAAACAGCTCCCTTTATCATCTGTACCTAAGAATCCTTTGTGCTTTAAAAATCTTTTGTATCTCATAAATCTTTTGTGCGTCCGGAGTTCTTTTGTACATTATTATTCTTTTGTAAGAACCCAAAATGCCGGTCCTGTAATTTAGACTCCTAGCGCTCTTGCTAGGTGGGTAACCGCAGTCTGCCTTCTGCCTTCCGCTGCATAATGACGGCCTGACATCCAACAGCTCATATAGGAATCCCGTTTAAAGTAAATGTAGGTTCTAAATACACAGGGTTGTCGAACATCTCAGGTATCTTTGTAAATTCATTATACTTTATTATGTCTCATGTTGCAATGCAAAATTCATGTTAGAATTTAACAAATTTTTCTCTGGCATTTCGTAACATATTTGAAAACCAGATAATTACTGCGACGAATATAATCATCTCCACATATGACCAGTACGGTATCTTTTTGAGGCAATCCGAAACTATCGCAACTATACTGATAACAAAGATCACAATGCCGAATACAAGTGACTTTGGATAAATATAAGCTATATATCCGGCCGTATCCTTTATCTTTTTCATCTCATCCTCAGCCACAAAGGTACTTTCAATTTTGCCGCTTTTCTTCATTCGCAGTGACACAAATATTATGTAAATTCCCAGTATCAGTGTGACCGCATCTATTATAATAAAATAGTTCATGCTTCTTTCTCCTGTATTTTTATTTATTATTCCTAAATAGTTATCACGGATCTTATATATACAAAAAATATGTAAAATCACCAAAATTAGTATAACCTCATGTAAGGAAAAAATAAATGGTAAATAAGTCCCAACTATTTCTTGAATTTCTATTATTAATGTAGTAAAATATATTTATATTTTCAAGGGGAAGGAGTTTTTAAAATGCAACTTGACGATTTAAAAATACTTATATGCGATGATTCGATTCTCGCAAGAAAACAGATGAAGGACATAATCAATTCCATTGGTTCACCGACTATCATTGAGGCGGCAAACGGACAGCTCGCCATTGATATGTACAAGGAGCATAAGCCAAATCTCACATTTATAGACATTGTAATGCCAGTAAAGGATGGAAATGCCGCTATCTCAGAAATTATGGAGTATGACAGCAGTGCTACCATCTTCGTTGCATCATCTGTAGGCACACAGTCCGAGCTTAAAAAGGCTCTTGCTGCCGGAGCATGTGACTTCATTCAGAAACCAATCGACAAGGATCAGGTCATAAGTCTGATTAAGAAGCACATAGGAGGAAATTAATATGTATACTCAATTTTTTGGCAATTTTCTCCTATCAAAGGGATATATCACTAATGAGCAGCTTTTTGACGCTCTCAAAGAAAAAGCACAAAAGCACGCAAAGCTTGGTACTCTTGCCATCCACTCAGGGCTTATGACAGCTGCCGAGGTTGATTCAGTAATAGTCGAGCAGACCCATCAGGACAAGAAGTTTGGTGAGCTTACAATAGAAATGGGCTATCTGACAGACGAGCAGGTAAAGGATCTCTTAAACATCCAAAGCCCTGACTTTCTTCTTTTAGGACAGATTCTTTTAGACAAAGGCATAATTGACAATACCACTCTCGAAAAGAGTATACATGATTACCGCAGTGAGAATGCTATTTCCGATCTTGACATGGTACTCGAGGATAAGGACAGTATAAATCATCTGATAGGTCATTTTTTTGCCAATACAGGCATAGATCCTTCTGCCATTGACATTATGTATCTTGAGCTTTTGTTTAACAGCTTTATCCGATTTGTCGGTGATGACTACACTCCGCTCTCTGCCGAGATATGTGACAGCTTTAGTGCGGACTGCATGGTACGTCAGGACATCGAGGGCAGCTATGCCATATCTACATACATAGGCATGAGTCAGACAACAGCCATCAATTTTGCATCACGCTATGTAAATGAATCATTTTCAGTATACGACGAGTATGTACAGGCATCTCTCGATGATTTCCTGAACCTGAACAATGGACTGTTTCTGGTCAACTGTTCAAATGATCAGGCACTTGAGCTTACTCTCACTGCACCTGAACATTTTGATGGACAGACACGCAGCTTCAATAAAGCCTGCAAGCTCAAGCTGTTATACCCTTTCGGAGCCATTCACTTTATTATTGAATTCTAATATCTCTGCAAGGCAGTTTCAGTAATCTGATAATTATTTACTCTATAATTAGAGCACAAAAAGAACATCTGCAATCAGCAGATGTTCTTTTATGTTGCGCTATATATAATTATATATCAAACAAATTACAATTATATGATTAAATGTGCAAAAGGTAACATTATATTATTACTGCACACCGAGCATTTTCTTAACAGTGTTTTCCATCTGATCCACATCACAGACTGTGTTGTGAAGAATCTTTGCATCCCTGATTTCCTCGATGGCATTTGGTACCTTAACGTTGCCAAGCTTTGAAAGCTCATCTACAAGCTCAAAGTCTGTCATTGAATCGTACTTAGGATCAATTGCATCCATCACACTTCTTGTGAATTTGAATGGACTTGCTGTAGATGCAATAACAGTCTTTGTGGCTGTATCACCTGTAGCCTCCTTATACTTGCTATATACACCTGCTGCAACTGCTGTATGAGTATCAATAATGTATCCTGTATCCTCGTAAAGCTTTTTGATAACCTCAGCGGTTTCCTTCTCACTTGTGTAATTTCCATAGAAGTCAGAAAGCTTTTCCTTCATCTCAGGTGTTACAGTGTATTTGCCATCCTTAGCAAGCGAAGCCATAAGCTGAGCATTCTTATTTGCATCATTTCCTGCGATACGGTAAATGAGTCTCTCAAGGTTTGAAGAGATGAGAATATCCATGGATGGTGAATTTGTGAGGATAAACTCTCTGTTTTTATCATACTCTCCTGTTGTGAAGAAATCGTAAAGCACCTTGTTCTCGTTTGAAGCGCAGATAAGCTTTGCAACTGGAAGTCCCATATTTTTTGCATAAAACGCTGCAAGTATATTTCCAAAGTTTCCCGTAGGAACAACGATATTTATCTTCTCATCCTTTGCGACAGCTCTCTGTGCAAAAAGCTTTGAGTAAGCATATACATAGTACACAATCTGTGGTACAAGGCGACCTATATTGATTGAGTTGGCGGATGAGAACTGATAGCCCGCGGCATCCATCGTCTCTGCAAGAGCCTTATCATTGAACATAGCCTTTACTGCTGACTGTGCCTGGTCAAAGTTGCCGTGAATACCCACTACATGAGTATTGGCACCCTTTTGTGTAAGCATCTGCTTCTCCTGAATCGGGCTGACACCATTCTTTGGATAGAAAACGATAATCTGTGTCCCCTCAACATCAGCAAAGCCTGCCATAGCTGCCTTTCCTGTGTCTCCTGATGTGGCTGTCAGGATGACAATCTCGTTTTTAACATTGTTTTTCTTTGCGGATGTGATAAGTAAATGAGGCAGAATGGATAATGCCATATCCTTGAAGGCTATTGTAGAACCATGGAACAGCTCAAGGTAGTAAGCCCCGTCAGCAAACTTAAGCGGTGCAATCTCAGTAGTATCAAACTTGCTGTCGTATGCCCTGTTGATACAATTTTTAAGCTCTTCCTCTGTGAAATCCGTAAGGAAAAGCTTCATAACCTCATATGCTACCTGCTGGTATGACATCTTAGAAAGCTCCTCAACAGAAACATCAAGTGCCGGAATGCTCTCAGGTACAAATAATCCTCCGTCATCGGCAAGGCCCTTAAGGATAGCCTGTGAAGCTGTTATTTTCTTTTCACTGTTTCTTGTGCTTGAATATAATAAATCCATTTTTTACCTCATTTCTCTTTTTATCTTATCTAAATCCATATTGCTGCATCTATATGCAGACAATTATTATCCTTTATAGTATAATAAATTTCATATATCAAATCAATAACAAAAATGCTACAATTATATAAATGTTTTAACAAACAATAACAAAATATATGTGAAAGGGACACAATACATCTATGCTGCAAGGAGTTTACACCGCTGTCAGAAAAGACGGCACCATTTACTACAGGTCCAACATCACCTACAAAAGCAAACACATCAGTCTCGGAAGCTTTGACAGTGAGCTTTCTGCAAGCCGCGCCTATGCCACTGCATCGACAATTTTATTAAAAGAAACAAACAGCATAGAGGACTCTTACTTTCACACCCATGCACTTGCATTTGATAAAATTGTAACTCTTATTAATTTCCGTGATAACGGAATGTACATAAAGACGCCCATATATCTGCGCAAAAATTATTTCAGCTACTATCTGGATATATCACATGAGCTGAAATTCGATATAGACGATTTGTTTTACTACTCTGAGCATCGCATATTAAAACGCCAGGGACATCTGTACGTCAACGACTACGGCATGCAGGTCACCCTGCTTAGCCGCTATGGCATACAGCCTCATGCTGTTTGCGGACGGGACTATGTATTTGTAAACAACGATTCAACCGACATGCGCTACGAAAACATCAAGCTGTTAAATCCATACCATGGTGTAGAGATTGTCAAAACTGCAGGGCTCGACAAATATAAAGCTCGCATACACATAAACGGTAATTTTGTCATAGGAACCTACAACACAATCGAAAAGGCCGCTATTGCATACAATAAAGCTGTCGATATGGCTCATGCACATGGCATAGAAAAAAACTATCCCGAAAACTATATCGAAAGTATATCAGGCAAGGAATACGCGGATATTTACACTTCTGTGACAGTTTCCAATAAATATTTGCAGTATCTGCAGCAATTTGATTTATAGAACGCATATCCCACAGTTTGCATATTACCATTATTTTTAATATTGTACTAAAAACTCCCGCGGTTATATAACCTCGGGAATTTTTATAATTACTTCTGATTTATATAGTTTACAAGTCCCTCGCAGTCGATAATCTTCTGCATGAACGGTGGGAAGGCCTGTCCCTTAAACTTCTCTCCTGTTGTCTCATCTGTGATGATACCTGAATCAAAGTCTACTGTCACCTCATCACCGGCTTTTATTGCCTTTGCTGCCTCAGGGCACTCAATAATAGGAAGACCTATATTGATTGCATTTCTGTAGAAAATTCTTGCAAATGTCTCTGCGATAACACAGCTTACGCCGGCAGCCTTGATGGCAATCGGTGCATGCTCTCTTGATGAACCACAGCCGAAGTTCTTGTTGGCTACCATGATATCTCCGGCCTTTACATTATTTACAAAATCCTTATCGATATCCTCCATGCAGTGTGTTGCAAGCTCCTTAGGATCAGAAGAATTCAGATATCTTGCAGGAATGATTACATCTGTATCGACATTGTCTCCATATTTAAATACACGACCGTGTGCTGCTTTCATTGTGCTTCCTCCAATCTTTACATAACATCCTTTGGTCCTGAAATCTTACCTGTAATGGCACTTGCAGCTGCAACAGCAGGGCTTGCCAGATAAACCTCAGAATCCACATGACCCATACGTCCGACAAAGTTACGGTTTGTGGTAGATACGCATCTCTCACCCTCAGCGAGCACTCCCATGTATCCGCCAAGACATGGTCCGCAGGTAGGTGTGCTCACAATGGCACCAGCCTCGATAAATGTCTTAAGAAGACCCTCTTCCATAGCCTGAAGATAAATCTTTTGTGTTGCAGGAATCACGATAACCCTGATACCATCCGCAACCTTTTTACCCTCAAGAATCTTTGCTGCAATACGCAAATCATCCATACGGCCGTTGGTACATGAGCCGATTACTACCTGGTCAATCTTTACATCCCCCACCTCATCGATGGTACGTGTATTGTCAGGCAGATGTGGGAATGAAACTGTAGACTTAAGTGTGCTAAGGTCGATTGTATACTCCTCATCATACTCTGCATCACTATCAGCCTCATACTCTGTGAACGGACGCTTTGAATGCTCCTTCATGTACTCTCTTGTGAGATCATCTACAGGGAAGATACCATTCTTGCCACCGGCCTCGATTGCCATATTGGCGATAGTAAATCTGTCATCCATAGAAAGATATTTAAGTCCCTCTCCGACAAACTCCATTGACTTATAAAGTGCACCGTCCACACCAATCATACCGATGATATGAAGGATGACATCCTTACCGCTGATCCACTCAGCCGGTTTTCCGACAATATTGAACTTGATAGCAGAAGGTACCTTAAACCATGCCTTGCCTGTAGCCATTCCTGCTGCCATATCAGTGCTTCCCACACCTGTAGAGAAGGCTCCTAAAGCTCCGTATGTACATGTATGAGAATCAGCTCCTATAATCACATCACCTGCTACAGTCAGTCCCTGCTCAGGTAAAAGTGCATGCTCGATGCCCATTTTTCCTACATCAAAGTAATTTGTAATCTCGTTTTTGCAGGCAAACTCGCGAACACATTTACAGTGTTCTGCTGACTTGATGTCCTTGTTTGGTGCAAAGTGATCCATAACGAGTGCAATTTTATCTTTATTAAACACTCCCTCTACCTTCATCTTGTCGATCTCATGAATCGCTACAGGTGAGGTAATGTCGTTTCCAAGCACAAGATCTAAATCAGCCTCAATGAGCTGTCCTGCACTAACAGAGTCAAGGCCTGCGTGTGCAGCAAGAATCTTCTGTGTCATTGTCATTCCCATGCTTATATTCCTCCTAGCATATAAAAATATTGTATTATGATTGTATCTGAATCAAGTTTACTTAAGACATCATAACATATGATTTACCATAATAAAAATACATAATAAACATATTTACCATAACTAAATCTCATGGTATAATAAACATAAATTTGTTGGTGTTCACACATTTTTGTGACAAGCAACGATTACAGCCCATTAAAAGTACAAACCACAGGAGGTACAAATGAACCAGAATCTCTCATCTTACTGGATTTTCTATACTGTCGCCAATGCCGGCAATATATCAAAGGCAGCCAAGGAGCTCTATATCAGCCAGCCTGCCATCAGCAAGTCAATTCAAAAGCTTGAGGACGGACTGGAATGCAAGCTTTTTTCCAGAAGCTCCAGAGGTGTCGTCTTGACCGATGAGGGCAGGCTTCTTTATGATCATGTAAGCGAGGCCTTTGAGGCATTAAATGAGGGGGAGGAAAAGCTGAAGCGCTCAATAGAGCTCGGTGTCGGCCAGCTTAAGATTGGTGTCAGCTCAACACTCTGCAAATATATGCTTTTGCCATATCTCAAGGAATTCATACACAGAAATCCTCATATAAGCATCTCAATCGAATGTCAGTCCACCAATGAGACCTTAAAGCTCCTCGATGATGACAAAATAGATATAGGTCTTATTGGAAAACCAGCATCCCTTAAGACTTTCAATTTCTATTATCTGGACAACATCGAAGATATATTTGTCACTACAAAGGACTATCTGCGCAACTTAAGCGCCCGTGGTGTCAAAAAGAGCGAGATTTTGCAAAACTCTACTCTCATGCTTCTCGATAAAGGCAATATGACACGTAAATATATTGATGATTATCTGCAGGAGAACCAGATACACGTAAAGGACTCTATAGATATATCAAATATGGACCTGCTCATCGACTTTGCCAAAATAGGCGTAGGTGTGGCCTGCGTCATAAAAAGCATAGTTTCAAAGGAGCTTGCTGACGGTACCCTGATTGAAATTCCTCTCGGCATACCAATCCACAAGCGTGAGGTTGGCTTTGCTTACAAGGAGTCTTCAAAGCTTTCCACCTCTCTGCAGACCTTTATCAAGTTTTATGAGAGCTACACACCAGAGGATTTTTAAATAACAAAATATGACCCCGGAGGTATTACCTTGAAAGAACAAATACACACTATCCCCATATCAGACGCCTTTGACAATGCCGGCGAATGCCCCTTCTGCTATATAGAAAAACGCACTGAGGATCACGTCATGGATTTTGTACTTGGTCATGGTGCCTCTTACATGGAGGCTGACATACGCGATATGACCGATAAGGAGGGCTTCTGCCGTGCACATTTCAAAAAAATGTTTGACTATGGCAATTCACTCGGAAACGCCTGGATACTAAAAACCATGTACATGCGCCATATTGAGGAGATGGACAAAGAATTTAAGAACTTTAAGCCTGATTCAGTGCAAAGGAGCGGTCTTTTCAAAAAATCAAACGCCTCCTCCAATTCCATCGTGGACTGGATTAACAAGCGTGAATCAACCTGCTTTATATGTGACAGCGTAAACAAGACCTTTAATGCATACATGAAGACCTTCTTCACTATGTATGAAAAGGATCCTGAACTAAAAGAAAAATTAAAGAACACAAAAGGATTTTGTCTCGATCACCTGAAAGTGGTTCTGGAAGGAGCTGACACTTATTTAAAAGGTGATAAGCGCAAAGAATTTTACGATATCGTGCTCCCTCTAATGCACGACAACATGAACCGCATATATGAAGATGTTGCATGGTTCATCGAAAAATATGATTATAAAAATAAAGATGCCGACTGGAAAAATTCCAAGGATGCGATCCAGCGCGGTATGCAGAAGCTTCGCGGAAGTGATCCATCTCTTCCACCACATGTTCTCAAAAAATAAAATCACCCGGTATTCTGCCGGCCGTCTAGTGGCTGTGCAAAATACCGGGTAATTTTTATTTCATTACGATGTTTACAATACGTCCCGGAACATAAATTTCTTTTACGATATTTCCTGTAAGCTTATCTGCAATAACATCCTTTGCTTTTGCGATAACCTCATCCTTAGGATCCTGTTTTCCGATTGCAAGAGTGCCCTTAGTCTTTCCGTTGATCTGTACAGCAATCTCTACTGTATCCTCAACAGTCTTTGCCTCATCGTATACCGGCCATGGCTCAAATGCGATTGTATCGTCATGTCCCATTCTCTGCCAGATTTCCTCACCAACATGTGGACATACACAAGAAAGCATCTTGATAAGTCCCTCTGCAAACTCTCTAGGACATCTGCCTGCCTTGTATACTTCATTGACAAAAATCATCATCTGGCTGATAGCTGTATTGTAGCCAAGTGCCTCGAAGTCGTTTGTGACCTTCTTTACTGTCTGATGGTAGATTCTTGTGAGCTTTCCGTCATCCTCTTCGATAATATTCTCAGGCTCTGTAAAGAAATTCCATACACGTGTGATGAATCTCTTTGCTCCCTGTACGTTGCTGTCGTTCCAAGGCTTTGAAACCTCAAGTGGTCCCATGAACATCTCGTAGAGACGAAGTGTATCAGCGCCGTACTCCTCGACTACATCACTAGGATTTACTACGAACTCTGGGAATCTCTTGCCCATCTTGATACCGTTTGATCCAAGGATCATTCCCTGATGTACGAGCTTCTTAAAAGGCTCCTTTACAGGAGATAAGCCCTGATCAAAGAGGAATCTGTTCCAGATTCTTGAATACATGAGGTGTCCTACCGCATGCTCCGGTCCACCAACATAGAGATCTACCGGCATCCAGTGCTTTAAGAGCTCCTGATTTGCAAATTCCTTATCATTGTGTGGATCAATATATCTCATATAATACCATGAGGATCCTGCCGAGCCAGGCATGGTGGATGTCTCACGAGTACCCTTTACGCCGTTTCTGTCATACTGCTTCCACTCTGTAGCGTTCTCAAGAGGTGCCTTGCCATTCTTGCCCTTGTAATCCTCAAGCTCAGGAAGGACAAGTGGAAGCTCATCATCAGGAAGGAAATAGATTGAACCATCCTCCTTGTATACACATGGAACAGGCTCTCCCCAGTATCTCTGACGTGCAAAAATCCACTCACGGAACTTGTAGTTTACAGTTCTCTTTGCCACGCCCATCTTCTCAAGCTTGGCTGTGATAGCCTCCTTAGCATCCTCAACTACCATTCCGGTAAACTCCTCTGAGTTGATGAGCTTGCAGCCCTTTCCAAGGTAATCATGCTTCTCAAATGCATGCTCTGATACATCTGCACCATCAATTACCTGAATCATCTCAATATCATGAGCCTGTGCATACTCGAAATCTCGCTGATCATGGGTAGGAACTGCCATAACAGCACCTGTACCATAGCTTGCCAGTACGAAATCACCGATGAACATGCGCACTTCCTTGCCGTTTACAGGGTTGATACAATGAAGTCCCTTAAGCTCACAGCCTGACTTTGTCTTGTTAAGCTCAGTTCTGTCCATATCGCTCTTCTTTACAGTCTCATCTATGTAAGCCTGAACCTCTTCTTTGTTCTCGACTCTGTCCATGAGACCCTTTACTATATCTCCGTCCGGAGCAAGCACCATAAATGTGATACCATATATTGTCTCGATACATGTAGTAAAGATAGAGAACTCTCCACCGCCTACAATCTGGAATTTAACCTCGACACCTGTACTCTTGCCAATCCAGTTTCTCTGCATTTCCTTGGTAGACTCAGGCCAGTCTATCTCATCAAGCCCCTCAAGGAGCTTTTCTGCAAATGCCGGTTGGTCAATAACCCACTGTTTCATGTTCTTGCGGACTACAGGATAGCCGCCACGCTCTGACTTGCCATCTATAACCTCATCATTTGAGAGAACTGTTCCAAGCTCCTCGCACCAGTTTACAGGCATATCAATATGCTTTGCATATCCAGCCTCATAAAGCTTCTTGAAAATCCACTGTGTCCACTTGTAAAACTCAGGGTCACTTGTAGAAATCATCTTTGACCAGTCATAATCAAAACCAAGCTCTCTTAACTGCTTTGAAAAGGTCTCTATATTCTTCTGAGTGAAACCGTTTGGATGATGACCTGTGTTTACAGCATACTGCTCTGCCGGTAAACCGAATGAATCATATCCCATCGGATGAAGTACATTGTAGCCCTGCATTCTCTTCATACGCGACATGATATCTGTAGCTGTATAGCCCTCCGGATGTCCAGCGTGAAGGCCTACTCCTGAAGGGTAAGGGAACATATCAAGTGCATAGTATTTAGGCTTTGAAAAATCCCAAACATCTGTCTTGAATGTCTCGTGTTCTTTCCAGTATTCCTGCCATTTTTTCTCTATGGCCTTGTGATTGTATGGTTCTGACATACTTGCCTCCTTATATCAAAAACGCTCCGCCTCTCAAAGAGACGAAGGCGTATTTTTAATCCGTCTGATTAACATTCATAATTTTACACATCACACTATATTTTGTCAAGTTTTGCTATATAAAAAACCCGGTGCATCACTGCCCCGGGTCTTATTGTCATATATATCTGACAGATTAGTTGTTGATGAGCTTGTCGCTCTCATCATTCCAGCTGTAAAGCTTACGGATTTCCTCACCAACCTTCTCTGAAGGATGCTCAGAAGCAAGCTTTCTCATAGCCTTGAAGTGTACCTGACGTCCTGCTGGTGACATATCAAGTAAGAACTCCTTAGCAAATGTACCATCCTGGATGTCAGAAAGAATCTTCTTCATAGCTTTCTTTGTCTCAGCTGTAACAATCTTAGGTCCTGTTACATAATCACCATACTCAGCTGTATTAGAGATAGAGTATCTCATACCTGCGAAGCCTGACTGGTAGATAAGGTCTACGATGAGCTTCATCTCATGGATACACTCAAAGTATGCGTTTCTTGGGTCATAACCAGCCTCGCAAAGTGTTTCGAAACCAGCCTGCATAAGTGCACAAACACCACCACAAAGAACTGCCTGCTCACCGAAGAGGTCTGTCTCTGTCTCTGTACGGAATGTTGTCTCAAGAAGTCCGGCTCTTGCTCCGCCGATTCCAAGACCATATGCAAGTGCAAGGTCCCATGCCTTTCCTGTAGCATCCTGCTCTACAGCGATAAGACAAGGTGTTCCTTTTCCTGCCTGGTACTCTGAACGTACTGTATGTCCCGGAGCCTTAGGTGCGATCATAGCTACATCTACATCCTTTGGTGGCTTAATGCATCCAAAGTGGATGTTGAAGCCGTGAGCGAACATAAGCATGTTGCCCGGCTCAAGGTTTGGCTCGATGTCCTTCTTGTACATATCTGCCTGTAACTCATCATTTATAAGAATCATGATGATATCAGCCTGCTTTGCAGCCTCTGCAGCGACATATACCTTGAAGCCCTGCTCTTCTGCTCTCTTCCATGACTTGCTGCCCTCATAAAGACCGATGATGACATTGCATCCTGAATCCTTTAAGTTAAGTGCATGTGCATGTCCCTGGCTGCCGTAACCGATAATGGCAATTGTCTTGCCCTCTAATAATGAAAGGTTACAATCATCCTGATAAAATAATCTTGGTTCTGCCATTTTGTTTTCCTCCTGTTAATTTAAGTAAACTATTTATATGTAAGGATTGTCCTGTGACTAATCCAACATAACTACATCATCGGAACCTCTGGTAAGTCCTGTGATTCCCGTTCTTGCGAGCTCTAATATTTCATAGCCGCTAAGTAAGTCTATGAACTTATCAAGCTTGTCCTGTGTACCTATGAGCTCAATAATCATAGAGTCATGAGTGACATCAACTATCTTGCCGTGGAAGATCTCAGTCACATTCATAACTGCCTGTCTTTGTGTATCGAGTGCTCTTATCTTTATCATAATAAGCTCCCTGCACACTGAGAGTCCCGGCTCAAGCTTCTTGATATCAAGTACATCCTCAAGCTTCGCCAACTGCTTCTCTATCTGCTCAAGCACCTGCTCATCACCGCTTGCAACAATTGTGATACGTGTGTAGCGCGGATCTGCTGTAACCCCTGAAGAGAAACTATCAATATTAAATCCCCTGCGACTGAACAGTCCTGAAATACGACTGGTCACTCCGGGATTGTTCTCAACTAAAAGAGATAATGCCTGTCTTCTCATCGAAAAACCTTCCTCACAATTTCTATTATTTCTGTTCACATGATGATAATATTACTATAATCTGTATTTGTCAAGCAATATCGTTAATATAACTTAAATTCATATTATCAATAACAATATTTATACATCCATAACCTCGTTAAATGCCTGTTTTATAACGTTTTATACAGTATCTTCAAAAAAAGCCGGGCGACATACAACCGCCCGGCTTTAGAATTATCTAATATAATTCTGTTTAATATATTATAACTGTGGTCCTGCTGCAACAAGTGCTTTACCAGCCTCATTTGTTGTGTACTTAACAAAGTTCTTGTTGAATCTCTCTGCAAGATCTTTAGCCTTTGCCTCCCACTCAGAAGCATCAGCATATGTGTCACGAGGATCAAGGATTCCTGAATCAACTCCAGGAAGCTCTGTAGGAACCTCGAAATCGAACATAGGGATCTTCTTTGTTGGAGCATTAAGGATATCACCAGAAAGGATAGCGTCGATGATTCCTCTTGTATCCTTGATTGTGATTCTCTTTCCTGTTCCGTTCCATCCTGTATTTACAAGGTATGCCTTAGCGCCTGACTTCTCCATCTTCTTAACGAGCTCTGCAGCATATTTTGTAGGATGAAGCTCAAGGAATGCCTGTCCGAAGCAAGCTGAGAATGTAGGTGTTGGCTCAGTAATTCCACGCTCTGTTCCTGCAAGCTTTGCAGTAAATCCTGAAAGGAAGTAGTACTGTGTCTGCTCAGGTGTAAGAATAGATACTGGTGGAAGTACTCCGAATGCATCTGCTGAAAGGAAGATTACGTTCTTTGCAGCCGGTGCTGAAGATACTGGCTTAACAATATTTGTGATGTGGTTGATTGGGTAAGATACACGTGTATTCTCTGTTACACTCTTGTCCTCGAAATCAATCTTTCCATCATCAGCAACTGTAACGTTCTCAAGAAGAGCATCTCTTCTGATTGCGTTGTAGATATCAGGCTCAGACTCTTTGTCAAGACCGATAACCTTAGCGTAGCATCCACCCTCGAAGTTGAATACGCCGTTGTCATCCCAGCCGTGCTCGTCATCTCCGATAAGAAGACGCTTAGGATCTGTAGAAAGTGTTGTCTTACCTGTTCCTGAAAGACCGAAGAAGATTGCTGTGTTCTCTCCGTTCATGTCAGCGTTTGCTGAACAGTGCATTGAAGCGATGCCCTTAAGTGGGAGGTAGTAGTTCATCATAGAGAACATACCCTTCTTCATCTCTCCGCCGTACCATGTATTGATGATAACCTGCTCTTTTGATGTGATGTTGAATGCAACACATGTCTCTGAGTTAAGACCTAACTCCTTGTAGTTCTCAACCTTAGCCTTTGAAGCATTGTATACTACGAAATCAGGCTCGAAGTTCTCAAGCTCCTCTGCTGATGGCTGGATGAACATGTTTGTTACGAAATGAGCCTGCCAAGCAACCTCAACGATGAAACGAACTGCCATACGTGTATCCTTGTTTGCTCCACAGAATGCATCTACTACGAAAAGCTTCTTGTTGCAGAGCTCTTTCTTAGCAAGATCCTTAACTGTTGCCCAAACATCCTCTTTCATTGGATGGTTGTCGTTTGGATACTCAGGTGTATTCCACCATACTGTGTCCTTAGAATTCTCGTCCATAACGATATATTTATCTTTAGGAGAACGTCCAGTGTAGATACCTGTCATAACGTTAACTGCACCAAGCTCTGTCTCCTTACCAACCTCGTAACCCTCAAGGCCGGCTTTTGTCTCTTCCTCGAATAATGTCTCGTAAGAAGGATTGTGAACGATCTCTGTTGTTCCGGTAATGCCATACTTTGTTAAATCAACATTTGCCATTTTGAATAAACCTCTTTTCTATAAATTATGGATTTACATCCATTTCTTTTGTTAGTATATATGTTTGTTAAAAAAAAATCAATATCTACTTTTCAATTTACACTTATTTCACACTTTTTCGACATGTATAATATATTTCCCACACATCAGCCTTTCGCATATCTGGTGAGGAACTGCCTGGTACGCTCCTCCTTCGGATGGTCAATCACCTCATGTGGGTCGCCATGCTCAACAATCACACCACCGTCCATGAAGATCACCTGATCCGCAACATCACGCGCAAAGGCCATCTCATGCGTGACAATAATCATTGTGGTATTCTGCTGCGCAAGGGAACGTATGACCTTAAGCACCTCTCCGGTAAGCTCCGGGTCAAGAGCCGATGTAGGCTCATCAAAGCAGAGTATATCAGGCTTAAGTGCCAGTGCCCTTGCTATAGCTACACGCTGCTGCTGTCCACCTGAGAGTTGATGCGGATAATGGTTCATCCTCTCAGCAAGCCCCATTCTGTCCAGAAGCTCCTTTCCATGCTCATCAATACGTGTAAGGATTGCTTTTTTATCCTTTTTAAACTCAGGTGTCTCCTGTGCCAGAAGGCGCTCTGCCAAAGTGACATTCTCAAGCGCTGTGTACTGTGGAAAAAGATTAAACTGCTGAAACACCATACCAAAATGCAGCCTCTTTTTGCGAAGCTCCGCGTCTTTATCCTTGCCCGCTTCGGAAGCATCAAAAAGAGTCTCACCATTTACAATAATCTGGCCACTGTCAGGTCTCTCAAGAAAGTTAAGGCACCGTAACAGCGTAGTCTTTCCTGAGCCTGATGAACCGATTATCGCAAGAGCATTGCCCTCCTCCATGGAAAAGCTGACATCCTTAAGCACATTAGTCCTTCCAAAGTGTTTTTCTATATTTCTAACCTCTAAAATTGCCATGTCTTCCTCCTACCTGAAATAATCCAGCTTTTTCTCGATATAATTAAATAAAAGTGTAAGGATTCCGACAAATACGAGATAAAATACACCTGTATAAAACAGCGGCCATGTAAGTCCGTCAGATTTCATAAACGCCGCTCCCGCAAAGGTAAGCTCGTATGCCGCAATAATTCTGGCAAGAGAAGTATCCTTTACAAGAGTGATTATCTCATTTGACATAGGCGGAACAACACGCTTGATCATCTGAAGCAGAGTGATTTTAAAGAAAATCTGCTGCTTTGTCATGCCTAACACCTGTCCAGCCTCTCTCTGACCGGCCGGAACACCCTCTATGCCCCCTCTGAATATAACAGAGAAATAACATGCATAGTTGATGACAAACGCTACAACCGTCGCTGTAATACGTCCGGTCTCGTCACCACTCCATATAGCCTGATGAAGCCAAAGCCCCGGTCCGTAGAATATAATGATAAGCTGAAGCATAAGCGGTGTGCCGCGGATAACCCATACAAACACATTCATGACAGCCTTGACAGGCTTAAACCTGCTCAAAAGCCCAAATGCAAATATAAGCCCCAGTGGCAGTGAAAATATAAGTGTCAGTATAAATATTTCAAAGGTGGTCCACAGACCACTCATAAGTGCTTGCGTAACAGTCCAGAACATTTTATTTCTCCCGCTCAACAACTACCTGTGCATTGTTACAGTATGCATTTGTGCATTCCATAGACTTTGTAACCTCATCTGTGAGTGTCATGCCATTCCAGACAACGTCAATCTTCTTTGAATCAAGCTCCATAACCTTGTTGTCCCAGTCGATAACTACAAATTCAACATCCACACCGAGCTTCTCACCGACAAGTCTTGCCATATCAGCATCAAAGCCAATCCATTTGTCATCCTTATCCTTGTAATCCATAGGCTCAAACTCTGTGATACCGACAATCATCTTGCCCTGTGACTTGATATAATCCACATCACTGTCGCTGTCAGACTGCTTGAACTCGCAAGGCTCCTGCTCAAGAAGTGAATCCTGTACTCCGTATTTCTTTGCAATCTCCTGCGAGCTGCCATCAGCATATGAATCTGCGAGTACACTGTTGATATATGAAGCAAAATCAGAACCTTTACGGCATCCGACACCATACTTCTCTGATGTAAGCTCTGTTGTATGTACTAAATCAGGGTAGCTTGTGCCCTCTCCAATCATGGCTCCTGCCATTAAAAGGTCTATGATTGCCGCATCAGATGTACCTGATTTAACCTCCATAAGCGCATCAGCCTGTGATGAAACCGAATTGTAATTAAAGCCCTTTTCCTTTGCCACAGCCTCTCCTGCTGAGCCTGCCTCAACTGCGTAGGTCATGCCGTCGCCCTTTTCGCTTTTTTGTGTTCCTGCACCCTTGCTGCCACCACAGGCAGTCATTGAAAGTGCTAAAGTTGCTGTCAAAAGAAGTGCTAATCCTCTTCTCATGCTCATTTCCTCCATATGTTAAATAATCATTGTAATTATTCAAAATCATCCAATAACTACAATCTTTTAACATATTAGCAAATTATCACGCTAAAGTAAAGAGGAATTATCCACCAAATCAACAGTTATGTTCTTCCATTTTATACAAGCCCCAGACTTTTAATTATATAAAGCCAGAGAGTCAGCGTAAACGCACTGAGCAGTGTCGTGAGCATTATCGTGGTCGATGAGATAACGCCCTCATGCCCCATATTTCTTGCCATGACAAAGCAGCTTACTGTAGTAGCTGAGCCAAGCATCACAAGAATTGCAATAAGCTCACTGTCCCTGAACCCGAAGGCTACCGCAATAGGAAGAAATACTGCCACAAAGCCTACAAGCTTGATAAATGTGGCTGCAAATGCAGGCTTCGCCTTTGCTGATGCTTTTTTCAAATCAAATGTGGCACCCATAGCCATAAGTCCCATAGGCGTTGCCATATTGCCAATGCTCGTCACAGCCTTTGCCGGTATTCCCGCAAACGGCAGACCTATAGCTGACCACAGAAGACCTGCAACAATTCCTAAAATAATAGGATTGGTCACTATTCCCTTAAATGTCTTTTTGAGTACTGCCCTGTCTATGCCGTTTTGCCCCGGCTTAAAAAATGAAAGCACTATAACAGCCATCACGTTGTAAAGCGGTACGCTTCCTATAATCATGACAGGTGCCATGCCTGCGTTTCCATAAATATTCTGGATAAAGGCAATTCCAAGCAGTGCCGCACTGCTTCTGTATGAGGCCTGTATAAACTCGCCCCGTATGGATTTATCCCTCCACAGACATGATATGAGCGTTGAGATTGTGATGCTTATCAACGTAACCACAAAGCAGAATACTATAAATTTAATGTTCCAAACCCTTGAAAAATCAACTGACGCAAGATCACTAAACAGTAAAAAAGGTAAAGGTATCTTAAACACAAACTTATTCATCCTGTTTGCAAAGTCTTCGTCCAAAATCCCCACCTTGCGAAGAAAAAGTCCAAACACCATCATCAGAAAAATAGGTCCTGTGGCATTTAGACAAAACATTAAATTTTCCATCTCAAATTAAGCCTCCGTCATATCAGTAATCTGTAGTTTATAATTATACTATTTTGTACATTCCAGCTACCACAATAAGCTTTGAACTGAGATATGTCAACCTTTTATTGCACTGTAGATTATTTTAAAAAATTATGGTACACTTATCACATATTTTATTTAGGAAGGAATTAAACGGTTTGAAAATTCTTATTTTATCCTGTGACACCGGCGAGGGACACAACAGTGCCGGTAAAGCTATAAAAGAAGCGGCAGAGCATAAAGGACATTCTGTGACAATGATAGATATGTTTCTCTTATCGGGTAAAGGAACATCGCACGCAGTATCAGGAGCATATATAGGCATTGTAAAGCATATTCCGTTTTTCTTCGGACTACTCTATAAGGTTGGCATGCTGATATCGAGTGATAAACGTAAATCCCCTGTCTATTTTGCCAATGCCCTGCTTTGTAAAAAGCTATCAGCATACATTGAATCAAACGGCTTTGATGCTGTCGTCACACCTCATCTGTACCCTGCTGAGACTCTGAGCTGCATGAAGCGAAAAAATCTGCTTCATATCCCTGCCGTCGCTGTGGGAACCGACTACACCTGTATCCCATTCTGGGAAGAGACAAATGTGGATTATTATGTTATTCCGCACGATGATCTGACAGATGAATTTGCAAAACGTGGTATTCCTGAAAACAAGCTGCTGCCATTAGGCATCCCGGTACGACAAGCCTTCTGTACAAGGACTGCTAAAGCTGCTGCAAGAACAATATTACATCTGCCATCCGATGTACCTATCTTTCTTGTGATGAGTGGCAGCATGGGTTTTGGCAAGCTTGCTGTCTTTGCCGCAGAGCTTGCAATAAGATGCCATAATAATGAGCATATTGTAATCATTTGCGGCAACAATACTAAAATAAAACGCATACTGCAAAATGAGTTTAAGTTCAACAAACGTGTACACGTAATAGGCTACACCAATCAGGTTTCACTTTTCATGGATGCCTGTGATGTAATCTATACAAAGCCCGGCGGCCTCACATCAACTGAGGCACTTGTAAAAAATATACCGATTGTACACACTGCTCCAATCCCCGGATGCGAGGCAGCAAATGTTGCATTTTTCAAAAAACGTCATCTGTCTGTCTCATCAAAGCGTCTGTCAAAGCAGATTGAGCTTGGGAAAATAATGATAGAAAATAAAGAGCTAAATTCAGAAATGATACGTGCACAGCGCCGTGAGCGAAAGCCCTATGCTGCCATACAGATTGTTGGTCTGCTTGAAGAACTGACTCACACTGATACAACTGACTATAAAACCATGTAACTATAAAACTATAAGGAAATTATCATGCTATATTTTTTATTTACACTCTTAGGCTTCGTACTCGGAAGCACTCTCTTTGCTTACTGGATACCAAAACTATTAAAAAACATTGATATCTGCACACTTCCCGATGACCACAATCCGGGTGTGAGCAACGCATTTATGTATGGTGGCTTTTTATGCGGAATACTCTCACTCATATGTGAGCTTGCAAAAGGATTTATCCCGGTGTATCTTGGTCAGAAATGCTTAGATATAAACTCACTTCTGTTTGTACCTGTTTTAGTTGCACCTGTCTTTGGACATGCATTTCCTTTTTTACAAAAACAAAAAGGCGGTAAAGCTATTACCGCCTCCTTCGGAGTCCTTTTGGGCCTGTTTCCGGAATTGCATCCGGCTGTCTATCTAGCATTTTTCTTTATATTCTTTTCAGTTGTGGTAATAATAAATCCACATTCGCTCAGATCTATTCTGACATTTGGTTTTTTTGCATTCAATGTCCTTTTGACTATAAAAACAGCCTCAATCCAGATTGGCTGCTTCATAATCGCAATGATTGTGATATACCGACACCTGATAAAGCACAATAACGGACCGGTAAGGATAAGTATACTGCATCAGCGGTAATTATGGTATCTGCTTTTACTCATTGATTTTGCTTCTTACATAACTGTTTATTTTCATACATATAAGAATCAGCACTATCAAATAATATTTGTAATGTACTCTCCTTATAATCCTCCGATATCGCCCATCCGCAAGCGTAATCAATTTGCAGTTCATTTCCGGTGTTGTTTAATTTATCTTTTTCCAGGCATAAGCATTTCAGGATTTCATCAACCTCCGCTTTATCTGTGTCATAAATGACTACCATAAATTCATCGCCGCCATATCTTCCCACAAAATCTTTTTCAGGAAATACGCTGCGCAAAAGTCCGGCAAACTTTACTATCAGCCGGTCTCCTGCCGAATGCCCCATTGTATCATTAATAAACTTCAAATTATTTAAGTCAAAAATAATGCATGCCGTAGGTGAACTGATTATCTCATTATTGTTCAGAATTTCTTTACAGGCACTTCTATTAGGCAATCCTGTACGGGCATCAGTATATGCTCTTTGCTCTAACAGTTTATTTTGCCTTGCCATCTTCATTGCCATTATGGTCTGTACAATAATCAATATAACAAGACACAGCATATCAAGTACAGACAAAAGCTCTATCGTGCGGATCTTTGTAGCAATCTTTTCTGAATAATTTTCCGCTGCAGACACAGTATCATCAGCCATCTTAAAATAAGTCTCACTCATATTGACAATATCTGTATTTTCATATCCGTTACTTCTTACAGCTTCAATTTCTTTTTTTATTTTATTCCAATAATCAATCTGGACCTGCAATTTATCCTGATAGTCCTTGTCCTGAAGCTTTACCAGATCATAATTTCCATCCTGATATTTTAATCCGCTTAAAATATCATCCAAATATTTAATCAACTCATCATTTTGGGATCCTGTAATCTCCAATTTTACTTCACGCTGTGTTGCTCCACGTACCAGACCTGCGTAATTTATTACCCTTGCCGTTCCTTGCAGCCGGTTAATCTGTATCATCATAAAAATAACAAGAATAACCAATGCAAAGATGAGACAGCTTTGTATAATACCTATTATATTTCTGCTTTTTTTATTCTTTAACTTCATTTTCCGATTTATCCTTGCAATTCTAATGTTCCAACATAGTCTCCATTATTATATACAAATGGTCCAGCCTCTTTCTCTTCTCCGAAATACTCAGGTCTTAGTGAAAGAATACTTAATAGTTCATCCATATTATTCACCTTTGTTGCCTGATATGGCTGCTCAAATGCTATTTTTTCTACAAACAAATAATAGTCATTGTACTTTATCAATACACCTGTATGTCCCACGAACATAGCATCAGAATCCGGATCATATATTGCTATACTAATAAGTGAAATACGATTACTGTCTATTTGAAATCCATACTTTTTCCAGTTGTCAGAGAATGTTTTTTCAGGATGTTTATCATCCGTAATGCTCTTTTCTCCGTATAATGTAGTAAACATGTCTTTATTCTGCCTTATGATTTCATACCTGTCTACATTATCTATTGCTTCCGTATCAAACATTAAATATGTGCCACTATAGCTATCTTCCGTTGACTGTGCGTGAAGCAGCCCATCCAGCAAAAGAAAAGCTGTCATTCTGCAATCTGCATCTGAATAGTCATGCTTTTTCTCCCAGCCATCCATACATTTAACAGTATCTGCTTTCATTTTATATGCATCTGACCAGGTATCCTTCAGCTTTGCATTCTTCCCGGCAGAATCCGCAAAATCAGTCACCCATTCTTTAAAGGTATCTACATGCGATGCCCCGGCTGAACCAAGCTCATCGCACACCTCAGTAATGGTATTGCTTCCACCCATATATGTTGCAGTTGGCAGCTCCTGTTTTTTATTCGAATCCTGCTCTTTCGACTCCTCGGCAGTATCCGTGGTAATATTATCCTTGTTTATATTTTTATTACCACAACCGCCCAACAGCTCTGCACAAAACATCATTCCAACTATTATTGCAATTAATTTCTTCTTCATGGTTATCATATCTCTTTCTGATTATTTGTACTGTCCTGTACTTTTTTAAAGTACATTACTATTTGTACTATGTAAATAGTATGCTGACAAAATTAAAGAAATATTAATCACTAAAACTTCACACATGTCAAATGTTGATAGTGCCGTCCGGTGTGTAGACTTACATCTTCCGATGGAAGAACTCGTCAGGATTATCCTCCTTTAACGCATCTTACACATGTTTTTTCGCCACTTACATCCAAATGCGAGACATTATATATGAAATATTGTATGATTAACTCACAAAAAAGAAAGGAGGATTTTACATGAAGGTAAGTATAGAACTTTCCCCTGAATACAGCGAACCATATGCCATCATATATGCAGATAAAATCACTGACAGCATCCAGCGTACCCTTGATATATTCGGTTCAAATGAAAGCCCCATTACAGCTTTTAAAAACGAAAATGATATTGTCATTTTACAGCCAAAAGAAATATACATGGTAAGGGTAGAAAACAAGGATACTATTATTTATGGCAAAGAACACCGCTACCGTTCCCGAAAAAGACTGTACGAAATGCAACAGCAGCTTGGTGCCGGATTTATGCAAATTTCTAAATCAACTTTGGTCAATCTGTCTTATATGAGCAATGTCGAGGCTGGTTTTAGCGGCACTCTTCTTTTGAAACTAAAAAACGGATGTAAGGATTACGTATCAAGAAAATATCTGCCTGAGTTTAAAAATTATCTGGGATTATAGGAGGACAAAAATGAGAGAAACTATGAAAAATTTGATTAAAAACACTATAACCAGCATTGGTATAGCATTAACCGTTTTCTGCATTACAGGAATGGTATTTGACATCGCCTATGACGGTAATTTCAGTTTAGATAATTACCAATTTTCAAAAATGGTTATCGGGTGCATAATTGTAGGTCTGGGTTTTGGACTTCCGGCCATGATTTATCACAAAGACAATCTTCCAATGCCTTTTAAAATAATTATTCACATGGGAACAGGCTGTATTATTTATACAATCGTCGCATATACTGTCGGATGGATAGGAGGAACAAGTTCTATCCTTCACGGAATTATTGCAGCCATATTTCAAATAGCTTTGGCATTTATAATTTGGGGAGGCTTCATGCTTCACTATCGCAATGATGTCAGAAAAATGAATGAAAAAATCAAGGAATTATAGACTTGTTCGTACTGCGTGTCTGTGGAGTGATACTCTGCAATATCGAACTAAAAAACGAGGGCAAATCAAACCGCTTTATACCGAATTTGATTTGCCCTGTTTTTGATATTGTTCAATAATCACTACTGTTATTCCTAAATCAGATATTACATACCTCTGCGAATCATCGAATTGTAATCCGGTAAATAGCTTATATCCTGTGCATCATCCAAAAGAATCAAATTTGCTTTTTTTGATGCAGATATAACAATTGGAGAATGGGTCGCAATGATAATTTGAACCCCTGCAAAGTTTTTTTACAATGCGTCAATTACATTCCACTGCCACTTTGGATGAAGATGTAAATCAATTTCATCTATAAGCACAATACCCGTAATCTGTTCTCTACTTTCTAATTCCGGATTAAGCATACATACACGATAAGCCAGATCCATAACCATCCACAATAGAGACTGATACCCGGCACTCAGCTTTGAAATCGGCATCTCTGTCTTATCATCCTTGTAAACCAACTCCGTAAACTGTGGCGAATAGGAAATTAAAGGAGTCTTAGATAGTTCATTAATTTCCTTCATAAACGAAGCCACAATGTTCTTAAACATTTCATATTCGCGCACTGTTCCTTTATTTGAACGCACTACTTCCTGTTTTAGACACCACTGCTGAATAGACTTTACATCCATTGAAGAATCAAGGCATCCGATGTACCCACATCGTCTGTCATCCAATTTCTTCTTTAATTCCGTTCCAAAATCTCCTCTTCTTACTCTCCACGCTCTGGCAGCACTTTGAAAACTAATCAATGGCAAAACAGAATCCGGGTTATTTGTAAGCTTTTTCATCCATACACACACATTCTTATCGTCAATCTTAGTATGGGTGGCAGATACTTCTTCCTTGATTCTGTTCCATGTAAAATTCTGTTCTTCCGTTATGCGGAGTGTACAGCCGGCTAATACAGGTTCATAGTATTCAATCGCTGTTGAAGAATCCCCTACAGGCTTTATCCTCATACACACATCATCTTTTACAATATTCTTAGTACTAACACCTGCTACATTGACAAACAAACCTCCAAGAGCTACCGCAATACCCTCAAGGACAGACGTTTTTCCTGCTCCATTATCGCCAATAATCAGATTCACTCCTGGTTTTAAGTCTATATCCATTTTTCAATTGCTTTATAATTCTCTATATAAATCTTTTCTAAATACAAATATCACACCATCCTTCCTTGTATAGACATGTTATATTTGTCAAAATAAAGTAAAAATTACTTTTCTCATTATATTACAAACCACTTTTTCTTGCAATTAGAATTATCCCTTTTTAATCCAACTCTCTTCTCAATCAACTGACTGTAAAATAAATAATTTCTTGTAAAAATAATTCCCGCTGATGCCATTGCCAGCCCTAAATAAAAAATGTAATAAATATCATTGTGCCTTGTGCTCTGCCTGATGAAAATCGTCAAAGTAAATTTTATATGAAGCATGTTCTCCATATTTATCACGCAATCCCTGTTCAATCGTTTCCAAACTGTTCATTAAATGATCTTTTTCTGTATCTGAAAGCTTTTTTATCCGATAATCATATGCTTTGATATCTATATAAAAATCAGCAGTGTCCATTGACAGGTAACGTTCTGCAGAGACTTCGTTGCATTTGAACCAGCTTTCTTTCAACAGTTTATCATAAAATTCAGGCTTGGGATTACCACCCTCGTAGGATATGCCGACTTCTATACAATCCGATTCAGCTTGGGGAAGATATTCTTCTATAATGTCACTTTTTATATTGTCCCCTATTACGTCAAATGAAATGTCCATCAATTCCATTGTCAATGCCTGCTTAGCCGATAATCGATTATGATTGATAATGCTATACTTATCATTGTTTATTTTATAAACATGATCTGTGATATGCCAGATTGATTCATTTTGACCATAATCATACAAAATATACCAATTATGGAATTTTCCCGGAACATTCTCTGACAGCTCCGGATAGATATTGTTTATTTCATATTCATCGTAAATAAGGCTATCCTTTTTCTCTTCATCAATACACTTCCAATTGCCCTTTCCGAAAAATCCGTCAAATACAGAAGCATATCTAATTGTCCAGTTTTGATTTATAAAATAAACTCCAACTATAATCACGGAAACTAAGCAAACAATCAAAACAAATCCACATTTTTTAATTTTTTTCATAAAAGCTCTCCATTTCTTTTTGAATCCATGTCATGATAACATCCACAAAAAAATCCTTCTGCACCATTATTATAATGCAATTTTATAAGTGCTTCAAAGAGCACTATCATATATCTGTCTTACCGTATTTTCGATATTCGTGCCTGCCAGATACCCAAATGGTATCTTCCGTTCTCTGACAGCCGCTATAAACTTTGTGTAGCTGATATGATTCATGTAGTCCGTGAAGAAATATACCATGTCCTTTCCGTCAAGCATTTTGCCATCAACAGTCTTGTATGCATTGGTGTCAATATACTTCCATTCCGGAAATAGCTTCTTAAGTTTATTTACCCAGGTGACATGTCCTCCAATAATAACTATGTGCTTTTCCACAAGCGCATCCTTCATTTCATCCAGACTGATGCCTTCTGTATCATCATCCAAAGTGCTGTTTTCAAGCCTGTATACAAAATTTCTCAGGGCTATCAGCTCATCCCGTTCTGATTCATACTTTGAAATAAGGCTCTCTGACTGTAACTGTTCTTTTTTAAGCTGGCGGCACTGTTGGACTAGCGCCTTATTCTCCTGCTCTTTTTCGTTTAGTTTTCTGCGCAGATCAGCTATCTCCTTCAGGTATTCTTCACTACACACATCTCCGGTGCTTACAGGAGCAATATTTGTGATTACATTCTGCTCCCCATGCTTTTTCTTTGTCAGCCCGTGCAGGACAATGTTTTTTGCGTCAAATAAAGCATCATCAATCATGTCTTCTGCCGAATCCTCGCCTGTGAGATATGCCACCTGCTCCTCAAGAACGTCCGCTGCATCGGTGAGCGCCTCTACCAAATTATACACTGCCGCATAATGCTGCACTTCCTCATATGTATATTCTCTTTCAGGATTACGAGTCTTAAGCAGCATAAGTGCATCTCGCATCTCAGTTTTTGCATTATAGCCTATTTCATTGCAAAGATATGCATAGTCACTCTTATAACCGCTCCTCTGCAGGCACATTTCCACAAAATCATCCACCTCGAAATACGCCTCCAGACCGTTCCTGTGTTTATCTTCCAAAAGGCAGTCATTATACCATTTGTCTATCTGGGCCGAACATTCCTTAATCAGCTCCTTGTCCAGATTCAGTACGTCAATGCCAATGTCATCATCATCTATGTATTGAAGCCAGGTTATTCGGTGTTCATTCAGAGCATGGTATAGTATAATACACATTTCGTCCTCTTTTATATTCATGAAATGGCACATGCCGAGTACACGACCAATAGCTGAATCCAGTGAACCATCTTCATTGTCATTCACCACATCCAGAATTTCTCTTGCTGAAATCCTGCTGAATCTCTTGATTCTGTTGTACTCCTTCTTGTGGTACAGCTTATAAAGGTACTTAATCAGTGCAAGACAATACTCATCCCTAAGCTTAGCTCCATTGTATATCAGGCGCATTATCCTCTTTTTCACTGAAAGCCCTGGTCCATAGTTAATATGCTCTTCATCACCATACCATCCAACTTTGTTAAACTCATCAAGTCTTTCCCTGCAATGCTCTAAAAAGTCCATCTCTATCGCAACAAAGTCATACTCCATTTCATAGGTCATGAACTGGTCAAGGAAAAAATAATCTGCTCCTATCGTGTCCGGAGCCACTTTTCCGGCATTGTAATCATCTATCGCATTCATCAGCAGTCTTGTCATTTCCTTTTTTTGGCTGATTTCTGAATCATCCATCTGATACTTTGCCATCTGCTCATGATAATCCCACTTTTTATCATTCCCGCTATCTGGTATGTTACATAAATCTCTGAATGGTGCTGTATTCATCTGTAATACTCCAATCTGCCTTTCATTTACTTAAGTGTTATTTCTTTATCATCAACGATATTCTCTGCTTTATTCTTTATACGGTCAATTTCTTCCTGAATAATATCGCTCAATGATGTAGTGTCTATCTCGACATTCTCTGCAGCAACAGATTTATCTGCAAACGCATCAAATACTGCCTGTTTCTCGGAAAGCAAATCTGTGATTTTCTCATCGATTGTATTATCACACAATAGTCTATATACAATAACATTTCGTGCCTGTCCCATACGATATGCTCTGGAAATGGCCTGATTCTCTATCGAAGGCTTAAGCTGTGGCTCACAAAGTATAACTACACTGGCCGATTGAATATTAAGTCCGGTTCCACCGGCAATAATCTGAGCAGCTAAAACTTGTCCGGCAGGTGCCTTATCAAATTTATCAATAATCTCCTGTCTTTTAGATGGTGAAATAGAGCCATTAATCGGTTCCATACACTGCTCTCCCAGTAAATCTGATATCTTCTTAATCGTATCAAGATAAAACGAAAATACGATTATTTTTCTATCTTCTGATTTTGCCTCTTCAATTATCTCAAGCATTCTATTTGCCTTGCATGAGTTTTTCAAATCTGAAACATTCCATGAAACCCTTCTGGCAGCATTATAATTTCTGCTTAAAACAGCTTCTTCATATGCCTGTTCTTCTTCGGCACATAACTGACACCACTCTTCATTTTCAAGAAGCTCGGGAAGCTCTGTTAAAACATCTTCTCTCTTTCTTCTGTAATAAACTGTTGCTACTTTTTCACGAAACTGAGGAGCCGACGATAACATTTTCATACGCGATATTTGTTTTGCAATATCCGGTCTTAAAATGTCTATCAGATTTACCATCTCATCTACATTATTTTCCAATGCCGTACCTGTCATAAACAGAAGTCTTTGAGCATGGGCGCATATTGCTCTGGTGTTAATTGAGCGGTTTGCGTCTGGGTTCTTAATATAATGAGCCTCATCAACCACGAGCATTGAAAACTTAAAATCATCCGGCAGTTTAAAATAAGCAGTAGTCTCATATGTGGTAACAGCAACCCCTCCCATACGAATCCACTCATCAAGGGCTGACAATCTGCTCGAACCATGTACCTTTATTGCTCTTAGCTTGCTAAATTTTCCGATTTCCCTGCACCAGTTGATTATTACACTGGCAGGACACAACACAACAAAATGCGTAGCTCCGGTATTGCGTAAAGATACCATAGCGGCAATGGCCTGAATAGTTTTTCCAAGTCCCATTTCATCACCAAGCAGGACTCTTCCCTGATGAAGAATATATTTCACACCCCATTCCTGGTATCTTCTCAAGCTGCAAAGCAGACCATCCGGGAAGAAACATTCATCCTGTACTTCTCTGGCCAGATCCTCCGGCAGCCCATAAACACTGTCATCATTTCCTAAAAGTCCCGGAACAATCTGCTCGATAGTATTAATATACTTAATCGGATCTTTCTGAAAATCAGCCCATACATCATTTTCAGAATAATAATCCAGGTTCCTATATTCTTCGCCAAGACGGTTAACTTCATTTCCGTAACTATCATTTAGCTTTTGCTGCAGGTAATTATAGCTATTAACAGCTTTATTCTTTTTATCTTTAGAAGAAAACAACCATTTAAATACTGTTGTTGCAGGCTCAACATCGTTTATCGCATTGGATATATACATGCTGCTCACGTCATACAGTTTTGTGCTTAAATCAGCCACTTGTCTTGCTCTGAGATATTGAGAAACAGCTGTAACAAGCCTTGTTGTTTCTTTAGTCCGGTTATCAAAGCTTAGCTTGAGCTTGGTGGATTTTTTAACAGCAGAATATGTATCACGAACCATATTTTTTATGGTGTTAGCTCCGTCATCACTGATTCCCTTGATAGCAGATAATTGATATACAGATGCTGCAAAAATATCCTCGTATGTACTAAATCCATTCTGTCTTAGCGACTTGACTCTGATGCCAAGCTTATCACGATTTAGTTCCTCAACAGAAATATTACGCAGTTCTTTAAGCACTTCAGTAGTAATATAACGTCCTGAAATATCACTTACCATATCCATGTAACGCTTGTCAGCATTCATAAAATCAATTAACCTTGCCTGAAGTCTTTTATGGCGATGTATAAGATTTTTTGCATCATCAAATGAAAAATTACGTTCCATTATATTTCCTTTATATTTTTCTCTCCATTTCTTTTTGAATCCATGTCATGATTATACCACCATTTACATCTCTTTAACAATCGCAATGCCATAGATTTTCTCAGCCTAAGATATTTCCATATGATGAATATACTTATATCCCATTTGTATTCTATATCTTTTCCGTTATTTGCGTGTATAAATACATGATACTGATTTATTTACTTCACTGCAATACTTTTTCCATTACAAAGAGGAAGCCGGTACATGTGAAGTATACCCGCCTGGTCTATGAAAAAATTTAGTATGAAAATTTCTTTTTTTATGATTGTAGTATACATGCCAATTGTGATTTTGTTTAATTGGGTGGATGGGTTGAATAGTTCGGAGAAATCGCAGAAAATAGAATAGCTTTAAATATAAGCGGAAATATTTTTGCTCATATGTACCTCGCTGCAAAATGTTCCAAATAAAAAAAGGAGAGGGGCCTCGGCACCCTCCCCCGATCGCAGGCTTCTCAAGTTTCTGCAATCTGATCACTAAAGATAATATAACTGATATAACTAAGAAAGTCAATCATAAATTATCTTTATTTAGATTGTATTCAATGTGGTTATTTTTATGTACTATTCAAATACATTGTTTAATATTCCTTCATCGCTAAATTTGTACCTGTATTACTTTAATATCTTCCTTATCTGCTTATCCGTTGCCTCCGGATACATCTCATGCATATAGTCTGCAAGCTGCTTCCATGAATCCCGCGGATTATCTTTATAACAGGAAGTTACATAATCGTATCCATAGATATGCTCGATAGATGAATACACTGCAACATCCCATCCATATTCCATGCCTTTCTTATTCACTCTCTTCTTAAAATCGCAGTTGCACAGATATGTCTGCATCATAAGATTCGTTATTGCACCATCAAATCCCTTTTCTCCATCCTTACCAAATCCAGCTTGTTTTTTCAATTCATTTGAATAAATCTCTGAATCAGCCTTATCTTCCATAAAATTGACCATTATCTTTTTATGCTTATTAGGTGCTTTCCCATCATCATATAATGCATCAAAATCATATCCATCCCGGCGATAATTAGCAAATACAGGTAACCACTTTTTTGATATAAATCCTGCCTTCTTATCAAAGAACTTTCCATAGACGATATCATGCTGCCTTGCTATAATAGCCCGCCACATCCATGGATCAATCTCCGGATTATCACTCCACCAGTACTCTGGAACAGTTCTTTCTTCAAGAGAGAAACCTTTTATATCATTCTTGAACAATGGTAAAAATCCCACCTTATTGATATATTCGATTGCTTTATCTACAGACTGGATGCATTCCGGGTTGTCCCACTTCATGCCATGCATAATCCATTCACCTGATTCGTTTCCCATAATATATTTACCTCATTACTCAGCGTACTTGTCAACCTTCTTTTCCCTTTGAAAATGGACTCAAGTCGATAAACAGTTTCTTCAATCCGCTTGTGTCCTTGAACTCCTTGAATAAATACTCCAGAAGTTCTTCCTGCCTTGCCTGCCCTAATGTAAGCCTGTAAAGAGACAGAATCTTTATCAGCCTTTCATAATTCATCTCATCCTTACTCATAGGATACATTGGCACAAGCCTTTCTATTTTTACACTCTGATTTTTTCCGAAACACCAGAATGGTACAAGCTCTGACTGGTTATTCTGCTTTTCCGCTTTAGCAGCTTCAAACATTTCTGTCCATATGTCACGCTTAAATGTGATTTCATCTGCCTTGCCATATTTATCAGCAACATTCTGTCTTATTGCCAGACACTTAAATCTATTGATTCTGCCTTCCCTTTGTTCCAGGTCGATGGGATTACTTGGAAGATTCCAGTGCATAATCACTCGGCAGTAATTATGAAAATCCAGTCCTTCCTGTCCGATTGATGTTGTGGCAAGCACAAATGGACGCATTGGTGAGTTAAAGGCATTTCTGATATTTTCTTTACGCATGACTACCTTGGAATTATCTCCTGCATCCTTTGTAAATCCAACTGCATAACTCGACCTTATTCGACATCCATCACTCTTCCTGTCAGCTCCATTAATACGCTTTTTGAAATCAGGATAAGTATCAGCGATATAGGTGGCTGTATGTATTTTCAATGAATCCATCATCATGTCATGCACGATCTGATACTGATTTCCATCCGACTGAAAACCTGCTGTTTCTTTCAGCATATGGATATATTCATCTATCATTGCCTGAAAACAGCCATCTTTACAGTATTTAAGTACATTCTGCCAGTGGGAATTATCATCCCTGCATCTGCCATAAGCAAGATCAATGATAGCTGTTGACTCCGGCAAATTGAAATTATTGACAAATACCTTTGCAAGCGATGTTGCTCTGGCTGTGCTTCTTCCATTAGAACGATAAATGCATATTGCTGGCGAACCCAGTACCATATTTACCAATGTTTCCAGAAGATCCTCCGGCTTTCTTCCAAGATGGATCTCCTCCGGGGCATCCAAATAACTTCTTAGCCTATCAATATGAGCAATAAAGCCCTTATTTCTCTTATCCTTTGAACTGCTTCTGACCTCAGATGTTGTATCCTCTTCGTCTGTATTCATTTCCCACACAATATCCTCTATCCAATGCTTTGCATAGATGACTCCATCCATGAGCATCGGTGCAAGATAATACCACCTGGCATCTTCCTTATTGTTACCCGAATCACCATATTTTTCTTCGATTATCGCAAGCTTCTCTTTCAGTTTCAGCCGTACCGATTTTTCTATTACTTCTAGTGATTCATGATTATTCAATGACTCAATCGGTAAATACATATCAGAAAGTGTCTTTGAAGGATAAAGCAGTGCAAACAGGCTCATGCCTCTTACTTCTCCATTTGAAACATTAAACCTGAGCCTTGCTACCGGGTATCGTCTCGAACCTTCCGCAAAATACCCCGTATTCTTCTTATCCTGATTCTTTATCTGATGTACCAGTTTTCCAACTGTAAGTCTTTCCGCCTCATAGGAAACAAGCGCACCTATCATTCGTGGAACCATCTCCCATGCAGAAAATACAAGTATTTTTGAAAAGCCTTTGCTGTTTTTATATGCTCCCTGCATCTCATAATATGGCAATGATGGAGGAATCCACAGATATTTTTCTGCACCGCCGGTAAATGCTTTTTCTTTCAGTGCCTCAAGCCTTGCATTGGTTTTCGGCAGTTCATCATATTTATTGATTTTATTGCGATTCAGCCACAAGAGACTTTGTTCTCTTTCACTTCCAAATTCATCTGGATATTTTGTATAATATTTTTCAATCTGCTCTTTAATCTTATATTTCTTCATAAAGGACATAAGATACGGACAGCTCTTTGCATAATCTACCGGTAAAGAATGATTTGAATCCGTTTTTGACAGCAATCTTGACATCTGTATATAGGAGTTTATGTCATTTTCATCTATCTGCAAATGATGCTTCACGCTGCTGTCATCCGTATAATCACCGGAATCCATGACAGATATACGCTCTGTCCTGCTGACGCCCTGATACATCGCATTTTCTGCCAGCTCCTTCATACGGATAATTGCACTATCTCCTGCTTTCAACTCACTTAGAGCATGGGAATAATTCTTCCACACTTCCTTGAATTTAATGTCTTTGACTTCATCATCAAATAGAAAGTTCATAACCTGAAAAAACTCTGCATAATGCTCATCAAGCTGATTTTCATCTATCTCTTCAAGGGTAGAATACAATTTATATGGTGTAGCCGACAATAACAGCACCCTTGTATCATGTCCGCTAAGGAAACTGTGGGCAAGAATACCAAGCTCACTGTCATCGGATGACAGAAGAAACTTAAATCTCTGAAACTCATCCATGATTACCAGATCCGGTTCAAGCATAGATACACTGATTCTCGCAAACATCACACGAAGCTTATTCATCACATAGTAATTGGAATATGTAAGCTGTTTATTGTATCTTCTTTCATGCAAATGATTAAGCAGCAAGTCCCTTATACTTTCATACTCCTGATAATTAAGGATTTTTTCTATCACATTTTGTGGATAGACACCCTTCGTCATCTTTTCGCATTCTGCCACACGATTTTCAAAGTTCCATTTTGCCCATCCATCCCATGCTTTTACAGCATCCATTATCATAAATTTTTCAAGAGAAGTTGCATGTCCTTTAAAGTCCGGCATTCTCCTTAAAATGGCATACATAAGTGCTCTTTCCTGCACACTTCCACCTCCGGTGGTCATGCGGAAAGATGTTTCCGGTGTAAGTGGGATAAGCTGTATAAAGCCTTCCTTTATCTGCGGATCATTCTCCTGCTCGGTAATCTTTAAATGCTGCATAGACAGTCTGGTATCTGATACTGAACCGATGGCATTCTTTCCTGTTACATCAAGCTTCCTGATATTCTGATTTGCTATGTTCTGATTAGAGCAGATATAAATTACCTTAAACAGATCATCTTTCTCTTCGATTCTAAGTCTTGCTGTCTTTACAATTGCTCCTCTGGCAATAAGAGTTTTTCCCATACCCACTTCATCTGCTACAAGCACACGATTCTGATTATGCCGGAACAGATAATCCACTCTCTCCACAGTTGCTCTTTGAAAATCCTTCAGACCGGAGAGGGTACGCTTTTCAATTTCATCTATATTAAATTGTGACATAACATCACCTCGTTATCTTCTGATTTTCAAAGTATTACAAAAAGTCTCATACAGTTCACGGAATTCATCCGGTATAATATCCTTATCTGTAACCATCTTAAGCACATATCCAATGTCTTTTATTCTTTCCGGCTCTTCTACAGATGTCTTTAACATCTTTTCATAGAGTGCCGGCATTGCATCACTCGAATTGGCAAAAAAGCCGGATTCTCCCATCTGCTTTCCTTCAAGCATAGATGCTACATAATCATCGCCAAGTACAAACGCTATGTACTCAACAAATGATGCCCTATCTTTTACCACACTGTTTACTGCAGCACTTTCTCTGTCATCCGGGAAACCACTTGTAGGGATCATAATAATTCTGCGGATTGTATCATCACCTGATCTTGCAGTAATCTCATAGAACTCAGATAACTGCAAGATCTCAAGCTCTGAAAACTCTATATGTTCTGACAATGTCTGCTCCTGCTTTGAATTAAATGGTGATACTGTAACCTCACTATCAGATTCAATACCACTGAACTCAACCTCTATCTTGTACTTTCCGGCATTCTCATTATCTTCTGAAATTACAGCCTGCCTTTTCACACGGCACAATTCCTTGATTTTCTGCTCCAGCAGATTTCTATTATCACTTTCTGTTTCCAAAACAGCATCCGCTACTGTAACCTGCTCAAATGGATTCTTTGCATCTCCTACCGGTCCACAGAATATATCCTCTAAGAATTTATCCCCATTCAGATACATATTCTTTGTTCCAAGCCACAACATCATTTCAACATTTTTATTAATTGCAGAATATGAAGCATTCATGGAACCAAGATACAGGTCAACATCTGAATATTTCCTTCTCAGATAGATTTTTGCATGAATATCCTGTTTCTTTTTATCCGCGAGTTCATCTGAAATTTCTTCCTCACCATCTATAATCTCATCCTTTAATGCATAGATGGTAAAATTGTCTACATCTGATGCTTTGAGTTTTCCAAGCTCAGAACGTCTCGTAACAAGTGTTCTCTTACAGTCCGACAATGCCCTGTCTGTCAGGTTAAAATCTGCAATCACACTTTCTGATAAAAACGGAGACATCACTACAAGCTCATTAAATGTCGAATTGGCATTTCCTCTTTCCTTGCAGAATAGAATATCCTCCTGCATCCGGTAAGCATTTTTTCCAATACCAAGTGGAAGAACTTCAAAATTCTCTCCAAATATTTTACTATCAAGTGAAAAGGATACATCCTTAATGTCTGAACATAATCCACGAATCAGATTTCTTTTCTTTCCGGCATTATTGCTGGTATTATGCACATTCGTTACAAGATAATCCAGAAAATCACAGATAGGTTGAGTCTTTTTCTTCTGTCTGACATTTTTACTGCTATCCATTGCAAAACTGATATCCCAGCTCCTGTCAAAAGTCAGATTTCTGCTCATTACCACAAAACGATATTTTTTATCTCCATCAGCGTTTACATATGCTAATACCCATGTTTTCGGGTGAAATGACGGATATCGACCAAGCTGTCTATCTTTTGGCAGTGCGACCTCTACTACCATTTTCTCTAATAAAATAGATAGTGCAGTCGGTTTTGTTGGCACTTTAATCTGTCCTGCTTCACAAAACAGCACGATTTTATCTGATACCTTCTGCAATGCATTCAGCATACCAATTGGATTTTGCATAAGCTTACTATCTGTTTCTTCAGATAATCCAAGGCATATCGCCACAGCTGTGAGTGCTTCCAGGTCAAGTGAATATGTAGTGCCTACTGCTCTGTCCAATCTATATCCGTCCGGAGGCATCAAAATACCGCCGTAATCCGTTCTATCTCGGTTTGAATCCGGTCTAAACATCAGCACTCACCTCCCCGGCATAGATGTCATTCACAATTCTTCTGGCATTCGAGAATCTGTAATCGAGCATTCCACCGCCTACCCATTTTGAATGATCAAATTCCTTTGTTCTGCTTAACTTCGCTCTGGCTGCTCCTTTCAGGCTCCGTTCCCTCTTGCGAATCAGTTCATCAGCCATATCAATATCAGATGCCATAAATGCAGCCTGTATCCCACATAAAAAACTCTTTGCCCTTGGATTGATCAACTGCAATTCTCCAAACACTGCATCCAGATCTACTGTCGCATTATGCCTTATATCCGGAAGCAACCTGCTCCATTCATCATTTGCGTATGTATTCTCGTCTTCTGAAAGCATGACATTGTATCTTACTCTCGCCATATACACCAGATTATTAAAATCGCAGGCAAGCTTCATCATATATGCCAGCTTTTCACCTACTTTTTCCGATAGTTCAGCCGTTAAAGAAGCAAAATCATCATATTCATTCAAATCAATACGATTTTTCAATACATATTCCAAAAGAGACCCTTTCGTTGACTTCTGAATCTGCTTATCCAGATAGAATGCTTCCTCCTGCGTCAGCTCTATTGTAAGGTTGTCTCTCCAATCATCATGATAAATCGGAAGATTCCAGAATCTAATATTGCCGATATCTCCTGCATCCGAATCATCCTTATCATTTTCCTCTGCATCATCATTTCTATTTCCCAACCGGCTGACAGACTTCTGTTCTTTTAGCTTTACCGCCAATGAAACATACTCCGGTATAGACAGACCATAATCACAGAATATTCCAAAGGTACGAATTCCATTCCAGTAGATATCTGATGGTTTTCTTGCTACCCAGCCCTTTGGTAATACACGGGTTCCAATAACACCTTCTGCCTTGGGATCTGCTTCTAACAATCTGATGCCACAATCTTTTTCAACAGAATCTATAGCCCTTAAAACTCTATTTGCATCCTTTCCATACCTGCCATCAACAGCTTCTCGCAGCACATATGGAACAATAAGGAAGTACTTTGCTCTGGTCTGGATGGTAGATGTTCCAGGGAAGAAATAGTTGGCAAAAGCATCACGAATAATGCCGATTCCAAGTTCATCGACTGCTCCCTGTTCACTCAGAAGGTTAATTACATCTAATGCCTTCTGCCGATCTTCTTTTGAAAAATCTATCCATCCTAACTGCATATTTTCACTTCCTACTTCAATGTGATTTGTCACTTTTACTCTTCTGTCGAGTTTAACGTTCTTTATAACAGAAAGCTCTCCATTTCTTTTTGAATCCATGTATAATTATACCACCATTTACATCTCTTTAACAATCGCAATGCCATAGGTTTTCTCAAACTTTATCATTTACCTTGTCTGTGATTTTGTCATACAGTCTGCCTGCACTCATCGGCTCTCCTCTTCTCCTTGTTCTTTAAATTATAAAATGAGCCATCATAAGAAGGGCATTTTCTTTTGCTTCTCTCTTATGATGGCTCTAGCTTAGCATGTTGCGAGTCCCAAAGTCCGCCCTCGCAACACGAATCTTTGTTCTATGTTACAATAAAACTACTAAAAAACGGCTCAGTCATTTTTTCATTGCCTTGTAGCCAATTAATACTGTCCACACATATGCACAGGTTTTTGGAATCATCAGCATGCCGATCATCGGAATTACATCAGCCAGCAGTACAACCGGAATATAGAATGCAAAGCTCAGGACAATTGTCAGCCACATCCAACGAAAAGAGCTATCGTTATTTTCTTTTGCACTTTTATAGAATAAAACGATGATAATTAATCCCATCAGTGCAAACGGAATATTTCGGTAGATTCCCCATGAAAGCGGAGCATCTGCACTGAGCCAGGCATTCTGAGGCATCATACACAGAACAATTCTTAATCCTGCAAGACCATAAATAGCTGCTGTAGCTGCTTTATAGCCTTTAATCTGATAACGCTCACGCCATATATGATAGAGAACGACATAAAAAATAGTCATAGTGACAGAGGTAATCCACTTTCCTAACCCAAGCTGTACGGTAAAGTTCTCAAGACCTGTTGTACAAAGCGCTGTTGCACGAGGAACCAGATGAAATGCATCTCCACCTCCTAAAATAACTGCCATAATTCCAAACATGGTAAATTGACGGTTTCCTTTGCTTTTTCGGATCATTAAAATTCCGATTGTGATTACCGAAAACAAATATACGGTATCAAATAAAGTTTCTACAATTGCCTGCATAATAAAAATCCTTTCTTAGGTACATCTTTAAACGCATAAGTGAACAACGTTCATTTTGTTGCAAAAATTTTCCCACACTCTAATGTGGGAGAATTTTAATATAATGTTTTGTTAATCAACATCAAAATCGAAGACGGATTATAATCCTGACGAATCATTGATACCAATATTAAAGAAAATAATATATCTGCAAACTGTTTTTCCGTGAATTGTTCATCAAATACATCTGGACGAATCTTAGGATCATTCTTTAATATACCGCACAATCCATTAAGAATATGCCCCCATGTCTGCAGCATTTTCTTCTTTCCATCCGTTTTTTCATCCTTCATAAATCCAAACGAATGCAGTGAAAAGAAGCCCGGAAATTGCTCATTTCCATATTCCAGTCTTTTATAAATCCATGAGATACAGGCAGCAACATCTTTAAAAACCTGCTCATCTTCAGGGTTAAAAAAGATTTCACGCCAAATACTCTCAATTGTATCCCCAAGCAAATCGGCCTTGGATTCATAGTAATTGTAGATTGTCCCCGCCGAAACAGAACATCGGGATGCAACAGCTCGTATGCTTACAGCAGTCCATCCGTTTTCTTTGATCAGCTCTCTGCTTGCAGCTAATATGTCTTCTTTTGAAGTTGCAAGATGGTTCACGAGTTCACTCCTCTCCAATGTAATGTCATTAAGTTATTTTATTAAATGAACGGTGTTCATGTTTAAAATATACACTGTTCATTTTATTTTGTCAATAACTTTTTTAGTAATGGGAATTTAAGCCACTCGCCATTTTTAAATGCACAAATTTCTACCTTCGGGTTTGCGTGAATCTGCTTTGAAACATCCTTTACCCTGCCAGTTTGAATATACAGCTTGCCTTCAAAATGTGTGCTGTTCCAAAAGGTCTTACCCTTGTTATATCGTTTCGGACAATCTTAAATGGCATTGTGGCATCTCCTATAAAAATACTTAACCAAAAAAGTTTTCTGCTTTATATTTTTCAATCAATTTCTTATTCTTAATTGTATAACTAATTCCCCATTCTGGCTTACTTTTCTGCCCCGGTTTATCATATTTTCTATCCACAAGTATTGCATTTGGTTTTTGCCATGCCGTTGCTGGAATTATATATACTTCAGGTAATCTATCATCCTCAAACTTCAAGAAACATACTAATCTATATTTATCATCCACACTCATATGTTGTTTCTGCATATATGTATACTTACCTTTATATATACTTTTTACTTGAACCTCATAAAATGTTCCCGTTACTATATCCCTTGCAACAAAATCAACACCATGATCATCTACTTCCGATGTATAAACATCATATCCATATGAAGCAAATTCCATCTTTGCATAATATTCCCCATATTGGCCTAATTGTCTTTGATTGAGTTTATCCCATTTCATCCTAGGCATATGAATTTCTCCCTTCTTATACGTCCATTTTTTAACATCATAAACATCCGCTACCGATACAAGCTACTCTTTCATTCTTTGAATGGCATCTATGGTATTTTTATACTCCTTTTGTACATTCCCATATAATGCCTCGTATCCATCGAGTTCTCTTCCACGTAGCTTCTCTGTCAGCTCCTCGCTGACTTTATACAGTCTGTCAAAGCCCAGATTCAGACAAAGTCCCTTTAGTGTATGCGCTGCGCGAAAAGCTTCTTCCGCGTTCTGCTCCTGTATAGCCTTTTCCAGATTTGAATAACTGGGATCATCCAGAAATTTTAGGGCAAATCTTTTAACCATTTCTTCACTGCCCATTCTTCCTATTACTCCTTCGAAATCGGCTTCCATACTCTCATAACATTCTTTTACTGTTATCATTCTGCTATTCCTCTCTATTTCATTTTTCTTGTTGCCTTATTACTTCCGATAAAATCGACAGCAGCTTATCAACCTGGAAAAGAAAAAGCATTTATTAATACTTAATCCTAAAATAATCCAAATACGCTTTATACTTGTCCTGCGCGGTCAGGCAGGTATCTGTCAGATATCCTTTTTCGTTGTCCCATTCCTTCAATCCACGATAATAAAACATTTTCAAATTATCCTCAATGATAAACGGAACAATATTGTATTTTAGACACTCTTTAAACATAGTCAATCTGCCCACACGACCGTTTCCGTCCTGGAACGGGTGAATCCGTTCAAACTTCACATGAAAGTCCAGAATATCCTCAAATTTCTTTTCTTCTTTGGCATTGTATTCCGCCAGCAATGCCTTCATTTTATCGGCAACTTCTTCCGGAAGGGCTGTATCCCTGCCACCGACTTCATTCGGAAGTTTCTTATAATCACCAACAGCAAACCAATCTTTTCTGGAATCGCTGGTGCCATTCTTCAAAATCAAGTGAAGTTCTTTGATGAATTTCTCCGTCAAAGCTGCTTTTGCATGATCAATAATCATGTCGATACAACGAAAGTGATTTGCCGTTTCAATCACATCATCCACATTCAGCACCTCTTTTTCTACGCCAATAGTATTGGTTTCAAAGATATATCTGGTTTGATCATGTGTCAGACGGCTTCCTTCCATATGGTTGGAGTTGTATGTCAAATCAATCTGTGTCTTATGGTATATTCCACCGGAATATTTACTTGCCTTTTGCTCTTTCAGAATATCCAACAGCGTAATCGGTTCTTCTTTTCTTTTGTTAATGCGCTCCGGTTTCTCTGCGTTTTCAGGAAGGTTCCATGTCTTACCTGTAAGAAATGCACCGTTCACACGCCCCTTAGCACAGTAATTTCTAACACTGCGCTCTGACATATTCCATTTTTTTGCTATTTCAGCAACTGAAAGATATCGCATCTATTATCCTCCGCCATAAATTATATTAAATAACCTTGTTAATCTATTATATAGTATACCACATTATCGGCAAAAACATCAGTATATTTTAATCTAAATTATTATATTTTTGCCGTTAAAAATCTATTTCTCAAGTCAGAAAGCTGGACTGTCAAGCGGCTGTTTCATATATTGCGGGATACAAGAAATCTGTTTTAATAGCGTTGACAAATGTGTAAAATGAAACGCTAAATCGAACACTGTGCAAAAGTCACCTCGAAAATCGTTCCCCCGGTCTTGCCTGATTTAATACAAATACTGCCATCATGTACTCTAACGATTTCACGGACAAGAGCAAGTCCGAGTCCTACGCCACCCAGCTCCCGGCTTCTGGATTTATCCACACGGAAGAATGGCTCGAACACTCTCTCCCTAAGCTCCTTTGGTATTCCGCTTCCCGTATCTTCTACAGACAGATAAACATGCTTGTTTCTCTGATATGCGGTTACTGTAACCTGTCCGAGCGGATGATTATATTTGATGGCATTCTCAACCAGATTGTATACAAGCCTGTAAATAAGGATATCACTGCCTATCATAGTGGCATCCTCACATTTCCCAATCAGCTTTATATTCTTTTCCACGGCAAGAGGCTCAAGGTCTGCCAAAACCTCTTCAACAATAGCATCCAATATAATTTTATCATCCCTTCCCACCGTCTGAAGCTCACTCATGTCTAGAAGAGTCTTTACCATCCTGTTTAATTTATCATTTTGTTCCGTAATCATTTTTATGGTCTGCAAAGTGTCTGCATCATTCCCAGGATGAGTGGCAGAATTATATAAATCAAGCTGTACCTGCATTAGCGCTAATGGAGTTCGCAGCTCATGTGCTGCATTTGCAGTAAACTGTCTCTGTATCTCAAATGCTTCCGATAGACGCTCAAGCATCTTATTATAAGAAATACCCAGCTGGTTCAGTTCCTTAACATTGTTTTCCTCTATTCTTGAATCAGACAGATTCTGAGCCTGTACCTCTTCAATTTTATCTGAAAACTCCCTGATTGGTCTGAGTGCATGCCCGCTTATAAAATAAGTGACGACACCTCCCAAAAGCGCCAGCAAAACCGTGATTATCAGACTGTTTCTTTTATAGTCGGCCTTATTATTGTACACCTGAACCGAAAATTCATCCGCAAACTCATCCCACTTATCGTCCGGTATGCTGATATATATTTCATCTGATTTGTTTCCTTTTTCATCCCCCTGTGACTCTACCGCATCCTGCAGAGAATCGATGTAATGCACACCATTTTTATAGACAAACATAGTCAGGCAGCCACATATAATAGCAATACACAATGTAGTAATGCACGTAAGTCTCCACTGTAACGACATTCTTTTCATCTGTCAGACTCCTCCCGTATTTTATAGCCTTCACCTACCTTGTTCAAAATGGGATCATATCCCAGCTTCGCCTTAAGCTTTTTTCTAAGTGAAGACATATGTACCCTGATTGCTCCGCTAAAGCTGTCTGCCGTGGCATCCCACACATGCTCTATCAGCTCCTCCTGGCTCACCGGTCTGCCTATATTGATAAGTAAATATTCCAAAATACCATTCTCTTTTCTTGTCAGTGGAACCGGCTCTCCCTTTGCATATGCCTCGCGTTTAATCGTATCAAACTTTATTTCTCCGCATTTAAGACATATATCATTCTGTACAAATTTCCTTCTTGTCAGGCTTCTGATACGTGCCTCAAGCTCCTGCAGATGGAATGGTTTTTCCATGTAATCATTTGCTCCTGCATCCAGTCCCTCTACCTTATCAGCAATCTGACCTCTTGCAGATAATATCAAAACCTTAGTTTCATCATTGTATTTTCTAAGCTCCTTAAGAAGCTCCATGCCATCCATCCCCGGCAGATTCAAATCCAAAACTATCAGATCATAATTCTCCGACAGTATACATTCAAGAGCCTCTTTCCCATCATAACAGGTATCCACCTCATAACCGACAGCATACAGACTCTTTGCAACCATATCACATATTTGTTTCTCATCCTCAACAATTAATAATCTCAAAATTTTCTCCTGCTTCTTAACAATAATTTTACAACCTATATTGTATAATACCAAAGTCAGCTGGTCAACAATACAATAAAAAGGAGCAACATTATGTTGAAATACCAAAAAACATGTCAAATCATTCTGCTTATCCTTGGTGTATCCATGATAAGCTATGGTGCAGTCAGAGGTGAGGCGGCTACCGTGCTTGGTAAAGCAATAAAACTATGTCTGGAGTGTGTCGGAATTGGATAAAGAAAAGAAATTACTATCAAGAAAACTGGCAAAAATACGTGGCTGGATACAGGCCGCAGCAACGCTGCTGACCAATATTCATATCCCGAATTTATTTAAAGGTAAAATATATCAGGGCAATGCAAAAACAGTATGTGTACCCGGATTAAACTGCTACTCCTGCCCTGCCGCGACAGGAGCCTGTCCAATAGGGGCATTTCAGGCAGTCGTCGGATCATCAAAATTTAAGTTTTCATACTACATAACCGGATTTTTTATTTTACTCGGTGTAACTCTCGGCAGATTTATATGTGGTTTTTTGTGCCCATTTGGATGGTTTCAGGATTTACTTCACAAAATACCCGGAAAGAAATTATCCACAGCCAAATTAAAGCCTCTTAGGTACCTAAAATATGTCATTCTTATTGTTTTCGTTATACTTCTTCCGATGCTTGTAACGAACTCTATAGGAATGGGAGACCCGTTCTTCTGCAAATATATCTGTCCTCAGGGTGTTTTAGAGGGTGCTATACCGTTATCTATTGGAAATGCTGCTATCCGTTCTGCGCTGGGAAAGCTTTTTTCTTTCAAGTGTATGATTTTAATTGCAGTGATTGTACTAAGTATTTTATTTTACAGGCCCTTCTGTAAATGGATTTGTCCACTTGGAGCAATCTACTCATTATTTAATAAGGTCAGCCTGCTCAAAATCACCGTTGATAGCAGCAAATGTGTCGGATGCGGTCAATGCTCAAAGGCATGTAAGATGGATGTGGATGTGTGTAAGACACCGGATCACCCCGAGTGCATACGCTGCGGTGCCTGCATAAAGGCCTGTCCGAAGGACGCCATCTGCTACCGGTTTATGGGAAAATCATGTCAAAAAAATGACAACAGATAACTATTAAACATTTTACTATTATTTTTAAAGGAGAAATTACTCATGAAAAACAAATTATCATTTATTTCTATTTTTACACTCTGCATAGCATTATCACTTACAGCATGCGGTGGAAAGCAATCTTCCAACACAGATTCTAAGAACACTCAGACTGAAGCCGGCTCAGAAACATCCGGCAAATCAGATTCCAAGCTTGATGATTTATATCAGCAGGAAAATCAGCTTTTTGCAGATCACGCTGATGTTTGGAACAAGGCATTTGGCATGATGAACAAAAGTAACGCCGATCCAAACGGCAATTATGCTGATTATCTTGCCGGTACCGTAGAATCAAACAAGGATTCATTCACAGACGATGAGCTTAAAACACTTAATGAGGATATTGAAACCATACGAAAAATCGAGGAACAGATAGCAGAGCTTGAAAACAAAAATAAATCATCAGACGATAACAAGAAGGACAGCTCTAAAGCCTCATCTGTATTCAGTGATTTTTCCGGTGAGGATTTTGATGGAAATAAGGTGGATGACAGCCTGTTTTCCGGTAATGCAGTAACAGTCGTCAATTTCTGGTTTACCGGCTGCAAACCATGTGTCGCTGAGTTATCCAAGCTTAACGAATTAAATGATGCTATCAAATCAATGGGCGGAGAAGTTGTTGGCATCAACACTGAGACCTTCGATGGCAATAAAACAGCTATCAAAGAGGCTGCCTCTGTTCTTGAAAGCCAGGGTGTCAAATATCGTAATCTGTCAATTGACTCCTCTAGCGCTGCCGGTAAATATGCCTCAGAAATCATGGCATTTCCAACAACTATACTTGTTGACAGAAATGGCAATATTGTAGGCGAACCAATGCTCGGCGGAATCGATAACCAGGACAACTATGATGCCCTTATGAAGCAGATTCAGTCCGTAATTGATGCAGACAGCACAAATAAATAGAGGTCTGCATATAAAAAAGCTCCTGTGCATTGCACAGAGAGCTTTTTAGTCAAATTTGTAATTTATTTCTATACTCGCTTGGTGTCAATCTATATTTTTCTTTAAAAACACGATTAAAGGTTCTAAGACTTCCAAAACCACTGTCCATCGAGATTTCTGTCAGGGTATCATCTGTAGTTTCAATTCTCTGACAGGCATACCCCAGACGCGCCTCATTCACATATTGATTAAAACTGCTGTGGAATGTCTTTGAAAACAATCTTGATAATGAAAATTTGCTCACGCCAAGGTCATGTGCCATTCCATCAAGTGATATACTCTTATTAAAATTGGCAGAAATATATGATACGGTACGGTATATTATATCATCGCTGCCAATTTTGCTCTTTTCCACCAATTTCATCATCGGAATACATCTTGCAAGTATAATCTGTAAATAAGCTTGAACAACCCATATATCATTCTGCCCGGTATCTATTATGGATTCCACTGCTCTGTACACTTCATCCGGAACAACATCACTTTTTACAACAGGATATTGTGGAGCATTATTCCGCAGTACATTTTCAAATCTACCAAAAATCATTTGTGGAGCATTAATAAAAACCGCCTCATTAACTCCTGATGAAAACACCTGATAATGATGTATAACATCCGGAAATACTACTCCTATATCACCTGTTTCCATGTGATACAGCTCCTGTCCTACACCAAGCTCTAATGTTCCTTTCGTAACGCATACAATTTCCATTGCATTATGCAGATGTGGTGGCTGGTGCCGTGGTTTCCGCTTTACTGCAATAATCTCTTCATTTGTATTTTCATACGTTAAATGCACTCAGATCATCTCTCCTATATTATACAATAATTATTCAATTCCTTTTTCTCTTCTAAGCTTTTCATTTGCAGCTTCTACATTCATCTTTGAAAGAAGAATTGTAATAAGAATCTCAAATACAAATGGTAACCATAAATACATTACCTGAAGCATAGTAATTGCAGATGCCGGCTGAGTCGCATTTGTACCTACATAACCACTGATTTCAAGCAGCCATCCTACAATAGCTGTTCCAATTCCACCACCAATTTTGATTCCAAGTGATGTGCATGAATACATAGTTCCATCTACTCTCTTTCCCTGAGTCAGGTAAGTATACTCAGAGCACTCGGCAATTACTGCATTCATGTCTCCCTGCCAAGGTCCCTGTCCTAATGCTGCAACTGCAGTAAACAGCATCATCAGTGGAACGCTTCCCATGTATCCTGCTACAATCACAAGTGCTCTTGCTATCGTAGCCAGAATATATCCACGTTTATTAAGCTTATACATTCCTTTCCACTTTCCAACAAGAGTTGGTGTGAAAATAAGTGCTATTATAAGAGGAATATTTACAGCCCATGCAAATACACCAAACAGATTTTTATTCTTAAGAACCCATGTACAATAATAAATACCTGCACCAATCATAGCACTGTATAACTGCTGCAAAATATAAGTTCCACAAATCATCATATAGTACTTATTCTTAACAAGTAGCTTAAATGCCTGAACAAGACCATACTTCTTTTCTTCATCGTTCTCTATTCCGGAGTTAAGCTCCTCTTCCGGAAGCTCCTTAACCGACAATCCTGAAATCGTATTTACTACAAGGCCTATCAAAGCATAAATAATAGCTACGACTCTCCATGCAGCAGCACCTCCACCGCATACATCAACAAATGCAACTGTTATAGACTGAATTATCAGACTGGTTGAAAAGGCAAAAATAAAACGGTAAGAGCCCATCTGTACACGCTCTTTGCTGTTCTTTGTTACCAGCGAAGTAAGTGCAGAATATGCAATATTATTTGCTGTATAAAATACACCATTCAATAATGTATATGCTATAAAGAACCATGCATACTGAGCAGTCCTGCCCCAACTTGTAGGAATTGCAAAAACTGCTACAAGTGTCAAAGCACAACCTATATAGCCATAAATCATCCATGGCCTTGCTTTTCCAAGCTTTGTATGTGTTTTATCAATAAGTGAACCAAAGAAAACATCTGTAAAACCATCAAATAATTTAGATGCTGCGATTAATGTTCCAACGATTCCTGATGCAAGTCCTATAGTATCTGTAAGATATACCATAACAAAGGATGTCAGGAATGCATATACTACATTTCCTGCAATATCACCGGAACCATAACCAATTTTGTTGTACCACTTTAAGTACGTCTTTTCTTCCATGAAAAACCTCCAATTAATTACTTTGTTTTATCTTTAACAGCTATACTAATTTTATATATTTGTGCAAATTTTGTCTATAAACATAATAGGCTGTAATATGCACAAAATGATACTTTTCAAACACTACAGTTTCACAGGTATTTGACTCAATTCCATTTGAAACGTAATCAATACACAATATCATGCTCTAAACATTTTGTCCATAAATGCAAATAGACAAAGCATGCATAAAATGCTATAATTCGAATGGAGGTGTGTAATGTATATTAACACGGGATATTTGAATCATTCACATAAAGATTTTAAAGATAAAAGCCGCCCTCTGATTGTAGGAAGCTGCGGAACCTATCGCCTGTCACAGCATCCTAAGATGCCTACATACAGGCCCAGAGGAAGACTGGATTACCAGATTATATACATATCATCCGGTCTTGTTCATTTCCACTTTGACAATCCTGAAAATGAGACAATCATTCCAGCAGGACATATAGTGTTATTTCGCCCAAAAGAGCTTCAAAAATATGAATTTTATGGTAAGGATAAGACTCAGATATATTGGCTTCACTTTACCGGAAGCGACGTAAAAAACACTTTAAGAAAATACGGATTTACAGACAATAAAAGAGTCTTTAATGTTGGAACGTCTCTTGAATATGAACAGGTTTTCAAAAGGATTATTACAGAGCTTCAAAGATGTCAGGACAATTATGAGGAAATGCTCATGCTTTTGCTACGACACCTTTTGATTATATTTAACCGTAAAATAACAACTGAGCATGTAATCAGAAATGAATTCCTTGACAGCCAGATGGATACAGCCATTACATATTTCAATACAAACTACAACCGCGCTATTAACGTGGAGGAATATGCTTCATCAATTGGTATGAGCATAAGCTGGTTTATTCGAAGCTTTAAAAAATACACAGGTAGTACACCAATACAATTTATCACATCACTCAGGATGACAAATGCTCAGGTGTTGCTCGAAACGACATCATACTCTATAAACGAGATTGCAGGCATTGTCGGATACAATAATCCACTATACTTCAGTCGATTGTTCCATAAACAAAAAGGATGTTCTCCTTCTGAATACAGAGCCAGAAATACATAATAAAATCGAGTAGGAGGCGGTGGCTAACCGCTGTCCTCTCACAGCACCGTACGTACCGTTCGGTATACGGCGCTTTCAATAGTTGACGTGCACTGACTGATAGGCTGTGGCTAAATCATAAAAGCCGCTGTTTATCAGTCTTTCTTTTGTCATTGCCATGTTTACTGCAACTGTATGCGTTGCGAACCAATGTCCCCGTCGGGTATTACCCGCTTGCATTGCCAAGTCTTTGGGTACTCCCATCTTGATAAGGTTACGTACCTTCGTCCTTGGTTTCTTCCATTGTTTCCATATGCACATGCGTATTCTGTGATAGAGCCATCCGTTGATGTCATCTATGTTGTTCTTCATGCTTGCAATTCCGTAGTAGTTAAGCCATCCTCTTGCATATACTTTGATTTTCTCAAGGC